>Ga0209805_1000002_pt1 | contig 200543 bp, 194 predicted proteins | sample GraSoiAngelo_148_FD_185905 | JGI IMG/M metagenome (GOLD analysis project Ga0209805, IMG submission 185905) | Grasslands soil microbial communities from the Angelo Coastal Reserve, California, USA - 14_1009_09_20cm (SPAdes) (version 2) | ecosystem: Environmental > Terrestrial > Soil >...
GCGGCCGCCACGCCACGGAAATCGGCCACCGTGCCTACCAACATCCCGAACGTAGCGGGCAAGACTACGGCCAAGAGATTGATCGTTTTTCAGCTCTCGTCATTTATCTGTCGCTGGCGGCGCTGGAGAGGGATGTCACCCTGTGGGAACGTTTTCATACCGGCGACAATCTGATCTTCGTGCGGGAAGATTTCCAGCAGTCGGGTCGATCGGCGATTTGGCAGCAATTACGTCGTATCGGATCGCGGGAAATCGATCAACTCACCGCTGCCCTGGTGGCCATGGTGCAGCAGCATCCGATGAAGGTCGGCAATCTCGATAGCGTTCTCAAAAATCCGGCGAGCTATCCGGCGAGCTCCAAAGCCCCTACGTCGATTCCGGCGTCGACTCCGGCCCAGCGAGTCGCTCCCAAGGCGCTGCCGACGCCGGCAGTGCCGAGCTGGATGAAAAAGGGCGGCTATCGCGATCATTCGGATGACTGAGGATCATCGGCGGTATTGCTCGTCGCTGACCTTTTCCATGCTGTACAAGCATCGGACCCTTCTGTAACAGTTAGTCCCCCCTTAGGTTCCAGCTGCAGCAACTAGTTGGCGCCGTAGCCAAGTGGTAAGGCAGAGGTCTGCAAAACCTCTATTCGTCGGTTCGATTCCGACCGGCGCCTCTGACCCCCAGGACCCCACCGTCCCGCTCAGTCGTCCGGCGTCTGAGCGTTCGCCTTGCGCGAGCGCTCGCCCACGGCGCTCGGCCCCAACGTGAGTCGCCCCTGCAGGGCGATCTGGAACGGGACGATGATCCCGCCGCCGGCGCTCTCGAGCGAGCCGAACCGGCCGTTGACCGCGTAGCGGAACGCTCGCGTCGCCTGGTCGAAGCCGCGCACGTACAACAGCACGGGGTCCGGGGTCGAGGCGTATCCCCAGCCCAGCCGGTGCGCCGCGCCGTGCCACCACTCGTCGAGGCCGCCGAGCAGGTTGACCGTCAGCAACGAGACGGTGAGCCGGCGGTCACCGCCGAACCAGGTAGGATACCAATTGATCTGAAGATCGAGCGCCGGCTGCCACGCGCCCCTGCACGAGTTGCGCCCCGCCACCCCTCCAAGCTGGCGCTCGAGGCAACGCCGCACGCCAGCCGGGGCCGCGGTGAGCAAGGTCCGCATGCCGTTTGCCACCGCCGTGTCGCTCGCCGTCGCGGGGTCGAACAGGAACGCGCGGTCGTTGCGCGCGCCGTCGCCGTTCACGTCCGATCCGACGAGTGGTGTGAACGGCGCTCCCGAGACGAGCCGTCCGATCATTCCGATCTCGAGCGCGTCGCTCAGCGGGTAGTTCACCGTCGCGAGCACGGCATGGCGTCGCTCCAGGTCGCTCGTCGCCCATTCCCGCACATTGGGATCTCCCGCGGTGGTGGGGGCCGCGAACCCCTGCGACGCGGAGCAGCACGCGAACGACGACTGATCCACGGAGCGCGTGAGCGTGTAAGACAGGCGTACCGTCGCGCCCCGCTTCGTGCTGCCGGCGAGCGTTACGGTCAGCTGCTTGGTGTCGGATTCCAAGTCGGAGCGAATCAACATGACGCGCCCGAATTCGGGATGCGCGCGTGACGCCGCGAGGCTCACCGCTCCGGTGGACGGAACGATCGAGTCCGCGGGGACGTAGACGGGACGATGAGCTTCGTTCGAGAGCGTGAAGCCCGGTGCCCCCACCAGGTTCAGGTCCCGGAATCCGTATTGGCTCTTGCCGCGGGCATAGCTCGCGTCCACCGTCACCGAGAAGTCGCCGACCCGCCGCATCACGCCGAGCGACGCCCGCCAGGCGTGGGGCGCCGTGAACCGGGGATCGAACGTGGTAACGTCGGGCCGGGCGGCGGCGGAGGTACCATTCGTCGAGTCTGCGCAGCGCGCCGGGATGGCGGCCGGGCTCCCCTCGTAGGCCGCCCAGTCGGGCCTCGGGACGCCCGCACCCACGCACGCGAGCTGCGTCTGCGCGGTGATCGTTCCGGGCGCCTTGAGCACCGTGCTGTACAGGCCCTCGGGGGCGGGGCTGCGGAAGTCGCCGACACCGCCGCGCACGTAGGTCGTGTGCCGCACGTCCCCTTCCCCACTCCCCAGTCCCCACGTGAAGCCGATCCGCGGCGAGACGTGCCGTTCGCGCGGCAGCCGATCGACCCGCACGCCGAAGAGCGAGTCCACCGTCCCGTTCGCGGCGGGCGCGCCGTCGAACCCGGCGGTCTCGATCCGGACACCGTACATGACGTGGAGACCCGGAGCCGCGTGCCAGGTGTCGCCGGCGTACAACGCGGCGTTCCAGGCGGTCCCGTCCACATCCTGGGAGGCGAGGGTACGGGTGAACGAGGATGGGCTGTCGGCGGCGAGCGCCGCGAGCGAGGGGAAGGTGAATGTGCCGAGCTGGTTCGGGGTCTGGTCGTCGTGGCCCCGGATACGGTTCAGGTAGCTGCCGAGCTTGACCCGGTGCTTCGTGTCGCCCGACAGCCACGAGAGCTCGTCGGTGAGCTCGACGGTCCGGTCGTCGGTGCGCTGCGCTGCGCCGCTGTTACCGCCGAAGGTGAGGGTCGCGACGTCCTGGCCGCCGTTCCCCAGGGGAGACGCGACGTCGACCTTCGCCGTGGGCAGCGCGAGCAGGGGGCTCACGTCCTTGCGAAGGGCCGCCACGTATCCGCGGGCCTCGTTGATGAAACTCCCGCCGAGGTATGAGGTGAGCGACGCCATGACGCCGCCGCTCCGCTCCGAACGCCAGGCGCCGGTGGCGGGCAAGGCGAGCGTGCTCACGTGGGTGGGCTCCTGCGAGATCCAGTGCCCGTCGAAGCGCAGCGTGACGGTGTGGACCGGGGAGAGCTGCCAGTCGAGGCGCAGCAGGCCGAGCGTATTGTAGCCGGCGCGGTCGTCGGAGCCGGGCAGCACGGCGGGCATGCCGGTGGCGCTGGCGAGAGCGCGGAAGCGTGACGCGGAATCGGGACTCACGCCCAGGCGATCGAGGGTCGCGGCGTCGGCGCTGGTGAGCGAGGGCAGGCCCTGCGTGCGCCAGCGTCCCTGCAGGGCGGCGAACACGAACACCCGGTTGGGCACGATCGGCCCGCCCATGCCGCCACCGACCTGGGTTTGGGTCATCCCCTGGCCGAACGGCGTGGAAGTGGCCTCGCCCCAGGCGGCAGTGCGGTCCCGCAGCGTCGCGGTGAACGACCCCTGCGGCGTGTTGGTGCCGCTGCGCGTGGTGGACGCGACCAGGCCGCCGGAAAACTGGCCGCGGGCCACGTCGTAGTTGTTCGTCACCACACGGATCGCGCGCACGGCGTCCTGCGGGACGTCGCCCGAGCCGAGCGACATGCCGTCGAGCGTGACGGTGTTGGCCGTGGGCCGCTGGCCCGCGACGGAGAAACTGGCGGTGCTGGTATCGCCGCCCCCGATCGCGAGCACGCCGGGGGCGAGCGTGGCCACGGTGTTCAGGTCCGACGCATCGGTCGGGAGCCGCGCGACTTCGTCCCCACTCAAGGCCTGGCCGGTGGCGCCCCGCCCCACGCTCTCGGCGCGCCCGCCGCGTCGCGCCGTGACCGTGACGGCCTCGAGGGCGACGGCGGCGGCGCCCATCTGTACGTTCGCGACGATGCGATCTTCGTCTCCCTGACGCGCCAGGGTGAGGTGCGCGGGCGCCATGCCGATGTAGCGCACCACCAGCTCGTAGCGCCCCCCGCCGTCCGGAAACAGCAGCGTGAAGCGCCCCCGCGCGTCGCTCGTGACCTGGCGCGAGCCCTGCGTCTCGCGCGATGTCACCTCGACCGTGGCACCGGCGAGCGGCTGGCTGTCGGGCCCGGTTACCCTGCCGACGATGATATCGGTCGTCGCGCCGACCTGGCCGGCCGCGGTGCGGGGGACCATAACGGCCACGCAGGCGAGCGTGGCGAGCGGTCCGAGGCGCCAGAGTCGCCGTGCCACGCTATGGTCCCGCCGCGGTGCAGCTGATCGTAAAGCTCGCTTGGCTCGTCGCCCCGGCCGTTACCGTGACGGCCAGCGGGTTGGGGGTCGCGAGGGTGCAATTGCCGGGCACGCCGCCGAGCGTCACCGTGTGATCGCCGGCGGCGATGTCGGTCGCGGTGAGGCTGTCGTTGATGCCGATAGTGCCTGACTGGCCGTTCTCCAGAGTCACGGTGTAGCCGGCAGGAAGGCTCGACCCGGTAGTCGTGGTCGTGACCGTGAGGCTGCCGGTCGCCAAGACGCAGCTGATCGTGAAGGCGGCTCGGGCCGTATTCCCAGCCGCTACCGTGACGGTCTGCGGGTTGGGGCTCGCGACGTTGCAATTGGCGGGCACGCCGCCGATTGCCACCGTGTGGACGCCGGGGTTGATCCCCGTCGCGGTGACGCTGTCGTTGACGCCGATGGGGGTCGCCGGGCCGCCGTCCATGCTCGTGGTATAGCCGCTCGGCAGGCTCGAGCCGCTGGTCGCGGTTGTGACGACGACGTTGCCGGTGGCCGGCGGTGGCCCCGCGCAACTGATCGCGAAGCTCGCCTGCGCGGTCTCCCCGCCGGACACGCTCACCGTCTCGGGATTTGTCCCGCCGACGCTGCAACTGGGTGTGACGCCGGCGAGTGTAACCACGTGGCTGCCTGCGGCAACGCCGATGAACGTCACGACGGCGTTGATGCCGATCGGCTGGGAGATGCTGTCGTCCACGCTGACGGTGTAACCGCCCGGTACGTCGCCGCCTTGGGTGGTCGTCGTCACGGTGATGTTCCCCGTCAACGGCGCGAGGATGGCGAACGCCTGGCTTTTCACCGGAGCGAGGGCCGTCCCGGGCGCGGACGCGACGAGCCGATAGCCGGTCCCCGCCTGGTCGATCCGCAGGTGGCGGAACGTGGCGATGCCGTTGGCCGCGGCGACGGTTGTCGTGTCGCCGAGCGAGACCCCGCTTAGGTTCGAGTCGATCGTGAGCGCGACGAGACCGCCGAAGGCGGCGACCACATTACCCTGATCGTCCCGGACGGCGACCCGCACCGGGGGAAGGGTTTTCCGGGCCCGCGTGGTCTTCGGCTGATCCGCGAAACGCAGGTTGGCGGGTGGGCCGGCGACGGGCGGCGCTCCACCGCCCGACCCGCTGAAAAAGGTGTCGAGGCGGCAGCTCGCTACCAGGGCGATCAGCGCCAGAACGGCAAAGCTCCTCATCGATGCGCGGTGACGACTGCAATCGCCGCACCGGCTTCGAACCCTCAAAAGGCCCTCGGCGTGTGCCGCTGCGCGGCAACACCTGTGTAGCTGTCGCAATGCCCGGGCATGCCATACAATTCGGGTTGACGCGTGAGTACGACATGGCCCGAGTCCTGATCATCGACGACGACGTCACGCTCCGGCAGGCGCTCACCAAGCATCTGGAGCACGCCGGCCACGACGTGCGCCAGGCCGCCGACGGCGACGCGGGTGTGCGGGCCTACGAGCGACGCGCCGCCGACCTCGTGATCGTCGACATCTTCATGCCGGTGCAGGGCGGGTTACAGACGATCGGACGGCTGCGGCGCGAGTGGCCGGCCGTGAAGATTCTGGCGATGTCCGGAGTCAAGAGCGCCGGGGCGCTCGATGTCGCGGGGCACGCCACCTCGCTCGGGGCCGATCGGTTCATTACGAAGCCGTTCGAGGCGGCCGAGCTGCTGGAGCTGGTCGCGACCTTGCTTCGGTCGGCCTAACCCGAGGCGTTCACGCGGCCCGGCTCGGCGGAGCGGCGCTTCGCCGCCACGAAGCGGGCGATGTGACGCACCGTGCGAAAGTCGTCGATCTCGAGCTCCTCGACCGCGAGTCGGAAGCCGAACTCCTCCTCGAGGGTCGCGAGCAGCTTGACGAACATCAGCGAGTCGAGCACGCCGGCCTGAAACAGGTCGAGGTCCGGCGACGGCACCTGGACTTCGAGCCGCTCGGCGAACAGGTGCGCGATCCTGGTTTCGAGGTCTCGCGCTTCAGTCATCCGGCACGTGCTCCGTCGCCAGCAGGTCGTAGAGCAGGCGGTCGTACGGCTTGCCATCGATCCAATGGCAGCGTCGCTGGCGCCCGACGTAGTGGAAGTTCAGCTGCTCCAGCGCGCGACGGGACGGCACGTTGATCTCCACGGTCCACGCGCCGACCACTTCCAGCCCCAGCTCCTGGAAACCGTACGTCAGGATCCGCGACGCCGCGCGGCGGGCGAAGCCGCCGTAGCGTTTGCGTCCGAGCACGGCCCACAGCGAGCCCGCCGTCTTGAAGCGGCGATCCACGTTCGACAACGCCACCACGCCGATCGGCAAGTCGCTGTCGTCCGGCGTGAACACCCGCAGCACGTGGAGATCCCGCTGCGTCATGACCCTGAGCGACACCGCCGTCGGCGCCAGGATGCCGTTCCCGAAGTCCAACCACTTGTAGTTTTCCTCCTGGCCGAGCCAACCCGCCACGAGCTCGATCAGCTCGGGGTTGTCGAGGGGCAACAGCTTCATACCACGCGCGTTACCGCAGGGTTCGGGCCATGCTGTCAGTGTGCGCCACACGTCGTAAGTGCGCCACGCGCTTGCACGACGCAGCTTATGTGGCGGCGCGGCAACATAGGCGACGCACCAACCTGTGTCGGCGCCTCGCGGCGCGATGCATCGACGCGGGGCAGGAAAAGGACCGGGTCAGGTACTCCGGGCGGCCCGTCGTTCCGTGATGAATGCGGCGATCGCCGCGAGGGAACGGAAGTGCTCGACTTCCACGTCGTCCAGCTCGACCCGGAGCCCGAAGCGCTTCTCGAGCTGCACGAGCAGCTCGACGAACCCGACCGAGTCGAGGCGCCCGGTCGCCAACAGGTCCGTGTCGGGCGACGGGACTTCGACACCGAGGCGCTTGGTGAACAACGTGGTCAGCTCGGCCTGCAGGGAATCGGTCACCATGGTCATGGCGCGCTCACCGCCTCCGGTGCGAACAGCTCCTTGAGTTTGCGGCGATCGATCTTGCCGTTGCTGGTCTTGGGCAGCTCGTCGAACGCGAGCCAGCGCGACGGAAGCATGTAGGACGGGAGTGCGTGGGCCACCGCCTCGCGCAGGGACGCCGGCGTGACCGCCACGTCGGCGAGCGGCACGTACGCGCAGCAGATGGCGACGCCGTCGAAGTCCTGAGTGGCGACGCCGACGACGGCGCACTCCCGCAGCGTCCCGAGCGCGTGCAGGGCCGTCTCGATCTCGCCCAGCTCCACCCGGTAACCGCGCGTCTTGACCTGCGAATCGGCGCGACCGAGGAACCGGACCAGCCCGTCCGCCCCGACGCTCGCGAGGTCGCCGGTGCGGTAGATCCGGTCGCCCGGCGTCGCGCTCCCCGGATACGGCAGGAACGCCCCCTGCGTCTTCTCGGGATCGCGCCAGTAGCCCGGGCTGAGCCCCGCACCGCGGATGTAGAGCTCCCCCACCTCGCCCGGCGGCACCGGCCGGAACGCCTCGTCCAGCACGAGCAGCTCCTCGCCGTCGCACGCGCGGCCGATGGGGATCACTTCGTCTTCGCTCGTAGGGCACGTCGGGACCGTGTAATAGCTGCTGGCGATGGTGGCTTCCGTGGGGCCATACAAGTTGGTGAAGGAGGCGTGCGGCACGCGCTGCATCCAGTAGATCAGCGCCGGCGTGGGGAACACCTCCCCGCACCACAGCACGCGCTTGAGCGACGGGAAGTCGCCCTGCTTCACGACGTCGAATTTCGCCATGTAGTTGAGGGCGGACGGGACCGAGAACCATTGCGTCAGCTGCGCCCGGCGGATCAGCTCCGCGAGCTTGTGCGGCAGCAGGTTCAGCTCGGGCGGCACGAGGTGCAGTTCGGCGCCTGCGGCGAACGTCCCGAATATGTCGAACGTGGACAGGTCGAAGTGGAGCGGCGGATGACCGGAGATCCGGTCCGTCGACGTCGTGCCGAAGTAGGGCACCGCCCACTCGATGAATCGGCGCACGTTGGCGTGCGTGATCATCACGCCCTTGGGCGTGCCGGTCGATCCCGACGTGAAGAGGATGTGCGCGCCGTCGGCCTCGCTGTTCCGGCAGGCCGGAGGCTCGGCGGAGTAGGTCGCGAGGTCGACGGCCGAGAACCGGGGGTCCACCCCCCGCGGCGGGGGCGTGGCGTCGAGCCACCCGACGGCGTGCGTCCGCGCGAACTCGGGGCTGGCGAACAGTCCGGCGAGTGTCGGGCCGACGGCGCCGCCCGCCAGGATCCAGCGGTTGTCGCACGCGGCGATCATCTTTTCGGCGCGGGCGACGGGACTCCCCGGGTCGAGCGGCACGTACATCGCATCGGCCTTGAGCACGCCGAGGATCGCGACGATCGTCTCCGGCGACTTGGGGCTCAGCAGGCACACCCGATCGCCCCGCGCGCACCCCGCTTCCCTGAGGAGGCGCGCCAGCCTGTTGCTTTGGACCTCGAGGTCGCCGTAGGTGAGCCGCCGCTGCTGGAACACCAGCGCGCCGGCGTCGGGGCGCCGGCGCGCCTGCTCGGCCACCCAATGCTGCAGCAGGCGACTCACGACGCCACGCGAGCGGCGGCACGCTCGCACACCACACCGATGTGCTCCAGCTCTTCCGGGCTGGCCGGCACGTCGAGAATGATCGTGCGGTAGCCCACGCCGACATAGCGCGCCACTTCGTCGGCCACCCGCTCGTAGCTTCCCACCAGGTACGGACAGAAGGTCTTGTAGTTCTCGAACGGCACCATCCAGTAGGGTTGCTCGCTCTCCTCACCTGTTGCGGTCTCGCCGATTTTCGACAGCTGCTTGTGCCATTCTGAATCGGAGACCTTCATCGCCAGCTGGTGGGTGAGTTGACCCTTGCGATCCTCCGGAAAGCGGGCGCGCGCCACCGCCCAGGCTTCGCTCGCGTTCTCGCGCGCGATGATCCCAATGCGGATCCCTAGCGCGGCGGCGTCGATCGGCGGCCCCGCCTCATATTCGGCTACCGGTTTCGGGTAGCGGACGGCGAGCGCGCCCAGCTCCCGGGCCGCCGCCAGCCCCGCTTCCGACGACCCCGAGACGAACACGCCCGGCTTGAGGGCGGGATCGAGGGGCGGCGTCATCTTCACGTTGGTGACGCGGTAGTAGCGCCCGTCCAGCGTCACGGGCTTGGTGCCGCCGAGCAGGTCCATGATGAGCGCCGTGTACTCGACCAGCCGGGTGTAGCGCTCGTCGTGGGGCGTCGGGTCGTCCAGCGCCTCCAGGTCGTTCTTGAAGCCGCCCGCCACCATGTTGAGATAGATGCGGCGCCCATGCAGGAATCCCAGGGTCGCGACCATCTTGGCCACGCTGTAGGGATGCATGTACACCGGCTGGACCGCCACCAGGGGGCAGAGGCGGTGCGTGTGGGTGATGATGTCCTGGGCGATGAGCCACGGGTCGACGAGCCCGTTGTCCGTGTACACCAGGATCCCCTCGCACCCAGCGGCGTCGCTCCAACGGGCGATCTCCAGCACCTCGCGCCGGTACACGAGCGGGGACGCCGTGTAGGACGGCGGGCAGGTCGCGAACACCTTCAATCCGGACTCGATGAGTCGAGCAGTCATGCCACCTCACGGGACTGACGGGAAGCCTGCGGCGGTCGCCCGGACCCTGTGCAAGAAGCGGGCTGTTTTTCTCCCCCGGGTGCCTGGCGCCGCCGTGTGGCGTGAGCGCCACGCTGCGTCGTGCGAGAACCCCTACCAGCTATCGCGTACGGTTTTTGCGGCTCCCCTCCCGGCTGCTTCACTTCCAACGGTCACCGAAGGACCCTCGGTTGAAAATCCTCGGGATCAGCGGGTTCGAAGGCTCCATCCCCTTCAAACGGGCGCACTGGCAGAACCTCGACGAACGCGAGTACCGCATCTCGCAGGGGCACGACTCGGCGGCTGCGCTGATCGTGGACGGGACGGTCGTCGCGGCCGTGGCGGAAGAGCGGATCAGCCGGCGCAAGCATACGGGGGACTTTCCCAAGGGAGCGATCGCGTACTGCCTCGACGAGGCCGGTCTCGCCATCGGCGATATCGACGAGCTGGTGCATGGCTTCGACTATGCTCCCTACCGCGGGGTCTATGCGCTGGACCCCGCGTCGCGCGATCTGTATCGCGACGTGTACTCGCGCGAGGCCCTGCTCGCGCTCGTGGCGCGCGATGTTCCGGGGTTCCCCGCCGAGCGGGTGCGCCACGTGGCTCACCACGCGGCGCACGCGGCCAGCGCCTACTACACGTCGGGATGGGACGAGTGTCTCGTCATCGTGATCGACGGCATGGGCGAAGCCCAGAGCGCGAGCGTGTATCACGCGCGTGACGGGAACCTCGACCGGATCTTCCAGATCGGCGCGCACGACTCGATCGGCATTCTGTACTCCGTGGTGACGCTGCACCTGGGGTTCGACTTCAACGCCGACGAGTACAAGATCATGGGACTCGCGCCCTACGGGGACGCGGAGCGGTTTTGCCAGTTCTTCGAGGAGGCGGTCGAGCTCGAGCCCGACGGGGGGATCCGCATCCCGCTGCTCCGGGCCAACCGGACGCGGGAGGAGCGCGAGCACTACCTCGCGACCCGCGCCCGTCTCACCGAGGCGCTGGTGGCGCCACGCCATCCCGACGCCGAGATCGGCGACGTGCATCGGGACGTGGCCGCCGGGCTGCAGGCGTGTCTTGATCGGGCCATGTTGCACCTGTGCGGGCGCTTTGCGGAGACGACCGGGCTGCGCCGGCTGGCGCTGGCCGGGGGCGTGGCGCTCAACTGCACCGCCAACGGCAAGCTGCTCTGCTCGGGCACCTTCGACGACATCTACGTGCAGCCCGCGGCGGGCGACGACGGCAGCGCGCTCGGCGCCGCGCTGTGGCGCGCCGCCGAGGTGGGGGAGGTCAAGAACGAGCGTTTCCCGGTCCCGTTCCTCGGACCCGGGTATTCGACCCGCGACATCGACGCCGCGCTGGCGGCCTATGGCGATCGCATCGCGGTGCAGCGCTTCGCCACCCTGGGAGACGCCTGCGCGGAGGCGGCACGCTTGATCGCCGGCGGGCGGGTGGTGGCCTGGTACCGCGGCCGCATGGAGTTCGGGCCGCGCGCCCTGGGGCACCGCAGCATCCTCGCCGACCCGGGCCACCCCGACATGCGGGATCGCATCAACGCCATGGTGAAGATGCGCGAGGCGTTCCGGCCGTTCGCGCCCGCCGTCTCGCTCGAGGAAGTGGACCGCTGGTTCGAGGTGGCGCCCGCGACCGAGCTGCCGTTCATGATCATGACCGTGGATGTGCGGCCGGAGTTCCGGGGCGCCTTGCCGGCCATCACCCACGTCAACGGCTCGGCCCGGGTGCAGACGGTGGCCGCCCGCGACAATCCGGAATTTCACGCGCTGTTGCGGGCCGTCGGCCGGGTCACGGGGCGGGAGATGGTGCTGAACACGAGCTTCAACGTCAAGGGGCAGCCGATCGTGAACACGCCGCGCGAGGCGCTCGACACCTTCCTCGGGACGGGGATCGAGTTCCTGTTCCTCGAGAACACTCTCGTGAGCCGCCGGTCCCGCTAAGGGCCGTATTTCCCCTTCACCCCGGGCTTGCGCCCGGGGTCAGTCGAGGCTTCCGCGTCAGGCGGCTTCGACGTTCGCCGGTACGGCGGACGAGACGATCACGCCGGCGCCGAGCGACAGGCCCGGGGTGGGCGTCGCGCCTTGCTCGCCGAAGTACGCCTCCTCGCCGTGCTCGCTCAAGTCGAGCCCGCTGAGCTGCTCCTTTACCCCCGCCTTGGCGCCGAGGGTGGCGTTCACGAACGTCATGATCAGGGCCGTGCCCACCGCGGCGATCGCGATGGCCGCGAGCACGGCCACGAGCTGGACGCCCATCTGGGCGAAGTTGCCGGCGAGCCAGCCGTCGCCACCGGCCGGGTTCGCCACTTTCGTGGCGAAGACACCCGTCAGCAGCGCCCCAGCCACTCCTGCAAGACCGTGGCAGGAGAACACGTCGAGGGAATCGTCGAGCCGGGTGGTGGCACGGATCTGGATCGCGGTGTAGCTCACGATCGCCGCCAGCACGCCGACCGCGATAGACGCCGGCACCGTGATGTAGCCTGCGGCGGGGGTGATCCCGACGAGGCCCACCACCAGACCGGTCGCGGCACCGACGGCTGTGGCCTTGCCGGTGCGCGCCAGGTCGAGGCAGACCCAGGTGACGAGCGCCGCGGCGGCCGCGGTGTTGGTGTTCGTGAACGCCAGCGCGGCGAGGCCGTTGGCGGCGAGCGCCGAGCCGGCGTTGAAGCCGAACCAGCCGAACCACAGGAGCCCGGCCCCCAACAGCACCAGCGGCACGTTGTGCGGCACGATCGGGGAGCGCTTGAAGTCTTTCCTCGGGCCCAGCATACGCGCCGCCACCAGCGCCGAAACGCCGGCACTGATGTGCACGACGGTGCCGCCGGCGAAGTCGAGTGCACCGAGCTTCTGGAGCCACCCGCCCGCCCCCCACACCCAGTGTGCGAGCGGGTCGTAGACCAGCGTGGCCCAGAGGAGGATGAAGACGACATAGGCGCGGAAGTGCATGCGCTCCACGATCGCGCCCGAGATGAGGGCCGGGGTGATGATCGCGAACATGGCCTGGAACATCGCGTGCGCCTGCAGCGGAATCGTCGCCGCGTACGCCGGATCCGGGTCGAGCCCGACGCCCTTGAACCCCGCCCACGCGAGGCCGCCCCACCACGGCGTTCCGTGCCCGAAGCCGATCGAGTAACCCACCAGGACCCATTGCACGCTGATCAAGCCCAACGCGACCATGCTCATCATCATCGTATTGAGCGCGTTCTTGGGCCGCACCAGCCCGCCGTAGAAGAACGCGAGTCCCACTGTCATCACCATCACCAACGCGGTCGAGGCGAGCACCCAGGCGGTATCGCCTGCCGACACGACGGCGGCGTCGGTCAGCACGGGGGCGGGCATCATTCGTCCTCCTCACCGGCGACGGCGCCGGCGTGCTGCGCGCTTTCGAGCGCGGCGCGCTGCACCTGATCCGCGTTCACCGCCGTGAGCGCCGCATTGTCGGCCTCTCCAGTGCGGATGCGGATCACGCGCTCGATGGCCTGCACGAAGATCTTGCCGTCGCCCACGTCGCCCGTGCGGGCGGACGAGAGGATGGCCTTGATGCACGGCTCCACGAATGGCTCGGAGCAGACCATCTCGATCTTCACCTTTTCGTGGAATTCCATGACGACGGTGGTGCCGCGATACTGCCCGATGACTTCCTGCTCGCCCCCGTGACCCGAGACGCGGCTCAACGTGATCCCGGTGACGCCGGCCCGGAACAGCGCCGCCTTGACCTCGGGCAGGCGCTCGGGACGTACGATCGTAGTGATGAGTTTCATAGTGGATAAGCTAGCCCCTGAGCCATCATGGTGTCAACCATTTCGTGCACGAAGCGCACGAATTTCACGTCAGTCGGCATATTGCTGCTCACAGCACATTGCGTGCCGTCACGCCTTCCAGGCAGCTGATACACGATTCCGTTGCCGTGACGCGGCGTAACGCTCTTCCCCCGGCCCCCTCTCGCGCCACCGCCGTATTTGCCTTTTTCGCCCCCCCTCCCACCTTGGTGCATTCCCAACTCCCAGGGAGGGAGTATGCGTGCGGTGCTTCGGCTTGTCGCTATGATCGGCCTCCTGGCGGCCGGCTTATCGAGTCAGGGAGCGGCGCAACATCCACAGACGCGCAAGGGATTCTGGATCGGCTTCGGGTTCGGCTGGGGATCGCTGGGGTTCTCGTGCAATGGGTGCACAGGCAGCGAGAGCGCGGTGAGCGGGTACCTCAAGCTCGGGGGAACGCTGAGCCCCAACCTGCTGCTGGGTGGCGAGACGAACGGCTGGACCAAGAGCCAGGGCGGATCGACGCTGACGGCTGGGAACGCGTCGATGGCGCTCTACTACTATCCCCAAGCGACCGGGGGCTTTTTCCTGCGCGGCGGGGTCGGGATCGTGAGCCTCGCGGCCACAGGGTTCAGCTCCGAGACGGGCTTCGGGCTCGTGACGGGCGTCGGGTATGACCTCCGCGTCGCCGGGAACACCTCGATCACGCCGGTCGCCAACTTCAACTGGGGCGCACCGGAGTCCGGCGTGAAGCAGCACGTCTTTCAGCTCGCCCTCGGCGTGACTTTCCACTAGGAGACGCGGGACGGTCGGCTGACCGCAGGCGAGGACACCACTGCCTCGCCTGCGTGCTCCCATCACCCGGCATGGAACTCGCCTTGACCCCCGCCGTCACCGGCGCACGGGGTTTCCATGTCAACGGCCACACGCGTCGTCGTCTTATCGGTCGCGCTCGTCTGCGGTGCCGCCGCGGCGCACGCGCAGTATCCGCAGCGGCACGACGGGTTCTGGCTCGGCTTCGGGCTCGGTTACGGGTCGGCCGGAGTCACATGTGACGGTTGCAACCGCGCGTCCCGGCAGGACGGCGTCACCGGGTTCGTGAAGCTGGGCGGCGCGCCCAGCCGCAACCTGCTCATCGGCGGCGCCATCAACGCCTGGGGGCATTCCGACGGCAATGCCACCGAAACCATGGCGACCATTACGGCGTCGCTCTACCTGTACCCGCGGCTGCGCAGCGGCTTCTTTGTCACCGGCGGGCTCGGGTTCTCCAACTATCACATCAACTCCACGCCCTCGTGGGACGGCACGGGATGGGGGTTCACGGCAGGCGCCGGATACGACCTCCGCTTCGGGCGCGACGTCTCGCTCACGCCGGTCGTCAACTATTTCTGGGGAGGGGTGGGCGACGTTTACCGGGGGGGGCTAACGCCGTTCACCGGCTGGAGGCAGAACGTCCTCGAGTTGGGGTTGGGTGTGACGTTCCACTAGGCTGAGCGCCGCCGCTCCCTTGCCGAGGGCGCGGAGCAGGCGTACGGCCTGGGCCTGCTGCCGCGCGGGCAGGGCGGCGACGGCGCGCCGCATCGCGTTCGCGTGCGGGGGAAAGATCCGCCCGATGAGACGCCGCCCTGCGGGGGTGAGGGCGAGCAGCACCACGCGACGATCGCGGCCGGACGGCCGGCGGCGCACCAGGCCGCGCTTCACGAGCTTATCCACGACATAGGTGGTGCTCGACGATTCGACCAGGATGCGGCGCTGCACCTCGCACACCGGCAGCCTGCCCTTGTGGTACAGCACTTCCAGCACGCCGAACTCCGTCGCGCCCAGACCGAAGCGGGCGATACTGGCGCGGGAATGATGCTCCACCGCGTCGAACGCCCGGGCCAGGGTGACCCAGAGCTTCAGTGGGGTGTCGGTTCGCTGCGATGCCTCAACCATCTCGCCTCGGGAACCGGAAAAGGAAGCCGGTTGTTCCCCCCTCCGTAGAAGTCGAATATCTCGATTTCGAGATACTTTTTTCAATGGAGGATGGGACAATGCTTGCGGATCTGGGATTGCTGCTGCTGCGGTTGACGCTGGGGGCGGTGTTCCTGGCGCACGGCGCGCAGAAGGCGTTCGGGGCGTTCGGCGGACCGGGGTTCGAGGGCGCGGCGGGCTTCATCGGAAGCATGGGGTTCCGTCCGGCCCGGGTGTGGGCCGCCGTGGCGGTGGGGGGAGAGCTCGTGGCCGGGTTACTGTTCGTGCTCGGTCTGCTCACGCCGCTGGCGGGACTGCTGGTGCTGGCCACGATGGCCGTCGCGATCGCCAAGGTGCACGGGCCGAAGGGGTTCTTCGTGCAGGACGGCGGCTTCGAGTACAACCTGGTGCTGATCATCGCCGCCGTGGCGGTGGCCGCGGTCGGACCCGGGGCGTTCTCGCTGGACCATCTGCTGGGGCTCGCGCGGTAAAGTCACCGATTTCATAGATTCCCCCGTCGCGTTCACCGGCGGGGGAACCTGGACACGCTTGTCCCGAAACTTTTCACCACCCTCAAAGGGTACAGCCGCGGGCAGCTCCTCACCGATGTGACCGCGGGTGTGATCGTGGGCATCGTGGCGCTGCCGCTGGCGATCGCGTTCGCGATCGCCAGTGGCGTGAGCCCGGAGCGCGGCCTGTTCACCGCCATCGTGGCGGGCTTCCTGATCTCGGCGCTGGGCGGCTCGCGCGTGCAGATCGGCGGGCCCACGGGCGCGTTCGTGGTGATCGTCTACGCCATCGTGCAGCGGCACGGCGTGGAGGGCCTCGCGATGGCGACGCTCATGGCGGGGCTCATTCTCGTGGCATTCGGGCTCGCCCGCCTGGGCGCCGCGATCAAGTTCATCCCCTATCCCGTTACGATCGGATTCACGAGCGGCATCGCTCTGATCATTCTGTCGGGCGAGGTCAAGGATTTCCTCGGGCTCAAGATGGGCCCCGTGCCCGCCGACTTCGTGGCGCGCTGGCGGACGTTCGTGGCGCATCTCGACTCGCTCAATCTCTGGGCGGTGGCCGTTGGGGCCGTCACCGTGGCCATCATCGTCGTGTGGCCCCGGATCAGCCGGCGCGTTCCCAGTCCGTTCGTCGCACTCATCGTCACCACGGCGGCCGCGCAGCTGTGGCACCTGCCCGTCGACACCATCGGCAGCCGGTTCGGGGTGATCAACGCCGTGTTGCCGGCTCCGTCGCTGCCCGCCGTCACCTTCCGCCAGATCCCGGGGCTCATGGGCGCGGCCTTCACGATCGCCCTGCTCGGCGCCGTCGAATCACTGCTCTCCGCCGTCGTGGCGGACGGGATGATCGGAGGACGCCACCGGTCGAACATGGAGCTCGTGGCGCAGGGCGTCGCCAACATCGCGTCCCCGCTGTTCGGCGGCATCCCCGCGACCGGGGCGATCGCCCGCACCGCGACCAATGTGAAGAACGGCGGGCGCACGCCGGTCGCCGGCATGACGCACGCGGTCACGCTGCTCCTGATCGCGCTGTTCTTCGGCCGCTGGGCTGGGCTGATCCCCATGGCCACACTGGCGGGGATTCTCGTGGTGGTCGCCTACAGCATGAGCGAGTGGCGCACCTTCGTGGCCGAGTTCCGGGCGCCCAAGAGCGACGTAGCGGTGCTGCTCACCACGTTCCTGCTCACGGTGCTGTGGGATTTGACGGTGGCGATCGAGGTCGGGATGGTGCTCGCGGCCTTCCTCTTCATGCGGCGCATGGCGGAGGTGACCAACGTCAGCGCGCTGACGCACGAGCTCCAGGACCCGAAGGACGACTTCGAGGGCGATCCCAACGCGGTGCGGCGGCGTGTGGTGCCGCCCGGCGTCGAAGTGTACGAGATCACCGGGCCGTTCTTCTTCGGGGCGGCGGAGACCTTCAAGGAGCGCCTGGGTCGCATCGCGCTGCGGCCCAAGGTGCTGATCCTGCGGATGCGGCACGTGCCGGCGATCGATTCCACCGGCCTCCATGCGCTGCGCGATCTGGTGCGGCGCAGCCGCCAGAGCGGCACGCTGGTGCTGCTCTCCGACGTGCACGCGCAGCCGGTCGTAGCGCTCGAGCGCTCCGGGCTGTACGACGAGATGGGCGAGGAGAACGTGCACGGCAACATCGACGACGCATTGAACCGGGCGCGCGAGCATTTGGGGCTCGCGGCCGAGCCGCGGCCCGCATTCGCGACGCCCACCGTGGCGCGCGAGGGGAAGGCGTGAGGTCTACGGCCGCTCGCGGTACCGGTCGCGGTCCTCGCGGGGCAGAATCATGGCCCGGGCGACGGCCGTCGCATCGACGGCGATCAGGAGGCCGTCCCGCGGCAAGGTCTGCACGCCGACGACGGTCCCGGCAGGCGAGTTCCGCTGTGGGAAGAAGTCGGGCGCGGCGGCGCGGATCACGTCCAGGTCGGCCGGCTTGGCATTGACGACGTAGATGGTGAGCTTCGCGACGTCGGCGGGCGTCACCCCTGCGATGCGGAGCACGGTCGCGAGATTCGCGAACGCCTGGGCGGCCTGGGCGCGCAGATCGCCGGGTCCGACGAGCTGGCCCGTCGAGTCGAGCGCCACCTCTCCCGAGACATAGACGGTCGGCCCGACCTTCACGGCGTGCGTAAAGCCGGGGAGAGCGGCGAGCGTCCCGGGGTTGATGTAGCGTGCGTTGACAGGGTCCGGCCCCGGTCGGAGGGCGCCGGGCGTGGGGGCGACGCAGGCGGCGAACAGAACAGCGGCGGCGGGAGTCAGCTGGGCGATCCGCATGCGATGCTCCTCGACGTGGGTGATCTGCACGTTCAATGCCACTCTGTATACGCCGTCCACGGGTCGGAGTTCAACCCTCAAAACAGGAACCCGGCGCGGACGTAAATCGCCGTGCGCTCGGGGCTCCGGGCCACCGCGATCGACAGCAGGTTGGCGCGGCGGTGTTGCCAGGCGAGCCACACCCCACCCCCCGCCGCGGCATGCCAGCGGTCCGACGACTCGCCGGCGGCTCACACGCGCCCCGCGTCCGCGAGCCCGAAGAGGCCCACGTCGCCCAGCGGCAGGCGACCCGCGACGAACCGCAGCTCGGCGTTCCCATACGCGCCGCGCCGTCCGGCAAAGCGCTGCTCGGCGTAGCCCCGCACCGTCGTTTCACCGCCCAGATACACGAGCTCCTGGAACGGGACGGTCCCGCCCACCGCGGCCCCGCCCACGCGCAGCGCGAGGGTCGCGGCGGGCGGGTCGCCTGCCGAGAGGTAGGTCGACGCCTCCGCCGACATGCTCCCGAACGGCTCGACCACGTTCCAGACCGCAGGGTGCCACTGCCCGGCGAAGCTTGCGTGCAGGCCCCGGGCCGGGGCGGCCGGGAGGTCGCGCGTGTCGAGCTCGAGCGCGGCACGCACGCCGACCTGACCGAAGCGACCGGTCCCGTAATACGGCCCGGTCGTGCCGAGCACGGTGCCGGGATCGGCGTCGGTGTGAGCGTATGTGAGGAGCGGCCCCAGGGTGAGCCGGAGACGCGGCACGAGCGGTATCGCCACCCGGGGGCCGAGCCGCAGCTGAGTCTGGCGCAGGCGGTACACGCTGTCCGGCTGCGATCCATCGGTCTCGTTCCCCGTTCCATAGAACCGAATGAGCTCGAGGGTGGAGGCGCGCAGCTCTACGTAGAGAATCGCCGGAAAGAGCGGTCGCCGGAACTCACCCGCCGCGTCCACGCGGTACCCGGCCGCGCTGGTGGCGTACGCGGCCTCGGCGAAGAGGCGCGTGCTCGGGGGCAGGGCATGGAATCCATAGCGGGTGTAACTGACTCCCGCCCCGATGATCAGTCCGATGTCGGGAGAATAGCTCACGCCCCAGAGCGGCACCGTCTGCGGTCGCCAGGCGCTTGGGCCGCCTTGGGAAGAAGCTTGTGGTGGTCGCGCGGAGGCCACCACACACACGGCGGCGAGCGCGCGGGCACCGCGGATCGAGCGGGCAAGAGCGGCGGGCCCGGATGCGGGTATTATTCCGGCATCACGCAGCGGGAGACGTCCGATGAGGTACGGGTCATTGCTTGCGCTGGTCGCATGCGCCACGGTGCCGCTGGCGGCGCAGCATCCCATGATGGGACAGGGCGGGATGGGTCAGACCATGGATGACGCGATGATGCACCACATGGGCCCCGCCATGAGGAAGGTGATGTTGTACACGCCGCAACACCTGCTCGCGCGCAAGGACGCGCTCGGCCTCACCGCCGATCAGGTGACGGGCCTCACGAGGCTGCGCGATGCCGCGAAGGCGGCCGAAGAGTCCGCTGAGAACGAGGCGCAGGCACATATGAATGAAGGCGAGCAGGCCGCGAGCGCCCCCAAGCCCGACACGAGCGCTCTGAAAGTCCACTTCCAGGCGGCCCATAACGCGATGTGGAAGGCGCATTGGGCGATGATCGCGTCCGCGGCACAGGCCCGGGCCGTCCTCAGCGACGCTCAGCAGGTCAAGATGCAGACGTGGGCCGACTCGATGCAGACGTGGATGCAGCAACACCGCCAGATGATGAAGCCGGGCGAGTCGCACTGATTGTGAAGGTCACTCGCGCACGCGCACTGCGTCCGCGACCACTACGGAGCCGCTCGCGCCGCGCCGCAGCAGCACGACTCGATTCCATCCGGGCGGAAGCGTCCACGTCCCGAGCGTGTGCCAGCTCCCGCCGCCGGTCCGCTGATCGACGGTCAGGGTCGCGACGGTGTTGCCCGCGGCCGTGACCACTGCGTAAGCGGCCAGCGGTGACCGGTTCGACCCGCTCGTCCAGCGGGCGTCGACCGTGCGGGGGCCCGCTGTCGCCACCAGGAACGAGAACACCGCACTGTCCGCCGCGTCCGGTTGAGTGGGCGCCCAGCGATATCCGCCGCCGTAGAAGTCGGGCGTAGTATCCGAGGCCGGCCACGCCGCCGGCACCGCCGCCGTCGCGACGCCCAGGTCGTTGAACTCCGCCGAATCGTCCACCACCAGCTCCCCGCACCGCGCCTGCACCCGGTGCAGGTACGCGACCCAGGGCCAGTGCGGTCCCGGATCGGTGCGGTTCGCCGGCTGCAGCTGCCCGTGCCCCACGATGTGCTGCCAGTCGCGCGGGATCCCGTGATCGCGCGTGACGTCGCACACCAGCGCCGCCGACGCATCGAGCTGCGCGCGGGGGAAGGAGTCCTGTGACGCGAAGCCGGCATGCTCGATCCCCACCGTGAAGTGGTTGCTCTGCACCCCGTTGAGCCAGCAGTCGTGGCGCCGGTTCAGCGTGCAGTCGTACAGCGCCGCGATGTGCCACGCGCGGTTCTGCTCGAGCACGAGCTGGGAGATGGCGCTGCCGTCCTCGTTCACCACGTAATGGGCGCTGGCCTGCGAGACGGGATTCTCGAGCCAGCTCCAGCAACTCGTGTAGTTGCTCTCGCAGGTGTGGATGATCACCAGGTGGATCGCCCCGGTCGAATCGGCGGCCCGCTGGTCGAAGTTGGGCGACGGTCGCCACACCGCACGTGCGTAGTCCGGCGCTCCGGTTGCCGGAGGCGGGGGGCAGGCGCCCGGTGCCGCCGGGGGCGCAAGGCTCGGCCCAGCTCCGGTGCGCGCGAGCGCACGGTCCACCTCACGCGCGTACGCCGCACGGCCTTCGTGGAGCCCGATGTCGCTGTAGCGGGACACGACGGTGGACCATGCCTCGATGCGCGTCCGGTCGATGCCGGCCTCGCGCGCGTACAGGTCGAGGAGCGCGGCCGCGGCACGGATGTTCGCGACGGGCTCGTGGCGCGCCGCCTCGACGGATACCCCTGCGAGTGCGGCTCCCCGCTCGAGCGTCGCGCCTCGCAACGCCATGACCCCGAACGCCGGAGCCCGCCCGGGGAATTCTTCCGCCCCTTCTACCATCTGCCAGCGGGTCTCCACCCAGCCGAGCCCCGCGAGCAATGCCGGCGGCACGTGGAACTCGGCCCCAGCCGCCCGGAACGCGGAGTCGAATGGCGACGGTCGGGAGGCGGGCGGCGCGACGTCGGCGACCAGCTGGCTGGCGGGGCACGGCTCCACCGGCGCATGACGACAGGCGGCGAACAGGACGAGCAGCGCCGGCGCCGCCTTGCTCATGGTCCCTGCTTCACATCGAGCAGCAGACGCGCGGGTCCCGCGAGCTCGGTCACGCGATACGGCTCCTTCGTGGGGAGGCCCAGGACCCACTCCACCTGGCCTTCGAAATCACACACCAGCTTCACTTCCCGGACGGCGGGCAAGCCGGGCACGAGGTCGCGCTGCCGGGGGACCGGGTTGCCGTGGTCGTCGTGCGCCGAGGCGGGCTCGAGATGGACGACGAGACGCTCGCTGCCTGCCACCGACACCACATCCCCCGACCCGCAACTCCTTACCGGACCCGCCGCGTATTCCACCCGATAGCCGGGCGCGCTATCGGTCGAGAGCTCGAATGCGACGCGGTCGTACCCGCGCGCTGACGCAGCGGTCACCGAGCGGAGCATGGCGGCCGGGACGCCGGCCCGAGTGGGCCTGAGCCGCTGCACGGGAGCCGTTGTGCCGGCGAAGGTGGTATCCTGCGACGCCGACGCCGGCGTCGCGCTCGGCGCACCGAGGGCAGACTGGCGCGGCTCCCTGCCACGGCATGCGGCCCAGACGAGCGCGGCTAAGGCGACCGGTACGAAGCGGCGGGGCATGGTCGGCGTTATACCCCGCTCGATCGGATCGCGTCGCTTGACACATCAATATTCATTGATATATTACTTGGTCATGGCAGCCACGACGTTTCCCGAGATCGGCAATGCGGCAACGGTGTTCCACGCCCTCTCCGACGAGACCAGGCTCGAGATCGTGCGGCTGCTGTCGCACGGCGAGCGTTGCGTGTGCGAGCTGCAGGGTGCGCTCGACGCCGCGCAATCGCGTTTGTCCTTCCATTTGAAGACGCTGAAGGATGCAGGGGTGGTGAGCGACCGGCGGGAGGGCCGGTGGGTGTATTACGCGTTGAACCGCGACGCGCTCGACGAGATCGCCGGGTTCGCTGTCGCGGTGAAGCCTGGCAAGCACGCGGGCAGCTGCGCCCAGGCTTGTTGCTCATGAGCGGCGAGCCGATCCGCCCGATCGATCCGATTAAGGAGACGGTCAAGGCCAAGTACGGGCAGGCGGCCATCCGGGTGCTCGGCGGCGCAGGCGGGACGTGCGGCTGCGATCCGGTCAGCTCGAGCCTCTACGACGCCGCCGAGACGACCGCACTCCCCGAAGGGGCGGTGCTCGCCTCGCTCGGCTGCGGCAATCCCACCGCGTTGGCCGAGCTGCACGAGGGCGAAGTCGTGCTCGACCTGGGGTCCGGCGGCGGGATCGATGTCTTGTTGTCTGCCAAGCGCGTGGGTCTGACCGGCAAGGCGTACGGCCTCGACATGACCGACGAGATGTTGGCGCTCGCGCGCGAGAACCAGCGCAAGGCCGGCGTCGCGAACGTCGAATTCCTCAAGGGCGAGATCGAGAGCATCCCGCTACCGGACGCCTCCGTCGACGTCATCATCTCGAATTGCGTGATCAATCTGTCGGCCGACAAGCGCCGGGTGCTGGGTGAGGCGTTCCGCGTGCTCAAGCCGGGTGGCCGCTTTGCCGTTTCGGACGTGGTGGTGCGGGGCGAGATCCCGGCCGCGGTGCGGCGCAGCATGGAGCTATGGGTGGGGTGCATCGCAGGAGCGCTCGAGGAGGAAGAGTACAGGGGACTCCTCGCCGGTGTCGGCTTCGTGGACGTCGGGATCGAGCCGACGCGCATCTACGAGTTCGCAGATGCCCGGGCCGTGCTGTCGGGCGCCGGCCTAGACGCCGACGTGCTGGCGCGCGAGGTCGGCGGCCGGATCATGGGGGCATTCGTGCGCGCCAGAAAACCGGTGTGACGGGACGACCGCTCCGCGTGCTCTTCCTCTGCACCGGGAATTCCGCCCGGAGCCAGATGGCGGAGGCGTTGCTCAACTGGAAGGGGAAAGGCCGGTTCCACGCTGAGAGCGCCGGCTCACGCCCGGCCGACCGGGTGAATCCGCTTGCCATCGAGACGCTGCGTGAGCACCACATCCCGTGGTCGGGTCACACCCCGCGCGGCACAGATGGTTTGGACCGGCAGGCCTGGGACTTCGTCATCACGGTGTGCGACGCCGCCAAGGAGTCATGCCCGATCTTTCTGGGGCCGGCCCGGCCGACGCAGATGCACTGGAGCATGGCCGATCCTGCGGCGGTCGAGGGCGACGAGGCCACGAGTCGGGCGGCGTTTCGGGAGACGTTTCGGCTGATCAGTCAGCAAATCGACCAACTGCTGGCCCGACCGCGAGGTAGCGGACCCGCCCATCGGGCGATATAAGTAGCCACACCTGGACCTGCAATTGCCCGTCACCCAGGAGGTGGCCAGTGAGAGTGTGCCTCGTTCTCGTCGTCGCTGCAACCCTCGTCATCGCCCCGCTGGCCGCACAGCAGGCCGGGACCGTTTCGGGGACCGTCGTGGCGGCCGAGTCGGGGACCCGGCTCCCCGGTGTGAGCGTGGTGATCGTCGGGACGGCGCGCAGCGTTCTCACCAACGAGAAGGGGGAGTATCGGCTGAGCGTCCCGGCCGGCACGCATGCCGTGCGTGCGCGGCTGATCGGCTACGAGGCCGCGGAGCAGCGCGTGACGGTGGCCGCAGGCCAGACAGTCACCGCCGATTTCAAGCTTACCTCGACACCCCTGTCGCTCAACGAGGTCGTGGTGGTGGGCGCCCGCACGTCGCGCACTGCGACGGAAACGCCGGTGCCCGTCGACGTGATCACGGCCCAGGAGATGACCGAGACGGGCGTGACCGAGGTAAACCAGATGCTCGCGACGCTCGAGCCCTCCTTCAATGCCTCGCAGCAGACGATCGCCGACGGGTCGGACCATGTGAATCCCGCCAGTCTTCGCGGCCTCGGCCCCGACCAGGTCCTGGTGCTGGTCAACGGCAAGCGGCGCTACTCGAGCGCGCTCGTGCACGTGAACGGCACCTTCGGCCGCGGCACGGTAGGGGTCGATCTCAACGCGATCCCCGCGGCGGCGATCGAGCGCATCGAGGTGCTGCGAGACGGCGCCTCGGCCCAGTACGGCTCGGACGCGATCGCCGGTGTGATCAACATCGTGCTGAAGCGACAGACCGAGCATGTAGACGCGAGCAGCACCGCGGGTACGACGCCGGGCGGCGGCGGCGTCTCCGACCTTCCCAGCCAGCACGACGGCGATCAGGTCAAGGCGGACGCCAACTACGGCTTCCCGATAGGCGACCGGGGCTTCTTCAACGTCACCGCACAGTATCTCGATCGCGGAGCGACCAATCGCGCGGCCCCGTATTCGGGCAACGATATCTTCTCCGGGATCACTACACAGGCCGGCACCGATTCCGCCCTGCGCGCCAACAACCTCACGCGCCAGAACTTCACGATGCGCGTGGGGCAGAGCGCGGCGACCGAGGGCATGGCGTTCTACAATGCGGTCGTGCCGCTCGGCGACAACGCCGAGTTCTACAGCTTCGGTGGTCTCGGGCACCGCGACGGGCTCTCGGCCGGCTTCTTCCGCCTGCCGAGTCAGGAAGGGCGGGTGGTGCCCCAGTTGTATCCCTTCGGCTTCCTCCCCGACATCCATACGATCATCGACGACCAGTCGGCCGCGGCCGGTGTGCGCGGCAGCATCGACGCCTGGGACGTGGACTTCAGCGTCACGCATGGCAGCAACGCGTTTCACTTCCTCGTGGACCACTCGGACAACGCCTCGATGGGAGCGGCGAGCCCCACGACATTCGACGCCGGGCGCCTGTCCTTCAACCAGACGGTCGGCAACCTCGACCTGGTCCGGCCGCTCGGTGGCCTGGGAGGGTTGCGCTCTGTCTCCTTCGTGGCGGGCGGCGAGTTTCGCCGCGAGGAGTATCGGATCGACGCGGGAGAGGAAGCCTCTTGGCAGCTCGGCAACGGCGGCACGCGGCGGGGCATCGATTTCGATACGACCTCGACCGGTGCGCCGAAGGAGTCCGGCGCGCAGGTGTTCCCGGGCTTCCAGCCGTCCAATCAAGTCGACCGCACGCGCAACAGCCTCGGCGTGTACGGGGGCCTGGAAAGCCAGGTGAGCGAGCGGATCCTGCTCGACGTCGGTGGCCGACTGGAGCACTACAGCGACTTCGGCGGCACGGTCAACGGGAAGGTGGCCACACGGTTCCAGGTCGTCCGCGCGCTCGGCCTGCGGGCGGCTGCGAGCACGGGCTTCCGCGCTCCCTCGCTCGGCCAGGTGTGGTTCAACAACGTCAGCAACCAGTTCGGGATCGACGCGAGCGGCAATCTGGTTCCCAATCGCATTCTCACGAGCAACAACGAGAGCCGTGTGACGCAGACCTTCGGTGTGCCGCCTCTCAAGCAGGAGACGTCCGTCAACCTGAGCGTGGGCCTGGTCGCGCAGCCGGCGAGCAGCTGGTCGCTCACGGCCGACGCCTATCGCATCACCATCGCCGACCGCATCGTGATCTCGAGCCAGTTCCAGAGCTCCGACCCGGCCGTCGGCACGGTGGTCCAGCGCCTGCTCGCACCGTTCCAGCGGCTGGGAGTGACGACCGCGCAGTTCTTCACCAACGCCGTGGACACGCGCACCATCGGGCTCGACGTCGTCGTGACCCACAACCGCTCGGTCGGGAGAGGCACGCTGTCGCTGACCGGATCGGCGAACTTCACGAAGACCGAGGTCGAGCGCGTCAACGTCCCGCAAGCGATGGCGGACACGTTCACCACGGGAAACCTCCCGGCCGTCCGCAACATCCTCCTGAACCGGGAGGACCGGAATCGGCTGGAAGACGCCCTGCCGCGCGTGAAGGGCGGGCTCTCGGCGCGGTACGCCCGGGGACGCTTCGCCGGGCTCGCTCGGTCGACCTATTATGGCGCGATCGTGTACCGTCATCCCACGGTCCCGGCCAACGACGAGCGATTCGGCGCCAAGACGCTGTTCGACCTCGACCTGTCTTACGAAGTGGGCCGTGGTGTTCGGCTGGCGGTCGGCGCGGAGAACATCTTCAACACCTACCCCGATCGCCAAGTACACCCGGCAAATATCAGCGCCGGCCGGTTCGTCTACAGCCGGCGGGTGACGCAGTTCGGGATGAATGGCGGATTCTACTACGGGCGGGTGCAGGTGAGCCTGTAGAAACGGACCCTAGGCTTTCCCCAGCAGCAGTTGCCTGAGCACGTATTCAAGAATCCCGCCGTGCCGGTAGTACTGCAGCTCCTGGGGCGTATCGATCCGCACCAGCGTGCGGAATTGGATGCTCGCGCCCTCGGAGCGCCGCGCCGCGACCGTCAGCTCCTTGCCGCGCGGGAACCCGTCCGTCAGCAGGGCCGCGAGACCGGTGAGATCGACCGTTTCCTTCCCCGTCAGCCCGAGCGTCTCCGGTGTCTCGCCGGGCAGGAACTGCAGCGGCAGGATGCCCATGCCGACGAGGTTCGAGCGGTGGATGCGCTCGTAGCTCTGCGCGATCACGGCCCGGACGCCCAGGAGCCGCGGGCCCTTCGCGGCCCAGTCGCGCGACGAACCCGCGCCGTACTCCTTGCCCGCGATCACGAGCAGCGGCACGCCCTCGGCCTGATATTTCGCCGAGGCGTCGTAGATCGTCATCTGCTCGCCATCCGGGAAATGCGCGGTTACCGGCCCTTCGGTCCCCGGCGCGAGCAGGTTCTTGAGGCGCACGTTGGCGAACGTGCCGCGCACCATCACTTCATGGTTGCCCCGGCGCGAGCCGTAGGAGTTGAAGTCCTTCGGCTCCACGCCGCGCTCGACGAGATACTTCCCGGCGGGGCTCGTCTTGCGGATCGAGCCCGCGGGGGAGATGTGATCCGTGGTGATGCTATCGCCCAGCAGGCACAGGACCCGCGCACCGCGGATGTCCGTGATGGGCCCCGGCGTCTTGGGCATGCCGTCGAAATACGGCGCCCGGCGGATGTAGGTCGAGTCGGGCTCCCACACGAAGCGATCGCCCGCCGGGACCGGCAGGCCGCGCCAGCGCTCGTCCCCGGCGAACACCTCGCCGTACTCCTTGTGGAACATCGCCGACTTGATGGACGAGCGGACCAGGTCGTCGACTTCCTTGGCCGACGGCCAGACGTCGCGCAGGTACACCGGCTTTCCGTCCTTGCCCGTCCCGAGTGGGTCGGTCTGGAGATCCAGATCGATCCGCCCCGCGAGGGCGTAGGCGACCACGAGCGGTGGTGACGCCAGGTAGTTCGCCCGCACCTCCTGCTGGATGCGGCCTTCGAAGTTGCGGTTGCCCGAGAGCACGGCGCAGACCACGAGCTCGCCCTCCGCCACGGCGGCGGACACGGGTTCGGGCAGCGGGCCCGAGTTGCCGATGCAGGTGGTGCAGCCGTAGCCCACGAGGTGGAACCGCAGCTGCTCGAGGTACCGCATCAGCCCGGCCTGCTGGAGATAATCCGTCACGACCTTCGAGCCGGGAGCGAGGCTGGTCTTGACCCAGGGTTGCGACGTGAGGCCCCGCTCGACGGCCTTCTTCGCGACCAGACCTGCGGCAATCATTACCGATGGATTGGACGTGTTGGTGCAGCTCGTGATCGCGGCGATCACGACCGAGCCGTGACGCAGCTTGCAGGCGGTGCCGTCGATCGTCAGGTCGACGTGGGTGCGGTGGGGCGGCGCGGCCACGGCCGTGCCCCCGCCGAACGGCTGGCCCCCCTCGGCCTCCCAGTGGTTGCGCACGTCGGTAGGCGGGGCGATCGGCGACGTGGGTTTGACCAGGGTCGGCAGCACCAGCTGGAAGTTGCGCGGCACGTCGCGCAGCGAGACCCGATCCTGCGGGCGCCGGGGCCCTGCGAGGCTGGGCTCGACGGTCGCGAGGTCGAGGGCGAGGGTGTCGGAATACACGGGCTCCGGGCTCGCGGCCGAGTGGAACAGGCCCTGCTCTTTCATGTATGCCTCGACCAGCTGCACCTGCTCCTTGGGGCGGCCCGTGAACTCGAGGTAGCGGAGCGTCTCCTGGTCGACGGGGAAGATGCCGACGGTGGCGCCGTACTCGGGCGCCATGTTGCCGATGGTCGCCCGGTCTGCGACCGGCAGCGTCGCGATCCCCGGGCCGTAGAACTCCACGAACTTCCCCACCACGCCCTTCTTGCGGAGCAGCTCCGTTACGGTGAGCACCAGGTCGGTCGCGGTCGCGCCTTCGGCCAGCTTGCCCGTCAGCCGGAACCCGACGACCTGTGGAATCAGCATCGACACCGCTTGGCCCAGCATGGCGGCCTCGGCTTCGATGCCGCCCACGCCCCATCCCAGCACGCCGAGGCCGTTGATCATGGTGGTGTGCGAGTCGGTGCCGACCAGCGTATCGGGATACGCTTGCGGCACGGTGTTCTCACTTGTGAAGACAACTCGTGCCAGATACTCGAGATTCACCTGGTGGACGATGCCGGTGTCGGGCGGGACCACGCGGAAGCCCCGGAACGTCTGCTGCGCCCAGCGCAGCAGTGCGTAGCGCTCGCGGTTGCGCTGGAACTCGAGGTCGGCATTCGCCTGGAAGGCCGTAGCTGTGCCGAACTCGTCCACGATCACGGAGTGGTCGATCACGAGCTCGGCGGGGAGCAGGGGATTGACGGTCTTCGGGTCACCGCCCATGCCCTGCATCGCGTCGCGCATGGCGGCGAGGTCCACGACGGCGGGGACGCCCGTGAAGTCCTGCATGAGGACGCGGGCCGGCATGAACGCGATCTCGTCGTCGGGGGTCTTCTTGGGATCCCAGCGCGCCAGCTTCTCGATCTCTTCGGCGCGCACCGCCTGGCCGTCCTCGCGGCGCAGCAGGTTCTCGAGCAGGATGCGGAGAGAATAGGGGAGGCGGGAAACCGCCAGGCCGCGCTGGTCGAGCGCCGCGAGGCGGAAGATCTCGAAGGTCCGGCCGCCCACGGTGAGGCGGGCCCGGCTGCCGAAGCTGTCGCGCGTCGTCATTCCACGCTCTTCACGTCCACCACGAAGTATTCGGTCTCTCCGAAGCAGCTCGTCGGAATCCCCACGTGCTGGTGGTACACGACCGCGACGCGCTTGCCCATGGTCTGGTTCACCCGCGCGGCGACCGCGTCGTCCCGCACGGTGAAGTAGAACTTCTCCGACATCGTCCCCGGGATGGAGACGATGGCGAGCTCGCCTTCCCAGGTCTTACAGATCCAGCCCTTCTTGGAGAACTTCTGCACGTACCCGGCCCGCTCCCCGCTCGAGTAGCTCCACGTCAGGGTAGACCAGGTGTAGAGAGCGAACAGCAGAACCGGCACGATCAGCACGGCGGCGATGATCAGCTTCTGCGCGCGCGAGAGCGTGAAGTTCACGGAGGGAAGTTAACCTCGTACGTCTCGGTCTTGTACCGCGCGAAGCCCCGCTTCTCGTAGTTCGGCAGCGCCGCGGGATGATCGAGGGTGCAGGTGTGGAGCCAGACGCGCGAGGGCGCGAGCGCCCAGGCGTCGCGCACCGCGCAGGAGAGCAGGTGCTTGCCGAGGCCCCGGCCGATCGCCGCCGGGGCGAGCCCGAAATACGCGATCTCCACCGAGCCGTCTTCCGGCACGCGGCGCAGCTCGTACCACCCGACGAGCGCGCCCTGCCGGCGGGCGACATGCAGCGTGATCTCGGGCTGCGCGAGGTGGGCGCCGATCTGGGCGTCGGTCCAGTCCCAGCGGTCGCGCCAGTGGTATGCCTCGCCCACCGTGCGATAGCACTGACGATAAAGCGCGGGCGTGGGGCGCCCAACACGCTCGATCACGACGTCCGGGAAGTCGCCGAACGCGGGCCGGAACTGCCCCGGTTTTCTGAGCTCGAGATACGTCCGCGTCGCTTGCACGTCTTCCCCTCGTCGTCTTGGCGTCTGGGCGTCTAGGCGTCTATGTTTTGTATCATGACCTTCAACAAGATGGGCACCGTCCCGCTGCCGCTCGCGTTGCACCTGGCGGCCTACACCGTGCTGGGTCTGTTTTGCTGCTTCGCCGGTGCGCTCAACCTGATCGATCCGGTGAAGATTCCGCACGGCGTGCTGTTCCTCGCGATCGCCGGGTTCAGCTGGGGCTACGTGTTCGGGATCCTGATGGCACGCAAGGAAGTCGTCGTGCTCGGCTTCGCCGCCAGCGCGGCCTGGCTGGCGGCGGCGGCGTTGGGCGCGACCCGCTTCGGCTTCGACTGGCGCCTCACCGCGCTGCTCGTCGCGCTCGGCGCGTACGGTCTGATCACCCTCGCGTTGTACCGCACCCGCATTCTGGAGCACTGAGCGGCGCACGCGCCGCCTCAGCCGATCGTGCCCGCCTCGACGTGCTCGGGGGCAGCCGGCACCTCGACCACGAACTTGGCGCCGCCCAGCTCGGAGTCCTCGAGCCAGATCTTCCCTCCCACTTCCGTGACCACGCGCTGGCAGATCGCCAGCCCGAGGCCGGTGCCCTCGTCGGGGCCCTTGGTCGTGAAGAACGGGTCGAAAATGCGCCCGCGGATCTCCCGTGGCACACCCGGTCCCGAGTCTTCCACCGTGAGCCGAACCCAGCCCTCGCGTGACTGGGTCGTGAGCCGGATGATGGCCGGGCTGCGGCCACGCACGACGTGCTCGGCGTTGGTCACCAGGTTGATCACGACCTGCTGCAGCTCCTGACCCAGGCCGAGGACGGGCGGCGCGGCGTTGTCGAGCGCGGTCCGAAACTCCACGCTCTCGGTGCGCATCACGCGCTTGCGGATCTCGGCGACATCGTGCACCAAGTCGTTCATCTGCACACGGGTGGGAGCGGTGTCGGCCCGGCGGGCGAGTCGCAGCAGGCTGCGCACGATGCGGGCGGCGCGGTCCACCTCGCGGGTGATCGTGGCCGCCGTGGTGCTCGTCTCGGGGTCCTTGCTGGCGCGACCGAGCAGCTCCGCCTCCATGCGGATGGCAGCGAGCGGGTTGTTCACCTCGTGGGCGACACCGCTGGCGATTTCGCCCACCGTGGCAAGCTTCTCGCGGGCGATGAGGTCGCGCTGCGCGCGCAGCTCGTCGGTGCGGTCGTACAGCGCGACCAGCAGGCTGTCGGGGCCGGCGCCGGACAGGCCCGTGACGGTGCAATCGCACAAGCGCCGGTCCCCGGACGCTCGCGTGACGAGGACCCGGCCGTGCCACGGCGCACCGTCGCGCGCCCGCGCCAGCACGAGGTGGAGTGAGATCTCGCTGGGCGAGAGGCCGAGCGCCTCGAGGTGCGTCTCGAGCGCCTGTGCTTCCGACGGGATGCCGAACAGGCGGCAACCCGCCTGGTTGAGCTGCAGTACGCGACCACTCCGGCTCACCAGGGCCATCGGGAGCGGGCTCCCATCCACCATGGCGTGGGCGCGCTCGGCCGCGGCGCGCGCGCCGCTCACCGCCTCGGACAGCTCCAGCCCGCCGGCGATGTAGGCGGCCACCGCCGTGAGATACTGCAGCTCCACGAGCTGGAACGGCGGCGGCTCCTCGCCGCCGGGTCGGAGGTAGCGCACCACGCCCACCGCGCCCGCCACGCCGCTCGACGTGCGCAGCGGAGCGATCATGGCCGCGCGCGCCGTCCCGGAAGGCGACAGCGCCCGCTGCGCTTCCGCCTCGTCCAAGATGTTGTCGGTGAGCAGCGCCTCCCCGGTCCGCACGACTCTGCCCGTGACGCTCGCGCCGATCGCGATCTCGACCCCGTCGAGCTCGGCGCACTGTCCCACCGTCGCCGCCACGCGCAGAACGTCCGCGCCCGCGTTGCGCAGCGCGACGTAGGCGCCCTGGGCGTCGACCAGGCTGGTCACGCTCTGGAGCGTGTAGCGCAACAGCAGTTCGCGCTCCGGCGCCGCCAGCAGCCAGCGCGACAGCTCCACCAGAAACGTGCCGAGCCGCCGCTCGCGCTCGAGGCTGGCGCGCCGTGCCACCATCACGGCGAGGTGAGTCGCGATTTCAAGCGCGGAACGCAGCGCGTCCGCCGCGAATCCCGCCGGAAGCCCCTCGAACCGCGCGCTGACGTGCCGTCCCTCGGCGTCGTGATAGTCCGCAAGGAAGGGCTCGCCCGGCTTCCCGGCGGTCCCCGCCTGGGCGCTACCAGTCTCGCGCAGACCCTTGTAGCTGAGCTCGACCCGCGCGCCGCCGGTCCACTCGTTCAGGATAGCGGCGGTGGCATCCCAGAAGCCTCGGACCTGTTTGGCTTTGCCGGCTTCGGTCAACAGCTTGCGGATCGGGTCTAACATGACGGAAAAACTACGTCGAGAGGAGGCGTCACGCGAAGGCGTCGCGCAGAGGCGTCGAGCCTACGGGTTTGTTGGGCGGATGTCCAGCTCGCTGATCATCGCCCGATCCGACACCGTCAGGGTGGCGAGGACGGCGTGGGCCACGTCGTCCGCGGTGAGGACCCGCGTCCGGTTGGCACGGCTTTCTCGGAAACCGGTGTCGACCGAGCCCGGGCAGATCGTCACGACCCGCACGTTGTGCCGCCGCACCTCCAGCATGAGTGCCTTCGAGAACCCCAGCACGGCGTGCTTCGACGCGCAGTAGGCGGTGCCGCCCTCGACGCCGTTCTTGCCCGCGAGCGAGGCGACGTTGACGATGGTGCCACCGCCCGCGTCCACCATTCCTTTCAGGAACGATCGGCTGACGAGATACAAGGAGCGCACGTTCACACCCATCGTCTCGTCCCAGTCCGCGAGCGACAGCTCGGCGAGCGGCTTGAACCGTCCTATGCCCGCATTGTTCACGAGGAGGCGGGGAGCGCCCCGCTCCCGGGTCACGAAGGCCGCGAACGCTTCCACGCAGGCCGGGTCGGAGACGTCGCACGCCATGCCGAGGGCGTCGATCCCGGCCGCCTTGAGCTCGCGCACGGCGGCGTGCACGTTCGCCTCCGTGCGGGCGCAGATGGCGACGCGGGCCCCCGCGCGGCCAAGGGCGAAGGCCGTGGCGCGACCGATACCTGCGGTCGCGCCGGTCACGACCGCGAGCGAGCCTGTAAGGTCCATATCCGGAGCAAATATACGCTCGGAGCGGGAACCATACGGCGTTGTTCAGACATATGAAGGAGACTCTCCGATGACCGCTACACTGCGTCCGATTTCGGACGATACGCTTTCCCCCCCCGCGGCGAGCGCCGGGGCTCGCGCGACGGACGGGGAGCTGCTCGACGCCTACTCCCGGGCGGTGACGGGAGCCGCCGAGCAGGTCGGTCCCGCCGTGGTGAGCGTGGAGGTTCGCCACAAGGTGGAGCGGCGGGGGCGGCCGGCGCGCGAGGTGCCCGGGAACGGCTCGGGGTTCGTGTTCACGCCTGACGGGTTCGTGCTCACCAACAGTCATGTCGTTCATGGGGCCACTCGGCTCGAGGCCGCGTTCCCCGACGGCCGCCGGGTGCGGGCCGAGCTGGTGGGAGACGACCCCGAGACGGACCTCGCCGTGCTCCGGGTCCCGCCCGTCTCTCTCACCGTCGCCGAGCTGGGCGACTCGGGGACGCTGCGCGTCGGCCAGCTCGTGGTCGCGATCGGCAACCCGCTGGGCTTCCAGAGCACCGTCACCGCCGGTGTGGTGAGCGCGCTGGGCCGCTCGTTCCGCTCGGTGGGCGGGCGACTGATCGACGACGTGATTCAGACGGACGCCGCGCTCAACCCCGGGAACTCGGGCGGTCCGCTCGTGGACTCACGCGGTCGAGTGGTGGGCGTCAACACCGCGGTCATCCTGCCCGCGCAGGGGATCTGCTTCGCCGTCGGCATCAACACCGCGAAGTTCGTGACGGGCCAGCTCATCCGGCACGGCAAGATCCGCCGCGGCCGGATCGGCGTCGCGGGTCAAACCACCCCCCTGCTGCGGCTGGCGCAGCGGGCGCTCGGGATCGACGCGAAGAGCGGCGTGCTGGTGACCGGGGTCGAGCCGGACAGCCCGGCGGCGCGCGCGCGGCTCGCCTCCGGGGACGTCATCGTGGAGTTCGACGGGAGCGCGGTCACCGGGATCGACGACCTGCACCGGCTGCTCACGGCCGACCGCATCGGCGTCGCGACCAGCGTGGTCGTGCTGCGCGGCGCGGAGCGCCTGGAGCTGCCGATCACCAGCGTCGAGTCGCCGCCGTCCTGATGCCGCACTACGTCTGCGCGACCTGCGGGACGGAGTTCGCGGAATCGGCCGCTCCCCCCACCCGCTGTCCCATTTGTGAGGACGAACGCCAGTTCGTCGGGTGGGAAGGGCAGGTGTGGACGACGCTCGACGCATTGCGTACCACGCATCGGGTCGCCTGGAAGCGGGAAGCGCCCGGCCTCGAGGGGATCGGCATGGAGCCGCCCTTCGCGATCGGCCAGCGGGCGCTGCTGGTGCGGACCGCTGGGGGCAACGTCATGTGGGACTGTATCCCGCTCGTCGACGAGCCAGTGGTGGAGGCGGTGCGCGCCCTCGGCGGCGTGCAGGCGATCGCCATCTCCCACCCGCATTATTACAGCGGCATGATCGAGTGGAGCGAGGCCCTGGGTGGCGTCCCGGTGCACCTGCATGCGACCGACCAGCGCTGGATCATGCGCCCCGATCCGGCGATTCGGCTGTGGCAGGGCGACACGCTGGAGCTCGCACCGGGCGTGACGCTGGTTCGCTGCGGCGGGCACTTCGACGGTGCGACGGTGCTGCACTGGGCCGGCGGATCGGGCGGGCGGGGGTCGCTCCTTACGGGCGACGTGCTCCAAGTGGCGCAGGATCGCCGCCATGTGAGCTTCATGTACAGCTACCCCAACTACATTCCGCTCGGGGCCCAGGCGGTGCGCCGCATCGTCGCCGCGCTGGAGCCGTACCGCTACGACCAGATCTTCGGCGCCTGGTGGGGTCGCAACATTCTGGCCGACGCTCGCGAGGCGGTCGCGCGCTCCGCCGCGCGCTACATCGTCCGCATCTCCTGAAAGGAACCGACATGGCAACGCCGCTCCCCGCCGGAACGCCGGCACCCGACTTCGCGCTCTCGAGCGCCCCCGGTCAGACCGTGTCGCTGGCGGATTTCCGCGGCCGGCCCGTGATCCTGGCCTTCTATCCCGCGGACTGGAGCCCGGTGTGCGGCGACCAGATGGCCCTCTACAACGAAGTCCTGCCGGAGTTCGAGCGCTACCACGCCCAGCTTCTCGGGGTCTCGGTGGACAGCGTGTGGTGCCACACCGCATTCGCCCGCGACCGAAAGCTCCACTTTCCGCTGTTGGCGGACTTCGAGCCCAAGGGAGCGGTGTCGCGCCGCTACGGCGCGTACCGCCCGGGCGACGGGTTCAGCGAGCGGGCGTTGTTCGTGATCGACGGGGAGGGGATCATTCGGTGGAGCTACGTGTCGCCAATCGACGTGAACCCGGGCGCTGACGGCATTCTGCGCGCGCTCGAGGCGCTCACGGGGGCCAGCACGCCCGCATGAGCAGGCGTGCCGCGACGGCAGCGCTCACGCTCCCGGTGGGCGAGCGGGACCACGCGCAGGGGCCCGGGGACGCGCCGGTCACGTTGGTCGAGTACGGCGACTACGAATGTCCCCATTGCGGGCGCGCCTACCCGATCGTCAAGCAGATACGGCAGCGTCTGGGCCGGAGCCTGCGCTTCGTGTTCCGCAACTTCCCGTTGCGCGAGAGCCATCCGCACGCCCAGCACGCGGCCGAGGCGGCCGAAGCCGCGGGCGCGCAGGGCAAGTTCTGGGAGATGCACGACCGCCTGTTCGAGCGCCAGTTCGCGCTGGACGACGACGACCTGATCGAGTACGCCGGTGACCTGGGCCTCGACGCGCCCCGCTTGCGGCGGGAGCTCGACGCCGGGAGCCACGCGCCGCGCGTGCGGGAGGATTTCCGCAGCGGGGTCACGAGCGGGGTGAACGGGACGCCGACCTTCTTTATCAACGGGGTGCGCCACGACGGGTCATGGGAGCTCGAGGCCCTGGTCGCGGCGCTCGAGCGAACCGCGGCTGAAGCCGCGGCTCGGCCCGGCCGCTGAAGCGGCTTCAGCCGTAGGGCCGAGTCGCGGGTTTACCCGCGGATCGCCCCGGGGAAGCGCGCCGGGTCGGGGGTGAACCCCGGGAAGATGGCCGACAGGTCGCGTGCGCCGAGGTGGCGCGCCAGGACTTCCGCGAACAGATCGCGAAAGTCCGTGGTCACTGCAACGTCGCGGCCCTCGAACCGGCTGGCCGGATCGAGCCCGGGCCAAGCCCCCAGCACCCGCCCGCCGTTCACCGGTCCGCCCAGGAGGAGCATCGCGGTCGCATGACCGTGGTCGGTTCCCGAGTTGCCGTTCTCACGCACCGTACGGCCGAACTCCGACATGGTGAGCACCACCACGTCGTCCAGCTTCTCCCCCAGATCCTGCGCGAACGCCGTCAGCGTCTGTCCCAACTCGGCGAGCCGCGCGGCGAGCTGTCCTTCGGTCGCCCCCTGGTTCACGTGGGTGTCCCACCCCGTGACGTCCGCGAACGCTACCTGCAGGCCGACGTTGGCCTTGATCAGCTGGGCGATCTCGAGCATCGCCTTGCCGAGCTTGCCGCGGGGGTAGTCGGCGCCGTTCGCCGGTTGATACTGTGTCGGGTCGACGCGTTTCAGCGTCTGCACGGCCTCGAATGCCTCCTGGGAAGATGCCGACAGCAGTCCCGTCGCCGAGCCTGCGTACAGCTCCTCGAACGCGCGGGTGAGGCGGTCGCGGGCGGCGGCCTGTGGCGCCCGCAGGCCGAACGCCTGGAGATCGGCGATGGCGAGGCTCGGCGCCGTGCCCGCGAGGATACGGGGCAGCTCGGGTCCGAACGCCACGGCGCGGAACGGCGTGTCCTGGTGCTCCCGGTCGTGCTGGCAATAGCGGTTGAGCCAGCCGTCCGGGGTCGCCTTCACGCCGGGCGTGCCGGACTCCATATAGTCCTGCGCGTCGAAGTGGCTGCGCGTCGCGTCGGGGGAGCCGATCGCGTGGATCGCGGCGAGACGCTTCGAGTCCCACAGCGGCTTGAGGGCCGCGAGGCGCGGGTGCAGGCCGAAATAGCCGTCGAGATCGACGACGTCCGATTGGGGCACGGCGATGCGCGGCCGCTCGCGGTAGTACAACGGGTCGCCGTGCGGCACGATCATGTTGAGCCCGTCCACGGCGCCGCGCTGGAAGAGGCAAACCAAGACGGGGCGGCAACAGGCGGCAACGGGCGGCAAGGGTTTGTACGAGCCAAGGGCGGCCCGGGCCAGGAACAGCGGGTCCATGCCGAGGCTGAACAGGGCCACTCCTCCCGACTTCACGAAGACACGTCTCGAGATGGACATCGGTCTCTCCTCCGCCCTATTGTCTTTGAAACTCCGGTCCCCCGATCGCGAGCCCGACCGCCAGGGCGCGCGCCTGCACCGGGTCCGTGATGTCCGACACCTGCTCGGCGATGACCCGTTTCGTGTTCTCCGACATCGTCCCGCCCAGAATCCCGCCATCGATACCGGCGATGAGCTGTACCGGGTTCGCGGTGACGGGAGCGACGGAATCCAGGGTGGCAACGGCACCCGGGAGTCTCCCCGCCGCGAGCGCCACCGCGGCGTTCATGCGATCGAGGACAGCCCCGCTGTTCACCCACGCGTCTTCTCTTTCAGGATAGCCGTCGGGGGCGACGTGGAGGTAGAGCGGCTCGCCGAGGCGCGCCACTACCTGTGCCAGGCGGGGGGTCGTGTCGGGCTCCGCGTCGACCGCCCGCGCCGCGCTCACGACAAATTCGAGCGGTGTCTTGACCTTGGCCCGGATGTTCGCCGCGGCCCAGAAGTCGGGACCGTGAAAGATGGCGCGCAGCACGTCGCGGATGTCGCCGTGCGAGCGCTGCCATGCCGCGACGGCGTCGTCCACGCAGCCGTCCGGCGGATCGTCGTTCACGAACCGTTGGCACAGCTTGCGACTGACGTGATGCATGGTGGCCGGATGGTCGGCGAGCAGCTTGAGGAGGCGGATGGCTTCGTCCATTCCGTGTCCGCGCTCGAACTCGATGCCCAGGACCTGCTTGTCTCCGGTGTCGTGCGCCCAGTCGTGAAACTCGAAATCCGCGCCCTGCTGCGGCCGCCTGATGCTCCAGCCCGTGAAAATGCGTGCCACGTCGATCACGTCGTGCTGGCTATAGCCGCCGTCCACGCCCAGCGTATGGAGCTCGAGCAATTCGCGGGCGTAGTTCTCGTTGATGCCTTTCGGCGCTCGCCTCACCTCCTGGTCCTCTCTCCGCAGAGCGGAGAGGGGGGACCGTGGGAAGGCTCCGGGTGCAATGCTCTGCCAATTGTCCAGGTAGAAGAGCATGGCGGGGCTCTTCGCGGTCGCGATCAGGAGGTCCTCGAACCTTCCCATCGCGTGGGGGCGGATGGTGTGCTCGATGTAGTCGGGCGTGAGAAAGCGGTCCGCGCCCTTGGCGAAGTAGACGTTGAAGTGGTTGGTCCAGAAGTCGACCATCACCTCGTAGAGTTGGCGCTCGGAGAGCGCGGCGCGTACCACGGCGAGCTGCTGCACCTGGGCCGCGAAGCGGCGGCCTCTCATCGCGATGGGGCTGTCGTCGGGCTTGTCGGCCGCGGTGTCCCCCATGCGCTTGCGCTGCTGCCGCGCACGCTGCACCTCGGCGTACAGCCTGGCGAGGTCTCCCCGATCGTACTTCAGGACGTCGAACTCGCGCGCCCGTTTCGCCACGGTCTCATCGTCGATCTTGTCGGGCGCGAGCTGAGCGTCGATCCAGCGGAGCACGCCGCCCGCGGCGACACGCTCGATCTCGCCGGGCCGGGGTCCGTAGGCGAGGCGGTTGAGGGCGTGCAAGGCGGAGTCCCGCGGCGTGGACGGCGCTGCGTGCTGAGCCCCCACTGCCGGCGGCCACGCCACCACGATCGTGAGGAAACGAACGACGCGGGTTTTCATGCGGTTATATTGACGCACCGCCCTGTGGAGAAGTTAAGGTTGTGACGGCGTCCCCGCCCCCGCCCACGCCTCCGCCCCGTTTCATCCCGCACGGCATCCTGCCGCGCCCCAGGAGCGCACGCGCCGGTCCCGACGGCAAGCCGCCGAGCTGGTCCGAGCGGCTCGACGCCCTGAAGTACGTCCCGCCCCTTCTGAAGCTCGTCTACGAGACACATCGCGGCTACACCATCGCCATCCTGGCGCTGCGTACGGTCCGCTCGTTCGTACCGCTGGCCGTCTTGTGGATCGGGAAACTGATCATCGACGGCGTCATCGCCGCCATGGGGATGCGGGCGGCGGGGGCGATCGTGGATTGGTGGTACTTGGGCGGGCTCGTCGGCCTCGAGCTGGGGATCGCGGTAGCGGGGGAAGGGCTGGCCCGTCTCTCCTCGCTGCTCGAGAGCCTGCTGGGCGACCTGTTCTCGAACCGGATCAGCGTGCGGCTGATGGAGCACGCGGCCACGCTCGACATCGCGCAATATGAGGATGCGGAGACGTACGACCACCTCGAGCGGGCGCGCCGCCAGACGGTGGGCCGGATCGGCCTGGTCGCGCTGCTGCTCTCCACGGCCCAGGACCTCGTGACGCTGGCGTCGCTCGCCGCCGTGCTGCTGCTGCAGCTCCCGTGGCTGCTGCTCTTGCTCGCCGTGGCGGTCGTACCGTCGTTTCTGGGAGAAACACACTACGCGGCGCTGGGCTATTCGCTGCTGTTCTCGTGGACGCCGGAACGGCGGCTGCTCGACTATCTCCGCTATGCCGGCGCCTCCGACGAGATGGCGAAAGAGGTGAAGCTGTTCAACCTGTCAAAGTTCCTGGTGGACCGGTACGCCAAGCTGTCCGACGAGTTCTACGACGCGAACAAGCGCCTCGCCATCAGGCGGAACGTCGTGTCCACCGTGTTCGTCACGGTCGGCACGCTGGGGTATTACGGCGCCTACGCCGTGACGATCTATCTCACCGTGCTGGGCCGTTTCACGATCGGCGCGCTGACCTTCCTGGCGGGCTCGTTTCGACAGAGCCGCGATCTGATCCAGCGTATCCTGCTGTCGCTGTCGCAGGTGTTCGAACAGAGCCTGTATCTCTCCGACCTGTTCACGTTCTTCGACGTGGAGCCGCGCGTGACGTCCAGGCCCGGAGCGCGGCCCGTGCCGGTGCCGATCCGGCGGGGATTCGAGTTCCAGGACGTGGGGTTCCGCTATCCGGGCTCGGACCGCTGGGCGGTGCGCCATCTCACGTTCACGTTCGCGCCGGAAGAGCGCGTCGCGCTCGTCGGCGAGAACGGCGCGGGGAAGACGACGCTCGTGAAGCTCCTGGCCCGGCTGTACGACCCGGACGAGGGTCGCGTGCTGCTCGACGGCGTGGACTTGCGGGACTACGATCTCGCCAGCCTGCGGCGCAACATCGGCGTGATTTTCCAGGACTTCGTGCGCTACGACTTCGTGCTCAAGGAGAACATCGCAGTGAGCCAGGTCGAGGCACTCGGCGACGAGGTGCGCGTGCGGGAGGCGGCGCGCCGCAGCCTGGCGGACTCCGTCGCCACACGCCTCGAGAAGGGCTACGACCAGATGCTGGGCCGGCGGTTCGACGGCGGCGTGGAGCTGTCGGGAGGCGAGTGGCAGAAGGTCGCGTTGGGGCGCGCTTACATGCGCGATGCCCAGGTTCTGATCCTGGACGAGCCGACCGCGTCGCTGGACGCGCGCGCCGAGTACGAGGTGTTCCTGCGGTTCGCGGAGCTGACGAAGGGGAGGATGGCGGTGCTCATCTCCCACCGCTTCTCGACGGTGCGGATGGCGGACCGGATCCTCGTGTTGCAGGGTGGCGAGCTGATCGACCAGGGGACGCATGAAGAGCTGGTCGCGCGCGGGGGCCTGTACGCCGAGCTGTTCAGCCTGCAGGCGGCGGGCTATCGGTGACGCGGAAGCCACAGCTGCTGCGCGTCGGCTTGAAGCGGGCGCGGGCCGCCGCCGAAGCCGACTTCCCCTTCTCCATCCCGGCCATCCGGACCCTGCCGCCGCTGGACTTGTCGGCGCGCGTCACGTTTTTCGTGGGTGAGAACGGCTCGGGGAAATCCACCCTGCTCGAGGGGCTCGCCGCAGCCGCCAACCTTCCCACGGTCGGGGCGGCCGAGATCGGGCGGGACGGCACGCTCGAGGCGCCGCGACGCCTCGCCGCCCGGCTCCAGCTCACGTGGGCGAAGCGGACCCATCGCGGGTTCTTCCTGCGCGCCGAGGACTTCTTCGGCTTTCAGCGCCGCGTCGCCGCCGAGCGGCGGGAGCTCGAGGAGCGACTCGCGGAGATCGACGTCGCGTACGGTGACCGGTCGCTCTATGCGAAAGGCCTCGCCGCCGGTCCGGTGCGTGCGTCGCTCGGCGATATGGAGCGTCGCTACGGGCGCGACCCGGACGCCCGGTCGCACGGGCAGGCGTTCCTCAATCTGTTCCAGGGCCGGTTCGCGCCCGAAGGACTGTACCTGCTCGACGAGCCCGAGGCGCCGCTGTCCCCCCAGAACCAGCTCGGGCTGCTCGCGCTGCTGCTCGCGTGGGCGGGTCGCGACGCGCAATTCATCATCGCCACGCACTCACCCATGCTGCTGGCATTTCCCGACGCGGCGATCTACAGCTTCGATCGCGTGCCGATTTCCGCGGTCCGATACGAGGACCTCGAGCACGTGGCGCTGACCCGTGCCTTCCTCAACGATCCCGCGGCGTTTCTGCGCAGACTGCGGGTCTAGCGGCGCTCGAGCGAGGCGACGAACGGCGCGAAGTACTGCTTCCACACGGCGGCCGCCGTGTGGGTCCCGTGCCCTCGCGTCCGCTCGCTCGTGGGAATGAGGACGTACCGGGCGCCTTTCACCGTTGCAACGAGCCGTTCCACGAGCCCCAGCTCGGGTGGGTTGATGAAGTCATCCGCCGAATTGATGGTCAGTACCGGAACGGTGATGCGACCGAGCGCGGGGCTGGGGTCGTAGTCGCGCGAGGCCGCGACCTGGTAGAGCAGGTCGTTGGCGTCGGTTTCGGCGAACCGCGCGTCGATCCAGCGGGAGATGTAGGCGTCGGCGGAGTCGCGCGTGGGCCCGAGGCGCTGTTGCACGAGCGGTGCGCTCCCGGCGATGAACAGCAGCTGCAGTGCGGCGCGCAGCCCGCGCGGTTGGGTGGCGTAGTCGCCGTTCTTCCAGTCGGGATCACCCGAGATGTCGTCGATGATCAGCTTGCGCCACATCCGGTTCCGCCCCGCAATCTGGGTCGGCAGGCAGGCGAGCGGCACGAGACCGTCCATGAACTCGGGATGGCGCTCGCCCCAAAGCCAGCTGTGCATGCACCCCATCGACGTGCCCATCACGAGCAGCAGGTGATTCACGTGCAGGCCTTCGGTCACGAGCCGGTACTGCGCCGCCACCATGTCCTCGTAGGCGTAGTGGGGGAAGCGGGCACGCAGCCCGTCGCTCGGCTTGGACGAGCGGCCGTGGCCGATGTTGTCCGGCAGAATGAGGTAGTGCGAGGTCGTGTCGAGCGGCTGACCGGCGCCGTACAGCTCGCCCGCGAACACGGGCGTGAGGAACTGGCTCCCCGATCCGCCCGTCCCGTGGAGGATGAGGACGGCGTTGCGGTGCGGGCGGCCGAGGGTGCGGTAGTGGAGCCGCAGCTCGGACAGCGTCTCCCCGCTCGCGAACCGGAAGTTCCTGATGACGAAGCTGCCGGTGTCTCCCTGTGCCACCGCTGCGAGGAGCAGGAAGAGCGCCGGACTCATACTTTGTAGCGCTCGTGCAGCAGCGCCACGTGGTGGCGCTCGTGGCCCGCGATGATCCAGGCGATCGCGCCCACCGAGACCGCGTTGTCGTTCGCCGTCCCGCGGCGTGCGAGGGCGGCGGCGTCGAGTCCGCGGAACAGGGCGATGGTGGCGCGCCGCACGGCGTCGAGCTCGGCGGCCAGGTCTTTGAGGGAACGTGCGTCGAACTTCCCGGGCGGCACCCAGGCGTTCTCATCGAAGCCGGGGAGCGCGGTGGCATCGGCGCGGGCGAAGCGCAGCGCGCGGTAGGAGAACACGCGCTCGGTGTCGGTCACGTGCCCGATCACCTCCTTGATGCTCCATTTTCCCGGGGCGTAGCGGTGCAGTGCCTTGGCGTCGGACAAACCGGCGAGTAACGCTTGCGTCTCGCGGGCCTGGTTCTCGAGCGTCCGCAGCAGGTCGCCCTCGGGTACCTTGTCGATGTACCTGGCGTAGTACGAAGCGTATTCCGCGGCTGCAGGGCGGGGGATGACCGCGGCGGTCACGCGACCCTCCGGGGCCGCTTTGCGCCACCGGGCTTCCCGGCCGGCGCGGCGGTGCCGCGCACTCGAGCGAGCCTTGCCTGGGCGTCGGGCATCCGCAGGATCAGCTTCTCCAGCGGGTCCAGGTAGCCGGGGTTCTTGAGCGCGGCGCGCAGCTCGGCGAGGTGGGGCTCGAGACGCGCGTACACCATGACGTGCTCCCCGTTGGTGTCGGCGAACATCTGCTCGTCGATCGCGCCGTGGAGCACCAGCGCCGCGGCCATGTTCCAGTACGTCGTGACCATGCGGTACGGCGCGCTGTTCTTGCCGCGATAGATGGTGAGCACCTCGGCGGCGCTGGCGGGATGGAAGTCCGCACGGAACCAGGCGCGGGCCTTGCGCATCACCGCCTCCCGGCGCAGGTCGTAGAGCTTGAGCAGCAGATCGGCGCTTTCGTACGTGGTGGTCACAGGCGGCTCCGGTGATGGACGGTTGTTCGGAAGCTACGCGGACTGCTTTCCGGCGGCGACCCAGGCCCGCCATGTCTCCTCGGCCGGGCCCACGCTCAGCTCGACAAAGTGGGTCTTGATCCGGCGGTCGGCGAAGAAGCGCAGCGCCGCGCGGGTGTCGGCGCTCTTCCGGACACCGAAGATCTGGACTTCCACCTAGCTGCCGTTCGGGAATCGCACGGCGCCCAGCTCCACGAGCCCCTCCAGCGTCGCCTCGAGGTCCCCGACGGCGAGCCCCGCTGCTGCGGCGAGCTGCTCGAGCGTCCGCTTCCCGTCGGCCAGCTGCATGACGGCTGCGATGCCGGCGTCGCTTCGCGCCACCGCCACGCGCCCGTGCGGTGATCGCGCGACGAGCAACTGCGTGGGCCGCACGGCCGCCAGCGGGACCTCCGTCCAGGGCTGGAGCAGCCTGGGCAGGACGGCGGGCAGATCGAAAGCCAGCTCCAGCAGCACCGTTCCCTTCACCTTCTCGGGAGCGTGCCGCTCCCGGCTCCCCGTTCCCGCCGTCCGCGTGTCGTCCCGCCAGATGCGGGGGCCTGCCTCGACCAGCATCATCGCTTCTTCGTATCGGAGCAGATCCGCGAGGTATGGAATCGGGGCGCGCGCCGCGCCGACGTGTCCCACGACCAGCCGGGCGACCGCCTGCGCCGTCTCCCGGCTGCCGAGCACGACGCTCGGGAGCAGGAGGTCGAACGCATCCCCTCTGAGGACCGCCTCTGGAGGCCGCCCGGTGATGCGCGCCAGCGCGCGGGAATACTTGAAGAACTGGACGATGCGCTCGTAATAGAAGTGGCGCGCCAGGAAGCGCGCATAGCGCTCGACGCGGTCGGGATCGGCCAGATGGTACGTCTGCCACGCCGGCGACGCGCGGTAGCGGGCGTCCGCGAGGGCGCGGATCACCCGATCATGCACGGCGCGGTCGCCGGTAGCCCGCGTCACGGGGTGGCGACGGAGCCGCATGGTCGCAGCCGAACCACGGCTGTACGGCCATCGGTCACGATCTTCTGACCCGAGACATTGCGCGCCGCGGTGACCGCGCCGGGGAGCGCGAGATAGTCCACCAGATCTCCGCAGCCGCTCGCCTCCAGGTCGCGCACGATGCGATCACGCTCGCGGTCGATGTGGGGATCGATGCGATGGGTAGCCTGCGGCTCCCAGGGCTTGAAAATCACGCCGACGTCCTTGTTCGCCGCCCCGACCCACAGGAGCGACAGGCTGTCGAGCAGCCACATCCGGATGTGATGGCGGATGCGCACGTTGGGCCCCGGCAGCTCGTACGCCAGATCCTGCGGGCGACCCGCGAAGTATTGCGTGCTCACCGGCGCGCTGATCGCCGGCCGGCTCGCGATGGCCGCCGTCACCTCCTTGGTGATGGCGACCAGCGACGGCTTCTGGGCCCGCACCCAGCCCGCGCTCCGGAACGCGCTGTCGATCTCTGTCGCCGTGCCGAGCAGCAGCACGTTCAGGGGATCGCCCAGCACCGTGCCGGCGCGATTCTCGGTGCGCGGCACGAACACCGGCAGCGCCGGGAGCTCGACCAGCTCGCGGCGTTGGGCTACGGGATCGCAGAACGGGTCCTGCGGCACGGCGAGCGACTCCGTCAGCCGGATGCCGCCGATCTCGCCCGCCAGGATCCGCACCGGTGGCCCCCGGCGGACCAGCGAATAGCCGCCGAGCAGGGCGACCGGAATGGCGGCGAGGTCGGCCGCCGCCGCCACGCCCGCCGGCACCAGTTTCTTCCCGACGCCCACGACGGACGTCCTGCCGCTCGACACCAGCCCGGAATCGCTGACTGCGTTGGGCTTGGCGTATTCGAGCGTGTCGAGGACGCCGCTCATGGCGAGCCAGTGCCCAGGGCGCACCTCCAGAGAGTCGAACGCGAGCCCCAGCTTACCGTGGCGGCCGAAGCGCCCGCCTCCTTTCGAGACGACCACCCGCCCCTTGGCGCGCAGGTAGGGCGGTACCACCACGCACGAGTCCAGGGCCAGAGCCCCCATGGTCTGCACCAGCACCGGCGTCCCCACCGTATCACGGCCACTGGTGATCGACTCGAGAAAGCGGATCGGAATGCGCGTGCCTGCGGCGATCAACACGTCGCCGCCCACGAGCGCCAGCAGCAGCGTCACGGTCGCCCTCACACGACCTTCCTGATTCGCTCGACACTGCGAAACAGCGCATCCGGTGTGAGCGACGGCGAGAATGCGTCGAACGTGACGGCGCGGGCCCGAGGACAGCGGCGCACGGCATGTGCCAGGAAGTCGAGCATCGCATCCGACGGCTCCGCCGGCGCGATCCAGGGCCCGCGCAGGTCGCGGTCCTCTTCCACGCCGGCGACGTGCAGCTCCACCACGTGGTCGAGCGGGAATTCGGCGAGCCAGGCCTCCGGGTTGCGGTCGTGATAGTGGGCCTCGAGCCAGACGTGCGGCAGGTCGAGCAGGAAGCCCGCCCCGGTCGCCTCGAAGAAGCGCCGCAACCAGAGCGGCTCCGGCAGCTGGCTCGCCGCTACGTCGAAGAAGCCGGGAATGTTCTCCATGACGAGTGGCTGGTCCAGGCGAGCCTTGAGCGCGGTCGCGTTACGCACGAACCGGTCGAGGAACTCTTCGGTGTAGAGCGGCGGGAAGACATAGTTGAGATTGTACGCGCCGTCCGCGGTGTGGAGACACTGGAAGTGCTCCGCCACCCAGGGCGAGCGGTACAGCTCCGCCAGCGCTCGCGCCCGCGCGATCGACCGCTCGTCGAGTGGCTCGGACAGCTGGCCCAGGTAGTCGTGGAGCAGCAGCGTGTAGCGCTCGCGGATCGCCGGCCACCACGGGTCCGTCGCCGCCGGCGGATCCGCCATCGCCAGATGGTCGATCCCCTCCGCCTGCGCCAGCTCCGCCCCCAGGTGCGGGTTGTAGAACGCGCCCACCATCAACCGGTTCGTCATCCGTCGTCGGCTACCAGTAACCCCTGCTCGGCGAGTTGGTCACACAATACCTTGACCTGCGCCGCGATCATCGGCGGCCCGCCGTGGTCCGTCCACTCGGCGGCGATCGCTTCGTAGCTCTTGGCGCCGTCCAGCTGGTCGACGACATGGCGCTCCCGCACGCCCCAGCCCGCAGCGATGGCGCGGGCGCGCTCGGTGGCGCGCGGCGGACGGAACACGTCGCCCACCACGGCGTCGACGGCGGCCGCTTCGTCGGGCGTGAGCCCGAGGTCGGCCGCTGCGAGGTTCTGGTCCACCTGAGCCGCGGTCCGCGCTCCCGCGAGCACGATCGAGACCCCCGGGCGCTGCAATACCCACGCCAGGGCCAGGGCGGCGAGAGACGTGGCGCGGCGACGGGCGAGGGGCTCGAGCCGCTCGATCGCGGCGCGGCGCCGGGCGAACTCGCGGCCCTTGAACCAGTAAAGTCCAGCGCGGTGGTCGCCCGCCGGAAACTGCGGGGGTGCCGTGTACTTGCCCGTCAGCAGGCCGGCGGCGAGTGGCCGATAGGCGAGGAAGGCCAGCCCGCGTTCGCGGCACAGCGGGAGCTCGCGTTGCTCCACGTCGCGGTCGAACAGGTTGTAGGGTCCCTGGTACGCGACGAGCGGCACGAGCTCGAGCGCACGGGCGAGCTGGAGGTGCGTGGCGTTGCACAGCCCGATCGCGAGCGCCTTGCCCGCCTCCTGCAGCCGGTACAGCTCGTCGAGGCGCCACTCCCAGCGCTCGACCGCCTCGTGCAGCTGCACGAGGTCTACGTAGTCGGTTCGCAGACGGCGCAGCGACGCTTCGAGCGAGGTGCGCGGGTCATCGCGCGGTCCGACCTTGGTGGCGATGGCGACGCGGTCACGATCCGCGCGGAGTGCCCGCCCGAGCAGCGCCTCCGAAGCGCCGTCGCCGTAGGCTGGGGCCGTATCGAAACACGTGACGCCGCGCTCCACGGCCCGCGCCACGGCTGCGAAGCGGTCGCGCTCGTCGGTGGCGGCGCCCCAGGCCGCGCCCCCTACCGCCCAGGCTCCGAACCCGAGGCGTGGCTCGGAGGTCCGGAAACGCGGAGGGGGCCCGACGTCAGGCCGGGCCCCCGGGCGCATCAGAGCCGCTCCCTCAGGAGTGGCAGGTGGGTACCAGCTCGGCCGTCTCGACGATCTCGGGACGATGACAGCTGGGCACGAGTTCCTGCATTTCGACGATCTGCATCGCTTCCTCCTTACGGATGAGCCAGGCAAAACAGCTAGTCGATGAATCCTATGGGTTGCCGCCACACCCGTCAACCGGTAATTCTCAACGCGCCTATGATCGCGATTCACGTGCTGCTCACCGAGAACCAGCTCGCGGCCGAGTTCGTCGCAGCCTTCGAGGCGCGGAGCCTGCCCGAGAAATTCTTCTACTGGCTGCCGCTGTCGGTGCGGGCGTGGCTCGCCCTGTGCTCGGACGGCGCCTATCGCAATTTCGTGCGCTCGCGCTCGTTGATCGCGCGCACGGCTCCCGAGCTGGCCCGACTCTACCCGGCGGCGCCCCTCGAGGTCCTGAGCCTCGGCGCGGGACAGGGCGACAAGGATCTGCTGCTGCTCGAGGCGCTGCGCGAGCAGGGCGCGCGCAGCGCGTACATTCCGGTGGACACCAGTCAGGCGCTGCTCGAAATGGCGTGCGGCGGCGCGCTGCGCGCCGGCATCGCGGCCCAGGGGATCAAGGCCGACTTTACCAGGCCCGAGCAGCTCCTCTCGCTTGCCGCGGAGCCGGAAGCGCCGCCGCGCCTCGTCCTGCTGCTCGGAAACACCCTCGGCGCGTTCGATCCCATCGCCGCCGCCCGCCAGCTGCGGCAGCTGCTGCGTGCCGACGACGCGCTTCTCGTGGACGGCGAGCTGTACGCCGGCGACGCCACCGTCGCGGGCTACGACAACCCGCTCAACCGCCGGTTCGCATGGGCGCCGCTCCACTCGGTCGGGATCGGCGACGCGGACGGCGCGCTCGTCTTCGAGGCCAGAGACGATCCGCGGCTGCCCGGCCTGCACCTCATCGCGAAGCACTTCAGCGCGACCCGCGCCGTGGAGGCCCGGATGGGGGGGGGCGGCGAAGCGGTGCGCATCGGCCGCGGGGAGCGGCTCGAGATGAATCACTCGTACAAGTACGCCGCCGACACCCTCCTGCGGATTCTCTCCGACGCGGGGCTCGCCGTGCGCTGGCAGGCTGCGAGCGACGACCAGCGGTTCCTCATGGCGCTCGCTTCCCCCGCGTGACGACGCCCCTCGAGGTGCAGGGGCTCGGCTATGAGCTGCCGGGAAAGGGGACAGGGGAAATGAGAAGGGGACGCTTCCTGGTGCACGATGTCTCCTTCACCGTGGGCGCAGGCGAGACGCTCGTGCTGCTCGGGCGCAGCGGCTCCGGCAAGACCACGACCCTGAAGCTCATCAATCGTCTGCTCGAGCCGTCCGCCGGCGAGGTGCGCATCGCTGGAGCGCGCGCAAGCGATCTGGCGGCGACGCGTTTGCGACGCCGCATCGGGTACGTCATCCAGGAGGTGGGGTTGTTCCCGCACTTCACGGTGGCACGGAACGTGGGGCTGGTGCCGCGGCTCGAGGGATGGGAGCCGCGGCGCATCGCGGAACGGGTGCGCGAGCTCCTGGCGGTCGTGGGCCTGGACCCCGACACCTTCGCCTTGCGCTATCCGCATCAGCTCTCGGGCGGGCAGCGCCAGCGCGTGGGTGTGGCACGCGCCCTCGCAGCCGACCCGCCCCTGCTCCTGCTGGACGAGCCGTTCGGCGCGCTGGACCCGATTACGCGCGTGGAGCTGCAGCGCGAGTTTCAAGCCCTGAAGCAGCGCCTCGGCCAGGCGATGGTGTTCGTCACGCACGACGTGCGCGAAGGGCTGATGCTCGCGACCCGGATCGGTCTCATGCAGCAGGGAGGGCTCGTGTTCCTGGGAACGCCGCAGGAGTTCCGCCAGAGCGACCATCCGGAATCCAAAGCGTTCATGGCGGCGGCGTGAGTCTCTGGAGCTTCTACGCCCGCAATTCCGGGGAAGTCCTGGGACTCGTGGGACAGCATGTGTCGCTGGTCGTGAGCTCCACCGCCATCGCGATCGTCCTGGGGGTGCCGGTCGGCATCGTGCTCACGCGGCGGCCCGCCTGGCGGGCGCCGGTGCTGGGACTCGCCAACGTGTTCCAGACGATCCCGAGCCTCGCCCTGTTCGGGTTTCTCATCCCGCTTCCCTTCATTGGCGGGATCGGGGCGACGACGGCGATCGTCGCGCTGGTCGTCTACGCGCTGCTCCCGATCGTCCGGAACACCTACACGGGGATCGCCGGCGTGGACCCGGCGGTGCGTGAGGCCGGACGGGGGATGGGGATGACCGACTGGCAGCTCCTCACCCAGGTCGAGCTGCCGCTGGGCTTGGGTGTGATCCTGGCGGGCGTGCGCGTGGCCACGGTGGTGAGCGTGGGGACGGCGACGATCGCGGCCGCCATCGGCGCAGGCGGGCTCGGCGTGTACATCTTCCGCGGCGTTGCGGTGGTGGACGACACCCTGATTCTGGCCGGCGCCCTGCCCGCGGCGCTGATGGCCCTCGCGGCGGACGGCCTGCTGGGCCTGGCCGAGCGACGGTTCGCGTGGCGGGCGAAATGAGTCCTCACCCCCTGTCCCCCTCTCCCGTTGGGAGAGGGGGAACGGCGGGCTGGCCGCGCTGGTCCCTCGGCCTGGTCGCCCTGCTGCTCGGGGGGTGCGCCCACCGCGACCGGATCGTGGTCGGCTCCAAGAACTTCACCGAGTCCGACCTGCTGGGCGAAATCGTGGCGCAGCAGATCGAGCGCCGTACGGGGCTGCCGGTCCAGCGCCGCTTCCACCTGGGCGGCACGTTCGTGTGCCATCAGGCCATCACGGCGGGCCAGATCGATCTCTACGTGGAGTACACGGGGACGGCGTACACCGCCGTCCTGAAGCACGCACCGGTGGCCGTTCCCGACAGCGTCTATCGCTCCGTGGTGCGTGACTACCTGCAGCGCTTCGGGCTCGTCTGGGGCGAACCGCTCGGGTTCAACAACACGTTCGCCATCACCGTGCGGCGCCGCGACGCCACACGCTATGGTCTGAAGCGCATCTCCGACCTGCCGCGCCTGGCGCCCCGTTGGAAGGCGGGATTCGGCTACGAGTTCCTCGAGCGGGCCGACGGCTTCCGGGGGCTCGCGGCCACGTACGGGCTGCGGTTCGCGTCCCCGCCGATTGCGATGGACTTGGGGCTCACGTATCGCGCGCTGGCGCAGGGGAAGGTCGACGTGATCGCCGGGAACTCCACCGACGGCCAGATTCAGGCGCTCGACCTCATGGTGCTGGAAGACGACCGCCACTATTTCCCGCCGTACGAAGCCGCGCCGGTGATCCGACAGGCGACGGTGGCGCGGCATTCGGGCGTCTGCGCGGCCCTCGCGCAGCTCGCGGGCCGCATCTCCGATGCCGAGATGCGGCGGCTCAACGCCCGCGCGGACGTGGCGCACGAGGACATCGCGACCATCGCGCGCGACTGGCTGAAGACCAACCTGCCGTGAAGGCGCGCCTGCAGCTGGTGCTCGCCGCGCTCTGCTTCTCGACCGCGGGCGCGGCCATCAAGTGGTGCGCGTTCGGCGCGTCGCAGATCGCCGCGTTCCGCGCTCTGGTGGCGATGCTCGCGATGCTCGTGCTGATCCCCGAGGCCCGCCACCGATGGAGCTGGCGCGTCGGGCTCGTGGGCGTCGCCTACGCGGCCGCGGGTCTGCTGTTCGTGTTCGCGAACAAGCTGACGACCGCCGCCAGTACGGTATTCCTCCTGGCGACGAACCCGCTCTTCGTGGTCGCGCTGGCGCCGTGGCTCCTGAAGGAGCGCGTGCGAGCGGCGGACCTGGCGTTCATGGGAGTGCTCGCGGTGGGCCTGGCGCTGCTGTTCGTGGGCGGACACCGACACTTTGCTACGGCGCCCGACCCCTTTGTCGGCAACGTGCTGGCCGCGGGGAGCGCGGTGGCGTGGGCGTTCACGGTCACGGGCTACCGCTGGCTCGCGCGTCAGGGCGGCGGCCACGGCCCGATCGCGGCCGCCGCCGCGTGCGGCAACCTGATCGTGTTCCTGCTGTGCCTGCCCGGAGCCTTGCCTCTCGCGGCCGGTCGGGGCACCGACTGGCTGATCGTGATCTACCTCGGCGTGTTCCAGCTCGGCCTCGCCTACGTGTTCCTGTCGCGCGCCATCACGCGAGTGCCCGCGCTCGAGGCCTCGCTGTTCCTGCTGGTCGAGCCGGTGCTGAGCCCCGTGTGGGCCTGGCTCGCGCACGGTGAGACGCCGGGGCCACTGGCAGCGATCGGGGGCGCCGTCATCCTGACGGCGACGGCGCTCAAGTCGTGGCGCGACACGGCGGTGGTGACCGCGTGAGCGACCGGATCATCCGCACCTATTTCGCCATCACGGGACTGTTCAACCTGGCGATGTCGCTCATCTGGGGGATCGATACGCTGTTCAAGCTGGGCGCCGGGCTCGACATTCAGCAGGTGCTCTTGACCAACGCCGCGTTCACGCTCGGCTCGATGGTGTTCGAGATTCCGACGGGCGTCGTAGCGGACACCGTGGGGCGACGCGTGTCGCTGCTGTTGTGTCTCGTCACGCTGTTCGCCACGACATTGTTGTACGTCGCCTGCGCATGGCGCGGGTGGGGGTTCGGGGGGTTCATGTGGATCTCGGTGCTGCTCGGGCTGGGGTACACGTTCTACACGGGCGCCGTGGATGCCTGGCTCGTGGACGCCCTCAAGTCCACGGGCTTTACGGGCCCGCTGGAGCCCGTGTTCGCCCGGGGCCAGATGTACTTCGGGGCCGCGATGCTGGTCGGCACGATCGGCGGCGGCTTGCTGGGCGACATCCGTCTTTACATCCCGTACCTGGTGCGGGCCGGTCTCGTCGTGCCGCTCTTCCTGCTGGCGTGGTTCCGCATGCCGGAGCTGGGATTCACGCCACGGGCACTGGAGCTCCGCCGCGTGGGGCCCGAGCTGCGGCGCGTCTTGGTGGAGGGCTTGAGGTACGGACTGCGCAACCCCGTCATCCGGCCCGTGATGCTGGCGTCGCTCGTCGCCATGAGCTTCATGATCTTCGGTTTCTACAGCTGGCAGCGCTACTTCCTCGATCTGCTGGGGCGCGACCTCGTATGGGTGGACGGGGTGATCAGCGCGCTGGTCGGACTGAGCCTCATCGTGGGCAACGCGCTCGTCGCGCCGGTCTCCCGCGTCGTCCGGACGCGGACCGGAGTGCTCATGCTCTCGACCGGGGCCCAGGCCGTGCTCGCGGTGGCCTGTGGCCTGCTCACGAACTTCTTCGCCGTCGTATCGCTGTATCTGCTGTACGGCGTGGCCGTCGGGCTCGCCCTGCCCGTGAAGCAGGCCTATCTGAACGCGCACATCCCGTCGGCCCAGCGGGCGACGATCATCTCGCTCGACTCGATGTTCGCGAGCAGCGGCGGCGTGCTGGGACAGACGGCGTGGGGCTGGGTGGCGCGGACGCGATCCATCGGCGCGGCGTGGGCGGGGAGCGGGGTGACGCTGCTGCTGGGTATCCCGCTGTACTGGCTGGCGCGGCGGAGGGACCGTCATCTGGACGCGATGGGCTAGACGCCGAGACGCCGGGGTAGACGCCTAGACGCCGAGACGCCTAGCGGGTGTCAGCGTTAAGGGGTCAGGACTCTCCTGACCGCTCATACCTCAGCGCCGCTAGGCGTCTGTGCGTCTCGGCGTCTAGTCTTTCGTGCTGTCTTTCTTCTGGTCCTGATGCACGTCCTTGCGGTCCTGCCTCAAGTCCCTGCGATCCCGGCGTGCGTCGCGCGCGTCGTGGCGCCGATCGCGACGATCCTGCCGCAGATCCCGCGCGTCGCGCCGCGCGTCGGTCGTGTCGCCGTGCCTCAGGTCCTGCCGCACGTCCCGGCGATCCTGGCGGATGTCTCTGGTGTCGTGGCGGATGTCCTTGCGGTCGCCGCGCAGCTCGCGGCGGTCGTGGCGGACTTCCTTGCGGTCCTGCTTCACCGCGCCCGAGTCCTGGGCGGAGAGCACTCGAGGGGCGCTCACGGCGAGCGCCAGCACGGCGAAGACGGCGAATAGACGTCGCATACAGGTGGTCCCGGTTAAGGTCGGAAATAAGACCCGGGCATCGGGCCAAGCGTTAACAACGTGATGCCGATCACACGGTACACGCGAGCGTTGCTTGAACTTGGGCAAGTTGCTCCGTTGGAGGCCGTGTAGATTCCAGCCCCTATGCCCGCCGCTCGCGCGCACGTCGCCGTCATTTTCTTCACGGTCTTGATCGATCTCATCGGCTTCGGGATCATCATTCCGATCCTCCCCTACTACGCGCAGCGGTTGGGGGCGAGCGGTTTTGGGCTGGGTGCGCTGCTCGGGGTGTTCTCGGCCATGCAGTTCGTGGCGACGGCGTTCCTGGGTCGCACGTCGGACCGCGTGGGACGCCGCCCGATCCTCCTCACGACCATGCTGGTCAACGCCCTCGGCTACGTGCTGTTCGCGGCCGCGCACTCCTACGCGGTGCTGTTCATCGCGCGCGTCGTCTCGGGATTCGCGGGCGGCAACATCTCGGCGGCGCAGGCCTACATGGCCGACATCACGACGCCGGCGGAGCGGTCGCGCGGGATGGGCATGATCGGCGCCGCCTTCGGACTCGGCTTCATCATCGGTCCCGCGCTCGGCGGACTGTCGGCGCACTACCTCGGGCCGGCGGCGCCCGGACTCGTGGCGGCAGCCCTGTCGCTCGCCAACTTCGCGTCCGCGTACTTGGTGCTCCCCGAATCGCTCAAGGCGGAGCACCGCGCCGAGCGGGAGCTCTGGGACCTCTCGCACATCGGCGACGCGATCCGGCACCCGCGGCTCGCGCCCCTCATGATGGCGTGGGCGCTCGCGCCCTTCGCGTTCTCCGGCTACACGGTCGCGATTCCCTTATGGGCGGGCGTGACCTTCGGTTGGCGCGAGCAGCAACTCGGGTGGTTCTTCACGGTCATCGGGGTGACGGCCGCGATCGTGCAGGGATACGCGTTCGGCAAGCTCGCGCTCCGGTTCGGCGATCGCCGGCTCCTGATCGTGGGCGGGTTCGGTATGGCGGCGACCATCGCGCTGGTTCCGGCGCTGCACTCCAGCGCTGCGCTGTACGCCTGGACAGCGGCGCTGGCGTTCTCGAACAGCATCTTCGGGCCCGCCGCGACCGGGCTGGTCTCCGTGTTCGCCGATCCCACGGAGCAGGGGACCGTGCTCGGCGCCGCGCAGGCCCTGGCGGCCCTGGGTCGCCTGCTCGGGCCGCTCGTGATGGGAGCAGTGTACGACGTGTCGCACCCGGCGGCGTTCCTGGTGGCGGGAGCGGTGATGGCGCTGGGAGGACTTGCGTGTCTCCGGGTGCCCGCAGTCGAACCTCGGGCAGTCGAGGCAGACGGCTAGACGGTCAGGCAGGCGGCTAGACGCCCAGACGCCTAGCGGGTTGTAGGCGTGAGCATGCAGGTAGGCCTACCTCCACCTTCAAACCCTCACCGCCGCTGGGCGTCTAGGCGTCTGCCTAGCCGCCTCCCTCCCAGACGGTTCATATTCTCCTCACCCCCTGCCGGAGTAGCGTGCGCTTATGCGCGTGTACAAGACGCCGGAGATCCGCAACGTCGCGGTCGTCGGCCACGGCGCGAGCGGCAAGACCTCCCTCGTCGATGCCCTCGCGTTCGTGGCCGGCACGAACAAGCGTCACGGGTCCGTGAAAGACGGAACCGCCCTCACCGATTACACGCCCGACGAAATCGAACGCAAGTACTCGATCAACCTCGCCCTCGCCGTGGCGGAGTGGCTCGACACCAAGCTCAACCTCATCGACACGCCGGGCTACCTCGATTTCACGGGCGAGGCGCTGGCGGGCGTCCACGCCGCCGACGGAGCCGTGGTCGTGCTCTCCGCCACCGGCGGCGTGGAGGTGGGCACGGAAAAGGTGTGGGACTACTGCGAGACGCGCGGCATCCCGCGGCTGTTCTTCGTGTCCCTGATGGACAAGGAGCACGCCGACTTCGGGCGGGTCTACGCCCAGGTCAAGGAGCGGCTGACGCCGAAGGTGATCCCGGTGGAGATCCCCGTGGGCGAAGGCCCCGACTTCCACGGGATCATCAACCTCTTCTCGAAGAAGTGCCACATGTACAGGAAGGGGACGAAGGCCGGCGAGTACGAGGAAGTGGACGTACCACCGGAGTATCAGGCGCGGTTCGAGCGCTACTCCAAGGAGCTGATCGAGCGCATCGCCGAGACGGACGACACCCTGCTGGAGCGTTACCTCGGGGGTGAGGAGATCGGCCGGGACGAGGCGATCGCCGCCATGAAGGCCGGTATGGCGAAGGGCGAGCTGTTCCCCCTGTTCTGCGGGGCCGCCGAGCTCACGTACGGCATGCGCGCGCTGCTCGCGAAGATGGTGGAGCTGCTCCCCGGGCCGCACGAGCGGCCGCCCGTCGACGCACAGCAGTGGGGGAGCGCGGAGCGTGTGACGCTCCGGGCCGAGGACGGAGGGCCGTTCGTGGCACAGGTGTTCAAGACGATCTCCGAGCCGCACGTGGGCGACGTGACGTTCTTCCGGGTGTATTCCGGGACCGTGAAGAACGGCCAGGACGTCTACAACGCCCCCCGGGAGGCGGTGGAGAAGCTCAACCACCTGTGCGTCACGGTCGGCAAGGACCGCTTCGAGATCCCCGAGCTGCACGCGGGCGACATCGGCGCGGTCGCGAAGCTGCGCGACACGCATACCAACGACACGCTGTCCACCAAGGACCATGCGATCGTGCTGCCCAAGATCCCGTTCCCCGAGCCGGTGATCACCGAAGCCATCGACGTGAAGCAGCGAGGGGAGGAGGAAAAGCTCTCGAACGGCCTGCACAAGCTCCATGAGGAGGACCCGACGTTCCAGCACGAGTACTCGGGCGAGCTGGGGCAAACGCTGATCCGCGGGCTGGGGGAGCGGCACCTGGAGATCATCGTGGGGCGGCTGGCGCGCAAATTCGGCGTGCACGCGCTGATCGGGCGGCCCAAGATCGCCTACCGCGAGACCTTCCGCGCCAGGGCCGAAGGCCAGGGGAAGCACAAGAAGCAGACCGGCGGGCGCGGCCAGTACGGGGACTGCTGGATCCGCATCGCGCCGCTGCCGCGCGGGTCGGGCTTCCAGTTCGTGGACCAGATCGTGGGCGGGGTGATCCCGCGCCAGTACATTCCCGCCGTGGAGCGCGGCGTCCAGGAGGCGGCGGTGCGGGGGCCGGTGGCCGGCTATCCGGTGGTGGACTTCAAGGTCGAGCTGTACGACGGCTCCTACCACGACGTCGATTCGAACGAAATGTCGTTCAAGATGGCCGGCATCCTGGCGTTCCGGAACGTGAGCCCGAACTGCAAACCGGTGCTGCTCGAGCCGATCCTGGAGCTCGAGGTGTGGACGCCGGACGAGTATCAGGGAGCGGTGATGGGCGATCTCTCGTCGCGGCGCGGTCAGATTCTCGGCACCGAGCCGGACGGGCGGCAGGTGAAGATCAAGGCGCTGGTCCCCGAAGCCGAGCTCGACCGCTACGCCACGACGCTGCACTCGATCACGCACGGCCGCGGGACGTATCGCTCGAAGTTCCACGTCTACCAGGAAGTCCCGCCCGATGCGGCGCAGAAGGTCGCGGAGGTGCGCAAAAAAGAGCTGGAGGAGGCGAAGGCATGAGAATCTCGTGCCTGTGTGTCGCCCTCGCGGCCACGGGCTGCGTGCGGCCCGATAAGGTGCCTGCAACATCTGACACGACCGCCACGCGCCCGGAGTCCACAGCCGCAGTCGCGCCAGCGGCGACGCCACCGGCTCCGGCACCAGCGCCGACGCCGCCGACGCCGACCGCCACGAAGGTCGCCACGGTGCAGGGCTTCCTCGCGCCGGAATCGGTGTTGCACGACAGCGCGCAGGACATCTACTTCGTCTCCAACATCAACGGCAGCCCCATGGCGAGGGACAACAACGGCTTCATCAGCCGGGTACGGCCGGACGGGGCGGTCGAGAACCTCAAGTTCATCGAGGGCGGGCGCAGCGGCGTCACCCTCAACGCCCCGAAGGGGCTGGCCCTCGAGGGCGACACGCTATGGGTCGCTGATATCGATGCGCTACGGGCGTTCGACGCGAAGACGGGCGCTCCCATCGACACCGTGAGTTTGAGCAAGCTCGGGGCGGTGTTCTTGAATGACATCGCGGTCGGCCTCACCGGCGCGCTGTACATCACCGACACCGGGATCCGGTTCGACGACGTGGGCAACGTGTTGCACCCGGGGCCGGATCGCATCTTCCGCGTGGGACCGGACCGGGCAGTGACCCAGGCCATCCGCGGCGACACCCTGGGTCGCCCCAACGGGATCGCCGTGGATCCCGTGGGCAAGCGCTTCATCATCGTCGAGTTCGGGGGACGATACGTGCTCGCCTGGAAGCCCGGGGACAAAGCGCCGAGCGTGGTCGCGAAGGGCCCGGGCGGATTCGATGGGGTCGTCGTCGCGGGGGGCCGGATCATGGTGTCGAGCTGGGCCGATTCCAGCGTGTCGAGCTACGAAACGGGGCAGGAGGTGCGACTGGTCGGCGGCATCCCGAGCCCCGCCGATATCGGCTACGACGCGAAGCGGAATCGCCTGCTGATTCCGGTACTGTCGGGGAATCGCGTAGAGATTTGGCAGCTGCCCTAGCCGCCGACTCACGCACCCGTCTTCGTGTCGCGTGGGCGCAACAGGACGGCGATGCGGTCCAGTGGGCGCCACCCTTCCCGCGAGGTGTAAATCTTGCTATCACTCACTGCAGAGCCGCGTTCTCGAGGTGAGGTGTCCGGTGTTCGACGTCGGCGGCAGCGGTCGGCAAGAAATCCGAATCGTCATGGCAGACGATCACGCCGTCGTGCGCGCCGGACTCCGGGCGCTGCTAGAGAAGCAGCCGGGCTTCGTCGTGGTGGGCGAGGCCCAGACTGGCGGCGAGGCGGTCGCCCTGACCGCCTCAGTGCGTCCCCACGTGGTCCTGATGGATCTCGCCATGCCCGGGGAAGGCGGCATCGACGCCACGCGTCGCATCACCATGCTCGGCTTGGGGACCAAGGTCCTGGTGATCACCGCGCTGCCCCAGGAGCAGCAGTTGTGCGACGCGCTCGAAGCGGGCGCCAGCGGGTTCTTGCGGAAGGACGCGTCGGTGGAAGAGCTGTCGCGCGCGATCCGCACCGTAGCGGGCGACCGGCTCTTTCTCGACGAGGACGCGGCCCGTCTGGTGGTGCTGCAGCGCTATCGCAAGACGGGCCAGATCGACGACGAAAAAGCGGCGGCGGAACGGCTGAGCCGTCGCGAGCGCGAAGTCCTCGCCTTGCTCGCCCTGGGACACAGCTCCAAGGAAATCGGCCAGAAACTGTCTCTCAGCCCGAAAACGGTGGACGAGTACCGTGCGCGTCTGAAGGATCGCCTCGGACTGACGCGCCGGCCGGAGCTGGTGCGGTTTGCGCTGCGTACGGGGCTGCTCGTCGAGCCCGCGGGGCCCGTCACTCCCAACCTTCCGTCTTCACCTCCGCGAGCACCGACTCCAGGGGGTTGAGCTCCAGCTCCATCGGCTGCGCCGGCAGCTGGAGCGTTGCCTCGGTCAGCGGTCCGCGCACGTTCACCCGCACGTAGGCGTGGCCGCCACCGGCGAGCTCGATGCGGAGCGGTACCGGCATCACGAAGTCCCTGGGCACGTCCTCCTGGCGGATCCGGATGCGCAACGCATACTGGTGCTCGGGCGTCGGGTCGGCGTGCCACGACAAGACGTAGGTCGGAATCGCCGTCCCGTTCACCCACTCGTCGAAGAACCAGTCCATCGGCAGATCGATATGCCGCTCCACGACGCGCTGGAAATCGCGCGTGGTCGCCCGGCGGCCACGGTACTCCTGGTAGAAGTCCTGCATCATGGCCGAGAAGGCGTCCTCTTTCATGGTGCGGAAATCGAGCATGAGGTTGCGCAGCATCTGGATCACCCACGCACCCTTCTCGTAGACCATCACCTGGTAGTCGCGGGGATGGATCTCCGCCACGCGCCCGCCCAGCCCGGTCGGCAGCACGTCGCCCCGCATGGCCCGGATGTCGCGGCGCCAATCCTTCAGGTGTTTGAAGAACTTGTCGTTGTCGTTGAGCACCAGCTGCATGTACCAGAGTCCGGCGAAGTCCGCGAACCCTTCCGAGAGCCACGCGTCTCGATAGGTGGCGGGCTCGACCCCGATGCCCCACCACTGGTGCGCCATCTCGTGCGCCCGGAATATCTCCTGGATGCCGTTTTCCTCGAACGACTGGAAGGTCCACCAGGAGAGGTGGATGAGCCCCGGGAACGCCTGTCCGTGTCCGTAGGGGATCTCGGTCGCATAGTAGCGCTGGAACAGGGGCGGACCGAACACGCGGGTGAAGAACGCCAGACTGTTGGCCACGTCGCCGCCCACGACCTGCTCGGGATCGCGCTGTCCCAAGAGCAGGCTGCGCAGATGGATGTGGGCCTCGCGGTTGAGATGGACGGTCACCGGCGGGATGCGGGGATCGGTGATTTGGAACTCGCTGAAGGGCCCCACGTTGAACGACGCCACGAACGCCGGACGCTCCGTGACCCAGTGCGTCGTCCGCACGTCGCCCTCGACCCGGGATTCGGTCAGACGACCGCTGCTCGCCAGCAGGTATTTGGCCGGCGCGTGGAAGGTCAGATCCATGTCCGCCGCCTGCCCCGAGCCGTACATCGGGGCGCCGTAACGCGGGAACCAGAGACTGGCGGACTTCAGGAAGAACCAGCGATCCATGGCCGGGGGCATCGCCCGCCGCAGCGAGTCGCGCCACCGGCGGGGGAGCGAGTCGGTCCACATCCGCTCGATCTGCTCCATGAGCGAGCCGTATCTGATGAGGTCGCCATGGTAGGCGACGCGCAGCGAACGCGTCTCGCCGGCAGCGAGCGGGGTCGCGAAGCGCACCCACAGCTCCGGGCTGCGCTTGGCCCGGAAGAAGCTGTCCACCGACCCCGTCTCGTCGAGCACGGAGTCGACCTTGAGCTCCTCGTATAGGAGGAACGGCGCCCAGCGAACGCCGTCGCGCCGCGCGGTCACGCGGATCGAGGCCTTCGCCGAGAAATCCAGCTCCTTCCCGAGGGTCGTTTCGACTTGGTAGCGCTCGAGCTTCAACGGATCTGGGCGCTCGACGCCCACGACCACGCTGTCCTGGAGATCTTCGACGCGCGGAAACTGCGAGACGATCTGGACCTTCTGGCCGTTGAGCTTGCCGCCCCGGAGCAGCTCGATCTGCTCCGGCTGCTCGGGATCCACCTGGAACATCAGGTCTTCACCGCGCGCCCGCTTGACATGACCGTAGAAGAAGCCGTTCGCATACCCGTTCAGGAGCCCGCTCATCAGGGTGGAGCTCTCCGACTCGTGCGACCGTCCCTCCAGCAGGCGATCGAGCGCGTCGCCCACGGGACCCGTCGCGTCGCCGCCGACCGCCGCGGGGCCGAAGCTGAGCTGGCGCGTGAGCTCCCATAGCGTGGAATCGGTGAACACCAGGACGGCGGCGGAGATCTCCGTATTCAAGACCGAGTCGCCGAGCACGTGGCTGAGCTGGGCGCGCTCGACCGCCAGCGGCGGCACGAACGAAACCGCGCCGCGACCCACGAACACCGCGCCCACCGTGCGGCCCGCGACCGGGGTCAGGAGGTAGAGCCGGCCCTCGGCGAAACGGAACTGGATGGCATCACGTTGGAGCGTGAGGTTGCGGACGGTGGCGACGCTGTCGCCACGTGGCGCCAGCTTGCGCAGCGCCTCGAACACCGGTTCGTAGCGCTCGGCCGCGGCACCCGCGCCAATGGCCGGTGGGAGTGGCGTCGCCGTGTCCAGTCGCTGGGCGCTCGCCAGCGTCATCAGGCCGCAGGGGCACAGCAGCGCGGCGACGGCGAAACGGCAGGAGAAGGACGTCACGCGGGCTCCGGCGCTGGTCGGAGCAAGAAATGTGGCGCCGCTGCCAGCCTCGTGGCCAGGCGCCGACTGTCGCGTCCCCGCGACAGACGTGACGGGCTATCCGACCAGAATCGGCTCCTGGCGGGCCGGCTGCCGGTACACGTAGCGCCGGCCGGCGTAGTTCCGCAGCACGACCGCGTCATCGGTGAGCGACTCGACGTACTCGGGGAGGAGCGGGATCTTGCCGCCGCCGCCGGGGGCGTCGATCACGAAGTGGGGCACGGCGAGCCCCGAGGTCCAGCCCCGCAGCGCGCGGATGATCTCGAGGCCCTTTTCAACGGTCGTCCGAAAGTGCTCCGCGCCGGCGACTTGGTCGCACATGTAGATGTAATAGGGCCGGACGCGGGCGGCGAGCAGTTTCTGCATCAGGAGCTTCATGACCGCGACGTCGTCGTTCACGCCTTTCAGGAGGACGGTTTGACAGCCGAGCGGGATGCCGGCGTCGGCGAGCCTGCCGAGGGCCTCGACCGCGGCGGGCGTGAGCTCGTCCGGATGGTTGAAGTGCGTGTTGATGTAGAGGGGATGGTACCGCCGCAGGATGCCGCACAGCTCCGGGGTGACGCGCTCCGGGAGATGGCACGGCACGCGGCTCCCGATGCGGATGATCTCGAGATGCGGAATCGCGCGCAGGCGGCGGCACAGCTCGTCGATGCGACGGTCGGAGAGGAGTAATGGGTCGCCGCCCGACATGATCACGTCGCGGATCTCGGAGTGCGCTTCGAGGTAGCGGAACGCCGACTCGAGCTCGCGCATCGAGATCTTCTCGGGATCGCCCACCTTGCGGCGCCGGGTGCAGAACCGGCAATACGATGCGCACACCGGCGACACGAGGAACAGGGCCCGATCGGGATAGCGGTGGGTGATATTCGGGACGGGCGAATGGGCGTCCTCGGCGAGCGAGTCGACCAATCCGTCGCCCACCTCGAGCTCCTGCAGATCGGGCACGTATTGCCGCCAGATCGGGTCGCCGGGGGACTTGATCAGGTCGACCATGGCCGGCGAGATGCGGAACTCGAAGTTGAGCGCGGCCTGCCGCAAGCGCTCGAGGTCCGGGAACTGCTCCGGGCCGAACTTGGCGACGAGCGCGTCCAGCGAGGCGAGGCTCTTCTTACGCAGTAGCTCTTGCCAGGACTGCATGCGTCAGGTCCTTGAGGTAGATCACCAGATCGTCGCCGGCTGCGTAATAGCCCGGGATCTGCGCCACCCGGGCGTAGCCGCGACGCTCGTAGAAGGCGCGCGTGGGCCCGTAGTCGGCGCGGGATGACGTCTCGACGATCACCAGGCGTCCGTCGCCGGCCGTCAGCTCGCGCTCCACCGCGCGGAGCAGCTGCGTGCCGACTCCCTGACCCTGGCGAGCCGGGTCGACGACGATCCAATAGAGGTCGTAGGTCCCGGTGGTCCCCGACGTGGGGCCCCAGCAGGCGTAGCCCACGAGCTCTTCGCCGGAGAACGCTCCGAGGAAACGGTATTCCTCGTCGCCGGCGAGGGCGTCGTCGAGCAGCTCCACCGCGATCGCGACCTCGTCCGGCCGGAACACGCCGGTGGCCGCGGTGAGCCGCTCAAGCCGTGCGCGTTGGGCGCGGCCGACGGGACGGAGCGAGCAGCTCACGCGCCGCCTTGGCCCCCTGCGCGTCGCGCAACGCCACCTCGGCGATGCGGCGCACCAGCTCGGCGTAGTCCCATCCCGCGGCCTTGGCCATGCGCGACAAGCCGGCATCGTCGTTCAAGTCGGGGTTGGGGTTGACCTCGAGGATCCAGACGCGGCCCTGGTCGTCGAGCCGCAGGTCCACGCGGCCGTACCCCTTCCCCTGCATCACGCGCCACGCCGCCTCGGCGACGCGCACCAGCCGGTCGGCGAGCTTCTGGGGGATGTTCGCCGGGCAGACGGGCACGCTCCCCAGGTCGTCGGGCGAGCCGGCTTCCCACTTCCCGGCGTAGGTGAGGATCGGCCATGCCCCCTCGGGCATGCGGCTGAAGTCGATCTCGGAGATCGGCAGCACCCGGCTCCCGACGAACCCGACGTTGAACTCGCGCCCGGCGACGTATTCCTGGACCAGGACCTCGTCGAACTGCTCGGTCATGGCGGCTACGCGGGCCCGCAGGCCCTTGCGCTCGCCGACCACCGAGCCGCGATCCAGCCCCGCGCTCGCGTCCTCCGCGGCCGGCTTGACGATCGCGGGGAGCGGAAAGTCGTCCTCGATCTTGCCTTGCGCCACCGTCCAGCGCGGGATCGGGAGGCCCGCCTGCGCGAGCAGCGCGTTGACGATCGGCTTGCGGCGGCAGGCCGCGATGGTCCAGAGGCTCGCGCCGGTCAGCGGGATCCCGGCGAACTCGAGCGTGCCCACGACGTGCTCTTCCCATTCGCTCCTGCCGTGGACGCCTTCGCACAGGTTGAAGACCAGGTCGGCGCGGCGCGCCACCTGGAACCAGCGCATGTCGTGTCGCACGGGGACCTTGCGGATCTCGTGGCCGGCGCCCATGGCGCCGAAGATCGCGCCGATCTCGTCCACGGCTTTCATCACGCCGCGGACATCCTCGGGCGTCCAGTCCTCGGCGCCGGGGTCGTAGAGGATGACGATCTTCACGCGGACGCCGCCGCCGCATGCAGGGGCGCAGCATGCTGCGCCCCTCCCACCGGGCGCGCGCGCCCTGCGGTGAGCACGTCGCGCCCCGTGAGCCGCTGCCAGGCGACGCGTACCACTTCCTGGATCAGCTCGTCGTAGCCGAAGCCCGCGGCGCGAGCCGCCTTGGGGAAGCAGGAATTCATCGCCGGGTCGGGGATGATGCCCGGGAGCGGGTTGAGCTCGAGGATGTTGGGGACGCCGAACCGGTCGACCCGGACGTCGACGCGGCACCAGTCGCGGCAGCCGAGGGCGTGGTAGGCTTCGAGCGCCGTGCGCTCAATCTCACGATTCAGCCCCGCCGGCACGCGTGCCGGGCATTGGAAGATCGCCAACGGCGCCTCCGGCCGGTCCCACACCCACTTGGCTTCGTAGCCGTATACGGGCGGCGCGCCCTGGGGCAGTGTCGAGAAGTCGAACCCGATCACCGGCAGGCAGTACGCCTCGGGGCCGTTCCCGAGAATCGCGACGGTGAATTCCGGGCCCGGCAGGTACGTCTCGACCAGCACCGGCTCTGCGTATCGCTCGACCAGGAACCGGACGCGCTCCCGCAGCGCCGCCGGGCCGTCGCACAGGTTGTTGCTGAACACGCCCTTGCCCGATCCCTCGGCCACCGGCTTCACGAAGACCGGGAACGGCAGCGCCATCCGGTCCACGTCGTCCGGCGTCTCGAGGCACGCGAACGGCGCGGTGGGAACGCCACGGAAGGCGAGGGTCTCCTTGGTGCGCCCCTTGTGGAGCGAGAGCGCGAGCGTGAGCGGATCGGAGCCGGTGTAGGGGATGCTCAGGTACTCGCAGATCGCCGGGACGAGCGCCTCGCGACTCTGGCCGCGGAATCCTTCGGCCATGTTGAACACCAGATCGGGACGGGAGAGCGCGAGCTTCTGTGGTAAGAACTGATCGGCTTCGAGGCGGATGACGGCGCCGAAGAGACCGAGAGCCTGCTCCACCGCGGTGATGGTGGCGGGGTCGTCCCACTCGGCGTACGCGTCGTTGGCGCCGTCGGGATCCTCGGTGGACGCGGGCTCCGGTTTTTCGTTGTATGCGAGACCGATTCGCATGTGGTCTCGGGTGACCTCCTACAAAAAAGGCCGCGGGTGCGGTCTGTGAGTCGACAAACGAGTTCTCGAATAGAGAATAAGAAAAGCCGGAGCGATGCGCAATAGGCAATTCGGAATTTTTTTTCGGATGACGCGCGTCACACCTTGTGGTACGCGACGCGCGCCGCCTCCTGTCGATCGTCGGCAACGTAGATCTCGAAGTCCGAGAAGAGCGCGGGCGCTTCGCGCTGCAGGACCTGCAAACACGCGACCGCCATGCGTCGGATCTCGAGCTCCGCGCCCTCGCCCGCGCGCAGCTCGAGCATCGTGCGCCACGCGCGGGCGTTGCCCGACACGACGATCTTCACTTCGGTGGCGTTCGGCAGCACGCTCCGTGCCGCCTCGCGCGCCATCTTGCGACGGTGCACTTTGTCGCTGACCCACTCGTAGCGTTGCATGAGCGCCTCGACGGCGCGCACGTACGCGGCCTGCGCGTCCGCGACCTGCGCCTGCCACTCCGCTTCGAGCTTCGCGTCGCCCAGGATCGCCGGCGGCATCACGAATGCCGCGTGCGATTCGTCCACGTAGCGCTGCGACAGCTGGGAATACCCGAACCCGGCCCGGTGCCGGACCAGCTCGTGCGAGCAGGAGCGCGAGATCCCCTCGATCAGGAGCACGTAGACGGCGTGCTCCAGCACGGAGCCATGTCCCTGCTTCTTGATGTTCTCGAGGTACTCGGCCGTGGACCGGCTCGCCGGGTTGTGTTGGCTCATGTAGCAGACGCGGCCCGCGAACTCGGCGAGCCGCTCGCCGGACGAGGCATCCCCCTGCCATTGCACCCGCAGGTGCGCAGGCTCGAGGAACTCCGGGCGGGCGATGAGAGTGATGAGGGGGGCTCGGAAGATCTCCATAGGGCTAGGGGCTCGGGGCTCGGGAGTCGGGGTCAGGGGATCGCGCCAGCTCGAGCTTCGGCGTGGCCCACGCGGCGGTCCGCTCGATCTCGCGCAAGCGCGCGGCGATGTCGTCGGGAATCGACGCCGCCCCCGGCCCCACCTTCAGGTCCGCGAGCGGCGCCCAGTCGGCCGAGGGGATAATAACACCGGGATTGAAGAGCGAGCGCGCATCGTAGGCTCGCTTGACTCCCCGGAACAGCGCCGCGACCTCGGGCCCGTAGAACCGCTCCAGCAGTCCGGCCCGCAACCGGCCCACGCCGTGCTCGCCGCTCGGTGTGCCGCCCAGAGCGAGCAGCAGCTCGACGGCGTCCCGGTACAGCGCCCCCAGCCCGTCGCTCCAGCCGGGGCGGGTCACGTCCGGGAGCGCGTTCACGTGCACGTGGCCATCGCCGGCGTGGCCGAAGACGGCGACCGGGATGCCGTGCCGCTCGGCCGCGGCCCTGATCCCCCCGACGTATGCGCCCAGCCGCTCCAGGGGCACGCAGCCATCCTCCACCACCTGGAGCGAGCGCTGCGTCTCGGGGAGCCGGGCCAGAGCGGGGCTCGCGAGCCGCCGCACCGCCCACAGCCGCTCCAGCGCCGCCCGGTCCACCGCGGTGGCCACGTGCGCCGTGCTCGCCGCGAGGCCGCGGACCGCATCGCCCACCACGCCCCGTGCCGCCGCCTGGGTCTCGCGCTCGAATTCGACGAGCAGCAGGCTCTCTATCTCCAGGCCCTCCGGCAGGTCGACACCGGCCGGACGAACGAAATCGAGCAGCGTACGATCGAGCAGCTCGACCGCCGAGGGGTTGAGCGCCACGAGGAACGGCACCGCCTCCGTCAGTTGCTCCAGTGTCCGGAACCCGAGCGCCACGCCGGCCACGTCTGGCGGGATTGGCTCGAGCCGCCACTCGACCGCGGTGACGAATGCGAGCGTTCCCTCCGACCCGATCAGCAAGTCCAGCTCGTCCCCGGAGTCGGCGAAGTGATTCAAAGCGTATCCGGCCGAGTTCTTGCGAGTCTTGGGGAAGCGGGCCGCGACGAGCCGCCGCTGGTCGGGTGATAGGACGAACCGCTCCCCACTCCCTTCTCCGCGGACAATGCGGCGGGCCTCGCCCGCTGCATCGATGATCTCGATCGCTTCGACCCAGCGCCGCACGCTCCCGCACCGCACCGAGCGCGGGCCGGCGGCGTTGGTGGCGACCATCCCGCCCGACGTCGCGAACGCCCCGGAGGAGGGGTCGGGCGGCAGCCGCAGGCCGAACGCCCGCGCCGCGTCCGTCACGTCCGCCCAGGTGACGGAGGCGCCCGCCCAGAGCGTCCGTCGCGACCAATCGGGCGCCGTCCAACGGAATCCTTGACTCAAGTCCACGACGACGTCTCGCCCCACGCTCCCGCCGGCCATGCCGCTCCCCGCTCCGCGTGGCACGAGGCGCGTGCCGGTCTCGGCCGCCCAGCGCACCAACCGTTGCAGCGCATCCACGCCGCGCGGGACGGCGACCGCCGCGGGCACGATGCGGTGGATTCCGGCGCCTTCGGAGTAGGCGGCGCGGGTGCGCAGATCGGTGAGCAGGTGGGGCTTCGGTTCCAAGAGCGTGCGGGGTACGCGGTGCGCGGTTGTTCCCGAAAGCTACCGCGTACGGCGCACCGCGCACGGTTCACGCTTGACACCGGCGGAGCCCCGGCGCCATGCTTGACCCGCATGACTGTCGACGCGGCGCCTTCGCGCGCCCAGCTCATCCGCATCGAGACCGACCGGCGACTCGGCCACGAGTGGGACGAGTGGGATGGCAAGCCGCTTCCCGGAAACGGCGATTTCTCGGCCGAGCCCGATCTCTTCTTCCGGTTCGCGGCGCTGACCCTCGCCGCGACCGTGGCGGTCGCCGCGGCCGTGATTTTCCTGCTCGCTCCCCGCCTCGCCGACGTGTGGGCAGGGTTGCCCTTCGTGCTCTGGCTGGCGCTCGCCGGGGCGGCCGTCATCTCGTGGCTGTGGTTCGGCCTGCTGCTGTTCTCCTTTTATGGAAGGGCCCGGCTCCTGCCGGAGGCCTGGCTCGAGCGGGGGCCGTATCTCATCCTGATGAGCGTCACGTCGTACGTCGCCCGGGCCTTCGGGAAGCGGGACTGGGTGGAGCACGCCGGCATCGACGTGTACAATGCCCTGGCCGAGCGGCGGACTCGGACGGTGGGGAAGGGTGAGCTGCTGGTGCTCATCCCGCGCTGCCTGTCCAAGCAGGCGCTGGACGGCGTGCTGACGATCGCCGGGCGCTACGAGGTGCCGGTGTTCGTCGCCACCCGGGGACAGTTGGCGCGGCGCGTGATCCGCGAGCGGCGGCCCCGGGCGGTGGTGGCCGTGGCGTGCGAGCGCGACATGACGACCGGGCTGCGCGACGTGGCCGGCAAGCTCCCCGTGCTCGGCCTGACCATGCGCCTCCCCAACGGACCCTGCCGGGACGCCATGCTCGACCTGGACATGATGGAGCGGTGGGTCAAGAGCTGGGTCGGGTCGTAGCGCCTGCTACCGCGCCGACTGCGGCGTGCCGAGCTTCTGCTTCGCCTTCTCGATCAGGTCCTGCGCCACCTTGTAGCCGGCGTGCTCCGGGGGGGCGATCACTTCGAGATCCCGCTCGGGGCGCGACGGATCGACGCGCGGACGGTACACGGGCTCCACGGTGAGCCGTGTCTGTCCGGGGACCCAGGGGTCGGCCCAACAGCGGATCTTGACCGTCGCCGGCAGATCGGCGACGTCGCGCTCGTGGTGGTAGGAGCGGCGCCGGGTTGGGTCGTACCAGGAGCTCTCCACGTAGCCGTCGCGCAGGTTGACCCGTTCCACTTCCAGGCTCTCCGCCGGCAGCAGGGTCTCGAGCTCCAGCGTCACGCGCTCCGGCCGGGCATTGAGTACCACGACCAGAGCGCGCGGGTCGGGCTTGAAGTCGGGTCGCGTGGTGACGGGCGTGCAGGCGGCGAGCAACAAACAAACGCGGAACGCGGAAGTCGGAACGCGGAACAGCAGGGTAACATCGCTCGCAACGACGCCGACCCTTCTGTTCCGCGTTCCGCGTTCCGCGTTCCGCATTTAGTGTTGGTGCGCCTTCCCCGAGTCCGGATGCTCATGCTCCTCCGCTTCCCCCACCTCGTGATGGTGCCCGGCGGCGCGGTTCTCGATCTCGGCCTTCATCATCTCCGTGGGGACGCCCGCCGCATGCTCGAACACCAGCTTCCCCCCGATCACTCCGGTCCACATCACCGTCACGAGCCCCGCCACGCCGAGCAGCCGCAGGCCCGCTTCTTCGGGAGCGGTGAGCCGCGCGCGGCGGAACAGCTTCCACACGAGTACGACGGTGAAGATGCCCATGGTGGTGAGCGCGAGCGTCTCGTGCGTCTCCATCAGCTCATGGATCGCCTCGCCGTGCGCGATCGCGTCTTCGGCCTCGAGGCCCGCGAGCACCGCTACCCAGCCGCCGATCACACCGGCCCACAGGGTCCACAGCGCCGCGGCCTTGAGCGATTCGCGCTTCGAGAGCCAGGCGCCAAGGTCGAACAGCACGGTCACGAAGAGCAGTGCGGCCGGCAGGTCGTTCACGGCCGCGTGAAAGCGGGGCCAGTCGTAGCCGAGCATTCGGGTCCTCTGGTGTAGGGGGACGGAGGACGAGTGACGGGTCAGAGGCCCAGGTCGACGACCCTGGGCGGATCGACCGCGTAGTCGTAGAAGCCCTTCCCGGTCTTGCGGCCGTTCATGCCCGCCAGCACCATGCGCTTCAGGAGCGGCGGCGGCGCGTAGCGCTGCTCGCGGTACTCGGTGAACATGATCTCGGCGATCTTGTACGTCGTGTCGAGCCCCACGAAATCGAGCAGGGTGAGCGGGCCCATCGGGTAGCCGCAGCCGAGCTGCATCGCCTTGTCGATGTCCGGCACGCTGCCCACGCCGCGCTCCACCGCGCGGATGGCGTCGAGCAGATAGGGGACGAGCAGCAGGTTCACGATGAACCCGGAGTTGTCCTTCGCCGCCACGGGCTCCTTCCCGAGGGACTTGGCGAACGCGAAGGCACGCTGGAATGTGTCCGCCGATGTGGTCACGGTCCGGACGACCTCGACGAGCGGCATCAGCGGCACCGGATTGAAGAAGTGCAGGCCGACGAACCGGTCGGCCCGCCGGGTGGCCGCCGCCATGGCCGCGATGGTGAGACTCGATGTGTTGGAGGCGAAGATCGTGGCCGGAGGGCACAGTCCGTCGAGCTCTTTCCACAGGGCGTTTTTGAGCTCCAGGTCTTCCGTGACCGCCTCCAAGACGATGTCGCATCCCTTCAGGTCCGCGGTCGTCGTGGTGAACCGCAGGCGCTTGAGGCCCGCGTCGCGGTCGGCCGCTGGGAGCTTGCCCTTCTCCACGAACTTGGCGAGCGATTTTTCGATGCCGCCGCGCGCTTTGTCCCAGATCTGCTGCGACACGTCGCGCACGAGGGTGTCGTATCCGGCGGTGGCGGCCACTTGCGCAATGCCGCTGCCCATGAGGCCGGACCCCAATACCCCCACCCGCTTGATGTCACTCATGACGCTCCGGACTAGGGTGTAGCCTGCTACCCTCGGGGCGGCGCCCCGGGGCTCATCAACGAGCGGATCTCGTCGGCGAGGCGGACGAACGCGTTCACGCGCGACCCGGGGAGGGCGTGCTCGGGGCGGATCTCCCCGCGCTCCAGCCGGTCGAGCACCTGCTCCAGCCCGATCTGCACCTGCTCGTATTGGCCCCGATGGGCCCGGAGCGCCGCGACCGCCGCCGCCCCGAGGGCTGCTGCCGGCGCCCAGGCGAACGGTGTGAGTACGGCCATCGCCAGGAACGTCCCCGTTGCGGCGGCGCCCATGCCCAACAGCGCGCCGGCGATGCCGAGGCGCTGCCGCCGCAGATTGGAGACGTCCGCCAGGAGCTGCACGTGGCAGAAGCCGGTCTCGAGCGGCGTCACCTGGCCGGTGACCTCGGCCGCGCGCGCGAGCGCGAAGCGACGCCCCCCAGCGCCGAGTGCGCGCTGGAGCGACGCAAAGGCGCCGACCTTCGGATCCCACGAAATGCGGTCCGGGTATCGCCGCTTCATCTGCAGCAGCTCGTACTGCTCCATCCACGCCCCCAGGGAGCGCTCGACGCTGCCGGCGTCGCCGGGCACGACGCGCTGGGCCGAGAGGCGCTCCGGCCCGGCCAGCCACGCGATCAGGCCGCGCGGCGCGGGCACGAGGCTGCGGGTCCGCTCCTCGAGCAGCGCCTGCCGCAGGTGACGCGTCGGAATGCCAACGTCCTGGCCCAGCGAGAGCAGTTCGGTTTCGGTGAGGCCCTCGCCGATGTCGTGCTCCCCCGCCTGCAGCTCGGCCGCGCGCTGAATGATGCGCTCGAGTGCCTCGCGACCGATGAGCTCGCCCGCCATCGCTAAGCGCCGGCTTCCGTCTTGCGCGGCGGCGCCGGGAGCCCCTCGCCCGATGCCCTCTCCGGCAGCGCCGGCGCGGCCGCCCGCTTGGTCACACTGTCGAAAAATCCGCGGAACAGGTCGAGCGGCAGCGGGAAGATCGTCGTGGAGTTGTTCTCGGAGGCGATCTCCGTGACCGTCTGCAGGTACCGCAGCTGGATGGCCGCCGGCTCGGTGCCGATGATGTGCGCGGCCTGGGCCAGCTTCTCCGACGCCTGGAGCTCGCCCTCGGCGTTGATGACCTTGGCGCGGCGCTCCCGCTCGGCTTCCGCCTGCCGCGCCATCGCGCGCTTCATCTCGGGCGGCAGGTCCACGTCCTTCACCTCGACCGCCGCAACCTCGATCCCCCAGTTCTCGGTGCGCTTGTCGATGATGTTCTTGAGGATGTTGTTGATCTTCTCGCGGTTCATCAGGAGCTCGTCGAGCTCGGTCTCGCCCAAAACGGACCGCAGCGTGGTCTGCGCCAGCTGGCTCGTGGCGTACAGGTAGTTCTCGACGCCGATCACCGCCTTGACCGGATCCTTCACCAGCATGTAGAGAACGGCGTTCACCTTGATCGAGATGTTGTCGCGGGTGATGACGTCCTGGGGCGGGATGTCCATCGCCACCACGCGGAGCGACACCGTCTGTGTCTTGGCGAAGAGCGGCGGCACGTAGATCAGGCCCGGACCCTTGGCGCCCCACGAGCGCCCGAGGAAGAAGTACACGGCCCGCTCGTACTCCCGCAGCACTTTGAGGCCACCGAAGAGATACAGGGCCAGGACGCCGAGCACGGCGGTGATCACGATATCCACGGGGATTCTCCTTCAGGCGGGAAAGGCTTCGACGATCACCGCCGCGCCCTGACCGCCGCCGATGCAGGCGGAGCCGAGTCCGAAGCGCTGCTTGGCCCGTCGCAGCGCGTGGAGCAAATGGATCGTGACGCGCGTGCCGGTCGCGGCGAGCGGGTGGCCGATGGCGATGGCGCCGCCGTGCACGTTCGTCTTGGCGCGGTCCAGCCCCAGCTCCTTCTCCACGGCGAGATACTGCGGCGCGAACGCCTCGTTCACCTCCACCAGGTCCATCTGCTCGAGCTTCATGCCCGCCTTCTGCAGTGCCTTGCGCGCCGCGGGGGCCGGCCCGATCCCCATGTACTTGGGCTCGACCCCCGCCACGGCCCAGGCCACGAGCCGGCCCAGCGGCTTCAACCCGCGCGCCTTGGCGTACGCGTCGGCCGCGATCACGGTGGCCGCCGCGCCGTCCACGATCCCGGAGGCGTTGCCGGCGGTGACGAGCCCATCCTTCTTGAAGTACGGCTTGAGGCCGAGCAACCCCTCGAGCGTCGTAGCCGGCCGCATGTGCTCGTCGGCGCGGTACTCGGTCGGCTCTCCCTTCTTGCCCTTCACCGTCACCGGTACGACCTCGTCCTGGAACACGCATGCGTCCCAGGCCTGCTTGGCGCGCTGCTGCGACCCGAGGGCGACCTCGTCCACTTCCTTCCGGGTCAGCTTGTACTGCTCGGCGAGGCCCTCCGCTGTCTCGGCCATGGAGAGGCCGCATTGCGGGTCCTTGAGCGCTTCCCACAGGAGATCCTCGAGCGGCGCCGGCCCCAGCCGCAAGCCCCAGCGTGCGCCCCGGACCACGTGGGGCGCCTGGCTCATCGATTCGGTGCCGCCGGCGAGCACGGACTGCGCCTCGCCCAGGATGATGAGCTGGGCGCCCTGGGTGATCGCCTCGAACCCCGAGCCGCACAGCCGGTTCACCGTGACGGCGGGGACTTCGATCGGCAGGCCTGCCTTGAGCCCCACGTGACGGGCGCAGTAGATCGCGTCCGCCGACGTCTGCAGAGCGTTGCCGAACACCGTATGGCCGACGTCGCCGACGGGAACGCCCGAGCGCTCGAGGGCGTGCTTCGCCACCACGGCGCCGAGCTCGGTCGCCGACAGGTCTTTAAGCGTGCCGCCGAAGCCGCCGAAGCCGGTGCGCACGCCGGACAGGAAGACGACGTCCGTATTGGAACCCTGGGTCTTCATGGGGGAATGCTCCGCGTGAGACGAGGGGAATATCGGCCCGATCGCGGGGGGGCGGTAGGGCGCGGGGTCCCGATCCTGTGGGAGTCGCGGCTGAAGCCGCGGCTCGGCCCTGCCGCTCAAGCGGCCCGGTCAGGCCCGTTTACGGGCAGACGCCGAGCCGCGAGTTCACTCGCGCCCGCGACGGTGACGCCATGTCCACACGAGATACGCCGGGATCCCGGTCGCGACGATGCCGAGGCCGATCACCGCCTGCACCGGCCGGGCCCAGATGGTGTTCACGACGATCGCCACGGCGGCGGCGATAAACAGCGCCGGCGTGACGGGGTACCCGGGCACGCGGAACGGCCGCGGCGCATCCGGGCGGCGGCGCCGCAGCACGAATATGCTCGCCGCCGCGAGTGCGGCGAACATCCAGCTCGCGAACACGACGTAGGTGAAGAGCTGCTCGAACGTGCCGCTGAGCGCGAGCAGCGTCGCCCACACGGTGCCCGCGGCGACCGCGAGGGCCGGGGTGCCGAAGCGGGGATGGACCTGCGACAACGAGCGGAAGAAGAGGCCGTCCCGCGCCATCGCGAAGTACATGCGCGGGCCCGTGAGCGCGAGCCCGTTGGCCGCGCTGAAGATCGACACGAGGATTACGAGGGTCACGAGCTTGGCTGCCGCGGGGCCGAACAGCGCGTGCACCGCATCGGCGGCGACACGGTCGGAGGCGGCAACCCCGGGTGCGCCGACCGCCCCCACGTAGCCCGCGTTCGCCGTGAGGTAGATCGCCACCAGCGCCGCCGTCCCGAGACCGATCCCGCGCGCGAAGGTGCGCTGGGGATCGGCGGCCTCGCCGGCGGAGTTGGTGACGTCCTGCCAGCCCTCGTACGCCCACAGGACGCCGAGCAGCGCCACGCCGGCTGCCGAGAGCGACGCGGGCGACACGGGGGTCGCGAACACGCGGGTGCCCGAGTGATGGAAGCCGGTGCCCAGCACGAGGCCGGCCACCGCGAGCGCGAGGATCGCGCCCACCTTGAGGGCGGTGCTCCAGTTCTGGACGGAGGCCGCGTACCGCACGCCCCGGATATTAACCGCCGCTACGGCGGCGATCATGGCGACGCCGGCGAGGTTGTGGGCGAGCGGCGTGAGCGGCACCAATTCGCCCAAATAGTTCGCGAACGCCACCGCCAGGGTCGCAGCCGAGCCGGTGTTGATCGCGAGGAACAGGGTCCAGCCGAGCAGGAAGGCGGGAAGGGGACCGAACGCTTCGCGCACATAGGTGTAACTTCCGCCCGCATCCGGTAGCATGCCTCCGAGCTCCCCGAACGTGAGCGCGCCCAGCAGAGCGAGCACGCTTCCCACGACCCACACGACGAGCGCGACTCCCAGGTCGCCTCCCGACTGCCGCAGCACCGATCCCGGGACCGTGAAGATCCCCGACCCGATCGTCGTGCCGACGACGATGAGGCCCAGGTCCCGCAGCGTGAGGACGCGGGCGAGCTCCCGCGGGGCGGTCACGGCGGGAGCCGGGTCAAAACAGCCGCCCCAGGTTGGTCGTGATGCCCACGAACACCTGGTCCGGCGTCCCGTCGGTTGCGCCCGCCGCTCCCCCGGCGTCGACCACCGCCCACTCCGCCAGGCGGATCGTCACCGCGCCCAGCACTCCCGCGAGCCGCGAGCCCGCCCCGCCTGGCGTGAATTCGAACAGCTCGACGGCGAGCCCGACATGACCGAACGTCCGCGAGCCGCCCAGCGACACGAACCATTGGGGCGCGCCCGCGCCGACGCCCTGCGGTCCGGCGTTCACGTCGACGTGCACACCCGGCAAATCGGCGCTGACCAGCGCGACGAGGCCGCCGAGGGCTCGTCCCGCTCCCAGCCCGCGGGCCTCGCTGCCCGTGGGTGCCGTCACCGACGGCACCAGCGCCACCGCCGCACGGGGTGACAGGTCTGTGCGCACTTTGAGCGCGGCGCCCAGGTCTCCCACCCCCGAGCCCGCGGACGCGCGAGCATACAAGGGCCCGAACAGTCCGAGCTGCACGTGGCGCGAGAGGCCGACCTTGAAGTTGACGTCCCAGCTCGTCGCGTCGCGCAGCGAGCCGGTGCCGCGCGCCGCGAGGCCCTGCTCGAGCTCGGCGTAGCCGGGGGCCACCGCATAGGCGTGGGTAGCGAAGGTGGGGCGCTCGGGGTTCGCTGCACGGGGAGACTGGGCCACGGCCGGCGCGGCAGCGCCCGTCGCAAGCGCGGCCGCGGCGCCCAGCCACCGCCGCCGCCGGCGGACGCTACAGCGCGCGCCCAATCGCTTGGGCCACATCCGCGGTGGTCGCCGTCCCGCCGATATCCGGCGTCCGCACGCCCGCCGCGAGCGTCTCGGTGACCGCACGCTCGAGGTCGCGCGCCGCCTCGGGATGCCCCAGCTGCTCGAACAGCAACGCCCCCGTGAGCACCGCCGCCATCGGGTTCGCGATCCCCTTGCCCGCGAGCGCGGGTGCCGACCCGTGCACCGGCTCGAACAGGCCGGCCCGGCCGGGGTGGAGATTGGCGCTGGCCGCGAGGCCCAGCCCGCCCACCAGTCCGGCGCCCAGGTCGGAGAGAATGTCGCCGAACAGATTGTTCGTGACGATCACCTGGAAGCGCTCCGGCTCGCGCACCAGCTCCATCGCCAACGCGTCCACGTAGCGGTGCTCCGCCTCTATCCCGGAGAACTCGGCGGCGACGCGTCGGAACGTCTCCTGCCAGATGCGGTGCGCCGGTACGGCGTTGGCCTTGTCGCTCATCGTGACGCGGGTTTTGCCGTGCGCCTTGGCCCACTCGAACGCCGCGCGGATGATGCGCTCGACCCCCGCCGCCGTGTTGACCTCTTCGGCCACGTAGTCGGTCCCGGCGATGCGGCCGCGCCCGAGGTAGACGCCTTCGGTGTTCTCACGAAAAATGACGAAGTCGATGCGCCTGTCCTTACCGGAGAGTGGGCCGCGCAGCGGCGTGAGATCGGGATGGAGCAGGCGCACGGGGCGGAAATTGACGTACAGGTCGAGCTTGAAGCGCAGGCCCAGCAGGATGTCGCGGGCATGCTCGTTCGCCGGAACTCTGGGATCGCCGATCGCGCCGAGCAGGATCGCGTCCACGTCGTCGCGCAGGTGGCGGAACGCCGGCTCGGGGAGCGTCTCCCGCGTCGCGAGGTAATGATCGGCGCCGTAGGGGAGGCGCTCGAGATCGAGCCCGACGCCGTGCTTGGCGGCGGCCCGTTCGATCGGTCCGAGCGCCGCCTCGATCACCTCGGGGCCGATGCCGTCTCCCGCGATCACGGCGACCCGATGGTCGTGTGTCACTCGAAGCCCGTCGCCCGGCCGCAGCTCACGCAGTAGCGCCAGCCCACGTCCACCTCGCCGCCGCAAGCGGGGCAGCGCAGGTCCCCCGAGGGCGGCTGCCCGCACTGGGGACAGAAGTTCACCTTGCGGCTCCCGGGGAGCGTCTCGCCGCAGTAGGGGCACTGGCGGGGCGACTCGCTCTGCTCCGCCAGCTCGAACGCCGCGCCCGCGAGGGGCGCTCTCTCCCCTCCGGTCTCTCCTTCATCACCCTCGTCCTCCCGCTCGGTGGCCTCGGCGGACTCGGGGCTGAGGGGCGGGGGGGGCGGGGCGGGCGGGGGGGGAGCGTACGCGCGATCGCCCCGGAGAAATCGCTCCGCCGCCAGTCGGTTGAGGCTCAGCAGCGCGTCGGGGAACTGCCGAAACAATGCGGTGTCGGGGTTCTTCTCCCCCGCCTCGCGCTCGAGCGCCTCCCGGACCTCCGCCGGCTCGAGCGAGGCGTACCCCCGCTCGCCCGCGAGCAGGCGCAGCACCGCCATCTCGTAGTCCTGGTGCGTGGCGACCTTCAGGGTCGAGCGATTCGAGCGGTATGGGACGAGCCGCTCGTAGACCTCTGCCGCTGGGAACGGCACCGCCAGCCGACCCGGCGCGTCGTCCGCCAGTACGCTCACCAGCCGCTCGAACAGCCGATCCAGATCGTCAGCCACGTGCCCCGTTTCCCTTTCCCGTTTGCCGTCATTTCACGATTACGACCCCCTTCATGAACGGATGCGGGGTGCAGTGATAGGTGTACGTGCCGGCCTTGTCGAAACGATGGACGTACGAGCCGTGCGCCGGAATCACCGGCGATCCGGGCTCCGCGCCGTCGAAGGTCACCGTGTGCTCCACGGGGTCGCGATTCGTCCAACGCACGGCCTGTCCCGCCGAGATGGTGACCGCGTCCTTGCCGTACTTCAGTGCGGCCATGTCGACCTCCGCCGCGACCGTCTCTCCGGCTGCTCCGAGCGCGACCGGCTTGGGCGAGCCATGGAACCACGGGCTGAAGCGCTTCAGGTGGAGCGGGATCGTGAACTCGAAGCCGTACAGCACGTGGCCGGGGCCGAGCGCGGCGTATCCGACGGACGCTCCTTGAATCGTCGCGCTTTGGGCGTTGCTGGCTTGCAGCGAGAAGGTGTGCGGGGATCCCGGGATCAGGAAATCGATCGCGGCGCTCCACGCGGCGCGCCCGGCGGGACTCACGAACGATCCGAGATCGGCGTTGAGCGCGATATACGGCGTCACACGGACGTCGAAGCCGCCGGCGAACGCCGCGGCCCCGGTCCCGGATTCCCCAAGGCGGCGCGACACTGCGCGCGCGGCACCGTGGAATGTGACCGGACCCTGCGTCCAATCAATGCCGAGCTCGCCGTCGACGCTCTTCGCCAGGAAGTTGTACGCCGGCGTGACGGCGACGGCGAGACCGGGGCGTCCTTCGGCACCGTAGACGCGCCACCGGGCGTAGAGCTCGGTCTCGTTGCTCGATTGGGCCGCCGCTCCCGTCCCGACGATCGACTTCGTTGCCAATCGTCCGCCCAGGGTCACATTGTGACCGAACCCAGCGGCGAGGGTGAAGGTGGGGTGATTCTCTACGAAGTGTGACGGGCCTGGGAACACGTAGAAGCGATGGAGGAAGTTGAACTGCACGACCCCGGCGTCCGGAACCCACGTGCCGCCCAGGTTCGGCGGGCGATACAGGAGGGACTGCGCGCCGAGCGGCGCAACAACCACCAGGGTGAGCACAGCGAACCAGGCATGCCTTGTCACAGGGCCTCCATGAAGTGAGACGTGCGGCCTTCCAATCCGCAATCCGCAATCCGAAATCCGCAATTGTCTAGCGCCATTCCTGAACCCACTTGTCGTACAGCACGGGCGTCACCTTTCCCTGCGCCAGCACCTCGATCCCGGACGGATCGCGGTACGCCTTCCGATAGAACACGTGCGTCACGCCCGAGTTGATGATGAGCTTGGCGCACATGACGCAGGGCGAAGCGCTGACGAACACGACCTTGTCGCGCACGCTCCCCGGCGCCTTGACCAGTGCGTTCATCTCGGAGTGAATGCAGCCGCAGCTCCCCGGCACGGCGGAGTCGCACTTGTTCGGCAAGCCCCGGGCGTTGCCGTTGTACCCGATTGCGAGCACGTTCTCGAGCTGCTGATCGGTCACCACCGTCCCCACCTGGAGCCGCACGCAGGTGGAGCGCTTGGCCAGCTCCTCGGCCATGCGCATGTACACCTCGTACAGGGGGATCCGGTCGACCGGCGGCACGGCCGCTCCGTTCGGCAGGAGGTTGAGAGTGTGCGTGTTCGCGGCCACGCCGTCTCTAGCGACGCTCATGCAGCTCCTCGTCGGGGTCGTAGGCCGAGTACCGCCCGCGCGCCCGCTCGTGCGCCAGCCAGGAGTCGAACTCCGACGGCACCAGGCCGTTGGACCGCTCCTGGCGCTCCGCGGCGCGCATCGCGAGCGCGTTGGCGTATTCGTTCTTGGCGTGACCGGCATGACCGCGCACCCAGCGCCACTCGATGGTGTGGCCGGCCGCGGCCTGCACCAGCTTCTGCCACAGCGGGAGGTTCTCGATCGCGCCGCCCTTGCGGCGCCAGCCGCGGGCGATCCATCCCGGTACCCACTCCGTCATTCCCTTGATCAGGTACTCCGAGTCCGACACGTAGACGACACGGGCGCGCTTCCACTGGCGGTGCAGCCACTCAAGCGTCGCGATCGCGCCGGCGAGCGCCATCTTCTGGTTGGTCGTGTCGGGAGAGCACTCGTACAGGTCCCAGCGCGCCACGCTGTCGCCCGCCGGAGCCTCGACGAGCGCGGCGTTCCCCCCCGGGTTGGGGGGCTCCGTTCCGTTGCCGAGGCAGCTCTCGTCCGCGTGCACCAGGACGCGGGTCGCGGGTGCACCGGTCATGTCAGGGTTGGATGACCACCGGGATGTCGGTGTGCCGCAGGATCTCCTCCGCGTGGGACACGACGACGGCGCTGGGCCGGCCGTCGACGTGGCTCATATGGGCGCCGGCGAACAGGGAGTCGCACTGTGTCCGCTTGATGACCTGAGCGACGACCTCGCCCGGCTTTCCGGGCTCGACGTGTGTGACGAATGCCACGCGCTGCATGGACAGCGCCGCTTCGGCCGCGCCCACCACCTGGAGGCCGGCTTCGCGGTCGTCGCTCGCGTGGATGACGTGGATGGTGCTCTCCACCACCGTGGCGAATTGGATGGCGAGCTCCAGTGCTCGCTGACTCGTTTCACGGCCATCGAACGCGACCGCGATGGACCGCATCGACGACGGAACGCCGCCGCACACGATGACGCACCGCTCCGCGATGCGGATCAACGAGATCACGGTGGGCCCCAGGGCGGACCCCTTGGTCGTGACGCCGCGACGCCCGACCAGCACGGCGTCGGCGGTCTTGGCGAGCGCGGCCAGCTCGACGTCCGCGTCGCCCTCGATGGCCGCGGTTTCGACCTTCAACCCCGCCGCGAGGACGCGCTCCCGCGCCCGATCGAGCATGGCGGCGCCGTCCACCCCGTGCTTGCCCTCGCGCACGTACGCCACGATCAGCGTGCTGCGGAACCGCTCTCCCAGCAGCACCGCCTGCTCGAACGCCGCGTCGGCGCGCGGGCTGCCGTCCAGACCCACCAGCAGGCGCGTGAACACGGCTACGGCAGCACCGCGAACGACTCGAGGTCGTGCAGCGGGAACGCCAACAACTCGCCCGTCATCGGCAGCCTGCCCTGGAGCGCCTCATCGCGCGCCACCGTCTCGAGCCGCTCGGCCACGACGACGTATTCCGTGCCGCGCCGTCGCAGCGCCACGCGCCGCCGCTCCCGCACCGCCCGCTCGAGCGCATCGAGTGCGTCGGGCGTGAGGCTCGTGTACTCGGGAATCGTGCTCGTCCCCGGTCGCCGCATCATCGCACCGCGATCCGGCCGGCTCTGCCGGCGACCACTCGGCCGATGACCGCGGCCGCGAGCGTGCCCTCGCGGCCGAGCGCGGCCACGAGCGTATCGGCCCGCTCCGGGGCCACGGCGATCAGCAATCCCCCCGACGTCTGGGCGTCCGCGAGCAGCAGGCGAGTCGTGCGATCCACCCCGTCCGCGAATGTGACGGCGTCGGCGACGCCCTCGACATTGCGCGTCGTGCCCCCGGGGATCGCGCCGCGCTCAGCCGCCTCGCGCGCCCGCGGCAACAGCGGCACGGCAGCCGCGGTGACTTCGGCGGCAACCCCGCTCGCTTCGAGCAGCGTGCGCAGGTGGCCGAGCAGGCCGAAGCCGGTGACATCGGTCGCGGCGTGCACGCTCGTGCCCATGGCCAGCATGGCGCGGGCCGCTCCCGCGTTCAGCGTCGTCATCGCCGCGACGGCTGGCGCCACGTCCTGCTCCGTCAGGAGATCGCGCTTCAGGGCGGTAGTGAGCACCCCGGTGCCGAGCGGCTTCGTGAGCAGCAGCACGTCGCCCGGCTTGGCGCCGCTGTTCCTCACGATCCGATCGGGGTGCACTTCTCCGATCGCCACCATGCCGTACTTCGGCTCGGGGTCGTCGACCGAATGGCCGCCGAGCACGAACGCGCCGGCGGCGCGCGCCACCTCGGCGCCGCCGCGCAGCACCTCGCCCAACAGCTCGAACGGCAGCCCCTCGCGCGGCCAGCCCACGAGGTTGAGCGCGAGCAGCGGCGTGGCGCCCATCGCATACACGTCCGAGAACGCGTTGGTCGCGGCGATGCGCCCGAAGTCGTAAGGGTCGTCGACCAGGGGCGTGAAGAAGTCCACCGTCGCCACGATGGCGCGATCGGGCGCCATCTGGAAGACGGCGGCGTCGTCGCGGCTCGAGGCGTCGACCAGGATCCGGGGATCCGTCGCGACCGGCACGTGGCGCAAGACCTGCGCCAACTCGGCGGGGCCGAGTTTGCAGGCTCAGCCAGCGCCGTGCGAGTAGCGCGTCAGCCGGATGGCGGCCACGGAAATGGCAGGCATAGGGTCTACCGAAGATACGCTATCCCAGTCTCCAGGCGAGAATCGCGCCGGCCACCATGTAACGCGCCGTGTCCATGAGGCCGACCACGAGCTCTCGTTTTCGCTCGGCCGCGGAGGTGGCGAGCAGCTGCCACCGAACCGGATACGCGGCGAGCACGCCGAACAGGAGGAACAGCAGCCACCATCCCCCGCTTCCCAGCGAGTCGAACCACAGCGACGCCAGGAGCGTGACCACCAGCGCCTCGAGCAGCCGCCCCGTGAGAGCCCAGCGGCTGTAACCCCAAAAGAAATACCGTCGGCCGACCGACAAGTCCACGCGCTCTCCGATCGGCGGCGCTACGACGAACCATGCCGCGACCGGGAGCCACGCGAAAAAGAGCCGCGTGAGCGTCACTGCTTGGCGCGCTGCCCCGGCGGCACGTACCCAGGGCCGCGCAAGCCACGCCCCGGTCGGGCCGCGGTGAGCTTGCCGTGGTCGAGCACCTTCTGGCCGTTCACGAACACATAGGCGAATCCCACGGACGCCTGGTGCGGCTGCTCGAACGTCGCCTTGTCGGCCACGCTGGCTGGGTCGAACACGGTGATGTCCGCCGCCATGCCCGCCTTCAGAAGACCGCGATCCGAGAGCCCGACGCGTTGCGCCGCGAGCGCGGTCATCTTGCGCACCGCGAACTCGAGCGGGAAGAGCTTCAGGTCGCGCGAGTAGTGGCCCAGGATCCGGGCGAACGTGCCGTAGGCACGGGGGTGAGCCGATTGCGTGCCGAACGGCCCATCGGGCGCCACGCCGCCGAAGTCCGTGTTCACCGCCACCCACCACGTCTTCAGGGCCGTCTGGACGTCGGGCTCACTCATCACCGCGTACACGGCATCGGTACGATGTCCGGTCTCGGCGAGCACGATGTCGAACAGGGTCTCGACCGGATCGCGGCGACGTTGGGCGGCGATCTCGCCGACCGTCTTTCCCTGCAAGTATCGCAACGAATCCTGGAACGTCCCCGTGATCAGCACGCCGTCGCCGCCGCCCGCCTCATAATAGAAGCTCTCCGTCCCCTTGGGGTTGACCATCTCGTCGCGGAGCCGGGCACGGGTCGCCGGCTCGCGCAGCCGCGCGAGCAGCGAGTCCCAACCGCCGCTCTCGGCCCACGACGGAATCGACGCGTCGAGCGCCGTGGCCGCGCGCGTGTAGGGGTACTGATCGGCCGTGACGTCGAGCCCCGCGCCCCGAGCCGAATCGATCCGCGCGATGATGCGGGGCATCTGGCCCCAGCTCTTCCGGCCGGAGACCTTCAAATGGGAAACCTCGGCCGGGATGTCGGCCTCCCGGGCGATCTCGAACAGCTCGTTCAGCGCGTCGTCGATACGCACTCCCTCGTTCCGCATGTGCGACGCGTAGATGCCCCCATGCCGGCGCGCGGCCTTGGCCAGGGCGATCAGCTCGTCGGTCTTGGAGTAGCTCGCCGGCGCGTACTCGAGCGCCGTCCACACCCCCAGCGCCCCCTGTTCCATGAGCGTATCCACGAGAGCCGTCATGCGCTCGAGCTCCGCCGCCGTGGGCGCGCGGTTCGCTTTCCCCACCACCGCGAGGCGCACCTGGGTGGCGCCCACGAACGTGGCGATGTTCAGGGCCGCGCCTTGTTTGGCGAGCTGGGCGAAGTAGCCGTCGAGATCGCGCCAGTCTTCACGATAATGCCACTTCTTCATGGCATCGGAGTCGTCCAGGACGAGCTGATCGGTCAGCGGAGCCACCGACCCCCCCTCGCCCGTCACCTCCGTCGTGACGCCCTGCGTGATCTTCGAGAACACGCGGTTGTCGATGAGCGCGTTGATCTCGGACTGACCCATCATGTCGATGAAGCCCGGCGAGACGACCAGCCCTCGCACGTCGAGCGTCTCGCGCGCCTGGGCCCCGCCCAGGAACCCCACGGCGGCGATGCGGTCGCCCCGCACGGCGACGTCGCCCCGGTACCGCGGATTCCCAGTACCGTCCACGATCCACCCGTTCTTCATGATGAGGTCGTAGGCACCTTTCCCGTTTCCCGTTTCCCCTTTCCCGCAGGCACCGACGAGCAGCACGGCGACCAAACGCAGTCTCACCTTGCCCATGTTCTCCTCAGCGAATCCGGGTGGACGATCCGTCCACGTATCATGACGAAGGCGATGCGCCGGGTCGCGGCGATGTCCGTCCCCGGGTTGGCGTCGAGCACGACGAGATCGGCGACCTTGCCGGGGATGAGCTCACCCAGCGAGTCGGCCCGCAGCAACTCGGCACCCTTGCGCGTGGCGGCAGTGATGGCCTCGACCGGCGTCAAGCCGGCGCCGACCAGCAGGCTCATTTCCTCGTGCAGCGACAGCCCCGGCACGAGCAGCTGGTTTGCGGCGTCGGAGCCGGCGGCGACGAGCCCCCCCGCCCGCTTGAACTCGCGCACGAACTGGTTCTGGCGCGCGCGCGACCGGCGGAACGCCTGCAGGTCGCCCTCGCGCCAGCCGCTGCGCCGCAGCAGGCCCGCGACGTCGCGCACGCTCGTCGCGGCGGAGGGCACGTCCTCCATGCCGGGGCGCGACAGCAGGGTGGGGTTGTCGAGCCGGGAGAGCATCTCGTGCAGCACGAGCGTCGGAACGATGGCGACGTGCGTGGCGGAGAGCCCCCGGGCCACGCGCTCGAGCGCCACGGAGTCGAGCAGCGCCCATCCCGCTTCCTCCAAGGTCCAGCCGCGCAGGAACTGGTCGTGGGCCCGCAGGTAGGGGCCCGGGTTGCGACTGGCCGCCTGCACGACGCCGGCCATGTGCTCGAGTGACGCGACGCCGGCCCGCGCCGCAGTCAGCGCGTCGATCTTGCCGAGATGCGCCGCCACCGGAAACCGCAGCGTCGACGCCTCGTCAACGAGCGGCGGCAGCAGGTCGGCGGTGACCTTGGTGTAGATCTTGACCAGGTCCGCTCCGGCGACGGCGCGCTGGTCGACCGCTTTGCGCACGTCGGCGCGGGTGCGCACGGCGGTGGCCGCAGGGTAGGTGGGCGGCGCGCCGTCGATCATGGCCCCGGAGGTGAACATGCGCGGGCCCAGCACCGAGCCGAGGTTGAGGTCGTTCTTGAGGGCGATGGACGAGTCGGTGCTCGACGCGCCGAGGTCGCGCACCGTGGTGACGCCCCAGGCCAGGTAGCGCTCGGCCGCCCAGCGCTCCACGTGGGCGTGCGCGTCGACCAGCCCCGGCATCACGGTTTTCCCGATCAGGCTCACCGTGCGGGCACCGCGCGGCACGGGGATCTCGTTCACCCGCGCCACGGCCTGGATGTGGCCGTTCCTTACGAGAATCACGGCGTCCTGCACCGGAGCGCGGCCCGAGCCGTCGATCAACGTCCCCCCCTCGAGCGCGATGACACCGTCGCCCGGGGGCTTGCAGCTCGCGAGCGCGACGAGCGTCAGGAGGCCGAGCGGGAGGCGGGCCGGTCGAAATGTCACTTCGGGTCTGACGATGTGTGGTCGTGGAGAATCTGCCAGCGATTGTCCCGCTTCTGGAGCACGAGTGTGAACGGCCCGCTCGCCGTCACGGAATCCCGGCGCAACAGCTTGAAGCGCGCGGTGCAGAGCGCGAGATCGGGTGCGAGCGGGCGCACCCGTACCTCCTCGAACGCCAAGGAGTCACGGGACTTGCCGGGGACGAAATAGGTCGTCTGGTAGCGGTCGAACAACTTCCGCCATCCGTACACCACGTGACCGGCGGAGACGTAGCTCGTGAGCGAGTCGTGCGCATAGTCGCTCATGAAGCCCGCGAGATCGCCGCGATTCCAGTCGGACGCGCTGCGGGAGAGCAGCGCCGCGATGTCGCCCTGCGGGTCTCCGCGTGGGGGCGTCGCGCAGGCCGCCAGGATCACCACACACCACACACCGCGCACCGCGTCACCTCCGTGCTGCCGGGGCTGCAACGTAGCGCGGGAGCGTCTCGCGGAGATGGGCCTGACCATCCGAAAGACGCTCCCGCGGTGTGCCGTCGACGTCTGCTAGCGGCGACGCCGTCTCGCCGTCTTCCTCCGTTTCGCCTTGCCGCCGCGCTTGGCCTTGGCGCGCGGCCGCTTCTTCGCGGCCCGCTTCTTCGCCTTGGGTCTCGCCGCCTTCCGCTTGGCAGCTGGCTTCCGCCGCGGCGAACCCATCGGCTCATCCATCATCGGCGCTGGGGTGGGCGGCGTCGGGGGTGCCGGCGGATACAGCGGCTCCATCATCCCTGGGCCGGTCCAGCTGCTCTCCGAAAAATCGGTTGGCTCGAGCATCGGACGATCTCTCCTCTGCTGGTTGTCGGTGGGCGCGTGGCCTATAGCTTACCGCGGGAATGCGGCCACGCAAGTGCGCCGCGCCGGGGCCGCGCCGCGCGGCTCCGGCGCGGAGCGGTCGTGACAAGTTAGCTTGACAATGCCACTTACGAGCAATTACGTTCGCGCCGCTATGATCGCTCGCCGTCTCTTGGTCAGCGCCGCACTCGCGTGCCCCGGTGTCGCGCGCGCGCAAGCCGTCACAGAAGTCCAGGTCGCTCCGCCCTCGGTGACGATCAAAGTCGGGGAGAAGAGCGGGTTGTTGGCCACCGCGTTCGATCGCGTGGGGAACGTGATTCCCAATGCGCGCGTGATCTGGTCGTCCAACAACGTCGCGGTCGCCAAGGTCGACAACAACGGCACGGTCACGGGGATGGGCGGCGGCGTCGCGATCATCGAGGCGCGCGTCGGGGCCCGCAAGGGACAGGCGGCGGTTCAGGTCGTCGGCAGTCCGGCCGCGCCCCCGCCGACCCCGGCGGGGCAACAACCCGGGACCCCTGCCCACGCGACGGGGGAGGCGACAGGGCCGGATGCCTTCGCGGGCCAACCGGCCGGCACCGGTCCCGCCGCGGTGCTGCGGATCGAGCCCCCGACGATCTATTTGCTGCCCTCCGAGAACACGCGCGTCGCGCCGCGGGCCCTGAAGGACGACGGCACGCCCGCTGCGCCAGTCGTGGTGACGTGGAAATCGCTCCGGCCCGACATCGCGAGTGTGGATCAGAACGGCGTGGTCGTCGCGCTCGCGCCGGGACAAGGCACCGTGCAGGTGACGAGCGCGGGCGGGCTCACCGCCACGGCGCCCGTCGTGGTTCAGCCGAGCGATCTCACCGTGCAAGAGCCGGTGCCCGTGGTGATGTCACCCGGAGACGTCGATACGCTGCACGTCGCGGTGCCGACGCAAGGGGGGCGACTGGTCAGCCCGCTCGCGCTGCAGTGGTCGACGGCGGATGCGAGTGTGGCTCGGGTCAGCCTCACGGGCGCGGTCACGGCGGTGGCGCCGGGACGCACCACGCTCACGGTCACCGGCTTGCTGCAGACGAAGACCGTGGAAGTCGTGGTGCATCGCACCGTGGAGCAGCTGGCCGTGAGCCCCACGTACAAGGCGGACGTGCCTCTCCCGATCCAGGGGACTGTGAAGTTCACGGTGCAAGGGCTTGCGGCCGATAAGACGCCCGTACCCGAAGCGCAGTTCTACTGGAACGTGGGCGACAGCACGCTCGCGAGCTTTGATCCGACATCGGGTGCGCTGACCGGCAAGCGCGCCGGAAAGACGACGCTCACGGTGAAGGGACCAGGTCCCGGGCTCAGCGTCACTTGGCCGATCCGGGTGATCGCGGCGGGTCTCAAGTTGTCCGCCGCCCGCCTGGGCGTGCCGCTCGCCCGACGTGTGCCGCTGCGGGCGAGCTTCGCCGACGAATCGGGCGCGGTGATCGGGCCGGCCACGGGGGTGTCGTGGGTGTCGGAGAATCCGTCGGTCGCGACCGTCAGCGAAGACGGGACGGTGACGACCGCCGGGTACGGGCACGCACGCATCACCGCCACGGCACCGGGCGGGCGGCGCGCAGTCGCCGAGGTGTTCGTGGAGGGCGAGATCGTGGTGGCGAGCTCGCGCTCCGGACGGTTCCAGCTGTACGCGGCCGAGCGCGCCAACCTGGCGCAGCTGCGCAAGATCATGGACGACACGGCGACCGCGACCGAGCCGGCGTTCTCACCGGACGGCTCGCGCATCGCGTTCACCTCGACCCGCGACGGCCAGCCCGAGGTGTACGTCATGGATGCCGACGGGACCAACGCCGCACGGCTCACCAACTCTCCGGGGTTGGACGGCGACCCGTCGTTCAGCGCCGACGGCCAGGCCGTGGTGTTTCACTCCCAGCGCACCGGTCATCGCCAGATCTACCTCCAGCCGATCACCAGCTCCGTCGCGGTGCCCCTCACGCAGGAGCCGGCCGACAACTCGCAGCCGACCATGTCGCCCGACGGCGAGGTGATCGCCTTCGTGTCGAACCGCGACGGCAACAACCATATCTGGCTGATGACGAAAGACGGCACGAACCAGCGTCCTTTCACGCGAGGCCCGCAGGGCAAGGAGAGCGCACCCCATTTCCTGCGCGACGGCACGCTCGCCTATTTGGTGGAGCAAAAGGAGGGGGGGCGCACCTCGACCCAGGTGATGAAGGCGGACTTGACGACCGGAAAGGTCGCGCCGCTCGCGGGCACGGATCTGATGGTCACGGACTTCGCCGTCTCGGGCGTTGGTGACCTGCTGGGTCTCGTGGTGGCGGTGCAAAAGAACGTGTTCCGGGTGTACATCCAGCCGATCGGCGCGAGCGGCGGCGGCGCGCCCGTGGCAATCCCGTCGAGCGGCGCCGAGCAGATGGTGTCTCCCGCGTTCATGCCGTAGCGGGGCGCCCACGCCATGCGCGCCTTGGTGATCCGCGCCACCGGCGGCCTCGACCAGCTGCAACAAAGCGATGTCCCCGACCCGCCGGGTTCCGGGTCCCGCTCCCTGGGCCCGCGCCAAGTACGCGTGGCCCCGCGGGCTGCGGCGCTCAACCACCTCGACTTGTTCGTGGTGCGCGGGCTGCCGCACGAGTACCGCTTCCCCCACATCATGGGAGCCGATGGCGCGGGCGTGGTGGACGCCGTCGGCTCCGACGTGCGGTCGGTGCGACCGGGCGACCGCGTGATGATCAACCCCGGTATCGCCGACTACACATGTGAGTACTGCCGAGCGGGGGAGCAATCGCTCTGTCGGGGCTATGGGATTCTAGGCGAACACTTCCCGGGGACGATGGCGCAGTACGTGGTGGTACCCGAGCAGAACGTCGCTATCATCCCGACATCGGCGACACCGCTCACCTGGGCCGAGGCGGCGGCGTTCTCACTCGTGACCCTCACGGCCTGGCGCATGGTCGTGACCCGAGCGCGGGTCGTCGCCGGCGAGACCGTGTTGATCTGGGGGATCGGCGGCGGCGTGGGCCTCGCGGCGTTGCGGATCGCCAAGCTCAAGGGGGCGAGAGTGATCGTTACAAGTTCCAGCGACGCCAAGTTGCATGAGGCGCAGAACCTCGGTGCGGATCTGACGCTCAATCATAAGACCCAGAAGATCTCCCAGGAGGTTCGCGCGCTCACCAACAAGCGCGGCGCCGACGTCGTGATCGACGACGTGGGCGAGGCGACGTGGGACGAGTCGTTGCGATCCCTCGGTCGCGGCGGGCGGCTCGTGACGTGCGGGTCCACGACCGGTCCCCACGTCTCGCTCGACCTGCGCCGGGTGTTCTGGCACCAGTGGAGCATCCTGGGCTCGACCATGGGGAACGACGCGGAGTATCGCGAGATCGTACGCCTGCTGGGCGCGGGTGAGCTGCGTCCGATCGTGGATCGCGTGTTTCCGTTCACCGAGGCGCGTGCCGCGTTCGAGCGGCTGGAACGAGGGGAGCAGCTGGGGAAGATCGCGATCGAAATCAGTTCCTGAGACACGCAATCGGCCCGGCGCAGCGCTGTCGGAAGGACATCCCGCTCGACTGCGCCGCTTCGCTCCATGTGCTTCCATTACAGTGCAGCGCCGAGCCCGCGCATCAGATTGCGACATCTTACCGAGGCTCGATCAACCAAGCGTCAACCGCCGCGCTCGCGTTGCCTTTCCCGGCCTAAGTGATTATTTTTTGGCGACTTAGGCAACTTCCCCCGAGCCCAAACCTGCTTTCATGACCGCACCGAACGCCCGCGAACGCATCCTGCCCCGCCTCATCGAAGACGAGATGCGGGAGTCGTTCCTCGACTACTCGATGAGCGTGATCGTGCAGCGCGCGCTGCCCGACGTGCGCGATGGGCTGAAGCCCGTGCACCGCCGCATCCTGTACGCGATGAACGAGCTGGGGCTCGTCCCCGGCCGCCCCTACAAGAAGAGCGCCACGGTGGTCGGCGACGTACTCGGCAAATACCACCCCCACGGCGACGTGGCGGTCTACGACTCGCTGGTGCGCATGGTGCAGGACTTCTCGCTGCGCTACCCGCTGGTGGATGGCCAGGGCAACTTCGGCTCCGTGGACGGCGACCCGCCCGCCGCGTACCGGTACACCGAAGCGCGCCTCACGCGCATCGCGATGACGATGCTCGAGGACATCGACAAGAACACCGTCGACTTCGTCCCCAACTTCGACGACCGGCTGCAGGAGCCGACGGTGTTGCCGGCGCGGCTCCCCAACCTGATCGTGAACGGGACGTCGGGCATCGCCGTCGGCATGGCCACGAACATCCCGCCGCACAACCTCGCCGAGACGGTCGAAGCGATCAATCATCTGGTGGACCACCCGGACGCGTCCACCAAGGATCTCCGGAAGTTCATCAAGGGCCCCGACTTCCCGACCGGCGCGATCATCTACGGACGCGAAGGGATCAAGGAATGCTATGAGAAGGGCCGCGGGCGGATGGTGTTGCGGGCCCGCGCCGTGGTCGAGGAAAAAGAGTCCACGGGGAAGCAGCAGATCGTGGTCACCGAGATCCCCTATCAGGTGAACAAGGCGAACCTCATCGCGCAGATCGCCCAGCTCGCCAACGACAAGAAGCTCGACGGCATCTCCGACATCCAGGACTACTCCGACCGCGAGGGGATGCGGATCGTCATCGATCTGAAGCGCGACGCCGTCCCCGCGGTGGTGCTGAACCAGCTGTACAAGCACACCCAGATGCAGACGACCTTCGGCGCGATCATGCTGGCGCTGGTCGACGGCGCGCCCAAGGAGATGGCCCTGAAAGAGCTGCTCGAGCACTTCATCGAGCACCGCCACACCGTCATCACGCGCCGCACCCAGTTCGAGCTCACGCGGGCCCAGGACCGCGAGCACATTCTCGAAGGCCTGAAGATCGCCGTCGACCACATCGACGAGGTGGTGAGGATCATTCGCAAGGCGAAGGACGTGCCCACGGCCGACGCGGCCCTGCGCAAGCGCTTCAAGCTGTCCGAGAAGCAGGCGGCGGAAATCCTCAACATGCGGCTCGCCCGGCTCACCGCCCTCGAGATCACCAAGCTCGAGGAGGAGCTGAAGGAAGTCCGCAAGTTCATCAAGGAATGCAAAGAGATCCTCGCCTCCAAGCCGCGGCGCCTCAAGATCCTCAAGGAGGAGCTCTCGGAGCTGGCGCACGGCTTCGGCGACGAGCGCCGCACCGAGATCGTCGCCGATCAGGGGGAGTTCTCGATCGAGGATCTGATCGCCGAAGAGGACATGGTGATCACCGTGTCCCATGTCGGCTACATCAAGCGGCTCCCCGTGTCCGCGTACCGCCGTCAGCGCCGCGGCGGCAAGGGCGTCATCTCCGCCCATACCAAGGAAGACGACTGGGTCGAGCACCTCTTCATCGCCTCGACCCACGACTACGTCATGTTCTTCACGCAGCAGGGGCAGTGCTATTGGTTGAAGGTCCACGAGATTCCCCAGGCGGCGCGCGCTGCGCGCGGCAAGCCGATCATCTCGTGCGTCGCCATGAAACCGGACGAACGCCTCGCCGCACTCGTGCCGGTGCGCGAGTTCTCCGAGGATCAGTTCCTGCTGTTCGCCACGAAGCAGGGCGTCGTGAAGAAGACCGTCCTCTCGGAATTCGGCAATCCGCGCTCGGTGGGGATCCGGGCCATCAACATCGAGAAAGGCGACGAGTTGATCGACGTGCAGGTCACCGATGGCCGCAACGACATCGTGCTCGCCACCCGCCACGGCATGAGCATCCGGTTCCACGAGAAGGACGTGCGCGACATGGGGCGCACGGCGACGGGTGTGAAGGGGATCGAGCTCGACAAGAAGGACCATGTGATCGACATGGTCGTGGTGCGACGCAAGTCGACGCTGCTCGCCGTCACGGAGAAGGGGATGGGCAAGCGCTCCGAGCTCGACGAGTACCGCGTGCAGCACCGCGGCGGCCGTGGCATCATCACGCTGAAGCGCGCCGACAAGACCGGCGACATCGTCGCGCTCAAGGAAGTGCTCCCCGACGACGAGCTCATGATGATCACCAAGAAGGGGATCATGATTCGCGTGCCGGTCGAGGGGATCCGCATCTCGGGCCGCAACACGCAGGGCGTGAAGGTCATGAACCTGACCGCGGGCGACCTGCTGGTGGACGTGGCCCGGGTCGTGAAGGAAGACGAGGGAGAAAACGGCGACGGCGAGGCGGCCGACGAGGACGCGCCGCGCAAGCCCGCCAAGGCCAAGAAACCCGCCGCCGCGGCCAAGGCGAAGCAGACGAAAAAGAAATCCTAGCGTGCTCACCGCGCAGCAGGTCCGCGAGGCGGCCGCGGGGCTCGCCGGCGTGGCGGTGCGTACGCCGCTGCGCTTCGTCGAGGAGTTGGACGCCTACCTCAAGCTCGAGAGCCTCCAGCCGATCGGGGCATTCAAGCTGCGCGGTGCCTACAATGCGATCAGACGCCTGCCGCCAGGCGCAAGCCGCAAGGGTGTCATCACCTACTCCAGCGGGAACCACGGCCAGGCGGTGGCCTACGCAGCGCAGCTGGTCGGAGTGCGGGCCGTGGTCGTGATGCCCGAGACCGCGCCCGCCGTCAAGGTGGCCGGGGTCAAGCGCTGGGGTGGGGAGGTGGTGTTTGCCGGCCGTACGTCGGAGGACCGCCAGCAGCGGGCCGAGGCCATCGCGGCCGAGCGCGGGCTCGCGATCGTGCCGCCATTCGACCACGCGGACATCGTCGCCGGGCAGGCAACCGTGGGCTTGGAGATCGCCGAGCAGCTGCCCGACGTCCGGACGGTGGTGGTGCCGGTGGGCGGCGGCGGGCTCATCGCGGGAGTGGTGACGGGTCTCGCGGCGGCGGGAAGCCAGGCGCGGGTGTGGGGGGTGGAGCCCGCGGGCGCACCCAAACTCACGCGCTCGCTCGAGGCCGGCCGGCCGGTGCGGCTCGAGCGCACGGCGAGCCTCGCGGACGGGCTGATCACGCTCAGCGTGGGGGCGGTTCCTTTCGCCCACCTCACCGCGCAGCGCGACCGCCTGGCGGGGGTAGTGCTGGTGGAGGATGACGCGCTGCGGGAGGCGGTGCAATTTCTCTGGCGGCAGTGCCACCTCGCGGTGGAGCCGTCCGGCGCGGCGACGACGGCGGCGCTCCGCTCCGGCGCGGTGCGCCCCGCCCCGCCCACCGTGCTGGTCGTGAGCGGCGGTAACGTCGACCCCTCGCTGCTAGAGGATTGAAGGCCCGTGAGCCCCGAAGCCGCCGCCAAGATCCTCGTCGCCGACGACGACCAGTCGCTGGTCCGCACTCTCACGTGGATCCTGAAGGAGAACGGCTACGACGTCGTGACGGCGCCGGGCGGCGAGGGGCTCATCGGCAAGCTCGAAGAGGAGCGTCCCAACCTGCTGCTGCTCGACATCATGATGCCCAAGGTCGACGGCCTGCAGCTGCTGGCGAAGATGAAGGCCGACGACCGGTTCCGCGACGTCCCGGTGCTGATGATCTCGTCGATGCCGCCCGAGGAAGCGACGGTGAAGTCGCTCGGTCTCGGCGCCGCCGACTTCATCTCCAAGCCGTTCCGCGTGCGCGAGCTGTTGGCGCGCGTGAAGGCGCACATCCGCTCGGCGCAGGAGCTGGCCCGTGCCCGCGACGAAGCGCAGAGCCGGGCGGCGATCGTCGACATCCTGCACGAAGTCACCGACTCCCTCAAGCCCGACGAGATCTACCATATCCTGGTGAGGCGAGTCGCCCGCGTGCTCCAGATCTCCAAGTGCTCTATGGTGCTCGCCAAGCCGGGGGACCAGCTCGGCGTGGTGGTGGCGGCGTACGAGAACCCCATGCTCCGCAACCTCGAGATCGAGCTGGCGCGCTATCCCGAGATCCAGCGCGCGCTGACGGGCAGCCGACCGGTGCTGGTCGAGGACGTCTCGTCGGATCCGCTGTACGAGGGAGAGCGCGTGCGCTGGCAGCGCGAGGGCATCTCCGTGCCGACGCGCTCCGCCGTAGCGCTCCCCTTCTCCATGAAGGACCAGCAGCTCGGCGTCTTCTTTCTGCGCACCACGGGCGAGGACCCGCCGCTCACCCGCGCCGACGCCGGGTTCGCCGAGACGGTGATCCGCACCGCGGTGGCGGCGATCGAGAAGGCGTACGATTTCGAGACGGCGGTGTCGGACAAGAAGCGCCTCGAGAAACTCGCGGCGACCGACGCGCTCACCGGCTGCATGAACCGGCGTGCGCTCTCGGAAGAGCTCGAGGCGGAGCTCGATCGGGCGCGCCGTTACAACCTCGCGCTCACCATCCTGCTCGCCGACATCGACCGCTTCAAGCTCGTCAACGACACGCGGGGCCATATTGCGGGCGACTCCGTCCTGCGCCAAGTTGGCGAGATCCTGCGCCGCGAGGCGCGCTCGGTCGACCTGGCGGCGCGGTACGGCGGGGAGGAGTTCGTGGTGGTCATGCCCGAGACGGCGCTGCACGGCGCCGCGCTCTTCGCCGAGCGGCTGCGGCGCCGCGTCATGCACCACGACTTCGCCGACCCGGGAGAGGATCCCCTCAACCTGACGATCTCCATCGGCCTGGCGTCCTTCCCCGACGACCGCGTCACCAGCGCCGACAGCTTCGTCGCCCTGGCGGACCAGGCCCTGTACCGCGCCAAGAACGAAGGCCGCAACCTGGTGCGTCAATGAGCGAGCGACGCTGCCCCAAGTGCGGCGCGGTGTACACCGATGCCGCGCGCTTCTGCGCCCGCGACGGCAACATGCTGGTCGAGGTGCAGTCGAAAGGGGCGACGCCCACGCCGCCAGCCGGCGGCGGCACCGCCGTGCGCACCCCCTCCAAACCCAAGCCCGGGCTCGACCGCGCGGCCTCGCTCTCGGGGCACGTCCTGGACTCGCGCTACCAGGTCCAGAAGAAGCTGGGCGAGGGCGGCATGTCGTACGTGTACCTCGCGCGCGAGGTGGCGACCGGTCACGACGTCGCGATCAAGGTGCTCTCCCCCAAGCTCGCCACCGACAGGAGCTCGGTCGAGCGGCTGCGGCGCGAGGCCGGCCTCGCCATGCGGCTCGACCATCCCAACGTGTGCCGCATCCTGCGCCTCGGTGAGTCCGAGGACGGCCTGATCTACCTGGTGATGCCGTTCCTCAAGGGCGAGCTGCTCTCGGACCGCGAAGTGAAGGGCGGCCCGATGACCGTCGCGGCGGGGATCGCCGTGCTGCGGCAGGTGTGCGCCGGGCTGCACCACGCGCACGAGCTGCAGATCGTGCACCGGGACTTGAAGCCCGAGAACATCATGCTCGTGATGGGGGAGCCGGCGGGCGATCGGGCGGTGGTCCTGGATTTCGGACTCGCCAAAGAGCGCCGCGCCGACCCCGCGATCGCGAAGCTCACCGCGACGGGCATCATCCTCGGTACGCCGGAGTTCATGAGCCCGGAGCAGATCCGCGGCAAGCAGCTCGACGCGCGCTCCGACATCTACGCGCTCGGGATCGTCGCGTTCGAGATGTTCACCGGAAAACTGCCGTTCCACGGCCGCAACGCGCAGGAGATGATGATCGCGCGACTGCGCGGCCACCCGCTGAAACTGCGCCAGCTGCGGCCCGACCTCCCCGAGGGTCTCGAACGGACGCTGGGGCGCGCCCTCGAGTCGAATCCCGAGGCGCGCTACGCCACCGCGCTCGAGTTCGCCGAAGCCCTGTCCACCTTCCACGAAGGCGGCTTGCTGTCGAAGATCAAGGAGAAGCTGAAATAAAGCGCTTCCCGGCCTTCGATCCGCCGGAGTACGTCGAATGGCAGCCCGACCCCGTGCTGGTGCGCGGCTTCCGGGAGACGCTCGAGCGGGACCCCGAGCGCGCCGCCGTCGTGGCGCGACTCGCGCCCGAAGCCGCCCTCGCGCTGTACGCGGGATTGCTGCGCGCCCGCCTGCACGACATCCAGCTCAAACGCTGGGTGCGCACCGGGGTGATCTCCAAGGCGTGGCTGGGCACGGGCGAGGAGGCCGTCACGGTCGGCCCCGTGCACGCGCTGGAGCGCGGGCGGGACGTGGTGGCGCCGATGATCCGCAATGCGGCCGCGTGCTGCGAGCTGGGGATGCCGGTCGCCGACATGTTGCGCGCCTATCTGGGCAGCGACGACTCGCCCTCCCGCGGCCGCGACCTGCACGTCGGCGCCTGGGATCGCGGCGTGCTGCAGCCGATCTCGCACGTCGGCGACATGGTGCCGGTCACGAGCGGCGTCGCGCTCACCTTCAGGATGAGGCGCGAGCCCCGTGTGGCCCTCACGTGGGTGGGCGACGGCGCCGCCAACACGGCGGCGGCCCACGAGGGCACCAACTTCGCCGCCGTGCGCCGGCTCCCCGCCATCTTCATCCTCCAGAACAACCAGGTGGCGCTGGGAACCCGGCTGGACCGACATCACCTCCCGGGCCAGTTTCGCGAGTGGGCGGCCAGCTACGGCATCCCCGGCGCGGAGTTCGACGGCAACAACGTGCTCGACGCCTACGCGGCGACCCGGCTCGCGGGCGAGCGCTGTCGCCGGGGCGAGGGGCCGGCGCTGCTGGTGGCGGAGACGTTCCGGATGGGCGGGCACGCCACCCACGACGAGCGCGAGGCACGCGAGACGCTGCCGGATGAGCTCTTCAAGAGCTGGGGCAAACGGGATCCGATCGGGCTTTACGAGGAATACCTGAAGGAGCGGGGCGTCGCCCCGCAACGACTCGCCGACATCGAGGCGGACATCACGGCGGAGGTGGAGCGGGCCGCCGAGGAAGCGCTGCGGAGCCGCGACCGGATGCCGGCGGGCTCGTCGGCGCTGGCGGGGGTGTACGCCGGCAACGGCGTCGTGCAACCGAGGGGAGACCCATGAATCTGAAGACTGTGGCGACGATCATGCTGCTGTCCGCGGTTCCACCGTTCCGTCCTTCCAGCGACGTGCACGCGGAGTACGTGAAGGTGCCGAGCGGCCGCGACACCATCACCGCGTATCTGGCCTATCCCGAGCGCCAGGAGCGGGCCCCGGCCGTGGTCGTTATCCACGAGATCTTCGGAATGTCGGATTTCATCCGGCAGACCACCGAGCAGCTCGCCAAGGACGGTTTCGTGGCGATCGCCCCCGACCTCCTGTCGCGCCGGGGCGGTACGCCTCCATCCCCCGACTCGGCCCGCAAGCTCATCGCGGGACTCGACCCGGACACTGTCACGCGGGACCTCGACGCCACGGTGGCGTATGTCCGGGGCGTGAAAGCGGTGCGGCCCGACCGCATCGGCGTGATCGGATTCTGCTGGGGCGGCGGCCAGAGCTTTCGCTACGCCACCAACAACCCCTCGCTCCGCGGCTTCGTCGTCTGCTACGGGCCCGGCCCGGAAGCGCTTGCCGTGGCGCGCATTCGCGCCCGGGGTCTGGGAGTCTACGCCGAGAACGACGCGCGGATCGATGCGGGGCTGCCGGGCGTGGATGCCGCGATCCGGACCTACCGCAAGAGCTACCGCTACACGGTCTATCCCGGCGTCGGCCACGGGTTCCTGCGCACGCGCGAGCGGCCCGAGGTCGCCGACAGCGCGTGGCGGGACGTGGTGCGGTTTCTCGGGGAGAGCCTGGAGCACTAACGGGCGGCCCAGAGCGGCAAGACTCCGGCGCGGCCCTCTGCCGCCTATTGCCGCCCGCTGCCGCCCTTCAAGTACTCCCGCGCCCGGTCCAGCGTCGGTTCGTTGCCTGCCAGGAGGTCGTCCACCGTCGGGACGACCAGCAGGTCGGGCTTCACGCCGAACCCCGCGTACTCCGTCCCGTCGGCGAACGAGTGGCGCGTAACCGAGAACTGGACGCCCCAGTTCTTGGGGAGCGCGAACGTCGCGATGTCGCCCACGCTGCCGGCTGAGGGCTCGCCGATGATGACCCCGCGGCCGGTGGCGCGGAACGCGGCCAGGAGATCTTCCGCGGCGCCGGAGGTCACGCTCGACGCCAGCAGTGCGATCGGGCCCCCATAGGCGGGGTGCTCGCGCCGCGGTGCAACGCTTCCGACCGCCGGTCCGTACCACGTCATGGCGGAGTCCGGCAGGTTCCACGCGCGGAACGCCGCCCGGTATTGCGGCGTTCTCCAGCGCACGGCCGAGAATGGCTGGTCCGTGAGGCGAGCGACGATCTGGTAGGCGTACTCGGTTTGGCCGCCGCTCGCGCCGCGCAGATCCAGCACGAGCCCCTGGACGGTGCCGAAGTCCGGGTAGGTCCGGTCGAACTGGCGGACGACGTCCTCGTCGGCGAGGGAGCCGATCCGCACGACGGCGACGCCACCGGGAAGCGAGTCCACGGCGAAGGCCGGTGGGTCGAGCGGCCAGCGATCGTTGAGCGACAAGGAGCGGGTCACGCTCACCCCTCGGGGGTCGCCGCCGGGCACCCGGATGAGCAGATGCAGGCTGGTGCCTTTGTCGCCCTGCAGCATCCAGGCGACCGCCCGCTGCCAGCGGTCGGCGGGCGTCGCGGCGGGGGTCTCCGGGAGCACCGAGTCGCGGATCCACGCCTCCGCGGGGACCCCTTGGACGGCCACGATCTCGGCCAGCCGATCGGGGTGCGCGACGCGCATCTCGTCGTTCTCGGCGTAGTCCATGATGAAGGGTCTGCGCGCAGCGCTCGTCAGCAGGAGCGGCGGGCGCGCGATCCGGGACCGCAGATTCGGGGGCGCGAGCACCGCGGCCTGCCCGTCGCCCAGCAGGGCGACGAAGCGGCGCAGGCGGCGGTAGAACAGCAGGTCGGACTGCGGCTCGGCGGCGAGCTTCAGATTCACCCTGAGCGCCGAGTCCCAGTCGACCCGCACGCGGTCCCAGTAGGCGAAGTTGTAACGGGCCTCGGCCCAGATCGTGGCGAGGGCGTGAGCGCGCTCAGGGGCGGTGAGCTGCTGTGCGGTCGCCGCGCGGAGCGGCGCGAGCGACATGGCGGCCAGATACATCAGGAGCTTGGAGCGAGTGGTCACGCGCCTAATTTATCTCGTTCTGTTCGTCGCGCCGCAGGCGCTGCTGTATCTGTACCTACGCGCGCGCCTGCCCGACCCGAGTCGGCCGCGCCGGGCCCGTGTGGTGCGCGCCGTGCTGGCGCTGGTGTTCGTGACGTTCAACCTGCCATGGGTGTTCGTCGCGCAACATGCGCTGTTCGGTTCCATGTGGAGCGTCGGCCGGCTCCCGCTCACGGGCCCCTGGATCGCCTGGCAGCTGTTGGGATGGATTTTCTGCGCGCTGGTCGCGGTCTACCTGCTCGGTAAGGGCGTGTGGTGGTTAGGGGGCCGGGTGCGCGGTGCGCGGTACGCGGTTGCCACCGATGCGAACCGCGATCCCGCCGCGAATCGGGCACAACCGCGCACTGCGCACAGCGCACAGTTGTCTCGCCGCCGCTTTCTCGCCCGCGCCACGTACACGTATGCCGGCGCCGGCGTCGCCCTGTCGTCCTACGGCATCTGGAGCGCCTATCGGCTTCCCCGGCTGACACGCCGCACGCTGCGGTTCCCCGATCTGCCCGCGGGGCTCGACGGGCTTACCCTGCTGCATCTCTCCGACCTGCATGCGGGCGTCCATCTCGGGGAGGACAAGATGCAGGAGATCGTGGCGCAGGCCAACGCGCTCCGCCCCGACCTGATCGTTCAGACGGGGGACATGATCGACATCTCGCCGTCCTACATTCCGGCGTACGTGCGCGCGTTCCGGGACCTGCGGGCCCCGCTCGGCGTGGTGACGGTGCTCGGGAACCACGACCGCTACACGGGTGAGCGCGAGGTGATTCGCGGGTGCCGGGAGGCGGGGCAGGTGTTCGTGCAGAACGGTTGCCACGTGATCGAGCGGGGCGGGGCCACCCTCGCCCTGCTTGGTATCGACGACCCGCACAACTGGACGGCGGACGACCCACAGGCCAGGGATGTCGACGCGGCGCTCTCCGCCGCCCCGCCGGATGCATTCCGGGTGCTCCTCGCTCACCGCCCGGGCGCCTGGGACTCTGCCGCACCGCGCGGCATTCCGCTCACACTCGCAGGGCACATCCACGGCGGGCAGTTCTACCTGCCGTTGATCGGTTGGTCGGCCGGGCGCCTGATCACGAAGTACGTGATGGGCCACTTTCAGCGGGGGTTGAGCCAGCTGTACGTGAGCCGGGGGATCGGGGTGGTCGGCGTGCCGATCCGCGTGTTCGCGCCGCCCGAGATTGAGCTTTTCGAACTGCGACGGGGAGATGGCTCATGAGGAGGTTGGGGTCTCGCGGAGCGACTGCGTATCTTGTCGCGAACTCACGAGCGCGGTGCAGCGATCGCGTCCCAGGCCCCGTCCAACGCCAGCTTCACTCCCGCGTGTGTCTCGGGCCACTCCTTTGCCGACACGTTGCCGATCGCGAGCGTGACGACGCCGAGCCACACGCCGGCCCAGATTTCCGCAGCCCCCGGCTTCACGGAGCCGTCGGCCTTGCCCTGCGCGATCAGGCCTTCGAGGTCGAGCCGGAACTCGCGGGCCGTCTTGCGGCTCTCCTCGTCCAGGAGCTGGTCGTAGCGCTGCACGAAGAAGAGGCGCGCCACGGCCGGCTCGCGCGCCGCACCCGCGACGAGCCCGCGGGCCAGCTCGGCCAGCTTCTCGCGTGGCCCGACCTTGAGCGCGTCGGCGTCCTTGACGAGCTTGTCGGCCCAGCGCGCCGAGGCGCGGTACAGCTCGTTGAAGAACTGCTGCTTGCCGGCGAAATGGCGGTAGATCGTGCCCTCGGCCACCCCGGCCTTCTTCGCGATCGCGGGCGTGGTGGTGTCGTGGTATCCCTGGGCGGTGAACAGCTCGAGCGCCGCACGCACCAGGCGCTCGCGCGTCAAGTCGGCTTGGGTCATCGGGCGCGAATCTAACCTCCCAGGGGTTCCAGCGTTGCCCTGGCCTCGCTAGGTTTCGACGCCGTATTCCCTCACGTCGTCCGGAGGCAATCGCGCCATGCGCATGTTGGTCTTGGGCGCGGGCCTGCAGGGGTCCGCCTGCGCCTATGATCTGCTGCAGCAGCCCGGCGTAGAGCGTGTCACGATCGCCGACCTCGAGCCGGACCGCATCCCCGCCATGCTCCGGCCGCACGTCGGCAAACGACTCGCGCTCCTCAAGCTCGACGTGCAGGCCGGCGCTGCGCTGCGCGACGCCATGGGCGGTCACGACGCGGTGCAGAACGCGGCGCCGTACTACTTCAACCTCGCGGTGTCGCGCGCGGCGCTGGACGCCGGCGTCTCCTGCGCCGACCTGGGCGGCAACACCGAGATCGTCTTCCAGCAGAAGGCGCTCGACGCGGAAGCGCAGGCACGGCGCGTGTCCATCATCCCCGACTGCGGCCTAGCGCCGGGGATGGTCAACATCCTCGCGGCGGAAGGGATCCGCCGGGTGGGAGATGCCGACGTCGTGAAGATCTATGTCGGCGGCCTGCCGCAGCATCCCGAGCCGCCGCTCAACTACCAGATCGTGTACTCGCTCGCCGGCGCGCTCGACTACTACACGACGCCCTCATGGGTGCTGCGCGACGGCAGGCCGGCGCGCGTGGAGGCGCTCTCGGAGCTCGAGCACGTCGCCTTCCCCCCGCCGGTGGGCGAGCTCGAGGCGTTCCACACGGGCGGGGGCATCTCCACCATGCCGTGGGCGTACGAGGGCAGGGTGCGGACGATGGAGTACAAGACGCTGCGCTACCCCGGGCACGTGGCGATCATGCGCCCCATTCGCGAGCTGGGGCTGCTCGACCTGACTCCCGTCAAGGTGAACGGGACGGACGTCGTGCCGCGCGATGCCTTCATCACGACCGTGTCCCCCAAGCTCACCAAACCCGGCGGGCGCGACCTGGTCGCCTTGCGTGTCGAAGTGCGCGCCAACAATGGCAAGCGGGCCGCGTGGCAGCTGCTCGACTACTACGACGCCGCGCACGGGATCAGTGCGATGATGCGGACCACCGGTTATTCGCTCGCGATCACGGGCCTCATGCAGGTCGACGGCCGCATCGTCGCAAAGGGGGTGCGCACGCCCGATGAAGCCGTGCCGTTCGGCGCGTACGTCGCCGAGCTCGCCAAGCGCGGCGTGGAGATCCGGGAGCTGTAGCGCCCGGAACCCCGGCGGGCCGTGTGTCGGTTACGTTACGACTATGGGTGATCTCGACTTCCGCGCGCTGTGGGATCGTGCGCTGACGTATGAAGAGTTCGTGAAACAGTCCAGGGAGCACTGCTCGCTGTGGACCGGGGTGTACCGGCTGGCGCGTATCCCGCCGTGGGCCCTGGAACAGGCCTGCGAGCAGGGACGGACGTTTCGCCTGCTCGTCCTGGCCGAGGACTGGTGCGGCGACGCGTCCAACACCATTCCGTACGTGGCAAAGCTCGGTGCCCAGGGCCACTGCCTGGAGATGCGCGTCCTGCGGCGCGACGAAAACCCGGAGGTGATGGACCGCTACGTGAGCGGCAGCGCGCGCGCCATCCCGATCGTGATCCTGCTCGACGACGCGTGGCGTGAGGTCGGGCACTGGGGATCGCGTCCGGCGGAGCTCCAGGCGTGGGTGCTGGAGGCGCGCAAGACGACGCCCAAGGAGGAGCTGTACCCGCAGATCCGGCGCTGGTACGCGAAGGACAAGGGTGAGTCGACGTTGCGAGAGATTCTGGCGCTGCTGCCGCGAGAGACGTCGACGGTCGCTGCGACGACAGACGATTCTCAGTAGCTCCAGCTGGTCCCGAACAGGAACCGTCCCCCCTCGCTCCCGCGGCCGTAGCCGACCGCGACGAGAGAGTTGCGCAGCAGCCGCAGCGCGAGCTCGGCACCGCCGCTCTCGTGTCGGCCGGCCGTCGTGAGGCGCACCGCCTCGCCTGACTCGAACACGCGCCCCGCGTCGTAGAACGTCACGAGCTTGAGCTCTACCGCGTCGCCCACGGCGAGCAGCGCGTAGCGCGCTTCCAGGCCTCCGAGCAGCTTGCCGCGCCCCGTGAACCGGCCCTCGTAATATCCCCGGAGCGACCGGTAGCCGCCCACCGCGAGAAACGGCAGCTCGCTCGACTCCATGTCTCGCTGGACGGCGAGCGGCGGGCTGCCGCCCATTCCCTCGGCCGCGAGGCGGCCCGCCAGCACCAGCCTGCGAAACGGGCGCACCTGTACGTGACCGTTGCCGGTGGTGCGCGTGTAGCCGCTCCCGCTGGCGAACAGGACCTCGATCATCACGCCGCTGTGCGGATCCACCTCGCTTTCCCGCGAATCGAACACCAGGCCCGCCCGGACGACGTGGTCGGTGAACGGCACCGTCCCCGAGTCCACCCGCCCGGCGGCCAGGTCGGCACGGAACACGCTGGGGCCGGGCAGGGCCCGGAAATCGGTGCGCGCCAGGACGCCGCCCACGAGCAGTCGCAGCGGTCCGATCACCCGGCGCTCGAGCGTCGCGCGCGCCGTCAGGCGAGTGCGGCTCATCCGGTAGTAGTACGTGCCCCGGAGGCTCACGCTGTCGGGATCGTACCGGGTGTCGTTGCCGAGGCCGTAGTAGCCGAGGCGGTTGTCCCGGGCGGCGCCAAGTGTGCCGCGCACGCGCCATCCGTTCCACCAGGCGGGCGCGTGGGCGTCCAGCACGACCGAGTAGCTGCCCTCGGTACTCGCACCCGCGTCCAGACTCAGCGACGCGCGGTGCGCCTCGGGCCGCTCGATGAAGCCGAGTGGGCTGTAGCGGCCGTAATGCACGGCGCCCCACAGCCCGTCGGTGGCGCGGTAGTAGATGTAGGGATACAGATTGTCGCGCCAGTAGCGCTGCGCCGCCAGCGCCGGCGCCGCGGCCGCGAGCAGTGTCAGCGCGGCGCTAGCGGCTCGCAGCGGGCCGCTCGTAGAGATAGGCCAAGTCTCGGAGTTTGGCCTCGGAGCCGTCGTGGGCGGCGTAGCGCCCGGGGTAGAGCGAGGCGGCCCCGAAGTCGCCGCGTTTGTTCACGGCGTAGAAGTTGATGCTGAACTTCGGCTTGCCGTCGCGGCCGAGCAGGCGCGGCTCGGTGAGCTGCACCACGCGTTTGAGCGTTTCGAGGCAGGCGTCGGTGGGCTTCATGCCCCGCCGCATGAACTCGACGGTCAGGAAGCCGCCACACACCTTGATGTTCGATTCGCCCCGACCGGTCGACCCGGCCGCGCCCACGTCGTTGTCGGTGTACTGGCCGGCACCGATGAGGGGACTGTCTCCCACGCGCCCCGGGATCTTGAAGGCGAGCCCGCTCGTGGTCGTGACCGACGACACGTCGCCCTGGGGAGTGACCGCGTTGCAGTTGATCGTGCCGGTCGGCCGGGCGCTCAGGTGCTCCGTCTCCGGTACATCGAGGTAGTCGTCGTCGGGGTTCAGGTTGGCGCGCCAGTGCAGCCATGCCTCGCGCGAGTGCTCGGTCAACAGGTCCTCTTCCTTGAAGCCGTACTGCAGCGCGAAATGCTTGGCGCCCTCGCCGACCAGGAAAATATGGTTCGTGTACTTGAGGACGAGCTTCGCCACCTCGGACGGCGTCTTGATCCCTTCCAGGGCGCCCACGGCGCCGGCGCGCTTTGTGGGGCCGTGCATGCACGACGCGTCGAGCTGCACCACGCCGTCCGCGTTCGGCAGACCGCCGTAGCCGACCGAGTCGTCGTTGGGGTCGAGCTCCTGGATCTTCACGCCCTCGATCACCGCGTCCAGCGTGTCCGCTCCCTGCAGCAGCAGGTCGAACGCCTTCTGCACAGCGCCCAGCCCGTTGGCGCTCGAGACCGCCACGGGCTTCGCGGCCCAGCGGCCCTGGGGCGGCAGCGGACGAGGCGGCCGCATGGGGAAGGCGATGTCGAGCGCGCCAGTCGCGGCCACGCCGGCGGCGGTGGAGGTGAGGAAGTCACGGCGCGACAGCGAGTCGGACACGGGAAGACTCCGGGTGAAGTGCGCGAGCGTAGGTTGCGCGGTCGGGCAAGCCCTGTCAACTTGCTCCCCGTGGACTTCGCAGATCCGCCGAGCCCGCGTGCGGTGATACGCGGGATCCTGGGCGCCGCGACGGTGCTGGTGGGCCTGGCACTCGTCCTGGTGTCGATCCACGCGGGGCACGTGGAGTGGCGGCTCGTCGCGCTCATGCTCTCCCTCTGGGGCGCGTGGAGTTTCTTCGGTGCGCTCCTGGAATCCGTGGTCGAGCCGCTCGGCCGGTTCTTCGGCAACGCTTTGACGGGCGGCGTCATGCCGGGCGGCAGCGCGATCACCATCGACGACGAGACGGAGATGCTCGAGCGTCTGCTCGATGCGGATCCCCCGCCGCCGCCGCACCGGGCCATGCTCGCCGGCATCCGGCTCGCCGAGATCTACCGGACACACCAGCACGACACCGCCAAAGCGGAGCAGGTGATCGCCCGGCTCGTGGCCCGGTATCCGGACGCGCCCGAGCTCGCGTATGTCCGCCCCCGTTGAGCTGTCGCTGGTCGTGCCGGTGTACAATGAGCGCGAGAGCCTGGCGATTCTGGTCGAGGAGATCGGCCGCGCGCTCGCAGGGCGGCGCTACGAGATCGTGGCCGTGGACGACGGCTCGAGCGACGGCTCGCTCGACGAGCTCAAGGGCCTGAAGCACGATCACCCCGAGCTGCACATCGTCGCGTTCGCGGCGAACGCGGGGCAGACGGCTGCGTTCGCCGCGGGATTCCGGGTGGCCCGGGGCCGAGTGGTCGTGACGCTCGACGCCGATCTTCAGAACGATCCCGCCGACATCCCGGCCCTCGTGGCGGAGCTCGCCAAGAGCGGCGCCACGGCGGTCGCGGGATACCGCGTCGACCGGCGCGACAGCGGTTGGAAGCGGCTGCAGAGTCGCATCGCCAACGGGGTGCGCAACCGGCTGAATCGGGAGACGATCCGCGACACGGGCTGCTCGCTCAAGGCATTCCGCGCCGACGCGCTGCGCGAGCTGGCGCTGTTCAACGGGATGCATCGCTTCCTCCCGACCCTCATCCGGATGCAGGGGGGAAGCGTGCGGGAAGTGCCCGTGCGGCACCGCCCTCGCCGGTACGGGAAGACCAAGTACGGCATGTGGAACCGCGTGTTCCGAGGGCTGGCGGACGCACTCGCCGTCCGCTGGATGCAGCGCCGGGCGCTGCGCTACCGCGTACGGGAGGAGCTGCCTTGATGCACGAGGACTGGGTGCGACAGGTCGATCTGGAGCTGGACGGGGAGCTCAGCCTGCCCGAGCGCGCCGCTCTGTCGCGCCATCTCGCCACGTGCCGGCACTGCGCCGAAGCGCGGGTCAGCCACCTCGAAATGCGCGTCGCGTTCGCCCGCTCGGCGGGGGAGCCCCACGCCCGCACCGTGCCCCGCCCCCGCATCCGCGCCCGGGCGCTGGCGATCGCGGTCGCGCTCGCGCTCGCGGCGGGGGCGGCGGCGGGTTGGCTGGCGCACGCGCGCTGGGGTGGACCGGGCGCGGGCCCGCTCGAGGCGACGCGTGCGACGCTCGTGGCGCAGTAGCCTCCCGTTCGCGGCGGCTCTGCTGGCCGCCGCCCTGCAGGCGCCGAACTACCGGGTGACCTATCGCCTGCGCGTGGTCCAGCCCGCCGCGGCCGGGGCCGACACGCAGCTGCTCGCAAGCGGCGTCGTGACCGGTCCCCCGGAAACAAACCTGCGGCTCTCGCTGCGCGCGCCGGGCGCCGAGCTGCGCGGGTTACTCGCCACCCTCCCCGAGCCGGACACCGTCAATCTTGCCGCGCTGTTCTTCAGTCGCCGCGCGACGGGCCGCTCCCGCCGGGGCCTGCCGCTGTGGGAGGAAGACAGCTACCGGCGGTGGACCCGCCTCCCGTGGGGCGGCACCGCGCGCCTGTATCCGTTCGGACCGGCGGGAGCCGGGCGGCCGACCCGATCCGCCCGGCCCCCGCTCTGGGTCGAGATCACCGTCGGTCGCCAGTTCGCGGCCGGGGAGACCCGGGCGAGCGAGGAAGTCACGATCGTCGACAGCGCGGTCCTCTTCGACGCCCAAGCGGTGATTCCGCCGCGCCGCGTGACCGTGCGCATGAGTCTGGTGCGCGGCGACACCGCGAGCAGCCAGCGCACCGTCGACTTCGTCCCCGAGGCCCCGGGCCGGCGCGTCAGCTTCGTGCTGGGGGGCGAGACGTTCGATTTCGACGTCACGCTCGAACGACCCGAGCCTCCCCGCACCGGTCGCGACAGCGCGCTGGCCGTGGACGCGGACGTGGTGTGCCTGCGGCTCCTGGTTCCGGGCTCGTCGGGTCCCGCGCGGGTGCGCTGCGGCCGCCTCGACAACGTGGCTCGCCGCCTCGCGCTCGTGGACGGCGACACGCTCGTGGCCACCTTCGCCTGGCCGGCGGTGCGGTGAGCGCGGTATTATCCAACGATGCCCCGCAAGGCGCGCCTCCATCCCTCGATTTTCCACCTCCCCGTCGAACGGATGCGGGAGGGGTACTACTCAGATAAGTATTTCGTCCGGACGCGGGAGCTGCTCCTCAAAGACAGCCATCGCCCCTGCGTGACGATGCAGGTGTTCGGTAAGGCGCACGCCTTCCTCGGTGGCATCGACGAGGCGATCGCCATCCTCAAGCTCTGCTCCAGCGAGTGGGACGAGCTCCAGGTGTACGCGCTGTACGACGGCGACGAGATCGCGCCGTGGGAGACGGTCCTCCTCATCGAAGGGCCGTACGACGCCTTCGCCCATCTGGAGACGCTGTACCTGGGCGTCCTCGCCCGCCGCACCAAGGTGGGCACCAACACGCGGCGGGTCGTGGAGGCCGCGCGGCCGAAACAGGTGATGTTCTTCCCCGCGCGGCACGACCACTGGCTGGTGCAGACCGGCGACGGCTACGCCGCCCACATCGCCGGTGCAATCGGCGTCTCGACCGACGCGCAGGCCTCGTGGTGGGGCTCCGAAGGTGTGGGCACCGTGCCCCACGCCCTCATCGCCGCATACGGCGGCGACACCGTGCTCGCCTCCAGCAAGTTCGCCGAGCACATGGATCCGGGCGTCCGGCTCATCACCCTCGTCGATTTCGAGAATGATTGCGTGGATACGTCGCTCAAGGTCGCCCGTGCCCTCGGCGAGCGGCTCTACGGCGTCCGCATCGACACGTCCGAGACCCTGGTCGACAAATCGGTCATTCCCCAGATGGGCACGTTCAAGCCGACCGGGGTCAACCCGCAGCTGGTGCGGAACGTGCGCGGCGCGCTCGACAAGGAAGGGTTCCAGTTCGTGAAGATCGTCGTGTCCGGCGGATTTACCGTCGAGAAGATCCGCCAGTTCGAGGAGGAGGATGTCCCCGTCGACATGTACGGCGTCGGGTCGAGCCTGTTCCAGGGCCGCTTCGATTTCACCGCGGACGTGGTGCGGGTGGAGGGGAAACCCGTCGCCAAGGTGGGCCGCAGCCATCGGCCCAACCCGCGGCTGGAGCGGGTTGACTGACGCGGCTGGAGCGGGTTGACTGACGATGTAGGGGCGCAGCATGCCGCGCCCCTACCGCTTCAGGTACTTGTCGTACCACGCCACGTACCGCTCCATCCGGTCGCGCAGGTGGCTCGGCTTGCTGATCCCGTGATGCTCCCCCGGGTAGATCACGAGCTGGGTCTCGACGCCGAGGCTTCGCAGCGCCTGATACATCTGCTCCGAGTTGAGCAATGGCACGTTGAAATCCTTGTCGCCGCACAGGAACAGGGTCGGCGTGACGATCCGGTCGGCGTGCAGGAACGGGAACGACAGCTTGAGCCAGACGTCGGCGTGCTGCCACGGGACGCCCAGCTCCCCTTCGTATTCCCGCACGTACTGATCGGTGCCATAACCGGCCAGGATGTTCGAGGCCGAGGCACCGCTCACGGCGGCCTTGAAGCGCCGGTCCTGGGCGATCACGTAGTTCGTGAGAATCCCGCCGTAGCTCCACCCGCCCACCCCGAGCCGCGCGGGATCGGCCAGCCCCTGCGCCACCACATAGTCGACCGCCCCCAGGACGTCCTGCGCGTCCTTGTTCCCCCAATCGGCGTAGATCGCCGTCGCATAGCTCTCGCCGCGGCCCGAGCTGCCGCGCGGGTTCGCGACCACCACGAGGTAGCCGCGAGCCGCCAGCACCTGGAACAGATGGCTGAACTCGTGCTGGAACTGCGACACGGGGCCGCCGTGGATGCGCAGAATCGCGGGGTAGCGCGTTCCCGCCCGGAAGTCCGGCGGCTTCACGACGAGGCCGTTCACCGTGGTGCCGTCGCGGCTCTTGAACGTGATGGCCTCCGTGGGTGCGAGCTTCACCTCGGTCAGCCATGCGTCGTTCTGGTGCGACAACGGGCGCAGCGCGGTCCCCGCGCCGTCCACCGCAAACACCTCGGCGGGCGCCTCCGGCGTGGAGACCGCCAGCGCGAGCCTCCCACCGGGCGCGGTGGTGAAGCCGGTGACGACCCGCGGTCCGGCGATCAGGCGCTCGATCGCCCCACCGGTGGCGGGAATGCGGGCCAGCTGCACGGTGCGGTCGTCTTCCAGCTGAAACAGGATCGCCGTCCCATCGGGCGACCACGTCGGGTTCGCCACGCTGCGGTCGAGCGCGGCAGTGAGAACGCGGGGCGCGCCGCCAGCGGCCGGGACCACCGCGAGTTTCTGTATGCCGTAGTAGATGAGCTTCAAAGGCCCACCCTGCAGGTACGCGATCGAGCGAGCGTCCGGGCTCCACGCGGGGCGGCTCTCCGTGTCGGGATCGTTGTCCGGGCCCTCGAACGTCGTGAGCCGACGCGGCACGGCCCCCGGGACGGCGTCCATTACGTACAGGTCCCAGTTGTTGTCCCGGTCGAAATCCGCACGCCGCTTGCTCACGAACACGAGCGAGCGGCCGTCCGGCGACCACGCCGGGAGCAGCTCGTCGTACGGCCCCGGCGTGAGGATCGGGCCCTTCCCGGTCTCGACGTCGACCAGGTAGAGATGGCGCCGCTCCTTGCCGAGATAGCCGATCTCCTCCTGCTTGAACTGGAAGCGGTCGATCACGATAGGGGCGGGCGTCTTGGCCTTGGCGGTGTCGGCGTCCCCGACCACGGCGGCGAGCCGTTTGCCATCGGGTGCCCACACGTAATCCTCGACGTCGCCGCCGAAACTCGTGAGCTTGCGGCCTTCGCCCCCCGAGCGATCGAGCAGCCAGACCTGCGCGTGCTCGTCCTCGCGGCTCGACAGGAACGCGAGCCAGCGTCCGTCAGGGCTCCAGCGCGGCGCGCTTTCGCCCTCTTTCGAATTGGTGAGACGCAGCGTGCGCGTGCCGTCCCAGCTCGTCATCCACACGGCGCCCGGCTGCTTGTCCTCCGTCGAATCGGCCCTGGCCACGGTGTACGCGACCCAGGCGCCGTCGGGGGAGAGCTGGGGATCGGCCACGTCGCGCAGCCGGAACAGATCCGTGACCGACACCGCGCGGGGCGCAGGGGCGGGGGCGGGCGCCTGCGCGCCGAGGCCGCTCGGGACGAGCGCCAGGAGCGCGACGAGCAGCGACCGGATCATGCGCGAAAAGCCTACGGCCCTTGCACTCCCCGTGCAAATGCATATTTTTCCGAAGGAATGAATATTAATTCACCGGTGCCCGTGGGCGTCATGGGGGCCTCCGGCTACGTCGGGCAGGAGCTGCTGCGGCTGCTGACTCGGCATCCGGGGGCCGCGGTCGTGTTTGCCACCGCGCAATCGGCGGCGGGCGAGACGCTGGACGGCGTCACGCTGGTGCGCGTCGACGACGCCCCGCTCGCGCGCGTCGAGATCGTGCTGTCGGCGCTGCCGCACGGCGTGTCCGGTCGCTACGTGCGCGAGGCACGCGCCGCAGGAAAGCGCGCCGTCGACCTCTCGTCCGATTTCCGGCTCTCGCCCGAGGCGGTGTACGGCCTGACGGAGGTCACGCGGCCCCGGCTCCCGGCCGCCGAGCTGGTCGCGAACCCGGGCTGCTACCCGACCGCGGCGCTGCTCGCGTTGCTGCCGCTCGCACAGCACGGCCTGATCGACCAGTCGCGCGAGGTGGTGATCGACGCCGCCTCGGGCGTCACCGGCGCGGGCCGCACGCCCAGGCGGGAGCTGCTGTTCGGCGAGGTGGCCGAGGACTTCCGGGCCTACGGCGTGGGAAACGACCACCGTCACCTCCCCGAGCTGAAGGCCACGCTGGCGCGCGAGGGCGGCTTCACGGGCGACCTGGTCTTCACGCCCCATCTGCTCCCCGTGAAGCGGGGGATTCTCGAGACGATCCACGTGCCCTTGACCCGGGTGGTCGACCAGGCCACGGCCGAGGGGATCTACGATGCCGTGTACGCCGCCGAGCCGTGCGTGAGGGTGCTGCGGGGCGCGCTGCCGTCGCTCAAAGACGTGGTGTACCGCAACCGGGTCGCCATCGGCGTAGCGCTCGTGGCCAACGTGCGCCGCCCACGACTCACCGTGATCGCGGCGATCGACAACCTCGTGAAGGGTGCCGCGGGACAGGCGATTCAGAACATGAACGTGATGCTCGGGTTGCCCGAGACGGCGGGACTGGTATGCTGAGCCCGCGCGTCGTCAAGCTGGGCGGAAACGACCTCGATCGCCCCGGCTGGCTCGCGGCCTGCGCCCGGGCGTTGGTGCGCCTCGGTCCCGTCGTCGTGGTGCACGGCGGCGGGCGCGCGATCAGCGGGCTGTGCCGCAGGCTCGGCCTCACCGTCGAGCAGCGGGACGGCCTGCGGGTTACGACTCCCGAGGTCGCGGAGGTGGTGGAGCTCGTGCTGGCCGGCCCGGTGAACCGGCAGGTGGTCGCGGCGCTGCGCGCGGCGGGGCTCGACGCGGTCGGGTTGTCGGGCGTGGACGGTGGGCTGCTGGTCGCCTGTACTGCCGCGGGCGGGCTCGGGATGGTGGGGGAGATCGCGCAGGTGCGCGCTTCGCTGCTCGAGCGCCTCCTGCTCGCGGGCCTGACCCCCGTGATCGCGCCGATGGCTCCGGCAGCCGAGGGTGGCCTACCGCTCAACGTCAACGCGGATGCCGCGGCAGCCGCGATCGCGGGCGCACTGCATGCCGCGGAGCTGCTGCTGGTCTCCGATGTGGCCGGCGTGCACGTGGACGGTGTGCTGCGGCCTACGCTAGCTGCGGGGGATGTGGAAGCGCTGATCGACGCCGGCGCAGCGACCGAAGGCATGGCTGCGAAGCTCCGGGCCGCGGCGGCGGCACTCCGCGCCGGGGCCCGCGCCGTCCGCATCGGGGATGTGCGCCTGCTCGAAGACCCCGGCGCCGGCACGCGTCTCGTCGCCCCCGCCCCCGCCCCCGCTCCCGCCCCGCAACCGGCGTGACCACGGTCCCTTCGGCGCTGTCGGCGCTGCTCGAAGTGTATTCCCGCGCCGGCCCCGTGTTCGTGGCGGGGAACGGCGCGGAGCTCGTCGCCGACGACGGGACGCGGTATCTCGACTTCGTCGCCGGCATCGGCGTGAACGCGCTCGGCTACAACCACGCGGTCGTCCGCGGAGCAATCGAGCGGGCGCTGGGCTCCGGCCTCATCCATGTCTCCAACCTGTACCGCACGGAGGCGGGCGAGCGGCTCGCGGAGGAGCTCGTGGCGCGCTCGTTCGCCGATCGGGTGTTCTTCTGCAACTCGGGCGCCGAGGCGAACGAGGCCGCGTTCAAGTTCGTCCGCAAGTGGTCGGGCAAGCCGGAGATCGTCGCGTTCTCGGGCTCGTTTCACGGCCGGCTGTTCGCCACGCTCGCCGCCACCGACCGCCCCGAATACCGGAAGCCGTTCGAGCCCCTGGTGCCGGGCATCCGCATCGTGCCACGCGAGGACTGGGCGGCGGTGGATCACGCCGTTTCGGCGTCGCGCACGGCGGCGGTGATCGTGGAGCCGGTGCAGGGCGAGGGCGGGGTCCGGCCGGTGGATCCCGAGTGGCTCGGGTTCGTCCGGGAGCTGTGCGACTCGCGCGGCGTCGCGGTCATCTTCGACGAGGTACAATGCGGGCTGGGTCGCACCGGTGCGCTCTTCGCCTACGAGCAGACGGGCGTCGTGCCCGACGTGCTCACGCTCGCCAAGCCGCTCGCCGGCGGGCTGCCGATGGGGGCGGTGCTGCTCACGGGCGCCGTCGCGGCGGCGCTCAAGCCGGGCGATCACGCCACGACGTTCGGAGGCGGGCCGCTGGTCGCGGGCGTTGCCCTCGACGTGGTGCGCACGATCGCCGCGCCGGAGTTTCTCGCCGAGGTACGTCGCAAGGGGGAGTGGCTCGGCGGACGGCTCGCGAACCTGGGCGCGGGCGGCTCGCGCGTCGCGGAGGTGCGGGGACGCGGCTTGATGTGGGGTGTCGAGCTGACGGAGCCGGCGGCCCCGTTCGTCGCCGCGGCGCGCGAACGGCGGCTGCTCGTCGCGACGGCGGGGCCGAGCGTGCTGCGGCTGATCCCCCCCCTCGTCATCGCGCAGCGGGAGCTCGAGCGCGGCGTCGGTATTCTCGAGGAGGTGCTGGCGTGACCGCTCTTCCCATAGCTGTCCACGGCGTCGCGGTGCGAGGCGCCGTGCTCGCCGATGTCGCGGCCCTCGAGACCCTCATGGCCCCGTACGTCGCAACCGGCGATCTGTTGCCGCGGAGCAACTACGACCTGTGCCGGCACATCAAGGAATACGCCGTCGCCGCCGCGCCGGGCGGCGAGATCGTGGGATGCGGCTCCCTCAAGATCTATTCGCGTGGCCTCGCCGAGGTCGCGGGCCTCGCCGTGCATCCGCAGTGGCAGGGGGCCGGTGTGGGGCGGGCGCTGCTCGAGACGCTCACCGCCGAGGCGCGCGCGCAGGGGCTGCACGAGGTGCTCGCCCTGACGCGCAAGCCCGCGTTCTTCTTGAAGCTCGGCTTCGTGCCCGCCGAACGCGAGCAGTTCCCGCTCAAGGTGTGGGCGGATTGTGCACGGTGTCCCAGGCAGAACTGCTGTGACGAAGTAGCAGTGGTGCTGAGGCTGTAGGCAAGGGAATAGCTAGACGCACCGGGGAAAACAGACGTGAGCCAACGGAATACCTGTTCGCTCGCGCTGTTCACCTCTGTGCGTCTGCGCGTCTGTTGCGTCTGTGCGTCTAGCTGTTGACACGTTCCCATATCCTCGAAGAGATTCCTCGCCATGCCCCGTGTCATCTTCTGGGATGTCGACACCCAGCACGACTTCATGCACGCCGACGGCAAGCTCTACGTACCGGAGGCGGAGCGGATCATCGGCAACCTGAAGCGCCTCACCGACTACGCCCACGGGCACGCCATTTGCTTGGTAGCAAGCGCCGACGACCACGTGATGCGCGACGCCGAGATCTCCGACACGCCGGACTGGAAGACCACCTTTCCGCCGCACTGCCTGCGGGGCACTCCCGGCCAGAAGAAGATTCCGGAAACGGCACTCCGCGACCCGCTCGTGATCGAGCCGGGGCGGACCGATCCCAAGGCGCTCGGCGAGCGGGTGCGGGCGCACCGAGGAGACATTTTGCTCAATAAGCACCGTTTCGACGTGTTCACCAACGAAAACGTGCCGACCGTGCTCGACGTGCTGGCGCCCGACGACATCGTGCTGTACGGCGTGGCGACCGACGTGTGCAACAAGGCGGCGATCGAGGGCCTGCTCGAGCGGCGGCCGCACACCCGCCTGTTCGTGGTCACCGACGCCGTGAAGGGCATCGACAAGGACGTGTCCGAGCAGCTGCTCAAGGATTGGGGCGACGAGGGCGTGCGCCTCGTGAAAACCAGGGAAGTCGTGGAGGAGGGGCTCGTCGAGCATCTCGCCCGCGCCGCCGTATGAGCGCGGCCTCCGTCGCCACCGCCCCCGCCTTTGGGCGGTTTTTTCTGCCGGGTCCCACCGATGTCCATCCCGAGGTGCTGGCCGCGATGCAGCGCCCGATGATCGGGCACCGCTCCGGTGCCATGGAGCAGCTGCTCGGCCGGCTCGAAGCGCCGCTCGCCCGCCTGTTCCGCACGTCCCGTCCCGTGCTCGTCGGGACGACCTCGGCCACGGGCTTCATGGAGATGGCGGTGCGCAACGGCGTGCGGCACCGCGCCCTGTCGCTCGTGAACGGCTCGTTCAGCGAGCGCTTTGCGAACCTGGTCCGCGCGAGCGGCAAGGAAAGCATCCGGTTGGACGTGCCGCTGGGATGCGCGGTCGAGCCCGACATGCTGCGGGACGCCCTGCGGCGCTCCCCGGTGGACGCCGTCACCCTCGTCCACTCCGAAACATCCACCGGCGTGCTCCAGGACGTCGCAGCGCTCGCCGCCGTCGTGCGCGAGTTCGACGACGTGGTGCTGCTCGTGGACGCGGTGACGTCGCTGGCGGGCTCTCCCGTGGAGACCGATCGCTGGGGAGGCGCAGGAGGGCTCGACTTCGTCCTCACGGGATCGCAAAAGGCCCTCGCCCTCCCGCCGGGCCTCGCTCTGGGCGTCGCCTCCGAACGCATGGTCGAGCGGGCCAAGACGCTTCCCGGACGCGGGCTGTACTTCGACCTGGTGAGCTTCCTCGAAGCGACCACCAAGCACCAGCCGACCAACACGCCCGCCGTCTCCCTGCTGTTCGCGCTCGAGACGCAGCTTGCCCGGATCGAGCGCGAGGGCGGGGTGGAGGCGCGGTGGCGCCGTCACGACGCCATGCGCCGCCGCGTCGAGGAGTGGAGCGGGCAGCACGGCGTCGCGTACCTGCCGCGCGAACAGCGCCGCAGCTGGACCGTCTCCTGCCTCAAGCTTCCCGAGGGCAAGACGTCGAAGCCCATCGTGGCCGCGTTGAAGCAGGCGGGCTGGACCATCGGCGCGGGCTACGGCTCCCTCAAAGAGTCGACCATCCGCATCGGCCACATGGGCGACCACACGGTCGCGGCGCTGGACGAGCTGCTGGCGCTGCTCGCCGGGCTCGTCGCGTGAGCGTTCGCGTGGTAGTGGCGGATCGCGTCACCGACGCAGGGCTCAAGCTGCTCGCGGCGACCCCGGATATCGAGGTCGTGAACTGCGCCGGCAAGCCGCGCGACGAGCTCGAGCGGGCGCTCGGCGGCGCGCACGCCCTCATCGTTCGCAGCGAGACGCGGGTCACCGCGGACCTGCTCACGCACGGCCCCGGGCTCCGCGTGATCGCCCGCGCCGGCACCGGCGTGGACAACATCGACGTGCACGCGGCCACGCGGCGCGGCGTCGCGGTCATGAACGCGCCGGGCGCCAATACCGTCAGCGCCGCAGAGCACGCGATGGGCCTGCTGCTTGCGCAAGTCCGCCACATTCCGTGGGCCGCAGAGGCGATGCGACGCGGCGAATGGGACCGCAAACGCTTCGAGGGGACCGAGCTCCGTGGCAAGACGATCGGTATCGTCGGCCTGGGCCGCATCGGCGGGCACGTGGCGCAGCTCGCCCGCGCGTTCGGCATGCACGTGGTAGGGCACGACCCCTACCTCTCTCCCGAGCGCGCCACGGAGCTGCAGCTCAAGCTGCTGCCGCTCGACCAGCTGCTCCGCCAGGCGGACGTGGTCACCTTGCACGTGGCGCACACGGAGCAGACGCACCACCTGATCAACGCCGAGCGCTTGAAGCTCATGAAGCCCACCGCGGTGCTCGTGAACACGGCGCGCGGTGAGCTGGTGGACGCCGTGGCCCTGGCCGAGGCGATCGGGGAGAAGCGCATCGGTGGCGCGGCGCTCGACGTGTTCGCGGTCGAGCCGCTCCCCGCCGACTCGCCGCTCCGCAAGCTCGAGCGCGTGATCCTCACGCCCCACCTCGCCGCGTCCACCGCGGAGGCGCAGGAGCGCGTGAGTCTGGAGATCTGCGGCGCCGTGCGCGACGCGCTGCTCGCCGGTGACCTGTCGTTCGCGATCAACGTGCCCGGCATTTCGGGCGACCTCTTGCGGCGCCTCGGGCCGCTGCTCGACCTGGCGCGCCGCCTGGGCCGGCTGGCGCTGGCACTCGTGGACGGACCGGTCACCGCCGTCGAGGTGGACTACGGCGGCAAGGACGAGGCGGCGCCGCGACCGGTCCTGATGGCCGCGGTAGAGGGTCTGCTCTCGGCCATGAACGTCGAGCCTGTGAGTCTGGTGAACGCGCTGCTCATCGCGGAGGAGCGCGGGGTGCGCCACGCGCGCAAGACCGGAACGCCCGAGCCCGGCTTCGAGACGACCGTGGGCGTGACGCTCGAGGCGGCGCGCGGGCGCGCGCGTGTGGCGGGTGCCGTGCTGGGAAACGGCTATGGACGCGTGATTCGCATCGACGACTACCACGTCGACGTGGCGCCCGAGGGCTGGATGCTCGTGATCCGGAACCGGGACGTGCCCGGCGTCATCGGCCGGGTCGGCACGCTGCTCGGCGGGGCCGGGATCAACATCGGCAGCTACCACCAGGCACGAGTGCCCTTCCCGGGGCACGACGCGCTCGCGGCCATCACCGTGGATCAGCCGCTCAGGAACGGCGTGCTCGACGAGCTCGCCCGGGTGCCGGACATCCAGCTGGTCCGGCTCGTGAACTTCGGGGACTGACCGCTCGCCGGGTCCAGCGGCCTGTCGCCCCTCTTCCGCTCGTCGGCTTCCGGCGCTACATCATGGCGACGCTCCCCTACCCTCGGAGATTCTATGCGCCCTGCTGGCCTCGCTTTCAGCTTCTCGATCTCTTTGTCGCTCTCGGTAGCGCCCGCGGTTCACGCCCAAGCTGCCCCGGCGGAAAAGCCGGCAGCGCTGAAGTGGGGCCCGGCCCCGGCCGTATTTCCCCAGGGCGCACGCATGGCCGTGGTGAGCGGCGATCCCACCAAGGCGGCGCTGTTTACCGCCGAGCTGGCGATGCCGAGCGGCTACAAGATCCCGCCGCACTTCCATCCCACCGACGAGGTCGTCGAAGTCAAAAAGGGCACGCTGCTCGTCGGTATGGGTAACAAGTTCGACGCCTCCAAGACGCAGGCGATGAAGCCCGGCGACAAGGCAACGGTGTCGGCGAAGGCACACCACTTCGCCGCGGCGCAAGGCGCCACCTTCATCGAGGTGACTGCCATGGGTCCGTTCGGGATGACCTACGTGAATCCGGCGGACGATCCCCAGAAGCAGGCCGCCAAGCCCTAGCTCACTCGTACCGCAGCGACTCCACCGGGTCCACCGCCGCCGCGCGCCGCGCCGGCAGGACGCCGGCGATGAGTCCCACGCCGATCAGGATCCCGACGCAGATGAGGGCGATCGGCCACGACAGCTTCGGGTTCAGGATGTACTGCATCGCCGGGTTGTCCGCGGTCGGGATCGCGTCGACCCCGAGCACGATCAGCGCCGCGGTCGCGAGCCCCACCAGCCCGCCGGACACGGCGATCGTCAGGGCCTCGAACAGGAATTGCGCCATGATGTGCCGGCGGCGGGCCCCGAGCGCGAGCTTGATGCCGATCTCCTGAGTCCGCTCCTTCACCACGACGTACATGATGTTCGCGACCCCGACCCCGGCGATGAGCAGGGTGAAGGCCCCGACGAGCCCCATGAAGATCTGGATGCCGAGCCCGACGGCGAGGGTTTCCTTTTCGCTTTCGATGAAGTCCCAAATGCCCAGCGCCCGCTCATCCTTGGGGTCGAAGCGGTACTTCCGCGCCAACACCCGGTAGAGCTCCGCTTTCACCAGCGGTCCCCGGGACGCATCGTGCGGCTGCACGATGAGATGGCTCACGAAGCGGTTGCCCCAGATGGTGCGAAAGGTCGAATACGGGATGACGGCGCGGTCGGCGTCCGGCCCGTTGTTGCTCGAGTCCTGGAACTTCTTCTGCAGCACGCCGACCACGGTGAAGGGCAAGCCGTCGACGACGACGCTCTTGCCGATCGGATCCACGCCCTTGCCGAAAATCCGCTCCGCCAGCTCGTTGCCCAGGAACAGCACACGCCGCTTCTGCGCGACGTCGGCGGCGTTGATGAAGCGTCCGCCCTGTGCCGGCTCCATGTGTCGCATCGCCTCGTGATCGGGGCCGACGCCCTCGAGGTAGGCATTGGTGCGGGTCTTGCCGACCTGAAACGCGGTCCCCCACCGGCCGTACGAGATGCTCCCGCGGTCGACGTCCGGGATCGCGCGCTTGAGGAGGTCGAGGTCTTCCTCCACGAGGCGGATGCGCCGGCCTTGCCCCAGGCCGGCGAACGACTTGCTGGTCTCACCGCCGTAGATCATGAAGATCCGTTCGCCGGCGCCGAGCAGGCCGTCCCGGACGGTGCGCTTCAGTCCCTCACCGAACGCGAGCAGCAAGACGACCGCGAGCGTTCCCCAGGTGACCGCAAAGAAGGTGAGAAAGGCCCGCGTGCGCTGCGCCTTCAGATCGCCGATGAATTCCTGGAGCAGGATGGTGAACATGACTCAGGTTCGCAGCGCTTCCACCGGGTCGAGCGCAGCGGCGCGCCTGGCCGGCATCAGGCCTGCGGCAAAGGCAACCGCCGCGAGCAGCGCGAGGGTCGCCGTAAGCACCTGTGGTGAGATGGTCGGGACGCCGACGAATTCTTTAATGGGCAAGCCGCCCAGAGCGGCAACGAGCCCGAGCGAGAGCAGCAGCCCGAGCGTGGCCCCCATCGCCACGATCATCAGGGCCTCGGCGAAGAACTGGCGCATGATGTCGGTGCGGGTCGCACCCACGGCGCGCCGCACGCCGATCTCGCGGGTGCGCTCTTTGACCACGATGTACATGATGTTCGCCACCCCGATGCCCCCCACCAGCAGGGTGAAGCTCCCGACGATCGCGAAGAAAATATTGAAGGCGACGAACATCTTGCCGAACCGGGTCTCCCACTCGCTCGTGTCCCAGAAGGCCAGGGCGTCCTTGTCCTGCGCATCGAACTTGTACTTGCGCGCCATCGTCTCGTACACGCGACGCTCGGCCTGCTTGGTGATCTCCGACGTCCGCGCGCGGTAGACGATGTTGTTCAGGAACCGGTTGCCGAACAGCGCATAGTGCGTGGTCGCCGGAATGAAGATCCGGTCCTTGTCACGCTCCTCGTAGGAGGAATTCTGCAGCTTGGGGCGCATCACCCCCACGACGGTGAATGGTGCGTCACCCAGGAACACCTGCTGTCCCACGCCGGCTTCGTCACCAAACAGGAGCTTGGCGAGCTCGTCGCCCAACACGGCCACCCGCCTCCGCTCGGCGATATCGCGATCGTTGACGAAGCGGCCGCCCGCCTCGGGGATGATGTTGCGCATCTGGCCGTATACGGGAAGAATGCCCGTGATGGCCGGTGTGGCGGCCTTGACGCCACGCCGCGCCCGCGCGCTATGCGTGATGAACTCGGGGCTGATGTACTCGATCTCCGCGACCTCGCGTGCCAGGAGCGGCACGTCGTCCCAGCGCAGGCGGATCGGGCGGCCATCGCCGAAGCCGGCGAACGCCTTCGTGGTCCGTCCGCCCCACAGTATCACGATCCGGTCCCCCAAACCGTGAAACCGCTTCTTGGTTTGCCGCTCCAGGCCGACACCGAACGCCAGTAGCACCACCACGGCGACGGTGCCCCAGGCAATCCCCAGCACGGTGAGGGAGGTGCGCAGTTTCTGCGCCCGGAGATCGGCGAAGAACTCGCGCCACACGTCAGCTGATCTCGCGCGGGGCCGCCTCGATGATCGAGTCGGTCGCCTGCAGGCCCTCCAGCACCTCGATATTGATGGCGTCGGAGAGGCCGGTCTTGATGCTTCGCTCTGCGGTCTTGCCGGGGCCGGTGCGGACGGTCACGAAGCTCGAGTCGTTGCGGTGCGTGATGAGCCGCTCGGGGATGTAGAGCACGCTGTCGCGGCGAGAAATGATCACTTCCGCATTGGCCGAGTAGCCCGCGCGCAGCGTGGCCCCCGCCACTTCGGTCAGCACGATCTCGATCGGGAACACCGTCGCCTGCTCCTGCTTGTGCGCCTGGAGCCAGATCTTCTCGAGCCGGCCCTTCACGCTCGCGTTGGGCAGAGCGCCGATCTTGATCGTCGCCGGCATGCCCTCCTTGAGCCGACCCACATCGATCTCGTCCACGGTCCCCCGAAAGATCAAGTCGCGCATGGCCGCCATGCGCATCAGCACGGTGCCGGCCTGGTACGGGGTCAGCGGCACCACCGGGTCACCGATTTCGATGGAGTCTTCGAGGATGTAGCCGTCGATGGGAGCGCGCACCACGGTCTCCACCTGCTTGCCCCCGGTGAGCACCTTGCCGCCTTCCTGCAACGCCAGCCGTTCCTGCGCGAGCGAGAGCTGGCTGCGCGACTCGTCCACCCGACGCTGAGCGGCTTCCAAGTCGGAAGGGGAAATCAGGTTCCGGTTGCGCAGCTCCTGCTGACGAGCCAACTCGCGCTCCAGGTTCTTGAGCTCGATCTCGCGCAGCTCGACGTTGCGGCGCAGCTCCACCATTTCCAGGGGCGTCGGGTTGGGCGAGATCTCGAGCAGCGGCTGGCCGCGTTTGACGTAGTCGCCGACGCCGGCGAAGCGCCGCCGCACGACCCCGGCGAGGATGGATTTGACGCTGACTTCGACGCGCGGCTGGATGGTGCCGACGGCGAGCGCTTTGTCCACCAGGGATCCGCGGGCCACGGCCACCGCCTTCGATGCGTCTTTCTTCCTGCCCGCGAGCTTTCCGCTGGCGGCCATGGCGCCGAGCCCCAGGACGACGACCATGGTGGTCACGACGAACATCGTGCGGCGCTTCATCTTAGGACGGCTCCGCTCGGGTGCGCAGGACGGGGTGCGTGTTACGTACGGAGCGGGCTGCCGATTGGTTCCGGGCTAGTCCGCCGCCTGCTGCCGGGGCGGCTCCTCGTCGGCCAGCAGGCGAAACGATTTGACCGCGCCGGTGAGCTTGTCCGCCGCCTCGGCGAGCTGGTTGGCGGACGACGCGATCTCCTCGGTCGAGGCGCTCTGCTCCTCGCTCGACGCGGCGATCTCCTGCGCCGACGCCAGCAGGTTCTCCGTGCCCTCGGCGACCGAGTTGAGGCGCGCCCCGATCTCCTCCACCAGGCGCCGCATCTCACCCGCCATGTTGGCGATCTCGCGGCTCCACACGTCGTTGGCCTCCGCTTCGGCCGCCACCGTCCCGAGCCCCTGAGCGGCCGTTTGGGCCGCCTCCCGCGCCACGCCCGCGCCCTGGGCGAGATGCGTCAGGCGATCGCGCGTCGCCTGCACCCGCCCCAGCACGCCGCGCACCGTGTCGGCGGTATCGGTCGCCGCCGCGGCGGCCACCGAGGCGAGCTTGCGTACCTCGTCCGCCACGACGGCGAAGCCGCGCCCCTGCGGTCCGGCGCGTGCCGCCTCGATGGCCGCGTTCAAGGCCAGCATGTTGGTCTGCGTCGCGACCGCCTTGGCCTGAGCGACGAACTTCTGGATGTCCGCCGAGGCGCGCGCCAGGGCCTCGGCCTCCGCGGCGCCGCGCTCCACCTCTTCCACGAGCTTCGCGAGCTGGGCGGTGCTCTGGTCCAGCACGTCCTTGTGCCGCTTGGCGACTGCGGCGACGGCGCTGTTGCGCCGCACCGAGTCGTCGGCGCCGGCCGCCAGAATCGTGGCGATCTGGAGGATCTTGGCGGCGTCGTCCGCCGCGGCGCGCACCAGCTGCGCCTGCTCCGCGGCGCGCTTGGTGAGGTCCTGGCACGTGGCCGACATCTCCTGGGTGGACGCGCTCATCTGCTCGGTCGACGCCGAGATCTCGGTGGCCATGGCCGCCGCTTCGTCCGCGGCGGTGCGGATGGCCCCCACCAGGCGGCGCAGCGCCACCACCATGGAGTGCACGGACGAGAGCAGGTCGCCCACCTCCGCGGCCTCCGTACGATCGCCCACAACCGTGACGGACAAATCGCCGCCCGCCACCCGGCTCGCGATCGCCCCCGCCGCCTTCACCGGCTCCGTAACCCGGCGGTTGAGCCGCCGCCAGAACACGACCAGCAGCGTGAGCGCGGCGCCGAACAGCGCCACCGTCCAGAGCACGATGTTGGTCGCCGTGGTGCGCGCCACGGCGTACGCCGCTGTTTCCGGTTCGCGGAACACGACCCACCACTTCCCATCGGCCGTCGGCACCGTCACGACGAGATCGGCACTGCCTCCCCCCCCGGGCTCCGGCACGCGCGCCGTAGCGGGGTGCGACTGCCGCGGGATGTCCGCCGCCTGCGCCAGCGGGCGCAGCAGATCGGTCGAGTCCGGCGTGACGATGCGCCGGCCCTGCGCGTCGACCACCTCGAGCCGCACCCCGCCGGGGAGGTCGGCGGCGGCCAGGAGCTTCGACAGGCGATCCAGCGCGAACACGGCTTTGAGGACGCCCACCGGACGCGCCACCCGCGGCGCGCGGATGGCGATATCGTATTCGAGCGAGACCACCGCCGCCGACGAGTCGTACCGCGGTGGACCCTCGTACGCTCCCGTCTTCACGGCGCGCTGCCACCAGTCCTCGTCCGACTGAACGAAGTCCGAGGTGCGATCCGACGCGAGTACGTTGTACCCGTGGCTCTCCGTGAAAAACACCTCGACGAAGTCGGAGTGCTGTCCGTAGCCGCGCAAGTAGGCGGCGAGATCCGGATCGCCGCCGAGCTCGCGCCGCTGGTTGAACGTCCGCTCCAGGGTCGGGATGTCGAGCTGCGGCAGGCGCTGGCGCACGGCGGCCTGCGACGCCTCGAGCGCGGCGCGCACCACGGCGGGGGAGCCCGCCAGCGCCTCCGCTTCGTGGTGGCGCTCGGTCAAATACAGCTCCACCAGCGAGGCGACGTGCGTCGCCAGGTCCTGGCCGCGGGCGTTCGCCTGCCGCTCGACGATCCGGCTGGCGCTGCGGCTCGAGAGGAGGGCGAACCCCGTCACCAGGACGAGGGCCACGGCCGCTCCCGTCACCAGGAAGCTTTGCCGGAGCTGCGGGGTGCGGCTGGACATGATGCGGGTCGGAAGCGAAGCTACGCAGGGTTACCCGGTTGAGCAAGCCTGTTTAATTTCATGGACTTATGACTCAGGTGCCGCCGTACGATCCGCAGCTGGTCGAGGCCAAGTGGCAAGAGCGCTGGGTGCGGGAGCATACCAACGAGCCCGACCTGGACCGCCCGCGCCGGCCGTTCTACAACCTCATGATGTTCCCCTATCCCTCGGCCGAAGGCCTGCACGTGGGGAACATGTTCGCGTTCACCGGCGCCGACATCTACGGGCGGTTCAAGCGGCTGCAGGGGTACGACGTATTCGAGCCGATCGGGTTCGACGCATTCGGCATCCACTCGGAGAACTACGCGCTCTCGGTGGGGATCAACCCGGCCCAGCTCATCCCGAAGAACATCGAGACCTTCCGCCGCCAGCTGCGGCGGTTCGGCGGCATGTTCGACTGGCGGCACGAGCTCTCCACCACCGATCCCCGCTACTACAAGTGGACGCAGTGGGTTTTCCTGCAGCTGTTCGCCGCAGGGCTGGCGTTCCGCAAGCAGGCGGCGGTCAACTGGTGCCCCAAGGACATGAGCGTGATCGCCAATGAGCAGGTGATCAACGGCTACTGCGAGCGGCACCCCGACACCAAAGTCGAGCAGCGCTTCCTGGAGCAGTGGTTCTTCAACATCACCAAGTACGCCGAGCCGCTGCTCCAGAACCTGGACCGGCTCGACTGGTCCGACTCGACCCGTACGCTGCAGCGCAACTGGATCGGGCGCAGCGAGGGGGCCGAGCTGATTTTCGAGACTCCGGCCGGTGCCAGGATCCCCGTGTTCACCACCCGTCCCGACACCGTGTTCGGCGCGACCTACCTCGTGCTCGCTCCCGAGCATCCGCTCGTGGACCAGCTCACGGCCGACGAGCAGCGGCGCTCGCTGAACGCCTACCGGCGTGAGATGCAGGGGAAGGACCTCGTATCACGCCGGGTTGGCGACAAGACCAAGACCGGGGTGTTCCTCGGTTCCTACGCCCGTAATCCGGCCACGGGTGAGGCGATCCCCATCTGGATCGCGGACTACGTGCTCATGGAATACGGCACCGGGGCGATCATGGCGGTGCCGGCGCACGACACGCGCGACTTCGAGTTCGCCACCCAGTTCAAGCTGCCCATCCGCGAGGTCGTGCGCACCGGCGAGCCGCTCCCGAGCGTGACCGAAGACGGCGTGCTCGTCAATTCGGGTGAGTTCGACGGGCTGTCGTGTCGCGATGCTCAGCGCCGCATCGTCGCCTGGCTCAAGCAGAGGGGACTCGCCACGCCGCAGGTGCAGTACCGGCTGCACGACTGGTGCATTTCGCGCCAGCGGTACTGGGGACCGCCCATCCCCGTCATCTATTGCGACGGTTGCGGCCCAGTGGCGGTGCCGGAGCGAGACCTCCCCGTGGAGCTGCCGTTCATCCAGGACTTCCGCCCCGATGCGAGCGGGGTCTCCCCGCTCGCCCGCCACAAGGAGTGGTACTTCGTGAAGTGCCCGCGGTGCGGCTCCCAGGGCAGGCGCGAGACCGACGTTTCGGACACGTTTCTCGACTCGGCTTGGTATTTCCTGCGGTATCCGTCGACTGAATTCGACGACCGGCCGTGGGACCCGGCGCGCACGACGACGTGGCTGCCGGTGTCGAGCTACATCGGAGGAAACGAGCACGCCGTGCTCCACCTGCTCTATTCCCGCTTCATCACGATGGTGCTGCGCGAGCTCGGCAAGCTGCACTTCGACGAGCCGTTCCCCAAGCTCCGCGCGCACGGGCTGATCATCAAGGACGGCGCGAAGATGTCGAAGTCGCGCGGCAACGTGGTCATCCCGGACGCCTACATCCAGAAGTGGGGCGCCGATACGCTGCGCTTGTACCTGATGTTCCTGGGGCCGTTCCAGGAGGGCGGCGACTTCCGCGACACGAGCATCATCGGCGTCCGCCGCTTCCTCGACAAGCTGTGGGCGACGGCACACGAGGCGGCCCGTCTGACCCCGGGCGCAAGCCCGGGGTTCCCGGGGTCAGTGGGTTCAGGGTTGCCGCCGGCGGTCGAGCGCAAGCTCCATCAGACGATCAAGAAGGTCACGGCCGACACGGAGCGGCTCGACTACAACACGGCCATCTCGGCGATGATGGAGTATCTCAACACCGTGCGCGACGAGCGCACCGCGGTGCGGGGAGCCATCGAACCCCTGGTCGTCATGGTGGCGCCGTACGCCCCGCACCTCGCCGAGGAGCTGTGGTCCCTCTTCGGACACCAGGGCTCGATCTTCACGGCGGCATGGCCGGCGTTCGACGAGCGCCGCGCCGCGGCGGGAGACGTGGAAGTGGTGGTGCAGGTGAACGGCAAGGTGCGGGGGCGGGTGACGGTGGGCCGCGGTGCGAGCGAGGCGGAGGTCGTCGCCCTGGCGATGAAGGACGAGTCCGTCCGCAAGTTCGTGGACGGGAAACCGGTGCGAAAGACGGTCTACGTGCAGGACCGCCTGCTCAACCTGGTGGTTTAGAACACCTGCGCGATCACGTCGCCGACGACGTACCCGACGGCGGCCACGCCCAGTCCCACCACGAACATATCGATCCCGCTGCGGATCACACCGCGGCCCGTGAAAAAGCTGCGGGCCGCTCCGACCGCGAAGTGGGAGAGCATGGCGATGGCGAACGCGGTCCAGGCGGCCGCCCGCCCGCTCAGCACGAGGAACGGCGCCACGGGAATGAGCGCCCCGACCGCCGTGGACGCCCCCGTGACCCATCCTTCCTTGAACGGGGTCGAGTGCGCCACGCCGATCTTCAGCTCCTCACGCACCTGCTCGTCCAGCGCCCGCTGCGAGTCGCGCATCACCTCGGCGGCCATCTGGCGGGCGATCCCAGCCTCGATGCCCTTGGTCTGATAGACCAGGGCGAGCTCCTCTTCCTCCACCTCGGGCATGATCCGGATCTCTTCCTTCTCCATGGCGATCTCGTGGGCGTACACCTCCTGCTCGCTCTTCGCCGCGAGGTAGCCCGAGGCGCCCATCGACAGCGCGTCCGCGAACATCCCCGCGAGCCCCGAGAGCAGGACGATGTGCGGCGCGACGGAGGCGCCGATCACGCCCGCCACGAGTCCGAAATTCGCCGTGAGCCCGTCGTTGAACCCGTACACCACGTTGCGCAGGAACCCGCCCGACCCCGTGTTGTGCCAGGGCTCCGCCGCCCGGCCGGCGAGACCAGCCAGCGTCTCGGCGTGCGCCGCCGATTCCTTGGCGAGCTTGAGAGAGACCTCGCGCGCGTCGTCGAAGCGCGCCTGCTTGTGGAGGTCCATGTAGCCCTTCACCTCTTGTCCCTCCTCCCGCAGCAGGAGCGGCAGCAGATACCCCGTCCCGAAGCGACGTCCGAACCAGGCGCGCAGGCGCGCGTTCACCGAAGGCCGCGGGCGGCCGACCGGATGGCCATGCTCGGCGAGCAGCTCCTCCCACATCTGCACATGCCGCTCTTCCACGCCGGCCAACTTGATGTAGACGTCCTTGCGCTTCTGGTCCGGCTCCTGGCCGGCGAGCACCAGGTACAGGTAGGCGGCGTCGTATTCGTCCTGCCAGTGGTGCAGCCACACGTGCAGCGTTTCGCGGTCGAGGGGCATGCTGCAAAATAGCTGCAACTCGCCTAATAGCAATTGGTTAGACGACGTCACGCGACGACGTCAAGCGACACCGTAGCACGAAGACGTAGCACAACGACGTCGCGCGACGTCTTTGCTTGACGCCTTCGCGCGACGTCTTTCGTACTTGACGCATCTATTGTTTTCAGGAGATGACCATCTCACTCGCCGTCCCCGACATTCTCGTTGCCCGGGCGAAGTCTGGCGACCTGGAAGCGCTGGAGGCGCTGTACCGGGCGTTCGAGACACCGGTGTACAACCTCGCCTTCCGGATGCTGCGGAGCCCGGAGGACGCCGAGGACGTGCTGCAGGAGACGTTCCTCGAGGTGGTGCGGAGCATCAAGCAGTATCGGGCGGAAGGGCACCTGTGGGGTTGGATCCGGCAGATCGCGGCGTCCAAGGCCCTGATGCGGATCCGGCGCAACCAGGTGCGCGCGACGGATGAGCTGCACGAGGAAGCGGCGGCCGGACCGGGGGGCTCGGGGATCCCGGCGCGGATCGACCTCGAGCGCGCGTTCGAGCGGCTGAGCGAGACGTCGCGCGCGGTGGTGTGGCTGCACGACGTCGAGGGGTACACGCACGAGGAGATCGCCGAGCAGATGGGCAAGACGGTGAGTTTTTCCAAATCGCAGCTGGCGCGGGCGCACGCGCGGCTGCGCGGCATGCTGGACGATGAAGGAGCGGCACGATGATGCATTGCACCATGGACGATCTGCTGGCCCTGCGGGCGGGGGAGGGGTCCGCCTGGGCGCGCTCGCACGCAGCGGCGTGCGCGACGTGCCGCGCGGAGCTCGACGCGCTGTATCAGCGCGTGGCGCAGCTCAAGGCGCTGCCGGCACGGCGTTCGGCGCGAGACCGCTGGCCGGCGGTGCGCGAAGCCGTAGTCGCCGAGCGGCGGCGGCGGCGCGAGCGCTGGGGCGTCTGGAGTGTCGGCGCGGCCGCCGCGGTCGCCGGGCTGCTCGTGTTCCACCCGTTCGGCATTCGCCAGGCGGATGCGGCCGAGCTCGCCCGAGTGAAGCAGGAGTCGGCGACGCTGGAGCAGCAACTTGGCCGCTACGAGCCCGATGCCCGGGTGATGAGCGGCCGCGCGGCGGCGCTGGCCGCCGCGTTGGAGGATCGGATTGCCGTCATCGACGGCGAGCTGGCACAGCTGGGCCCCGCTCAAGCCCAGGGGCGTCCTGCCGACCTCGTCACACTGTGGCAGCAGCGCGTGGAGCTCATGGAGCAGCTCGTGAGCGTCCACGTCACTCGCGCCGCGTACGTGGGGCTCTAGCGCCCCGGAGGGATGACAGAAATGCAACGGAACTGCATGCTACTCGCGGCGGCGGTGCTGACCACCGTACCGACGCTGCTCCCGGCTCAGGAACCGGCTGTTCCCCCGCGTGTTACACGCGACCGGGCGCGGGCCGAGCGCGACCAGGTGCGCGCCTTCGCGTTCGGCGATAACCGCGCTCGCATCGGCGTCGTGCTCCGGCCCGAGGCGAACGAGGAGACCGACAAAGTCGGCGCCAAGATCGAAGGCGTCAGCCCCGGCGGGCCGGCCGAGAAGGCGGGCCTCAAGGTGGGCGACATCATCACCAAGTTCAACGGGACGGCGCTCGGCGGCTTGAAGGCGGAGGACGACGAGGAATCCGGTCCGGGTCGGAAGCTCATCGCCCTGGCGCGCAAGCTGGAACCGGGCGACACGGTCCAGCTCGAATTCCAACGGGGCAGCGAATCGAAAAAGGCGGTGCTGGTGGCGCAGGATCTGAGCGGTGACTTTCGGGTCGAGCTTGGGGCGCCTGGCATGATCATGCCCCGGATGCCCGACATGCCCGACATGCACTTCGAGTTCTTCGAGTCGCCGTGGGGCAATCTTGAGCTCGTGAGCCTCAACCCCGACTTGGGGGAATACTTCGGCACCAAGGACGGCGTCCTGGTGGTGAAGGCGCCGACGGACTCGAGCTTGTCGCTGAAGGGCGGGGACGTGATCCTGTCCATCGGCGGGCGCAAGCCCTCGAGCCCCTCACACGCGATGCGGATCCTGCGGTCCTACGAGAAGGGCGAGACGGTGTCCATCGACATCCTGCGCAAGCAGAAGCGCACGACGGTGAGCTGGAAAGTGCCGTCGCGCGAGACGCGGATGTTCCGGCGACACGAGGAGCACAGTGGCGACGAGGAGCAAAGCGGCGTGTGGGGGGTGCGGGCGCGGCGCTGGCAGCGCCTGCAGCGCGTCTGATCAGGACACTCGCCGCGCCGGCAGCACCTGATCGAAGGCACTGAACTCGAACGGCTTCGGCACGCAGGGACGGCCGGTGGACGACAGGAAGCTGCGCACGGTGTCGTCCACCAGCTGTCCGGTGGTGAAGATCACCCGATCCGCGTAGGACGGATCGCGCGCCTTGAGCTCCCCGAACAGCTGCTCTCCCGACAGATCCGGCATCCGCATGTCGATGATGACCGCGTCGAACGCGTCCTCGCGCATCCGGGCGAGGGCTTCCCGGCCGCTGGCGGTGGTCTCGACCTCGTGGCCACGGCTGGACAGGTAGCGCTGCAGCGCGACCCGCACCGAGGCCTCGTCGTCCACCACGAGCACGTGCAACCGGTCGGTGACGGGCTGCAGCACGGGCGTGCTCGTGAACTCCCCCGTGGCGCGCGGCGCCACGACCGGCAGCTCGATGACGAACCGGGCGCCCCCCTGTGGGGAATTCTCCGCCCAGATGCGCCCCTCGTGCTCCCGCACGATGCCGAGCGAGATCGAGAGCCCGAGACCCGTGCCGGACCCCGTGGGCTTGGTGGTGAAGAACGGGTTGAAGATCCGCTCGAGCAGATTGGGGGGGATGCCCGGGCCCGTGTCCTCGATCTCGACGCGGATGACGGCGCCGACCTGACGGGTGCGCACGGTGAGGCGCTGCTGGTCGCGCTCGGCCCGCTCCATCGCCTGCTCGGCGTTGGTGATCAGGTTCAGGAACACCTGCTGCAGCTGATGGGCGTCCGCCATGGTCTCGGGGGCCTGATCGTCGTAGTCGCGCTGCACGTCGATGCCCCGCACCCGCAGCTCGTACCCCCGCAGCTCGAGCGTGTCGTCCAGTACCTGATTCACCGAGGTGGGCGAGCGCTCGGGCTTGTGCTGGCGCGCGAACGTCAGGAGGTTCTGCACGATGCGCGAGGCGCGCCGGGCTTCGGCGTAGATCATTTCCGCCGCCGTGCGCTGGTCGGGCGGGAAGCGCTTTTCGCTCAGCAGCAGCTGGGCGAACGCCGAGATCCCGGCGAGCGGGTTGTTGAGCTCGTGCGCCACGCCGGACACGAGCTGCCCGATCGCCGACATCTTCTCCGACTGGATCAGCTGCTCCTGCAGCATCTTCTGGTCGGTGACGTCGCGAATGACGCACAGCACCTCTTCGTCGAGCTGCGGCGTCGAGTACGTGACCTGAATGGTCCGGACGTCGGCGTCCTTGGCGTAGAAGCTCGTTTCGAACAGCCCCGTCTCGCCGGCGAGCGCCTTCTGAAAGTGGGCCAGGGCCTGGGGGAGCTCGTCGTCCGGCAGCATGGGCGCGAACCATTGTCCCACCAGCTCCTCGCGGCGGTAGCCCGAGATGATCTCGGCGGCGTGGTTGAAGGTGGTGAACCGGCCGTTCGCGTCCAGCGTGACGATCGCATCGGAGGCGGATTCGAACAGATTGCGATAGCGGGCCTCCGACCGCGCGAGGGTCTCCTGCGCCCGCCGTTGCTCCGTGATGTCGCGCAGCGTGGCCACGGCCCCGATCAGCTCGCCCTCGACCATGAGCGGCGTCGTGGACACGGCGACCACCCGCTCCTCGCCGCTCGCGCTCACGATCTTCGTCTCGTAGTGCTGCTCCTCGCCGTGGAACGCCAGCTGCTCGTGCTCCGCGACGAGGGCGCGCTCGCTCGGGGCCACCATGTCGTCGATCGGCGTTCCGGGCAGGTCCTCGAGCGGCCGGCCGAACAGGTCGGCCGCGGCCCGGTTGGCCGTGAGCGCCCGCCGATCCAGGCCCGTGACGATCACCGCGTCGGCGAGCGCGGCCACGATTTCGACCGCGATGCGCTGCGAATCAAACGGGCGCTTGGCCCCCGTCTTGGAGGACGGCACGGGTAACCGCAGCCCGCGCGCGGGCGTAGCGCGCCGGCCCTTGCTCATGAGTCGTACGAGGCCACCATGGCGTCCTTCATCAGGTCGAGGCTCTTGAGCGCCGACTCGGTCACGCCGCGCGGCGCCTCGCCCCGCTTCACGCAGCCCTTGATGATCTCCAAGGCGTGGATGGGATGCTCGTCGTCGTACTTGGCGTGCTCCTCGAGCCACCACCGCCCGCGCGGTCCGATCTTCTCGTTCTTGGCGAGCCCCCGCAGCGCCTTCTCGGAGATCTTCTGCGCCACGCCTTCCACGGCGTAGTTGGTCGCCGACACGGCCGCGCCGAACGTCGCGCCGCGGCACATCTCGGTCAGATAGGCATGGAATTCCTTGACCTCGGGGATCATCGGCTCGGGCACCTGAAACCGCTCCTTCGGGACGTTAAAGCCGTCGCCCATGGCGCGCCACATGGCGTCGTGTCGCTTCTCCACGCGGATGTTGTCCCGGAAGAACACCTTGCCGTCCTCCGGCGAGCGGTCCAGCAGCACCTGCAGCCACTGCGGAAAGTCGCGGATGATCGGGTAGAAGGCCACGAGGAAGTTCTGGATCTTGCCGTCGACCAGCTCGTTCTCCGACGCGTGCACGATCACGGGCGTATCCAAGATCGCCTCGCGTCGCGGATCGAGCGTAGCATCCAGGTCGGCCACCCAAGCGGGGTGGGGGGTCACCTGCACGGACATCGAAGCTCCTTCCAGGCGCGCGGCGTAAGGGAAACTTGGGTGAGCGCGGGTTCCAAATGTAGCACCCCGGCCCCCCTGCACAAGTTCATGCGGCCTTGGAACTTGTGCGACGCCTGACCAGCGCGCTGTGAGCGGTGTTACGACCGATTGACGCGATATATCTTCAAGGTATATCTTCACGTTACATCGCACACCAGTGAGGAGACAATGACGCGACAGTTCGGATGGGACGGTATCGCTTTCGGGTTCGGGCCCCGGGCCTTCTTCTGGGGCGGGCCGCGCGGCCGGCGCCGGCAGTGGTTCGAATCGGGTGACATGAAGTACGTCATCCTCAAGCTCCTGAAGGACAAGCCGCGGCACGGCTACGAGGTGATGAAGGAGCTGCAAGAGCAGCTGCACGGGTGCTACTCCCCCTCGCCCGGAACCGTCTACCCCACGCTGCAATGGCTCGAGGACGAAGGGCTCGTGAGCGCGAAGGACGTCGAGGGGAAGAAGGTCTACGAAATTACCGTCGCGGGAAGCGCCTTTCTGGAAGAGCACCGCGACGTAGTGGACGACATTTTCGAGCGAGTGCGCGATGCGGTCGACCGCGCGCTGGGCGGAGGCATGGTCGAAGTGAACCGCGCCGTGGGGCGGCTGATGCGCGCCGTATACCGCGCCGCCTGGAAAGCCCGCGACGAGGCCGCACGGCGCCGTCTGGTCGAACTGCTCGAGCGCACCCTCGGCGAAGTCGAGGGCACGGCGACGTGAAGCCGTCGCGCTAGGGTGCGACGATCGTGGCGCGCGTGATCGAGTCGAGGCGGGGGAACTGGGCCGCGAGGTACGCATTCCCCTGCGCCTCGATCCGCCCCTGATCGGGCCGCTCGCCGTAGACCGCGGAGATGTGGTCCACGACGTCCATGCCCTCGACCACGCGACCCAGTGGCGCGAACCCCATGCCGTCGAGGCGGCTGTTGTCGCGGTAGTTGATGAACAGCTGCGTGGTGCGCGTGTTCGGTCCCGCCGTGGCGAAGGTGAGCGTGCCGCGGCTGTTGTGCTGCATGACGGGATCGTCCGCGATGGTGGCAGGGCGCCAGCGGGCCGAAACGGCGGGATCGCCGCTCAGGCCGAATTGGACGACGAATCCCGGTACGACGCGGAAAAAGCGCCCGCCGTCGTAGAACCCGTGCCGCACGAGGTTGTAGAGGCGGTCCGCGCCGTGCGGCGCCCAGGCGCGCGTCACCTCGACGACGAACGGGCCGCCACCGGTCTCGAACCGGACCCGGAAGCTCGCCGGAGCCGAGGCTTGCATCTCGGGCGACTGCGGGTCGAGCAGGGGATTGGTCGCTTTCGCCTGTGCCGGCTCACGGTCGGTCCGGCCACACCCGGCCAATAGGGCCATCACACTTCCCGCGATCACCATCCGGTGTGGTCTCATGGGTCACCGCGCCGTGCCGAGCTCTGCCTGGTGCTCGATGACCCGTCCGACCAAGCCGTAGCGACGCGCCTCTTCGGCCGAGAGCCAGAAGTTGCGGCGCGTGTCCTCCTCGATGCGCTCGAGCGGCTGTCCGGTCTGTTGCGCGAAGACGCGGTTCAGCCGATCGCGCATCTTGAGGATCTCGCGCGCCTCGATCTCGATGTCGCTCGCGGAGCCACCCGTCCCGCCGGCCGGCTGGTGGAGTAAGAAGCGGGTGTTGGGGAGGCAGTAGCGGTCCTCGCGCGGTACGGCGACGAAGATCAGGGCCGCGATGCTCGCGACCCATCCCGTCCCCACCATCCGCACGCGGGGGCTCAGGAAGCGGACCAGGTCGTGGATCGTGTCGCCCGCTTCCACATGCCCGCCCTGGGAGTTGATGAACACCGTGATGTCGTCGCTCGATTCGCCCGCCAGCGCCAGGAGCTGCGCGGTCACGTTCGCCGCGACGCGCTGGGTGATCTCGCCCGTGAGAATCACGATCCGGGCGCGGAACAGGCGCTCGGCGACGAGGTTGTGAAACGGGGCCAGAGACGGCTCGAGTGGACTCAGCTCTTCCATCGGGACTCCGGGGTAGAGGTCATCGCGCGGAGCGGCGCCGGCGCAGCTCGGCGAGCGCCCGGCTCACGTACACGCGCGTCATCTGCTTGCGCCACGACAGATCGAAGTCGGTGTTGTCCATCGGCTTGGCGGGTCGATACGCGGCGTCGGCGGCGGCCGCGATCGCCTCGTCCGACAGGCTCGTCCCGGCGAGCGCCGCGCCTGCTTCCGGTACCTCCTGGGGCCAGCTCGCCACGCCGCCGAGGACGATTCTGGCCTCGGCAACCCTTCCCGTTTCCCGTTTCCCGTTTCCCGGCTGCCATTGCACCCATGTCGCCACACCGAGCACGGGAAAGTCGAAGGAGTCACGGCGGCGCAGCTTGTGATACACCGCGTCCCACCCGTCCGGCCGCGGCAGGCGCACTCGGCAGAGAATCTCGTCCGGCTGCTTCGTCAGGTAATTGATCCCGTCGTTGTGATAGAACCGTGCGGCCGGCACGACCCGCTCGCCACCCGGGCCGACGAGCACGTATTCCGCGCCGAGCGCCACCATCACGGGTGCGACGTCGGACGAGCTGACGGCCCAGCAGCGGGGGGACGAAGGCGCCACCCAGCAGATGTGCCCGTCCTTCTTCATACAGAAGTCGATCGCCTGCCGCCACTCGTACGTCTGATTGTAGTAATTGCAGCGCGTGTCGAGGCAGAGGTTGCCGCCCAGAGTCCCCATGTTGCGGAGCAGGGGGGTGGAGACGAGACCGGCGGCTTGGGCGACAGTGTCATAATGCTGTCGGATCGTCGGATGTGAACACAAGTCCGTGAGCGTCATGCAGGGCCCGATAGCGCATCCCCCATCTCGCGTCTCGCATCCCCCCAGCCCTCGAATCCCCATCAGCGAAATGACGGTGCGCGGCTCCTGGTGGCGGCGCTTCATGTTCGGGTAGAGATCCGTGCCTCCGGCCACGTACATCCCCTCGGCGCCCGCGTCCGCTTTCATGGCGAGCGCCTCCTCGAGCGTGCGCGGCTGCAGGTAGGTGAAGGACGGAAGCCGTAGCATGAGGACTTACTGACCCCGGGCGCGAGCCCGGGGCTTGCGGGATCGGGTCGTCCCCGGGCTTGCGCCCGGGGTTAGTGGGACCGCTTTGCCGTCTCCCCCCTCCCACGGCGGCGGGACTCGCGTCGGCGCCGGCCAAGCGATGTCCGGGAACCCGGCCGGTCCGAACCGCCCGGGTTCACCTTTTTCCTTCCGGCGCAGCGCCTTGAACACCTTTTCCGGCGTTATGGGCACCTCGTCGATGCGCACGCCGACGGCGTCGTACACGGCGTTGGCCACGGCGGGCGGTACGGGGAGCAATGGACCCTGGCCGCACTCCTTGGCCCCGAACGGGCCGTTCGGATCGGGGTCCTCGACCACGTAGGTCACCACGTCGCACATCTCGAGCGTGGTGGGGCTCTTGTATTCGAGCAGGCTGGGAATCTTGTGCACGACGTTGCGGTTTTCCCGGTAGGCCATCTCCTCCATCAGCGCCTCGCCCAGGCCCATGTACACGGAGCCTTCGATCTGGCCCATCACCGTCGCGGCGTTGATCGCCCGCCCCACGTCGTGCGCGATCCAGATCTTGGGGACGCGCACGATCCCCGTGGCCGGGTCGACGTCGACCTCCGCCACGCAGGCGCTGTAGGAATAGGCGGGCGACGGGCCGACGCCCGCGCCGCGGTACTTGCCGGGCGAGGGCGGCGGTGTGTAGGAGCCGACGGTTCCCACCGTCCCTTCCGCGGCCTCCGCGAGCTGCACGGCGTCGGCGAAGGTGAGCCCGCGCTCGGGACGCTCGACATCGAACACGCGCCCCTCGGCGAAGGCGACGCGCTCCGGGGACACGTCGAGCTGCGCGGCGGCGTGGCGCGCGATGATCTCGCGCGCACGCTCGGCCGCCTGAATCGCCGCGTTCCCGGTCATGAGCGTGACGCGACTCGAATAGCTGCCCAGGTCTACGGGCGTGAGGTCGGTGTCGCCCGTGACCACCGCGACGTCCAGCGGATCGAGGCCCAGGACCTCGGCGACGATCGCCGCCAGGACCGAGTCCGAGCCCTGCCCGATCTCGGTCGAGCCGCAGAACGCGGTGACCCCGCCGCCGCGGTCGCATTTGAGCTGCACGCCGGAATGCGGCATCGGGTTCCAGTAGATCGGCAGCCCCGCGCCGGTGATGTACGACGAGCAGGCGAGCCCGATCCCCTTTCCGGTGGGCAGCTTCCTGAACTTGTCCTTCCACCCCGAGCCCTGAACCACCTTCTCGATGCAGCGCCCCAGGCCCATCGTGCCGACGCGCAGCCAGTTGGCGGTGATTGAATTGGGCGGAACCAGGTGTTTGAGCCGGAGCTCAGCGGGATCGAGCCCCAGCTGCTCGGCGATCTTGTCGAGGTGAACCTCGAGCGCGAAGCGCGGCTGCGGTGTCCCGTGCCCCCGTTTCGGCCCGCACGGCGGCTTGTTGGTGAACGCCCTTGCGCCTTGAAACTTGTAGCGCGGAACGTGATACGTGACGGTCTGCAGGGCGCCGGTGTAATACGTGCTCGCCACGCCGTAGGACCCGTATCCGCCGCCGTCGAGCAGCGACCTGAAGTGCATGCCGGTGATCGCCCCGTCTTGCTTCACGCCCGTCTTGACCCACATGAGCGTCGGGTGACGCCCGCGGTGGCAGTAGAACACCTCCTCGCGTGTGAGCGTGATCTTCACGGGCCGGCCCGTGACCATCGCCAGCTTCGCCGCGACGATCTCGTGGCTGAAGGGGTCGCTCTTGCCGCCGAACCCGCCTCCGTTGGGACACGCGACCACCCGGATCCGTGCCGGGGTGAGCTCGAGCACCTTGGCGAGGGCGCGGTGGACGTAGTGCGGCGTCTGCGTGGAGCTCCACAGCGTGAGCTTCCCGTCCGCCGACCAGTCGGCCACGGCCGCGTGCTGCTCCATGGGGAGGTGCGTGCTGCCCTCGAAGAAAAACGTGTCTTCCCGCACCAGGTCGGCGTCCTGGAACCCCTGCTCCACGTCGCCGAACTCGAGGTGGATCAGCTTGTGCACGTTGCCCAGGTCGCCGTAGTCGTGGATGCGGGGCTCGGGGTGGTCGAGTGCGTCCCCGGCGTCGGTGACCGGCCGCAGCGGCTCGTACTCGACGGCGATGCGGGCGAGCGCGGCGGCGGCCGTCTCCTCGGTGGTCGCCGCGACGGCCGCCACGGGATCGCCCACGAAGCGCACCTTGTCGAGCGCCAGCGCGTGCTCGTCCTGGCTCACGGGCAGGATCCCGAAGGGGATCGGCAGATCCTTGCCTGTGAGCACCGCTTTCACGCCGGCGAGGGCGGCCGCTTGGGAGGTGTCGATCGACCGGATGCGCGCGTGCGCGTGCGGGCTGCGCAGCAGTTTGGCATAGAGCATCCGCGGGAGGAACAGATCGTCGGCGAATTTCGTCGTGCCTGTGACCTTGGCGGCCGCGTCCACCTTGCGGAGCGCCTTGCCGACGACACGGAGGCCTCGCTCAGCGGACGCCATACAGGCTCTCCGGTGTCGGCTCGGCCCGCTCACCGCGCATCCGGGCCGCGGCCAATTCCACGGCCTCGTAGATCTTGATGTAGCCGGTGCAGCGGCAGAGGTTGCCCGACAGGGCCCGCTTGATGTCGTCGCGGTCGGGGCGAGGATTCCCGGCGATCAGGGCTTCGGCGGCGAGCAGGAACGCCGGGGTGCAATAGCCGCATTGCGCCGCGCCCAGCTCCGCGAAGGCGTCCTGCAGCGGGTGCAGCTTGCCGCCGGCGGCCATCCCCTCGACCGTCCTCACCCGCCGTCCCGCGCAGGCGAGGGCCAAGACCAGGCAGGAGAGCACGGGCATGCCGTCGACCCGCACGGTGCAGGTGCCGCACTCGCCCAGCTCGCAGCCGTGCTTGGTGCCCGTCAGGCTCAAATCCTCGCGCAGCACTTCGAGCAGCGTCTTGTGCGGCGCGAAGGCCACCTCGACGGGCTCGCCGTTCACGTCGAGCGCGATCTTCGTCTTGGCGTCGGCCGGGGCCGGGGCCGGGGGCGGGGGCATGATTCCGAAACGTAATCTTGATAACCCCGTTGTGGGGCGCCAGCTTTCGCGCTCCCCAAGCCTGAGGGTGTCCATGCGCGCGGTCTGCACGTTGCTCGGTGTCGCGTTCCTCTTGACCGCCGCTCCGCCGCACCGGGTGACCGGGCAAGACTATCGCGCCCAGGCGCTCCGCATCCTCAAGACGACTCCCCTGATCGACGGCCACAACGACATCCCCGACGCGATCCGGGCACGCGGCGGGCTCGACTCCGTGGACTTCGCCCGGCTGCAGCCGCACCTGATGAGCGACATCCCGAAGCTGCGCGCGGGCGGCGTGGGGGCGCAGTTCTGGGCGGCGTACGTTCCCGTTACGACGATCGACTCCGGGCCGCACCCGGCGGTGTACGCGCTGGAGCAGATCGACCTGATCAAGCGGTTGTGCGCGAAGTATCCCCGGGACCTCGCGATGGCGTATCGCGCGGCAGACGTGGAGCGCAACTTCAAGGCGGGGAAGATTTCCTGCCTGATCGGGATCGAGGGCGGGCACGCGATCGAGAACTCGGTCGGCGCGCTGCGGATGTTCGCGGCGCTCGGCGTCCGCTACATCACACTCACCCATTGGCGCAGTCTCTCCTGGGCGACGGCCTCGACCGACACGGCGCAGCGCGGCCTCTCGGCGCTCGGGCGCGACGTCGTGCGCGAAATGAACCGGGTGGGCATCGTCGTCGATCTCTCCCACGTCAACGACGCCACGATGTCGGATGCGCTCCATGCCACGCGCGCACCCGTCATGTTTTCGCACTCCTCGGCGCGCGCGCTCACCGGCCATGCGCGCGACGTGCCGGATTCGATCCTCAAGCTGGTGCCGGGCAACGGCGGAATCGTCATGGTGAATTTCAACCCCGGCTTCGTGTCCGAGGCGGTGCGCTTGTACGAGGACAGCATGGAGAGTCGAGCCCGCGCGCTGCGCGCGGCCGGCGCCGCTGCCACCAGCGTCGCCGAATCGACCAAAGCGTGGGCGGCGCGTGCTCCGAAGGCGACGCTCGGACAGGTGGCGGACCACATCGAGCACATCCGCGCCGTCGCCGGCGTCGACCACGTGGGGCTCGGCTCCGACTTCGACGGTATCACCGAAGTGCCCGTCGGGCTCGAGGACGTGTCGAAGTTTCCCGACCTGATCGCCGAGCTGCTGCGGCGCGGGTGGAGCGAGCAGGACGTGAGGAAGGTCGCGGGGCTCAACGCGCTGCGCGTCCTCCGGGTCACCGAGCAGGTCGCGCCAGGGAAGTAGTCTGCTGCGCGCGCGCAGCACGACAATCACGCAACGACTGGCCTCACGTTGCGCTGTTGCACCACAGCAACTCTCACCAAACACGAACTCCTGTGCCGTAGAACGCGAACGTAATCCGTAGCGCGCGTGCGGCACCAGGTATGCATGCGGCGTGTCGGCAACACCACCAGCCCAGTCTCCCGACAAGACGATGTGCGCCGTTGCGGTTGAGCCACGCCCGTCTCCCCGAGTCGCCAGCTGGGTGCCGTTCACCAACCAATGTGCCTTTCTCCGGAGGAGATCGATGCGAACGATCCGAAGAGCCGCTGCGGTTCTCATCTATCCCGCGATCTTGTGTTTAGGCGTGGGCTGCGAGCGGACGGAAACGCCAACGAACGCGCCGCCCGCGAGCGGTCCTCGGGCCGACTTGACGGCGCCGACCCCGAACACCGACTGGCTGGTACGAGCTCTGTCCCTGGGCGCAATTCTGTCCGACGATCCCTTGGCGACGGCCTGGACGGAGGAGGCCGAGGACGACGAAGCGAACGACCCGGTGAAGGTCGTGCCTTTCCAATTCGACCCCTCCGGGACAAATCTGGTGAGGTCCCACTGGCTGAGGGGCACAGGTTGCCCAACCGGCGCGAAGCTATCCGACGGTTCAACCTTCACGGATGCTGGATGCCCCACAGGTGATCCAAAGGACACGAAGAGGAACGAGGGTCTCTTGCTCGTAAAGACGGGCCCCACGCCGAACAACGCCGCCGCCGGCGCCGACTTGAAGGGCGTGAAGGGGATCACGCTCACCGAGCTCGGATACGACATCCGAGCTGGTACACACTGTGGGGCCGGAGCGCCACGTTTCAACGTAGTGACCTCCGGCGGGATACTGCATTTCCTCGGGTGCGCTTCCCCACCACCTATCGTCCCTGCGCTGCCTCCCTCGGTGCTTAGCCCGAGCTGGCAGCGACTTCGCTGGGGGCCCGCAGAGCTGCTTCTGGCGTTCCCGCCAATCACGCCTACGGACGTAGTCACGTCGATAAGCATTGTGTTCGACGAGGGCCAAGACACGCCATTCGCAAGCGGGCTTGCGCTGCTCGACAACATCGACGTTAACGGGACGCTGGTGGGGCGGGGGCCAGGCAACTAGGCTGGTCCAGCGCGATATTGCGGGACGATGACTGCCCGCGATTCCGTAGGCCTCTGTCTCACCTGCCGCTGGGTGCGTACGGTCACTAATCGGCGCGGCTCCACCTTCTTTCGGTGCGGCCGCGCCGACACCGATCCGGGCTTCCCCCGCTACCCGCCGCTGCCCGTGTTGCAGTGCCGTGGGTACGAGCCGCGCCCGTCGCCCGAGGGAACCGGGAGAGGGCAGACGGGAGCGGTTCACTAGCGGAGCGGCCGGTGATAGGCCGCTGCGGGGGTGCGTCGAGCGGCAAACTCGGCCGCCCTATTGCGTCAGCGAGGCCGTTGCCTCACTTTGGGTTGCACGTCCGCCGGACACCGCACAACAGCGAGGTCGCTCGTGGCTCAACCGCGTCCGCTGGAGCGCGCGAAGCTGCTCTTCTTCCGTTACTTCGAGCAGACGTTCGTGTTGCTGCTCGTGCTCGCGATGGTCGCGATTCACAACCTCGTGGACCAGAAGTTCGCGTTTCTCAGCTTCTACTATCTGCCCATGATCCTGGCCGGCTTCTACGGCGGCCGGCGCTTCGCCGTGATGGCCGGCGTGTTCGTGGTCGGTCTCGTGTTCTACTGGCAGGACGTCCAGGGCCTCGACATGCTCCCGGGGCTGTACGGCGACGCACTGCTCGCGCTCGCGCCGTGGGCCGGCTTCCTGATCCTCACCGGGTACGTGGTCGGCGGGTTGGCCGAGCAGGGGCAGGCGCGCCTGGCCGAGGTGAAAAACGCGTATCTGGCGACGCTCGAGCTGCTGACCTACCACATCGAGTCCGCCGAGCGAAACCAGCAGGGGCACTCGAACCGGGTGGCGGAGATCGCGGCCGCGATCGGGCGCGAGTTGAACCTCCGCGAGGACGACGTGGAGAACCTGCGGGTGGCGGCGCTGCTGCACGAAGTGGGCACGCGCGATCAACGGCTGTTGCGCCTCCTGTCCCGCTCAGTGACGGATTCGTCGGTGACGGTGGCGCGCGCCATGCGGGGCGCCGCCCAGATCATCGGGGAATACGGGCACTATTACGAGATCGTAGGCGAGGATTGGGACATCGAATCGCTGCCGCTCCCGACCACGGTGAAGATTCTGGCGGTGGCGGACGCGTTCGAGACCCTGCAGATGGCGACGCCGGTGCGTCCGGCGTTTCCCAAATGGAGCGCGCTCGAGGAAGTGGAGAAGGGAGCCGGCAAGACGTTCGCGAAGGACGCGGTGCGCGCGTTGCGGGCCGTGGCGGGCCGGCCCGAGGCGACGGCATCCGAGCCCGGACTAAGGGTCGTCTAGGCGCCCGGCTCGCGGCGTCCGCTCACCACCCCACTCGCCACCCCGACACCGAACGCGACGGCGGTCCCGACGGTCACGATCGGGAGCGCGGCGATGGGAAGGACCACGGCGGTCGCCGCCAGTCCCGCCACGAGCGGCGCCGCCGGCCGCCGCACCGCGGCGACAAAGCGCAGCCGCCGGCGCACGAAGTTGCGCGCGCCCACGAATCCGCCACCCAGCGCCAACGCTCCGATCAGCAAGCCCAGCATGCCGTTTCCTCCCGGTCGTGCCCCCTACGCAACTTGCGACGCGGCGGTTTCCGCCGCAAATCTCCCCGCGTGCCCGACGGCTCCCCCGGACGGGCAACCGTCCGGGTGATTCGCCAATCAGAGGAGTGATGATGCCTCGCCTGGCTTGCGCAGGCGCCGTGGTGCTCGGCCTCCTGGCCGGGACCGCCCGCCTGTCCGCGCAGACCCTCCGCGTTCCCTACACGACGTTCACGCTGCCCAACGGCCTGCAGGTGCTGTTGCACGAGGACCATTCGGTGCCCGTGGTGGCGGTGAACACCTGGTACCACGTCGGCTCGTCGGACGAACGGGCCGGCCGCACGGGGTTCGCCCATCTGTTCGAGCACATCATGTTCATGGGCTCCGCGCACGTCCCGACGGGCGAGTTCGACCGCCTGCTGGAGGCGGCGGGCGCCGACAACAATGGCTCGACCACGGAAGACCGCACCAACTACTACGAAGACGGGCCGGCCAACGCCCTGCCCCTCATGCTGTACCTCGACTCGGACCGCCTGGGGTTTCTGCTGCCCGAGATCACGGCCGACAAAGTCGACATCCAGCGCGGTGTGGTGCAGAACGAGCGGCGCCAGAGCTACGAGAACCGCCCCTACGGACTCGCCCAGGAGAACATCCTGCAGCGGCTGTACCCACCGACCCACCCGTACCACTGGCCCGTGATCGGGTCGATGCAGGACCTGCAGGCGGCGACGCTCGAAGACGTGCGCCGGTTCTTCCAGACCTACTACACGCCCAACAACGCGACCGTCGCGATCGCCGGGGACATCTCGCCACGCGACGCGCGCGCGCTGGTGGAGCGCTACTTCGGCGACATCCCGCGCGGTCCCGCCGTGACCCGCACGCCGCCGCCCGCCGTGCACCTCACCGACGGCATCGCCGCGCTGCTCGAGGATCGGGTGCAGCTGCCGCGCGTGTACGACGCGTGGCACACGGTGAAGGCGTTCGCGGACGACGACGCGGTGCTGGATGTGGTCGCGAACGTCCTCGCGGGCGGCCGTTCCTCGCGCCTGTATCGGCGGCTGGTGTACGAGCTGCAGATCGCGACCGACGTCGCGGCGTTTCAGGACGGCAGTCGCATCGACGGCAAATTCGAGATCTTCGCCACCGCCCGCCCCGGCCACGAGCTCGGCGAGCTGCAGCGGGTGATCGACGAGGAGGTCGAGAAGCTGGCGGACGAGGGTCCGACGGGGCGGGAGGTCGAGCGCGCACGCAACACGTTCGAAGCGCAGTTCCTGTCCCGCATGGAGCGGGTGGGTGGCTTCGGGGGAAAGGCGGATCAGCTCAACTTCTACAACTATTTTGTGGGCTCGCCGGACTACTTTCAGAAGGACCTCGACCGCTACGGCCGCGTGGCGGCGGCGGGGGTGCGGCGCGCCGTGAAGACCTATCTCACGGGCGCGCACCGCGTGGTGCTGAGCGTGGTGCCGCAGGGGAAGCCGGAGCTGGGGGTGAAGCCATGAGCCCGCGCCGCTGCGCCGCTGCGATCGCGCTCGCGGTCCTGCCGTCCGCCCGTCCGGCGGCCCAAGTCGTGGACCGCACCAAGCCTCCCGCCCTGACGCCTCCCCCCCCGCTGAAGCTTCCGGCCGTCCAGACCGCCACCCTCCCGAACGGCCTGACGCTCGCCGTAGTGGAGATGCACAAGGTGCCGGTGGTGGACGTTCAGGTGCTGGTCGACGCCGGGGCGGCGCGCGATCCGGGAGACCTGCCCGGGCTCGCGACCTTCACCGCGCTGATGCTGCAGCAGGGAGCGGGGACGCGCGGCGCGCTCGAAGTGGCGGACGAGGCGGCGTTCCTCGGGGCGCAGCTCACCACGACGGCGACGCTGGACGGGGCGGTGGCGTCGCTGCACGTGCCGCGACGACGGCTCGAGGCGGCGCTCGATCTGCTCGCGGACGTGGTGCTGCGGCCCGGCTTTCCCGACTCGGAGGTCGCGCGGCAGCGCGAGCTCAGAGGCGCGCAGCTCGTGCAGCAGCGGGACGAGCCGGTCGCCGTGGCCAATATCGCTTTTCCGGCGATCGTGTACGGGCCGGGCCATCCGTACGGGCATCCACTGAATGGCACCGACGCCGCGACCGCGGCGCTGACGCGCGAGCGCGTCGCGGCATTCTATCGGTCGTACTACCGGCCGAACGCCGCGCGCATGCTCATCGTGGGCGACATCACGCTGGCCCAGGCGCGTGGGCTCCTGGCCGCGCGGTTCGGCGCGTGGGAGCAGGGCGACGTGCCCGGGCTCGCCGGGGGCAATGCGCCGGCGCCGGCGACGCGGGCCGTCTATCTGATCGACAAACCGGGTGCGGCGCAGTCGGTGATCCGGATCGGCCACGTCGGGCCGGCGCGCTCCACGCCCGACTGGTACGCGCTGGAAGTCCTCAACACCATCCTCGGCGGCGCGTTTACGTCGCGCTTGAACCAGAATCTGCGCGAGACGCACGGGTACACCTACGGCGCGTTCTCGCAGTTCGCGGTGCGTCGTCTGGCGGGCGCGTTCGTCGCGCTCGCGTCCGTCGTGACCGCCAAAACCGACAGCTCGCTGGTCGAGTTTCTCAAGGAGCTCCGCCGCATTCGCGACGAACCCGTACCGGACCCGGAGCTCGCCAAGGCCAAGGCGTACCTCACGCTCGGGCTGCCGGGAGACTTCGAGACGACGAGCGGCGCCGGCGGGCGGTTCCGCGAGGTGCTCAGCTACGGCCTGCCGCTCGACTACTACGACCGCTACATCGAGCGGATCGGCGCCGTCACGGCCGCCGACGTGCAGCGCGTCGCACGGCAGTACATCGATCCCGACCATTTCGACATCGTGGTGGTGGGGGACAGGGCGCACATCGAGGCGGGGATCAAGGCCTTGAACGAGGGACCGATCGTCTACCGGGACCTGTGGGGGCAGGAGATCAAGTAGTCGGGTGGCGATGAACTCTGTGCGTGGCATCGACCTTCCTTGCGAGGACGGGGCGCCGGGAGGAGATTTCGCCCCCGACTCACTCGTTGGCAAGGACGCATGGATCTCACAGTCAGCCGGGCGCAATACGACGCCGTGCGCGGGGCGCGGCACCTACCCGACGTCCTGAAGAAGGTGCTCGACGGCGCCAGCCGGGCGGGCGATGGCTACCGGCTGCACCTCACCTACGAGGAGGCCACGGCACTCAACGAGCTGTGCGCCTGGAACGTGCACACCGATGCCAGCGGCGCCGTGACGCCCGAATCGAAGCTCTTCGACGATCTCGTGAAAGCCATCCTTACCCACCCGGACTACTGAAGGGCGACGACAACCGACATGACGAAACGCCTGCTCGTGGTGCTGGGGTGCTTCACGTTTCCGCTTTCCCCGTTCCCGTTTCCCGTCCTTGCGTCGCAGCAGCGCGCCCTCACCGTCGACGACTTTCTCGCCCTGCCCGTGGTCGGCGACCCGCAGCTCTCTCCCGACGGCAAATGGGTCGCCTACACCGTGACACGCTATTCGCTCAAGGAGAACCGCGGCACCACGCGCGTCTGGCTGGCCGACGTGGCGGCCGGGGGGGGCACGTCGCGTCAGCTCACTGCCGGCCCGGGCTCGGACCGCCAGCCCCGCTGGTCGCCCGACGGCCGCACCCTCGCCTTCGTCTCCACCCGCGAGAGCGGGGCGCAGCTCTGGCTCTTGCCCGTGGGAGGAGCGGGGGGCGAAGCACGCCGCGTCTCGAGCCTCGCGGACGGTGTGTCCGACCCGGTGTGGCTGCCCGACGGAACGGGCGTGCTGGTCACGAGCGACCTCAAGTGGCCCGCTGCCGGCGAGCAGGAGATCGACCGCCGCAATGGGGAGTACCCGACCGAGGCCCGAATCTGGACCGACCTGATGTGGCGCCACTGGGACGACTGGCGCGCCGGCAAGCGGCAGCACCTGTTCCGCGTGTCTCTCGCCGACGGCGCCGCCCGGGATCTCACGCCCGTCGATCACGACGTCCCGACCATCGCCACGGGGGGCGACGGCGACGTGGCGGTCGCCCCGGACGGCAAAGAGATCGCGGTCGCCATGCACGGCGATTCGACGGTCGCCGACAATACCAACGTCGACATCTATCTCATCAGCAGGGACGGGGGAGGGGGGACGGGGGACGGGGGGCTCCGCCAGCTCACGACCGCGCAGGGCGCCGACAATACGCCGCGCTACTCTCCCGACGGGCAGTGGCTCGCGTATCTCTCGATGGAGCGGCCGGGGTTCGAGGCGGATCGACAGCGTGTCATGCTGGTCGCGCGGACGGGCGGACGGACGGAAGGGCGGACCGTAGAGGCCACCGCCGGTTGGACCTTGTCGGTCGGGTCGTACAGCTGGTGCCCGGACTCGAAGTGCATCCATGCGGTGGTGGAGGAGCGCGGGCGGGAGAATATCTATCGGATCGACGTGCCGTCATTCCGTCGGTCCGTCGTAGTCGGCTCATCGGGTGCGAACACCAATGTCAGCGTCGCGTCCGACGGCAAGACCCTCGTCTACCTGCACCAGAGCGCCACGCATCCCGCGGAGCTGTGGGTCGCGGGGCGCCCGCTGTCGCACCACAGCGATGCCGCCGTCGCCGGGCTCGCCCTGTCCCCGCTCGAGGAGTTCGGCTTCCGCGGCGCCCTCGGCGACTCGGTGTACGGCTGGCTCCTGAAGCCGCCGGGATTCGATCCGTCCAAGAAATACCCGCTGGTCTACCTGCTGCACGGCGGCCCGCAGACCGCCTGGCTCGATCTCTGGCACGCGCGCTGGAACTACCAGATGTTCGCCGCGCGCGGCTACGTCGTGGCCGCCGTCAATCGCCACGGCTCCACCGGCTACGGACAGAAGTTCACCGACGCCGTGTCGCAGCACTGGGGCGACTACCCCTACGAGGACCTGATGAAGGGGCTCGACGTCGTGGCGCGGCTGCCCTACGTCGACTCGACGCGCATGGGCGCCGCCGGGGCGTCCTACGGCGGCTACATGGTGTACTGGATCGCCGGCCACACGAACCGGTTCAAGACGCTCGTGGCGCACGACGGCGTGTTCAACCCGGCGAGCATGACGGGGACCACGGAGGAGCTGTGGTTCGTGGACTGGGAGTTCGGCGGCCCCCCGTACGCGAGCCGGACGCTGTACGAGAAATGGTCGCCCCTGACCTTCGCGCGGAACTGGAAGACGCCGATCCTCATCGTGCACTCCCAGCTCGATTACCGCGTGGACCTGTCGGAAGGCTACCAGGCGTTCACGGCGGCCAAAGTGCTGGGCGTCCCGGCCAAGTTCCTCTACTTCCCCGACGAGGGACACTGGGTGCTCAAGCCCCGCAACCGCCGCCTGTGGTGGGGCACGGTGCTCGACTGGCTGGACCAGTACCTGCGGCCGCAATCTCAGGCGGGAGCCCGCTGATGGGCGAGCCCTTTCTCAAGACGCTGACCCGCACCACGATCCTCGCCCTGGTCCTGGGCCTCGTGCTACTCGGCGCGCTGCCACGCCATGGCTCGATTCTGTCGGACTACGTGGACGCCTTCACGGTGGCGTTCTGCTTCACGTTTCTGGGACATTACGTGGATCGGGTGTTGCTTGCGCTCCCCGGGATCCGCAGCGGCGTCGGACCGCTGGTGCGCCTCGCCGGCTGGTTCGGGGGCGGGCTGTGGTGCGGCGTCATCGCCCGCTGGCTGTGGATGCACTACGGGCGGGATCTGCGGGAGCTACCTGGCCTGATGTGGGGGGGCGTGTTCCTGGTGCTCTTGAACGGCGTTGCCCGACGCCACGACGCTACGCCATAAGACTTACAACGTAGCGTCGTGGCGTCATGCAACGCCGCTACGGCTTCACCCACACGTTATTTCCCCGGCGCACATCCGGAAAATTCTGCCCCGGATCGATCTGCACCTTCACGACCTCCGCCGGTACCTTGCGCTCGTAGACGTAGCGGTTGCCCTGGAACCAGATCTCGACCGGGAGCCGGACGTCGTCCGCCGCGCCGTTGGCGTAGCCGATCCGCAGGTCGACCGGCATCGGCAGCGCACCCGGGCTCGAGAGGAACAGAGCCGCCGTGGTGCCGGTCGAGTCGGTGCGCGTGCGGACCGAATCCACGGCCTGGTCCACGACGTCGGTGCGGTAGAACCAGCCGCGCCAGAACCAGGAGAGGTCCTCGCCCAGCCCGTCTTCCATGGTGCGGAAGAAATCCGCCGGCGTGGGGTGCTTGTACGCCCAGCGCCGGATGTACTCCCGGAACGCGGCGTCGAAGCGGGCCGTGTCGGCGAGAATGTGCTGGCGCAAGAGATACAGGCCGGTGGCGGGCTTGTTGTACTCGATCTGCCCGAGCAGGCGCGGGTTCACGCGGTCGGCGGCGAGGATCGGGGGCTCGTCCTGGCCGCTGGCGGCGAACTGTGCCCATTGGGCCGGAACGCCGCGCCCCTGGGGAGTCGCGTCGTGATAGAACGCCAGCGCCGAGTAGATATTGATGAAGCTGTTGAACCCCTCGTCCATCCAGGCGTACAGCCGCTCGTTCGACCCCACGACCATGGGGAACCACTCGTGGCCCAGCTCGTGGGTGGTCACGCCGAACAGGCCGCGGTCCCCCGCGCGGTAGCCACAGAACACGATCATCGGATACTCCATGCCGCCCACCGGCCCGGCCACGTTGATCGCGGTCGGGTAAGGGTAACGGAACCACTTTTCCGAGTAATGCTTGATCGAGTGGCGGGCGTACTCGGTGGAGCGCGCCCAGTCGGGGTTCGCCTCCGGCGGATAGAACGACTGGATCAGGGCGCCGTCGTACCCGCTCGCGTCCCAGATGAAGTTCGCGGCCGCGGCCCAGGCCACGTCGCGCACGTTCTTCGCCGTGAAGTGCCACGTCAGCGTCGGGCTCGCGCCGGCCGGGCGGGTCGCCGCCTGTCCGACTTCCGCCTTGGAGACGATGGCGATCGTCGTGTCCGACCGCACCGCGCGGGCGAGGCGGGCGCGCTGCGTCGCTGTGAGGACCTGGAGCGGGTTGGCCAGCGTTCCGGTCGCGGCCACCAGGAAGCCGCGCGGCACCGTGATGGCGACGTCGAAGTCACCGTATTCGAGATAGAACTCGCCCTGGCCGAGGTACTGCTCCGTGTTCCAGCCGCGCACGTCGTCGTACACGGCCACGCGCGGGTACCATTGCGCGATCTCGTACAGCCAGCCGCCGGGGAACTGCTCCCGCCCCATGCGGTCGGATCCGTGCTCCGGGACTTCGAAGCGGTACGCCAGCTCGAGCTCCGCCCGCCCGCCCGGCGCGAGCGGCCGGTCGAGCTCGGCGCGCATCATGGTGCCGTTCAGCGTCGTCGCGAGCGGGATGCGTCCCGCCGCTTGCCCGGAGCGCCTGACGGCCCTGAGGTATTCGATCGTGTACCCCCCTTCGAAGCCACGGCCCGCGAAGCGCGCATCGGTCGGATTGAGAGAGGCGCCGCGGCTCGACGCCTTGTAGATGTTCTGATCGAGCTGGAGCCAGAGGTAACGCAGCGTGTCGGGGGAGTTGTTGGCGTAGCGGATCGTCTCCGCGCCCGCGATCGAGTGGGTCGCCGTGTCGAGCGACGCCCGGATGGTGTAGTCGGCGCGCTGCTGCCAGTAGCGCGGCCCCGGCATGCCGGAGCCCTCGCGCATCAGGCCGGGCGCAGCCAGGACGAGGCGCCGGAACGGCGACGTGTCGCCGACCTGGGGCGGCAGGGTGACGGGCACGGCGGCGGGCTGCTGCAGCGCGGCCAGCACGAGCGCGAGGGCGAGCATCGCTGGCGGGTCCTCCTATTCCGTGGGTTTCGCTTCCTGGAGATACCCGGTGGCCACGCCGCCCACGACCATGGCGAGCCCCAGCCAGCCGAGCGGCGACAGCCGCTGGTTGAACAGGATCAGCGCGAGCAGCGTGCCGACCACCGGCTCGATCGTCGCGGCCACGGCGGTGGGGGCGGCGTCGATCCGCTTGACGCCGGCGAAGAACAGGAAATTCGCGGCCAGCACGGAGCCGAGGGACAAGAGCAGCACGTAGAGCCATGCGCCCGTCGTGTGCGGCGGCAGCGGCGTGTGGCCGCTGAGCGGCAGCACCACGCCGAGCACGACGATGCCACCGACGATCTCGAGGAACAGCACCTGGAGCGCGCCGTAGCGCGGCACGGCGTAGCGGGCGAGCAGCGTCGTCCCGGCGTACGACAGCATGGCCAGCAGCCCGCCGGCGACGCCCTGGATGACGCTCGGCAACGGGATGGCGGCGGCGCCCGCTCCGTGGCTCCCGCCCTGGACCGTGAGCGCCGCCCCCGCCATCACGACGAGGGCGAGCAGCACCCGCAACGTGGTGAGCCGCTCGCCCAGGAGCGGCTTGGCGAGAATCGCGACGAGGACGGGCGCGACGTAGAGCAGTGCTGCGGCTCCGGCGACGCCGGCTCCGGCGATCCCGAACTGGTACGCCACCTCGAACAGGGCGACGAGCGCGCCGCCGCCGAGCCCCACCAGCAGCCAGGCTCTCCGATCGATCCGGAACAGCCACGGCCGGAACAGGCCGTACACCAGGAGGCCGGCGAAACCGATCGCGAGACGCCAGAACCCGATCCCCGTGATGGCCTCGCCGGCCCGGTACAGGGCGGTCGAGAGCGGGCCCGTGGTGCCCCACACGGCGCCGGCCGCGAGGGCGAACAGATAACCGGCGAGGCGGCTGGAGCGCGCGGTCAGACGCGGTCGCCCGCGTGGAGCGCTGCGCGAATGGCCTGAGTGATCGCGTCGCGGTCGCCCGGCCGGCCCCACCATTCCAGCGCGAAGCGGCCGAACGCCAGGACGCCCAGCAGGCTGCCCAGCAGCAGCAGCACGACCTTGGGGGCGGACGCGTGAGGCTGGAGGCGCGTGGGCACGAGAGCGAACACGACGCACACCACCGCCGGGGCGAGCCACACGGGCAGGAGCAGGCGGGCGAGAAACGTCATTCCGAACCGACCCTCCAGCACGGTGGCGCCGGCCCGCTGGCGGAATTGCCCGACGAACGTGCGCCGGAACAGCGCGCGGTAGCGTGCGGCGTCGCGGTAGTACAGCACCGCGCCGCCGCCGCGAATCCAGCCGTCCATCCCGGGCGCGTTCCAGCGTCGCGCGTCGATCGCGGCCTCGAGGCGAGCGGCCGCGTCGGCGGGGGAGCCGGGGCACGGGAACGTCACGTGTCGCATTGCACGAGCTCTCCCTGCAACACCGTCACGGCCTGCCCGCCCAGCACTACACGGTCGCCGGCGAGCCGGACCCGGACCACGCCGCCGCGCGCCGAGGCCTGGTAGCCGGTCAACTCGGCTTTGTGCAGCCTCTCGCTCCAGAAGGGCGCGAGCGCGCAGTGGGCGGAGCCGGTGACCGGATCCTCGGGCACGCCGGTCTGGGGCGCGAAGAAGCGCGACACGAAGTCGAACCCCGGCGTCGTGGCGCGGCTCGTCACGATGACCCCGCGGGCGTCCACACGCTCGAGCGCCGCCAGATCCGGCTTGAGGCCGCGCACCGCCTCTTCGGTCTCGAGCTCTACCAGGTAATCGAACTTGGATCGGCCCACCCAGCGGGTCCCGGCGCGGAGCGCGGCGGCCAGGCCGGCGGGCTGTGGCGCCGGCGCGGGGGGTGTGGCAGGGAAGTCGAGCTCGATCCAGTCACCCGCGCGCCGGGCCGTGAGCAGGCCGCTCTGCGTGTGGAAGCGCGCCTCGCGGCCCGCGGGGAGGTGGCCCTCCTCCCACAGTACATGGGCGCTCGCGAGCGTCGCGTGACCGCACAGGGCGACTTCGACGGCGGGGGTGAACCAGCGGAGTCGGTAATCCCCGTTCTCGGGATGGAGGAACGCCGTCTCCGCGAGGTTCATCTCGCGCGCCACGTCCTGCATCCAGGCCTCGCCCCGCGCTGCCGGAAGGACGCACACGGCGGCCGGGTTGCCGCGGAACGCCCGGTTGGCGAATGCGTCCACCTGCACGATCCTCAGCGCCATGCTTCTAACTTAGCCTGCCGCCGGCGCGCCGCGACAGCGCGTGGACCGCGAGGCCGAGCCCGACCGCGCCGAGCAGGATCCACGTCCCGCGTTGGGCGACGCGGCCGAGCGCGGCGTTTGCTGCGGCGCCGTAGGCGTAGCCGAGCCATGTGAACAGCAGCGCCCAGGCGAGCGCCGTGCCGGCGTTGAAGCGGAGGAAGCGCAGCGGCTCGACCCGCGCCACGCCGCACAGGATTGGGAGCGGCAGACGGATGCCGTACGCGAACCGCATGAGCAGCATGACGCGGGAGTCGTGCGCCCGCACCAGCGTGCGGGCGCGCTCGATCGCCGGACGCCAGTGCGCCGGCAGGCGTGCCAGCACGGGCTCCCCGTACCGTCGGCCCAGGGCGAAATAGATCTGGTGTCCCAAGGTGGCGGGCACCATCGCGATGAGCGACACCGCCCACCACGGCCAGTAGCCCGCCGCGGCGAGCGCCCCGCCCACGATGACGGCCGCTTCTCCCTGCAGCCATGCCCAGACGAACAGCACCGGGCCGCCGTAGCTCGAGACGATCGCGCCGAGCTCCATCCCGGCGAAAGATACGGATCAGGAGCCGATGCGGAACGTCGTCTGGCCGTGCAGGAAGCTGTTCTCGTGGCCGATGACGAGCCGGGTTTCGAGGTCGTCGTTGCGGAGCACGAGCCGGAGATCGTGCGCGTCGGGCGCGACGTCGAACACGAGATCGGTAGTGTAGGATTCACCGGGGACCAGTGAGCGTCGCAGGCCGTCGGTCGGCGCCTCCGAGCGGCGCCCGCGCTCGTCCACCAGCGCCACGTAGCGGCTATTGGGCGTGAGCGGCGCCATGCCGCGGTGCGGGGAGATGGTGGTTTCGTCGAAGCGGACCTTCACCGTCACGGTGCAGCGCGTGCCCCCCGTCTCCACGCCCACCACGGAATACGCCAGATGGCAATCCACCTCGCAGATGTGCTTCTCCTGCCCAAGGGCGAGCACCCGGTCCTTGCTCGTGCCGCCGGCGATCAGGAGGAGCGCCACGTACAAGTCGACCCCGCCGAACGCGAGCGCGGCGATCAGCTTGGCCACGTCGCCCCGCCTGAGCATCAGCGCGAACACGCCGAGCAGGCCCGCGCCAGCGACGCCGAGCACGAGGCCGACCAGCAGCAGGAAGGTGAGCGGAGTCAGGCCGTCGGTGATCACGGCCGGGATGCGGGACAGGCGACGGTGCGGAGACGCTCCCCCTGCTCGTGCAAGAGGCGGCGTGCCGTCGTGCGGGCGAAGTTCCAGGTGCGCCAGTCGTCGTGTTCGAGCGCCGTCCGTCGGACGACGAGACCATGAGCCACGCGGCACTGCTCGGGCGGTGCCAGCCGCGGGAGCGCATCGAGCAGGAGCGGCACGGCGTCGGCGCCGAGCGACGCGGCGTAGCGGCCGTCGAACGGGCGCCCGGCGGCGGGGCGCGCCAGGTTGGTCCGGACGATGAAGGCGTCGGGGTTGACGAGGTGCAGCCCGGCGAGCACGGCGAACCCCTGGACCAGCGCTCCGAACGCAAAGCGACGGCGCTCCCCGCGCAACGTGGTCCAGGCAAACCAGGCGCACACGCCTGCGAGGTACAGCATGACGGCGGTCGAGTAGAGCCGGATCTCCGAGAGTCCGAACGCGTCCACGTACAGGCGCATGCGCTCGAGTGCCGAGGCCATGACGACGACGAGCAGCAGCAGCAGGACGACGGCCAGGTGCCGGAAGGTCCGCTGTCGCTCGCGTGATTCGTTTCGCAGGACGCAGTCGGCGGTCACCAGGAGCGGGAGCGTGAGCGCGGTGGCCGTCACGAGCTCGAAAAACCCGCGCCGGGCATACTCCGCGTATGTGAGGCCCGTGGCCGTGGCGATCAGCTGCGCTCCCCCGAACAGGTAGCGCAGCTGGATGACGACGAAGACAAGGAAGAGCGCGTCGACCAGTCCCAGCGCCGTCGCGACGGGAACGATGCCGACCGAGAAGCCGGAACCCTCCCCCGCCGACGACATGCGGCGCAGCAGGGCGCCGCGGAAGTAGCCGGCGGCGAGCGTGGCGAACACGGCGATGAGAACCGTGTGCGACAGGAGCGCGCCGAAATCCACGGCGAAGGCCTGCGTGACGAGGTCGCGAAACACCACGTCGGCCGAGGCGAACAGGGCGCCGAACACGATGAGGAGGGGGAAGGCCACCACGGCGCCCAGCGCCACGCCGCGCGCCCGCCCGAGGCGGGCGCCGCCTGAGACCTCGCTCCACGCGATGTCGCGGCCGATGAGCGGGAACACGCCGATACAGGCCGTCGCTGCGGCGTCGAGCGCGGTGCGCGCGTAGTCCCACGCCTGGCGCCCGCGCAGCGTGCCGCCCTGGAGACTCAGCATCGCGACGGCCAGGATGATCACCAGGCCGATGGCGTCGAGCGCGTGCAAGGCCGCCGAGTCCCGGGCGACGAAATTGGAGGCGACGAGCAGGGCCGCCGCGGCGAGCCACGGGGTGTCGGGACTGACGGGAACCCGATGGCGGCGCACGAGCCAGACTGCCGCTGCGACGAGCGTCGTGGCGCAGAGAAAGGCGTTGAGGCCCAACGGCATCGCGCGCAGCAGCAGGTCCCCGACGACGCCCAGCATGGCGGCCCCGGCGAGAACGTGGAGCCCGAGCCTGGTCTCGGGGCGCACGGCGCTCATCCGGCCGCCGCCTCGGGCAGACCGCCGAAGCGGCGCTGGCGCGTCCGGAAGTCGGCCACGGCGCGCGCCAGGTCCGCCGCGCCGAAGTCGGGCCACAGGGTGTCGGTGAAGTACAGCTCGGCATAGGCGGCTTCCCACAGCAGAAAGTCCGAGAGCCGCTGCTCGCCGCCGGTGCGGATCAACAGGTCGACGTCCGGCAGAATGACACCGGCGCCGATCGCCCAGCGGGCCGAGTAGTCCACGGCGAGCCGGAGTGCGAGCCGCCCGCCCGCAGCCGTGGCGCGCTGGGCGGCGGCGATCCCTGCGACCAGCGGCGCGGGCAGCCGATCGCGCCGGCCCACCACCTCGAGCCGCACGCCGTTCTCCACCAGGCGCGGCGTCTCGGTGCGGAGGTGACGCGCGAACAACCGCATCAGCGCGGCGACCTCGCCCGGCGGGCGCTTCCAGTTGTCGGCGGAGAAGGCGTACAGCGTGAGCGCGGTGATGCCCTGATCGGGCGCGGCCTCGACCGCCCGACGCACGGCCTCGGCGCCGGCACGATGGCCCGCGACGCGCGGCAGGCCGCGGCGCGCGGCCCAGCGGCCGTTGCCGTCCATGATGATTGCGACGTGGATAGAAGAGCTTTGCGGCATAAAGTAAGACCTCAAAAAAAATCCCGGGGCTCACCCCTGACGGGTGACGCGAATCAGCGCTTCCATGTGGTCGAGGTAATGCTCCAGGGCGCGCCGCCCGGTGCCCGTCAACCGGTATTCGGTTTTCGGGATCCGTCCTTCGAACGACTTGGTGCAGGTCACGTACGAGGCCTCCTCGAGCTTGCGCGCGTGCACGCTCAGGTTCCCGTCCGTCGTTTTGAGGAGCGCCTTGAGCTCGTTGAAGCTGAGGCTGTCGTTCACGGCGAGCGCGCTCACGATGCCGAGGCGCACGCGCTCATGGATCAGCCGGTCGAGCTCGGCCGTGCGCACGCCTGCGCCGGAGCGCTGTCGCGCGACGTCCCGCTCGGCCGCCTCGGTTTTTCTCGCCGCTCCCGGTCTAGCCACCGTACCTCCGAGCAATGATCGCGCCGAACACGAGGTGCAACCCGCCGAACCCGGCCGCCATCAGCCAGTTCCCCCAGACCGCCGGTCCCAGCAGCGCGACGGCGCCGACCGTCATGAAGCAGAGACCCATGACGGGGACGATGCGGACCGAGAACGCGCCCCCGGTCACGAACCCGGTGCCGTAGAGCAGCAGCCAGGTTCCCGGGAGCGCATGCCACAACCCTGCCCGGGACAGCGCGACCGTCAGAAGACCTCCCGCCACCATCGGGGGCAGGAGGCTCAGGCCGGCCCGGCGCCCCGGCCCCGACAGCAGGGGATCGTTCACGGCGAACGCCTTGCGGACCATGGTCGAGCCGCCGATGGCGAGCGCCACGACCGCCTCGCCGAGCCAGGTGGCGAGCCACAGCTCGGGCGTCGGCTGCCGCGCCGCTAACAGCGCGGCGACGAGCGCGGTCGCCCCCACGGCCGCCTGTCCCCAGCCCGGGACGGCCGTGAACGAGCCGGCGCGCTCCATCGTCTGCCGGATGTAGCGGAGGTTGTCGAGCGCGCGATCGTGCAGCGGCCGCGGAGCGGTCATGGAGGGATGATAGCGCCCCGCCGCCCTGGTGTCAAGTACTTTGTATCACAAAGCAACTACGCTTCCACCGTGCGCGTCTACATCTCGGTCGACATGGAAGGCGTCGCCGGCGTGGTGCACGAGTCCCAGACCGACCCCACCGACCCGGCCTGCGCGGCCGACTACGCGCGCTTTCGCCGCCTCATGACGGCGGAGGCCAATGCCGCCGTGGAGGGAGCAGTCGCCGCGGGGGCCACCAGGGTGGTGGTGAACGACAGCCACTGGTTCATGCGCAACCTGCTGGCGGAGGAGCTGCACCAGGCGGCGGAGCTCGTGGCCGGCGACCCCAAGCCGCGCTCCATGGTGCAGGGGATCGATGAGCAGGAGCCGCGTGGCTTCGACGCGGCGCTGTTCATCGGGTATCATGCGCGCGCCGGCACGGCCCACGCGATCCTCGACCACACGTACGCCGATCGGATCTACGAAGTGCGCCTCAACGGCAAGGCGGTAGGGGAGCTGGGCCTGAACGCGGCGCTCGCCGGCGTCCACGGGGTGCCGGTGGCGCTCGTGAGCGGCGATTCCGCGCTCGCCGCCGAGGCGAAACAGCTGCTCGGCGACGGGGTCAGCACGGTGGTCGTGAAGTACGCGGTCAGCCGGCACGCGGCGAGCAGTGTCGCTCCGGCCGTGGCCTGCCGCATGATCCGGGACGAGGTGACGCTGGCGCTCAAGCGGAAGCACACGCCCCTGATCCTGGCGACGCCGATCGCCCTGGAGGTGGATTTCGCTCAGACCATCCATGCCGACATGGCGGAATTGTGCCCCGGCACGACGCGCCCCGCGGGGCGCACGGTGGCATTCTCGCACCACGACTACCGCGAGGTGTTCCGGGTGTGGCGCGTGCTGTTGAACCTGTCGGCCGTCGTGTGACTAGGGCGCCAGCAGCACCAACCCGTAGTCTCCCACGATCCGAAAGCCGATCGACAGGTACGCGGCTCGCGCCGCGGCGTTGAGCGGATCGGCGAACAGCACGGCGCGCGCGACGCCCTGCGTGCGCGCCGCCACGAGCGAGCCCGCCACCACCGAGCGGGCGTAGCCACGACCGCGGCGCTCCGGTGGCGTCCACACGCCGCCGATTTGCACGATGTCCGGCAGCATCGCGTTGAATACGGAATAGGCCACGGGCGTCTTGTCGTGGACCAGGACCCAGTCGGCGCTGCGCTCGTGGTGCAGCAGGACGTCGGCGCGGCTGGCGCGCCCGAGCTCCGGCCCGTCGACCATGCCCAGCGCCTCCACGGAAAAGCTCGCCCGCCACGCCGCCAACAGCTCCAGCTCTTCGGGCTCCGGATGGCGGCAGCGCACCGCTCCGCTGGCGAGCGGCGCCGGAAGTACCAGTCGGTCCAGATCGAGCGCGTACAGCTCGTCGCGGCTGTCCTGGACCGCCGTGGCGGCCGCCAGCCCGAGCGCGTCGCGCGCGGCGACGACCTGTGCCCACGGACCCGAGAACCCCGTGACAGCGCGGCCCGAGCGGCGCACCGCTTCCCGCGCCAGCACGGCGCTGTGCGCGGGCGCCTGCACGAGGACCATCCCGTTCCAGCAGTGCGCCACCACGCCGACCATGCGGCCGTCCTCGAGCGCCGCTACGTAGGTCGCGTGCAGCGGTTGCCCGCGGTCCACGAGACCGGCCGCCCGCGCGTTGGAGCGCAGGAACATGGACGAATCGGCCCGGGCGACGAGGAACGCGTCGAGCGCGGCTTCGTCGCCGGGGTGCAGCACGCGGAGCTCGGACACCGCTCAGCCCGGCGCGGAGCGGTGCAGCTTGAGGATTTTGAGCGACAGGCTGCGCGCCAGGATCCCGATCCCGCCCGGGTCGCCCTGCCGGCGCGGCACCGCGCGGTAGATCAGGATGACCAGGATCCACGTGAGCCAGCTCGATCGCTCGCTCCACGAGAGCCCGCGCAGCATGAGCCACGGCTGCGTGTAGGCCGCGGTCCAGGCCTGCCAGTCGGCCTGGGCGAGGGCGATCGGGCGGGCCAGGACGCGGTTCGAGCGGTAGCCGTGGGCGCTCGGGCTCGAGAGGTTCCAGACGCAGGTCGCCTTGCCCCAGCCGTGATTGTCGCTGGCGCCGACCGCGAGCAGATCGTGGTCTCGGGCGAGCTCGAGCACCCGGGCGCGCGCCGGCCGGGGGAAACCGAGCGCCCTGGGCGCACAGTTCACGATCTCAAAGCCGTCGACGCCGGCAGTGACGAACCGATCGAGATCGTCCCAGTGATTGCGCCAGTACTCGGGCAGCGATGCGATGCCGATTGCGCCCTGGCCGTGGAGCGCGGCGAACAGGCCGAGCATCCCGGGCGTGTCGCGCATGTATGCGGCACGGTCGATCAGGGTCACCGGGCCGAGCGCCACGACGTGCTGACCGTACACGCTCCACTCGACCCCGGGCAGGAGGCGGAGGGGCTGGTCGATCGCCTGGTCGAAGACCACGTTGTGATCGGTGACGAAGGAGGCGTCGAAGCCCTGCGCGGCGTGCCACCGCGCCAGATCGGCGGCGCTCCAACCGGGGCGCCCATCGTGTGACGCGGCCGTGTGGGCGTGGTAGTCGATCACGGTGAGGGTGGAGTCCGCCGGCGCGAGCCGCGCGACGGGACGGGGCAAGAGCACCGCGGCCACGCCGAGCCCCAGCACCGCCAGCGGACCGAGCGTCGCCCGCAGCAGCCGCCGCCGCGGCGGGCCGGAGCGCGACAGGCCCCAGACGGCCAGGCCGATCACCCAGACCAGCAGGAATGCCCACGCGCGCCCCAGGCTCAGGAACGTGAGCGCGTCGAGCACGTCCGAAAGCGGGGCGAGCACGGTGTACAAGGCGGGGCGCACGAGGTCGACGTCGTACGGCACCGCGCCGCTCACGGCATCCACGAGCGGCGGGAGCGGGGCGAGCGCCGAGACGAGCAGCAGCGCCAGGAGCGTGCAGGTGATCGGGTAGCGGCGCAGGAGATTCATCCGTACAATCTTGGGCATGCGGGCACTGCACGCCACAGTCGTCGGGTTGCTCGCGTCGAGCATCGTCGGCGCGGGGACTGCATGCCGTCAATCCTCACGCGCGAGCGGCGCGTCCGATGCCGGCGCGTTGGTGACGGTCTATGTGCCGGCCCGGATGGCTGACCAGGTGATGGGGCCGCTGCAGGCGGTCGCGGCACGGCACCGGTGGGCCCTCTCGGTCCGGACGGACAGCGGCGCCCTCGCCGACGCCGACCTGACGATCGCCGACAGCGCGGGCCGTCCCGTGGCGCGGGTCCGGGCGGGATCGGCGGTGGAGGCGCAGGCGAGGCAGCTGGCGAAGGGAGCGCTGCCGTGACGCTCGACGGGTTCGCCGCGATTCCCGACATGGTGCTCGGGCCCCTGGCGGGCCGGCCCGAGGCCGACTGGCACCGCGCCCCGCCCGGCAAGTGGACGCCGGCGCAGATCGTCCATCACCTCGCCATCTCCGTCGACGGGAGCAGTCGCGTGTTTCAGGAGCGGCGTGCGAAGCCGCCGATGCGGCGCCGACCGCGGCCCATGCGGCAGCGGCTGGCCCACGTGCTGTATCTCGATATCGGGTGGATTCCCTCGGGCCGTCCCGCGCCGGCGGCGACCGAGCCCGCCGGGCGCCCGGATGTGGGCGCCGTGGAGCGCCAGCTGCGCGACGGCGTGGCGCGGTTCCTCGCGCTCGCAGGCGAGCTGCTGCCGGCCCGCCGGGGCGATCTATTTGTAAGACACCCTGTCTTCGGTGACCTCACGCTGCCCGAATGGCTGCGGTTCCACGTCCGCCACTGCGCGCATCACGCGAAGCAGATCACGGCGCGCCTCGAGCCGTGACGCGGAAGAAGGACAAGCTCACGGTCCGCGTGCCGAACCCCAAGGCACCGGTGAAGCAGCGGCTCAAGACTCCGGCGCACAAGGTGCACCGGTCCGCGAAGCAGTACCGCAGGAGGGAGAAGCATCCGCACCGGTCGACCGACGTTGAGTGACGGTGTGGCGAGTCGGAGGGAACGCCGGAGTGCCATCCGGGGTTGCCCACCACGACGTACCTCGTAGTACCGGAAACGCCCTCCAACTACGGTGCTCCATGCCCGACTACACCTATGTGATTGTCGGCGGCGGCATGACCGCCGACGCGGCGGCACAGGCCATCCATGAAGCCGATCCCGTCGGATCGATCGGGGTGATCGGCGCCGAGCCGCACCCCCCGTACGACCGGCCGCCGCTCTCGAAGGCCCTGTGGAAAGGCGAGCCCGAAGACAAGATCTGGCGCAAGACGGTCTCCACGGGCGCGCAGCTGCACCTCGGTCGCCGCATCGGCGCGATCGATGTGCGGGCGCACCTGGCGACGGACGACCGGGGCACGAAGTACCGTTTCACCAAGCTGCTCCTCGCCACCGGCGGGACCCCGCGGCAGCTGCCGCTCAAGACGGACCAGATCATCTATTTCCGCACGCTCGATGACTACCGGCGACTGCGCGCGCTCGCGAGCCAGAGCGTGCGGTTCTGCGTGATCGGCGGTGGGTTCATCGGGAGCGAGGTCGCCGCGGCGCTTCGGATGCAGGGGCGCGACGTGACGATGCTCGTTCCGGAGGCGGGGCTGGGCGCGCGGGTGTTTCCCGCCGAGCTGGCCCGCTTCCTGGCGGACTATTACCGCCAGAAGGGCGTGACGATGCGGCTCGGGGAGGGCATGGCGGGCCTCGACCGGCGCGCGGGGTCTTGTCTCGTGCACACGACCACCGGCGGCGAGCTCGTGGCCGAGGTGCTGGTGGCCGGTCTCGGCATCATGCCGACGGTGGATCTGGCGGAGCAGGCGGGCCTGCGCGTGGACAATGGCGTCGTGGTGGACGAGTTCTGCCGCACGAGCCATCCGGACGTGTATGCGGCGGGTGACGTCGCCAACTTCGCGAATCCCGCGCTGGGCACGCGGTTGCGCGTGGAGCACGAAGACAACGCCAACACGATGGGGCGCACCGCCGGCCTCAACATGGCGGGCCGGGCGACGGCCTACGATCATCTGCCGTTCTTCTATTCGGACCTGTTCGATCTGGGCTATGAAGCGGTGGGCGACCTGGACGCCCGGCTCGAGACGGTGACGGACTGGAAGGTGCCGTTCCGAGAAGGTGTGGTCTACTACCTGAAGGGCGGCCGGGTGCGCGGCGTGCTCTTGTGGAACACGTGGGGGCAGGTCGACCACGCGCGGGCCCTCATCGCGGAGCGGGGCCCGTTCCAGGCTCAGGACTTGAAGGGTCGGCTGCCCGCGTAATGACGCTGCGCGGGGCGCCCGTCACGAAGATCTTGGTGGCCGCGACCTCGTCGCTCGCCGCGCTGCTGGGCGTGACGCTCGCTCTCGCCACGGTGCAGGCGAATCGCGGGGCGGACGAGTCGATCCGGCGCGCGCTCGCGGACACGCGCCGCGGCGTCCAGACGCTCTTGGCGGGCCGCACCGCGACGCTCGCCGGCATGAGCGACGTGAGCGCCCAGGTGCCGCAGTTCCGCGAGCGGCTGCTCAAGAGTGACGAGCGCTCCGCCGTGCTGGACCAGGTGGCGGAGTACCGGCGGCTGCTCGGGGCCGCCTGGGTACTGGTGACCAACGAGCACGGCATCCTGGTGGCGCGCACTGATTATCCCGAGGAGGTCGACGTCGACCTGTCGCGCGGCGCGCTGGTCGCAGGCGCGCTGTCCGGAGAGTCATCGAGCGGGGCCTGGCTCGACGACCGGTCGCACCAGCTGTTCGTAGCCGTGGGGGTGCCGCTGCGGGCATCCGCAGCGGCGACGCCGCAGGGCGCACTCCTGGCCGCGTACGCGATCGACGACACGCTCGCGCAACAGATCAAGCAGGCGACGAACGCCGACGTGGTCCTCTTCGCGCTCGATACGCTGGACCATCCCTACGTCGTCGGCAGCACGCTGCCGCGCGAGCAGGTCGGCCCGGCGCTCGCCGCCGACACGGCGGCGCTGCGCCGCTTCGCTGCCGACTCGGGCGCCGAGGAGCTGTCGGCGGTCCTGGATCGCGAACATCTGATCGGTCTCGCCAGTCCGATCCGTTCGGCGGGCGGCGACGCGTTCGGCGGATTTGTGGTATTCCGGTCGCGCGAGCGGGAGCTGGCGGCGTTTGCCGGCCTGCGCCGCACGCTGGCGATCGCGTTCGCGCTCGGGCTTGGGCTGGCGGTTGCCTCTGTCTCTAGATCCCTCCGAACCAGGGATACCCCTGGTCCTCCCAGTAGCCGCCGGGTCGCCGATCGGTGAACGTCATCGAGACCAGGTACTTGGTGAGCTTGTAGCCCAGCTTGGTTGGCGAGTACAGCCGCAGGGGCGCACCGTGCGCCGGTGGGAGCGGATTGTCGTTCATCCCGTACGCCAGGATGGTTTGCGGATGCATGGCGCTCGCCAGATCCCACCCGTTCGAGTAGCCGGCGTCGAACGAGTCGAAACTGATGTAGCGCGCGGTGTCGAGCGGGCGGCAGCGGGCGACGATCGCGGACACCGGGACGCCGTGCCAGCTCGCGATCGCCGACCAGCCCTCCACGCAGTGATGCTTCACCGTGTACGCCGTTCGCGGCAGCCGCATGAGGTCGTCGAGCGACAATTCGAGCGGGTGCTCGACCAGGCCCTGCACGCGCAGCCGCCAACGGTCCGGGTCGCGCAGCATGGGCATCATTCCCGAGATGAAATAGCTCGGCAGCATCGCGCTGCGCTCGGCGGCTGAGTACGTCCGCGCCAGGTGCGTGGGGGAGAACAAGACCTTCTCGCCCACCCAGTCGTTGACGCGGCTCCAGTCGAGGAGCAGCGGGCGAATGGCGCCGCCCCCGTCCCAACCGCACGCCGCCGCCAGCGCGGTGCCAGCTCCGCCCAGACCCAACTTTACGAATGCGCGCCGGTCGACACCGGGCGTCTGGGCGCCTAGGAGTCTGCGTCTCTCGGTCTCAGTCATGGCTCGGAAAGCGGCCTCGGTACCACCCCGTGATCATGGCCCGCAGCGAAGCGGGGTCCACGACGAACACGAGGATCACGTGCATGATCGTGAACCCCACGAAGATCCACACGATCCAGAAATGCCAGTAGCGCGCCGCCTGAAATCCACCCAACAACGCCGTCAGCCAGCTCAGCTGGGTCGGTTTGTAGATCGCGAAGCCGGTGAGCACCGCGAGCGCGCCCAGCACGATCACACCCGTGTACGCAAGCTTCTGGAGCGGGTTGTGCTTACCCTGCGGTGGATGCTCCCGGCGGAGATGGAGGTAGTACTTCGTCATCGCGAGCGCGCCCGGAACGTCCCGCGGGCGGAACAGCAGGGCGCGCCACTCGCCGCTCCGTACGAGGTACCCGAGGTACAGGAGACCGAAAGCGACGAGCGGCCATGCCAGCGCGAAGTGCCAGTTGAGCGCGCCCGCGAGCCAGCCGCCGAGCCGGCTCCAGTGCGGGAACTGTGCGCCGTCGAACGGGCTCGCTAAGTACGGCCCGCCCCGGTTTCCGAACCGGTCGTAGGCCTCGTAGATCTGCAGGCCGCTCGCGATCAGGCCAGCGAGCACGACGACGGTCGCCCAGTGGGTGAGCCGGACGATCCAGTGGTGGCGGCGTACGGTTGCGGCAGGAGTCGCGGTCATGGCAGCAGGGGAAACCTGCGGCCACGGCCCGATCCCCGCCACTGTCGTCAGTGCGCTTCCAGGCCGCCCTGCCCGGCCTTAGCTTGCAGGCCGATGACTCAGACCCGACACAGCGCGCCTGCCCTCCCCGAACGGATCGGCGGGCTCGCCGCCGTTGCCGCCAACCTGTCGTGGAGCTGGAACCGCAACGCGCGCGCACTGTTCCGCATGCTGGATGCGGCGCTGTGGCGTCGCACCCAGCACAATCCCATCGAGCTGTTGCGTCGGGTCGATCCCGCACGACTCGCCGCCTGCGCGGCGGACCCCGCGTTTCTGCGGCTGTACGACGCCGTCGCGGCGGCCGTGGCGCAGGACGGGACGTCAGCCGGCACGTGGTTCGCCACGTCGTACCCCGAGTCCGTCCAGCGGCCGATCGCGTACTTCTGCGCCGAGTTCGGTCTGCACGCCTCGGTCCCCATCTATTCCGGCGGCCTGGGCGTGCTCGCGGGGGACCAGTGCAAGGCGGCTTCGGACCTGGGCGTCCCGCTCGTGGGTGTGGGCCTGTTCTATACCAAGGGATACTCCGACCAGCGCCTGCGGCTGGACGGATGGCAGGAGGACGCCGAAGAGCGTTTCGACGTGGCCGCGACGCCGCTCGAGCGGGTGCGCGGGCCGAAGGGCGATCCCTGCCTCGCGACGGTGCGGCTGTCCGGACGCCCCGTGAGCGTGGGCGCATGGCGCGTCATGGTGGGCCGCGTGCCGATCCTGCTCCTGGACACGGACCTCGAGCAGAACGACGCGGCCGACCGCGGGCTGTCCCATCGGCTCTACGCCGGTGGCCCCGACCTGCGGCTGCGTCAGGAATGGATCCTAGGCGTGGGCGGCGTGCGAGTGCTGCGGACCCTGGGATACGACCCCGCCGCCTGGCACGCGAACGAAGGGCACGCTGCCTTCATGCTCGTCGAGCGGGTCCGCGAGCTCGTGACGCGAGGGCTCCCGTTCGCGGACGCTGTGCGCCGCGTACGTGGGACCAGCGTCTTCACGACCCACACGCCGGTGCCCGCCGGGCACGACACGTTTTCGCTCGAGCAGGTGGAGCAGTGCCTCGGCCCGGTGTGGCAGGAGATGGGAGTGGCCCGCGAAGCGTTCACGCGCCTCGGGCGTCATCCCGTGATCGACCACGACCGCTTTCATATGCCGGTGGCGGCCATCCGGTTGTCGGCGCGGGTCAACGCGGTGTCGCGCCGTCACGGGGAAGAGGCTCGCCGCATTTGGGCCCCGCTCTGGCCCGACCGCGAGGCGGCGCGTGTGCCGATCGGCCACGTCACGAACGGCGTCCATATCGCTACGTGGATGGCGAACCGCGTCTTGACCCTGTTCGACTCGCACTTCGGCCCGGATTGGCTCGCGCGGGTGGACGACGCGGGGTTCTGGGACAAGGTGCTCGAGCTGGACGGCGGGGCCGTGTGGGCGGTGCACAGCCAGCTCAAGTCCCATCTGATGCGGAGCATCCGGGAGCAGGCGCGGCGACGCTGGGCGGATCAGTGGAAGGAAGCCCTGCACCTCGTGGGCGCGGGGACCCTGCTCGATCCGGAGGCTCTGACGATCGGCTTCGGACGGCGGTTCGCGACCTACAAGCGGGCCGACCTGATCTTCCGGGATCCCGACCGGCTGCAGCGCCTGCTGGTGAACCCCTGGCGCCCGGTCCAGATCGTGTTTTCCGGCAAGGCGCACCCGGGCGACGAGCCCGGCAAGCAGGTGCTGCAGCGCGTGTACGCCCACACGCGGGAGGCCCGGTTCGAGGGTCGGATCGCGTTCATCGAAGACTACGACATGCATCTGGCCCACAGCCTGGTGCAGGGGGTGGATCTCTGGCTCAACGTGCCGCGCCCGCCGCTCGAGGCGTGTGGCACGAGCGGCATGAAGGCGGCGTTGAACGGCGTACCGCAACTCAGCACGCTGGACGGCTGGTGGGCCGAGGGTTACGATGGGCCGAACGGGTGGGGCATTCCGCCGGCGCCGGCCGGTCAGGACGCCGATGCGGCCGATGCCGAGCAGCTGTACCGGCTGCTCGAAGCCGAGGTGGTGCCGCTGTTCTACGACCGGGATGCTGCGAATGTGCCGCGGCGCTGGGTCGAGACGATGAAACACGCGCTGCGCGCGGCGGGCGCGCGGTTCACCGCGCAGCGGATGGTGAGGGAGTACCTCACCCAGTACTATCTCCCCGCGATGCGGGGCGAGCCGCCGGCGGACGATCCGCCGACCGCCTGACAGGAGGCGACCATGGGCGCGACGACACCAACGCCGAAACCGGGCCGGCAGCGCACCACCCGTCCGCGACGGATCGCGGGCACGACACCACGGCCGCAGACGCCCGAGGGCGAACGGATCGGCGTCGCCCACCTGACGGCCGAGTATTGGCCCTTCGCGCGCACCGGCGGGCTGGGTGAGGCGGTGAGCGGCCTGGCGACGTTTCAGGCCGCGGCGGGCCTTGCGACGACGGTCATCATGCCGCTGTACCAGCTGGTGCGCGAGACGACACCGTCGCTCGAGCGCACGGGGTTGACGCTCACGGTCACTCTCGGTGGTCATACCGAACGGGCGTGGGTGTACGAATCCCGAGCCCCGGGCCCCGGACCCCGTGTCTTTTTCATCGAGCACCCCGACTTCTTCGATCGGGCGGGCATCTACGGCGACAACGGCGCCGACTATCCGGACAACGCCCGACGGTTCGCGTTCTTCTGCCTCGCCGCGCTGACGGCGCTTCCGGAGATCGCCCCCGCGACGCAGGTGCTGCACGCGCACGACTGGCATACGGCCCTGGCCCCCGTCTACCTGCGCACCGCGTTCGCCGGCCAGCCGTTCTACCGCGGCCTTTCCGTCGTGATGTCCGTTCACAACGCGGGGTTCCAGGGGCACTTCCCGCCGGACACGCTCGCTGGGTTGGGTCTCGCCGCCGAGCTGTACAACCCGGGTGTGTTCGAGTGGTACGGCCGGATGAACATGCTCAAGGCGGGGCTCGCGTTTTCCGATCTCGCGGTGACGGTCAGCCCCACGCACGCACGCGAACTGTGCACCCAGGAGGGGGGGTTCGGGCTGCACGACACGTTCATCGGCATGGGCGACCGGCTCAACGGCATCCTGAACGGGATCGATCCGACCCTCTGGAATCCCGAGACCGACCCCGAGATCACGGATCACTTCTCCCGCGAGGATCTGTCGGGAAAGCGTCGCTGCAAGGCAGCGCTGCAGCGCGCGTACGGCCTTCCCGTAGAGCCGCATACGCCGCTGTTCGGCATGAGCGCGCGCATGGTGGCGCAGAAGGGGCTGGACCTGGTGCTCGGCGCCGATCTCCTGGGGACGTCGAACGCGCAATTCATCTTCCTCGGCGCGGGAGAGCATCGCTATCACGAGGCGCTGGGAAACCTCGCCGCCGCGGCCCCCGACCGCATGGCGGTCGAGTTCATGTTCACCGATCACCTCGAGCATCGTCTCCTCGCCGGGGCCGACGCCCTGCTGATGCCGTCCTTGTACGAGCCGTGCGGGCTCACGCAGATGCGCGCCCAACGCTACGGCGCGGTCCCCGTCGCGCGCCGGGTGGGCGGCCTGTCGGACAGCATCTCGGACGGCGTGACCGGGTTTCTGTTCGACGAATACACGCCGGCGGGCTTGGGGCTGGCGGTGCGCCGGGCGATGGACAGCTACGCCGACCGACCGGCGTGGCGCAAGCTCGTGCGGGCCGCGATGACGCAAACGTTCGGCTGGGACCGCTCCGCGGACCGGTACCTGGCGCTGTACGCCCGCGCGCTCGCGGTGCGCTCGGCCGCGCTTTCCAGCTGACCGGGACCGCGATGGAGTTCGTCCTCGCGCTCCACAGTCACCTCCCGTACGTCCTGAATCACGGCCGCTGGCCGCACGGCAGCGACTGGCTGTGCGAGGCCGCGCTGGACACGTATCTCCCGCTGCTGGAGCGGCTCGAGGAGCTGTCCGCCGAAGGAACGGCTGCGCCGCTGACGATCGGCTTCACGCCGGTGTTGGCGAATCAACTGGCCAGTCCCGCCTTCGCGCGGGAGATGGAGGAGTTCTTCGGCCAACGGCTGGCTGCCTGCGACGAAGCCGCGGCGTCGTTCGGGCCGCTGGTGGAATTCTGGAGGGAGCGATTCAGTCGCCTGCGGGCGCTGTTCCGGAGCATCGACGCAAATCTCGTCTCCGCCTTTCGGCGCCTCCAGGAGCGGGGCCGCCTGGAGATCATCGGATCCGCGGCCACGCACGGCTACCTGCCGCTCCTCGCGCGGGACGAGAGCATCCGGCTGCAGCTGGCCGTCGGCCAACACGAGCACCGTCGTCTGTTCGGAGTCGCACCGCAAGGTTGCTGGCTGCCGGAATGCGCCTATCGACCGCGCGGCAAGCGGCGCCGGGGCATCGAGGAGCATCTCGCGGACGCCGGGTTCCGCTACTTTTTCACCGACGCGCATCTCGCCCGCGCCGGCAGCCCGCTCGGCGCCTACGGCGACATTCCCCTTGGCGCGGAGCGGTTCGATGCGGAGCGGCACGACGATCCCTCGAAGCCCGGCCGCCGCACGAAGGCGGCGCGGTCGCCGTATCACGCATATCGCGTCTCCCAGGCTACGCGTGGATCCGCGCGCGGCTCGGTCGCCGCGCTGGTGCGCGATCCCCGCTCCTCCATGCAGATCTGGAGCCGGCACCAGGGCTACCCGGGCGACGAGTCGTACCTCGAGTTCCACAAGATCCGCTGGCCGGGCGGCCTCAAGCTGTGGCGGGTGAGCGGCCCCAATGTCGACCTGGGCGCGAAACGTCCGTACGAGCCGCGCACGGCGCTCGAGCGCGCGGCGGGTCACGCGTCGCACTTCGTCTACCTGCTCGAGAGCGTCACACAGGAGCAGCGGGCGGATGGCGACGGAGTCATCGTGGCGCCGTTCGACACCGAGCTGTTCGGCCACTGGTGGTTCGAGGGAGCGGACTTCCTCGCCGCGACGTATCGCGCGTTGCGCGGGAAGAGCGTGCGCGCGGTGACGGCGTCGCAGCATCTGGAGGCCCATGCTCCTCGCACCGCGCTGCAGCTGGCCGAAGGCTCCTGGGGAGCGAATGGCGACCACTCCATGTGGCTGAACGATCGGACCGCATGGACCTGGAAGCGGCTCGCACCGCTCGAGGAGGCCTTCTGGGACGCGGCGCCCACCGCGCTCACATCCGCCGCCTTGCGACCCGTGCTGGCGCAGGCCGCGCGCGAGCTGCTGCTGGCGCAGGCCTCCGACTGGCAATTCATCATCTCGACCGGGGCGGTGGTCGACTACGCCGAGCGGCGCTTCACGCTGCATTGCGACGACGCCGAGCGGCTGATCAAGCTGATGGGGGGCGTCGGCGGCGGCGAGCTCGAGGCGGGACGGCGGCTGGCCGACGAGCTCGCCCGCCGTGACGATCTGTTCCCCGATGTGCTGGCCCAGGTGGCGGAGGCGCTCAACGGTTGATGCGGTCGATCGTGATCCACGGGCACTTCTACCAGCCGCCGCGCGACGACCCGTGGACCGGGACCATTCCCGTCGAGCCGAACGCCGCGCCGTTCCATGATTGGAACGAGCGCATCGAGCGGGAGTGCTACGCGCCCGTGGCCCCGTCGCTTGCGTCCCTGAGCTTCGATTTCGGGCCCACGCTGCTCGAGTGGATGGAGCGGCACGCGCCCGGGACGTACCGGGCCGTGGTGGCGGCCGGCCGCGCGGGCGGAGCGGTGGCCATGCCGTACCATCACCCGATCCTGCCCTTGAGCTCCCGCCGCGACAAAGTAACCGAGGTGCGCTGGGGCATCGCCGACTTCCGGCGACGGTTCGGGCATGAGCCCGAGGGCATGTGGCTGCCCGAGACCGCCGTGGACGACGAGACGCTCGACGTGCTGGCCGCCGAGGGCGTGCGCTTCACGATTCTCGCACCGCACCAGGTGGAGCGAGCCCCGGCTGGTGGGCTCCCCGGCTGGTATCGCACCAGCGGAGGCCGCCGCATCGCCGTCTTCACGTATGACGGCGCGATCTCGCACGACGTCGCGTTCGGGCCGTTGGTGCGCGATGCGAACGCCTGGATCGAGCGGCTCACTGGCGGATCGAATCAGCTGGTGGCGGTGGCCACCGACGGAGAGACCTACGGTCACCATCACAAAGGCGGCGAGGTCGTCCTGGCCCGCGTGCTCGACGCCCTGAAGCAACGGGGCGACGTGCGGGTCGAGAGCTTTGCCACGTTCCTCGCCCGGCAAGAGCCCCAGGAGGAAGTCCGGCTCGTCGCGCCCAGCTCGTGGAGCTGCCCGCACGGCGTGGAGCGCTGGCGCGCCGAGTGCGGCTGTCGCGCGGCGCCGGAGCGCGGCCTGCATCAGCGCTGGCGCGCGCCGCTGCGCGCGGCCCTGGAATGGCTCGCCGCGGAGCTGCGCGCGCCGTTCGAGCGCGACGGCCGGCCGCTGCCCCCCGAACTCGAGCGCCACGCGCTGCGGATGTTCACGTCTTGCGGCTGGTTCTTCGACGACATCGCCGGCATCGAGTCGGTGATCGTGCTGCGCTCGGCCGCGCGCGCCATCGAGCTGTCGGGCCCCCCCTCGGAGGCGGCGCGCCTCGAGGCCGGCCTGCTCGAGCGTCTCGCGCTGGCGCCGAGCAACGATCCCGCGGTGGGATCGGGGCGGGAGCTGTACCTCAAGCGGGTGAAGCGGTGAACCCGGTCGGCTTCGTGTTCGGCGTCCATCTGCACCAGCCGGTGGGGAATTTCGATCATGTCTTTGCCGATCATCTGCGGGACGTCTATCGGCCCCTCGTCGAGCGGCTGGCGGAGCGACACTTCTTCCCGTTCACGCTGCACATCTCGGGCCCGCTGCTCGAGTGGCTCGAAACGCACGACGCCGCATACCTCGACATGATCGGTCGCCTGGCGGCGGACGGTCACGTCGAGCTCCTGTTGGCCGGATTCTACGAGCCGGTGCTCGCGTCGCTCCTCCCCGCCGATCGGGTCGAGCAGGTAGCATGGATGCGCGAGGCGATCCAGCGCCGGTTCGGCGTCGCGGCGACGGGACTGTGGCTCACCGAGCGGGTGTGGGAGCCCGATCTGGCGGCGCACCTGGCCGATGCCGGGGTGCGCTACGTCGTCCTGGACGACCGGCATTTCCTCGTGAGCGGGTTCGAGCGGGACCAGCTGCACGCGCCCTTCTGGACCGAGAGCGGCGGGAAACGGGTTGCGTTGTTCCCCATCGACGAGCGGCTGCGCTATCTCATTCCCTTCAGGCCGCCCGCCGAGATCGGCGCCTACCTGCGCGACTTGAGGGCGGCGGGCCGTCCGCTCGCCGTGTTCGTGGACGACGGGGAGAAGTTCGGCGGCTGGCCCGGCACCAAGGATTGGGTGTACACGCGCGGCTGGCTGGCGCAGTTCCTCGACGCCATTGACGCGCTCGTCGCCGCGGGGGACGTCCGCCTCACGACGCCCGGCGCGGCGCTCGACACGGTGCGGAGCGGGGGCCTCGCTTATCTCCCAACGGCTTCCTACCGGGAGATGGAGGCGTGGGCGCTGCCGCCCGTGGCCGCGCGCCGCCTCGCCGTGCTCGAGCAGGAGCTGGGCGAGGCCCGCCTGGCGGGGCCGGAGGGGGCGTTGGTGCGCGGCGCGCACTGGCGCAACTTCCTCGTGAAGTACCCCGAGGCGAATCGCATGCACAAGAAAATGCTCGCGCTGTCGGGGCTGTGCCGCGCGCGCGGCGACCCGCCGGCCGCGCGCCGCGCCATCGGCCGGTCCCAGTGCAACGATGCCTACTGGCACGGGGTGTTCGGAGGATTGTACCTGCCGCACCTGCGGGCCGCGATCTGGCGGCAGCTGGCGCTCGCCGAGGGCGAGCTGCGCCGCGGCGAGGGGCTGGTCGTCGAGCGGCTCGATTTCGACGGCGACGGCGCCGAGGAGCTGTGGATCCACTCGGCCACCTGCTCGGCGCTCGTCAGCCCACAGCGCGGCGGCGTGGTCGAGGAGTACACGGTGTTCGAGCAAGGCATCAACTATTCGGACGTGCTGACCCGGCGGCGCGAGTCGTACCACGAGCCGGCTCCCGGTCGCGCGGGCGGGGAGGCGACGGCCAGCGACGGCGCGCCCAGTATCCACGACCTCGAGCACATGGTCCGCCTGCAGCACCTGCCGCCGATCGATCCTGCGGATCGCGCGCTGCTCGTGGATCGTGTCCTCGGGAGTGACGTGTCGCTCGATGGCTATGCGGGTGGAGGCTTCGAGTCGATCGCCTGCTGGTCACGCACCACGTTCCACGCGACCCTGGAGCAATCGGCGGTCGCAGTTGAAGTCGTCCTCAAACCGATCCCCGACGCTTCGCCAGGAGGGCTTCTCGAGAAGCGCATCAGGCTCGACCAGACCGGGGAGCTGAGCGCGCGCTACCGCTGGGATCCCGCCGCGTTCCCGTCAGACGCGCTGTTCTGTCCCGAGATGTCCGTGTCGCACGAGGTGGAGCTCGCTGTCTCGCCGGCGGCCGATGTGTGGCAGTTTCCCGTCGCGACCGTGTCTCGCTCGGAGCGCGGCTTCGAAGAAACGGTGCAGGGGTACTCGTACACGCCGCGCTGGCCCGTGCGCGCCGGGGAAGCGCGGCTCACCATGCGCGTGCGTCAGTCAGCGTAAGCGAGCTACAAGATTGATGTCAGGCTGCAGGAGAATCCCGGAAGTACGTCTTCGCCTTCGATTATGCCGCTCTCCCCGAGATGGGTCTCGGTCCCATCCCGTCTATACACCCGAGCGACGCGTCGCTCGGGGTCGATGACCCAGACGAGGCGCACGCCTGCTTCGAGCCAATCGCCGATCTTGGCGAGCGTTTCACCTGGTCGGTTGTCGGGCGAGAGGACTTCGACGACGAGGTCCGGTCCGAGCGCGGGAAAGCCACGGGTTTGCGGGTCCGGGAGTCGCTCACGGCTGATGAACGCTACGTCTGGCGCGCGCACGGTGTCCGGATCGGTCGTGAGCTTGAATCCCGTGTCGCCGCTCACCACTTGGCCCGCTTCTGTCCCCTCCACGTGCTTCGACAAGAGGAATGCGAGGTTCATGGACACGCGTCCGTGCCGGTAGCCCGCCGGCTCGCGGACTACGAGGATCCCGCGGACGAGCTCCACACGCTTGTCGGGAATGCTGGTCCGAAGCAGTTCGTCGGCCGTCATGAGCGCCGGTGACATACTCGGAACGTAGACGCGCTCGGCGGGCACGGCAACGGAATCGGGCGGCCCTCATTCAACCGTGTATCAACCGCCTGTCCGCAATTTTTCGGTACCGTGCGCGGGAATCCGGTTCGTTCCACCGGATTCGCCCGATTATCGTTGCGCCGTGTCAGCCTACGAAGACTTGGATGCGTTCAAGGCGTGCCACCAGCTCACGTTGGCGGTGCATCGCGTGGTCGAGACGCTGGAGGAGCGCGACGCCACACTGGCCGCGCAGCTGTGGGCCGCGGCGCTGTGCGCCTCGAGTCGCATCGCGCGCGGATCGGGTTTCCGGAATCGCCGCATGTTCGCGGCGTGCGTGGATCGCACGCTCGCGGCCCTCGCCGAGATCTCGTTCTACCTCGAGGTGGGTCGCGCGATGGACCTCATCTCCAAGGACGACCGCCAGGAGCTGGAAAGCCTCGGGGGCCGCGCGTTGTTCTACTCGATGAAGCTGGTCACGTCGCTTGCGGGTGGGAGTCCCAGCGAAACGGGGCCCGCGCCCTAGAACCTGGTGAAGCCTCGTCTACTGAACGCGCCGCCACAGCGCGGCGTGACGCACGCCTTCGAACTGGCCGTCCCCGAACCAGCCGGCGACATCGGCGGCGGCGTTGATCGCGGTCGGGGAGCTCGACGCCGGGTCGCTCAGCGTATTGGGCGCTCCGAGGTCGGTGACCTGCCCATCCCGCCACACGGCGGCGTGCTCCACGTCCCGCGCGATATCCACCACACCGACCACGATGCCCCCCTGGTTCAGCCTGGCACCGCCCAACCCCAGGCCCGTGGATGTGCCACGGTCCCAAAGGGCGTCGTGCAGCAGGACCTGCCCGCGATTGTTGACCGCGACGCCGTAGCCGGCGAAGGTGAAGGAGGAAAGTGGGCCGAGATCGACGAGCTGACTGCCGTCCCACAGCCAGGCGCGGTACGAGGGGCTCGAAGGGTTGATAATGGCCTGGCCGACGACTTCTCCCCGGGCGTTGAGGCCGGCGGTCGCCATCTGGTCGCCCAGATTTCCAAGATCCAGCATTCCAGAGGCGGGAGTCCACAGGAAGGCATCTTGATGTGCCGACGTGGGCGCGTCGGAGTGGCCTGCGACCACGCCCGCCTGATTGATGCCGCGGACGAGGCTCGCGGCGCCGCCCAAGGTGCCGAGGTCCTGGGCCGCGCCGCCGCTCCAGCGCATGGCGTGACCAGGTGTGCCGAGAGTGCCGGCGGTCCAGGCAACCTCTCCCGCGTCATTGAGATACACAAGGGCTTCCGGGTCGTGGAAAGCAGGCCCCAGGTCCAGCATTTGTCCGGCGGTCCACAGAAACGCGTGCCACTCGCCCGAGGCCGTCGTACTGCTGCCGGCCACCTGGCCCGCGAGATTGACCGCGTCGGCCCGGCTGCAGCACCCACCCAGGGTGCCCAGGTCCTGCATCGAGCCATGGGTCCACAGGAAGGCATGCGAGGGGGGCCGGTACTCGTCGGTGGTCTGGCTCCACCCGGCGACCGCGTCGCTGTCGTTCAGGCTCGTGGCCTGACTCACCTGTCCGCCGAGGGTGCCGAGGTCTACGATTTCGTAGCCCGGTGAGGCGCTGGCTACAGCGTCTGTAGCGAGCCGCGCAGGGCTGGCCGGAGCGAATCGGTCGCTACACGCGGCCGTGGCGGCCAACAGAAGGAGAATCGGAAATGCGGCGCGGACTCGGTCCGTTCCACCCACCGTCATGGTGCCCTCCCCACCGTCCAGAGGACGGCATGACTCTCGCCCGAGGGGGTCGTGCTGGATCCCACGATCTGGCCTGCGTTATTCAGATCTCCCGCCCCGCTTTGCGAACCCCCCAACGTGCCCAGGTCGTGCATTGTCTGACCGTCCCAGAAGAAGCCGTGGGTTTCGAAGGAGCCCGTGGTGCTGAAGCCGACGACCTCGCCCTGACCGTTGACGGCGGTGGCGCGGCTGTTACCGCCCAGCGTGCCGAGGTCCAGCATGGTCCCGCCGTCCCAGAGAAACGCGTGCCGTCCGCCGTCGGCCGTCCGGCTCTCGCCCACCACCTGGCCCTTGTCGTTGATAGCAGTGCCGAAGCTCTCACGACCCCCGAGGGTGCCCAGGTCCCGCATGGTTCCGGAATCCCAGAGGAAGGCGCGGAAGGAGCCACTGCCGTTCAGGCTCTGGCCCGTGACCTGACCTCGGCCGTTGATGGCCACGACGACGACCGATCCGCCGCCGAGCGTGCCCAGGTCCTGCATGGTCCCATTTTCCCAGCAGAACCCGCGTGAGTAGGTGGCCGGGCCGGGGGGGAACCACATTCCCGTGACTCGACCCGCCGGGTTGACCGCGGTGGCAGTCGTGTTAACGGAGCCGCCGATGGTACCGAGGTCCCGCATGGCGGTGCCGTCCCACAGGAACGGGTGGAGGTCACCGGACGACGTGTAGCTGCTCCCGACTGCCTGCCCTCCGGGATTGAGAGCGAGGGCGTCGCTGGAGGGGCCCCCCAAGGTCCCCAGATCCTGCATGGTCCCCGCGTCCCACAGGAACGCGTGCCGATCGCCCGAAGCGGTTGAGCTCAGGCCGACCACCTGGCCGCGAGGGTCGATCGCCCGGGGCTCGCTGTAGTCGCCCCCCAGGGTGCCGAGGTCGTGCATGGTTCCGTCCCAGAGAAAGGCATGCAGCGCGCCGGATCCGGTCGTGCTCGTGCCGACCACCTGACCACGCTCATTGATGGCCAGGGCGCTCGAACGGCTGCCGCCCAGCGTCCCCAGGTCGAGGATGGTCGGGGTGGCGGCTTGACTAAGTGTCGGATGCGCGGGTTGTGCCGGGTTACGGACTGCGTCGCAGCTACCGAGGAGCGGAGCGAGAGCGAATGCACCCAGGAAGCGGAGAGTCGGGACGCGCATCGAGCACTCCCCCTTTATTGTGTGACGAACGAGACGTGTGGGGAGACGGGAGTTGCAAGAAGCGAGCCGTTTCAGATGAACGGTAACCGGGCGCACGCGTGACGTTCCGGCGCAACACGTGCAAGGGCCGGGCGGTCCTAGACGTCACCGGTGAAGCACGGGCAGGTACGCCTCCCACGGCCCCACCGCTTCCCGGTACTGCTTCGCCATCACGCGGCTGATCTGCGCCACGTGTCCCAGATCGTGTACGACCCACGTCGCCAGCAGCTGCCGCAGGGTCACCGGCCCAAGGTCGGGATGCTCACCCATGAGCTCGAGCTGCTCCGGGCCGAGCTGCATGCCCCGGAGCTCGGCGAGGTTGTTCTTGCGCAGCACCTCGAAGCGAGCCAGCAGTTGTGCCGTGGTGCGACCCTGATTCAGCCGGAGGTGTCGCCCTCGGTCGAACGGTTCGAAACGGCGACTTTTCCCTTGCGCCAGGACGATCCGAGCGCGCTCCATCCAATCGGTTTCCTCGGCATCGATGAGGTGACCCACTACGTCGAACGGGCTCCAGGTATCGGGCCCCTCATTCGGCGAGGTCCATTCCGTCGGCAGCCCCGCAAGCAAGGCGTGGAGCACGCGTGGCGTGCGCGCCAGGACCAGGATGGTCTTCTCGAGATCGAAGTCCACAGGGGACCCCTTAGTCTGGGCTGAGAGTCGGTGACGGCGCCCGCGGGAATGTGACCCTCGGAAGGACGCTGGTCGCCACCGGCAGGGCCTTGTTTCCTAGTGCCACACGCTCACGATGATCGGGATCACCAGCAGCTTCACCAGCCAGTCCCCGCCATGGATCGCCGCCACCTTCCACGGGATGTTCTCCCACAGGACCGATCCCGTGAGCAGGACCACCGGGAACCCGATCCACAAGGCGAAGCCGACGTGCACCGCGCCCATCCAACTGCTGACGCCGAGTAGCGCCACAAAGCGGGCGATCACGCAGGCGAGGACGAGGCACCGCGCCAACTCGATGACCAGTTTTCCCGCGGGCATCTTGGCACCGGCCATCGCCGCGACCGGGTCCATGCCGCGCAGCCGCATCCACGGCTTGTAGAACAGCAGGGGGCTGTACCAGAGCCAGCCCAGCACGAACACAGCGAGCGCCGCCGCGAGGACGGCAGAGTAGTTTACGTGCACCATGGCCGAGCCCTCCCTTCAGCGCAGCATCTTCCCGTAGCGCGCGTAGATGCGGCTCCCTCACGCGTCGGAAGCGCGCTTCCCCCTTGGGCGCTTTGTGGTCCCACGTTCGTGGAGCAGCATCCAAGACGTGCCGAACCTGTCCCTCAGCATCGCAAAGCGCGATGCGAAAAACGTCTCCGCCATTTTCATGAAGATCTGACCGCCGTCGGAGAGCAGCGCATAGAGCCGTTCCGCCTCCTGGTCGCTGTCGACTGTGAGCGTCAGGTAGGCGCTGCGCATGGGCTCGGCTCCCGGAATGTCCGCACCCATCAGCACCGTCTTTCCGATGTCGATGCGGGCATGCAGGATGGCATCTTTCCGATTCGCCGGCCCGCTGGCCGGATTCGGCTGCTGGCCGTGCGTCATCATCATCGTAATCTTGCCGCCGAGGTGTCGCTCGTAGAAGCGGAACGCCTGCTCGCAGTTCCCGTTGTAGTTGAGATAGATGTCGAGTTTCATCGGATTGCGCTCGTGGGGCGCGTCGCCGGATCCCAATGTTCGTCCGCCTTACCGTCCTTGAAACGCCACATGTCGAACCACGTCGTGGTGTAGCTCTTTGCGGAATCGTGGGCGTCCTTCAGCTCGTGCACGTACGCGACCACCACGAGATCGCCCTCCGCCACCACCGACACGACCTTCGTCTTCATCTTCTCCGGTATTGGTACGGGCTTCACCTTCCGGACCTCGGTGAAGTACTTCACCACGCCGACGCGGCCGGACGCGGCGTTGGGATTGTGCTGGATGTAGCGCTCCGTCAAGTAGTTGTCCGCCAGCTCCCAGTGCCCCGCCTCGAGCAGGTCCCGTACGATGTGGTAGGCGGCCTGCTTGTTCCTATCGAGCTTCGGGTCGCTGCTGTGGAACAGGGCCTCCGGGTGGGTCGCGCCGGCGACGGGTTCTTGTGCGTGCAGCGAAAGGCTGCCGGCCACGAGAGCGGCGGCAAGTGGGAGTGGGAGACGAGGAAGCATGTGTTCCTTTTTCAGGGGGCACCATCGAAAAAGTCTACCACACCCGTCCGCAAACAGTACTCGGCTCCGACGATCAGCAGCCTGTCGTGTTCAACCAGGCGCTCGAGGATCGCTGACCCGTGACGCAGATGGTCGACCGCAGCCCGAATGTTCGCGCGCACGGCGTGTGCGACGAGGGTGGACGCTTGCTCGCGGAGCGGCGTGGCCAGCAGGGGCTCCACGGCAGGCCGGATCCGCTCGACAATCGCGCGCAGGCCAGCCGACTGATGCAGGGTGGGTTGGCGTAGCTCCTCTATGGTGGCCGTGATCGCGCCGCATCCCGTGTGGCCGAGCACGACGACAAGCCTCGTGCCAAAGCGTGTGGCCGCAAATTCTACGCTGCCGACCTGAGACGGCGCCACGATATTCCCGGCCACCCGGATGACGAACAGGTCGCCAAATCCCTGCCCGAAGACGAGCTCGGCGGGAACGCGGGAGTCCGAGCATCCGAGGACAATGGCGAAGGGCTGCTGTTCTTCGGCGAGCGCGAGGCGACGGGTCTGGCTGACAGCGGGAGCGGTGTCGGCTAGGCTCGCGACAAACCGGCGGTTGCCCTCCTGCAATCGCATGAGCGCTTCATGGGTCATTGCGAACAGATACGCGAGCTGGTGCTAGTCGTCAATGAGGCGGCGCTGTCTGACGGATCGCGCTGCAAGGGCTTGTTAGGCTGCGCCGGCTGGCGAGATCAGGGAACGCGATAGAGGACACGCCGGGTAAGAACTGGGGCGTCAGCCGGGTAGCTGTAATACTCCAGATGGAGTTCGTTGGCCAAGATCTGGTACCGCGTACTGTCGCGGGGCCAACCGCTGAAGTCGCGCTGTACATGACGGTACGTCGGGCCGTAGAAGACATCCGTCGTCACCAGCGAATCGGTATGGATGACGAACTTGTCCTCGCCGATCCCGATGTGACCGTAGAGCACCTCGTGGGCGGACAGGTCGTCAGAGGCTTGATTCGGGTAGAGGCCACGAGTGATCACGTGATCTTCAATTCCGGCGTCGGCGCGGACGATGAACAAGCCGTCCATTGTGCCTTGGGGTTGGAGGGGCTGTGTCGGCGGGCGCCAATGACCGATCAGGTGAGTAAGCGCGGGGCTGACGGGGTCCGAGCTACAGGCTATGAGTGCCGCGGCCACGATCGTGGCTGGCAGTGGGAACGGCTTCATGTACCCTCCGACGCCGAGGCGAGGAACCGGATCCATCCCAACGTCGATACCCTGCGTGGGTGGGGGTGGGTCACCCATCAAGGTGCTGGTTAGGCGGCGCCTCAGTCACAGTGGAAATAGAAACGGTTTCCGTCTAGAGCCTCAACGGTGAACTGCCTCTGCCTCTCGCTCCGCCTAGCGGCTCGCGCGTTGTTCTGACCTGGCCTGCAACGTAACGCCTCACCTCGAGCTCGGGTCGAGCCGGCTCGAGCGTCTCCTGGCCGGCGGGTTTACGCGGCCGAGCAGCCTAATGCGCACACACGCCGCGCGCTCCGCTGCTCCCATGGGTGGAATATATTTCTCCCCATGCGAATCGGCGCGCTCGTAGCGCTCGTGTGCGTGGCCGCGTGCCGAACGCGGCCGCTCGTCAGAATGGGGCAGCAAAGCGACTCGGTGGATCTCGCCCAGCTCGTGCCCCACGGCTCGACCGACAGCTCGCTCGCCGCGCCGCGCGTGATCACCACACCGAGCGTCGTGCTGTTCTGGCTGCACGCGGCGGACACGCTCAGCGGGGACGACCAGGCCGACACCTTCGACGACCTGAAGTACTACACGGCGCAGGTGGCGCCCGCCCTCGCCGCGAGCGGCATCCAGCTCGTCGCCACCAATGCCGACACGGTCTTCGTCTCCCTCCCCAACGCCAGGCGCCGCACGATTCTGCTGTCGGGCCTGGACTATCCGTACGGCTATCTCCTGATCGATCCGGGCGGCCCCGAGCGGATCCTCACGGGCGTGTACGAGGACGGCGATCTGATGGACGAGCTGCGCGCCTACTTCGACCTCCCCGACGACTCGACCAGCGCCCCGCCGCGGGCCACCACCTGACGCCCCCGGGGCAGCACGTGCCCGACTTGCGGCTCGCCGGCGGCGACGTCCTGCTGCACGACGGCACCTGGCGGGTGGTGCGGGCGGATGTGACGGTGCGCGAAGGGAGAATCGAGGCGATCGCGATGGCGGGGAAGGGGGAAGAAGGAAGGGGGAAGGGGCTCCCCAGCGCCCCTCCTCAGGTCCGGGACTGCCGGGGCTGTCTGGTCATACCCGGTCTCATCCAGGCCCATGTGCACCTCTGCCAGACGTTGTTCCGCGGACTGGCGGACGACCTGCGGCTCGAGGACTGGCTGGTGCACCGCATCTGGCCCCTCGAAGCGGCGCATACGGAAGAAACGCTGTACACCTCCGCCCTGCTCGGCTCCGCGGAGCTGCTGCTCGGCGGCACCACGGCGATTCTCGACATGGAGACGGTGCGCCACACGGAAGCGGCGTTCCGGGCGCTCGAGCGGATCGGGATCCGCGCCACGGTCGGCAAGTGCCTGATGGACGCGCACCCCGAGGGCGCGCCGATCGACCTCGCCGAGTCGACCGACGACGCGCTGGCGGACGCCGCGTCGCTCGCTCAGCGCTGGCACGGCGCCGCCGACGGCCGGCTGCGCGTGTGCTTCGCCCCGCGCTTCGTCCCCAGCTGCTCGGGTCCATTGCTCCGGGCGGCGAGCGATCTGGCGGAACGGTTCGACGCGCAGCTGCACACCCACGCGGCGGAGACGATCGTGGAACGCGAGACGGTGCTCCGGACAACCGGGCTGGAAGAGATCGCCTACCTGGACTCCGTCGGCGTCGCGGGGCCACGCGCGGCGCTCGCCCACTGCGTCTGGGTCGACGCGCACGAGATCGATCGGCTGGCACGTCAAGAGACCACAGTGGTGCACTGTCCCTCCTCGAACCTGAAGCTCGCGAGCGGCGTTGCGAAGGTCCCGGAGATGCTCGCCGCAGGCTGCCGCGTGGCCATCGGCGCGGACGGCGCCCCGTGCAACAACGGGCTCGATGCCTTCGCCGAAATGCGCCTCGCCGCCCTGATCCAGAAGCCGCGCCTGGGTGCCGACGCGCTCCCCGCCGCCCAGGTGCTCGAGCTCGCGACGCTGGGCGGCGCCCGCGCCCTCGGGCTCGAGCAGGAGATCGGCTCCATCGCGCGCGGGAAGCGGGCCGACCTCGTCGTGCTCGACCTGTCCGAGCCGCACCTCCATCCGCTGCTGGGCGACCCCGTATCGCGCATCGTGTACTCGGCCCGCTCGAGCGACGTGCGCGACGTGTTCGTCGAGGGCCGCCCCGTCGTGCTCGGACACGAGCTGCTCACGGCACCGGTCGACCACATCGTGCGCGAGGCGGATCGCGCCGCCGCCGAGCTGCACCGCCGGGCGAGGCTCGCGTAATGCTCGGCGGGATGCTGCTCGTCCTGGCGCTCGCGATGCAGCGGCCTGCGGACTCCGGTGCCGCGCTGTTCGCGTCGTGGTGCAAGTCGTGCCACGGCGCGGACGGCCGGGGCACGCCCGCGGCGTCGACCCGGCTCGAGGTCCCGCCCGCGGACCTGCACGAGTGCAAGGGCTCGACGGCCGAGACGGAAGATCGCTGGGTGAAGATCGTCGCCCAGGGCGGCGCGGCATTCGGGCTGTCGCTCGACATGCCGGCCTTTGGGGAAGCCGGAACGCCCGCCCAGATCCGTGCCGTCGTGCGCTACGCACGCTCGTTGTGCGGCGAGCTGGGCTGGCCGCCGGGCGAGCTGAACTTCCCGCGCGCGTTCCTGGTCGAGAAGGCTTACCCGGAGGACGAGGTCGTGATCAGCGATCGCGGCCGCGGCCAGGACTACATCTATGAGCACCGGCTCGGCAAGCGGCTCCAGCTCGAGGTGAGCGCGGGCAGCGTGTTCGACGGGCAGCCCCAGGCGTTCGAGGGCGTGACCGGCGCGCTCAAGTACAACGTGTGGCACAGTCTCGAGCGGCGCGCGCTCGTGAGCCTCGGGCTCGAAGCTACGCCGCCCCTGGGACGCCAGGACGTGTGGGAGATGGAGCCCTTCCTAGCGTTCGGCGCCAGTCCCGGACGGGCGCTCGTGGTGCAGGGCGAAGTCCAAGGCAGCTGGGAAGAGACCGAGGGGTTCGGGGGGATGTCCTATCGGGTCGGCGTCGGCCACGAGCTGGGGCGCTTCGTGCCGATGCTGGAAGCCGGCTGGACCGTACCGGCGGACGGCGAGCGGACCGTGTCGCTTTATCCGCAGGTGTGGGTCCAGCTCTCCCGGCTCGGACACGTGGCGGGCTCGCTCGGCGCCGAGCTCCCGGCCACCGGCCCGGAGCCGCGGCGTCCGCGCTTGATCGCGTTCGTGTTGTGGGACTTCGGCGACGCGCCGCTATTCCGAGGCTGGTAGGCTCGCGCCGTTCACGTTGAACCGCTGAATCGTCTCGATCAGTTTCGCGGCGGCGATCGCGAGCTGCTGCGACGTCGCGGTGAGCTCGCCGAGCGAGGCGCTCTGCCGCTCGGTCGCCGCCGACGTCTGCTCCGCCCCCTGCGCCGCCGTCTCGGCGATCCCCGCGACCTCTTCCATGCGCCGGACCACCTCGCCGATCCGGCCCGTCTGGCCTTCGGTTTCGCCCGCCAGGGCGGCGGCGAACTGGACCGTCGCGTTCAGGTCGCCGAAAATGGCGTCCAGCGCCTGGCGCACGGCCGCGGACACCGTGCCCACGCCCTGCGCCGTACGGCGGCCTTCTTCCATGGCGCCGAGCAGCTGGGTGATCTGGTCCTGCGTCTGGCGCACGCGCGCGCGGACCTCGTCCGCGGAGCGGGCGCTCTGCTCGGCGAGCTTGCGCACCTCGTCGGCCACGACGCGGAACCCCAAACCATGCTGGCCCGCCCGTGCCGCCTCGATGGCGGCGTTCAGGGCGAGTAGATCGGTCTGGCTCGCGATCCGCGTGATCGCATCCACCAGCTTGCCGATCTCGCGCGAGCCCAGCTCGAGCGTGGCGGCCGCCCGCGACACCTGGTCGAGGTGATCCACCAGCGTGACGAGCAGCTCGCTCGCCCGGGCGATCTCCTGTCCGTGGCGTCGCGCCTGCTGCGCCACGCCGGCGATCTGACGCTCAGCGTCCCGGGCGCGGGCGTGCAGCTGCGAGGCCACGGCGGCGGCCGCCTCGGAGTCGGCCCGCCCATGCCCGATCAGCTCGCGCTGCCGCTCGACGCCGCGCGTCACACCCTGTGCGGTCGTCGAGATCCCTTGCGAGGCGGCCTGAAGCTGGCGTGCCGACCCCGACAGCTGCTGCGCCATGGCGGCGAGACCCTGACCCTGGCGCTGCACCTGCCGTACCATGGCGGCGATCCCGTCGGTGGTCCGGTTCACGCTCGCGCCCAGGAACCCGAGGTCGTCGGGATCGTCGTCCGCTACGCGCACGGTCAAGTCGCCCGCCTCGAGCCGGGCGACCGTCGTGCGGGTGGCGCGCAACCGCGCGGTGATTCGCGTGAACATCGGCAGCAGCGCCGCACTCGTGACGAGGAGAACGAGCGCCTCCTCCAGCGACGCGCCCCACGACCAGCTCGGTGCTCCCTGACTCGTGCGGACGGCCGTGACGAGCGCGAACCCTGCCAGGTTGAGCACCAGGGCCTGCCAGGCCTCGGTGCGGCCCAGGTAGAGTGCGGCCTGGAGCGGGGCGATCAGGTACGCCACGTACAGGAGGTGCCCCGTCGGCCCCATGGCATAAAGGATCGCGGAGATCATGGCTGCGCCCACCGCCAGCGTGGCGTGGGTATACCAGGGGGGCGGCTCGTCGGTGCGTGCGACGCGGACCATCGCGTAGTTGACGACGGCGAACACGACGGCGAAGCCGAGGATGAACGACCAGGCGATAGGCGCGAGGCCCGCGATCCGGACGGCGGCGAGCAGCGCCACGCCGAGACCGGCCGCCCGCCAGCGCCCCCGGGCGCTCGCCAGGGCGTACCGGCGCAGCTTGGCGCGGTCTTCGGCGTCGGACATGGCGGGAATCTACATCCGGAACAGATAACTCAGCTTGAGGAAGAACCCGTCCGCCGTGCGGCTCAGGTCGCGGAACCGGAAGGCGTCCGCTTCCGTGAGCGATGTGCCGTAGCCCAGGAACACCACGGTCCCCGGCGTCGGCTTGTAGGAGAACAAGACGTCGTTGCGGAAGTCGTTCGAAACGATCGCTCGCGCCGGGCCGCCGTTCACGAGCAGCGGTTGACCGGTGCGCGGATCGAGCAGGGCGGCCTGGTCCTCCGCGAAGTACTGTCCGATGTAGCGCACGAAGACGGCGCGCGTCAGCTGGTACTCGAGCTTGAGCCGGGGGATGTTCGCGGTCGAGAAGCGGCTGCCGTCGCGCGTGCGGGTGAGGCGCTGGTGCACCCAGCGCGCCTCGACGCGCAGGGCGGGCGTGGGGCGCAGGGCGGCGATGGCGGTCACGGCGACCTCGCGGCCCTCGGACGCCTCGGGAAAGATGGCTGCGGCCCCATAGCCCAGCACCACGCTCCCGGCCACCGCGCGGTTGGGCGTATTCACGATGAAGGCGCCCCCGGGCAGATGATACAGGTCGTGGGGGACCACGAAGGCCGCCGTGTCCACCGTGCGGTCGACCCGGTAGCCGGAGTAGTCCCCCGTCTCGAAGCCGAAGTGATTCAGGCTGAGCGTAAGCTGGAGCTGCCAGCCGCCGCGCAGGGTAGCGATCCAGAAGTTCTGCAGCGTGTCCTCGATGGTGCGGTTCAACCGGCCGAAGTCGCGGTAGCGCCAGATCGGCGCGAACCCGACGATCGCCGTCAGCTGCTCGACCAGCGCGCCCGGGCGGCCGTACCAGCTGAACCGGTTGTAGGTCCGGCCGGCGACGAAGTCGGTTCGATTCACGAACCCGCTGGTGTCCTGGAAGCTCTTCTGGATGCCCAGCAGCTCGAAGTGGTTGCCGTACGCGCGGCCGGTGCGGTCGCCGAAGGTGACGGTCCACAGCTTGCCGGCGCGCCCGCCCGTCGGGTCGCGCGTCCACGCTCCGGCCACCTGCACCTCCGAGAACCAGATCTTGCGCCACACGACGTGCGCGTCGACGCCCAGGACCCGATTGTACTCGTCGCCATCGATGCGGTCGGTGTAGGCCACCCCCAGCGTGGAGGTCGGCCCCAGATCGCGCCGCAGGCGCAGCATGTTGTAGACGGGGTGCGCGCCCGTGGCCGACTGGTCGCTGTTGTCGACGGCGCCGAGGTAGGCGATCCCGGTGCCGCCCACTTTGCCGGCGAGCTTGGCGCCGAACACCGGCTGCGCGATGCGGCGCGTGTAGATGAGGCTGTTGGGTGTGTCGAACTGCTCGAGCCCCTCGAGGAAGAACGGCCGCTTCTCCGGATAGAACAGCGCGAAGCGCTGGTTGAGCGTCACCTGGCCGATGTCGGCCTCGACCTGCGAGAAGTCCGGGTTGGCGGTCGCCGTGAGGCCGAGGTTCTGCGTGACACCCCAGCGCAGGTTGCCAGCGACTTCGGGCGTGCCGCGATAGTCGTAGCCCGGCGTGGTGGGGGCGCCGTCCACCTTGGTGGTGAATTCCGGCGTGAGATCGAGCACCAGGCCGCGCCGCAGCGCTCCGAGGCCCACCAGGCGGCCGGACTGGATGAGGAAGCTCGCATTGGCGCGGACCGCGGGGGTCCAGGTTTCCTCGTAGCCCGAGTGCTGCACCGAGCGCAGCAGCTGGATGCCCCAATCCTGGGGGTCGGCGCTCTGATAGCGCAGGCTCTTGAAGGGGATCCGCACCTCCACTTCGTAGCCCCGCGCGGTCACGCGGCCGCGCGATTCGTAGACGTAGTCGGGGTTCAAGTCGATGGTCGCGTCGAACCGGCCGCCGGCACTCGGGCCCCCGGCGGCGCCGGCGGCGACGCCGTCGCTCCAGACGCCGTCCTCCTGCACGCCGAGCGGATTCACGGCGAACATCGTGGCGCGGCGGTGGTCGAGGTACGTGTCGAGCAGGATGGCGACGTGATCGTCCGCGTCGATGTTGTCGCGGTCGGCGAGGGTGGCGCGCACCGCGTTGCCGTGGCGCTCGAATGCGCGAATGCCGAAGTAGATCGCGTCGGGCGCGTACCAGACCAGCACCTCGGTCGAATCCTCGGCGGGGCGCCCGTCCACGGGGCGGTACTGCGAGAATCCCGTGAGGCGGGCGGCCCGGCGCCACACGGGCTCGTCCAGCACGCCGTCGATTGTCGGCTGGGCCTCGAAGCGCGGGATGCGGGCGTCGAGCTGCTTCGCGAGGCCGCTGTAGACGGGGGCGGAGTCGGTGGCGACGCTCTGGAACACGAGGAGGAGGGGAAACATGACGCCAAAGATACAAGTCGCAACGCGGAATGCGGAACGCGGAACAGGTGGGCCGGCGTCGGGCCCTGACCTACGAATCGTCAGCGCGTCGTGCTGTTCCGCGTTCCGCGTTCCGACTTCCGCCTTCTATTCGTATCTCAACGCGACTATCGGATCCAGAGCCGCCGCCCGGCGGGCCGGCCAGATGCCGAAGAACAATCCCACCGCGGCGCTGAAGACAAAGGCGAGCAGGATGGCGAGCGGGGAGATGAGCGTGTTCCAGTGCGCGATCCGCGACAGCACGATGGCGGCTCCCGACCCGAGCATCACGCCGATCATGCCGCCCAGCAGGCACAGGACCAGGGCTTCGACCAGGAACTGGAACAGGATATTGAACCGCGTGGCACCGAGCGCCTTGCGCACGCCGATCTCGCGGGTGCGCTCGGTGACCGACACGAGCATGATGTTCATGATGCCGATGCCTCCGACGAGCAGGCTGACCGCCGCGATCCCCGCGAGCAGATACTTGAACGTGTCGGTGGTCTGCTGCAGCGTCGCGAGGATGTCGGTCTGGTTGCGGATCTGGAAGTCGTTGTCCTGCCCGGGCCGGACCTTGTGCTGGCGCCGGAGCACACGCTCGATCTCGATCATCGCGAGGTTCATCGACTCGAGATCGTTCGCTTCGACGGTGATCGAGCGCAGCCGGTCGGTGCCGATGACGCGGTAGCGCGCCGTCTGCAGAGGAATGAGGATCTGCTCGTCGGGGTTGAAGAACGACCCCTGCGAGCCCTTCTCGGACAGGGCGCCGATGATGTCAAAGGCGATGCCGCGGACCAGGATCTGCTGCCCGATCATCGCGTCGCGGTTGGAATTGAGCAGCGTGGGGACCGCGGCCCCGATGACCGCCACGCGCCGCCGCGCCGCGTCGTCGCCGGCGGTGAACATGCGGCCGGCCGTGATCGTGTAATTGTGGACAGTGACGTAGTTCGGCGTGGTGCCCACGACGTTCACGTTGATGTTCTGGTCGGCCTTCTGCACCTGGAGGTTGTTGCTCAGCTCGGGCACCACCGAACGGACGTAGCGCGCGTTGTTCGCGAGCGCCGTGTCGTCGTCCATCGTCAGGCTCACGCGGTTGCCGCTGGCGACGCCGCGCATGAAGCTCTGGCCCGGGTACACGCTCAACAGCGTGGGCCCGAGCGCCTGAATGCGGTCCTGCACGGACTTCTGCGCCCCCGAGCCCAGCGCGATCATCGTGATCACCGCGCCCACGCCGATGATGATGCCCAGCATGGTCAGCAGCGAGCGGAGCTTGTTGGCCCGCAGCGCCTCGAGCGCGACTTTGACGATCTCGCCCAGCAGCATCGCTACCTCGGCGCTCCGCTCGTGAGCACCAGCACGGTGTCCTTCTCCGCCAGGCCCGCCGTCACCTCCATGTAATCCTGATCCGTGAGCCCGGTGGCGATGGACACCGGCACGATCTTGCCGCCTCGCAGCGCGAACACGATGTAGCCGGGGCCGGCCGTCGCGGTCGGCGGCTGCGGGGGCCGAGCGCCGTGCCCGCCGCGCCGCCTCACTTCGGCGGCGTGCAGCTTGCCGCCGTCCCGCAAGGTGTCAGCCGTAGACTGCGGCGCGTCCGCCGGCGCCGCGAGCTGCCGTGCGACGGCCAGCGAATCGAGGCCGAGCACGCTCGCCGCGGACGCGACGTCCTTGGGCGTGCGCAACGCGGCGTTCGGCACGGCGAGCACACCCTGGCGCTGCCCGATGTGAATCTCGACTTCGGTGTTCATCCCCGGCTTGAGAACGTGCTCCGGGTTGGGGATATCCACTTCGACCGGGAACATGGTGACGTTCTGGCTCACCTGCGCCTGCGGCTCGATCTTGAGGACGGTGCCGTCGAAGCTACGGTGGGGGAAGGCGTCCACGCTGATCGTCACCGGCACGCCCGGCTGCACCTTGCCGACGTCGGTCTCGTCCACCAGGGCGGAGACCTGCACCGTGTCGAGGTTCGCCATCTTGAGGATGACGGTGCCGCCTCCTACGTCGTTGGTCGGGCTCGAGATCACCGTGCCGAGCACCGCGTCCAGCTCGAGCACGGTGCCGCTGATCGGCGCGCGAACGTGCGTGTCCTGCATGGCGTCTTTGGCGGTCTGGAGGTTCGCCTGCGCCGTGGCGACGGCGGCGTGTGCCGTAGCCGCCGCGAGCCGGGCGGAGTCGAGTCCCGCCTGCGTGATCGACTGGCTCTGGAACAGGGCCTCGCTCCGCTTGAGCTGCGCCGTCGCGGTCTCGAGCTGAGCCTGCGCCACGCCGAGATTCGCCTCGGCCTGCGTCAGGTTGCTCTGCGGAATGCGCGGGTCGATGCGCGCCAGCAGCTGACCCTGCTTCACCTCGTCGCCGGTCTGTACCGGCTCTTCGAGGATCTCGCCCGACGCCTTGGATTTGACGCTCAACGTGAGGATCGGCTGGATCACGCCCGAGGCGGTGGCCGTGACGACGATGTCGCGGTGCTCCACGGGAATCTTCTGGTAGGGCGGCGCGGGCTCTGCCCGGCGGCAGGCGACGCCGAATACGGCACACGCTGCCAGCGCGACGCGGACGAGGTGCGTGACTCGGCTCACCGCGACCCGCCGCTCTGCTGCCGCAGTCCGGGCAGCCCGCCACCGGTCACGTTCTGGAACCGCTGCTTGAACTGCTGCTGCGCCTGCACCAGCGAGGCGCTCGGCAGTACCAGCACGGTATCGCGCTCCGTGAGTCCGCTCGTCACCTCGATGTAGTCCTGGTCGGTGAGCCCGGTCTTGATGGGCGCGGCGACGAGCTTCCCGTCCCGCAGCGCGAACACGACGTAGCTCTGGTTGTTCCGAGTCTGGCGCGACTGCCGGAATCTGGGTCCCGGCGCCCGGCCGAACACGCTGCCGAGCAGTCCGCGGTCGGCCGGCGTCGGCTCGGCACCGCTTCGCATCCGCTTCATCACGGCCTGGAACTGCTCGGGCGTCACGCCGGGCGGGAGCGTGACCGTGCGCCCGTTGGGGAGCGTAACGGTCTGTGCACCACCGCCCGCGCCGGCTGCGGCCGTGTCGGGCCCGGCGCGCCGGCCGCTGTCCGCGGACTGGGCGGCTGCGATTTGCTGAGCTACGGTGAGGGAATCGAGCCCGAGCAAGTCGGCCGCGGAGGCCACGTCGCGCGGCGTGCGGAGCGCGGCATTGGGTACGGCCAGCACGCCCTGCCGCCGCCCCGTCGGGATCCTCACCTCCGTGTTCATGCCAGGCCGGAGCAGATGCCCGGGGTTGGGGACCGCGATGAGCACCGGGAACATGGTGGTGTTCTGCACGACCTGCCCCTGCGGCAGGATCTTCGCGACGGTGCCTTGGAACGGGTGATCGGGATACGCCTCGACGTTGAGCGTGGCCGGCATCCCGGCCTGCACGCGGCCCACGTCCGTTTCGGCGACGAGCGCCGAGTCCTGCACGCTGTCGAGGCTCGCCATCTTGAGGATGACCGTGCCGCCGCCCAGCGTGGGGCTCGAGATCACCGTGCCGCGCACGGCGTCCAGCTCGAGCACGGTGCCGGTGATCGGCGCCCGTACATGCGTATCCTCCATGGCGTCTTTGGCGGTCTGCAGGCTCGCCTCGGCGTCGACGGCCGCCGCCTTGGCCGTGGCCGCGGCGAGCTTGGCCCGCTCGTAATCGGTTTCGGCGAGCGACCCGCTCTTGTACAGGGCCTCGCTGCGCTGCAGCTGCGCGGTGGCGTTCGCCAGCTGCGCGTGCGCCTTGTCGACGCTGGCCTGCGCCTGGACCAGGTTGTTTTGGGGCAGGCGCGGGTCGATGGTGGTGAGGAGCTGGCCCTTTTTCACCTCGTCGCCGGTCGCGACGGGCTGGCCGACAATCTCGCCCCAGGCCTTCGACTTCACGCTGAACAGCAGCACCGGCCGGATCACGCCCTGGCTGATCACCGTGACCACGACGTCGCGGCGCTCGACGGGGACTTTCTCGTACAAAGGCGCGGTCTGTGCCGTCTGGCAGGCGACGGCGAGCAACGCGAACGCGGCGACTGCGAAGCGAGGGCTCACGTCACCCGCTCCATCTTCTCGTCGCGCGCGATGAGGCCATCGCGCAGGTGGATCTGGCGGAGCGCGTGGGCGGCGATGTCGGACTCGTGCGTCACCAGCACGATGGTCTGGCCGGCGTCGTGCAGTTGCTCGAACAGCTTCATGATTTCCTCGCCCGTGGCCGAGTCGAGATTGCCCGTGGGCTCGTCGGCGAGCAGGATCGACGGATCGTTCACGAGCGCGCGCGCGATGGCGACGCGCTGGCGCTGGCCGCCCGACAGCTCGTTGGGGCGGTGCTCCATGCGGTCGCCGAGCCCCACGTGGTGGAGCGCCTGCGCGGCCTTTTCGCGCCGCTCGCGCGCCGGCAGCCCCGCGTAGATGAGCGGCAGCTCCACGTTGTGCAGCGCGCTCGCCCGGGGGAGCAGGTTGAACGTCTGGAACACGAAGCCGATCTCTTTGTTGCGAATCCGGGCCAACTCATCGTCCGACAAGTCGCTCACCTTCTGGCCGTTGAGCCAATATTCTCCGGCGGTCGGTGTGTCGAGACAGCCGATCAGGTTCATGAGCGTGGATTTTCCCGAGCCCGAGGGGCCCATGATGGCCACGAACTCGTTTCGCTTGATCTGGATGTTCACGCCGCGCAGCGCGTGCACCACCTCGCCCCCCATGTCGTAGTCACGACTCAGCTTGTGCGTGAGGATCACGACGTCGGGCAGCGGCGTGTCGCCGGTACGGAACGTCGTCAGCTCGACGCTGGTCATAGCGCGTGCCCCACGATCGCCTCGAGCTGCGCGCGGGCGATGAGATAGTTGTAGCGGGCCTGCACCTGGCTCACGGCGGCCTGGGTGAGGTTCGCCTGGGCGGTGAGCAGGTCGAGCAGGGTGCCCGCGCCGAGCCGGTAGCGCTCCTGCTGCACGCGGACGGCCTCGGTGGCGGCGGCGACGTCGGCGCCGGCGATGGCGATCTGGGCCCAGGCCGTGAATGTCGCCGCGAGTTGTTGGGTGTACAGGGCGTTCACTTGCCGGCGTGTGTCGGCCGCGGTGGCCTTGGCGACGTCGCGCTGCACCGCCGCCGACACGTAGGCGGCTTCGCGTGTGAACCCGTTGAACAGAGTCCAATTGAGCGAGAACCGCAGCGCCCAGTTGTTGACGTAGTCCTTGGTCGTGTACCAGGGAGACAACCCAAGGCGACCCAAGCTGTCGACGCCGCTGTAGCCGTTCGAATACGAGACCGAGAGCGTGGGCCAGTACTGCGAGCGCGTGACGCCGACCTGGGCTCCGGCCGCGCGAGCCTTCGCTTCCGCCGACTGCACCTGCGGGGAGGACGCCAAGACCTCGGCGCGCAACGTCGTCGTATCGGGAAGCGCCGGGAAGGCCGTGTCGGGGACCGCGCGTACCAACTGGTCCACGCCGACTTGGCGTCCGAGGTTGGCCTGGGCGGTGGCGAGGTTCGCCTGCGCCTGGAGCAGGGCGAGCAGCGCGTTGCCGACGTCGACCGTGGCCGTGAGTGTGTCGGAACGGGTGGCGGCGCCGGCCTGGAACTTGTTCACGGCGGTCTGCAGCTCGGCCCTGGCGCGCTCGACCTGAGCGCTGCCGACTCGCACGAGCTCCTCGTTCGCGAGGGCAGTATAGAAGACCTGGGCGGTCGTCGCGGTCACCTGGTAGCGTTGGCTCACCACCCCGGCGTCGGCGGCGTCCGCGGTGGCGGACGCGGCGCTCTTGTTGGCGAAGCGCCGGAAGCCGTCGAAGAGGTCGATGCTCAGCCCGAGCGACCCCGAGTACGACGTGCCCGACGAGGTCACCACCTGTCCGGTCGAAGAGTTATACCGGTTCGGCGACGCCAGGTTGGACGACCCGCTGCCGGTGATCGTCGGCAAGAACGCCCCGGCGGCGGACAGCTGCCCAGCGCCGGCGTTGCGCTGATCACCCCGCGCCTGCACCATCGCGGGCTGCACGTCGAGCGCCCGCCGCACCGCCTCCTGGAGCGTGATCTGGAGCGGCGCTTGCGGCACCAAGGGCGGCTGCTGCGCCGCGAGCCCCGTCGCCACCACCGCCCACACCACGCCTCCGACGATCGCCAGCCGCGTCCCCGTCATTGCTTCCGTCCGCCCGAATCGCTCTTGACCCGCTCCCTTTGATGCCGATGCCGGGCAATAAGGTCGCGGTAGGTCGCCTGCTGCTCGGGAGTGAGCTGGCGCGACACCTCGGAATCCATCGCGGCGCGCAGGGTGTCGAACCGGGGCCGCACCGTCTCCCACGCCTCGCTCATGCGCGTGTAGTGGCGTTGCAGGATGGCGTGCACCGAGTCGCGCTGCAGCGCCGTGAGCCGCAGCTCGCCGTTCAGCTCGCCCATCAGGCGCTCGACCCCGTGAGCCCGCTCGGGCGCCGCGGCGGACGCGTAGCGGACCCACAGGGCCCGGCCGCCGACGCCGACGACGACGCCGGCCCCGAACGTCGCGGCCAAGAACGCCGCAGCCCAGGTGGTGGAGCGGTTCAACATGGCGGCCTTTCCTTAATTGCCGATGACGGAGGCGAGCACGATGTCGACTTCTCCGGGGTGCGCCGGGGGTGCCATCAGCGCGTCGTACACCGACGGCCGCGGAGCGGGCGCCGCGCTGGCGCGGCCCACCAGGTAGCCGGCGGCGAGCGCCACGAGGACGGCGGCGGCGACGCCGGGGCGCGCCCAACGTGCCAGTACCGCGTCCCACGACGCGACGCGCGCCTCGGCGGCGCGCGCCAGCACGCGCGCGACGAACGACGCGGCGTCACCCGGGTCCAGCGCCCGTCGCAGCTCCTCCCCGAGCACTGTGTCGGGTCGGTGATCGAACGGCAGCGGCTCCTTCATGCCTCCTCCTTCCAGTCCGCCAGCAGCGCGCGCAGCCGGCGCCGCGCGTGAAACACTTCCGATCGCACGGTCCCCTCCGGGATGCCGAGCACCGCCGCGATCTCGGCGTGCGAGTACCCCTCCACGTCGAACAGCACGACGGCAACGCGCCGCCGCTCGGGCAGCTCGGCCAGCGCCTGCCGCAGCCGCTCGCCCAGCGCCCGCCGCTCGGCCGTCGTGTCGGGCCGGGGGCCGCCGGCGGTGAGCCCCGCGTCGAGCGGATCGACGCGCCGCACCGTGCGACGGCGGCGGCGATCGGTCGCGGCGTTGGCGACGATGCGCAGCAGCCAGGGACCGAAGGGCCGCCGCGCGTCGTACTGATCGAGCTTCACGAGCGCCGACAGCATGGCGTCCTGCGCCGCGTCGTCCGCGTCTTCGGGGTTGCCCAGCACCGCCCGGGCCACCCGGCGCGCCACGCCGGCGTAGCGCTCCACCAGGACGCCGAACGCCGCGCGGTCGCCCGCGGCCGCCCGGACCACCAGCTCCGCCTCGTCCTGCTCAGCTATACGCGCAGCCCGCTGGGGGGGTTGGGGATCAGCCATCGTCCGCGTCCCGGGAACGGCGCCGCTCGAAGGCGTACAAACCGAACGCCAGGGCCACCGCGAACGCTCCTGCGGCGAGCACGCCAGACATGATACGGGGGAAGGCGAGCAACAGGATCCCGATGCCGGCGCTGGCCAGCGCGGCGGTCGACGCCATGGCGCGACGCAGCCCGCCCGCCACACGGCGCAACGCCACCACCGCCACCGCGCCGAGCTCGTACCCCGAGCGCTTGTGCGGCGCGTCGCTGGCCGGCTTGCTCTGCGCCGCCGGCGCGCCCACGAGCTTGGGTGGCAGCAACAGCCGGCGAGCCTGCAGCACGATTTCGCGGCTGGAGGCGAGATCGCGCCGGAACTGGTCGGCGAGCTCTCCGGTCAGGGCCTCGCACTCGGCCGCGAGGTCGAGCTCGTAGTTGGTGAGCAGGCTCGAGACGTTCAGGTTGCTCGAGCCGACGCGGGCCCAGCGGCGGTCCACCAGCATCGTCTTCGCATGAATCATCGGACCCTGGTACTCGAACACGCGCACGCCGGCGCGCAGCAAGTCGCGATACCCGACCCGCGTGAAATTGCGCAGGATGGGCAGGTCGCTCGCGCCGGGCACCAGCAGCCGTACGTCCACACCGCTCCGCGCGGCGTCGATCAGGCTGGCGTACAGTGTAGCGGGCGCGATCAGGTAGGCGTCGGTGATCCACAGCCGCTCGGCGGCGGTCGCGGCGAGCAGCTGCACGGCGCGGTACACGCGGGCCCGGCCCGGCATGCCCTCCACCACGCGCACGATCGAGCTGCCGCACGGGGCGGGATCGGACGCGAGCTCGTCGGGCGGGAGCGCCGGGCCGGCGCGGCCCCAGATGCGGGCGAAGGCGCCGTCCAGCGCGGCCGCCGCCGGCCCGGAGACGGCGACCATGGTATCGCGCCACGGCCGGCGCCCGCGAGCCGGATCCCCCGCCCACTCGTCGCCGATGCACAGCCCACCGATCATCGCCCATTCGCCGTCGGTGGCGAGCAGCTTGCGGTGATCGCGCTGCAGCAGCTCGAAGGGGCGCGGGGTGAGCAGGGGATGGAACGCGCGCACCTCGGCGCCGGCCTGCCGCAGCCCGCGCCAGTAGCGATGCGACGTGCCGAGCGACCCGAGCGCGTCATACAGCACGCGCACCCGCACGCCCGCGCGCGCCCGCTCGGCGAGCACGTCGGCGAAGCGGCGGCCGGTCGCGTCGTCGCGGATGATGTAATTCTCGAAGTGGATGGTGGCGCGTGCCGCGACGATCGCGGCCACCATGGCATCGAGCGCCCGCGGGCTGTCGGGGTAATGCTCGAGCCGGTTCCCCCCGATCGGCCGGGCGCCGGCCGCGCGGTCGATCGCCCGGCTCAGCTCGTCCGGCGGCGCGGGCGCGACCCGATCGGCCGGATCGACCGGATGTTGGGCCGCCGCCACCCTGCGAGAGGCCCTCACCCCACGGGGGCGGCCGCGGCGCCCAGACCGAGCGCGCCTTCCACCGGCCGGAGGGCCTGGATGACGAAGGCGATGTGCTCCTCCAGCGGCACTCCCAGCTCCTCCGCCCCCTGGCGCACCTCGTCTCGGTTCACGCCCTTCGCGAACGCCTTGTCTTTGAGCTTCTTCTTCACCGACGAAACCTCGAGATCCGCGAAGCTCCTGGAGGGCCGCACCAGCGCGCACGCCACCAGAAACCCGCACAGCTCGTCCACCGCGAACAGCGTCTTAGCCAGCGGCGTGTCGCGCGGCACGCCGGTGTAGTTCCCATGTCCCAGAATCGCCCGGCACATCGTCTCGGGCACGCCCCGCTCCCGCAGCAGGCGCACGCCCCAGGCCGGATGGCCCTCGGTGGGTGAGTGCTCGGGATTGGGGAACTTCTCGTAGTCGAAGTCGTGCAGCAGCCCCACGATTCCCCACGCCTCGGTATCCTCGCCGTGTCGCTGCGCGTAGGCGCGCATCGCCGCCTCGACGGCCAGCATGTGCTGCCGCAGCGAGGCAGACTTCGTGTGCTCCTGCATCAGCTGCAAGGCTTCTGCGCGGGTCATGGTTCCAGGGTTCCGTTGTGTCGGTCATCCCCGGGCTTGCGCCCGGGGTTAGTTGTCACCGCTCCTGTTTCACTGACCCCGGGCGCGAGCCCGGGGTTACTCCACCGCCGGCTCTGTGTCCACCTGCCACCGCTCCGCCCACAGCTCCGCCATGAGCAGCGGCCACAGCTTGCGGGCGTGGTTCCGTTTCCCCGACCGGTGCTCGGCAAAGAGGCGCGCCGTGGGCGCCCCCGGGAACAGCCGGGGCGCCATGAGGTGACGCTGGGCGAGCGCCGCCAGGCCGGTGTTGAGCCAGCGCGCCACCGGCACCGACAGGCCGCGCTTGCGGCGGCGAATCACGCCGCCCGGCACCAGCCCGCGCGCCGCTTCCTTTAATATCGCCTTGGTGGTGAAGCCCCGCACCTTGAGCGCCGGCGGCAGGGGGAGGGCCAGTTCCATCATCTCGCGGTCCAGATAGGGGGCGCGCGCCTCGATCGACGCGAGCATCGTCCCGCGATCGACTTTGGCGAGCAGGTTGTCGGGCAGGTAGGAGAGGAAGTCGAGCCACAGCAGGCGGTTCAAGGACGGATCGCCGGGGAACTGGTCCAGCAGACCGGTCGCCCACGCGACAGTGCGCGCGTCGGGCCCGAGCGCGCCGAACCAGGTGAGGTGCCGCTCGAGCGGCGGCAACTGGGCCGCCGCGACCAGCTCCTTGAGCAGGAATTCGATCGTGACCTTCCCGGTCGACGTGGGAAGGCGATTCACGAGCCAGGCGAGCGCCGAGCGTCCGGGGATCCGGCGGTACAGGCCGGCGGCTTTGTGCCCGAGGTACGTCGGATAGCCGCCGAACAGCTCGTCCGCGCCTTCACCCGAGAGGACGACCTTGACGTGCTCGCGCGCCGCCTCGGCCAGGAGGAAGGTGGGCAGGATGGCGGGGTCGCCCATCGGCTCGGCCAGCGAGCGCGTGACGACCTCGAACGCCCGCTCGAGCGCGGCGCCGTCCGCCGTGACGACGTGGTGGATGGTGCGGATGGAGTGGGTCACGGCTTCCGCGTAGCCGCTTTCATCGTACCCCGGCTCGACGAATCGCACCGAATAGGTGTGGATGCGCTCGCCCGCCATGACGCGCGCCGCCGCCGCCGCGAGCAGCGAGGAATCGAGCCCGCCGCTCGTGAACACGCCGACGGGCACGTCGGACATGAGCTCACGCTCCACGGACGCGAGCAGCGCGTCGCGCAGCGCGGCGGGCCGATCGTGCCGCGACGGAGCGGCGGCCGCGGCGGCCGCATCCCAATAGCGGCGCAGCGCGACGCCGCTCCGATCGGCGACGAGCAGGTGTGCCGGCGGGAGCTTGGAGATCCCGGTGATCATCGTGAGCGGAGCGGGGACATACCCGAGGGCCGCGTACAGTGCCGCGGCCGGCGGATTCACGCGGCGCGGCTGGTCGGGATAGACGAGCAGCGCCTGCACCTCGGAGGCGAACCGCAGCTCGCCCGCGACCTCGGTCCAGAACAGCGGCTTCTCTCCTGCCCGGTCACGCGCCAGGATCAGACGGCCGCGCGCATCGTCCCACACGGCGAGCCCGAACATTCCCTCGAGCCGTGGCACGGCGTCGGGGCCGAGCCGTTGATACAGCGGCACGATCGTCTCGATGTCGCCCGACGAGCGGAACGAGTAGCCCGCCCGCGCGCATTCTTTGCGCAACGCCGGCGCGTTGTAGATCTCGCCGTTGCAGATCATCCAGATCGTGTGGTCGGGACTCTGGAACGGCTGGTCGCCGGTGGTCAGGTCCATGACGGCGAGGCGGCGGGCGCCCAGGCGCGCGCGCTCGTGGCCGACGACGCGCTCGCCGTCGGGGCCGCGATGGGCGAGCGCGGCGGCCATCGCGCCGAGGCAGCCCGGGTGCCTCAAGGGGGCGCCGGAGAGCGACACGGCGCCGAAGATGCCGCACATGCCTCACCCCCTGTCCCCCTCTCCACGACGTGGAGAGGGGGGACGACGCTCGCCCGTCCGTCCCCCCTCTCCGCTGCGCGGAGAGGGGGTCAGGGGGTGAGGCTCGCACGGGCCGTAGGCGGCGTAGTGGCTGTCGGCCGCGAGAAGGGGCAACGCGGCGCCGAGCGTCTCGCGCGCCTCGCGGTTGCCGGCGCCGGCGAGAAACACGGTGGGGACCGGGCAACGGGCGAGTGCCTCGCGCCAGTAGCCCGCGGGGAGGAGCGGCGATCCCGTGGCGGTCCGCAACCGCTCCACGTTGTCCGCGATATAGTTGCTCGTGAGCTCGGCGCCCGTGGGAGTCGCTACCGCAATGGGGCGACCGAGATAGAAGGGCAGCGAAGGCGGGTACGCCAGGACGCCCAGCACGGCGCCGGTACCGCCGGCGCGTTGCAGGGCGGCGGCGGTGGCGCCGGCTACCGCGGCGGAGGAGCGGTCGTCGCCCACCGCGGCGAGCAGATTTCCGGACAGGAACGGGATGGCGATGACGACGACGGCATACCCCCAGATCGTGACGCGGGGGCGGCGGGCCAGGGCGCCGAGCGCGACCAGGGCAGCCGAGCACAACACCACGACGCCGAGGGCGAGCGCCGCCGCAGGAATGGCGGCCTTCTCGGCGGGCGTGAGGCTGATCGGCGCTGGGAGCCAGCGCGTCAGCGCGACCAGCGCGAGACCCCCCAGCAGGGCGACCGCCACATAGGCGCGCGCGCCGGTGGTGCTCGCGCCGGTGGTCAGGTTGCGGGTGGCCGCGAGCGCGACCGCCGGCATGAGCGGCAGCACATACTGCGGCAGCTTCGACTGGTTTAGCGTGAAGAAGAGCAGCGGTGCGATCAACCAGCAGGCGAAGAGCAACGGCTCACTCGTGGCCGGGTCGCGGCGCGCCGCCCACGTGACGCGCCAATGTCGCAGGCGCGCGAGCGCCGGGATGATCCAGGGGAAGGCCGCCACGGGAACGATCGGCAGGTAGTACCAGAACGGCGCGGTGCGATGGAAGCTCGTGGTCGTCACGCGCGCCAGGGTCTCGCGCAGGAATACGTAACCGGGGAAATCCGGGTGCGCGACCGAGACGGCCACGAACCAGGGGAGGGCGATCGCGGCGAACGCGACGAGGCCGCGCCTGGGCAACAGGCCCCGCACGCTCGCGCCGGTCGCGAGCGCGTGCGGCACCAGCACGAGCAACGGGATCGCGACGGCGATGGGTCCCTTGGTGAGGGCGCCGACCGCCATGGCCGCCCAGGCGGCGACCGGCCGCTGTTCGAGCATTCCCAGGATGGCGGCGGTGGTGCACAGCGTGAGCGTGCTGTCGAAGATCGCCGTGCGGGCGTAGGCGAGGGGCAGCACCATGGTGGCGTAGGCGAGCCCGGCGAGCCAGCCCGCGTCGTCGCCCCAGCGGCGGCGCGCGACCCACGCCAGCAGTCCAATAGTCGCGAGCGTCGCGATGTAGGCCGGCAACCGGGCGGCGGTTTCCGTGAAGCCGGTGAGCTCCATGATCGCCGCCGCGGCGGCGAAGTACACGATCGGCTTGTCGAGGTAGGGCAGGCCGTCCAGGTGCGGGACGAGATAGTCGTTCGAGCGCGCCATCTCGCGCGCCACTTCGGCGTTGCGGCCTTCGTCGGGGTCGAGCAGGCGGTACCCGTTCAGGTTCCAGCCCAGCGCGATGCAGGCCAGCAGCAGCAGCAGCGGCGGTCCGGCGAACGGACGCGACGGCAGGGGAGTGGTGATCTGAGTAAGACTCGGCGTGTGGGTGATCGAGCTCGGGCGGAAAGCTATGCGAGGGCAGGAGAGGTCGGTAGAGGACGTTGCGCCGCCGGCTGGCGTCCCCCACGTTAAGCGCGGCTCGTTCGCCGAGGACCACAATGGACGAATGTGATTTTCATGGAGAGCGACTAGGGGCTGACACCCATTACGCCTCCGCCCCGACCAATTCCGGCCCCTGCCGTGGGAGCGTCCGCTTGCGGCCCGTGGCGATGAGCAGCGCCGCGGCCAGCAGGCACAGGCTGCCGGATATCCAAAACGCCGCTCGATAGTCGCCCCACG
>Ga0209805_1000003_pt1 | contig 184270 bp, 181 predicted proteins | sample GraSoiAngelo_148_FD_185905 | JGI IMG/M metagenome (GOLD analysis project Ga0209805, IMG submission 185905) | Grasslands soil microbial communities from the Angelo Coastal Reserve, California, USA - 14_1009_09_20cm (SPAdes) (version 2) | ecosystem: Environmental > Terrestrial > Soil >...
GGGGTGGGCAGTGGCGCGCGGCGCTCGATACCGCGCGCGCCCTGGCGCACGGCGACGTGATCTGGCGATTCGGCGCTCGCGTCACGGCCTTCGATACGCTCTCCCCGGAGGACGGCGCCACCCGGCTCGCGCCGGCGCTCGCCGCCGCGGCGGCGCGCGGCGGCCCCGTGGCGATCGTTACTGACGGCGCCATCACCGATCTGGCCGACGTGCCCCGGGACTTGCTGCAGCAGGCGCGCATCGCGGTCCTGCCGCGCGCTCCCTTCTTCGATGCCTTCATCGACTCGGTTGCGGGACCGACGAAGGTGAGCGCGGGAGACACGATCCGACTCGAGGTGAGCTACGGCGTGGCCGGGCGACGGGAAGGGGGAAGCGTGAAGCGGGAAGCGTTGCTGACGGTGGGCCTTGCGGGCAGGCGGCTCGCGTCTCGGCCCGCCCCGCTCCCCGACAGCGGCGTCGTATCGACCGAGATCACCCTTCCCGCTTCCCGCTTCCCGCTTCCCGGCTGGCACGCGCTCGAGGTGCGTCTCGCAGGTGTCTCCGATTCCGAGCCCCGCGACGACGCGCGTACCATCGTGCTCCAGGTGAGCGCACAGCCGTCGATCGTGCTGCTCGCGTCGCCTCCCGACTGGGACACGCGCTTCCTGGCGCATACGCTCGAGGACGTCGCCCGGGTAGGGGTCAAGGTCCTCGTGGCGGCCGACCCGGGCGGCAAACGCTGGCGTGACGCCGCCACCCTGGCGGCGGCGCCCCCCGGTGAGGTGACGCGGGCCGTGCAGGGCGCGGCGCTGCTCGTCGAAGCAGGTGATCCCGCCACGTTCGCGCGGGTCGCTCCCAAGGGCGCCGTCCTGCTCTGGCCGCTCGGCCGCCGCCAGGAAGGCGACTGGTATGTCCAGCCGCCCGCTGCTTCACCCATCGCAGGCGGGCTCGCGGGTGTCGCGTGGGACTCCCTGCCACCCGTCACGGCGCTCGGCGAGCTCGCGCCCGACAGTTCGGCAACGATCGCGCTCGCTGCCCGGCTGGCGCGGCGCGGGCCGTCGCACCCGCTGGTCGCGTTGTCGCAGCGCGGCGGCCAGCGCCGGGCGACGATCGCCGCGGGAGGACTGTACCGCTGGGCGTTCCGGGGAGGCGCGAGCGCGGAAGCGTATCGTGCCCTGGTGGCCGGGTTGACCGACTGGCTGCTGGGCGGGGGAGCCGGGAGCGGGGAGCGGTTTCTCCCGGTGACGGCGGCGACTCCGAGCGGGTTGCCGGTCCAATGGCGCTGGATGGCCGCGGGCGAGCCGCGCGACATCGTGCTAACGATCACGTCGGCCCGCGGGCTGCGACAGGACACGCTGCGGTTCGATGCCGAGGGCCGGGCCGAGCTGTGGCTGGCGTCGGGCCAGTACCGCTACGCGGCCGCGGAGGGGCCGGAGCGCGGCCTGGTCGTGGTCGATACCTCCTCGGAGGAGTGGCGCCCGGGGCCGGTCGTGGTTGCTCCTCAAGCGGGTGCGGCGGGGAACCGGCTCGCCAGTGTCGCGCTGCGCGATCGCTGGTGGCTGTTCGCGGTGGCGATCGCCGCGTTCACCGCGGAGTGGGCGTGGCGGCGACGCCAGGGATTGCCGTGATGCGCCTGTGGGAGCGGCTGGCGCACGCGTTCGGCCGGGGGGCGGAGCGCGAGCGTGCCGCGGCCGAGCGGATCCTGCTCGAAGCCGACTTCGGCGTCGAGGCGACCGAGGCCGTCCTCGCGCACCTGTCGCGGGCTTCGGGCGGCGACTTCAGGACGGCGCTCGAGCGCGCGGTGACCGCGGCGCTCGCCCCGGATCCCGCGCCGGACGATCCCGGTGCGCTCGCGCGAGCGCCCACGCCGCCGACCGTGATTCTCGTGTTCGGCGTGAACGGGGTGGGCAAAACGACGACTGTGGCGAAGCTCGGCGCTCGTCTGTCGCGCGGCGGGCGGTCGGTGCTGCTCGCGGCGGCGGACACGTTTCGCGCCGGCGCCACGCAACAGCTCCAAGTGTGGGCCGATCGCCTGGGCGTGCCCGCCGTCACGGGCACGGGCGACCCAGCGGCCGTGGCATTCGACGCGATCGCCGCGGCGCGCGCCCGCGGTGCCGACACGGTGCTCGTGGACACGGCCGGCCGGCTCCATACCGACGACCGGCTGCTCGACGAATTGGAAAAGGTTGTCCGTGTCGTGGCGAAGCAGCAGCCAGGGGCGCCGCATGAGTCGCTGCTGGTGGTCGACGGCACGGTGGGCCAGAACGCGGTACACCAGGCCCGTGCGTTTGCCCGGGCGGTCCCGCTCAGCGGGCTCGTCGTGACCAAGCTCGACGGGACCGCGAAGGGCGGCAGCGTGGTGGCTGTCGAGCGGGCGGTGCGCGTGCCGCTGCGGTTCCTCGGGACGGGAGAAGCCTTGGGCGATCTCGAAGTGTTCGATGCGGCACGCTACGCCCGCCGCCTGGTGGACGCATCGTGACGCTGCAGCTCACGACCTCGGTGAAGTATTTGAAAGGAGTCGGGCCGAAGCGGGCCGAAGCGCTCGCGCGGCTCGGTATCCGCAGCGTGGGCGATCTGTTGTATCACGCTCCGCACCGCTACCTCGACGCGACCAGCGTCACGCCCCTCGCCCAGGCGCATGTGGGGAAGGAAGTGACGTGCATCGGACGCGTGGCGAGCACGGGCGTGCTCCCCACGCGTAAGGGCCTGCGGGTGTTCCGGGCCGTGCTGCGCGACGACGGAGGAGGTGCCGGCGGCGTGCTCGAGTGCGCCTGGCCGGGTCAGCCGTTCCTCGAGCGTCAGATCAAGAAAGGACAGCTGTTGTTGGTGACCGGGCCGGTGCGCTACTATCACGGGCGTCAACTCGTGCCGCGCGAGTTCGTGATCCTGGCGGACGAAGGGGACGCGGGCCCCGAGCGGGGGCTAGTGCTTCCGGTCTATCCGGCGACGGAAGGCCTGACCCACCGCCAGATCCGTGGGCTCATCCACCAGCACCTCGACGCGTTGCTGGCCTTGGTGCACGACCCACACCCCGACACGCTGCGCGAGGCCGTGGGCCTGCCCGACCTCCGCACCGCGCTCGCGGCGGTGCATCGGCCGGCGGCGGCGGCGGACGCGGAGGGCGGGCGCCGCCGCCTCGCGTTCGACGAGCTGTTCGACCAGCAGTTAGTGCACGCGCGCGCGCGGGCGCTGGCCAAGCGCTCACGGGCGGGGATCCGCTTCGCGCTGAGGAAAGAGCTTACCACCCGCCTCAAGGAGCACCTCCCGTTCGAGCTGACCGGTGACCAGCGGCGCGCGATCCGCGAGATTGCCGACGACATGACGGCGCCGCTGCGCATGCACCGCCTGCTGATGGGCGACGTCGGGACCGGCAAGACCGTGGTGGCGCTGTTCGCGATGCTGCTAGCCGTGGAGAACGAGTACCAGGCGGTGATCATGGCGCCCACGGAGCTCCTGGCCGAGCAGCATCTCACGACCTTGACCCGGCTGCTCGCCCCGCTCGAGCTCAAGCCGGACCTGCTGATCGGGCGGCTGAGCCCGGCGGAGAAGGCGGCGGCGCGCGAGCGGATCGCTACGGGCGCGTCGCGGGTGATCATCGGCACGCACGCGTTGATTCAGGAGTCGGTGAAATTCCGCCGCCTGGGCCTCGCGGTGATCGACGAGCAGCATCGCTTCGGCGTAGAGCAGCGCGCCGCACTGGTGGAGAAGGGCGACGCGCCCGACGTGCTGCTCCTCACCGCGACGCCCATCCCGCGCTCGCTCGCGCTCACCTGGTACGGCGATCTGGACGTGACCGAGCTGCGCGAGCGCCCACCGGGGCGGGGGCTCGTGAAGACGGCGCTCCGTACCGAGGCGGCGCGTCAGAAGATCTACGAGTTCATCCGCACCGAGTGCGCAGCCGGACGCCAGGCCTACGTGCTCTATCCCGTGATCGACGAGTCGGAGAAGGCCGACTTGAAGGCCGCTACGGTGATGGCCAGCCGGATCGCCAAGGTGTTCCCGGAGCTTGTGATCGGCCTGGTACATGGACGACTCAAGCCGGAGGAGCGCGACGCCACGATGCGCGCGTTCCGCGACAACGCCGTGCACATCCTGGTCGCGACCAGCGTGATCGAGGTGGGGATCGACGTGGCGAACGCGACGGTGATGCTGATCGAACACGCCGAGCGGTTCGGGCTGGCCCAGCTGCATCAGCTGCGGGGCCGGGTGGGGCGGGGCGCGGCGGCGAGCCACTGCATTCTCCTGTCGGACGTGCCCGAGGCGGCGCCCCGGCTCGAGGCGTTCGCCCAGACGACCGATGGATTCAAGATCGCCGAGCTCGACCTCGCGGAGCGGGGGATGGGCGAGCTGACGGGGGCGCGCCAGTCGGGCGGGGTGCCGCTGCGCTACGCCAATTTCGCCACGGACCTGCCGCTGCTCGAGGCCGCGCGCCGAGCGGCGGCGCAGATCATCGCGCGCGACCCGGCGCTGGCGCGCGCGGAGCACGCGGCGTATCGGGACAGGATCGTCCAGCGGTACGAACGGGGATTTGAATTGTTCAGGGTGGGTTGAGAACCGATGCGGAATGCGGAATGCGGAATGTCGAATGCGGAATGGCAATTCCGCACTCCGCATTCCACATTCCGCATTCGGTTGCGTTGACAGTCCTGCGAGCCGCAACTAGTCTACCGCCCCTATGCCCGACTTCCATCGGATCGAAGACCTGCCGCCGCTCGCGGGTCAGAGCGCGATCACGCGCGGCTGGGTGATGACCACCCGCTCGTCGGGCAAGATCGGGTTCGTGATGCTGCGGGACGGTACCGGGTCCCTCCAGGTCGTGCTGTCGAAAAAAGATCTGCCCGAGGCGGCGTGGGACGCGTTCGGCCGACTCACCCAGGAGACCTCACTGGAGGTCACCGGCACGGTGCGCGCCGACGCGCGCGCGCCGGGCGGCGTCGAGCTCACCGCATCCGACCTGAGGGTCCTCGGGCCGAGCGTCGACTTCCCGATCACGCCCAAGGAGCACGGCACCGCGTTCCTGTTCGAGCACCGTCACCTGTGGCTGCGCAGCCGGCGTCAGGTGGCGATCGCGCGGGTGCGTCACGAGGTGGTGCAGGCGATTCGGGACTTCTTCTACGAGCGGCATTTCGTCTTGGTCGACACGCCGATTCTCACGGGAGCCATCGGCGAGGCGGCCGGCCACCTGTTCGCCACCGAATACTTCGACCTGGGCACCGCCTATCTCGCCCAGACGGGGCAGCTGTACGTCGAGGCCGCGGCGGCAGCGCTCGGCAAGGTCTATTGCTTCGGACCCACGTTCCGGGCCGAAAAGTCGAAGACCCGTCGACACCTGACCGAGTTCTGGATGGTGGAGCCCGAGGTGGCGTGGAATGATTCCGACGCGAACATGCGGCTGCAGGAGGAGTTCGTTTGCTACATCGTGACGCGTTGCCTCGAGCGGCGCCGGGGCGAGCTCGCCGAGCTCGAACGCGACGTGCAACCGCTCGAGGCGGTGCGGCCGCCGTTTCCGCGCATTTCCTACGGCGACGCCGTGGCGAAGCTCAGGGCGCTCGGCAGCGATATGGAGTGGGGACGCGACCTGGGGGGCGACGCAGAGACGCTGCTCGCCAAGCAGTACGACCGTCCCGTGATGGTCTTCAACTACCCCAAGGCGGTGAAGGCCTTCTATATGAAGGAAAACCCCGCGGACGCCCGCACCGTCCTCAACAACGACGTGCTCGCACCCGAAGGGTATGGGGAGATCATCGGGGGCAGCCAGCGTGAGGACGACTACGACAAGCTGCTCGCCCGCATCCGCGCGGAGCACTTGCCCGAAGACGTCTACAGCTGGTACCTGGACCTGCGCAAGTACGGCACGTTTGTGCACGCCGGCTTCGGGCTCGGCGTGGAGCGCACGGTGGCGTGGATCTGCGGCATCGCGCACATCCGCGAGGCGATCGCGTTCCCGCGCACGTTGTACAAACTGTGGCCCTAGGATGCTGATCCTGGCGCGCGAAACGCGCCCGCGCGTGGCCATCGGGGTGGCACTCGGCGTGTGGGTGTTGGCGGTCGCGGCCGGGCTGGTGGCGGCGTAGCTCAGCGCGCCTTCACCTCATCCCACAACCGGTCCAGGTCGGTCAGACCGGCACGTCCGAGATCGAGCCCCCGCTGCTCGGCCAGCCGTTGCACGGCCTCGAAGCGCCGCGTGAACTTGTCGTTCGCCTGCTCGAGCGCCGCGCGCGGATCGATCGCGAGCTTGCGGGCGAGATTCACCACGGCGAACAAGAGATCCCCCAGCTCGTCTTCCACCCTTTCCCGTTTCCCGTTTTCCGTTTCCCGCTCCAGCTCTGCGATCTCCTCTTTCACCTTCCGCATCGGTCCCGTCGCATCGGGCCAGTCGAACCCTACGCCGGCGGCGCGCTCCTGGAGCCGGTAGGCCATCAGCAAGGGGGGCAGGGTGGCCGGCATCCCCTCGAGGACGCCACGTTTCCCCTTTCCGGTTTCCCCCTTCCCGAGTTCCCACGTTGCCGGCTTGTCGCCGCGCCCGAACAAGTGCGGATGCCGTCGCCACATTTTTTCCTCGAGGGTGCGCGTCACGGTCTCCGCGTCGAACTCGCCGCGCTCTTCCCCGATCACGATCTGGAAGGTGAGGTGCAGCAGCAGGTCGCCCAGCTCGTCGCGCACGGCGTCGGGCTCGCCCTGACGCAACGCCTGGTCGAGCTCGAGCGCTTCCTCCACGAGGTACGGGCGCAGCGTGTCGCGGGTCTGGACGTGGTCCCAGGGGCAGCGCACGCGCAGGTCGCGCACCAGCGCGAGGGCGCGCGCGAAGGCGGTGTCACCAGGCATCGGGTCTCCGGAGCGGCCGGGGTGGCGGGGAATCTAGCAGGCGGGTTATCATACGCGCGCCTGTGAACGGGTCCGTCCGGGGGCGAGAGTCCCGCGCGTGGGTCGAGGTCAGCCTCGCCGCCGTCGTCGAGAACGCCCGCGCGGTGGCCCGGGTCGCTGGCGCACGGCTCCTCCCGGTAGTGAAGGCGAACGGCTACGGGGTAGGAGCCGTCGCCGTGTCCAAGGCCCTCGAGTCGCTCGACCCATGGGGATATGGCGTCGCGACCGTCGACGAGGGCGCGGAGCTGCGGGCCGCCGGGATCACCCGACCGGTGCTGGTCTTCATGCCGGCCCACCCGACCCTGTTCCCCGAGCTCGAGCGGTTCCGTCTCACACCGGTGCTGGGCGACGCGGGCGGGATCCGCGACTGGACCGCGCGCGGCGAGCGGCCGTTTCATCTGGAGATCGACACCGGTATGGGTCGCTCGGGCGCGCGCTGGGACGAGATCGACGCGATCCGCGCCGCCGCCGACACATCGGCTCTGGAAGGCTGCTACACCCAGTTTCATTCGGCCGACCGGCGCGATGGCACGGCGGACGAGCAGCTGCGGCGCTTCGAGAGTGCGGTTGCCCGGCTGCCGCGCCGGCCGGCGCTGCTCCATGTCGCGAACAGCGCGGCGGCCCTGGCGGGCAAGCGGTTCGCCTTCGACCTGGTGCGCCCCGGCGTGTTCCTGTACGGGGGCTCCCCCGGGGACGGCTTCCCCGAGCCCCGGCCTGTGGTGAGCATTCGGGCCCGGGTGCTAGCGGTGCGCCGCCTGGGGGCGGGCGAGAGCGTCAGTTACAACGCGCTGTGGCGTGCCGCGCGCGCGACGACTGTGGCCACGCTCGGCATCGGCTACGCCGATGGCGTGCGGCGCGCGGTGGGGCTTTCGGGACAGGGCGCCGTACTCCTGCGCGGCCGGCGCTGTCCCATCGTGGGCGCCGTCACGATGGACCTGACGATGGTCGAGACGGGTGATCAGGCGGTGGAGGTGGGCGATGTGGCCACGCTCGTGGGCGATGGGATTACGCTGCGCGAGTTCTCGGCGTGGAGCGGCGAGCTGCAGCGCGCCGTGCTCACGTCGCTCGGGCCTCGGTTGCCACGCATCTACGATTGAAGCGCGCCGCCATCATCGTGCTCGACGGGCTCGGCATCGGGGCGTGTCCCGACCAGGCGGCCTACGGCGATGCCGGGTCCGACACGCTCGGGAACGTGGCGCGCGCGGTAGGGGGATTGCGACTGCCGAACCTGGAGCGCCTGGGGCTGGGGAAGTGTCGACCCATTCTCGGCCTCACGCCCGGGGATGCGCCAGTGGCCGCCTACGGTGTGGCTCTCCCGGCGTCCGCCGGCAAAGACTCGACCACGGGGCATTGGGAGATCTGCGGCGTCGTGCTGAAGCGCGCGTTCCGGACGTACCCGAACGGCTTCCCCACGTCGCTGCTGGACGACTTCGCGCGCCGCACTGGCCGTGGTTGGTTGGGCAACCGGCCCGCCTCGGGTACCCAGATCATCGCCGAGCTGGGCGAGGAGCATCAGCGCACGGGCAAGTGGATCGTATACACGTCGGCGGACTCGGTTTTCCAGGTCGCGGCGCACGAGCACACCGTGCCGCCGGACGAGCTGTATCGGGGCTGCCGGGCGGCGCGGGAGCTGCTCGTGGGCGAGCACGCGGTGAGCCGGGTGATCGCGCGGCCCTTCACGGGGCGGCCGGGCGCGTACCAGCGGACGTCCGGCCGCAAGGACTTCTCGATTGAGCCGGTGGGCGAGACGCTGCTCGACCGGCTCGCCGCGGCCGGCGTGCCGCGGGTCGGGATCGGCAAGGTGGACGATCTGTTCGCGGGCCGGAACATCGCGAGCGAGCACACGCCGACCAACCGGCACGCGTACCGGTTGGTCGAACGAGCGCTGGACGAGACGGAGAGGGGATTCATCTTCGTGAACGTGATCGAGTTCGACCAGACGTGGGGGCACCGCAACGACGTCGCGGGGTTTCATGAGGGGCTGCGGGAGCTGGACGCCTGGATCCCCCGGCTCGAGGCCCGCGCCACCGGAGACGACGTGATCATCCTGACCGCCGACCACGGGAACGACCCGACGACACCGTCGACCGATCATTCCCGGGAGGCGGTCCCGATCCTGGTGCTGGGGGGCCGCGTGCGGGCGCGCCCGTTGGGCGAGCGGCGCAGCTTCGCCGACATGGGCGCGACCGTGGCCGAGTTCTTCGAGGTGCCGCCCCCACCGCTCGCCGCCGGGACGTCGTTCCTGCCGGAGATCCGGGCTTGAGCGCGGAGCTGGTGCGCCGGGCGCGCGACGTCAAGCAGCACGCCTACTGTCCCTACAGCAAGTTTCGCGTCGGTGCGGCGCTCGAAGCGGCCGACGGCGGGGTGTACGTGGGGACCAACGTCGAGAGCGCGTCGTACGGGCTCACGATCTGCGCCGAGCGGATGGCGATCGGGGCGGCCGTGGCGGATGGGGGAGGAGCGGGGACGCGCGCGTTCCGTCGTATCGTGGTGGCGACCGACGTCGATCCACCGGCCTCGCCGTGCGGCGCCTGCCGCCAGCTGCTCGCCGAGTTCGGGCTCGATCTCGAAGTGATCGCGGTGGGGCCGAGGACCGAGCGGCGCTGGGTGCTGCGCGATCTCCTGCCGGACGCATTCGCGAAGACGGCGCTCTCGCCATGATGGCGCGCCGCGCGGCGTTGATCGGCGGGGTGCTGCTGGCCGTTGCCTGCGTGGAGCGTGTGTCCGCTCCCGGGGCGTGTCCGTCGTTCTGTCCCTCGGGTCAGATCCAGATCGTCGACACGGTGCTGACGAGCATCATCGCGCGTGACTCGGCGTTCCGCGGCTACGTGACGGAGCCGCACGCCCCGCTGATGCTCGCGGCTGACCTCCCCGGCATCGTCGACGGGCGGCCGATCTTCCGGATCAAGGGCTTCGGGCCGACCTTCGTGTTGAGCGCCACCGATACGGGCGCGATCCTGGGCGCGGATTCGGCGCGCCTGCGGCTCACCGTGGCGCGGCGCGACACCGGGGCGCACAATCTCTCGCTCCGGTTCTACCGGCTGCCGAGCACCATCGATTCGACGACGACGTTCACCGACCTGACGGGTCCATTCACCGACTCACTCGTCAAGACGGTGAACATCGACACGCTGCTGGCGCTTCCGGGGCGCAAGGACACGCTCACGGGCGACAGCGTGGTGGTCGACACGGTCAATCATGTCCTGGTGTTGAACCTGAAGCTCGACAGCACAGCGGGCCGCTATGTGGGACCAACTGATTCCGGCACGGCCGCCTACGGCGTGCGCGTCTCGGCCGACTCGCTCGCCAGCATCGCCCTCACCAAGTCCACCCTGTCGTGGCAATGGTACTTGCGCGTGGACTCAGCGGGCATGCCCGTGGCGCGCACGCCCGCCCTGCGGGGGGCCGCCTTCGCGAGTTTCGTCTTCGATCCACCGCCGCCGCCGCCCGATTCCACCCTGGCGGTGGGCGGCGTGCCGTCGGCCCGCAGCATCCTGCGGGTGGCGTTCCCGCGCTTCATCCGCGACTCGTCCCAGATCATCCGCGGGACGCTCACGCTCGTCCCCGCCGCTCCCGTGCGGGGCGCGCCGTCGGATTCGTTCGTGGTCGAGGCGCACACCGTGTTCACGGACGTCGGCGCCAAGTCTCCCATCATCGTCGACGCGACGCGCACCGATACCACCGTCGTGCGCATCGGCGTCAGCGACACCGTGCGGATCGAGGTGACGAACCTGTTGCAGTTCTGGGCATCCGACACGACTCGGGCGACGACGCTCGTGCTGCGCGCCGAGCAGGAAGCGGCGTCCTTCTCGCTGATCCGGTTCTATCCCTCGCTCGCCCAGGCCTTCCGGCCGGCGCTGCGTATCACGTTCGTGCGACGCTTCCCCTTCGGGGCGCCATGACCCGGGCCACCCGCATCAGCGTTCTCGTCCTGCTCGGCCCCGCCCTTACGGGCGGGGCTGTGGTCCGCGCGCAGGACTCGCAATTCGGTATCCGCGGGCCGGGCACACCGGGCCGCTGGGAATCGGTGCGTTCCCGCTCGACGGGAGGAGCGTTCGGTCCGTTCGACCCGCTGTCTGCGCTCACCGAAGCCGGGCTGGCGGACGTGCCGCAGCTCACCGCCACCGCGATGCAAAGCGCCTCGTACCGCGACGCCGAAATCGCCGGGACGATCACCGCGTTGCGCGGCACGCGATTCCCGCTGCTGAACGTTGCGGGGCGGGTGCATCGGCGACTCGCGATCGCCGCGGGCTTCACGACCTACCTCGACCGGTCGTGGGACGTGACCTTGCGCGACTCGGTCGCGCTGCGCGGCACGCTGGAGCGCTACACGGACGAGGTCACGAGCGATGGGAGCATCGCCGATCTGCGGCTGGCGGCCGCCAGCCGGCTGTCGCGCCGCCTGGCGATCGGCGCGGGCCTGCATCTGCTCGCCGGCTCGACGCGCGAGACGGCCGAGCGCCGCTTCGACGACACGACCTTCCACACGGTGCAGCAGCTCGCCGAGGTGCGCTACTCGGGCATGGGCGTGTCGGGGAGCCTGCTGCTGGGCGTCGCGCCGGGGCTCAGCGTGATCGGCTGGGCCCGCGCGGACAACCGGCTGCGTGCCACGGTGGCCGACACGACGAGCGCCGAGACCGACCTGCCGCGCATGGCGGGAGGCGGGATGCTGTTTTCGCCCAGCGCGAGCGTGCGATTCGGTGGGTCCGTGGCCTGGCGCGGTTGGGCGCGGGCCGGCGCCGGCGCGTTCGACACCTGGAGCTGGTCGGCAGGAGCGGAGATCGGTGGCGGGCGCATGCCCTTCCGGTTCGGCGTGCGGGGCGGCCAGCTGCCGTTCGGGCCAGGTGCGACCGCACCGACCGAATTCGCCGCCGCGGCGGGGACCGGGCGCGCGTTCGCCCAGGGGCGCGCGCTCCTCGATGCGGGCGTGGAGCGGCTGGAGCGTCGGGGAGGGGGACTCACCGAGCGCGTGTGGACCGCACTCGTGGGTCTCACCGTGCGTCCGTGAACGTCTACTTCCATACCTTCGGCTGCAAGGCGAACCAGTACGACACGGCCGTGGTGCGACAGGCGTTCGCCGATCAGGGGGCGACGGTGGTGGACGACGCCGCGGTGGCGGACATCGCGGTGGTGAACTCGTGCACCGTGACGCACGAGAGCGAGGCGAAGCTGCGGCGCTTCGTGCGCCGTCTCGCGCGCCAGAGCGAGCGCCTCGAGACCGTCGTGATCGGTTGCGCCGCGGCCCGCGACGCGGGCGCGATAGCCGCGTTGCCCGGCGTGCGCGCGGTGGTGGGGGGCGCGGAACCTACGCGGGTGCTCACGGCCGCCGGCCTGACCTCACCCCCTGTCCCCCTCTCCGCCATGCGGAGAGGGGGAACCGGGAGGCAGGCCCGTGGTCTCCTCAAGATCCAGGACGGTTGCGACGAGCACTGCACTTTCTGCGCAACGACCATTGCTCGGGGCGCGAACCGCTCGCGGTCGATTTCGGAACTCGTCGAGGAAGCACTGGCGCTGGCGGAGCATCATGCGGAGATCGTGCTCACCGGCGTGCATATAGGGACGTACGGACAAGACCGGGAAGGGGGACGCGGGAAGAGGGAAGGGGGCTCGCTGGGGGAGCTCCTGGAGGCCCTCATCACCGCCGTCCCGTCCGTCCGCTTCCGGCTCTCCTCCATCGAGGCTACCGAAGTCGACGACACGATCGCCCGGCTTCTGATCGAGGCCCCCCGGAATCTTGCGGCACACCTGCATGCCCCGCTGCAATCCGGCTCGAACCGCGTGCTCAAGCGCATGGGCCGCCACTGGTACACGGCCGAATCGTACCGGGCGCGCCTGGAGTGGCTTGCCGCCCGGCTGCCGGTGCTCGGGCTCGGGGCGGACATCATCGCCGGCTTCCCGGGCGAGACCGACGACGATCACCGTGCAACGGTGGCGCTGGTCGCGGCGCTCCCGTTCACCTATCTGCACGTCTTTCCCTACAGCGAGCGTCCGGGCGCCGCCGCGGCGCGGCTGGGCGCGCCCGTTCCGCCCCGCGTGCTGCACCAGCGGGCGCTCGAGCTGCGCCGGGTGGGCGAAGCGAAGGCCCGGCGGCACCATGCGGGCCGCGTGGGCCAGCGCGCCGACGGCGTCGTGAGCGGGCATGGGGCAGGCAAGATCGAGGTGCTCACGCAAGACTACGTTTCGGTCTATCTTCCCACCGAGGAGTGGAACGGAAGCCCCCGCTTCGAGGTGACCGTCCGATAGCCATGCCGCGCATCTACATCGAGACGTACGGCTGCCAGATGAACGTCGCGGACTCCGAGCTGGTGCTCGGGGTGCTCGCGCGCGAAGGCTACGTCGCCGTGGACGATCCCGCCGCGGCGGACGTCGTGCTGGTGAACACCTGTGCCGTTCGCGACCACGCCGAGCAGAAGGTGCTGTCGCGCGTTGGGGAGCTGAAGCGCTCCAAGCGGCCGGGCGGCGTGCTGGGCGTGGTGGGGTGCATGGCGCAGCGGCTGGGGCCGCGGCTGCTCGAGCGCGTCCCGCAGGTGGACCTGGTCGTGGGTCCGGACGGCTATCGCGGGTTGCCCGACCTGATCGCCCGGGCGCGCGGCGGCGAGCGGGCCGCCGAGGTGGAGTTCAAAGCCTGGGAGCACTACGAGGACGTGCCGCCGGTGCGAGAGGGGGGGGCGGCCGCATCGGCGTTCGTGACGGTGCAGCGTGGCTGCGATTATCGGTGCACCTTCTGCATCGTTCCGATGACACGCGGGCCGGAGCGAAGCCGCAAGTTGGCGGACGTAGTGCGGGAGGTGACGGACCTCGCCCACGGCGGTACGACCGAGGTGACGCTCCTTGGACAGACGGTCAACAGCTACGCCGACGGGACGCGCGATTTCGCCGACCTGTTGCGCGCAGTCGGGAGCGTGTCGGGCATCCGCCGGCTGCGGTTCACGTCGCCCTATCCCACCGATTTCAGCGAGCGCGTCGTGGCGGCGATGGCGGAAACGTCCGCCGTGTGCGAGCACGTGCACCTCCCGGTGCAGAGCGGCAGCTCGCGCGTGCTCAAGCGGATGCTGCGGCGCTACGATCGCGACCGCTACCTGGACGTGGTCGCGGCGCTGCGCCGGGCCATCTCCGGCATCGCCCTCACGACCGACATCATCGTCGGGTTCCCGGGCGAGACGGAGCAAGACTTCCAGGAGACACTGTCGCTCGTCGAGGCGGTGGGGTTCGACGACGCCTACACGTTCCGCTATTCGCCGCGCGAGGGGACGCCGGCGACCCGCCTCAAGGATGTCGTGCCCGACCATGTGGCCGGGGAGCGGCTGGAGCGTTTGGTGGCGGCGGTCCGCGGGATCGCGCGCTGCAAGAATGTCGGGCTCGTGGGGACCACCCACGAGGTGCTGGTCGAGGGGCGAGCCAAGCGTGGCGATCTGCTCCAGGGGCGGACCCGCACCAACAAGGTCGCGCTGTTCGCAGGGCCCGACGCATGGGTCGGGTCCTACCGCATGGTGCGTCTCACCGGCACTACCGGCTCGACCTTCGCCGCCTTGCCGGTGGGCCAGGAGTTGGCCGTCATGGGGTGACGAACGTGACGTACGAGGTGGTGCAGCGGGAGTACGCCAAGCTCCGTCCCCAGCTGCCCCGGTTCTGCGGCTGCGAGACGTGCCGCGGCGACGTGGTCGTATACGCCCTCAACCGGCTCGCTCCCAGCTACGTGTCCACGCCGCAAGGCGAGGTGCTGGTGGAGCTGCGGCTCGACAGCGATCAGGAGAAAGCCAAGCTCGACGTCGCCCTGCTCGAGGGGTTCCGCAAGGTGGGGCTCGCGCCTCGCTGCGGCGCGCGGCCGGTACAGCTGATGTAGCCCGCTGAGGCGGCCGATGCGGCCGCCCATTCTCTTCCTTGCGCTAGCGTTCGGGGTCGGCCTGTGGGCGGGGCTCGACCCCTTCGCGTTGCCGGGTGCGGCGTTGTGGGGTACGGCGTTGCCGGTCGCCGCGGCCGGGATCTGGCTCGCCGGTCGAGCGCCGCTCGGCGCCGCGATCGGCGTCATGGGCGTCGCGGGGACACTGTGGGGTACGGCGGCGCGCCGTGAGCGGGACGCGACCTGCGCGGGGAGATGGGGACGGGAGGCGGGAAACGGGAACCGGGAAACGGTGGCCGCCGCCGTCCGCTTGATCGACCCGGTCTCGTCGCAGGGCGGTGTGGTGGACGCCGAGGCGCTCCCCGGAAGGTGCGGGGGCCCGCTGCGGCTGCGCTGGCCCGGGGAGCACGTTGCCCGCGGCGGGACGCAGTGGGTGGTCGCGGGTCGCTGGAGCGGTGTCGCCGACCGCGGCGTCCTGGTGGTCCGTCGGCTGATTCAGCTCGAAGCCACGCCGCGTGGCCGCGGCGCGGTGCGCGACGCGCTCGCCGCCCGCAGCGCCGGATTGTTCGGCGCGCGGGCGCCGATCGTCAACGCGCTGGTGTTCGCGCCCAACGCTTCGCTCGATCCCGACATTCGCGAGCGCTATGTCCGCTCGGGCCTGGCGCATCTCCTGTCCATTTCGGGCTTGCACGTCGGTTTCCTCGCCGCCTGGCTGGCGTTGCTGCTCCGCAAGCTTCATCTCGCGCCCGGTCCCCGGTTCGCAGCGATGGTTCTGCTGCTCGCCGGTTATCTCTGGTTGCTCGGGTTGCCGCCACCCGCCGTGCGGGCCGGCGCGATGCTGGTGCTCGCCGAGATCGCCCGGCTGCGTCAGCGGGTGGTGGCGCCGCGCGGCACGATCGCGCTCTCGGCGCTCGGCGTGCTGCTGGCGGATCCGTTCGCGTTACGCTCAGTAGGCGCCTGGCTCTCGGTCGCGGGAATAGCCGCCGTGATCTGGGCCGACCGCGCGTGCGCGCGGGAGCGGCGAGTCGTACGACTGGTCGCGCCCGCGCTGGCCGCCACGCTCCTCACCGCGCCCATCAGCGCCTTCACCTTCGGCACCGTGGCACCGATCGGCGTGCTCGCGAATCTGGTGGCGATCCCGCTCGCCGGGCTCGCCGTGCCGGGGCTGGTGCTGGCGCTGGCGCTGTCGTGGCTGATGACGAGTCTCGCGCGCCTGGTGGCCGGGGGTGCGGGGCTGGGACTGGCGCTGCTCGATCTCGTGGCGAGCACGGCCGCGGCAGTGCCGGGCGGGCACGTCGTGATGGTCGCCGGGTGGGCGGCGGCGGGGCTCTGGGCCGGGGTCGCGCTGGTCGCCTGGTGGCTGTGGAGGTCACCACGCCGCCCGTGGCTGATCGCCGCGCGCGTCGCATTCGTGACCACGATTCTCGTCGCGACGTCTCTGCGCGACGTCGTTGGGCTCGACGCCTGTCGTTGCTTGACGGTACATTTTCTCGATGTGGGGCAGGGGGATGCGGCGGCGCTGCGCACCCCCAACGGACGTTGGATCGTGATCGACGCGGGCCCCCGCACGCCGGAGTCCGACGCCGGCCGACGTATCGTGGTCCCGTTCTTGCGGCGCCAGGGCGCCAGCCGGGTCGCGGTGGCGGTGGCGACCCATGGCGACGCCGATCACCTGGGCGGCATGCCCGCCGTGGTCGAGGCGTTCGATCCCGAGCTGGTGCTCGAGCCGGGGGAGCCGCTGGGGCGGCCGCTGTATCTCGAGTTTCTCGCCCGGGTAGAAGAGTCGGACGCGCGCTGGCACCCGGCGCGCGCGGGCGACCGGATCGAGCTGGACGGCGTCACGCTCGAGGTGCTGAGCCCGGACTCGCTCTGGATGGCGCTGCCGCTCGATGTGAACGAGCACGGCGTGGTGCTGCGCGTGTCGTACGGCGCGGTGCGCCTCTTGTTCCAGGCGGATGCGGGCCTGCCGGTCGAGGCGCGGCTCGCCGGGCGGGTGGGAGCGGTGGAGTTGCTCAAGGTGGGGCATCACGGCTCGCGCAGCGCGACCTCGGACGGGTGGCTCGACGAGTTGGCGCCGCACGAAGCGGTGATCAGCGTGGGCCGGCACAACCGCTACGGCCACCCGACGCCCGAGGTGCTGGCGCGCCTGGCGGCGCACGGTATCACGGTGCTCAGGACCGACGAGGGCGGCACGATCACTTTCTCCACGGACGGCCACGGTGCAAGGCTCCGAAGTCATCACGATTGAGCGCTTCATCATGGAGCAGGAGCGGCTGCACCCGGAGGCCACCGGGGAGCTGTCGAACCTGCTGTACGATTTGTGCCTGGCGGCGAAGATCATCTCGCGGCACGTACGGCGCGCCGGTTTGAGCGACATCCTCGGTCCGGCCGGGGCGGTGAACGTGTCGGGCGATTTGCAGCAGAAGCTCGATCTGTTCGCCAACGAGACCGTGCGCCAGAGCGTGCAGTACACCGGTCGCGTGTGCGTCACCGCGTCCGAAGAAGACCCGGCGCCGGTGCCGGTCCCCCCGGGAAAGCCCTCCGGCAAGTACGTCGTGCTGTACGATCCCCTCGACGGCTCCGCCAACATCGACGTGAACGTCTCCATCGGCACCATCTTCTCCATCCACAAGCGCGTCGCCAAGAAGAACGGCACGGCGGGGCTGGCCGATTGTCTGCAAGTGGGGAAGAAGCAGGTGGCGGCGGGCTACATCCTGTACGGCTCGAGCACGATGCTCGTGTACACGACGGGGCAGGGGGTGCACGGCTTCACGCTCGATCCCACCATCGGCGAGTTTCTCCTGTCCCATCCCAGCATCACCACGCCACCGGTGGGCCGCTATTACAGTGTGAACGAGAGCAACTGGAATCGCTGGGCGCCGGCGGTGCAGCGCGTGGTGGCGGCGTTCAAGAACGGCGAGGGCAAGGTCCAGCCCAAGAACGCGCGCTACATCGGCTCCCTGGTCGCGGACGTCCACCGCAACCTGATCAGCGGGGGCGTGTTCCTCTATCCCGCTGCGACCAATTATCCCCAGGGCAAGCTGCGCCTGCTGTACGAGGCCGCGCCGCTGGCGTTCGTGGTGGAGCAGGCGGGCGGCCGGGCGACGGACGGCTGCCGCTCCATTCTCGACATCGTGCCCGAGGACCTGCACCAGAAGACGCCGCTCGTGATCGGCAGCCGGGACGACGTCGCGTTCGCGGCGCGCGTCATCGGGGCCGAGGCCGCGGTGGCGGCGCAGTGAGCGACCGCAAGCCCGTCTACGGTCCGGAAGACTGGACGGGTGATCCCGCGCGTCAGCTGGGGGACGCCGGCGCGTTCCCGTTCACGCGCGGCGTCCATCCTACGATGTATCGTGGCAAGCTCTGGACCATGCGCCAGTACGCCGGGTTCGGCACCGCCGAGGAGACCAACGCGCGGTTCCGCCATCTGCTGGCCGCGGGGCAGACCGGGCTGTCGGTGGCGTTCGATCTCCCGACCCAGATGGGGTACGACTCGGACCATCCGATGGCCGAGGGCGAGGTGGGGCGGGCGGGCGTGGCGATCGATACGGTGGACGACCTGGAGCGCCTGTTCCACGGGATCCCGCTCGACCAGGTTTCCACGTCCATGACCATCAACGCCACGGCGGCGGTGCTGCTCGCGATGTACGTCGTGGTGGGGGAAGAGCAGGGCGTGCCGCGGGCCAAGCTCGAGGGGACGGTGCAGAACGATATCCTGAAGGAATTCATCGCGCGCGGCACGTACATCTATCCGATCGAGCCTTCGTTGCGTCTCGTGACCGACGTGTGCCGCTTCGTGGCGGCGGAGGGGATGAGCTTCAATCCCATTTCGGTGTCGGGCTACCACATGCGGGAGGCGGGGGCGACGGCGGTGGAGGAGCTGGCGTTCACGTTCGCCAATGGGCTCGAATACGTGCGGCGCGCGGTGGCGGTGGGACTGGAGGTGAACCAGCTCTTGCCCCGGGTTTCGTTTTTCTTCGCTGCGTTCACCGACCTGTTCGAAGAAGTCGCCAAGTTTCGGGCGGCCCGGCGATTGTGGGCGCGCCTCATGAAGGAGCGCTTTCAGGCGAGTGACGCGGCGTGTCGTCTGCGATTCCACACGCAAACGGGAGGATCGACCCTCACGGCGCAGCAGCCCAAGAACAACGTGGTGCGGGTGGCGATGCAGGCGCTGGCGGCGGTGCTGGGGGGCACACAATCGCTCCACACCAACGCGTACGACGAGGCGCTGGCGCTCCCGACCGAGCAGAGCGCGACGCTGGCGCTGCGCACCCAGCAGATTCTCGCGCACGAAACCGGCGTGCCCGAGACGGCGGACCCCGTGGGTGGGAGCTGGTACGTCGAGGCGCTGACCGACCGGATGGAGCGCGAGGCGCGTCAATTGCTCGACGGGATCGAGCAGGCCGGCGGGGCGGCAAAGGCGGTGGAGCGAGGCAGGTTTCAGGAGGCGATCGCCAAGAGCGCGTACGCGGCACAACGGGCGATCGAGTCCGGCAACACGGTGGTCGTGGGGGTGAACGAGTACGCGGACGATCAGGAGATTCCATCGGTGGCGGCGCCGGATTACCGGGCGCTCGCGGCGGAGCAACGGGAGCGGGTAGTACAACTGCGGGGGAAACGGGAAAGGGGAAAGGTGAAGGCCGTCTTGGCGGCGCTGGAGGCGGCCGCCCGAGAGCCCGCCGCGCCGCTGATGGAGCCGATACTCGAGGCGGTGCGGGCCCGGGCCAGCGTGGGGGAGATCTCGGACGCGCTGCGCGGTGTGTGGGGCGTGTATCGACCCTCATGACGCCACGGCGTCGTAGACGCGCCGGAAGTCGAACGAGCGCCCTCGGCCGCCGTCGAAGCTGACGATCACGAACACCTGCTTGCCGTCCTGCGACCGCAGGCCCGCCGCCGTCCGGGAACACAATGGTGAACCGTCCGTGCCCGTCGGTCACGCGCTGCCGCGAGGCTTGCGTCTCGAGCGAGATAGCCTGGACCACGGCCCCGGCGAGCGGCTGGCTGTCGGGTCCCGTGACCGTCCCGGTGATGATGTCGGTCGTCGTGCCGACCTGAGCCGTCGCCCGACGCGGGGCAGCGGCCACCACCAGGAGACTCAGACTCCACATTAGAGGTCGACCGGCAGCCACGCGCGCGTGTTGTGAGGAGAGGGCACTCTGGTATACGCGGATAGCAGGGGCGATGCTGATGGCGCCAGTATGTAGTCTCCTTGCGCCGCTCGGTGACTCGCGCGCAGCTTACGTGCGTTCCACATGCGCACGCTCATTGCCTCCATCGAAGGCGAATACCGCCGCTACAAGACGCTCGCCGAAGGCGCGATCGACCAGCTGGCGGACTCCGTTCTCGCGGATGCGGCGGGCGGCGGCAATTCCATCGCCACCATCGTCTGGCACATCTCCGGCAACCTGAAGTCCCGCTTCACGGACTTCCTCACGTCCGACGGAGAAAAGCCATGGCGGGACCGTGACTCCGAGTTCCTGGCCCGCCACGTGACGCGCGCCGAGCTCCAAGCGAAGTGGGAGGAGGGCTGGCGGGTCCTGTTCGCCGTGCTCGCCGACCTCGCCGACGCGGATCTCGAGCGGACGGTGACGATCCGAGCTCAGTCACTCACCGTCGTCGAGGCGCTCCACCGTTCGCTCGCTCACACGAGCTACCACGTGGGTCAGATCGTCTATGTGGCCAAGGCGCTGCGAGGTGCCGACTGGCAGTCCTTGAGCATTCCACCTGGTCAATCGGCGCGGTACAACCAGGCGCCGGCCTTGGAGCGCGCGCCGCGCCCGATCCGCTAGGGCGGGCGCCGGTCGTCGTTCACCAGGAGGCGGGATGGTGCGGGGGCGCTGAGGCCGACCCACGCGCCATGGCGGCTGACCCCGGAGACTTGCGCCCGGCCCCACTGCGCCCGCAGCTTCCGGCGTGTCCAAGGTCCTGACCTTCCTCGGCGCGAGCGTCGGGGGCGCGATCGGCTGGTGGCTCGGCGCGCGCGTCGGAACGATGACGGCCTTCGTGGTCAGCACGGTGGGAACCGGTGTGGGCGTGTACGCGGGGCGCCGGATTGCGGACTCGCTGCTCGCGTGATGCAACAGGATGCCGGCATTACGGCGATCGCCCATGCAGCGCTTGTCTCGCCGCGCTGATTGTGTGTTATTGGCAGGTTACGTCATGGCCCTGGCCCATCAGAACCTCGCCGTCGCCGTCGCCGTCGCCGCCGCGAAGGAGCACGCCAGGACGGTGTTGCAGCGGTTCAGCACTTCATTCCCGACCTCGAGCACACCACGCGCGCCTGCGGCGACAAGCTCGCGTCCGTGAAACCGCTCGTGGAGGCGGCTCTAGGTGTCGCGCGCGGCACGCCCGACCCAGCCTGAGGGCGAGACCCACTGGGCGCGGTTGAAGACCGCGCTGGACCTGCCGCTACGCCTCGGCGCGTGGTATCGCGTCGTGGCCCCGGTGACGGCCCTGGAGGTGGTGGTCAGCATCCAGGGGACCCGCGTATCGGTGCCCCGCCCCTACGTCGAGTTGCGCGCGACGCCGCCCGGGGAATGGACCGTCGTGCGCAACCCGAAGGTCAGGCCCGAGCGCACGCCAGTGGGTCTGCGGCAGGCATACATCGTCTGCCCCGGGTGCCGGCGTCGCGTGGAGCTGCCCGCGACCCGGCTCGCAGAACAACTCTGTCCGCACTGCAACGAGACGTTCCCGATCGCGTGGGACGAGAAGCCCCGCAAGAAGGCCTGACGTCGCTCAGGTCTTGATGCTCTTCGCGGCCTCGTCCCACGACACCGCGCTCTTGCGAAAGTACGACTCGTTCGCCATGTGACAGGCCAGCGCGGCGTGATGGCCGAATACCACGTCTTCGGTCACCGGCTTCCGGGTTCGCACCGCCTCGAAGAACGTCCACAGGTGCGGCCGGACGTCGTCAAAATCGGGCCCGCTGAATGAGATCGCCTCCGGCATCGCGACCGGTTGACCCACCTTGGGATCGTTTTCCTCGTGCCACTTGGCGAGGTAGGCCTGCCGCAGCGCGCGCGGGTAGCTGCCCGTGTAATAGCTGGGATACTGATCCTTGCCCGATTGGGGCGTGAAACTCAGGCTCGATCCGGTGACCTCGAGCAGGCCCTTCGAGCCCTGGATGCGGTACGTCTCGGGCATTTCCGTACCCAGGTTCAACCGCATGTACACCGGCAAGCCATCGTAGTCGTACACGACCGCGTGGACGTCGGGCATGTTGCGGCCGTCTTTCCAGCGTCGGATACCGCCCACCGCGCTCGCCTGCTTGGGCGGAGCGTTGACTCCCACCATGAACATCATGCCGCTGACCAGGTGCACCAACAGGTCGCCGGCCACGCCGGTGCCGTACTCCTTCCAGCAGCGCCACCGCGCGAAGATGAAGGGATCGAACGCACGCTTGGGTACGGTCCCCTGCCACGTGTCCCAGTCGAGGTTCTTGGGAGAGAGATCGGGCGGCGGGGGATACTCCCACGCGCCCGTCGGGTCGTTTCGCCCGAGCCAACCCTCGACCAGCATGAGGTCGCCGAGCGTGCCCTGCGCGATCAGCTCCTTGGCCTTGGCGCAGACCTGGGAGCTCACGCGCTGCGAGCCGATCTGCACGATGCGGCCCGCCCGCTTCGCCGCGTCGACCATGGCGACGCCGTCGGCCGGGCTGTGCGACATCGGCTTCTCGCAGTAGATGTCCTTCCCGGCGCTCACGGCGTCCACCACGACCTGCTTGTGCCAGTGATCGGGCACCGCCGCCACGATGCAGTCGATGTCCTTGTTGTCGAGCAGCTCCTGATAACGGCGTGTGACGGGTAGATCGGGACGCACGATCTCGCGGGCCAGGACGTGCCGGCCGTCGTACAGGTCGGCGGCGGCGGCGCACTCGACCCCCGGCAGCGTGATGGCATTTGCCAAGAGTCCCGAGCCCTGCATGCCGATGCCGATCATGCCGAAGCGGACCCGGTCGCTCGGCGCCACGGCGGCCAGGTTCATGAAATGGCGCGGCAGCGGCCCGACGACGAGCGATGCGCCGGCCGCCGCCGCACTCGTGCCCAAGAACTCACGACGCGACCAATCGTTGCGCTTCCCTTTCACGGCGTCTCCCTGTCTCGAGGTCGGTCTATTATGCAGGCGCTACAGGTCGCCCCGATAGATGGCCCCGGGCGTCGCGCTACTTGACCTCGCGGGGACAGGCCGGCAGACTCGGCACGTGCGCGTGAGTGCCGAGTCCCGTTACGTCGTGTGCCTGCTCGGCGCGCTTCCCGGCGCGGCGCGGGCGCAGCACCCCCACTGGGCGTTTGGCCCGTTCCACAAGCCCAGGGCGGTGAACCCCATCCTCGCACCGGATCCCCGCGCCACGTTCCGCTCTCCCGTCAACGACACCGTCGTGCGGTGGGAGGAGCATGCCACGTTCAACCCCGCCGCCGTCGTGAAGGACGGCAAGGTCCACGTCCTGTACCGCGCCGAGGACGCGAGCGGGGACCCGCAGATCGGTCATCATACCTCGCGCATCGGACTGGCGGAAAGCGCGGACGGCCTGCGCTTCACGCGCCGCGGCGCGCCGGTGCTGTACCCCGACCGCGACGCGCAGGCCCCGTACGAATGGCCGGGAGGGGTGGAGGACCCGCGCGTGGTGGAGTCCGCGGACGGGACGTACGTCCTCACGTACACGCAGTGGAACCGCCGCATCCCGCGCCTCGCCGTCGCGACGTCCCGCGACTTGATCCACTGGACCAAGCGCGGTCCGGCCTTCGCCGCCGCGAGCGGCGGGAAGTACCGCGACCTCGAGTCCAAGTCCGGCGCCATCGTGACCCGAGTCGCGGGCGATCGCGTCATCGCGACCAGGGTGAACGGCAAGTACTGGATGTACTTCAACGTGCCCGAGATGCTGATCGCGACATCGGACGATCTGGTCGAGTGGACGCCACTGGAGGACGACGCGGGGCGGCCGCTACGCGTCCTCGCTCCGCGGCCCGGTTACTTCGACTCCTGGCTAGTCGAGGCCGGGCCGCCGGCCATCCTCACCGAGCGCGGGATCGTGGTGCTCTACAACGCCGGCAACAGCGGGACGTCCGGCGATGCGCGGCTTCCGGCCAGGGTCTACACGGGTGGGCAGGCGCTGTACGACCGCCGCAACCCGCTCAAGTTGATCGCCCGCCTGGACGAGCCGTTCATCGCACCCGGCGAGGATTACGAGCGAACCGGACAGTATCCCGAAGGGACGACGTTCGTGGAGGGGCTGGTCCCGTTCCACGGGCGCTGGTACTTGTACTACGGCACGGCCGATTCGCGCGTGGGCGTGGCGGTGTGGGATGCGAATCGCTGACGCGTGCGCCCTTGCGCCGACGGTTGGTTCACGCGCAGCTTATGCGCCCTGAGAATGAAGCCGAGACGATCTTCGCGGATGAGCGCGGTGGGAGTGCTGTCGATCCTCGTCACGGCGGCCTGCGCCGCCGCTCCGGCGCATCCCGGCGGTCTCTCGCCCGCGGCCCAGCCTCAGACCGACAGCGCCCGACCCCGCTACACCGCGGCGGACGTGACGTTCATGGCCGGCATGATCGTCCACCACGCGCAGGCGGTGCTGATCGCCGGCTGGGCACCCGCGCACGGCGCTAGTCCGGCGCTGCGCGCGCTGTGCGCGCGAGTCGTCGTGGGGCAGCGCGACGAGATGGCGGTCATGCAGCGCTGGCTGCGGGAGCGCCACGAAGCCGTGCCGGACGCCGACCCTCACGGCCACACGATGCCGGGCATGGATCACCCCATGCTCATGCCGGGAATGCTGACACAGGAGCAGCTCGCGCAGCTCGACAGCGCCCAGGGCCCCGAGTTCGACCGGTTATTCCTGACGGACATGATCCAGCACCACCGCGGCGCGCTCACCATGGTGCGCACGCTGATCGACGCGCCGCGCGCCGCCCGGGACGGACCGCTGTTTCAGATCGCGTCCGACATCAGTGCCGATCAGACGGCCGAGATCGACCGCATGACGCGCATGCTCGACGCGTTGTCACCCACCTCTCCACGGAGTCCCCAGTGAGATCCACGTCTCTCTTGTTCGTGCTCGGCTCGATCGTCGCGGCGTGCGCTACCTCCAGGAAGTTCGACATGTCCACCACCGCACCGAGTCCCGACCGCCGCGTCGGGCTGCGCGCGGGGTGGCTGAACGCCGCCGAGGCGGCCTGGAACCTGCGCGTCGTGTCCGAGGCGCCGAAGCCGGCACAGTTCACCAATCCGACGGATCTGGGCGACTTCGGGTACCTCAATTCCGATCTCGCGTTCACCGGACATTACGTGATCCAGGGCAACTTCCACGGCCTTCAGGTATGGGACATCGCGCAGCCGAGCCATCCCGTACTGGTCACGACCTACGTCTGTCCCGAGCAGCAGAACGACGTGTCGGTCTATCGTAACCTCCTGTTCGCCTCGGGCGAGGACTTCGACGGGCGACTCGACTGCGGCGTCCAGGGCGTGCCTGATTCGGTCAGCAAGGACCGGTTGCGCGGCATCCGCATCTTCGACATCGCGGACATCGCGCACCCCAAGCCGGTGACGAGTGTGCAGACCTGCCGCGGCTCGCACACGCACACACTGGTGACCGACCCGAACGACACGGCGAACGTCTACGTCTACGTGTCGGGCACGGCCTCGGTCCGCTCGCCCAACGAGCTCGCCGGGTGCTCGGATCTGACGCCGGACAAGGACCCGAACAGCGAGCGGTTCCGCATCGAGGTGATTCAGGTGCCGCTCGCCCATCCCGAGCAGGCGCACGTGGTGAGCAAGCCGGCGATCCTGGCCGACCTGGCCCACCGGGAATCGCACGCCGAGGCGCCGGAAGACATCGCCGCAGCGGCCAAGGCGGCCGCGGAAGCGCGCGCGAAGGGCGGGTTCACCGCGACCGTGCGCGGGGAGGAGATCGTGCTGGGGCCGCGTTTCGTCGCCGCGCAGCTCGACAGCATCGTCAAGGCGCGCGGCGGGACCGGAGCGCCGACCGGTGCCGACAGCGCTACCCTCCGGGCCGCCGTCCAGGGGATCGTGGATCGACGGTTCAATCCGCCCACACCCGGGAACGCCCCCCGGCCCGGACCCGTCCAGTGCCACGACATCACGGTGTATCCGGCGCTCGGTGTCGCAGGGGGGGCGTGCGCCGGCTACGGCCTGCTGCTCGACATTCACGATCCGGTCCACCCGCGCCGCATCGCCGCGGTGGCCGACTCGAACTTCGCCTTCTGGCATTCGGCGACGTTCAACAACGACGGCACCAAGGTCTTGTTCACCGACGAGTGGGGCGGGGGTCTGGCGCCCAAGTGCCGCGCCACCGACAAGCCCGAGTGGGGTGCCGACGCCATCTTCGCGGTGACGGGCGACGCGATGACGTTCCGGAGCTATTACAAGATGCCCGCGCCGCAGACCCCGTTCGAGAACTGCGTGGCGCACAACGGCTCCCTCGTCCCCGTGCCCGGGCGCGACATCATGGTCCAGGGCTGGTATCAGGGCGGCATTTCAGTGTTCGACTGGACCGATGCCGCGCATCCCAGGGAAATCGCGTACTTCGACCGCGGCCCCATGGACTCGACCAAGCTGGTCGGTGCCGGCTCCTGGTCCGCGTACTGGTACAACGGCTACATCGTGAGCTCCGAAATCGGGCGCGGGCTCGACGTGTTCGAGCTCGAGCCGAGCGGCCTCTTGTCCCAGAACGAAATCGACGCGGCCAAGCTGGTCCACTACGACTATCTGAACGTGCAGGACCAGCCGAAGATCACCTGGCCTGCGAGCTTCGTCGTGGCGCGCGCGTATCTGGACCAGCTGGAGCGCTCCAACAGCTTGGCGCCCGGCCGCGTGGCCGCCGCGCGAACGGCCCTCTCCCGTGCCGAACGGCTCTCCGGGCAGCAGCGCCGGGATGCCTTGACGCAACTGGCGACTCAGTTGAGCGGCGACTCAATGGGAGCACCCCGGCTCGTCGTCGACGGGAAACCGATCGATGGGCAGGTGGCTGATCAAAGCAAGGTGCGTACGCTCGCCGGTATGGTCACCGATCTCGCCAACGGGGGGCGCTGAGGAGCCCGCAGCCGGGCACGCATGGCCGAGGGCACCGCCCGGGTCGAGGCGTTCAGCGATGGCGTGTTCGCGATCGCCATCACGCTCGTCATTCTCGAGATTCGCGTTCCGCCGGCCGGCGCCGCGGGGGGACTTTGGGCCGGTCTCCTGGCGCTGTGGCCCTCCTACGTCGCGTTCCTGCTCAGCTTCTTCGTCGTCCTCGTGATGTGGGTGAACCACCACGAGCTGATGCGACTGGTGCGCGTCGTGACCTACCCGTTGCTGTTCGCCAACGGCCTGCTGCTTCTCACGGTGACGTTCGTGCCGTTTCCGACCGCGGTATTGGCCCAGCACCTCGCCACTCCCGAGGCGAGGACGGCGGTGGCCCTCTACTGCGGGACGTTCGTGGTGAACAGTCTCGCGTGGGGCCTGGTGTTCTCGACCATGCTGCGCGGCCGGCTGTTCCACGCGGGTGTGGATGCCGGCACCATCCAACGTGTACGCCGGGCGTATCTGGCTGGTCCAGTGGTGTACGTCCTCGCGACACTGGTGGCGTTTCGCCAGCCGCTGCTGGGCCTCGCGCTCAACGCGTCCCTGTGGCTCCTGTGGATCCGGCTCGGCTACCGCGAGGCGGCCGAGGGGCGCAGGAGCGGCTGACCGGGGCTCCTTGCGGCGGCGCGGCCGCGCCGCAGTTTATGGCCTGTCCGCTGGAAAGGATATCAGCCATGGCGATCCGCATTGGTGACGAGGCCCCCGATTTCACGGCCGCGACGACCGAGGGCACGATCCACTTTCACGAATGGGTGGGAGACAAATGGGCGATTCTGTTCTCCCATCCCAAGGACTTCACGCCGGTGTGCACCACCGAGCTCGGTTACATGGCGCGCCTCAAGCCGGAGTTCGACAAGCGCAACACCAAGATCATCGGCTTGAGCGCGGACCCGGTGACCGATCACGAGCGCTGGCTCGGCGACATCAAGGACACGCAGGGGTACGCGGTCAACTACCCGCTCATCGGCGACCCCGACCTGAATGTCGCCAAGTTGTACGACATGATTCACCCCAATGCGACCGGCGGGAAGCGCACCGCGGCGGACAACGCCACCGTGCGCTCGGTGTTCGTGGTTGGGCCCGACAAGAAGGTGAAAGCGATGATCGTGTATCCGATGAGCACCGGGCGCAATTTCGACGAGGTGCTGCGCCTGCTCGACTCCGTGCAGCTGACGGCCCGGCACACCGTCGCGACGCCGGTGAACTGGAAGCCGGGCCAGGACGTGATCATCCCGGCCTCGGTGTCGGACGAGGACGCGAAGAAGAAATACCCGCAGGGCTTCAAGACGCTCAAACCGTATCTGCGCACGGTGCGGCAGCCGCAATAAACGGAGGTGCTCATGACCGGCCTGTTGACGCTGTCGCTTCCCATCCTGGTGTCGGCGGTGCTGGTGTTCGCCGTCAGCTCCGTCATCCACATGATGTCGCCCTGGCACAAGAGCGACTACCCCAAGCTGTCGAACGAAGACCGGGTGATGGACGCGCTCCGCCCGCTCGCCATTCCACCCGGGGACTACATGATGCCCCGCCCGTCCAGCCGGGAGGAGATGCGCACCCCGCAGTTCGCCGAGAAGTTCAAGAAGGGCCCCGTCCTGATGCTCACCGTGTGGTCCGGTGGCTCCATGTCGATGGGGAAGCAGCTGGTCCAGTGGTTCGTCTACGCCGTTGTCGTGGGGTGCTTCGCCGGCTACGTCGCGGGACGCGCGCTGCCTCCCGGCGCTCCGTTCCGGAGCGTATTCCGCTTCGCGGCGGCAACCGCCTTCGTCGGCTACGCGCTCGCGCTCTGGCAGATGTCGATCTGGTACCGCCGCTCCTGGCTCACGACGATCAAGGCGACGGTGGACGGGTTGATCTACGCGCTGCTGACCGGCGCGACTCTCGGATGGCTGTGGCCCCGATAGGGCGGCCACGCTACGGCGCGATCACCGCCCAGACGCTGCTGGGCTCGCTCCACGATCGTGCGGGCCGCCATGCGCCTGAAGTCGTCCTGACGACGGGATGACGTCCGCCGTCGCCGCGCCCGCTGCGGAGGCACCCGATCGCGTGCTCCGGGTGATCGCCGTCTTCAAGTTCTGTAAGGCGGCGTTGTTGGTGGTGGTGGGTCTGGGCGCTCTCCAGCTGCTCGATCCGGCCATGGCGGCGCGGGCCCAGCGCTGGGTGGCGGCACTGGCGTCGAGCAACGACCGCGGCGCGGTGCAGCAGGTCATTGCCTACGTCGCGGGGCTCTCTCCCCACCGCCTCGAGGCCGTCGGCGTGGGCGCGTTCCTCTACGCCGGCTTGTTCACCGTCGAGGGCCTGGGGCTGTGGCGGCGGAAGCGATGGGCCGAATACCTGACGGTCATCGCGACTCTGTCGCTCGTGCCGCTCGAAGTGTTCGAACTGACACGGACGGTCACACCGTCCCGCCTCGCGGCGCTGGGACTGAACCTCGCGGTGGTGGCGTACTTGTTCCGGCGCATACGGCGGCGCGCCGGTGCAACAAACAGAGGCCCCATTCAGGGCACCTTCGAAAGATGAAAGCGGAACCCCCGAGCTCGGCGCGCGTACGACCGGGGTTCATCCTCAAAGACTCGGGAGGTGCGCCCATGAAACGTTTCACCGGACCTCAGTCACCGTTCCACGCCGCCCTGCTCTCGCTCGTGCTCGTCGCCGCCCCGGCGTGGAACGCTGGAGACCCACCACTGCGACTGCCCGTCGAGGCCGTGTTCAACGGCGTAGATGCCACGGCCAGCTCCGTCTGGGACGGCACGCTGCGCGTGGCGGGCGGCGGCCATGTTCACATCGCGATCCAACAGGTCGAGACCCCCGAGCACGCGGCCGACCCCGTGTGGCACGTGCGCTCCCGCTGGGAGGTTGAGCCGGGAACGGGTCGTCACGGGTTCGTCGCCGATCTCGAGGGGATGGTGGACTGGAAGGCCGGCGTCGGGCATCTGAGTGGCGTCATCAGCGAGGGTTGGAGAAAGGGCACGTGGGTGGTCGCGGACACCCGCCTCACCAATGGGGACGTCGCCGGCACGCTGACCGTGCTCCCGGCGCTCGCGCAGCACTAAGACAGGGAGGGGATCGCACGCCGCCGGGCTTCCGCGACCATTTCGCATCGGCGGCGCCGGCCTATGCGGCGTTTCGCCCGCGCTACCCGGCCGCGCTGTTCGCGGCGCTCGCCGCGCACGCGCCCGCGCGTCGTGTGGCGTGGGACTGCGCCACCGGCAGCGGGCAGGCGGCGATCGGACTTGCCGATCACTTCGAGCAGGTTGAGGCCACGGACGCGAGCGCGGCGCAACTGGCCGCCGCGCTCGCGCATCCCCGCGTGCGCTACCGCCAGGCCCCGGCGGATGCGAGCGGGTTGCCTCCGCGGTCCGTGGACCTGGTGACGGTCGCCCAGGCGCTGCACTGGCTCGACCGCCCCGCGTTCTACGCGGAGGCACGGCGGGTGCTCGTGCCGGGCGGCGTCGTCGCCGCGTGGTGCTACGGCCTGGTCGAGCTCGGCGCCGGCTTGGACCAGCTGATCCACGCGTTCTACGAGCAGACCGTGGGCCCCTACTGGCCGCCGGAGCGCGCGCTCGTCGACTCGGGTTACCGCACCATCGACTTTCCATTCGCCGAGCTCCCGCTCCCGCCGGTCACCATGGAGGCGGAGGTGACTCTGGAAGAGCTGGCCGGCTATCTCGGCACCTGGTCCGCTGTGCTGCGCTACCGCGCCGCCCGGGGTCACGACCCGGTCGCCCCGTTGCTCGATCACCTGGGCCTTGAGTGGGGTGGCTCGAAGGGGCGCCGCACCGCCCGCTGGACGCTGGCGATCCGCGCCGGCTGCGTCTCGGCGTAACCCCTATTGCGTGACGTGGTGTGTCCCCCGCAGCTTACTGTCACCAACTCTGCCAGCCAGGAGCCCGAGCGATGTCGAAAGGGGACGACCGCAAGCTGGCCGCCTTGGCAAAGAAGAACGCCGCCAAGGCCGCCAAGGTGAAGCCCACCAAGCGCCGCCGCTACGACGACACCCTGCCGCCCGAGCGGGAGGAAGACCTCGAGCTGCGGGACTTCTTTTCGGAGATGAAGAAGCGCGAGTTTTAGGACGCGCCGTCGTCGGCTGCCGGGTCAAGTCCGGCTGGGCCACGGCGGTACTCGTGACCGGCCCCGCGGGCTCGCCCCGCGTGGTGGACCGCCGGGTCATCGAGTTGAGTGACGCATCCCAGCCCACCTCCCGCCAACCATACCACGCCGTGATGGGGGCCCGTCGGGGCGACCGGACGGCGCTCGAGCGCCGGCTGCGAGGCATCGTCCAGCGCGTCACGCGGCGCTCCCTCACGCGGCTGCTCGCGGCGTATCGCCGTCAGGGCCGCACCGTGCGCGGGCTCGCGCTCGTGGTCGGGAGCGTCATCGACCCGGCCGTCATCGGCAACGATCACATCCGGGCCCACGCACTCGAGGGGCAGCTGTTTCGCACTGCGCTGGAGCGCGCGGCGGGGACCGTCCGGCTCGCGTGCGCGACGCACGTCGAGCGCGGTCTGTACGAAGCGGCGGCGGCGCGGCTCAAGCGGCCGCCCGCCGAGCTCAAGCGGATCGTGACGGAGCTGGGGCAGGCCCTGGCAGGCCCGTGGCGCGCGGACGAGAAGACAGCGACTCTGGCTGCCTGGATGGCGCTCGCCCGGGCGCATTGACCGGGCCCGCTCGCCACGCTAAGTTGTTGTGCGATGCCGACCTACGAGTACAAGTGCCCGGCCGGGCATGCCTTCGAAAAGTTCTACCCGACGATGAACAACCAGCGGCGGGTGAAGTGTCCCACGTGCGGCAAGCTGGCCGAGCGTCAGATCTCGGGTGGAGCGGGGCTCGTCTTCAAGGGTTCCGGATTCTACATCACCGACTACAAGCGTGCCGGCGCCGGGAACCCCGAAGCGGCGGACGGACCGAAGCCCGAGTCGAAACCCGAGGCCAAGCCGGGGCCCGAGTCGAAGCCCGACAGCGCGAAGAAGAAAAAGCCCTCCGGCGACAAGTGAGGGCGCACGAGGCGATCCGCGCGGCGCTGGCGGCGGCGGCGGCGCGGCTGGGTGCATCCGTCTCCGCGGCCGCAGTCGAGCTGGAGCGCCCGCGCGACCCCGCGCACGGAGATGTGGCGACGAACCTGGCGCTCACCCTCGCCAAGTCGCTTACGCAGAAGCCCCGCGCCGTGGCCGAGCGGCTCGTCGCGGCACTGGAGCTGCCGCAGGGGCTGGTGCGCGAGGTCGCCGTGGCCGGGCCGGGCTTCATCAACTTCTTTCTCGCCGAGGCGCAGCTCGCATCCGTGGTCGCCGCCGTGCTCGCGGCGGGCGCGCGGTACGGGCGCAGCGACGCGGGGTCCGGGAAGCCCGTCAATGTCGAGTTCGTGTCGGCGAATCCCACCGGCCCGCTGCACGTGGGCCACGGTCGCCAGGCGGCTCTGGGCGATGCGATCGCCGCCCTGCTCGAATGGACCGGCTGGCGGGTGACGCGGGAGTTCTATTACAACGACGGCGGCGCCCAGATCGTGAATCTGGCGCGGAGCGTGCAGGCCCGGATCCAGGAGCTGCGCGGCCGGACGGCGCCGCTGCCCGAGGGCGGCTACCACGGGGAGTACATCCGCGAGATCGGGGAGCGCTACGTCGCCCGGCACCCCGAAGATCCGGACGGTGCGGACCTCGAGGCGGTGCGCCGTTTCGCCGTCCAGGAGCTCCGGGAAGAGCAGGACCACGACCTGCAGGCATTGGGGGTCACGTTCGACGTCTACTTTCTCGAGTCGTCGCTGTACGCGTCGAGCAAGGTGGAGAAAACGCTGCGCCAGCTGGTGGCAGCCGGGCATACGTACGAAAAGGACGGCGCGGTCTGGCTCAAGACCACCGACTTCGGCGACGACAAGGACCGTGTGATGCGGAAGCGGGCCGAGAAGGGCGGCGACTATACCTACTTTCTTCCCGACGTCGCGTATCACGTCGACAAGTGGCAGCGCGGCTTCGCGCGCGCGATCAACGTCCAGGGCGCCGACCACCATAGCACCGTCACGCGGGTCCGCATCGGCCTGCAGGCGCTCGACATGGGAATTCCGGCGGGCTATCCCGAGTACGTGCTGCACCAGATGGTGACGGTGATGCAGGGCGGCGCGGAGATGAAGATCTCCAAGCGCGCCGGGAGCTACGTGACGGTGCGCGAGCTGGTGGACGAAGTGGGGCGCGACGCCGTGCGCTACTTCTTTCTGATGCGCCGGGGCGACTCGCACCTCGTGTTCGATGTAGACCTCGCCAAGAGCCAGACGGATGAGAACCCGGTCTTCTACGTCCAAATGGCCCACGCCCGCATGAGCGGGATCTTCCGGTTCGCGGGCCGGGCCCCGGACGTCGTGGTGGCGGAGGGCGTGGACCTGGGGATGCTGCACGAGCCCGACGAGCTCGACCTGATGAAGGAGCTGGCCGAGTTTCCCGCGATCGTGGCCGGCGCCGCGCAAGCGTTGGAGCCCCATCGCCTCACCGGCTATCTCGAAGACCTGGCCCGCCTGGCGCACGCGTGGTACCACAAGTATCGCGTCCTGGGCGAGCCGGAAGAGCAGGCGCGCCTGGTGCTGGCGGCGGCCGTGCGCCAGGTGCTCGGCAACGGCCTCGGCCTGCTGGGGATCAGCGCCCCGGATCGGATGTGAGGTGAGCCTGCTCGTGGTGGGCTCGATTGCCCTCGACTCGGTGGCGACTCCGTTCGGCGAAACGGCGGACGCGCCGGGTGGGTCGGCGGTGTTCTTCGCCGCCGCGGGTGCGATCCTGCACCCGGTGCAGGTGGTGGGCGTGGTGGGGAGCGATTATCCGCTCGCCGCCCTCAAGTCGCTCGAGGCGCGCGGCGTCGACCTCTCGGGCGTGGAGCAAGCGGCGGGCGAGTCGTTCCGCTGGAAGGCGAAGTATTCCTACGACCTGTCCAGCCGCGAGACGCTCGACACGCGGCTCGGCGTATTCGCCCAGTTCCGGCCCAAGCTCCCCGCGACCTTTCGTCAGGCGCGTTACGTCTTCCTCGGAAACATCGACCCGGAGCTGCAACTGGGAGTCCTCGACCAGATCCCGCACCCGGCGCTCGTGGCGTGCGATACGATGAATTACTGGATTCACTCGAAGCGCGACCTGCTGCTCGAGCTGCTGCGCCACATCGATATCCTCATGGTGAACGACTCCGAAGCGCGCGAGCTCTCGGGCGACTGGAACATCTACCGCGCCGCCCATTGGGTGCTCGAGCGGGGGCCCAAGATGGCCGTGATCAAGCAGGGTGAGCACGGCGCGCTGCTGGTGGACCGCGACACGACCTTCAAGGTACCGGCCTATCCGCTCCAGGAGGTGTTCGACCCCACCGGTGCCGGGGATGCGTTCGCGGGCGGGTTCATGGCGCACCTTGCCGCCACCGACGACCTCACGCCTCCCAACCTGCGGCGCGCGATGGTGTACGGCGCGGCCATGGGCTCGTTCGCGGTGGAAGCGTTCGGCGTGCAGGGGTTCGAGCGCGTGACGCCGGCCGACGTGCGTGCCCGGGTGCGCGGCTTCAAGGACCTCGTCCACTTCGACGTGGAGGAAGGCCGGGCCCCGTGACGGAGCACTACGCCGCCGCCGGCGTGCGCCTCGATGCGGCGGAGGAGGCCCAGCGCCGCATCGCGGCCCTGGTGCGGACCACACGCACCCCGCTGGCGCTCGGCGCCATCGGCGCGTTCGGCGGCATGGTGCGCGTGCCGCCCGGCTACGAGCGTCCGGTGCTCGTCCTCTCGACCGACGGGGTGGGCACGAAGGTGCTCGTCGCCGCGCGCGCCGGCGTCCACGATACGGTCGGGGAAGATCTCGTGAACCACTGCGTCAACGACATCCTGGTGCACGGCGCGACGCCCTTCGCCTTCCTCGACTACGTGGCGACGGGGCAGCTCGAGCCCGACGTCGCCGCCGCGATCGTGGCCGGCGTGGCGCGCGGCTGCCGCGCCCACGACATCACGCTCGCCGGGGGCGAGACCGCACAGCTTCCCGACCTGTACCAGCCCGGGCACTACGACCTCGCCGGCACGATCGTGGGCGTGGTCGAGGAGCGGGCGGCGCTGCACGGCGACCTGGTGCGAGCGGGCGATGTGTTGATCGGCTACGCGTCGAACGGACTGCACACCAACGGGTACACACTGGCGCGGCGCATCGTGTTCGACACGCTGCGGCTCGACGTGCTCGACGAGTTTCCCGAAACGGGCCGCACCGTGGCCCAGGTGTTGCTGGACGTGCACACGAGCTACGCCACGGCGGTGACCCCGCTCCTCTCCCGCCTGCACGCCCTCGCCCACGTGACCGGCGGCGGCATCGCCGGGAATCTGGTGCGGGTGCTGCCGGCGGGCGTGGAGGCCGTGATCGACGCGGGGTCGTGGCCCTGGCCCGCGGTATTCCGCGTGCTGATGCGCGCGGGCGACGTGTCGCTCGGCGAGATGCGGCGGGTGTTCAACCTCGGCATCGGGATGATCGCCGTCGCCGGGCGCGACGACGCCGAAACGGCGATCGCCGCCGCCAAGCGGGCCGCCATCGCCGCGTGGATCATCGGGGAAGTGCGGGCGGGGACCAGGGGAGTGAAGTTCTCCGAACGGTAGGAGGCTGCATGCGTCACATCGTGACAGTACTGGCATTCATGGTCGGCACCACGTCGCTCGGTGCGCAGGGAGACCCGCAGTGCAACCTGCCGAATCCCGACGCCACTGCGGCGTGCAACACCGCGGTGGACGCGATTCGGGCGTTCCATCCACTCGCCGGGATGATCGTGAGCGGCGGCAACCCCGTCATCGGCACCGCGACGACGCTGGGCGGGATCGGACATCTCAGTGTCACGGCGCGGGTGAACGCGATCAAGGCCGCGCTCCCAAACCCCGACTCGGCGAACAGCGCCTCAGTGCCCGCGAGTTTCCACGGCGCCATCCCGGCGCCGATCGTCGAAGCGAGCCTTGGATTGCTGGGAGGAAAGGGGGGTCTCCTCTCCGTTGATGCGCTCGCCTCAGCGGTCATACTGCCCACCAGCGGCGTGTCGGGGTTGTCGGTGGATTCGAGCGCGACACACATCGGCAGCGCGGCCCTCGGGATCGGATACGGCGCGCGCGTGGGCGTGCTGGGCGGTCATTTTCCTGTCCCGGCGGTCTCCGTGAGTTGGATGCACCGCACGTTGCCTCGGCTTCAGTACGGCACCCTGGGCGCGACGTTTCTCAGCGGTGACCAGTTCGCGTTCAGCATGGACCTCCGGGCGGACAACTACCGCGCCGTCGCGAGCTGGAAGTTCGTAATGGTCGACGTCGCGGCGGGGCTCGGCATTGACCACTATACGTCAACCCAAACGAGTATCAGCTTCCACGATGGAACGACCCCCACGAGCGTGACGACCATCGTCATCAATCCCAACAACACGCGCGAGGTGCTGTTCGTGGACGGCGGGCTCAATCTCGCCGCGGTGAAGTTGGTGGCGGAGCTCGGATTCCAGACCGGAAAGGATCAGAGCTTCGCGACCACGTTCCGGGATTTCGATCCCAAGGCGGGACATGTCTTCGGAGGGCTCGGCGTCCGATTCGGCTTCTGAGCGGCAAGCGATGGAACGCGCCCTCGACCTCGCACGCCGGGGTTGGGGGCGCGTTGCTCCCAACCCCCTGGTGGGTGCCGTCGTGCTGGCCGGAGACACCACCGTCGCGGAGGGCTACCACGCCGAGTACGGGGGGCCCCATGCCGAAGTCGTAGCGCTGGAGGCGGCCGGCGCGCGGGCGCGCGGCGCCACCCTGGTGGTGAACCTCGAGCCGTGCGCGCACCACGGCAAGACGCCGCCCTGCACCGACGCGATCGTCGCGGCGGGCGTCGCGCGCGTCGTCGCGGGCGTCGCGGACCCCGACCCGCAAGCGCACGGCGGGGCGGGCGTGCTCCGCGCCAAGGGCGTGCTCGTCTCGATGGGCCTGCTCGCCGAGGCCGCGGCCGCGCTCAACGCGCCCTTCCTGTTCGCGCGCGAGCAGGCGGAGCGGCCCTTCGTCGCCCTCAAGCTTGCGACCTCGATCGACGGCCGCATTGCCGACGCCGCCGGCAGCTCCCGCTGGGTCTCGGGCGAGGCGGCGCGGGACTACGTCCATTGGCTGCGCGCCGGCTTCGACGCGATCGCGGTCGGCGGCATGACGGCCCTGCGGGACAACCCGCAACTCACGGTACGCGGTCCGCTGACGCCGCGCCGCACGCCCGTGCGGGTCGTGTTCGACCGCCGCGCCATGCTGAACCAGACCGCGGACCTGGTGAAGACCGCGCGCGAGGTGCCGACGTGGGTCATGTCGTCGCCCGACGCGCCGCCCGCCAGCGTGTCGCTGCTCGAGCAGAGCGGCGTGCGCGTGTTCCGCCCCAGCTCGCTCGCCGACGGCCTGCGCCTGCTGCGCGAGGCGGGGGTCGAGTCGGTGCTGTGCGAAGGCGGCGGCGCCTTGGGGGCCAAGCTGCTCGTCGACGGCCTGGTGGACCGGCTCTACTGGGTGCAGGCGCCGGTGTGGCTCGGCGAGGCCGCCGTTCCGGCGTTTCCCGGGATGGCGGCGGCCCCGCTCGCGGCGGCCCCACGCTGGATTCCGGTGGAGCGCCGCGCGTTGGGCCCCGATACATTACTAGTATTGGACAAGCGGATATGTTTACCGGGATCGTGAGCGCCGTAGGGCGGGTGAGCACCGTCGGGCGCAACGGGGGAAGAGGGAAGGGGGAAGAGGGACGGGGCATCACCCTCACCATCCGAGCGCCGTACAAGGGCGTCAAGCGGGGTGAGAGCATCGCCGTCAACGGCGCATGTCTCACGGTCGAGCGGGTGCTCAAGGGTGGCTTCGCGGTGCACGTCGTGGAGACGACGGAGGGGCGGACGCTGTTCGGGGAATACGCCGTCGGACGACCGGTGAATCTGGAGCGGGCGCTGCGCGCCACCGATCGTCTGGGTGGGCACATCGTGCAGGGGCACGTGGACGGCGTCGCGGTGGTGGAGCGGGTCGCGCGGCGCGGGGACGCATGGGTCTCCGACCTGCGTGTGCCTCGGGCCGTGCGGGACATCTCGATCCCGCACGGCGCCATCACCGTCGACGGCGTGAGTCTGACGATCAACGATCTGCCGGGTCCCGACTCGGTGCAGATCTCGCTCATCCCGTTCACGCGCGAGCACACGACGCTCGGAACACTGCGCGTCGGCGACCGCGTTCACGTGGAGGGTGACGTGCTCGGGAAGTACGTGAGGCAACTATGTCGCACAGCACCATAACGCAGGCGATCGCCGACATCCGCGCGGGGAAGTTGGTGATCGTCGCCGACGACGAAACCCGGGAGAACGAGGGCGACCTGGTCGGCGCGGCCGAGAAGGTCACGCCGGAGATGATCAACTTCATGGCGACGCACGGGCGCGGGCTCGTGTGCCTCACGCTCATGCCGGAGCGGTGCCAGGCCCTGGGGCTCACCCAGATGGCCGAGCACAACACGGAGGCGCACGAGACGGCCTTCACGGTGTCGATCGATGCCGCGACCCGTTTCGGGGTCACCACAGGCATCTCCGCCGCCGACCGCGCCGCGACGATCCGCGTCGCGATCGATCCCGCCACGGTGCCGGCGGACTTGCGGCGTCCCGGGCACGTGTTCCCGCTGCGGGCGCGGCCGGGCGGTGTGCTGCAGCGCGTCGGTCAGACCGAGGCGAGCGTGGACCTGGCGCGGCTCGCGGGGCTCTACCCGGCGGGCGTGATTTGCGAGGTCCTGAACGACGACGGCTCGATGGCGCGGCGGTCCGACCTCGAGCGCGTCGCGGCGCGGCACGGGCTCACGTTCATCACGGTGGCACAGCTCGTGGCGTACCGGCTGGCCCATGAGCGGCTGGTGCATCGCGTGGCCGAGGCGCGGCTGCCCACGCCCTACGGCGAGTTCCGCATCTTCGGGTACCGCAACGATGTGGACGCGGCGGAGCACATCGCCCTGGTGTACGGGGACGTGCGGGACCGGGCGCGCGTGCTGGTGCGGATGCACTCCAAGTGTCTCACCGGCGACGTGTTCGGCTCGGGGCGGTGCGACTGCGGCTGGCAGCTGCACTCCGCCATGCGAATGATCGCCGTCGAAGGCGGCGGCGTCGTGGTGTACCTCGATCAGGAGGGGCGAGGGATCGGCCTCCTGAATAAGCTCAAGGCGTACGAGCTGCAGGACGCGGGGCACGACACCGTCGAGGCGAATCGCGAGCTCGGGTTCAAGCCCGACCTCCGCAACTACGGCATCGGGGCGCAGATCCTGCTTGATCTGGGGCTCTCCTCGATTCGCGTGCTCACCAACAATCCCATGAAGCTGGTGGGGCTCGAGGGCTACGGCCTCGAGATCGTCGAGCGCGTTCCCATCGTGATGACGCCTTCCGACGAGAATCGCTCCTATCTGGACGTCAAGCGCGACAAGCTCGGCCACCTGCTCACGCACTGACTGTGGCCGAGATCGAGGGGTCGCCCCGCGCGCCGCGTGAGGTCCGCGTGGCCGTGCTGGTCAGCCGCTACAATGAGGTCGTGACGACCCGCCTGCTCGATGGGGCGCGGCAGTGTCTGCGCGAGAAGGGCGTGCCCGACGCGCGGGTCGACGTGATCTGGGTGCCGGGGGCGTTCGAGCTGGCGGTGGCGGCGGAGGCGGCGGCGGCGAGCGGGCGGTACGCCGCGCTGGTGGCGCTGGGCTGTGTGATCCGCGGCGAGACGCCCCATTTCGAGTACGTCGCCGGCGAGGCCACACGCGGGCTCGGCAACGTGGCCCTCGCCCATCGGCTCCCGATCGGCTTCGGCGTCCTCACCACGGAGAACCTGGAGCAGGCGCTGGCGCGGGCCGGCGGGGCGGCCGGCAACAAGGGATACGAGGCCGCCGAGGCCGCTCTCACCACGGCCGACGTTCTGGCTCAGCTCGTCCGTGCAGCGCCCCGAGACTAAGGCTCGCGCGCGCGCGCTTCAACTCCTCTACGCCTGGGACCTGTCCGGCCGGCCCTCGATCGAGGCGGTCGTCGCCCGGCTCGCGGCGAGTTACGGCCGTCCCCCCGAAGGATTCGACCGGGGTGCCGACCTCGCCGCGAAGGCGGTGGCCGGGCTTCCGGAGTTCGACACCCGCGTCGGCGCCGCCACGGAGCACTGGCGTCTCGAGCGCGTGGGCGTGGTGGAGCGCAACATCCTGCGGCTCGCCCTCGCGGAGCTCGAGGAGGGCGAGACACCGCCCCGCGTGGTCATCGACGAGGCGGTAAAACTCGCCCATTGGTTTGCCGGGGCCAAGGCGCCGGCGTTCGTGAACGGGGTGCTCGACGCGGTGGCGCGGGAGTCGGGCGCCTTGTGAGGATCCTGCTGGTCAACTGGAACGATCGGGAGAATCCGCACGCCGGCGGCGCGGAGATCCATCTCCACGAGATCTTCGGTCGCCTGGCGCGCCAGGGCCACGCCATCGACCTGGTCACGAGCGGTTGGGCGGGGGCGGCGCCGGAAGCCGAGCTCGACGGCCTGCGCGTGCGGCGCGTCGGCGGCCGCCACACGTTCGCGCTGCGGGCGCGCCCCGCCGTGCGCCGGCTGCTCGCCGCGAACCGGTACGACGTGGTGGTCGAAGACATCAACAAGCTGCCGCTCTTCCTGGCCGGGCTCACCGACCGGCCGTTCTGCGCAGTGGTCCCGCATCTGTTCGGCGCCACGGCGTTCCGAGAAGCGAGTTGGCCCATCGCGGCCGTGGTCTGGGCGGCGGAACGGCCGATCCCGCGAGCCTATCGGCGCGCCTGGTTCCACGCGATTTCGGAGAGCACCCGCGATGACCTCGTGCGCCGGGGGATCCCGGCGGAGCGCGTCGCGGTCATCTATCCCGGTGTCGATGCGAGCTGGTATGCCCCGGACCCGAGGGTCGCTCGAGCGGAGGTCCCCACGTTCTTGTACGTGGGGCGCCTCAAGCGTTATAAAGGAGTGGAGATCGCGCTGCAGGCGCTGGCGCTGGCCAGGGGGTCGCGCGCCGATCTGGTGCTCGAGGTGGCCGGCCAGGGCGACGACCGGCCGCGCTTGGAGCGGTTGGCGGCCTCCTTGGGGATCGCCGAGGGGGTGCGGTTCCTGGGCTTCGTGTCGGAGGAGGAGAAGCGCCGGCGGCTGCGGCGGGCGTGGGCGCTGGTGTTTCCGAGTCCGAAGGAGGGGTGGGGTATCTCCAACGTGGAGGCGGCGGCTTGCGCGACGCCCGCGCTCGCGTCCGACAGTCCGGGTCTGCGGGAGTCGGTGCGGGACGGGGAGACCGGGTTCCTGGTGCCGCACGGCGACACGCACGCGCTGGCGCAGCGCATGCTCGCGCTGGCCGCCGATCGGGGGCTCGTGGAGCGGCTGGGCCACGGGGGGCGCGCCTTCGCGGAGCGTCTGTCGTGGGAGCGTGCGGCCCGGGCGACGGAAGCGCATCTCCAACACGCCATCGCGCGGGGAGGCTGACCATGCGGATCACCATCACAGCACGCCACTGCGAGCTTCCCCCGGAGCTGCGCGCGCGGGCGCGCGCGCTCGTCGAGCGTCTGGCGCGCGTGGCGCCGCGGCCGCACGACGCCCGGGTCGTGTTCGACGCCGACCACGGGCGGCCGAGCGTCGAGGTCCGGCTTCATGCGGCCCGCGGCGCGCTGCACGTCGGCACGGCCCGCGGGATGGATCAGGGCAGCGCGCTCAACCTCGCGGTGGCCAAGGTGCGCCGCCAGCTCGACAAGTCGCCCATGCGGCGCCGCGGCGCGATCGGCCGCGCCGCCGCGCGCCGGCCGTCGTGAACCTCCCCAAGGTGCGCGACCTGCTCGAGCAGCGGGGCGATCCCCTGCAGCTCGAGGCGCTCACGGGAGACAGCGGGCTCGACCGCGAGATCCCGACGCCGGAAGCGTCGAGCCCCGGCTTGGTGCTCGCCGGCTACACCAAGCGGTTCGCCGCACACCGTCTGCACATCCTCGGCGAGACCGAAGTCACCTACCTCGCATCGCTCGATGCCGCCGCGCGCCGCCGCGCGCTCGAGACGCTGTTCTCGTTCGATCTGCCGTGCGTGGTGATCTCCAAGGGCCAAGAGCCGCCCGCCGACCTGGTGGAGCTGGCTCGCGCCAAGGGTGTCGCCGTCATCCGCACGCGGCTCAAGACCGCGGAGTTCTACCGCCGCCTCAAGCCGTTCCTGGACGACGTGTTCGCGCCGAGCACCAGCGTGCACGCGTCGCTCGCCGACGTGTTCGGCGTGGGCCTGCTGTTCCTCGGCAAGTCTGGGATCGGCAAGAGCGAATGCGTGCTCGATCTGGTGGAGCGCGGCCACCGCCTGGTCGCGGACGACGTCGTCCACATCACGCGGCGTGGCAACGACGTCCTGATCGGTCGCGGCCACGAGCTGGCGCAGCACTACATGGAGATCCGCGGGGTCGGACTCATCGACATCCGCGCCCTGTTCGGCGTGCGGGCGGTGCGGCAGCAAAAGCGCATCGAGGTCGTGGTGCAGCTCGACGAGTGGGACGCGGCGCGCGAGTACGACCGCACCGGGATCGACGGTCAGACGACGCGCGTGCTCGACGTGACCCTCCCGATGGTCACGGTCCCGCTCAACCCCGGCAAGAACCTGACCGTGATCTGCGAGGTCGTGGCGATGAACCACCTGCTCCGCTACAGCGGCGTGGACTCGGCCCGCGCCTTCAACGACCGGCTGCTCAAGCGCCTCGCGGAGCGCCGCCAGCTGCAGGAGTACCTCGAGGAGGACAATGAGTGAGCCATTGCGCGGTGTGATCGTGTCGCACGCGGCCGTCGCCCAGGCGCTGCTCGCCGCCGTCGCCGCGATCACCGGCGTGGACGACGCACTCGTCCCCGTGTCGAACGACGGGTGCGATACCGGAGCGCTCGCCGAGCGCCTCACGCAGGCGATCGCGGGCAAGCCGACCGTCCTGTTCGTAGATCTTCCGGGCGGCTCGTGTCTCACCAGCTCCGTGCGGCTGGCGCGTGGCAAGTCCGACATGGCGGTCGTGACGGGCGTGAACCTGGCCATGCTGCTCGACTTCGTGTTCCATCGCGATCTCCCGCCGGCCGACGCGGCCCGGCGTGCGGCCGAAGCCGGCAGTCGGGCGATCCGCACGCCGGCCGCATGAGCATCGCGCTGTACCGCATCGACGACCGCCTGATCCACGGCCAGGTCGTGGTCGGCTGGGGGAAACCGCTCAACGTGGGATTCATCGTGCTGGTGGACGACGCGGTGCGCGCGAGCACCTGGGAGCAGGAGCTCTACCGGATGGGCGTGCCCGCCGGCATCGAGGTGGTGTTCGCCTCGACGGCGGAGGCGCTGGCGTGTCTCCCCGATTGGGAGCGCGACGCGCGCGTCGGCCTGCTCGTCGCCGGTGACATCGACACGCTCGCGACGCTCGCCGGCGACGGCCATCGCGTGACCCGCATCAACCTCGGGGGCTTGCACCACCGCCCGGGGCGGTCGCCCCGGTTGCGCTACGTCTACTTGAGCGACGCCGAGGCGGCGCAGCTCAAGGCGCTCGCCGCCCGCGGAGTCGAGATCACAGCGCAGGACGTTCCCACGGCCCGGCCGGTGCCCCTGGAGGATTTCACGTGAGTCCGGAGCTCCTGTTGGGGCTGCTCGCCTGGGGTACCCTCGTCGGCCTCGACCTGGTGAGCGTGCCGCAAATGATGATCGCGCGGCCGCTCGTGGCCGGGCCGATCGCCGGCGCGATGCTGGGCGACGGGTGGACCGGTCTGACGCTGGGCGTGCTGTTCGAGCTGTTCCAGTACGAGGTGCTGCCCGTGGGGGCCGCACGCTACCCGGAATACGGGCCGGCCACGGTCGCAGCCGTGAGCGCGGCACACGCCGCCGCGGGCACGCTCGGCCTCGGGCTCGGCGCCCTGGTGGGACTGATCACCGGGATGGCCGGCGGCGTGAGCCTGCATGCGGTGCGACGGCTCAACGCCCGGGCCGTGCGGCGCGCGACGGCCGCCCTGGAAGCGGGGGACGCCCGCGTGTTGGTGCGCCTGCACACCGCGGCGATCTTGCGCGATGCGGCACGCGCGGCGGTGGTGACCGCGCTCGGCCTGGGCCTGGCGCTGCTCGCCCGCACCTATCTGGCCGGCACGATCAGCGTGCGGGGTGTGCTGCTGCTCGATGTCGCCGCGGTCGGCTCCGCGCTCGCCGTGGGGACGGCCGGCACGCTGCGCCTGGTGGGTCGGGGGCAGGACCTGCGGTGGTTCGCCGCCGGCGTGGTGGGCGGCGCCGCGGTGGCGTGGCTCCGGTGAGCGCCGCGCCGCGCGCCCGCCCCGCCTTCGGCCGCAGCCTGCTCCGGCTGTTCACGGTACAGGGTTCGTGGAACTACGAGCGCATGCAAGGGGTCGGCATGGGGGTCGCCGAGGAGCCGCTGCTGCGCGACCTGCGGGTGGCGGGCAACGGGGCCGCCTACCGGGCCGCCGTGGCGCGGGGGGCGCATTTCTTCAACGCGCATCCGTACCTCTGCGGCCTCGCGGTGGGCGCCGCGGCGCGGGCGGAGCACGAGGGCGTGCCGCCCGATCAGGTCGAGCGGCTGCGCACCGCGCTGTGCGGTCCCCTCGGCTCGCTCGGCGACCGCCTCGTGTGGGCCGGCTGGCTGCCGTTCACGTCGGGGCTGGCGCTCATCGCCGTGGCGCTCGGGCTCGGGCTCCCGGCGATCCTGGGGTTCCTCGTGGTCTTCAACGCGGGTCACGTGGCGCTGCGCTGGTGGGCGCTGCGGGCGGGGTGGACGCACGGCGTGCGCGTGGCGGTGGCGCTGCGCCAGCCGCTGCTGCAACGGGCCACGGCCGTGCTGGGGCCGGCGATGGCGTTCGTGGTGGGCGCGGCCCTCCCGCTCGTGGCGCAGTACTTGGGCAGCGGCTTCCTCGGCTGGTCGCGCGTGGCGCTCGCCGGCGTCGCAGCACTCGGGTTCGCGCTGCTGTGGTGGTTGCGCGCCCGGCTCACCGGGGTGCGGCTCGGTCTGGTGTTGCTCGCGGTCGCGACGCTCGCGGGGTGGCTGTGGCCATGATCGAGCGAGCCGCGAAGATCGTGAATCCGCTGGGGATGCACGCGCGACCGGCGGCGGAGTTCGTCAAGCTCGCCAGCCGCTTCAAGGCCGCGGTCGAGGTCAAGAAGGACGATCTCACCGTGAATGGGAAGAGCATCATGGGCGTGATGATGCTCGCGGCGGAATGCGGCTCCTCGCTGGTCATCAGGACCGACGGCGAGGACGCGGAGCAGGCGATGGAGGCGCTGCTCGCCCTCGTGGCCGACGGATTCCACGAGATGCACCTGACGGCGGAGGTACGAGAAGCGGAGATGCGCGAGGCGGAAGAGCGGGAAGACGAGGAGCGGCCATGACCGACCGGCTGCTCAAGGGGATCGGCGTGTCCGCCGGAATCGCGGTAGGGCCCGCGGTCGTGGTGCGCTGGACGATGCCCGAGGTGCCCCACCGCGTGGTGCCACGCTCGCGGGTGGAGAAGGAAGTCCGCCGCCTGCGTGCCGCGGTGCGCGACGTCAAGCGCTACCTCCAGGACCTGAGGGTCAAGGCCGAGGACCGCGCCGGCGCGGACGAGGCGCGCATCTTCGACGCCCAGCTCCTGATGCTCGAAGACAAGGAGTTCCTCTCCGGGGTCGCGGATCTGATCCGCGAGAACCACCTCACCGCCGAAAAGGCCTTCGAGTTCAAGGCGCTCGAGGTGCGCGACCTGTGGACCGCGACCGGCAACCCGCGCCTGAAAGACCGGCTCGCCGACTTCTCGGGTGTGACGATCCGGGTGCTCGAGCACCTGATGCATCGGGGCTCGGACGAGCTGTGGGAGGGGATCACCGATCCCTCGGTCGTGGTGGCGCGCGAGCTCGGGCCGGGCCTCACGGTCCAGCTCGACCGCGAGCATGTGGTCGGGCTCGTGAGCGAGGAAGGCACGCGGACGTCGCACGCGGCGATCCTGGCGCACTCCATCGGCATCCCCGCGGTGTTCGGCGTCACCGGCGCCATGGAGCGCATCGAGCCGGGCACGATGCTCGTGATGGACGGGACGCGCGGCACGGTGCTGCTCGATCCCACTCCGGCCGAGATCGCCGAAGCCCGCGGGCGCGAGCGGCGCCGGCGCGAGCTGGCGACCCAGCTCGACGAGGTCGCCTCGCAGCCCGCGGTCACGACCGACGGCGTGCGCATCGTGCTGCGGGGCAATGTGGACCTCCCGGACGAGATCAAGGCCGCGCAGGAGCATCGCGCCGAAGGCGTCGGCCTGCTGCGCACCGAGTTTCTGATCACGAGTCACACGGCGCTGCCGAGCGAAGACGAGCAGACCACGTACTTCCGACGCGTGAGCGACGCGTTCCCGGGCTACCCGGTGGTGGTCCGCACCTACGACCTGGGCGGCGACAAGCTGCCCGGCGCGTTCCGCATGCTGGCGGAGACCAATCCTCAGCTCGGCTGGCGCGCCATCCGCGTGTGCCTGGACCGCCCGGAGATCTTCCACGCTCAGGTGCGGGCGGCGTTGCGGGCGGCGGCCCACGGCCAGATCCACCTGATGATCCCGCTGGTGACGCGGCTCGACGAAGTGGACCGGACGCGCGAGATCGTCGCGCTGGAAGCCAAGCGGCTCGCCGCCGAGGGGATCGAAGCCGCCGCCACGCTCCCGCTGGGCGTGATGGTCGAGACGCCGGCCGCCGCGGTCATCGCCGATCGGCTGGCCGAGGCGTCGGATTTCCTCAGCGTCGGCACCAACGATCTCACCCAGTACACGCTGGTCGTGGACCGCGGCAACGCGCGGCTCGCCGACCGCTTCAATCCCCACGACCCGAGCGTGGTGCGGCTGCTCAAAATGGTGGCCGATGCCGCGCGCGCCGCGGGCAAGCCGGCGAGCGTGTGCGGCGAGATGGCGTCGGAGCCGCTGTCCGCGTTCCTGCTGCTCGGGCTCGGCTACGACACGCTCTCGGTCGCGCCGCCGAAATTGACGATCGTGAAATGGATGGCGCGGCAGGTGAGCGTAGCGCGCGCGCGCGTCGCGGCCGAGCAGGCACTCACCGCGCGCACCGCCGACGCGGTGCTCGACTTGCTGCGTTTGGCGCTCGCCGAAGCGGTCGACCTGAAGCTGCTCGACCCCGACGCCCGGTTGCCGGGCGGGCGGCGTGCCGCTAGCTTGAACGTCTAAACCCGCGTGGGATCGACACATGCCAGCGCAGCGCCACGTTTTCACCTCCGAGTCGGTGACGGAAGGCCATCCCGACAAGATCGCCGATCAGATTTCGGACGCCGTCCTGGACGCCATCATCGCGAAGGACCCCGCCGCCCGCGTCGCGTGCGAGACGCTCGTGACGACGGGCATGGCCGTGGTCGCGGGCGAGATCACCACGTCCACCTACGTCCACATCCCCGACATCGTGCGGGGCACGATCAGCGCGATCGGCTACACCGACGCGAGCTTCGGGTTCGACGCCCAGACCTGCGCCATCCTCACCACGATCGACCGCCAATCCGGCGACATCGCGCTGGGCGTGGACCGGGGCGGAGCGGGTGACCAGGGAATGATGTTCGGCTACGCGTCGGACGAAACGCCCTCGCTCATGCCGCTGCCGATCGTGCTGGCACATCGCCTGGCCGAGCGGCTCGCGGCGGTGCGCAAGGCGGGTGATCTCGCGTGGCTCCGGCCCGACGGCAAGACCCAGGTGAGCGTGGTGTACGAGGGCACCCGGCCGGTCGGCGTCGGCAAGGTGGTGGTCTCGACTCAGCATTCCGACAAGATCGACAACAGCGAGCTGCGCGAGGGGGTGATCGCGCTGGTGGTGCGACCGGTGCTGGCCGACGCGGGATTCGAGGTGCGGGAGCCCGATGTCCTCGTGAACCCGACCGGCCGTTTCGTGGTCGGCGGTCCCCAGGGAGACGCCGGCCTCACGGGGCGCAAGATCATCGTGGACACCTACGGCGGCATGGCCCGCCACGGCGGCGGGGCGTTCAGCGGTAAGGATCCCTCCAAGGTCGACCGCTCGGCCGCCTACGCGATGCGCTGGGTGGCGAAGAACGTCGTCGCGGCCAAGCTGGCGCAGCGCTGCGAGGCGCAAGTAGCCTACGCCATCGGGGTCGCCCAGCCGGTGTCCATCATGATCGACACGTTCCGCACCGGTGTCGTGCCCGACGAGGCGATCGAGGACGCCGTGCGGGAGGTGTTCGACCTGACGCCCCTCAGTCTCATCAAGGCGCTGAACCTGCGCCACCCGATCTATCGCGCCACGGCCGCCTACGGTCATTTCGGCCGCGCGCCGGAGCGGCGCCGCTACGTGGATAAGGACGTGGACCGGGAAGTGGAGCTGTTCACCTGGGAGCACGCGAACCGCGTCGAGGATCTGCTACTTGCCGCGCAGCGTTCCAAGCACTACGCCAAGAAAGTGACCGCATGACGACGACGGCTGCGAGCGCGACCTCCGACATCAAGGACCCGAAACTCGCGGGCGAGGGGCGGCGCCGCACCGAGTGGGCGGAACGATCGATGCCGGTGCTTCGCCTCATCCGGGAACGCTTCACGCGGGAACGACCTCTGGCCGGGCGTCGCCTTTCCGCCTGCTTGCACGTCACGACCGAGACGGCGAACCTCGCCGTCACGCTCCAGGCCGGCGGCGCGGACGTGGCGCTGTGCGCCTCGAATCCCCTTTCCACGCAGGACGACGTCGCGGCCCACCTCGTGAAAGACCACGGCATCAAAGTGTTCGCGATCAAGGGCGAAGATCACGCCACCTATTACGAGCACATCCGGGCCGCCCTCGCACACCGGCCCGATGTGACCATGGACGACGGCGCCGACCTGGTCGGGGCGCTTCACATGATCGCGCTGAACCGGCTCGACGACCTGGCGCCGCCGGTGCGCCAATGGGTCGAGGGTCTGTCCGGAGCGGAGCGGCGGGCGCTGGTCACCGGCGTGGCGGGGTCGACCGAAGAGACCACCACCGGTGTCATCCGGCTCAAGGCGATGGCGCGCGACCGCGTGCTGCAGTTCCCGGTGATCGCCGTGAACGATTCCGACACCAAGCACTTGTTCGACAATCGCTACGGCACGGGCCAGTCGACGCTCGACGGTATCCTGCGCGCCACCAACGTGTTGGTCGCGGGGAGCACGATGGTAGTGGCGGGGTATGGGTGGTGCGGGCGGGGGTTCGCGCTGCGGGCGCGCGGCGCGGGCGCGAACGTCCTCGTGACGGAGATCGACCCGCTCAAGGCGCTCGAAGCCCAGATGGACGGGTATCGGGTCGTGCCGATGGCCGAAGCCGCGCGGGTGGGAGACGTGTTCGTCACATTGACCGGCAACATGCACGTGATCCGCGTGGAACACATGCGCGCCATGAAAGACGGGGCGATTCTCGCGAACTCGGGACACTTCAACGTCGAGATCGATCTCGACGGCCTGAAGCGGGCGGCCCAAGGCCCAACGCCGGCGCGCGAGTTCGTGGACGAGTGGCGCCTGGACGGCAAGCGCCTGTTCGTTCTGGCCGACGGCCGGCTCATCAACCTGGCGGCCGCGGAAGGACACCCGGCGAGCGTGATGGACATGTCGTTCGCGAACCAGGCGCTGGCGGCCGAGCATGTGGTGCGCCACGCCGCCGACCTCGGCAAGGACGTGCACCGCATCCCGCGCGAGCTCGACGCCGAAATCGCCCGGTTGAAGCTCGCGGCCATGGGAGTCGCCATCGACACGCTCACGCCCGAGCAGCAGAAATATCTCGCATCGTGGGAGATGGGGACCTGAGCGCGAACGTCATCCAGGTTCGGGTCGCCCACCTGGGGCTCGATCGCACGACCAACACTCCCGTCGTCATTCTCCAGGAGCAGGAGGGGGAGCGGGTCCTCCCGATTTGGATCGGGCCCGCCGAAGCGAGCGCCATCGCGATGGAGCTGGCGGGGGTGAAGTTCGCCCGGCCGCTCACCCACGACCTGTTGAAGCAGGTGATCCTCGGCCTGGGTGCGGACCTGCGCAAGGTGATCATCACCCAGGTCAAGGAGAACACCTATTACGCCGAGCTGCACATCTATCGCGGCGACGCCGTGATCCAGATCGACGCCCGGCCGTCGGACTCGATCGCCGTGGCGCTGCGCCTCAAGGCGCCGATCTTCACGAGCGAGGGCTTGCTGGCGCTCACGTCGGTGGAGACGGGCGAGCCCGGCGGCGAGTCGGGCTCGGGGCCGCTCGATCCCGATGCCCTGAAGAACTACCTCCAGAACCTCGATCCCGAAGATTTCGGCAAGTTCACTCCCTAGCCTGGCGCTCCTCGCGCTGATCGGCGTGGGGGGAGCGACGGGTCTCGCAGCACAAGGCATAGCCGTCGCGGGGCGGGTGCTGTACGGAACCGCGGGACGGCCGCTCGCGCGCGCCCGCGTGGTGCTGCACCAGGTGTCCGTAGGCGGCGACGGCGGGCCGATCGACTCGACGAGCACCGACGCGCAGGGCCGCTACACCCTCACGATCCGCCGTCCCGACTCCACCGCGATGTACGTCGTGAGCAGTCGACACGCCGGCATCGCGTACTTTTCGGAACCCGTCGTGCCGGGGCGCCCGCTCCACGCCCTGTACGTCTTCGATACCAGCTCCGCGGGTCCCGCGGTGCGGGTCGCCCGCCGCCTGGTGACCGTGGCGAAGAGCAAACGGGATGGCAGCCGGGACGTGCTCGAGCTGGTGGAGCTGGAAAACCCCGGAACGGCCACCCGCGTGGCCGCCGACACGCTCCGGCCCGCCTGGGCCGGCGCCATTCCGGCGGCGGCGATCCAGTTTCAGGTCGGCAAGGGCGACGTGTCGCCTCAGGCGGTCGCCCTCCGGGGCGACTCGGTCGCCGTGTTCGGCCCCATCCCGCCGGGCGAGCGTAAGCAGCTGAGCTACACCTACGTCCTGCCGGCGACCGCGCCCCGGTTCGACCTGCCGATCGACCAGCCGATCCGAGAGGTCGACCTGCTGCTCGAGGACACCGCGGCGGTGGTGCGTGCGGCGCGGCTCGACTCACTCGGCATCGAGCGCATCGAAGGACGCCGCTTCGCGCGTTACCGCACGCCGGCGCTCGCCGCGGGCGGCGCGCTCGCGATCGTCTTCAGCGACCGGCCGCTCACGGCGGAGGCGCTGGTGCCGTTCGTCGTCGGGCTCGCGGCGCTCGCGCTCGGGATCGGGTTCGTGGTTGCGTTGCGACGGAAACCGCGATAGACTACCCGCGTCGTTACAAGCGAACGGGGATCCACGGAAGCCGGTGCGAATCCGGCGCGGCCCCGCCACTGTGACGGGCGTGTCGTAAACGGCTCAACGCCACTGGGTGCGATCACCCGGGAAGGCGAGCCGCTTGCCCGAAGCCAGGAGACGTCTTCGTTCGCGCCACCTGTAGATCCCTCGCGGGAGGGATGGTGGCGCTGCGCACCAAGGCGCAGGCGCTAGCCCATCTCCGCTCCGTCGGGGGTGGGTCTTTTCGTTATGCGCCGCTGGTCCGTGCGCACCCACCTCGCGGGACTCCTCGCGCTCGCCCTCGCGGCGTGCACGCGGGGTGAGCGGGCGCCCGCCGGGGGCGGCCGCACCGTCACCGACGACGCCGGCCGTCCCCTGGCGCTCGCCGCGCCCGCCCGGCGCATCGTGTCGCTCTCGCCGTCGTTCACCGAGATCCTCTTCGCCGTGGGCGCGGGCGACCGACTCGTCGGCCGGACCGCGTGGTGCGACTACCCGCCCGCGGCACTTGCCGTGCCGAGCGTGGGCGACGGCATGCCCCCGAACGTCGAGGCCGTGGCCGCCCGGCGGCCGGACCTCGTCGTGCTGTACCGCTCCGGCCCGAACGCCACCGCCGCGCAGCAGCTCGAGCGGCTCGGCATCCGGACGGTCCTCTTCGATCTCAACCGGCTCGAGGACCTGGGACCCGCGGCCTGGCGCTTGGGCATGCTCACGGGACGCGGAGCAGCAGGGGACTCCTTGGCGCGAGCCATGGATAGTCTCGTCTCCCAAAGCCCCCAGTCCCCAACCCCTAGCCCCAAGTCCCTCGTCTTTATCGTCTGGGACAACCCCCCGATTGTCATCGGGGCGGGGAGCTACCTCGACCAGCTCGCCGGGCTCGCCGGCGCCCGCAACGTGTTTCACGACATCCGCACGCCATCGGCTCAGGTGTCGATCGAAACGATCGCGGCGCGGCAGCCCGACTTCATCGCCGTGTTGTCGGACACGGCGGCGCGGCCGCCCTACGCCGACCGCCCGGAATGGCGCGTGGTGGCGGCGGTGCGGCAGGGACGGTTCCTCTTTCTTCCGGGCCGGCTGTTCGGTCGACCCGGCCCCCGCGCCGCGCAGGCGGTCCGCGAGCTGCGGCGGCGTCTCGAGACCGCGCCGTGAAGTACGTCGTGCTGGCCGGTGCGGCCCTCGCGACCGTCGCCGCGGCACTGCTCGTCGGGCCCGCGAACCTGCCCCTCGCGGACCTGCTCGGCTCGCCCATCGTCTGGCAGCTGCGCCTGCCCCGGGCGGTGCTGGCGTTCCTCGTGGGCGGGGCGCTCGGCGTCGCCGGCACGAGCCTGCAGGCGCTGGTGCGCAACCCCCTGGCCGACCCGTTCCTGCTCGGCCTCTCGGGCGGCGCCGGCCTGGGCGCGGTGGCCGCGATCGCGCTGCACGTCCCGGGCCCGTGGGCCCTCCCACTCGCGGCGTTCGTCGGGGCGGTGGGCGCGATGGCGCTGGTGTATCGGCTCGGGCTCGTGGGAGGCGGTGAGCTCGACCCGCGCATCCTGCTGCTGGGCGGCGTGGCGGTCGGCGCCCTCGCTGGCGCGATCACCACGGCCATCGTCTCCCTCGCCGAGGCCACCGAGCTGCGCAACGCGTTCCTGTGGCTGTGGGGCGGGTTCTCCGGGGCGTCGTGGACCACGGTGCTCGTGATTCTCGCGTACGCGCCGCTGCCGCTCGGCGTGCTCGTCGCGGCCGCGCGGCCGCTGGATCTGCTCGCCCTGGGCGAGGAGCCCGCGCAGTACCTCGGTGCGGACGTGCGGCGGCTCAAACAGCTCGTCTATCTGGCCGCGTCGCTCCTGACCGCCGCCGCGGTCGCCGTGGCGGGCGTGATCGGCTTCGTCGGGCTGGTCGTGCCGCACGTCTGTCGCCTCGTGTGGGGCCGGCTGCATCGTACCTTGCTGCCGACGGCGTTTCTCACGGGCGGGATCCTGCTCGCGGCGGCCGACACGCTGGCCCGCACCGTAGTGGCCCCGCGCGAGCTGCCGGTGGGGATCGTCACCGCCCTGCTCGGCGTCCCCGTGTTCGCGTTCCTGCTGCGCCGATGGACGGTGAGCTGATCCTCGTGCTGAGCGGCGTCACGTGCCGCTACCCGGACGCCCCGCGCGACAGTCTGGTGGGAGTCTCGCTCGAGGTGCGCGCGGGCGAGTTCCACGCCGTGCTGGGACCGAACGGCAGCGGCAAGACGACGCTGGTGCGCGCGGCGCTCGGCCTGGTGCGGCGCGTCGCCGGTCGCGCCGAGATCCTGGGGCGCCCGGCCGGCGACTGGTCGCGGCGCGAGCTGGCGCGCGTGGTCGGCGTGCTCCCCCAGCGCGAAGACAATCTGTTCCCGCAGCGCGTGCGCGAAACGGTGCTGCTCGGTCGCTACCCGCACCTCTCGCTGCTCGGCGGAATGGGCGCGAACGACCGTGCGGCCGTCGAGCGGGCGCTCGTGGCGTGCGACACGGCGGACCTGGCCGATCGCTGGCTCTGGAGCCTGTCGGGCGGCGAGTACCAGCGCGTCCGGCTGGCGCGGGCCCTGGCGCAGGAGCCCAGGCTGCTCGTGCTCGACGAGCCGACCGCGTCGCTCGACCTGCGGCACGAGATGGAGCTGTTCGAGCTGGTGCGCGCCCTGGTCGATGCGCACGGGCTCGCCGCGCTCATGATCACGCATCACGTCAACCTGGCGGCGCGGTTCGCCGACCAGGTCTTGCTCCTCGCCGAGGGGCACGCCGTGGCACGCGGTACCCCGGCCGACGTCCTGACCGGGGAGACCGTGGCCGCCGTGTTTCAGTGGCCGGTCGTCATTTCGGCATTCGAAGGACGACCCCAGATGATCCCCCTGCGCAAGAAGGAGAACCGTCCATGAGACAGTGGCTGGGCATGCTCCCGCCCGTCGTGTTCCCCGTGGTGCTTGCCGCGCAGCAGCGCACCGACACCGTCACACTCGCGCCCGTGGTGGTCACGGCGACGCGACTGCCCGCGCGGGCCGACGCCCTCCCCACTTCGGTCACCGTGATCAGCGGCGCTCAGCTGCGGGCGCAGGGACTCCGCACGGTCGCCGAGGCGTTGCGCACCGTCCCGGCAGCGGCGGTGGTCACGACGGGCCCTTGGGGTGGCCAGGCGTCGCTGTTCCTGCGGGGTGGCGAGAGCGATTACGTGAAGGTGCTCATCGACGGCGTCCCGCAGAACGCACCCGGAGGCAGCTACGACTTCGCGAACCTGACGACCGACAATGTCGAGCGGATCGAGGTCGTGCGCGGCTCGACGAGCGTGCTGTACGGCTCGGACGCGGTCACGGGCGTGGTGCAGATCTTCACGCGCGACGGACGCAGCGCCCCCCGCGCCACGATCGCCTTCGGAGGCGGGACCTACGCGACCAATGCCGTCGACGTGACCGCGTCGGGCGGCGACGACCGGGTGGGGTACGCCCTCGGTCTGTCGCGCTTCGCAAGCGATGGGACCTATCGGTTCAACAACCAGTACCGCAACGAGGTGCTGAGTGGCCGCCTCCGGGTCCGGCCGGACGCGCGCACGGACGCCGCGCTGTCCGTCCGCTACGGCGACGCTCTCTATCACTTCCCGACGAATGGCAGCGGCGACACGGTGAGCCACAACCAGCACCAGCTCGATCGCGGCCCGTCCCTCGGGCTCGATGTGGGCCACGTCTTCTCGGACCAGGTCGAGAGTCACCTGACGGGCACCTGGCACCGCGACAACGCTCAGTATGCCATCGCGCCGAACGACTCGAGCGACACAAAAACGTTCCCATTCTCGAGCTCGGACTGGGTGACGCGCGCGGGGCTGGACGGTCGCACGAACGTGCGCTTGTCGGGTGGCGACGTCGTGACGATCGGGGGCGCGTTCGAGCACGAGACGATGCAGGGGAGCACGCTGAACGGATCCAGGTCGCGCGACGACGGCGCGGCGTATCTGCAGCTCGTCACGGACCTGGAGCGACCGCTCAGCCTGACGCTCGGCGCGAGGCTCGACGACAACCAGCGATTCCGCACCTACGCCACCTACCGGGCGGGCCTGTCGTTCCGGGTTCACGGGCGCACGCGTGCCATCGCGTCCCTCGGGACCGGATTCAAGGAGCCGAACTTCTTCGAGAACTACGCCACCGGCTTCGTGCGCGGGAACCCCGACCTGCAACCCGAGCACTCCTTCACGTGGGAAGCCGGTCTCGAGCACCACATCCCGGGGGCGGGGGTCACGGTGCGGGGGACTTATTTCAATCAACGGTTCCGCGACCTGATCGATTACAACGGATCGGCCAGCGTCAGGTACAACTACGTCAACGTTCCGGGCGCCGACGCTCGGGGCCTCGAGGTCGCGACGGAGGCGGCACTGGGCGGGGCGGTTCGCATCACGGCCGGGTACACCTTTCTCGACACGCGGGTCACCAGGGGCGGGGCCGATACCGGGTCGACCGCCTTGTTCCTCCCGGGGCAGCCGCTGCTCCGACGGCCATGGCACTCCGCGACCCTGGGGCTGTCGTCCCGGGTGGCGGGGCGCGGCAGCGTATCCTTCACGGTGCTATACACGGGGCGGCGGCCGGACGTCGACTACCGGACGTCTCAGCGGGACACGCTTCCCTCGTACACGCGCGTGGACCTCGCCGCTCAAGTCGACCTGGTGCGGCCACAGGGCGCGGCGCCGGGCCTCGCCGTCGTCGGCAAGGTGGAGAACCTGTTCGACAGCTCGTACCAGGAAGTGACGAACTTCCCGGCGCGGCGGCGCAACGTGTTCTTCGGCGGAGAGCTCCGTTTGGGACACTGACGTGTCCCGCCCCAGGACGTGCTCCTCGCGTGGAGCGGCGGCAAGGACAGCGCGCTCGCGTTGCGGGAGATCGTGCACGACGGTCGCTACCGGGTGGCGGCGCTCCTCACGACGGTCACGGCAGAATACGACCGGATCAGCATGCACGGCGTGCGCCGCACCCTGCTCGAGCAGCAGGCCGCCTCGCTCGGCTTACCGCTTGAGCAAGTGGTGATCTCGCCGGGCGCTACGAACGAGGAGTACGAAGGCAACATGGGCGCCACGCTGGCGGCGCTGCGGGACCGCGTGCCGGGTCTCGACACGGTCGTCTTCGGGGACCTGTTCCTCGCCGACATCCGCGCCTATCGCGAGCGGATGCTCGGGCGGATCGGCATGCGGGCCCTGTTTCCGCTGTGGCTGCGCGATACCCGCGTGCTGGCCCATGAATTCGTCCGGCTGGGGTACCGCGCCGTGCTCGTGTGCGTGGATGCGGACCAGCTCGCCGGCGAGTTCGCGGGCCGGGAGTTCGATGCCGAGCTGCTGCGGGACATCCCCTCGACCGTGGACCCCTGCGGGGAAAACGGCGAGTTCCACACCTTCGTCTATGCGGGTCCGGGGTTCCGGCACGCCGTGCGGCACACGCGGGGCCCGGTCGTCGTGCGAGACCGCCGGTTCGTATATTGTGATCTTGTGGAGACCGCCGCTCGATGAGACGACTCGCGTTGCTCGGCCTGGTGTTCGCCGCCGCGTGCAGCGACGCGCTCGAGCAGACCAGCACAGCGGGGCAGGTGATCGCGTTCGGGAATTCGAGCGCCCTGACGCTCATCACGGCGGTCGACTTCAGAGATTCGACTGTCGGTTTGAGTGTCGGATATCCGTTGATGCGCGTGGCCGGCCGTCAGAGCGTCTTCCTGGTCGTCCAGAGTACCGGGATTCGCAGCGACACCCGAGTCACGGTGCTGGACCTGGTCTCGGCAGGCGCCACGAGCGACGCGTTTTCGCTTGCGGCCGGTGGAGCTGCCACGGCCATTCAGAACGATTCGATCGCGTGGATCACCATGGGCGGAACGGTGGCCCGCGCGAACTACAGAACGCATGGCGCGTCGACCGTAACGGTTAGCGGGATCGCGAGCGACGTGCTCTTCACGGCGGGCAACGTGTTCGTCGTCACGGCCGCGGCCGATGGTGCGAGCTGGATCGCCGTGATCGACCCTGCGCGGGACTCGGTCGTGGATTCGATCCCGCTCACCGGCACGTACGCTGGGTCGGCGGCGCTGGGGGGCGACAGCTTGCTGTATGTCGTCACCGCCGGCGCACAGGGGCGGGCGGATGGTCGTGTGTCGGTCGTACACCCCGTCGCTCGCCGCGAGCTCGCGGTGATCAACGGCCTGGGCGATGGGGCCGGCGCCCCGTTGTTTCACCCGTCTGGCCGCCTGCTCGTCGGGTCCGCGACCCAGGGAATCCTCGAGGTCAACACGCTGACGCGCACGCTCACCCATGGACCTGGCGGGGGAAAGAAGCCCGGTGGTCATGGTGTCACGGGTCTGGCACTGGACAATCGGGGGCGGGTGTACGCCGGGGACGCGGTGAGCTGTACGGCGTCGCCCGGCGTGGTGCACGTGCTGAGTGCTCCACCCGACTACGACGAGATCCGGTCCGTGGCGGTCAGCGGCTGCCCCTTGAGCGCAGCCGTCGCTGTGCGACCTTGAGTCCCATGTCCCTCGTCACCACCCCCGCCCTCGTGCTCCAGACGTACCGCTACAGCGAGACGTCCAAGGTGGTACGGCTCGCGACGCGCGACTTGGGTGTGCAAAGCGCGATCGCCAAGGGCGCGCTCCGTCCCAAGAGCCGCTTCGGGGCGGGGCTCGAGCTGTTGAGCGAGGGGATGGCCCAACTCTACTTCCGCGAGACGCGCGAGCTCCATACGCTGGGGGCGTTCGATCTGGTCACCCTGCGACGCGACCTGGCCGCGGACGTGGGCCGCTTCGCCGGCGCCACGGCGCTCACGGAGGTCATGCTCAAGATGGCGCCCCCGGCGCCGCTGCCCGCCGCCTACGACACGCTCACGAGCGCGCTCGACGGGCTCGAGCGGGTGCCCCCGGGGCAGATCGATGCCGCCGCCGTGCGGGCGCTGTGGTGCCTGCTCGCCGTGCTCGGCTTCGAGCCGTCGCTCGCCCGCTGTGCGCGCGACGGCGCGGCGATCGAGCCGGCGGCGGACGAGCCCGTGCCCTTCAGCGTGGCGGACGGGGGAGCGCTGTGCCCGCGCTGCGGACCGACCTCGGCCCAACCGCCCAGCCGCCTCCCGCCCCGCGCGTACGCCGATCTCGTGGCCCTGAACGACCCGCGAGCGGAGCTACCGCCGCTCGATGCCTCGCACGCGGCCGCCCACCGCCGCCTCGTCGCCCGCTTCGTCCGCTACCACCTGGGCGAGGCGGGCCCACTTTCGGCCCTGGACTTCTGGGAGCGTCGCGCGTGGGTACCCCCCACTCCAACTCCGATTCCCTCCGCCGCTTCGTAATCGGCACTGCGGGGCACATCGACCACGGCAAGACCGCCCTGGTGAAGGCCCTCACCGGGGTCGACACCGACCGCTGGGAGGAGGAGAAACGCCGCGGCATCACCATCGACCTGGGGTTCGCGCCGCTGCCGCTCGGAGACGACGTGCAGGCGAGCGTGGTGGACGTACCCGGACACGAGGGGTTCGTCCGCAACATGCTGGCCGGCGCCACCGGTATCGACGTCGCCCTGCTCGTCATCGCCGCCGACGAGGGGATCATGCCTCAGACCGAGGAGCACCTCGCGATCGTCGAACTGCTCGGTGTGCGTCGGGGCATCCCCGTGATCACCAAGCGCGATCTCGTGGATCGCGAATGGCTCGAGCTGGTGCAGAGCGAGGTGGCAGCTCGACTGGCCGGGAGCCGGGTCCGCTGGGAGCCCGCCGTGCCCGTTTCCGCGCTGACGGGCGAAGGACTGGACGAGCTGCGCGGCGCCCTGGGCCGGGTCGCCGCCGATCTGGCGGAGCGGCCCGCCGACGACCTGTTCCGGCTGCCCATCGACCGCGTGTTCGCAGTGGCGGGCGCGGGTACGGTCGTGACCGGCTCGACCTGGAGCGGCAGCGTCGCCGTCGGCGACTCGGTGCGGCTGCTGCCGCTGGAGCGGGAGGTCCGCGTGCGCTCCATCGAGGTTCACGGCGAGTCCGCGGCGCGGGCCGTACCGGGACGCCGTACCGCCCTGGCCCTCGTGGGCGTGGACAGGAGCGAGTTGGCCCGCGGGGCCGTCGTCGTCACGGGTCCGGGCTGGCGCGCCGCGAGCATGCTCGACGCCGCGGTCGAGCTCCTCCCCGGGGCGTCGAAGCCGCTCGCCTCGCGCACTCGCGTTCGCGTCCACTTGGGCACGGCGGAGATCCTCGCTCGTGTCGTCCAGACCCGGAGCATCGGGCCGGGCGAAACGGGTAGCGCGCGCCTGGTGCTCGACACTCCTCTCGTGGCGCGGGGCGGCGACCGATTCGTGCTGCGCTCGTTCTCTCCTGTCACCACGATCGGGGGCGGTGTCGTGCTGGACCCATTCCCACCGCAACGCACCCGACCGCGCCGGCGCCGCATCGCGGCGGACCAAACGCCGGCGCAGCGACTCGACGCCCTCGTGGCCGAGGCGGGGCTCGCGGGTGTGGCCACCGAGACGCTGGCGGTGCGGCTTGGCGTGGCGCCGCGGCGTGTGCCGACGGTCATCACGAATGTGGGGGATGGGCTCCTAGCGCTGGGTGAGACGCTGGTCTCAGGTCCGGCTGTCGCGGCCGAGGCGGCACGGTTGCTGGACGTGTTGCGTCGACACCACAGGGAGCATCCGCTTGATCCAGGCATGTCGTTGCAGGCATTGCGGGCGACGGTCGGCGCGGCCAACTCTCCACCTCCAGCCGCCGTGGTCGACGCGGTCCTGGCGCAGGGCGCGCGCGGGCGCAAGTTCGAGATCGTGGAGAGTGTGGCGCGGCTTGCCGGTTGGCGTCCCGCGTTCGACGCCCGGGCGAGCGGGGCTCGCGACCAGGTCGCGCGGCGCGTCGCAGAGGCGAAATGGCAGGTGCCCACCGTCGCCGAGCTCGAGCGCGAGTTGCCCGACGCCCCGGTGCGCGCGGTGCTCGCCCACTTGGCGCGCGAAGGCGTGGTCGAGCAGATGGATCAGGAGCGCTACGCCGCGGTGGCCGCGCTCGCCGAGTTTCGCGCGGTCCTGGAAGCGACGCTGACGGAGCTTGGGTCGGCGACGCCCGCGGAGCTGCGCGACCGGCTGGGGCTCACGCGCAAGTACTTGATCCCATTGCTCGAGTGGGCGGATCGCCGCGGCGTCACGCGCCGCACCGGCGACGCACGCGTCCTGGGCCGGTTGACAGCGGGGAAAGGCGGACCCTAGTTTCACGGTGCGCCCTGTATCGGCATCACTCGCGACATAAGGAGAGCGGTCTCGAGTCACATCTCGTGTGCTAGAGGAGCGGTGGATGAAGCGGTTCGCCTGGGCGATGCTGGGGCTCGGGCTGTGGGTGTTGGAGGGGGGCGTCGAGCCGGCGCTGGCACAAGACCCTCAACCCACGATTGAGCTTCAGCGCAATCGTTCGAGTTCGTTCAACCCGGTGACCACGATCCCGTTCAAGCTGAGCGGGCAGTTGTTCCTCAAGGGTCATCGGCCCGTCGTGTCGCTACGGATTTACAACGTGCTCGCGCAGCTGGTCGCGATTCCGGTGCTGCGCGGCACGGGCAAGGCGCTGGACAGCCTCGCCCTCACCTGTCCCACGCAGCTGGGGTGCGCCTACAGCGCGTATTGGGACGGCTTCGTCGCGAACACGGGAAAGCCGGCCGCGTCCGGCGTGTACATCTATCAGCTGGTGGTGGACGGTCAGCGGGTTACCAAGAAGATGGTCGTCAAGCAGCCACAGCCATGACGTAGCAGGTCCGCGTCAGTTCTGGTGCTGCAATACCAGATAGCGCACGTCGTCCTTCCCCATGTCCTTGAGCCACGCGATCAGCTCCCCGATGCGGTCGGGAGGCTCGACTCCCTTGCGGCCGACCAGGCGGCGCGCGATGCGGAGCGCCCGGCCATCCTGCGCGTACTCGGCCGTGTAGGTCCCGAAGGCGCTTCTGGCCGTGACGTTCGGGGGCAGGGCCGCGCGCCAGCCGGGCGGGAGGTTGAGGGTCAGCAGCGCTTCCTCCACGTGCGGACCGGCGACCGCCGCCACGTCGATCGGATACTTGCGCGGGCCGAGGCCCTCGAGCTCGGCGGCGAGGGCCTTCACCGCGCCGTAGTTGTGCAGCGGCAGGGTGAGGATGTCGCTCGTGCCGGACTTGGACGTCACCTGGGCTCCGCGCACCACGAACGCCACCCGCGGTTGCGCGCTCAGATCGCGCCCGTCGAACAGCTCGAGGCTGTCGCCGGACGCGCCGGGAAACACGAGGTTCGCGACGGTGCGGGTGAGCCGCTCGCGCTCGTCGGGACCCATCGCGGTGGCGAAGGTACGCCGCAGCGAGTATTGCTGATCGCCGGTCGCGACGTGGACGTAGCGTCCGCTGAAAACGCCGTCCGGCGACAGGTCTCCCGCGAGCGTCGAGGCATCCCGGTTCACCGGCGTGGAATCGGTCGGGAACGTGACTTCCTCGCCGTGACCGTCGGGGTGGACCACCAGACCGAACTCGCCCTGCTCGGCAGGCGGGAGCGAGCCGAGTGGTGTGAGTTCGGATGTGAGGTCGAGAAAGAGATAGCCCGCGGGGCGCTCGACCGCCGCGATCATGTGGTCGAAGGCGTGGGCCGATGGCACGTCGCGCTCGACGCCGCCGCTCGACGCCAGCAGCACGGGATACGCCTTGAGTCCCATGCGCTGGGCCAGGGTGATGAACAGCGTCGCTTTGTCCTTGCAGTCGCCGTAGCGGGCTTGCAGCACGGCCGCGGGGAGCCTCGGCTGGAACCCGCCGATCCCGAGCGAGAGCGAGACGTAGCGAAAATCCTGCGCCACCCAGCGGTGCACCAGGCGCAACGAATCCTCCAGCGTCCGGGCGGGGCTGACGAGGCTCGCGAGCGACGAGTCGAGCGCGGGGGTCGTCACGTAGCGGTCGCGCGCGAGCTGGCTGTACCATCGGGCCACGTCGGCCCAGGTGCGCGGCCCGGCGACCGTGATGAACTGATCGATACCGTTCGAGTCTGCGGCGAACGGCTCGCGCTCGAGCTTCGGGACCTCGCTCGTCGCCCAGACGTACACGCGTCGGCCGCCGACTTCGGACGTGCGACGCCGGAAGGGTAGATTCGTCTCCTTGATACGCACGTCGAGCGCGGCGGGCGCGTCGATGATGTAGCGCGAGCGCCGGGTGAGGCGCCCGGTGGTGATGCGCCAGCTGTTCTCGAAGTCGCCCGGCATGACCGGCTTGAGAGTCTCGACCGTGTAGCTGTAGTCGAGCAGCGTTCCCGGGGCGATCCCCCCGATCGAGATGCGGCGCACCCGCACGTCGGAGTACACCGGGGCTTCCTGGGCCACGGGAGCGACCGTCTCCTGCTCGTGCGATGGCTGGGCGCTGATCACCGCCCCGCTGGGCCGCACCACCCGCACCCAGTTGAGGGTCAACCGCTCCCGCCCGCTGACGTACGAGAACGACCGCTCCCCCCATTGCTCCGCCGCCTCCCGGTTGAGGATCTGCACCACCTGCCGGTAGGTGCGGGTGCCGCGGCCGTCCGCCTCCAACCGAACGACGCCGTCGTCGAGCAAGTAGATGTACGCTTCGTTCGGGTGGTCGGCCGGGTTCACCGCGAGCCGATAGATCGTGTCGTTCCGGATGCTGGGATCGCCCTTCGGCGTGATGTGCGGAGCCTGGGCGAAGGCGGGGCCGGCGAGGACCAGCAGCACCGGCCAGACGATATGACGCACTGAGGAATCCTTCGGTCTGACGGCGCAAGTTCACCAAGGCAGCGCCGCCGGTCAATGAGCGCTCATTTTGACTTTGCTTCTGCCGATTCGGCATCTTACAGTCGGCACAGAGGTTGCCCGGGGAGCGGCTGCCATGATTAAACCCGATCGTTTGACCGTGAAGGCCGCAGAGGCCCTCCAACAGGCGGGCGCGCAGGCGCGCTCGCGGGGCAACCCGGTTCTCAACGACGCCCACCTGTTCCACGCGCTGCTCTCGCAGGACGACGGGATCGTCGTTCCCCTGCTGCAGAAAACCGGGCTCAACGTCACCCAGCTCAAGGCCGAGACCGAGCGGGAGATCGCGCGCTTCCCGCAGCAGTCGGGCACCGCGGCCGAGCCGACGTTGTCGCGCGAGGTATCGCGCGTGCTCGATCGGGCGGACGAGGAAGCGAAGGCGCTGGGCGACGCATACGTCTCCACCGAGCACATGCTGCTGGGCCTGGTCGAGGAGAAGGGCACGACCGCCAAGCAGCTGCTCTCCGCGGCGGGCGTCGACCGGGCCGCGGTGTTGGCGGCGCTCGAGGGCGTGCGCGGATCGCAGCGCGTGACCGACCAGGAGCCGGAGCAGAAGTATCAGGCGCTGGAGCGGTATACGCGCGATCTCACCGAGCAGGCCCGCAAGGGCAAGCTCGACCCCGTGATCGGACGGGACGAGGAGATCCGCCGCGTCATGCAGGTGCTGTCGCGCCGCACCAAGAACAATCCCGTGCTGATCGGCGAGCCCGGCGTCGGCAAGACGGCGATCGTGGAGGGCCTGGCCCAGCGCATCGTGAACGGGGACGTGCCCGACTCGCTGCGCAACAAGCATCTCGTCGGGCTCGATCTGGGCTCCCTGATCGCGGGCACGAAGTATCGCGGCGAGTTCGAGGATCGGCTCAAGGCGGTGCTCAAGGAGATCACGAGCGCGGAGGGCAGGTACGTGGTCTTCATCGACGAACTGCACACGCTGGTGGGCGCGGGCGCCGCCGAAGGCGCCATGGACGCGTCCAACATGCTCAAACCGGCGCTGGCGCGGGGCGAGCTGCATGTGGTTGGCGCCACCACGCTGGACGAGTACCGCAAGCACATCGAGAAGGACGCGGCCCTGGAGCGGCGCTTCCAGCCGGTGTTCGTGGGTGAGCCTTCGGTCGAAGACACCATCGCGATTCTGCGGGGCCTGAAGGAGCGCTACGAAGTGCACCACGGCGTGCGGATCACGGACAGTGCGCTGGTCGCGGCCGCCACACTGTCGCACCGCTACATCGGCGACCGCTTCCTCCCCGACAAGGCGATCGACCTGGTGGACGAGGCCGCGAGCCGGCTGCGGATCGAGATCGACTCCCTGCCGCAGGAGATCGACGAGGTGGAGCGTCAGATCGTGCAGCGCGAGATCGAGCTCGCCGCCCTCGCCAAGGAGAAAGACAAGGCGTCCAAAGAGCGGCGCGCCAAGGTCGAGGAAGAGCTGGCCGAGCTGCGGGAGCGCTCCAAAGTGATGAAAGCGCAGTGGCAGGCGGAAAAGGAGGCCATCGGCGGCCTGCAGGGAAAGAAGGCCCAGCTCGAGCAGCTCCGCACCGAGGCCGAGCAGGCCACGCGGCGGGGCGACTTGCAGAAGGCGGCCGAGATCACCTACGGTCGCATCCCGGCGCTCGAGCGCGAGATCACGGAGATCGAGAAGCGGCTCGCCGAGGTCCAGAAGAACGCGAAGTACTTGAAGCAGGAAGTCGATGCCGACGACATCGCCGAGATCGTGTCCAAGTGGACCGGCATTCCGGTGTCCAAGATGCTCGAGTCGGAGCGCGAGCGTCTCACCCACCTCGAGGACGAGTTGGCCCGGCGCGTGATCGGGCAGCCGGAGGCGCTCGCCGCCGTGGCCAATGCGGTACGGCGGGCCCGGGCCGGCCTCCAGGACCCCCACCGTCCCACCGGCTCGTTCATCTTCCTCGGCCCCACCGGCGTGGGCAAGACCGAGACCGCGCGCGCGCTGGCCGAGTTCCTGTTCGACGACGAGAAGGCGCTGGTGCGGCTCGACATGTCCGAGTACATGGAGAAGCACGCCGTGGCGCGCATGATCGGCGCGCCTCCGGGCTACGTCGGCTACGAGGAGGGAGGACAGCTCACGGAAGCGATCCGCCGCCGGCCCTACGCGGTGGTGCTGTTCGACGAGATCGAGAAGGCGCATCCCGACGTGTTCAACGTGCTGCTCCAGATCCTGGACGACGGGCGGCTCACCGATTCGCAGGGACGCACCGTCGACTTCCGCAACGCGGTGCTGATCATGACGTCGAACATCGGGTCCCAGGACATCCTCGAGATGGGGACGCGGAACTGGGAGCAGGTCGAGACCAAGGTCATGGAGCTGTTGCGCCAGACGTTCCGGCCGGAGTTCCTGAACCGGGTGGACGACACGATCATCTTCCGGCCGCTCTCGAGCGAGGACATCGCGAAGATCGTGGACATCCAGATCACGCGGGTCGAGCGGCTGGTGGCGGAGCGCAAGCTCCACCTCGAGGTGACGGCCGCGGCGAAGCAGCTGCTCGTGGCCGAGGGGTACGATCCGGTGTACGGCGCGCGGCCGCTCAAGCGGGCGATCCAGCGGCTGCTCCAGAACCCGCTGGCGTTGGCGGTGCTCGAGGGAAAGTACGCGGAGGGCGATCGGATCCGGGTCGACCGGTCGAAGGACGGCAGCCATCTCACCTTCGAGCGCGTCCCCGGAGGCGTGCCCGAGCCAGCGCGTGCATAAGAAGCCGGGGACGGGGGACGGGGGACGGGGGAAGGGGCCCCACCCCGCATCCCCCGCTGACGCAACGGGCATGGCGGCGGCGTTGGACGAGGCGCGCCGCGCGGCGTCCGCGGGGGAAGTCCCCGTGGGCGCCGTCGTGTTTCGGGACGGTGCCGTCGTCGCCCGGGCGCACAACGAGACCGTCGCCCGCCGCGATCCCACGGCCCACGCCGAGCTGCTCGCCGTGCAGGAGGCGCTCGCGTTGCTCGAGACCGACCGACTCACTGATTGCACCTTGTACGTGACGCTCGAGCCGTGCGCCCAATGCGCCGGGGCGATGGTGCTGGCCAAGCTGGGCCGGCTCGTGTTCGGCGCCTACGACGACAAGGCGGGTATGGCGGGAAGCGTGGGAGACCTGGTGCGGCACCGCAGCCTCAATCATCGAGTCGAGGTAATTGGCGGAGTGGGGGCGGCCGCGTGCGGACAGCTGCTCGAACAATTCTTCCGCGATCGGAGGCCCGCCCGGAGCTAGCCTGTCAGAGCCGATGTTGCGGACACACCGCACTTGTAGCCCCACCCCGACAACGATCCCTTTGCCCGCCAGAGTGTGGCGTCCGGTCCGCTCTTTGCCGCCTCCACGATCCACGCTGGTGTGCCCCCTCTTCATTCGTTTACCTCGGAGGTCGCGATGGACTTTCAGTCACGGGCGAGGGATGCCGTGCGGTTCCCGACGCTGCTACTCGCGCTGCTGCCCCTCGCCGCGTGTCGGGACGGGAGTGTACCGCTAGCACCTCCTCCGGTTGCGGCCGACGTCGAAACGGCTTCCGACCAGGGCCTCATGGGCACAATCGCGTTCACGAGTACAGGTGGTGGCCGCTTCCTCCAGATCTTCACGATGAACCCCGATGGCAGCGACATCACCCAGCTCACCACGGACAGTGGCTCTCATCTGCATCCGTCGTGGTCGCCCAACTGGCACCAGATCGCCTTCGAGCGGATCTACGACATATTCGTCATCAACGCGGACGGAACGGGCTTGACGCAGGTCACGCACAATGGGCCCGTGACGAGCTCTGCCCAACCCGCTTGGTCCCCCGATGGCCGGCGGTTAGCGTTCGCCAGCGGAGACCGCGGACGGCTCTACGGCATCTCGGTCATGAACTCCGACGGCACCGAAGTCACCCCGCTGACCACGCCCGTATTCGCCTACGACGCCGTTCAGTCGTCCGACTACAGCCCCGCGTGGTCGCCGAACGGCAAACAGCTTGCGTTCGTGCGCGTCTCGCGCGACGGAATCACAAGCGACATCTGCGTGATGAACGCGGACGGCAGTGAGGTCACGCAGCTGACCCACAACGCCAGCGGGGTCGTCGTTAGCAGGCCGTGGTGGTCTCCAAATGGCAAGCGACTCGTCTTCTCCGCCAACAGCGAGCTGGACGGTAGCTACACGAACTCCGCCCGCGTCTTCACAATCAATCCTGACGGGTCCGACGTCGTGGAGTTCACGATCGGCATCATCCCGGCGTGGTCGCCGAACGGCCGGCAGATCGTGTTCGACGGTTCGAACGGCATTGCCGTCATGGGAGCTGATGGCAGCGGGATCCGTCAGGTCGCGAACTTCTTCGCTATCGATCTCACCTGGACGCCGCCGCCGCTCAATCTCTGAGAGTACGCCGCTGGGGGTATAGGGCGGTAGAAGCGTGAATCATCAGGTGGAGGTCCTGGGCGGCGTGCTGGCGGACGAGTGCGGCGAGCTGCTTCAGGGGTTCTTCCGCGCCAGGCGCTGACGGGCTGCCGGTCCTCAATCCGAGGTCGTGAGCAGCTCGGGACGCACCGTGAGGATGAGGGTGCGGCCGTGCGGGAGCGCCTGAACGTTGCCGAGCACCGCCGTCTTGCCCACCGGGATCGTCACTGTCGTATTGAAGCGGGATGCGCGATCCAGCAACTCCAAACGCACGGCCAGCTCCACCGTCGCGCTGTCCGCCGAGCCGGCGAGGCGCCGCACGCTCGCCGACAGCTGATAGTGGTCGGGCGTGGTGGCGAGCATCTGCGTCACCTCGCCCTTTTCCGTGGCGCTCACCACGCCTTCCGCCACTAGACGGTAGCCCTGGAACCGGAACAGGTGCCGCAGCGTCGCCTCCACGTCTCGGATGGCCGGATCCGTCGTCGCCGCTCCGTCCGCTTCAATCAGATGGAATGTGAGCCGGACGAACGGCCGGGACCGGTCGTACTCGGCCAGCACGCGGGCGATCTTGTCGAGGTTGTCCCGCGTCTCGCGCACCGTGATCGCATTGTCCGACACGCTGAACACGCCTTTGCCATAGGGCCGGTCGGTGTAGATGTACGGCAAGAGGATCGACACGGCGTCCGAACCGCGCAGATACTTGAGCGCGAACGTGCGCGTGTCGAGGTTCGGGCCGCGTGGGGAGCACGCGGCCAGCAGGGCGGTGACGGCGATGGCGCACGACATACGTGTGTTCATGGCAGCTCCCTAGAAGAACCAGATGACCACGATCTCGGGATTGTCGGTCTGGAACACCGCTACGCTCCGGTCCGGGGGCCCCTCGACCGCTAGGCCCGACCGGATCGGGGGCGCAGTCGGCGGCGGCAGCGTTTGTTCGACTGCCCCGCGGCGCGCGATCAGCACGACGGCGAGCACCGCTGCCGCGGCGAGCGGCACCGAACGCAATATCCAGCGGCGGCGCACCGCGCGTCGCGTGGCGGTGAGCACCGCGTCGTGCGCTGCGCGCCGCGGCGCTGCAGCGGCCAGCGCCCGCCCGAGCTCACGCTCGACCTCGAGAATCCCGTCTGCGGCCGCTCGGCATCGGGCGCAGCCACGCAGGTGCAGGCTCAGGTCGGAGTCGGTCGCACCTACGAGATCGTTGCGATCGGCCTCGAGCATCCGCCCCTGTGCTTCGACGCAGGTCATGACTCTCGGTCCTCCGCCAGCTCAGGATGACGCGCCAAGATCTTGATCCTCAGGGCGCGACGGGCGCGGCACAGATGCGCGCGTACGGTCACAGGATTCATGCCCAGTCGCTCGGCCACTTCCGCCGCAGGGAGCCCCTCCACGTCGGCCAGGTGAAACACCTCTCGCTGGCGCACCGGCAGCTCCTGAAACAGCGTCATTACGATCCCGCGCACCTGGGATTCCTGTAGTCGCCCCACGGGATCCTCCTGTACCGCCCACTCTGTCCGCTGGGCCGCCGCGCTTCGGGCGAGCCGGAACTTGCTCGCCAGCCGGCGACCGAGCCCGAGCGCCGCATTCCGTGTGACCTGGTACAGCCAGGTCGTGAAGCGCGACCGCCCGGCGTAGCGGTCGAGACGCGTAGCCAGCAGGACCAGCACATCTTGGGCGACATCGTCCGCGTCGTCCGGGTCGCCCGTGTACACCAACGCCCAGCGGTACACGGTTGCGTGGCAGCAGCGGAGCAGCTCGTCACGCGCCGCAGCGTCGCCGCTCTGCGCACGCCGTACCAACGGGGCCACCGCGTCGTCTAGCTGCGTGGTATCGCTCAACCGCTCTCCGGAGTGGCGCCGCGTGAACATGAGATGCGTGTCGCCGCGCAGGCGTTTACCGCCCGTGCGTGTAGGTTTGAGCATGCACGTATCCGCATTCCCCGCAAGCACATTGTTGTGCTCCGGCGGAAGCAGGTCCTAGACTCGGCACCCGGAATTACCCATGCCCTTCCGCACAATCATCGAACCGTTCCGCATCCACTCCACGCAAGCGATCCAGCACACCACTCCCGAGGAACGCGACGCGGCCCTCCAGCGCTCGGGCTACAACCTGTTCGGGCTGCGCGGCGACGAGGTGCTGATCGACTTGCTCACCGACTCCGGTACCGGCGCCATGTCGTCGCGCCAGTGGGCGGCCATGATGGACGCGGACGAGTCCTACGCCGGCAGCCGCTCGTTCTACCGCTTTCAGGAGGTGATCGCCGGCATCACGGGACTGAGGGAAGTCATCCCCACGCATCAGGGCCGGGCGGCCGAGCGGATTTTGTTCTCGGTGCTGGTCAAGCGAGGCCAGGTCGTTCCCAACAACACCCATTTCGACACCACCCGCGCCAACATCGAGTATTGCGGGGCGGAGGCGCGCGACCTGGTGATTCCGGAAGGGCGGGTACCCGCCACGAAACACCCGTTCAAAGGAAACATGGACGTGGCGGCGCTCGAGGCGACCATCAAGGAGGTCGGCCGGGAGCGCGTCCCGCTCGTCATGGTCACCGTGACCAACAACTCAGGGGGTGGGCAGCCCGTGAGCATCGCGAACGTGAAGGCGGTGCGGGCGGTGTGCGAGCGCTTCGGCATCCCGCTCTACCTGGACGCCTGCCGCTTCGCGGAGAACGCGTACTTCATCAAGCTGCGGGAGCCGGGGTACGCGGACAAGACCCCGCGGGAGATCGCGCACGAGTTGTTCGCGCTCGCCGACGGCTGCACCATGTCCGCCAAGAAAGACGGGCTCGCGAACATCGGTGGCTTTCTGGCGATGAACGATCCCGACGTGGCGCGCCAGTGCCGCAACATGCTGATCTTGACTGAGGGTTTCCCGACGTACGGCGGCCTCGCGGGCTACGACCTGGAGGCGGTCGCCACGGGACTCGAAGAGGCGCTGGACGAGGACTACTTGAAGTACCGGCTCCGCTCCACGGCCTACCTCGCCGAAAAGGCCGAGCAGGCGGGCGTCCCGGTGGTGCAGCCGCCGGGCGGGCACGCCGTGTACCTGGACGCCCGGGCCCTGCTGCCGCGCGTGCCGCCGGCGCAGTATCCGGCGCAGGCGCTCGCGGTGGAGCTGTACCGGGTGGGCGGCGTGCGCGGGGTGGAAATCGGCTCGGTGATGTTCGGGAAGCGGCGCCCGGACGGCGGCGAGACGCCGGCGGCCTTGGAGCTGGTGCGGCTCGCCGTGCCGCGGCGCACCTACACGCAGAGTCACATCGATTACGTCGCCGAGGTGATCGCCGAGGTCGCCCGTCGCAAGGACCGGGTGCGGGGCTATCGCATCGTGGAGCAGGCGCCGTGGCTGCGCCACTTCACGGCGCGGTTCGAGCCTATTTAGCCCGCTGCTCCAGCTTCGCGATCAGTTTTTCGATCTCCAGCTTGAAGCGCTTCAGCGCGGGCAGCAGCTTGGGCTCGAGCTCGCGCTCCAGCTCCTTTCCTTCCTTCAGGAAGTCTTTCACCAGGTCGCGGAATCGCTCGGCCAGCTCACGCCAAGTGGGGATCGTGTTCACGTCGGGGTCACCGGGCTTTTTGGTGGGCAGGGTGTTCATGAGTCGCTCCTCGCCTTCGCGGGTGGCGTTGGCCGACTCGAAGTATACGCTGGGTGGAGGCCGGAGTTTCGGTGCAGGGCCGCCCGTAGCGAAACCGGCCGGGTCTTGGTATTTACTACCCGTCTGTGCGTCTAGCAGTCTGGATAGGTGGCCGAGCGGCTGAAGGCACGCGCCTGGAGAGCGCGTAAACGGGTAACCGTTTCGTGGGTTCGAATCCCACCCTATCCGTGGAAGGCGTGGACAGGTGCGTGAGTGGTTGAAACGGCCGGTCTCGAAAACCGGTGTGCCCGCAAGGGTACCGTGGGTTCGAATCCCACCCTGTCCGTCACGCTTCCGCCGCTGGCGGTGAAAGCGGCCCCAACCAACAATTCAAACCGCGCGTCGGTCGACGGTCTCGTAGTGCGCCGACCGTGCGTCGAACCGCCGTAACAACGCGCGCGCAGCCGGGGGCACGACCGCGACCTCATAGTCGGCACCGGCAAAGTCCCGCACCGCCGCCAGGGAATCGAACCACATCACTGTGACGAACTCGATTTCGTCGGTCTGGACCCGACGCAGCAGGTCGATACCCCTGAAGCCCTCGATGCGCCGCGCGGCGATGCCCTGGAAGATCTCATCACGGAGCAGGCGCTCGTAGGCGTCGGCGTTCTGAGGTGTGGTCCACCCATGCCAGATGCGTGTGATCATGGGCGTCAAAATGCAGCTCGGGGGGAAGAGGCGACAAGGTGACCAGTCCCCGCTCTTGCACAGGAGGGACTCGCTTCACTAGAGTGTGGGGCCCTGTCGCCCTTACGGAGGCCAGGATGCGCTGCCCCCGGACTTGGTTCACCGCCGCCGTCACGCTCGCCCTGCTCGCGTGCGGCAAATCGGCGTCGCGGATGGCCACCGAAGTGCGGGAGTGCAGCGCGATCACGATGGACGCGAAGGGAGCGGCACAGTGCCTGGTGCTGCAATACAAGTGGAAGCAACCGGCAGCGCTCGCCGCGGCCACGCGCTACCAGCACGACCAGGATTCCACCGCCCAGTCGCATGCCGACTCCGCTTGGCACGCCGACGCGGCGCGGCACACTAGGGAGATGGCGGACTGCGCCAAGGATCCGTCGGGTGACATGGCGCGCTGCCTGGTCGGATACGGCTGGGCCGAAGCGCGCGCCACCGCGACCGCCGACTCGCTGTGGCACCACGACGCGCCCGCGCACCGCCAGCAGGTCGCTACGTGCACCCGCCAACGCCAGATGCAAGCCGGCGTGTGCCTGCAGCTCAAGTACAAGTGGACCCCCGAGCGAGCGCTCGTGGTGGATGACTCGATTCGTCGGGCCCGGATGAGGAGGTAGTGGGACACCCCGTCCTCATCGCCGCCGAGCTGCAACCGCTCATCGAGCCCGGTCAATTGGCCGGGCTCGACGTCACCTGGCTCCCAACCGGCGAGCCGACTCCGAAAGGCGACTACGTGGCGTTCGTGCCGCTCCTCTCCCGCTGGGTGGGTGGGACGGAGCTCAAACACCTTCCCAAGCTCAAGATCGTCGCGAACTGTGCGGTGGCACACGACAACGTGGACGTGGTCGCGGCCGAGATGCGGCGCGTCGCCGTCACCAACACCCCCGACGTGCTCACCGACGCCACCGCCGATCTCGCCTGGGCGCTGATTCTCGCGTGCGCGCGCCGCGTGGTGGAAGGGGCAGAGCTCGTGAAGGGCGGCGCCTGGGCGGGGTGGCACCCGGAGCTGTTACTCGGCATCGAGCTGCGCGGGCGTATCTTGGGGCTCTTGGGCGCGGGGCGGATCGGCCAGGCCGTGGGCCGCCGGGCGGTCCCGTTCGGCATGCGGATCCTGTATGCCGCCCGCAATCCGCGACCCGAATTCGAGCACGCCACCGGCGCGGTCAAGGTCGAGCAGTCGCGCCTCTTCCGGGAGAGCGACGTGCTGTCGCTGCACGTGCCATCCGTGCCGGCGACGAAAGGGCTGATCAGCGCCGAGACGCTACGTCTGATGAAGCCGGGCGCGATCCTGATCAACACCGCGCGCGGCGACCTGGTGCGAGAGGAGGCCCTGGCCGCGGCCTTGGAAGAGGGCCGGCTGGGCGCGGCCGGGCTCGACGTCTACTTGGACGAGCCTGCCGTGCATCCCCGCCTGCGGGCCGCGCCGCGCACCGTGCTGTTGCCCCATATCGGCAGCGCGACGCGCGAGACCCGCCGTCAGATGGCCGCAATCGCGGTCGCGAACGTGCAGGCGGTGCTCAAAGGAGACCCGCCGCTGACCCCGGTCGTCGGGTAGCAGTTGCCCGCCGCGAGCGGGAGTGTTATTGAAGGGCGCCAAGTACATGATCTCGAACGATTAGCGAGGCTGGCCGATGATGGTCCCGAGCGGGTCGGTGTGCTCGCAGTGCGGTGCGACGATCGAACCGGGGACTTACTTCTGCCCCCGCTGCGGCACGGGCATACCGACCGCCGAAGCCGCGCGCGCGACTGCGGCCACACCGGCCGGCCGACCCCACGAAGCGGGGTCCAATGCCCAACTCGACGCCTTGCGCCAGGCCGCGCTCGGCGAGTACGAGGTCCTCGCCGAGCTGGGGCATGGCGGGATGGCGACCGTCTACCTGGGCCACGACCTCGCCCTCGACCGCAAGGTGGCGATCAAGGTACTGGCGCCCGCCCTGCTGCTCATGGGGGAGGGGATGGTAGAGCGGTTCAAACGCGAGGCGCGTACCGCCGCCGCGTTGAGTCACCCGCACATCATCCCCATCTATGCCGTCAAGGAAAGCCAAGATGTGCTGTACTTCGTGATGAAGTACGTGCAGGGGCGAGCCCTCGACGCGGTCATCCGCGACGTCGGCCCGCTGCCGATCGCCATGGTGCAGGCGATCATTGCGCAGGTCAGCGACGCGCTCGGCTACGCCCATCGCCACGGCGTCATTCACCGCGACGTCAAGTCGGCGAACATCATGCTGGATGAAGATGGCTGGGCGGTGGTCACCGATTTCGGGATCGCCAAGGTGGTGCAGGCCGAAGGACTGACGCTGACCGGTGTGACGGTCGGCACGCCTACGTACATGAGTCCCGAGCAGTGCGACATGCGCGACGTCACGGGGGCTTCGGACCAGTATTCGCTCGGCGTGGTCGCCTACGAGATGCTCACCGGGCATCTGCCGTTCAAGGGCGACTCGACCATGTCCGTCATGTACGCACACTTCAACGAGCCCCCGCGTCCCGTGACCGAGCTGCGCGCCGACTGTCCGCCCAACCTGGGCGCGGGCGTCATGCGGATGCTGGAGAAGGAGCCATCGCGGCGCTGGCCCAGCATGGACGACGTCGTCGCCGTATGCGGGCGGCCGTCGCTCCGCCACGACGATCCCGTCCGCCGCGAGATGATCACACTCGCCAAAGCGGGTGGCCACGCGCACCTGCTGGCGCAGCTCAACACGCCGACCAGCCCGATCGTCCTGTCGCGGCCGCAGACGCGCCGCGTCGCCGCGCCGTCGCGCTCTCCCCGCGTCTCCAGAATGTGGTGGGGCCTGGCCGGGGCCGCGGCGCTGGCCGCGGTGCTGTGGCGGTTCGCGCCCTGGGGGACATGGCGCCGGACCACGACTCCGACGTCCCCGGTCTCCCCGGCTCCGCGCGACACGGTTCCCCGTGTCGCGGCTATCGAGCCTCGGCCGGACACGGCCCCTCGCGCGCCGGTGCCCGCCGCGCCCCCCCGGCGTCGGGAACCGTCGGCCTCGCCGGCGCCGGCCCAGCCGCGCGAAGACACCTTAGTGCGCTCGCTGCGCGCGAGAGCGCTCGCGGCGATGAGTCGCGCCCTCGAAGCGGGTGCCACGCCCGCCGACCTGGCGAGGGGGGACAGCGTGTTCAAGGGAGCGGAATCGCTCGCCGCGCGGGGTCAACCGTCCGACGCGATGGTGCAGCTCGCCACCGCTGCGTCGCTCTGGGCGGAGGCGGAGCGGGTGTCGCGGTCCCGGCCGCCGCGCGACACCACGCGGGCGCGTCCGGTGGAGCCGCCCGCGGCGCCGCCCGTGGCGCCGCCCGTGGCGAAGCCCCCGGCCGACCCGCGGGTCGAGATCAAGGCGTTGATCGCGGACTACGCGCGGGCGCTCGAGTCGCGCGACCTGGCCGAGGTTCGCCGGGTGTATCCGGGCCTGACGTCCACGGAGCAGGCGACGTTCAGCCAGTTCTTCGAGTCGGTGACCGACCTCAAGGCCGGCCTGACCATCAACCGGCTGATCATCGCGGGCGGCTCCGCCGACGTCTTCGTGAGCGGCGTGTACGAGTACCGCGACACCAAGACGGGCCGCAGCCGGCGGGACACGACCACGTTCCGGGCGACCCTGGTGCAGGATTCGACCGGCTGGCACCTCACCTCGATCCGTTCGGTGCGCTGAGCGTAGCCCGGGCTCAGAAGTTGTATTCGAGCCCGGCGGTCCAGAGCACGTTGGGCCGGAGCCCGCCGCGGTCGAGCGGCCACAGCGTGTTGCCCACCAGCGTGACACCTGAGCCCGTGATGAACTTGAAGCCGAGCGAGCCGTTGATCTGATCGTCGCGCTGGTTGGGGATGTTGGTCACGTCGATCGTGCGAACGAACGGCGCATCGTAGGTCACGGGTCCCGGCAGGCGCAGCTTGCTCTCGCCCACCTGCAGCTGCGAGACCACGTCCACGGCCAGGGTGGCCCAGGGCGCCATCAGATGATCGAAGCCCACGGTGGCGAGGACGGCGTTGTTTTGGAACCCGCCGCCCTGGAAGAGATAACCGATGTTGGTGTGTGGTGAGAAGGCGCCGAACCGCGCCGATAGGATGCCGAGGCCGCGGGCGGCCACGTGGCCCGACCCGAGCAGGTCCGCTTCGCTTCCGGTCGGAAAGCGCACGTCGCCCAGCAGCGCGAACGTGCTGCGGTCCGACTGCGTCACCGTGACCTTCGCGCGTACGGCGATGTCGCCGACGCCGGTGGCGGACCCGTCCACGAAGCGGGACGTTGAGAGCACTGGATTGGCCGGCGTGCCGCCGAAGAAGTGTTGGGCCGTGGTGCCACCGAACGGAATGATCCGGGCGTCGCTGGTGCCGCGCAGCGAGGCGGAGACGATCGGCAGCACCACCCCGATGTCCACCTTGTCGAGCAGCCCGAAGCTAACGAAGAACGACGTCACCGTCATGTCGAGATCGAGCGCCAGGCGCAGCGCGATCACGTCGTTTTCGTGGGTCGGCACGCCGTACGGCGTGCAGCTCGAGCCTACGAGGCTGTCGCAGACGGGACCCGTCACGTTCTGGTGCGTGAACGTCATCTCGATCCCGTTCAGGCTCACGCCCCGCAGCGCCGCGAAGTGCATGCGGTTCACGTTTGCACCCACGAAGACGCGTCCGCGGCCCAGGGTCTGGGCCCGCTCGGCGAACACGGGCCCGGCTGAGACGGAGGTCCGGACGGGCACGCCGCCTTCGAACCGGAAGGTGGAGCCGCCGCTGGTGGCGCTCACCGGCAGGTTGGCGACGTTGCCGCTGATGGCGTTACTGATGAAGGAGATGAGCGTCCCGTTCTCGGAGCGCGCCGCGGGGATGAAATGGTCGGCGTGCAACGCCGTGGCAGAGTCCGAGCCCGCGGTGCCGCCGAGAAACAGCGGGTCCTTGCCGGCGCTGAAGATGAACAGCTCGGAGATCTTGTCGCGCAGCCCCTGCGCTTGGACCGAAACGGCCGCGAGGGTGAGTCCCACCAGACACGACCAGCAGCGCCCCATACACCCTCCGAGATCGGGAAGACCGACCAGCCGGAGTCGAAGAGACGCTGCGAACGGGTACGCGTCAAGCGATCCGCCGTTGACCCCGGGGCTCCCCACGTTAACTTCCAGCCTCGAGATGAGCCGGCCCGATCGCACGATCATCCTGGACGCCCGCGCTTTGTCGCGGGCGCTTCAGCGTATGGCGGTCGAGGTGCTCGAGCTGGCCCGTGGAACCGACCGGCTCGTGCTCATCGGCATCCAGCGGCGCGGCGTCGAGCTCGCCGAGCGGATCGCCAAGCTCATCGAGAAGGACGAGGGCGTGATCGTGCCCCGCGGCGCCCTCGACATCACTCTGTACCGCGACGACCTCGAAACGGTCGGCCCCAAGCCCGTCATCGGCGAGACCCGCATCCCCGGCGACCTCGCCGGCAAGCACGTGGTGATCGTGGACGATGTGCTCTACACCGGTCGCACGGTGCGCGCCGCGCTCGACGAGCTCGCCGACTTCGGCCGCCCCGAGCGCATCTCCTTGTGCGTGCTGGTGGATCGCGGCGGTCGCGAGTTGCCGATCCAGCCCGACGTGGTCGGAGCCAAGGTGGAGGTGAGCGACGGCCAGCGCGTGGACGTGCTGGTCGAGGAGCTCGACGGGAGGGACGAGGTGGATCTGGTGAGCAGGACATGACCGCCCCCCTGGGAAAGGACCTGGTCGGGCTCGAGCGCCTCTCGCCCGATCAGATCCGCCTGATCCTCGACACCGCCGAGCCGTTCAAAGAGGTCTCCGAGCGGCCCATCAAGAAGGTGCCGGCGCTGCGCGGCAAGACGATCGTCAACCTGTTCTTCGAAGCCTCGACCCGTACCCGCATCTCGTTCGAGTTCGCCGAAAAACGCCTCTCGGCGGACACGGTCAACGTGGCGGCCAGCGGCAGCGCGGTCCAAAAAGGCGAGACGCTCGTCGATACGGCCCGCAACCTCGAAGCGATGCGGATCGATATGGTGGTCATCCGTCATCCGTCGTCCGGCGCCGCCGCGTTCCTCGGCGACCGCATCCGCTCCAACGTCGTCAACGCGGGCGACGGCAAGCACGAGCACCCCACCCAGGCGCTGCTCGACCTGCTCACGATCCGCGACAAGCACGGCAAGATCGCCGGCCTCAAGGTGTGTCTCGTGGGCGACGTGCTGCACTCCCGCGTCGCGCGCTCGAACATCTGGGGCCTCTCGAAGCTCGGCGCCGAGGTTGCCGTGTGCGGTCCCGATACGCTCATGCCCCGGGGCATCGAAGAGCTAGGCGTGTGCCGCTTCCGCCGGATCGAGGAGGCGATCGAGTGGGCAGACGTGCTGAACGTGCTCCGGCTGCAGCTCGAGCGCATGGAGATGGGCTTCATCCCGAGCCTGCGGGAGTATTACCGGGTGTTCGGCGTCACGTTCGAGCGGCTCGAGAAAGCGCCGCGCGCCCTGACCATCATGCATCCGGGGCCCATGAATCGCGGCGTCGAGATCGACTCCCGCGTCGCCGACGGACCGCACAGCGTGATCCTCGACCAGGTGACGAACGGGGTCGCGGTGCGCATGGCGGTGCTCTATCTCCTCGCCGGTGGGCGCCCCGAGCTCGCCGACGCGGCCAAGCGGGGGGCGGAGTGACGCGACCCCTGCTGCTTTCGGGCGGCCGGGTGATCGACCCGCGGCGCGACTTCGACGAGCCGGCGGACGTCCTCATCCAGGACGGCAAGATCGCCGCGGTGAAGGCCGGCCTCGGCGCTCCGGACGGCGCCCTCGTGCGCGACGTGCGGGGCCACGTGGTCGCCCCCGGGCTCGTGGACGTGCACGTCCATCTCCGAGAGCCCGGCAACGAGGACGTGGAAACGATCGCCACGGGCGCTCGCGCCGCCGCCGCGGGTGGGTTCAGCGCGATGTGCGCCATGCCCAACACCGACCCGGTGACCGACAACCAGGCGGCCGTCGGATTCATCGTGCGCCAGTCGGCGCGCGCCGGCCTCACGCGGGTCTACCCGATCGGCGCCATCTCCGTGGGGCAGCGGGGGGAGCGGCTCTCCGAATTCGGCGAAATGGTCGGCGCCGGCGCGGTCGCCGTGTCGGATGACGGCCGGCCCGTAGTGTCGAGCCACCTCATGCGCACCGCGCTCGAGTACGCGCGTACCTTCGAGATCCCCGTCGCCGACCACTGCGAGGAGACCACCCTCGCGTCGGGCGGCGTCATGCACGAGGGACTCGTGTCCACGCGTCTGGGCCTGAAGGGGATTCCCGCGGCCGCCGAGGAAATCATGGTGCAGCGCGATATCCTGCTGGCCGAGCTTACCGGCGGGCACGTCCACCTGTGCCACGTGTCGACGCGAGGGTCGGTCGAGCTGATCCGCCGGGCGAAACAGCGGGGGATCCGTGTCACCGCCGAGGTGACGCCGCACCACCTCACGCTCACCGACCATGCCTGTGAGACCTACGATACCCACGCCAAAATGAACCCGCCGCTGCGCGAGGCGGCGGACGTGGCCGCGCTGCGGCAGGCGCTCAAAGACGGCGTGATCGATTGCGTCGCCTCCGACCACGCGCCCCACGCGTACGACGCCAAGGAAGCCGCGTTCGACGACGCCCCGTTTGGGATCATCGGCCTCGAGACGGCGTTCGGCGTGGTGCATACGGAGCTCGTCCTCAACGGAGTGTTGACCCTCCCCGAGCTGATCGCGCGCATGAGCAGCGCGCCCGCCGCCGCGTTTCACCTCCCCGGCGGCACGTTGCAGCCCGGCGCGGTCGCCGATGTCGTGGTGCTCGACACCGCCACGCGTTGGTCCGTGAACCCGGCGACCCTGCTCTCGAGGAGCCGCAATACGCCGTTCGCCGGCCGCACGCTCACCGGGCGCGCAGCGCTCACACTGGTGGGCGGCACGATCGTGCACGACGTGGAGGCGGCGCCAGGGCGGTGACGCCGCACGCGATCGCCCGGCGCATGGCCCAGTGCTGCCGCCAGCTGGCCGAGCGCGGTCTCATCGCGGGCCAGGACGGCAACGTGGCTGTTCGACTCGGGCCCGATCGCGTGCTGGTCACTCCGGCAGGGCTGATCAAGGCGCTCCTTCGCCCGGGGGACATGGTCGAGGTGGACCTGCGGGGCCGCAAGCGGCGCGGACGCCATAACCCTACTAGCGAGTTAGAGTTACATCTGCGAATCCTGACGCACCGCCCCGACGTCGGGGCGGTCGTGCACGCGCATCCGCCTGTGGCTACAGGGTTTGCGGTGGCGGGGCGGGATTTGGCGGCTTTTGTGCTGCCGGAGCTTATCTTGCAGTGTGGCCGGGTACCCCTGGTGCCCTACGGCACGCCCGGCACGCCGGAGCTCGGGGATAAGCTCCAGCCGCACCTCGAAGGTCACGACGCATGGCTGCTCGCGAACCACGGGGCGGTCACGGTGGGACCGACCTTGGACGCGGCCTGGATCAGAATGGAAAGCCTGGAGCACGCGGCGCGTATCATCGCGGCGGCGCGGGCGCTGGGGCAGGTGAACGAGCTGGGTCGCGAAGCGGGGCTCGGCCTCGAAGCTCGGCGCGATCGCTCACGAAAGGAGCGCAAGCGAGGTGGCTAGAGGGCAGTCCAAGAGTACGGTGATCATCCAGCAGCTGCTGGAGGAGCGGCGGCAGTACGAAGCCTGGATCGCGCGCCTGAACGACTCAGCGGACGCGACGCCGGGGCACGTGCGCGCGCGCGTGCGGTCCGACTACGAGGCGCGCCTCGCCGCGGTCACCGAAGAGCTCAAGGCCCATGCGCAGAGCGCGCGCCAGGCGATCGAAGAGAAGCGGCACCTGCGCGGCGGGCTGCAGAAAAAGGAAGCGCTCGCCCAGGAGAAGCTCACCGAGACGGAGTTGCGACACGCCGTCGGCGAATACGACGAGTCGCAGTGGGGCCAGGTGCACCAGGACGTGCTCGCAGAGCTCGTGTCGGTGCGCGAGGATCTGCAATCGGTCGAGGCGGACATCCACAAGCTCGAGGAGCTGGACGCGCTGGTCAGCCACCGGCCGACGCCTCCTCCGCGGGCGGCGCCGCCACCGGCCCAGCAGCCCCAACCCCCTCACCCCCGGCCGCAGGTGAAGCCCACAAAGGTGGGGCACGAGGACGAGCTGGCGTTCATCAAGTCGGTGACCGAGGACGAGCAGGGGGGCGCGCCGTCGCCGCGCCGCGCCAGCGGCGCGCAGTTCCAGCCGGCCGTCCCCGCCGACGTGCCCCGCCAGGCGACCCCGGCGAGTCCCCGGGCCGCCAATCCGCTCCCCCCACCCATCGTCCCCGACGCGGCCGCCGCGGGCGACGACGAGGACGCCGCCAAGACGCTCAAGTGCAAGGACTGCGGGACGATGAACCTGCCCACGGAGTGGTACTGCGGGCAGTGTGGGGGTGAACTAGCTGCCCTTTAAAAACAAAAAGACGTCACCGAGAGACGTCACGGAAAAATCGTCACGGAAAACCGTTGAGACGGTGCTCCGCGACGCCTTTGACGACGTTCCGGGACGCCTTTCCGTGACGTCTCCCCGTGACGCTGTCTATTTGGAGAGTTTTCTTACGACCGCGGCCAGTCTCGACTTATGCCGTGCGGCGGTATTCGGGTGAATGAGATTTTTCCGCGCCGCGCGATCCAGCAGGCGAGAGGCGGTCTTGTACGCGCCGCCGGCCTGCTCGGCCGTGGTGGCTGTTCGGACGCGCTTGAGCGCGGTGCGGAGCGCGGAGCTCTGGGCCCGATTGCGTTCGTGGCGGGCCCGCCCCTGACGCATCGCCTTTTTCGCGGACTCGATTCTCGGCACTGCCGGCCTCCTCGTGAGGCGCGGAAGATAGAGGGTAAGTGCAGGTCGGTCAAGGCGCTACGGCGTTGACCCGCCCCCGGCTGGCTCGTTATCTTAGGCAGTCACTGACCCACGAGCCCGAGCCATCCTCGAGTTCCTGTCGTCGTTTCTCGTGTGGGCCCCCGTGTTGCTCTTCTCCGTGGTGGCCCACGAATACGCGCACGCTGAAGCGGCCTATCGCCAGGGCGACGACACCGCCTACATGCTCGGGCGCCTCACCCTGAATCCCCTCAAGCACATCGACCCGGTGATGACCATCGCCTTTCCGGTCGTGCTGTGGTTCGCGTCGGGTGGGACGTTCACGTTTGCCGCGGCGAAGCCGGTGCCGGTGACGCCCCGCAAGTACCGCCACTTTCGCAAGGGCGACATCATCGTCTCGCTCGCCGGTATCGCCACCAATCTGGCGCTCTTCGTCGCGGCCGCGGGCCTCTTTGCCGTCGTGGGGCTCGTCGCCAACGCGGTGCCGTCGCTCGCCGGGCCCTCGACGATTCTGCAGCGCATGCTGGCGTACGGCATGTGGCTGAACCTGCTGCTGGCGTTTTTCAATCTGCTTCCCATTCCGCCATTGGACGGCAGCCACGTTTTCAAGTATGTGCTCCCGCCGGAGACCGCCCTCAAGTACCGCCAGCTGTATGCGCTCGGATACCTGCCGATCGTCGCGTTTCTCCTCTTCGTGCGCGTGGTTCCGGCGGCTCAGGGCGTGTACCTCTGGCCCATGCAGCAGCTGCTGCGGCTGGGGTGGGCAGTGGTCGGTGGGCACGCGCTGCCCGGGTCGCTGCCGCCTCTATGACGACCCCCACGCCGGTCGTGCCGGTGTCCAACGGCTTCGTCGTCGAGCTCGAGCAGTTCTCGGGACCGCTCGATCTGCTGCTGCACCTGATCCACGAGGACGAGCTCGACATCACCGACCTGCCCATCGCGAAGATCGCCGATCAGTTCCTCGCGGTGATCAACGAGCTGGGGTTGAACCAGGCGGCGGACTACCTCGAGATGGCGGCGCGGCTGCTGCGGATCAAGGCGCAGATGCTGTTGCCGCGACGGCTGGGAGACGACGAGTGGGAAGATCCGCGGGCCGAGCTGGTGCGGCGGCTGCTCGAGTACCAGCAGATCCGCGAGCTGGTCGAGTGGCTGGGCCAGGCGGCGGCCCGCCGCGCCGAGCAGCTGGGGCGCGGATTCCGTCCCGAGCCGCCCGCGGTTCCGCCGGCCCCCTTGGTGATCGAGCTGAACGACCTCTTGGCCGCGGCGGAGCGCGTGATCGCCCTCATCCCGGAGCCGGTGCTGCACCGCGTGGTGCCGCGGCCGCTCGATGTGGAGGGGGCGACCGCCAGGCTGCAGGCGCTGCTCGCCGAGCGCGCGGAGTTCGGCTGGCTGGACGTGGTGGGAGCGGGCCCCACGATGGTCGACGTGCTCTCGGTGTTCATCGCGCTGCTGGAGCTCGCCAAGCGTGGGTCCTTGAGCGTCCACCAGGCGGGAGCGTTCACCCCGATCCAGATCCGTCGTGAGTCCCCTCGCGAAGCTGTTTGAGGCGGCGCTATTCGCGTCGTCGCGGCCGCTGACGGTCGAGGAGCTCCGCACCCTGGAGCCGACGGCGGGCGAGGCCGCGGTCCACGCCGCGCTCGCCGAGCTGCGGGACGGCTTTGCCGCCAAGGACCACGGCGTCGAGCTGGTCGAGATCGCACAGGGGTGGCAGTTCCTGACGCGGCGCGAGTACGCCGAGGCGATCGAGCGCGCCCAGTTCGCGCTGCGCCCACGACGGCTTTCCCCGGCGGCACTCGAGACGCTGGCCATCATCGCCTACCGGCAGCCGGTGGGGCGGATGGAGGTGGACGAGATCCGGGGCGTCGATTCCGGTGCCGTGATCGACAAGCTGGCGGAGCGGGGGCTGGTGGAGGTGGTGACCCGGGGCGAGGGGCTCGGGCGGCCGCTCCTCTACGGGACCACACCGCAGTTCCTGGAGATCCTGGGGCTCAAGGACCTGGACGAGCTGCCGCGGCTGGAAGAGCTGTCGGTGGCGCTCCGGCCGCCCGCGCCCGCCGAACCCGAATGACGCTGCGGAACGTTAGATCAGCACTTTGCAGCCGCAGGCACGAGCACCACATCCTGCGTCGTATATGTGGGCCTTCGCCTGTTCGACTGGCGCGTTCGCGAGCAGGGTGTGGGGCCAAATAGGCCGCTCAGTGGCGGACCACGCAATGCGATGACCTGGGGCGGTGATTACCCAGCATTTGGCGGCGGCGTTGAAATCGAGTTGCCACAACAGACCTGCATACCAAAAACAATCAGGAACCGGCATGCGCCCCTCCTTGCTCGCAGGGCCGCAAGCGGGGCGGGATTTCGCGAAAGGGCCGGAATGGCGCCTTGCTTGTGCGACGAACGGTACTGCACAAAATGCACAGTGTCAATACAAACCCGTTGTTTTTCCCGGCCCCCCAACATCGGGGGCTGGGTCGTTTTCAGGGTTGCAGTGCTCCCGCCGGCGCACACTCCTGCGGCCCGGCCATGCAATGAGAAAGCGCGCCGCGACGCTGCGCCCGCTGATCGCGGCCGTTACCTTTGAGCCCGAGACGCGCATACTGGAGGTCAACTTCACCCCATGGCTGCACGAGACGAAGGTCGGGGTCGTCCCTACGGCAGCCCGGGCAAGCCACTCCGGTTGCAGCGCGCCCTGGCGCGTGCGGGCGTGACGTCGCGCCGCAAGGCCGAGGATCTGATCCGGGCGGGTCGCGTCCGGGTGGACGGTGCGGTCGCCACGCTCGGCATGAGTGTGGATCCGGGGCGGCAGCGGGTCACGGTGGACGGGCAGGCCGTGCGGCAGGGGCCCGTCACCTGGCTCGCGCTCAACAAGCCCGTCGGTTATGTCGTGAGCCGGGGCGACCCCGAGGGGCGGCGGACGGTCTACGATCTGCTGCCGAAGGTCCCGGGACTCGCGTACGTGGGACGGCTGGACGTCATGACGTCCGGTCTGCTGCTCCTCACCACCGACGGCGCGGCCGCGCACCGTCTCATGCATCCGCGCTTCGCCGTGCCCCGCACCTACTGGCTGCGGGCGCACGGCCACGGCGCGACGGAGCTGCGCGCGGCGCTCACGCGCCCGCCGGCGCTCGACGGGCGGCCGGTGCGCGTAGTGGACTTTCGCGTGCGCCCGGTGGAGCGGAGCGTCGAGGTGGAGCTCACCCTCGCCGAGGGCCGCCAGCGCATCGTGCGACGGCTGGCCGAGGCGCTCGGGCTCAAGGTCGAATGGCTGCACCGCGTCGCCTATGGCCCGGTGCGCCTGGGACGACTCGCCGAGGGCAAGTACCGGCGGCTGGCGGCGCACGAGGTGGAAGCGATCGAGCGATTGCAGGGACCTGCGTGATCGGACGGCGGTGATGCCATATTCTCTGCGTGGGCCGGACAGCTGAGGCATGACGACCGACACGACTGGAGTGGACCGGGCACTGGGGGCGATCGGGACGACGTTCCGTCTCACCCGGCTGTACCCGCCCACCCACCCCGCCGTCCAGGAGGCGCTGCGCCAGGTGGGGGAGACGCTGCCGCCGCTCGCCGCCGTGGGCACGGTCGAATGGAAGATCGGCGCCACCGGTCTGCACTGGCACGGCCAGCAGTTGCTGCCGCGGAACACGCAGATCGCCGAGCTCGCGGGCTTGTTGTACGCGCGCGGCGTGCGGACCTTGACCTTGAACCCGGGGATGACGGCGGAGCACGTGCTCGCGTTGTTCCAGGTGGCGACCGGGACGGCGGCGCCGGACGCCCCGACGCTGGGACGCATCACACTGACGCTCGGCCGGCGCAGTGCGGCTCGGCTCGAGCGACTGCGCCCGCCGACACCGGCGGAGGGCGTGCCGGCCGTCGCCGACGCGGCATCCGGTGGAGTACCCGCCGCGGCGGCGCCGGCTCCCGAAACCCGCGCCGCTGCCGCGGCGGACACGCTCATGGCGGCGAAGCGTCCCAGCGCCGCGTTTCGGCCCGACGCCCTGCCGCCCGACGTGGAGGCGGCGCGAGCGGTGGCGGCGGTGCGCGCGGCGACCGGGCAGGACGAGCAACGCGCCGCAGTGGACCGACTAACGGCGGTGGCCCCGCAGCTGCTGGCGCTGCGCGAAGTCGCGACCAGCGCCGACGCGATCGCTGCGCTCGACCGGCTGCTCCCCGAGGCGCGGGATCCGGCGCTGCTCGCAGCGATCGATGCGGCGGCGCTCGCGTTGTCGGACCGCACCCTGGTCGAGCGGATGGTGCGGCGACTGGGTGAGGCGCACGTTCCGGCGGAGGAGCGCGAGTCGCTCGTGACGGCGGTGGGGGCGCTCGCGTCGCTCTCCATGGGACTCGTGCTCGATGCGTTCCTCGCGGCCCCGGTCGAGCAGCGCGCGCCGTTCCGCGCAGCGGTGCGCAAGGCCGCCGACCGCGCGCTCGAGGTGCTGCAAGGCAGGCTGGCGGACAAGAATCCGGAAGTGGTTGCCGCAGCGGCCGAGTTCGTAGGCCTCACGGGGAGCCCGCAGGCCGTCACGCTGCTGGTCCCGCTGCTGCGCCATGCCTCGGAGTTCGCGCGGGAAGCGGCCCTGGTGGGCCTAGCGGAGGCGGGCGGGCGAGAGACCGCCCGGCCGGCGATGCCGGCCCTGAAGGACGAGAGCGTGGCGGTGCGCGCGGCCGCGGCCCGGACCATCGCGGCGGCGGGTGACCCCGCGTCGTCCACAGTGCTGATCCGGCGGGTGGAGCAGGAGCCCGACGAAGGGGTACAGGCGGAGTTGCTTCGGGCCATAGGCCGGCTCGGCGCCAAGGAAGCCCTGGACACGCTGGCGCGGTTCGCCGAGCCGGGAGGGATGATGCACCGGCGGAGCGCGACGGTCCGGGCGGCGGCGGTGGAGGGGCTGCACCACATCGCTCGCCCTGAAGCGCGGGGCTTGCTGGAACTCTACAGCAAAGACAAGGAGCCGGCGGTGCGCAAGGCGGCGGAGGCGGCGCTCAAATGACCACCAAGACGGCGAAGACGGCCGGCGACGCGGCGCTCGCGAGCACGATCGCCCGGGAGGTGGCGAAGCGGGTGGTGGCACAGGAGGTGATGGTCGAGCGGCTGCTGGTCGGGCTGCTCACAGGCGGGCACATCCTGCTGGAGGGAGTCCCGGGGCTCGCCAAGACGCTCGCGGTGCGCACGGTCGCCGAGTCGCTGCGCATTTCGTTCTCGCGCATCCAGTTCACACCCGACCTGCTGCCCGCCGACGTGATCGGCACCATGGTGTTCGACCAGCGCTCGCAGGAGTTTTACGCCAAGAAGGGGCCGCTGTTCGCGAACCTCGTGCTGGCGGACGAAATCAACCGCGCCCCCGCCAAGGTGCAGTCGGCGCTGCTCGAGGCGATGCAGGAGAAACAGGTCACGATCGGCGGCGAGACCTTCTACTTGGGCGAGCCGTTCCTCGTGCTGGCGACCCAGAACCCGATCGAGCAGGAAGGCACCTATCCGCTGCCCGAGGCGCAGCTCGATCGCTTCATGCTGAAGGTGCGCGTCGGATACCCGACGCGCGACGCCGAAAAGGAGATCGTAGCGCGCATGGCGTCGGGCCGGCCGATCGAGGTGCAGCGCGTGGCCGAGGCGGACGACATTCTGGCGGCGCGCAGCGCCATCGCCGAGCTGTTCATGGACCAGAAAGTGGTCGATTACATCGTCGACGTGGTGCGCGGCACGCGCGAGCCCCAGGCGGTGGGTCTCCCCGAGCTGAAGCCGCTGATCGCCTTCGGCGCGTCGCCGCGGGCTTCCATTTACCTGGCGCAGGCGGCCCGGGCGCACGCCTACCTGCGCGGGCGCTCCTATGTCGTGCCCGAAGACGTGAAAGCGATGGCGTTCGACGTGCTGCGGCACCGCGTGCTGCTCACGTTCGAGGCGGAAGCCGAAGACATGGACTCGGACCGGGTCATCGCCAAGATCCTCGAGGCCGTGGGCGTCCCGTGAAGTACGAGGGGGTCGATCGCCGGAGCGGCGAGCACGCCCCACTGCGCCGCCGCCGGCGCGCCGTCACCGCGCAGGTGCTGCGCCAGGTCAAGGGCATCGAGCTCCGCACCCGCAGCCTCGTCAACTCGCTGTTGAGCGGCGAATACCGCTCGATGTTCCGCGGGCAAGGCATCGAGTTCGCCGAGGTCCGGGAGTACCAGCACGGCGACGATTTTCGGGCCATCGACTGGAACGTGTCGGCGCGAATGGGGCATCCGTTCGTGAAGACGTACCACGAGGAGCGCGAGATCACGCTGCTGCTCGTGGTGGACCAGTCGGGCTCGTGTCAGTTCGGGCGCCCGTACACGAAGGCGGGCCTCGCGGTCGAGGTGGCGGCCGTACTCGCCCTCGCCGCCGCGCGCCACAACGACCGCGTCGGGGCCCTCATGTTCGCCGACAAGGTCGAGTATGTGGTGCGGCCGTCAAAGGGACGGCCCCATGCCCTGCGGATCATCCGCGACCTGGTGGCGTTCACGCCGCGCGGCCGCGCTACGAATCTCGCCGAGGCGCTGCGCTACGCCGCCAAGCTGTTGCGCCATCACGCCATCGTGGTGGTGCTCTCCGATTTCCGGGCGGACGGGTGGGAGGACGCGCTGGCGCAGCTGGCCGCGGCCAACGACGTGGTCGCGATCACGATCGACGACCCGCGCGAGCTCGTCCTTCCCGATACGGGTTGGGTGGACATGGAGGATGCCGAAACCGGTCAGCGGGTCCTGATCGACACGAGCCACGCCCCCACGCGTACGCGGGTCCGGGTCGCCGGGGAGCGCCAGCTGCAGGAGCGCGGGCGCAAGCTGCTCCAGGCCGGCGTGGACCGCGTCGCCCTGCAGACGAGCGTTCCCTACGCGGTGCCCCTGCGCCGCGCGTTCGCCGAGCGCGCCAAACGCCTGAAACGATGAAGCCACGTTGCACGCTACGACGCCGGGTTGCACGGGGGACCGCCCGGGTTGCCGTGCTCGCCATCCTTGGCGTCGTAGCGTCGTGGCGTCGTGGAACGGCTCAGAGCGCGACCTGGACCGCTAGTCCCGCAACGCCCACCGTCGGCGACACGATCTGGCTCGAGCGGGAGATCCCGGTGCCCGCCGGCTGGCAGGTGCGGGCCGGCAAGCTCGAAGCGCGCGAGGACCTGGAGCCCCTGGGCGACCCGGCCGTGCTGCGGAGCCGCGCGGGCTGGGTGGTGCGCTATGGCGTCGCCGTGTGGACGCCCGGAAGCCACACCCTCGCCCTGCCGCCGCTCTGGCGCATCGGCCCTGATGGGCGCACCGACTCGAGCGCCGGAGGTGCGGCGAGCTTCGCCGTGGCGAGCGTGCTCCCGGACACGTTGAAGGCACCCGACCCGCGCGGGCCGCTCGGACCGTTGCGGCTGGGGCGGCGCAATGCGGGGCCGCCGCTCGTCGCGGCGCTCGTCGCGCTCGGGCTGCTCGCGGCGGGCGTCGCCACGCGGCGCCGGCCGCCGCGCGAGGTCCCGCCCGCACCTCCGGTTCCACTGGAACGTGAGGTGCCGGATGCGCGCTGGCTCGCCGCCGGCGAGCCGCGGGCCGTCGCCACGCGGGCGACGTGGCGGCTGCGCGCCGCGCTGGCCCGCGTGGTGCCGGGAGCCCACCTCGCGCTGGCCACTCCCGAGTGTCTCGCGGTGGTCGAGCGGGCGCGGCCGGCGGCCCCGATTGGCCAGCTGCGCGACGTGCTGGAACGGCTCGATCGTGTCGCCTTCGCCACCGCCCCGGGCTCGGACGTCGCGGCGCTCGCCGCGCACGCGCGCCGCCTGGCCCAGGAGCTCGCGCCCTGAGCTTCGCCCGGCCCCTCGTCCTGCTCGCCCTGGCCGTGCTGCCCCTGTGGTGGTGGCTGCGGATGAAGCGGTTGGGCCGGCTGTCGGGGACGCGCATGAGCGACGTGCGCCCGGCGGCGGGGGCGACCGAGCGTCTCTGGATCGCGCGCCTCCCCGTCACCCTGCGGAGCGTGTGCCTGGCCGCGTGGATCGTCGCGGCGGCAGGCCCCCGGATCGGGTCGGCCCGCTCGGAGACGCACACCGAGGGTATCTCGATCGTGCTCGGCATCGACATGTCGAGCAGCATGCTCGCCGAGGACTTCGCTCCCGCCAACCGCATCGATGTCGCCAAACAAACCGCGATCGAGTTCGTGCGGGCGCGGACGTCGGACCGCATCGGCCTCGTGGCCTTCGCCGCTCAGGCGCTCACCCAGGTCCCGATCACGACCGACTACGCGGTGCTGGAGCAGGCGCTCAAGGGACTCCGCATCGGCATGCTGGAGGACGGCACGGCAATCGGCACCGGCATCGCGACGGCCGCGAACCGGCTGCGGCGCGCGCCCGGCAAGAGCAAGGTGATCGTGCTGCTCACCGACGGGGTGAACAACCGCGGGACCGTGGATCCGCGCACGGCGGCGCAGGCGGCGGCGGCGCTGGGGATCAAGATCTACGTGATCGGCGTGGGGAAGCGGGGGGAGGCCCCGGTGCCCACGGGACAGGGACTCGAGGGCCTGCGCTATCAGATGATGCCGGTCGAGATCGACGAGCCCCTGATGACCGAGATCGCGTCGATGACGGGCGGTCGTTACTTCCGCGCCACCGACGCCCAGTCGCTGCGCAACGTGTTCGCCGAGATCAATCGGCTCGAGAAGACGCCGGTGGAGCAGGTGGTGTATCGGCGGTTCGACGAGGCGTATCGGACGCCGCTCGCCCTCGGGCTGGTGGCGTTGGCGCTGGAGATCGTGGTCGCGGGCACCTTCGCCGTCCGGGTGCCCTGATGGCGTTCGACGCGCCGGTCGTGCTCGCCGTCGCGCCGCTGGTCGGCGGCGCCGTGTGGTTCGCGGCCGCGTGGGCGCGCCGCGTGCGCATCCGGCGGGCGGCGCTGTGGTCCGAGGAAACCGTGCGGCGTGCCCTGGGCGCCGGGCGGCTGGGCCCCACGGCGCTCGCCGTGGCGGCGTTCCTCGGCGTCGTGGCGCTGGCGGGCCCGCGCTGGGGCGAAGCGACGATCGTGGCGGAGACCCGCGCCCTGTCGGTCGTGCTCGCGATGGACATTTCCCGCTCGATGCTCGCGGAGGACGCGAGCCCCAGCCGGCTGGGCCGGGCCCTGCGTGAAGCGCGCCGGCTCGTGCAGGACCTCGACGGCGATCGCGTCGGGCTGCTGGCATTCGCCGGCTCGAGCTACATCCTCTCCCCGCTGTCGATCGACGGCTCCGCGCTCGCGCTCTACCTCGATGCGCTCGATCCCGAAGTCGCGTCGCAGGGAGGGACGGGACTGGCCGGCGCGCTGCGCCAGGGAGGCGAGCTGCTCCGAGCCAGCTCCGACCTCGCCGACCGCGTCCTGGTGGTCTTCACCGACGGCGAAGCGCACGATACGCTTGCCGCGGTGACCGAGCAGGCGCAGCAGCTCCGCGCCGCCGGCATCAAGCTGATCCTCGTCGCCGAGGGCGGACGCACGCCCAGCCGCATCCCGGTGCGCGACGAGCATGGAACGCTCCTCACCTACCAACGGGACGAGCAGGGGAGCGTCATCCAGACGGCCCGGCGGGACGAGGTGCTCGGCGCAGTCGCGGACGCGGCGCAGGGGACGCTCGTGGCGGCGGACCTCCCCGATCAGGCCGGGGCCGTGCGCGACCTCGTCGCCTCCTACCGGCGCGCCCGCGCGAGCGAGGCGCGCACCGAGCACGGGAGGCTGCGCGCTTGGCTACCGCTGCTCGTCGCCGTGGCGCTGCTCGTCACGCAGGCGGCCACGCGGCGCACCGCGGCACTCATCGGGGTCGCGCTGTGGTGTCTCCTCCCACCGCCCGCCCCGGCGCAGCAACCCGCCCGGCCCCGCAGCTCCGCGGAGAAGGCATGGGACCGCCACGACCTCGCGGGTGCCCGCGCCGCGTATCTGGCCGAGCTGGCCGCGCGCCGCATGGACGACACGGCGTGGTATAACGCCGGCACCGCGGCGCTCGCGGACTCTGACGCGGAGACCGCGCGGGGGAGCCTCACCCACGCCGCGGCGTCGCTCGACCCCGACGTGCGGTTCCGCGCGCTCTTCAATCTCGGCTTGCTCGCGTTGCGCCAGGCCATGACGGACAGCGCGGCGCGCGAGTCGCGTCTCGCCGACGCCGAACGGGCATACCGCGAAGCCCTGCTGCTCCGACCGCACGACCTCGGCGCCAAGTGGAACCTCGAGCTCGCCGTTCGCCACCAGCACGGCGGGAGCAGCCGGAGCAACCCGCCCTCCGGGGGCGGTGGCGGCGGGCCTCAGAGCGCCGGCGGAGGGGGATCCGGCCGGGGACGCTCCCAGGGCGGCGCCGGCGTGCAGGGCGGCATGAGCCCGGCGCAGGCGGACGAAGTGCTGCGCTCGATCGGCCAGCAGGAGCTCAAGACCCGACGGGACCGCACCGGGCAGACACGCCGCGCCGTCGAGCCTGGCGTGAAGGATTGGTGATGCTCGCGCTCTGGGTGCTCGCCGCGCTGCAGAGCGGGCCGGCACCCGACGTCACGGCGCGGGTGGACCGCTCGCACGTCACCGCGGGTGACGACTTGCTGCTCACGATTCGCGCCCGGACGCGATCCGCCGCCCCGGTGACCCTGGCGCTCCCGGCGCTCACGGGATTCACGGTCGTCGGGTCGCGCGAAGTCACGGAGGTGACGCTCGAGGCGCTCGGCGGCCCGGTGCGCACGACCACCCGCGAGCTCGAGCTGCGGGCGCAGCGCCCGGGCGCCTTGGTGATCGGACCGGTGCGGGTCGAGCAGGGTGGCCGGCGGGTCACGACCGCCGCGCTGACCGTCACCGTGGACAGCGCGAGGGCGGGCCTCGCCACCGCCGTGTCGCCGATCGCGCGACGGCTGATCGAGGCGGCCACGCCGCCCACCCACGATGAGAAGGGGGACCACGTCGGGCTCAGCGTGCTCCTCCCCGGCGACTCCGTGCTGGTGGGCCAGCAGCTCGACGTGCTCGCGGTGGCGTGGTTTCCCCGCGAGCTCCGCGCGCGCCTGCGGCGCGCGCCGATTCTCACGTTGCAGACGCCGGAAGGCGTCTGGTCGTATCCTGGTGCCGCGCCGAGCGAGGTCGTCGCCTCGCGCCTGGTGCGCGGCCGCTGGCTCGATCTGTTCGTCGCGCACGAGGCGGTGTTTCCCCTCGCTCCCGGCCGCATCTTCATTCCGCCCGCCACCGTGGAGTACGCGGTGCCGGCCACCTTCTCGTTCTTCAGTCGCGAGGACCAGTATTCCCTGCGGAGCGATACAGTGCCCGTGCACGTGTTGCCGCTGCCGGGAGCGCCGGCGGCGGCGGGCGATCCGCCCGCAGTCGCACAGGGGCTCACGCTCGACCTGCGGCTCGATCCGCCCAATGGCCGCGTGGGCGAGCCGATCGCCGTGGCGGTCACGCTGACGGGAGTCGGGAACGTGGCGCTGTGGCCCGAGCCCGCGATCGCCTGGCCGCCGGGGTTTCGCTCCTATCCCGGGGAGACGGGCACGCGCATCGAGGCGCGCGATGGGCGCATCGCGGGAGCGAAGACGTTCCGGTATCTCGTGATGCCGGACTCCGCGGGGTCGTTCCAGCTGCCGGCGGTGCGCTATCCCTATTATGACGTCGCGTCGGGCGACGCGGCCACCGCCACCCTCGCTCCTCGCGTGCTGATGGTGGCGGCCGGACTCGAGTCCCGGGCGCCCCGGGCGCTTCCGCCGCTCGCGCGCGGGCGTGGTCCGGTGTGGACGGACGAGCTGGCCCACGACCTCGTCCCGTGGGGATGGCTCGTGCTGTTCGTGGGCCCGCCGCTCCTCGCCTGGCTGTGGCGCCGCCGCCGGCCGGCGGCGCCGATGCGCGTCGTCGTCGCCGCGCCCGCTCCGCTGAGCCGGATCGGCCGGGCGGAACGGGAGTTCCACGCGCTGCTCGCGAGCCACGTCCCGGACGCCGAGGCACGCGATGGCGACGGACTGGGCCGCGCGCTGCGCGCCGCGGGCGTCGAGAGCGCCGTCGCCGATCACGTCATGCGGCTACGGGATCGGCTGCGCGCGGCCCGGTACGGTCCGCGCGCGCCGGGCGACGCGGCGCAGCTTGCATCGGAGCTGGAGCAGGTGCTGCGGGTGCTGGGAGGCGATCCGGCCCGGACGGGACGGCGTGGCCGGGAGGGCCGGGTCGTCGCCGCCGCGGTCCTGGCGGCCGCGGCGTGCGCGACGCTGGGAGCGGTGGCGCGGCCGGCCGCCGCTCAGGCGCTCGGCGCCGAGGCGTTGTACGAGGCGGGGGCGCTGCGCGCCGCGGCCGATTCCTTTGCCGCGCGCGCCGCGGCCCAACCACGCGTGCCCGCGCATTGGTACAACCTGGGCGCGACGCTGTATCGGGCCGGGGCGGACGGCAAGGCGAGCGCGGCCTGGGCCATCGCGGCCCGGCTCGCGCCGCGGGACGAAACCGTGCGACGTGCCCGCGAGCTGCTTCCACCCCCCGACGCCCCCAGCGAGCCGCTCTTCGTCGTCGGGTTCGCGACCCCCGGTGAATGGGCCCTCGTGACCGCCGTGTTGTGGGGCGCCATGTGGATGGTCGCCGCCGGCGGGCGCCGACGAGTGGTTCTCGCCACGGTCGCGCTGGCCACGGCTGCGACGGCGGGACTGGCCGTGCGGGAGGCGCTGCGGCGCGGACAACCCGTCGCGATCGTGGTGCATCCCGCGACGTCGGTGCGCGTGGCGCCGTACGGCAGCGCCAGCGCCGCGGCGACGGTCGAAGCCGGCGCCGCGCTGCTGGTCGATCGGGCGCTCGGCGGGTGGCTGGAGGTGCATCGCCAGGACGGAGTGCGCGGCTGGGTGCTCGCGGCCGAGGTGACCCGGCTGTGACGGTGCAGAGCGCCGTGCGGATCGCCGTACTGGCTCCCCAGGTGGCCGATCAGATCGCGGCCGGCGAAGTCGTGGAACGGCCCGCCTCGGTCGTGAAGGAGCTCGTCGAGAACGCGCTCGACGCGGGAGCGCGGGCGATCCGCGTGGAGATCGAGGACGGCGGAAAGAGCCTAATCCGGGTGAGCGACGACGGGGAGGGGATGGGTCGCGCCGACGCGGAGCTGGCGCTGTCGCGCCACGCCACGAGCAAGATCCGCGAGGCCGCCGACCTGATCGGGGTCGGCACGTTCGGATTCCGGGGCGAGGCGCTGCCCGCGATCGCCTCGGTTTCCCGGTTCGAGCTCGAGACCTCGCCCGACGGCGTCACCGGCACGAGGCTGCGGCTGGTCGGGGGCAAGCGCGAAGCGGTCGACGACGTCGCGCGCCAGCGGGGGACGACGGTGACGGTGCGTGCCCTGTTCTTCAATACGCCCGCGCGCCGCAAGTTCCTGCGGGCTCAGGCGACCGAGACCCGCGCGGTCGCGGAAGCCGTCACGCTGCTGGCGCTGACCCGGCCCGAAACCGCGTTTACGCTGTCGAGCGACGAGCGCACGCTGGTCGACGTGCGCCCCGCGGCCGGTGCCATCGAGCGCGTCGCCGCGCTGTGGGGCGGGGCACTCGCCGACACGCTGCTCCCGATCGCCCATCGCGAGGGCCCGCTCGAGGTGCGCGGATTCGCCCAGCGTCCCGCGCAGGCGAAGCCTACCGGCCGGAAAGGCTACGTGTTCGTGCGCGGCCGGCCGATCCGCGACCCGTTCATCGTGCGCGCGGCCGAGGCTGGCTACCGCTCGACGCTCGCGCCGGACGACCGTCCCTCGGTGATCCTGTTCCTGGATCTGCCGGGGGACGCGGTGGACGTGAACGTCCACCCGTCGAAGCTGGAGGTGCGGTTCCGCGACAAGTTTTTCGTGGAGAAGGTGGTGCAGGAAGCGGTGCGGGGGGCGCTGGGGTCGCTGGCGGCGGCGGCTCCACTAGGGGTCGGGGGTCAGGGGCTAGGGGTTGGGGGCTCATGGGCTGGCCCCGGCGCCGACTTGCCCGCTGGTGCACCACAGGACCTGTTCGGCTCCGGACCCCTAACCCCTGACCCCCGATCCCTAGCCCCTCTCCTTCAGGTCTTCGACACCTACATCCTGTTCCAGTCCGACTCCGGAGTCGCGATCGTGGACCAGCACTCGGCGCACGAGCGCGTATTGTACGAGCGGGTAATGCGCCAGCTCACGGGCGACGGCGCCCCGGCGCAGCGGCTGCTGCTGCCGCTGACGCTCGACTTTTCGGGCCCCGAGCTCGAGGCGATCGAGGCGCACCGGGAGCTGCTGCGGCGCGTGGGCTTCGAGGTGGAGCCCTTCTCGGGGCGGAGCGTGGTCGTGCACACCGCGCCCAACCCTCATCCCCGGTTCGACGCCGCGCGCTGTCTCCAGGAGCTCGTCGCCGATCTCGCGGGTGGCCGGTTCGGCGCGCTCGCCAACCGGCTGGAGCGCTTCGCGGCGACGTTCGCCTGTCGCGCGGCCATCAAGGCGGGCCAGCGGCTCGAGGGAGAGGAGATGCGCGAGCTCGTGATCCGCTTGCTCGGCGCGACGCTGCCGGCTCACGACGTGCACGGGCGACCCACGATCGTACAGCTGCCCAAGGGCGAGCTGGAGCGGAGATTTGGGCGATCCTGAGACCCCGCCCCTCACTCCCGTGCTCGTCGGTCCGACCGGCGTCGGCAAGACGGCGGTGGTCGCGGCGTGGGGGGCGCTCGAGCCCATCACGGTCGTCTCCGCGGACGCGCGCCAGGCGTACCGCGGCCTGGACATCGGGACCGCGAAGCCGCCGGGCGCGCTCCTGGCCCGCGTGCCGCACCTGGGCCTCGACGTGGTCGAGCCGGGCGAGCGCTACAGCGCGGGGCGATTCGCAAGCGACGCGGCGGCGTGGCTGGCCGGGATCCGCAGGGCCGGCCGCCAGCCGGTCGTGGTGGGCGGAACCGGGTTCTACGTGCGGGCGTTGGCGGAGGGCCTGTTCCACGAGCCGCCGCTCGAACCCGCTCGTCGCGAGCGGCTGCGCGCCTGGACGGCGCGGTTGCGGGCCGCGCGGCTGGCGCATTGGGCGGCGCGCCTCGACCGCCGGTTCGCGGGCGGCGGGCGGCAGCGGGCGGCGCGTGCGATCGAGGTGGCGCTGCTCACGGGGCGCGGCCTGAGCTGGTGGCAGGAGCACGCGCGCGCGGTCGGCGCGATGCGTCCGTGGTACATTCATCTCACGCTGCCGCGCGATGCCCTCGAGCGGCGGATCGCGGAGCGGGTGGACGCGATGCTCGCGGCGGGGCTCGTCGACGAGGTCCGCCGTACCCTCGACCGGCCCGTCGCCCCGGACTCCCCGGGGCTGGACGGCGTGGGGTACCGCGAGGTGGTGGCCATGCTCGCGGGCCGGCTGCCGGAGCGGGGGCTGCGGGACGCGATCATCGTCGCCACCCGGCGCTACGCGAAGCGGCAGGAGACGTGGTTCCGACATCAACTGCGTGGAGACACGGGAAAGGGGAAACGGGAAACGGGAAACGTGTGGACCCTCGACGCCACCGAGTCACCTGAGGTGCTTGCCGTCCGTATCGCGGCTCGCTGGCAAGCTGTCGCGTTTCCCGTTTCCCGTGTCCCGTTTCCTGGCTCATGAGAATCGGCATCACCTGCTACCCGACGTACGGCGGGTCCGGAGCCGTGGCCACCGAGCTGGGGCTCGAGCTCGCGCGCCGGGGCCACGAGATCCATTTCGTCTCCTACGCCAGTCCCTTCCGCCTGCGGGGCTACGCCGAGCGCGTGACCTTTCACGAAGTGACGCAGCCCGAGTACCCGCTGTTCGAGCAATCCTCCCCCTATGCCCTCGCGCTCGCGGTGAAGCAGCACGAGGTGGCGATGCGGGAGAACCTCGACATCATGCACGTCCATTACGCCATCCCCCACGCGGCCACGGCGTGGCTCGCCAAGCAGATGCTGAAGGGACAGCAGGACCTGAAGATCGTCACGACCTTGCACGGTACCGACATCACGCTGGTGGGCCAGGATCCTTCCTACTACACGCTCACCAAGTTCTCGATCGAGCAGTCGGACCGGGTGACGGCGGTGTCGGCGTTCCTGCGGGACGAAACCTATCGTGCCTTCGGGTGTGCGGGGTGTGACGTGGTGGTGATTCCGAATTTCATCGCGGCGTCGGAGTATCACCCGGCCGCGGACGCAAGTCCCCGGCGCTCGCTCGCGCCCTCCGACCACAAGGTGCTGGTGCACGTGTCGAACTTCCGGCCGGTCAAGCGGGTGCGCGACGTGGTGCGGGTGTTCGCCGGGATCCGTCGGGAGCTCCCGGCCACCCTCGTGCTGGTGGGCGACGGGCCGGACCGCGATGCCGCCGAGCAGGAAACCGACCGCCTCAAGCTGCGGCGCGACGTCCGCTTTTTCGGCAAAGTGGACAACGTGGCCGACATCCTGCGGGGCAGCGACCTGTTCCTGCTGCCCTCGGAGACGGAATCGTTCGGGCTCGCCGCGCTCGAAGCGATGGCGTGCGCCGTCCCCGTGCTCGCGAGCGCGGTGGGTGGTCTGCCCGAGGTGGTCGTGGACGGGGAGACGGGTTTTCTCACCCCGCCCCGGGACGTCGACGCGATGATCGCCCACGGCGTGCGCGTATTGCGGGACGGGGCGCTCCACGCCCGGCTCCGGGACGCGGCGAGCCGGCGGGCGCTCGACTTCACCGCGGACCGTGTCGTGCCGCAGTACGAGCAGCTGTACCGGGACGTGCTCGGTGCTTGACGTGCTGCGGCTCGTCCGCGTCCACAATCTGCTGCTCGCCGCGCTCGGCGTTCTCGCCGGCGGCTGGATCGCGCTCGGCGCGCTCGCCACGCCGCGCGTCCTGTGGTTCGCGAGTCTGGCGGCTATTGGCTTCGGAGCGGCAGGTAACGCGCTCAACGACATTTGGGACCGCGCGGGAGACCGCGTGAACCGGCCCCGCGGCGAGCGCCCGCTCGCCGCCGGTCGGCTCGCGCGCGGGACGGCGGACCTGTGCGTCGTGGCCGGCGCGGTGGCGGGTCTGGCGGCGGCGGCGCTCGTCAACGGCGGCGCCGTCCTGGCGGGCGCCGCCGCGCTGGTCGTGATGATCGCCTACTCGCCGGTGCTCAAGCGCCGCGGCCTCCCCGGGAACCTCGCGGTGGCGCTCGTCGCGGGACTGCCGCTCCTGTACGGAGCCATCGCCGTGGATCGGCCCGCCGCGGGCCTCGTTCCCTGGACCCTCGCGGCGTGGTTGCACCTGGTGCGGGAGATCGTGAAGGACCTGGACGACCAGGCCGGGGATGCCGCGCTGGGCCGGCGCACGCTGCCGCTCGTGCTCGGGCCCCGGCGGGCGGGCGTCGTCGCGGCTATCTTGGCCGCGGCATTCGTGCCGCTCTCGCTGGCGCTGCCGGCGCAGGCGCACTATGGCGGCGCATACTTCCTCATCGCGCTGTTCGCCCAGCTCGCGGTGCTCGCGGTCGCGAGCCGCCTGTTCGCCGGGCACGGCGCTCGGAACAGTCTGCTACTCAAAGGAGCCATGCTCGTGGGGATCGTGGCGTTGGTGGCAGGACGGGTCGCATGACGCTGTGGCAGGCGGTCGTCCTGGGACTGGTGCAGGGGCTCACGGAGTTCCTCCCGGTGTCGAGCTCCGGGCACCTGCGGGTGCTCGAGGTGGCGACCGGCGTGCACACGCCGGGCGTCTTCGTGGAAGTCGCCCTTCACGTCGCGACGCTCGGGTCGGTGCTCGTGGTGTACGGCGCGCGGCTGTGGGCGATCGGGCGCGGTGTCGTGGCGCGACGCCCGGACGACCTGCGCACCGCCGGTCTGCTCGTGCTCGCCACGCTGCCGGCTGGCGTCATCGGGGTCGCGTTCCACCGGCAGGTCGAGGCGGCGGCGTCGCTGCTGCTCGTGGGGACGGGCTTCCTGGTGACCGGGCTCATGAACTGGTCGACGCGACGCCTCGCCGGCAGCCGCCCGGAGCCCACGGTCGGCGTGGCGGTGGGGATCGGGTTCGCACAGGCGCTGGCGGCCGTGTTTCGGGGTGTCTCGCGCTCGGGCTCTACCGTGTGCGCCGCATTGTGGGGTGGTCTCGGCCCCGCCGCGGCGGCCGAATTCAGCTTCCTCCTGGCCGTTCCCGTGATCGCGGGGGCGGCGCTGGTCGAGGGACGTCACATGGTCGTGAGCGTCGCCGCCGTCGGGGCCGTGCCCCTCGCGGTGAGCTTCGCGCTCGCGTTCGCGAGCGGGCTCTGGTCGATCCGGTTTCTCGTAGCGCTGCTCCAGCGCGGCCACTTTTATCGCTTCGCGCCTTACAACTGGACGGTCGGCGTGCTGACGATCGTCTACGCCCTGTGGCGCGGTTAGCGCTCGACGGCGTTCCCGCCGCCGATCTCGCCCTGCGCTGGGGCGTCCCGCAATGCGGCTTGTTCCGCCAGCTCGGCTCGACGCTCGACGCGGTCCACGACCTGGGCGCGCAGGGCGCGGCTGTGGGCACCGCCGTGATCGCGGAGGAGCAGACCGCGGGTCGGGGCCGCGACGGGAGAACCTGGCACTCGCCCGCCGGCGGCGTGTGGCTCGGCGTGCTGCTGCGTCCCGCGCGCGTCGAGCTGGGCGTGATGTCGGTGCGCGTCGGACTCGCGGTAGCGGACGCGGTCGATGCGCTGCTGGGACGTCCCGAGGCCCGTCTCAAATGGCCCAACGACGTGCTGCTCGCGGAGCGCAAGCTCGCCGGTATCCTGTGCGAGGGGCGTTGGCAGGGCGAGACACTGCAATGGCTGGCGGTGGGGGTGGGCGTGAACGTGTGCAACCCGATCCCCGGCGCCGTGGCCCGTCACGCGGTGGCGCTCGCCGAATGGCTCCCCGCGGTGCGCCGCATCGACCTGCTGGATCGTCTGGTGCCGGCGCTCGCGCGGCTGACGGGAGCGGCCGGTGTGGCCGCGCTCTCCGAGCGCGAGTGTGCGGCATTCGCGGCGCGCGATTGGCTGCTCGGCCGTCAGCTGCGCGCGCCCGCCGCGGGGCGGGCGCGCGGCCTCCGGCCGGACGGCGCGCTGCTCGTCGATCTCGGGGCGGCGACCATCGCCGTGCGGGAGGGACATGTGGAACTGGCATGACCCCGAGAGTAAAAGCGTCGCGGAACAACGTCACGAGGGAACGTCACGGAGGGACGTCGGTCCGTGCCGCCTTTTCGTGACGCCTTTCCGTGACGTTGTTCCGCGACGTAGTTTAGCTTCATGCTCCTCGCCATCAACATCAACAACACGGAAACCAAAGTCGGTCTGTTCCGGGGTGACAGCCTCGAGTCCCACTGGCGGCTGACCACCACGCCGCAGCGCACGCCGGACGAGTGGGCGTCGACCCTCACGTCGTACCTCGCCCAGGCGGGGCGTTCCACCCAGGAGGTCCGCGCGGCGATCGTCGCGTCCGTGGTGCCGCCCGTGACGCAGGGGTTGTGCGAAGCGGTGGAGCGCGCGACGACGGTGGCACCCGCGGTGGTGGACGGCCGCTCCAAGCTGCCCATCACGCTCGACGTCGAAGAGCCGCTGCAGGTCGGCGCGGACCGCATCCTCAACACCCTCGCCGCCGCGCAGCTGTTTCACCGCGACACCATCGTCGTCGACTTCGGCACGGCCACGACCTTCGATTGCATAACGGCGGACGGGCACTTTCTGGGCGGCGTGATCATGCCCGGGATCCGCACGGCGTCGGACGCGCTCATCCGGGGCACCGCCAAGCTACCCGCCACCGATCTCGCCCCGCCGACGCGCACCATCGGGCGGCGCACCGAGGAGGCGATCCGCGCGGGCGTGCTGCTCGGCACGGCCGACGCGGTCGACGGTCTGGTGCGCCGCATCAAGGCCGAGTGGCCGAACGGCAAGGCTCCCCACGTGATCGCCACCGGCGGTCTGGCGAGCCTGGTCGCGCCGCTGGCGCGGGAGATCGAGGCCGTGCATCCGGACCTGACCCTCACGGGACTGCGGATCGCAGCCGGGGCGCTCGGGCTGAAGTGGTAGCCGACACCCGGGCGCTCACCTTCTGGCGGCGCTGGGGCTACCGGCTGCTACCGGGGGACCTGTTCTCCTACGTGCTGCACCTGCGCCCCGCCGAGTGGCCCATCATGGCGGGGCATACCATCGTCGGCTACATCCTCGCGGTGGGTTTCTCAGGCATGGTGCGTGGCGCGCGGTTGTGGCAGGCGCTGGGTTGCCTCGCGATCTGGGTGATCTTGCTCAATGGCGGCACGCTGGCCATCAACTCCGTCTTCGACAAGGACGAGGGCGACATCGGCTACCTGCGCGCGCCGCCGCCGCCGCCGCGGCACCTCCTCGCCTTCAGCGCGGCGCTGCTCGCCGGCGGTCAGCTGCTGAGCTTCGCCCTCCCGCCCGCCTTCCGGATCGATTACGCGATCTGTCTCGTGCTCTCGATTCTCTATTCCGTACCGCCGTTCCGGTTCAAGGCGGCGGCCGGTGTGGACTGGGTGATCAACATGTGGGGCTTCGGGACGCTCACGCCGTTCGCCGCGTGGGCCGCCACCGGCCGGCCGCTCGACATGGGGCACGCACTCGTCCTGCTCGGCTTCTGCCCGCTGTTTGCGGGGCTCTATCCGCTCACCCAGCTGTATCAGATGGACGAAGATCGCCGCCGCGGCGATCGCACCCTCGCGCTCATGCTCGGGATGCGCGCCAGCCTGGCCGTGGCGATGACGTGCACCGTGCTGGCGTTCGGGCTGTTCGCTTGGGCGGCGGCGTTGTTGTGGGTGCGCGCGTGGCTGCTGCTCGTGCCGCTGATCATGTGGCTCGCGCTGCTCGCGCCTTGGTACGCACGCCGCGACGCGCTGTCGGCCGTGGCCCGGCAACGCGGCATGTACCGGGCGCTCGGCGTATGGGCCATCACCGATCTCGTGGTGCTGTTGGTGTTTGCCCGGTGAGAGACCAGGCGCTTAGATTTCCGCCTGGTCAGCTCCACCCCGCTGCTTGAAGGAGACGCGACGCATGTCGGCCACGGCGGCACCCGCTCCGGACCGTTCGGACTTCCGCACCGTCACGATGGGCGGTGCCTTGGTAGGCGTCGTGACGGGCGTCGCCGTCGTGCTGGTCGTTGCCGCGTCGCGCACGCTCGCGGCTGGCGTCGTGGTGGGTGGCGTGCAGGCGCTGGTGGTGCTCGCGGCGGGGGTCGTGGTTGCCTTTCTTCCGGCGCAGTGGACGGCGGCGCGAGGGACCGAGGGCATCGCCGGCGCCGCCGCGGTGGGCCTGGTGGGTACGGTCGTATTCAGCGCGATCGACATTGTGCTGCTCCGGCCCTTCAAGGCGTACCCCTGGACGTGGGATGCGATCGGCGGCGGCAGCACCTGGTGGTACCTCCCGGTGTGGTGGATGCTGGGCACCTTCCTCGCGTGGATGGGCGGCATCGTGACGGCGGGCCAGGCCGCCCGGGGAGCGGAGCAGGCGACACTCGGCCGCTGCGCCCTGCCCGCCGTCGCCGGCGCGGTCGTCGTGGCGGCGATCGCCCGGCTCGCGGGCCTCGCCGTCTCGCTCCCCGCCGCCACGGGCGGCGCGTTCACCATCGTCGTCGCGGCGCTCGGCCTCGTCGCCCTCACCCGCAAGGGATAGCGGGTCGGACGGGCGACGTGCCCCGCTGGCTCGCCCATCTCCTGGTCGCCGTTGGGTGGCTGCTCACGCCGGTGCTGGCATGGGCCGCGTCCTACGTGGGACTCTGGGCCGGCGCACTGGTCGCTACCCGGTTCACCAATCCCCTCACGATGCTCGGCGTGGCCGGTGCCGCCGCCGCGTTGTGCGGCTTCACGACCCTCGCCATCTGGGTGCGCTTCATGCGCCGGGTGCCGCATCTCTTGTCGCATCACATGGCGCCGCGCGCGTCGGAGGAGCACCGCGCTGTTGCGGCCGCTGACTGAAGCCTCGTGGCTGGGGCTGCTGCTCTTGCCCGCGACGCTGGCGGGGCAGGGACGCGGCCTGGAGCTCCATCTGGGCCGCTGGTACAACGGCAATCGCGCCGACGTCTATGAATTCCGGACCAGCTCGCTCGTGGGGGGACCGTTCAGCCACGGGTTCGGCGCGTCGGTGCTCGTGAACGACTCGCTCGGCCGGCGCCGCGCCTTCTACGGGCTCGGGTACGAGCTCCAGGGGTGGCGTGGCCGGGCCACGCTCGGACCCTATGCGCTCGCCGGCGTGGCGCTCGGTCTGTCCACCGACCCCGCGACCCAGGAGCTCGCCGCCCAATGGAGCCTGGGTGGTGGAGTGGAGTGGCGGCCGCTCGGATGGCTGGCGGTGGGGACGGAGGTCCGCTATCGGCTCGAGGATCGTGGGCCCCGCGGATTTTGGAATCCGCGCAGCGACGTGCGTAGGGGCGTGAGCGCGGTGTTCGGCGTTTCGGTGGGAGGGGGAAGGCGCGGCGGGGGACGGGGCCGGGGCGGGTACGGCGGTCCGCCCGAGCTCCCGCCCGCAGCGCCACCCACGACGATCGGCGGCAACGCCGGCGACGTGGTCCAGACCGCCATCGAATCGCTCGGGACACCGTACATCTGGGGCGGGACGGCGGACAACGGCTTCGATTGCTCCGGACTGATTCAATACGCCTACGGTCAGCACGGGATCCGCTTGCCGCGCATGAGCCGCGATCAAGCCCGCGCCGGCGCCGAGGTCGCCCCCGCGGTGGACGCGCTCCGTCCCGGCGACGTGCTGCTGTTCTCCGCGCGTCCCGGAGCGGGCGTGACGCACGTCGGGATGTACGTCGGGGAGCTCAAGTTCATCCACAGCTCGAACCGAGGCGTGAAGCTGTCGCGCCTGGATCCGCAGGACCCCGAGGGGGCGTACTGGCTGGACCGCTGGGTCGGGGCGCGGAGGATCATCCCGTGACACGTTGCACGACGCCACGACGCCACGTTGCCAGTGGGCCCGGGTGGACCCGTCTTGTCCTGCAACTTGGCGTCGTGGCGTCATGTAACGCTTTCGTCGTCGGCTGCGCCCCCTCCACGCGCTACGAGCAGCCCGACGCGCTGCGGGGCTATGAGATCCTCGTCACGAGCCAGGATTCGCTCGGTCGGGGCATCGCGCAGGGGCTCGCGCGGCGGGGCTTCCGGGTGCGGAGTCGCGTCCGGGGCGGCGGCCGCCCGACGGCGTACCTCGTGGCGTTCATATTCCGGGAAACCGAGCCCCCGGCGCTCACCTGGCTGCACGTGCGGCTCGCCGACACACGCACTGGGGCGATCGTCGCGGCGGTGTCGGCCCCGATCGACTCGCTGGGCCCGAGCGCGGAGCAGCGGGCCCGGGCGATCGTCGACTCCTTGGCGGCGAACCCGGCGCTGCGCCGAGCCGTCGCACCCACTTGACATGGCCAGGCCGCGAGGAGAGATTTTGCGCGGTTGGCTTAGCACTCGTGGTGGTAGAGTGCTAACTCTATTGTCCCATATGTACTTATGACCACTGCATCGAGGTGGAGGGCTGGCACATGGCAACCGCAACGGCAGCGAAGGCGAAACTCAAGGTCTACCCGCTCGCGGATCGCGTGGCCATCCGGCCGATGGAGGAGACGGAGACGATGAAAGGCGGTCTCTACATCCCCGACACGGCCAAGGAGAAGCCGATCCAGGGCGAGGTCATCGCGGTGGGTCCCGGGCGCCGGGAAAAGGGGGACGTGGTTCCGATGGAGTTGAAGGTCGGGGACCGCGTGGTGTACGGCAAGTACAGCGGCACACAAGTCGAGCTCGAGGGTGAAGAGATCATCCTCATCAAGGAAGCCGACGTCATCGCCAAGCTTGGCTGACGCTTAGGAGGAAACGGACATGCCTGCGAAGCAACTGGAATTCAACACGGAAGCCCGCGCCCGGCTGAAGCGCGGCGTGGACCAGCTGGCCGAGGCGGTCAAAGTGACGCTCGGCCCGAAGGGTCGGAATGTCGTCATCGACAAGAAGTTCGGTAATCCGACCGTGACCAAGGACGGCGTGACGGTCGCGAAGGAGATCGAGCTGGAAGACCCGATCGAGAACATGGGCGCCCAGATGGTGAAGGAAGTGGCGACCAAGACGTCGGATCTCGCGGGGGACGGGACGACCACGGCGACGGTGCTGGCCCAGGCGATTTTCCGCGAGGGGCTCAAGTCGGTCACCGCCGGCTCGAACCCGATGTCGTTGAAGCGCGGGATCGACCGGGCGGTGGAGACGGTGGTCGAGGAGCTGAAGAAGATTTCGGTTCCCACGGCGGGGCGGAAGGAGATCGCCCAGGTCGGCGCGATCTCGGCGAACAACGACAAGGAGATCGGCAACCTGATCGCCGAGGCGATGGAGAAGGTCGGGAAGGACGGCGTCATCACGGTGGAAGAGGCGAAGGGCCTCGAGACGACGCTCGAGACCGTGGACGGGATGCAGTTCGACCGCGGCTACCTCTCGCCCTACTTCATCACCGATCCGGAAAAGATGGAAGCGGTCCTCGAGGACGCGTACATCCTCATCCACGACAAGAAGATCTCGTCGATGAAGGACTTGCTCCCGATTCTCGAGAAGGTGGCGCAGGCCGGCCGGCCGTTGCTCATCATCGCCGAGGACGTCGAGGGCGAGGCGCTGGCGACGCTGGTGGTCAACAAGCTCCGCGGCACGCTGAAGGTGTGCGCCGTGAAGGCGCCGGGCTTCGGCGACCGTCGCAAGGAGATGTTGATCGACATCTCGGTGCTGAGCGGCGCGCCGCAGGTGATCTCGGAGGAGATGGGGCTGAAGCTCGAGAACGCCACGCTCAACGATCTCGGGACGGCCAAGCGCATCGTGATCGACAAGGACAACACGACGATCGTGGGCGGCAAGGGCAAGCACGACGCGATCCAGGGTCGCATCAAGGAGATCAAGGCCGCGATCGAGAAGTCCACGTCCGACTACGACAAGGAGAAGCTGCAGGAGCGGCTCGCCAAGCTCGCGGGCGGCGTGGCGGTGATCAACGTGGGCGCGGCCACCGAGACCGAGATGAAGGAGAAGAAGGCGCGCGTGGAAGATGCGCTGCACGCGACGCGCGCCGCGGTCGAGGAAGGGATCGTGCCGGGCGGCGGCGTGGCGCTGCTCTACTGCCAGCGCGCGCTCGATAAGGTCAAGGGCAGCGATGAAGACGAGAAGATCGGCGTCGACATCGTGCGCCGGGCGCTGGAAGACCCCATGCGGATGATCGCCCAGAACGCGGGCGCCGAGGCGTCGATCGTGGTCGGCAAGGTGAAGGAGTCGAAGGACAAGAACTTCGGCTACAACGCCCAGACCGATGCGTTCGAGGATCTGGTCGCGGCGGGCGTGATCGACCCGACCAAGGTCACCCGCACGGCGCTGCAGAATGCGGCCTCCATCGCCGCGCTGCTGCTCACGACCGAGTGCGTCGTGGTGGAGAAGAAGGAGAAGGACAAGGCTCCGCCGATGCCCGGTGGCGGCGGGGGCATGGGAGGGATGTACTAACACCGAGACGCACAGATTGCACAGACGCACAGGAGGGAGCAGGGGTTGTCTGCTCCCTCCTTGCTATTCTCCCCTGTGCGTCTGTGCGTCCGGCCGTTTGCCGGTCCTAGTATCTTTGAGCTCATGCCCGCCTCCGGCGGCGAGCGCGCGACCCTGTCGCGCGACCTCGCGGACTTCCTGATCGAGCTGTCCATCGCGCTGCACAAGCACGCCATGTATCCGGAGGGCCACCCGTCGCTCGCGCCCGCCGCGGCGGGCGTGACCCGGCGCGCCGGACTGCTGCTCGAGGACCGCGCCACGCTGTCGCTCGGCGTCGCACGCCAACAACTGGTGATCGAGGGCGTGGCGACCGATCCGAAACATCCGGTATTGGCGGAGCTGGCCGCCCGGCTGCACCGTCACCACCTCGGCGCCGTCACGTTCCGACGCGGGGTCGAGGTGGGCGAGATGGCGAGCGTCCTGAAGACGCTGGCCGTGGACGCGGAGCGCAGCGGGCAGCCGCTCGGGCTGGGCGCGCCGGAGCGGTTGCGCGCCTGGACCTGCGTGCAGCTGCACCCGCTCACCTACGAGCGCCTCGAGCTGGTGGACGACGGGGCGCCCACGTCCGAGCGCGGGGCGCGAGCCGCGCAGCTGTGGGTGGGCCTCGCCCGCGCCGCGCTCGCGGCTCAAGCGGGGGACGACCGGCCGACCCCGACCGAGCCGGCGGTCATCGCCCGCGCCATCGACGAGCACCCTCGGACCGATGCCGCCGCGTACGACCAGGTGATCGTCGGCTACCTGCTGCAGATCGCGGACGAGCTGAAGACCGCGGGCAGCGCGGAAGGGGTAGCGTTGCGGCGCCGTACGTCCCGGCTGATCCGGGCCCTCAAGCCGGAGACGCTGCGGCGGCTGGTCGAGATGGGCGGCGACTTCGTGCAGCGGCGCAACTTTGTGTACGACTCGACCGATGGCATGGCGGTCGACGCCGTGCTCGACATCGTCCAGGCCGCCGCCGACTCGTCGCACCAGACGATTTCGCACTCCCTGGTCCGGATGCTTTCCAAGTTGGCCGCGCAGGCCGAGGCGGGTGTCGCGGACGTGCGGCCCCAAGCGGACGCCGCCTTGCGCGACCAGGTACGCCGGCTGCTCCAGGGCTGGACCCTGACGGACCCGAACCCGGGCGCGTACGGCGCGGCGCTGCAGCGCTTGGCGCGCGCCGCGCCCGAGCGCGCGGCGACGGCCGACGGGGAGCACCCGACCGAGCCGGATCGCATCGTCGCCATGGCGCTCGAGATCGACGCCGTCAACCCACACGTGCTCGCCGCCGCGGATCGCGTGGTGCAGGAGGGGCGGCTCGGCCAGCTGCTCGACGCGCTGGCCGAAGTCCCCGAGTCGCAGGGCGCGGCACCCGAGGTGTGGGCACGCCTCGCGACGGCGGACGTCGTACGGCAACTCGCCACGCGTGATCCGGTGGATTTCAAGACGCTCGAGCGGCTGGTGCCCCGCGTGGGACTCCCGGCGGCGGGGCCGCTGCTGGACGCGCTCGCCGCGGCCGAAGCGCGGGGCGTACGCCGTGGCCTGCTGGCCCAGCTGGCCAAGATGGGGTCGGAGATCGCTCCGGTGGTCATCCCGCGGCTCGAGGACCCGCGCTGGTACGTCACCCGCAACCTGCTCGCGTTGCTGGAGGACCTGTCGCCGCTCCCGCCGGGGTTCTCCGCCGCCGCCTATGTGCGCCACGCCGACCCCCGCGTGCGCTGGCAAGCGGTGAAGGTCCAGGTCAAGCTACCCGCCGAACGTGACGCGGCGCTCGCGCTGGGCCTGCAGGATCCGGATGCGCGCACGCTGCGGCTGGCGCTGGGGCTGGCCGTGGCGCTCCAGAGCTGCCCCGACGGGGCGGTTCCCGCGCTGACGGGGCGCGCCATGGATCGCGCACTGCCACCCGACGTGCGGACCCTGGCCGTTCGCGCCCTCGGCTATGCCCGGGCGCCGGCGGCGCTCGAGGTCCTGTTGCGGCTGGCCTCGGCGGGTCGAACCCTGTTCGGACGGGAGAAGCTGCCGCCCAAGTCCGCGGAGCTCCTTGCGGCGTTGGCGGGTCTCGCGACCGCGTGGCAAGCGGATCCGCGGGCGCGGGCGGTGCTCCGCCGGGCTACGGCGTCGGACGACCCCGACATCCGGGCCGCGGCGGACGCGGGCGGCCGGGGGAGCGAGCTCTGAGCGGCCCTGCCGGTTTCCTGTCGGCGTTCGCCCATGCGCTCGCGGCGATGACGCTCTATGCCGCGGGACATCCCGCGCGCGAGCGCGCGATCGACGACGCCTTCCAGCAGCTGCACGACCTCCAGGCCACGGCGCCGAACCCGCTGTTCACCTTTCTGGGCGACGAGATCGTGTTCGGGAACCTGCCGGTCCGGGAGCTGAAGGCGTGGGATTGGTCGCGGCGCCTCGCCCAGGCCGGCATCCAACGGCTCGAGTTCGCCGACCGCGTGAACCGCGACGAATTCGAGGGATTCCTGGACGAGGTGCTGGCCCGCTTGACGCTCTCGGCGATCGACACGACGGAGGCGCATCAGCTGCGCCGTTCCAGCATCCGCTACGGGTCGGTCGGCGTGAAGGGCGAGGCGGGGCACGCCGAGGCGCCCGTGGCCACGGCCACGATCGGCTACTCGCTGGGCGAAGAGGCGGAAACGGTGCGGTGGTTCCAAGACGCGGTGCGGTCCCAGGGTGTGGTACCGCTCACCGAAGCGGAGGCGGTGGTGCGGTCGCTGTCGATCGCGATGCACAGCGACCGCCGGCTCGTGATCCCGTTGCTGCAGCTCAAGGAGTTCGACCAGTACACCACCACGCATTCCATGAACGTGGCGGTGCTGACCATGGCGCTGGCCGAGCATCTCGGGTTGGGCGCGCGTGACGTGCGGAACTTCGGCATCGCCGGCCTGCTGCACGACATCGGCAAGGTCACGATCCCGCTCGACGTGCTCACCAAGCCGGGCCGCTTCACGGATGAGGAGCGCGCGCTCATGAACCAGCATCCCGCGGAAGGCGCGCGCATCATCCTCAAGTCGGAGGAGCAGCTCGAGCTGGCCGCGGTGGTGGCGTACGAGCATCACATCATGTTGAATGGAGGGGGCTATCCGACCTTGCGCTTCCGGCGCGACTGCCACCGGGCCAGCAAGCTCGTCCATGTCTGCGACGTGTACGATGCCCTCCGCACCAACCGCCCGTATCGGGAGGCATGGCCCCAGGAGCGGACGCTCGCCTACCTGCGCGATCGGGCGGGAGTCGAGTTCGATCCCGAGCTGGCGGGCGCCTTCGTGCGGATGATGCAGCAGTGGGAGCCGCAGCTGGCGGTCCTGACCGACGAGCGTGCGCCGCTCGGCACCCCGGGGACCTGAGCCAGGCCCTTCCGGGGGGCGTATCTTTCACCGGTCATGCCGCGCTGCTCCGCTGCCCTCGTCCTGCTCGTCGGGCTCGGTTCCGGGCTAGCCGCCCAAACCGCCGCCGCTCCCCCCGGTTCCCCCGCCTCCCCGGCCCGCCGTTCCCACCTCGAGGGGAAATGGCAGGCCAAGACCGAAGACGAGATCCGCAACATCATGGTCCGAGGGGACAGCTCCGCCCAGTTCGGCGAGCAGGTCGCCCGGTGGCGGATCGTCGGGGACAGCCTGTGGCTCGCGCTCGGGGACGGGGTGTGGCAGGTCTACGGGATGAAGCTCGACGGGGACAAGCTCACGCTGTCGGGCGGGGACTTGGAGAAGCCGGCGACGCTGCACCGCGTGGGTCCCGCCACGGCGCGGGCCGACTCGGTGGCGATCCCGCCGCCGCCGCCGCCCACCGAGCGCGCCTGGGACTGACGCGGCAGGCGGGGCTCAGGGTGCGTCGCGGATATTCGCGACGCGCCAGCCGTCCGGCGTGTTGAGGAAGCGGATCGCCTGGCGCAGGCGAGTTTCGCTCTGCGCCCCGCCGCCCGCCGGCACGAACGTGTACGCGGTCCGCACCGCGGCGTAGGCCGTGTCGCCGCGGGCGTTCAGGCGCTCGACGGTGTAGCGCGCCGTGAGCCGGGTGTAGCGCCGGAAGAACGTCTCCCACCCCGTCACGTCTTTCGCCGCCATGCCGGGCATCAGGACCTGGAGGTTGCCCACCCGCTCGCTCGCCATGGCGCGCTCGAGATCCTGGAGCAGCACGCCGATTGCCGCGCGGATCTCCGGCGGCTGCGGGGACGGCGGAGCGACGCCCGCAGCCACGCCCACCTGCTCGGCGTCGAGGGCCGCGAGTCGGGCGACGACCCAATCCCCGGCCGCGTAGAGCGATTCGGCGCGCCCCAGCGACGCCCCGGCGCGTCCCGCTTCGGGCCGGGTCGAGCCGAGCGCGTTCACCACCGGGGTGGCGCGCGCCAGCGCCTGCTGGGCGACGCGCCGCAGCGCTTCGGCTTCTGCTCGCGCCTTGCGGTACTGCGGGATCGCGCTCACGTACCCGCTGGCGGCGCGGGCCAGGTCGCCCGACCGCAGGGCCCGCTCAGCGGTGAGCAGCACCGTCTCCGCCAGGATGAGCGAGGGCACGTTGTTCTTCATGGCGCCGGCGCGGCGGGCGAGCTCTCGGGCCGCCAGGGTCGAGTCCCGTTGCGCCGCGAGCGCCGGATTCAGGAGCGCCGGTGGTTGATCGGCGAGGACGCGATCGAGGCTGGCCGGCGCGTAGCCGGCGTCGGACAGTGGCGCCGCCACCGGCGATGGCGAGCGCGACACGTACAGCAGCACCAGCGCGGTGACCATCAGCGTGGTCAGCACCGCCGCCCGCCACTTGAGCGGGGCGTGGGTCACCAGGCGCAGCACGGCGGTCGGGATGGGCGACCACCGGAGACTCAGCCGCTCCGTCGTATCGGACGCGCCCGACAGGGCGGCACGGATGGCGAACAAGGCGGACTGCATCTGGCGCGCCGTCTCGTAGCGCTCCTCCGGCACCTTGATCAGCGCCTTCGACACGACGCGCTCCAGCGCCGCCGGGATGGACGGTGTGGTGGCACGGAGCGGCTTGGGGTCCGTCGTGAGCACCTGGTACAGCACGCCGTGCACGGTTTCTCCCTCGAAGGGCTTCCGATAGCTGAGGAGCTCGTACAGGAGACAGCCGACGGCGAACACGTCGGTGGCGGGCGTGATCGCCCCGTTGGTGATCTGCTCCGGGGCCATGTAGGTCGGCGTGCCGACGATCGCGCCCGAGCCGGTGACATCGGCCGATTGCAGCCGCGCGATCCCGAAGTCCATGATCTTGACCGAGCCGTCGGAGGCGATGCGGACGTTGGACGGCTTGATGTCGCGGTGAATCACACCGCGCTCGTGCGCGTAGGAGAGTCCCTGCAGCACCTCTATCACGAGGTCCAGTTTGCGCTCGAGCGGGATGGGCTCGCGCAGCGCGATCAAGGTGCTCAGGTCGCGGCCGTCGACCAGCTCCATGGCGATGAACAACTGCCCGTCCGCTTCGCCCAGGTCGTAGATGGTGACCATGTTGGGATGCTGCAGGGCGCCCGCGGCGCGGGCCTCGCGCAGCAGCCGCTCGCGCGCGTCCGCCGACCGGCCCGCCCGCGAGAGCAGCTTGAGCGCAACGTAGCGGCGGATGACGGAGTCGTACGCTCGCCACACCTCGCCCATCGCCCCTTCGCCGATGAGCTCGTGCAGCTCGAACTTTCCGACCCGTCGGTATTGCTCGGTCTGCGCCATGCCGCTCGCGTGAGTGGAACTGTCCAATTTGTGCAGGGGAGGGGCCGGCCGCAACGCGCGGCCGTCATCCCGTGGCCCAATCGTACATGCGACCCAGCAGAGCCCGCAGCGCGGCGTCCACCTCGACATCGCGCCGTGGCATCACCCGCTCGGCGATGCTGAGAAAGCCGTCGCGGCTCATCCGCGTCCCGCCCGTCGCCCCCCACGCGAACGGGGGGACGTACTTGGGCGGTCGCACGGCGTCGAACACGCTCGCCCCCGTGCCGACGACCGAGCCCGTTCCGAGCAGCGTCCCGATCGCCGTCTTGGCGTGGTCGCCGATGAGACTGCCCAGGAACTGGAGATCCGTCTCGAGCGGCGTGCCCGCCACGTCGAGCCGGACGCGGCCGTACGTGTTCTTCAGGTTCGACGTGATCGTGCCGGCGCCGAGGTTTGCCCAGCGGCCGATCACCGAGTGGCCCACGAAGCCGTCGTGGGCCTTGTTGGCATACCCCAGAAACACGCAGTTCGACACTTCGCCCCGCACGTTGCAACGCGGACCGATCGCCGTCACCCGCACGGAGCCGCCCAGCACGTGCGCGTTGGCTCCCACCCACAGCGGTCCCTCCAGCCGCGTCCCCGCGCGGACCTCGGCCCCGCTCTCGAGGACCACGGGACCGCCCCGTACGTCGAACACTACCCCCGGCTCGACCACGGCGTCGTGCAGCGCGATCGCGGCGGGGTCGCCGAGCACGGTGCTCCCAGCGGGAATCGGGTCGGCGTCGCCGAGCAGCGCGCGCAAGTCGGCGTGGAGCAGCCGCTCCAGCGTGGCGACCAGGTCGTACACGCCGTGCAGCACTGCGCCCGCCACCTCGATCGTCCGCGCGTGCGGCTGGGGCCGGTCCCACGTGGCTCCCGGCCCCACGCCCCAGCCCACCGTGATACCGCCGCAGGTGAGGCGGAACGCCCCGTCGGGGAGTGCGGGCGCGAGCCCCCGAGGGGCGAAGGTCGAGGAGCCGATGACCGCGGGCCCCGTGACCGGGCGCCGGGGCGTCACGGCCGGCACGCCCGGCTCGGCGAAACCGGCGAGGTGGGGCAGGGCAAAGATCCCGGCGGCCTCCGCGCCCACGAACGCCTCCCACCGCTCGCGGATGAGATGGGCGCCGGCGCGCAGCTCACACAGCGGACGCGCGCCCAGGAACGGAGCCCACGCGGCACCCGGCTCGGGATCCAGCAGATAGAGCGCGTGTGTCACAGACGCTGCACGAGTTGCTTCAGCCGCTCGGCGCGCCCCGTCGGCATGACGAGGGTGTGGCCGTTGGCCCGCACCACCACCATGTCCTCCAGGCCGATCACAGCGAGATGCTCGCTGTCGGACCAGACGACCGAGCGGCGGACGTCGTCCGCCAGGGTGACGTTCCCGACCACGACGTTGCCGCGCGCGTCGGGCGTGCGAATGCGCAGCAGCGCGTCCCAGCTTCCGATGTCGTCCCAGCGAAACGTGCCCGCGACCACGGCGAGGCGCTTGGTCCGCTCCAACACTGCGACGTCCACCGCCACGGGGCGCACGGCGCCGAAGAAGCCCGCGATGTCGCCCGCTGCCAGCGCCGGCCAGCCCGGCTTGAGCTCGCGCGCGTAGGCGCCCGCTTCGCCGAGAAAGCGGGCCACTCCCCACGCAAACAGGCCCGTGTTCCAGAGCGCCCCGCGCTGCCGCAGCAGCGCGGCGCGCGCCGGCGAGGGTTTCTCGACGAAGCGCCGCACCCCCCGCGCACCGCCGAGCGGCTTGCCGGGGACGATGTAGCCGTACGCCGTCTCGTTGCGTGTCGGCTTGACGCCCACGGTCACCAGGACGTCGTACTCGTCGGCCACGGCGAGTGCCTGCCGTGCGGCGGCGCGGAACGCGCGATCGTCTTCGACCGCCCAGTCGGCGTGCAGCGAGAGGAGTTGGGCGCCGGAGTCGCGCTCGGAGATCCAGTGCGCCGCCCACACCAGCGCGGGTGCGGTGGACGCCGCCCGCGGCTCCGCCAACACCTGCCCCCGCGGGATCTGCGGCACCGTGTGGGCCACCTGGTCCACGAGAAACGGTCCGGTGAGGATGAGGATCCGCTCCGGCGGCACCAGTCCGTCGAGCCGCTCCACCGCCTGCTGCAGCAGGGGGCGGTCGCCGGCCAGCGGCAGGAGCTGCTTGGGACGCTCGGGCGTCGACAGCGGCCAGAACCGTGTCCCGGACCCGCCCGCGAGAATCGCCGCCCAGACACTCACCGCGCGTCCTCGGGTGCGGGCCCATGTTCCAGCATGGCGGCGATGCGCGCGGTGAGCTTGCTGGGGCTGAACGGCTTAGTCAACAGGGCGGCGCCCAGCTCCTCCGCCTCGCCGAGGACCCGCTCGTCGCCTTCGGCGGTCAGCACGATGACGGGGAGACGACGCGTGGCGGCGGCGGCGCGCAGCTCCCGCAGCAGGTCGAGCCCAGAGCCGTCGGGGAGATGGAGATCGAGCAGCAGCGCGTCGAGCGGTGCGTGGCGGTCCTGCAGCGCCGCGCGCGCGTCGGCGAGCGTGCGCGCCAGGCTCACCCGGTAGCCGAGCCGCTCGAGATGGGGCCGCAGCAGCAGCCCGATGTGCGGCTCGTCGTCGACGACGAGGAGGTGCCGCCGGTGGGGCGACAACGCGGGCGCCTCCCGCTCAGAGGAGGCCGGCGATCGCGGAGCGGTGGCGGCGCAGGTCGTAAAGCATCGCGCCCACGTTGGTGGACGGTTGCACCAGCACCACCAGCAGCGCGTCGACGTTGAGGACCGAGACCAGCGCGAGGCCGGCGCCGAACTCGAGCACGCCGGCGCCGAAGTCCCCGCGTCCACCCGCCTGCCCGAGCTGCATCATGCCGTTGATGACCGCAGGGAGGAGCGCGGCGACGGTTTCCGCGTCGACGCCGTTGGCGGTGCGGGAGTCGATCGGCAGCCCGTCGCGCCCGACGACGACCACCGCGTCCACCCCGGGGCGGCGGCTCAGCGCCTCAACCACTTCGCGGATCGTCGCCATACGGCGGCCAAGCTAGGAATGGAGTCTGGCGAAGTCAAGCAGCGATCGCGGGTTGACCCACTTGGACGCCGCTCGGTATCTTCTCCGGCACCGCATGACTCCGCGCCGTCGACTCGTCGCCGTGACCGGTCTCGCGCTGCTCGCTGCCGCGTGCAGCAACACGACGGGCCTCCCGGCCGCGGTGTTCACGAACGTCGTGGACACGGTCTCGCTGTACGCGTTGCGTGGTACCGCCATCGCCTTGCCGTCCGCCTACTCCATCCAGGACCGGGCAACGGTGCGAACCGACACCACCGTCAACCTCGATTTCGCGTTCGACTTCGACTCGGCCGGCAGGCCTGCCCTGCTGCCCACCGCGGCCCTCCGTCTCGGCACGGCGTCCGGCTTGCAGCCGACGAGCACGGCGTTCCCCGCCATCACGTTGGCGCCGACCGGCGGCTACATCCAGGACACGGCCGTCACGCTCGACACCGGGAAGGTCCTGTACGCCCTGTCGCGTCCGGTGACTTGCCTGATCGGCGGCATACCGTTGTATGCCAAGCTCCATATCCTGAGCGTGGACTCGACGGCACGGCGTGTGGACTTCGAGATTCTCGTCGATCAGAATTGCGGCTACCGCGGCCTCGCCCCGGGATTGCCCAAACAGTAGGCGCGGTGATCGACCTCAAGCTGCTTCGCGCCTCGCCTCAGCAGGTGCGCGCTGCGCTCGCCCGGCGCGGCGACCCGAGCCTCACGCGACTGCTCGACGAGCTGGAAGCGCTCGACATGCGCCGCCGGGCGCTCACGGGCCAGCTCGATCCGCTCAAAGGAGAGCGCAACGAGGCCGCGAAGGCGGATGCGCGCTCGATGAAAGAGAAGGGTGAGCTCCCGGCGGCCGTGCGTGAAGGTCGCCGCACGCTGGGGCAGCGCATCGACACCCTGGAAGCCGAGCTGCGCGGCGTCGAAGCCGCCGTCGAGGAGAAGCTGCTGTACGTTCCCAATCTCCCGCTCCCGGACGTGCCCGACGGAGACGAGTCGCACAACAAGGTGGTCCGCACGTGGGGCGAGCCCGCCCCCCGCGGCGGCAAGCCGCACTGGGAGCTCGGCGAGCTGCTCGGGATCCTGGACCTCGCGCGGGGCGCGAAGCTGTCGGGATCGGGTTTCCCGATGTTCGTGGGAGCGGGGTCGAAGCTGGTGCGCGGCTTGATCAACTTCATGCTCGATCTGCACACGCGCGAGCATGGGTACGTCGAGGTCGAGCCGCCGTTCGTCGTGCGCCGGGAGAGCATGGTCGGCACGGGGCAGCTGCCGAAGTTCGAAGACGACGCGTACAAGACGGTGCCCGACGACCTGTTTCTGGTGCCGACGGCCGAGGTCCCGGTCACGAACCTCCACCGCGACGAGATCCTCGACGGGGCGAGGCTGCCGCTCGCCTACACGGCGTACACGCCGTGCTTTCGGCGCGAGGCGGGCGCCGCCGGCAAGGACACCCGCGGGCTGCTGCGCGTGCACCAGTTCGACAAAGTCGAGCTGGTGCGCTTCTGCCGGCCGGCCGACTCGCCCGCCGAGCACGAACGGTTGACCACGCACGCGGAGGCCGTGCTGCAGCGGCTCGAATTGCCGTACCGCGTGGTGCTGATGGCCATCGGGGACCTGGGCTTCGCGGCGGCCAAGAAGTACGACCTCGAGGTCTGGGCTCCCGGCGTAGGACAATGGCTCGAGGTCTCGAGCTCGAGCAGCTTCACGGATTTTCAGGCGCGGCGCGCCAACATCCGCCATCGGTCCGGGGCGGGGGCGAAGCCCGAGTTCGTTCACACGCTCAACGCCTCGGGCGTGGCACTGCCGCGCACCATCGCCGCCCTGCTCGAGACTCACCAGCAGGCCGACGGGTCTGTGACCGTTCCGCGGGCGCTCGTCCCCTATCTCGGAACCGAGCGCTTCGTGGCATCCGGTGGCGCGTAACGGCGCGCTGCGCCGCGCGGGTCCTCCCGTCGTCGTCGGACTGGCGCTCGTGCTCGGGGGGATCACCGTCGGGTACGGGTGGATCGTGGCGCGACACCTGCGCGACGACGCGCGTCAGACGAGCGCGCTGCTGGGGCGCGTGTTCGCCGGACTGAACGATCCCGGCCCGGATGCGGCCACGGATGCGCTGCTCGATCTCGCCCGGCAGGTGCGTTCGCTCGGTATCCCCATCGTCGTGACCGACGCGGCGGGACGCATCACGGCCTTGGACAACGCCCCGCCGAGCGTGCGCGCCGACACGGCGCGGCTGCGGGCCTGGATCACCCAGCTCGACGCCGAGAATGCGCCGCTGGTGCAGCCCGGCGTCGGCACGATCCACTACGGGGCGGGCCCGACGGCACGCACGCTGACGAGTCTCGCCGCCCTGGAAGGCGCCGTGCTCGTGTGCCTCGCGCTGCTCGCGGCGTGGGCCTACCGCTCGCAGGTAGCGGGGGCGCGGGACCGGCTGTGGGTCGCCATGGCGCGCGAATCGGCGCACCAGCTCGGTACGCCCCTGATGAGCCTCACGGGATGGATTGCGTACCTGCGGGAAAATCCGGATACCACCGGGGCCGAGCTGGCCGATCATCTTCAGGCGGATGCGGAGCGGCTCGAGCGGGTGGCCAAGCGGTTCGAGCGCATCGGCCGCCCGGCCCGGCGCGAGCCGGTGGGCCTCGGGGCCGTGGCGGAGCGCGTCGTGAGCTACTTCCGGCCCCGGCTGCCGACGCTCGCGAGCCCGGTGGCCCTGGCGCTGCGCGCCACGGGGCCCGGTCCCACCGCGTTGGGGGATCCCGTGCTCGTGGAATGGGCGCTCGAAGCCGTGATCAAGAACGCCATCGATGCGCTGTCGGGGCGCGGTGGCAGCATCGACGTCACCGTCGACGCGGTCCCTCGGACGGCCCGCATCTCGGTGTGCGACGACGGCCCCGGCGTCGCCCCCGAGGTCCGCGCGAACCTGTTCGAGCCGGGCGTCTCCACCAAGCCGGGCGGGTGGGGAATCGGCCTGGCGCTGGCGCGCCGCATCGTCGAGCAGCAGCATGGCGGGCGGCTGCTGTACCGTCCGGCACCGGGCGGAGAGGGGACCGAGTTCGTGCTGGAGTTTCCGCTGGTACAAGAGCGGGACGGGGGACGGAGAAGGGGGGACGGGTGACGCTCCCGCTCAATCCGGCGCAAGAGGCTGCAGTCCGCCACCCTGGTGGACCCCTCCTGGTCCTCGCCGGGGCCGGCTCGGGCAAGACGCGCGTGTTGACGGCCCGCATCGCCCACCTGATCCAGGAGCGCGGCGTGGCCCCCTCGCGGATCTTTGCCGTCACCTTCACCAACAAGGCGGCGGGAGAGATGCGAGCCCGGGTCGGGGCGTTGCTCGGTGCCGATCCGCGCGGCCTGTGGATCGGGACGTTCCACTCGCTTTCGGCGCGGCTGCTGCGGCGCGAAGCGGCCCACCTCGGCTTCGGGCCCAACTTCACGATCTATGACCAGGACGATTCCGAGGCGCTGGTCAAACGGTTACTCGAGCAGCGCGGCCATTCGCCCAAGGCCAATCCGCCCCGCGCGATCCACGCCATCATTTCCGGGGCGAAGAACCGCATGCTCCTCCCCGAAGAGCTGGGCGCCAGCGCCGAGAGCCCACTGGAGCGAGTGGCGGCGGAGATCTTTGCAGTGCTCGGCCCCACCCTGAAGCAGGCCAACGCGATGGATTTCGACGACCTGCTCCTCTTGCCCCTCACGCTCTTCGCCGAGCATGCCGAGCGGCTCGCCTCCTGGCAACGACGTTTCGACCACGTGCTGGTGGACGAGTTCCAGGACACCAACGCGGCGCAGTACCGGCTGGTGCGCCAACTGGCGGCGCAGCACACCAATCTCTGCGTGGTCGGCGACGACGATCAGGCGATTTACGGCTGGCGCGGGGCGGACGTGCGGCACATGCTCTCGTTTCAGCGCGACTTCCCCGGGACCACCCTGATCAAGCTCGAGCAGAACTACCGCTCCACCCAGGTGATCCTCGACGCCGCGAACGGGGTAATCGCGGAGAACGCGCGCCGGCTGGGCAAGACACTGTTCACCGCCAAGCAGGGCGGCGAGCCCGTCACCCTGCTCACCGCCGCCGATGAGCGCGACGAGGCGGAGTGGCTGGCCGCGGAGCTGGCGCGTCGCGCCGCCCAAGACGACGTTCCCTATGAAGGAATGGCCGTGCTGTACCGCACCAACGCGCAATCCCGCCCGCTCGAGGAGGCGTTCCGGTTCCGGGGGATCCCCTACCGCCTGGTGGGCGCCGTGAGCTTTTACGAGCGCCGCGAGGTCAAGGACGTACTCGCCTACCTGCGCCTCATCGCCAACCCCGCGGACGACCAGGCCTTCCTGCGCGTGGTGAACGTTCCGCGCCGGGGCATCGGCGACGCGTCAGTCGCGCAGCTCGTCCGCGCGGCGACGCAGTGGAGACAGTCGCTGTTCGAGACCGCCAGGGCGGCAGGCCGGATCCCCGACCTGCGACCCAACGTGCGGGACGCGTTCGCCGGCGTGGCCCGCCTGCTCGACGACCTGCGGGCACAGTACGCCCACGCGGACCCCGCCACGGCGCTGGAGCAGACGATCGCGGCCGTGGGCTATCCGCAGTACCTCGCCGAGGAGGGCCCCGAGGGGATCGAGCGGCTGGAGAACGTGCAGGAGCTGATCGCGGGCGCCGCGCAGTGGGCGGAGACGGCGGAGGAAGACGATGGGACGGGGGACGGGGGAGAGGGGACGGGTCCATCGCCGATCGAGCGGTACCTCACGCAGGCGGCGCTCGTGACGTCTGCAGATCAGGGCAGCGGCGACCCGACTGGCGTCACGCTGATGACCGTCCACATGGCGAAGGGTCTCGAATGGCCGGTGGTGACGCTCGGGGGTCTCGAAGACGGACTGTTCCCGCTCGCCCGCGCCGCGGGTGAGCCGGGGGGGCTCGAGGAGGAGCGACGACTGTGCTACGTGGGGCTCACGCGCGCGCGCGAAAAATTGTATCTCTCATGGGCGCGCACGCGGTACCGGAACGGCCGGCTCGAGCTGTCGGAGCCGTCCCGCTTTCTCGAGGCGGTTCCGGCGGGCGTGCTGGAGGAGCGGAGCACGACGCCGCTGTGGGACCGCGGGGCGCGGGCGGCGCGCCGGAATGCCGGGGACGCGCGGGCGCGCGGCGCCGCGCCGGCGGACCTCGACTGGGAGGTCGAGGTCTCGCAGGATGTCCCGCGCTACACCGCGGGCGAGCGCGTGCGACATCGCAAGTTCGGGAGCGGAGTGGTGCGCGCCGTTTCGGGCGCCGGTCGGGAGCTGAAGGTCACGGTGGAGTTCGACGATCGGGAGATCGGCACCAAGCAATTGCTCGTCGCCTACGCCGGGCTCGAGCGCGAGTGGGAGAGCGCATGAGCGTCACACACGACGAAGTGTTGAAGATCGCGCGCCTCGCGGAGCTCGACGTGAGTGAGGAAGCGCTGCCGCTCCTCGCCGAGCAGATGTCGCGGATCCTCGAATACGTCGCCCAGATCAACGCCGTGCCGGCGAGCGAAGGCGTGAAGCCGTTCGTGCCCGGGCCGGACGCGCTGCGCTTCCGGGCCGACGAGGTGAAGCCCATCCCTCTCGCTTTTGGTCCGGAGGCGTTGGCCCCCGCCTTCAAAGACGGCTTCTTCCTGGTGCCGAAGCTCGGCGCGTTCGAGGGCGCCGACTCGTGAGCGATCCCAGCGAAGCGCTCGCCAGCGCCAAGGCGACGGCCGACCGCCTCGTCAAGGCAAAACGCCTCAACGCCTGCTTGACGCCCGTGGGGGAGCTCCGCAAGGCGCTCGTCACACAGGCCCAGGCGGCCCATCCGTCCGGGGTTCTCTACGGCATGCCGGTGGCCGTGAAGGACAACATCTGCACCCTCGAGTTCACCACGACCTGCGGGTCGAAGATCCTCGAGTCCTACCGCTCGCCGTACGAGGCCACCGCCGTGGCGAAGCTGAAGGCGGCGGGAGCGCTCATCGCCGGCAAAACCAACTGCGACGAGTTCGCCATGGGCTCGTCCACCGAGCACTCCGCGTACGGGCGGACCCTGCACCCCTTCGACAAGACCCGCGTCCCCGGGGGCTCCTCGGGCGGCTCGGCGGCCCTGGTGGCGGCGGGTGCCGTGCCCGCGGCCCTCGGCTCCGAGACCGGCGGCTCGGTGCGCCAGCCGGCTTCGTTGTGCGGCGTGGTGGGGATCAAGCCCACCTACGGGCGCGTCTCGCGCTGGGGGCTCGTCGCGTTCGGCTCCTCGCTCGACCAGATCGGCGTGCTGGGCCGCAGCGTCCACGACGCGGCGCGCGTGCTGTCGGTGATCAGCGGTCGCGATCCGAAGGACTCGACGTGCGAGGAGCGCGATCCGTTGCGCCTGCCCAACGTGCCCGAATCGCTGCAGGGTTTCGTGATCGGCATTCCGAAGGAGTATTTCCCGGCCGACCTGGACCCCGCCGTGCGGCGGGCGTGCGACCGCGCCGTCCGGCTGTGCAAAGAGCTGGGGGCGGCGGTGCGGGAGGTGGCGTTGCCCCACACGGCGTACGCGGTGCCCACGTACTACATCCTGGCGCCGGCCGAGGCGTCGTCCAACCTGGCGCGCTACGACGGGGCCCGCTACGGTCCCCGCTTCGACGGGTCGGCGGACGTGCGGGCCTTGTACCGCACGACGCGGGGGGAGGGGTTCGGTGCGGAAGTGCGGCGGCGGATCCTGCTCGGCACGTACGTGCTGTCGTCGGGTTATTACGATGCGTACTACCGCAAGGCCCAGCAGATGCGGGCGTTGATCGCCCAGGACTTCCGCAACGCGTTCGACCGCGGCGTCGACCTGCTGTTCACTCCGACGACTCCCAGCCCGGCCTTCAAGGCCGGCGAGAAGCTCGACGACCCCGTCGCCATGTACCTGTCGGACATCTTCACGGTGACGGCCAACCTCGCCGGCCTGCCGGCGATCTCGCTTCCCATCGGACGCGTCAAGGGACTGCCGCTCGGCGGGCAGTTCATCGGCCAGGCGTTCCTCGAGGACGAGATGCTCGAGGCGGCCTATGCACTGGAGCGGGTCGTGCCGGGCACCGAGGAGGCCTGATGGCCGCGCCCGCGAGTTGGGAAACGGTCATCGGGCTCGAGACGCACGTGCAACTGCGGACGGCATCCAAGATGTTCTGCGGCTGCTCGGCGGCGTTCGGGGCGCCGCCCAACACGAACGTCTGCCCGGTGTGTTTGGGCCTGCCGGGGGCACTCCCCATGGCGAACGAGCTGGCGCTGCAGCTCGCGGTCCGCGCGGCCCTGGCGTTGGGATGCACGGTGCACCCCCGCAGCGTGTTCGCGCGCAAGAACTATTTCTATCCCGACCTGCCCAAGGGCTACCAGATCTCGCAGTTCGAGCAGCCGCTCGCGACCGAGGGGTCGCTGTCGTACCTGTCGCCGGACCGCGGGATCGCCACGGCGACCATCCAGCGGCTGCACGTGGAAGAGGACGCCGGCAAGTCGCTGCACGACCGGTTTCCGAAGCAGACGGCCATCGACTTGAACCGCTGCGGGGTGCCCCTCGTCGAGATCGTGACGGGACCCGACTTCCGCTCTCCCCAGGAGGCGCGCGCCTATCTCCTGACGTTGAAGCAGGTGCTCGAGTACGCCGGGGTCTCGGACTGCGACATGGAGAAAGGCAGCCTGCGCGTCGACGCGAACGTCTCGGTGCGCCGGGCGGGGCAGCCGGCGTTGGGAACGAAGACCGAAGTGAAGAACATCAACTCGTTCGCCTACGTGGAGAAGGCGCTCACGGTGGAGCACGACCGCCAGATCGCGCTGCTCGAGGGCGGGGGCACCGTCGAGCAGCAGACGCTGTTGTACGACGCGAAGACCAACGGCGTGCGTCCCCAGCGTGCCAAGGAAGCGAGCCACGACTACCGCTATTTCCCGGACCCCGATCTCCCGCCCCTGGTGCTGCGCGAGGGGTTCATCGCCGAGCAGCAGGCGCTCCTGCCCGAGCTACCGGCGAAGAAGCGCGAGCGCTTCGTCGAGAAGTACGCCCTCAGCGTGACCGACGCGGCGGTGCTGACCGCCGATCGCGGCGTCGCCGACTACTACGAGGCCGTGGTCCACGCCGGTGCGGATGCCAAAGCCGCGGCGAACTGGGTCATGACGGAAGTGCTCGCCGATGCGAAGGACCACGCCGACGGGCTGCGCGTCCCCGCCGGAGCGCTCGCGAACCTGATCGGCCTCGTGCGGGGCGGTACCTTGAGCCATCAGGCGGCGAAGCGCGTGTTCGGCGAGGTGGCCGACCATGGGGGCGAGCCGCGGAACGTCGCGGAAGCACTGGGCCTCATCCAGGTGGCTGATGCCGGCGTGGTCACCGGCTGGGTGAGCGAGGTCCTCGTGTCTCACCCCGCCGAAGTCGCGCGCTACAAGAGCGGCGAGACGAAGCTGCTGCAGTTCTTCCTGGGACAGGTGATGAAGCTGTCGCGCGGCAAGGCGGACCCCAAGCTGGCGCAACGGGTGCTCGAGGAGAGGCTGCCGGCCTAGTCGCCCCGCTCGCGGTCGCGCCACGGGCGCTGCGACTGCGACTGCTTCCAGTAGGCGAGCGGCGGCGTGGGCAGCCCGAAGTGGTGCTCCGCCGTCTCGAGCATGCGGTCGGGATCCTCCCGACCCCCCTCCTGCAGGGCCTGACGCCGCATCTGTTTCGCGAGCCGCAGCGCCTGATCGCCGGCGGGATCGAGCCGGCGCGCCGCCGCGTCGTGCTCGCCCAGCAGCTGCATCACGTACTCGAACGCCACCGCCATGTGCCGCTCCACATCGTCGTCGGGCAAGTCCCAGCGCGTGTTCTCGAGGATCATCTGGAACGCCCAGCGCCAGCTCTCGCTCTCGGTGAGATGCACCATGCCGCGGAACAGGCGGCGGTTGGTGCCCATGCTGAAGAGCGTGGGCGAGATGATCGAGTCGAGGTGCGCGTCGCTGGGCGCGTGGTCCCGGAGGATGACCTCCTTTGCCTCCTTGGCATACGCGTCACCCAGATGAGTCTCGAAACGGCTCTCCCAGTAGCTGTGGCCCAGCGCCGTGGAGCTGGAGGTGAGGAGCAGCTGGCGCGGGACGAAGAAATTGTGCGCTACCGAGTCGGCGGCGAGGTGCGAGAGGTAACCGAGGCCGAACGCCCGCAGCGGGTCCGTGGGCGCCAGGTCGAAGATCTCCTGGCCCACGTGCCAGGCGTGACAATGCCGGCCCACGGGGGCGTACTTCTTGCCGATCGACGTGTCCGCGGCGATGTTGCCGTACAGGAAGTCGTAGGGGAACGCGCGCAGCAGGTCGGCCACCAGACCCGGCAGCTGGTGCAGGTTCGCGAGCACCGATTCGCCCAGGTACACATGCGTGCCCGGCGTCCAGGCGTGCGCCACGGCGGGGAAGAGGGCCACACCGGCCATGCCGGCCGCCGCGGCGGCGAGGAGGCGCCGTCCCCCCCCTCTCAGTGCTTCCTCCCGCGTTTCAGCGCCCGTCGGCCCCAGTCGACCAGGGAGAGGCCGCGGCGCACCATGCGGACGCTGGCGGCGGCGTCGAGGACGGTGCTTTCCACTTCCTCCTGCACGACCTCGAACAGCGCATCGAGGTCGGCGAGACGCGTTTGCGCCGCGTCCGCAGCCTTCACGATGCGCTCCCGCAGCTCGCGCGAGGTGCCGACCACGCTTTCCGCCTCGGAGCGGATCGTCCCCACGAGTTGACGCACGTCCCCCACGGCGGGGCCGGCGAGGTCGCGCAGCACGCGCAAGAATGCCCGCACCCCGAGCGCCGCCGCCACGGACGAGACCGCGATGGCGATGGCGGAGAGCGCGAGAATGGCGAGCGAAATCCCCGCCACCACCGCCACCCAGGTCGGGATCATCGGGGACTAAGCTCGGGCGTCTCGGGCGCGCGTGTCAACCGCGGCGGGTCCGCCCGGAGCGCGAGCGCGACGAGCGCAGGCGCGGCCAGCTGCGCGACGGCCACGCCCACGACCACGGTGGTCAGCACCGCGGCGGCCTCCACTCCCGCGGTTCCCGGGCTGTCGTATTGGGTGAAGAGGCCGAGGCCCAGCGCGAGCGCGGTCGCACCCTGCGGCACGGTAGCGAGTCCCGCAAGGGGCGGGATGTCGGGGCGTCGCGCGGCCTCACGCCCGAAGCGCACCCCCCCCCACTTCGCGGCCATGCGGACCAGCGCCAGCAGCGGTGCCGCGACCAGAAGCCACGCGGTCGGGAGCGTGAGCAATGCGCCCGTCACGATCAGGAATGCGGCGGTGAGGGGGTGCGCCCAATCGGCGAGCACCTGGCGGGCCAGATGCCGCCGGGGCGAGACGTTCACGATCAGCGCGGCCGCCAGGGCGCAGACGACGAGCGGTGAAAGGTCGGCCGCGTAGCCCAGGCCCGCGCCGAACAGCAGCGTCGCGAGGAGCGCGAAGCCCAGATCCGCGGGCGCCGGCCGCAGCCGGCTGACGGACAGGAATGCCATCCCGACCAACGCCCCGCTGCCCACGGCGAAGATGAGCGAGGCCGGCCACCCGAGCTCCGCGCCGGCCCGGGCATGGGGGTTGTGCAGCGCGAGCGGCACCGTGATGGCCAGCGCGCCGGCAGCGGTCTCGAGCACGGCCGCACGCGCGATGCGCCGGGCGACGAGCTCGCCGAGCCCCAGTGTCCGGGCGACGAGCGTGACGGCCCCGGGTCCCGACGCCGCCGCGACGGCCGCCAGCGTGACGATCACGGGTAGCCGCGGGGTCCAGACCATGCCCAACGCCGGGACGAGCCGGGCGAGGAGCGCGGCGGCGAGGGCGACCGCGGCGCTGGCGCTCGCGGCCGACATTGCGACGAGCAGCCAGATGTCTCGGGGAATGCGGCGCACGTAGCGCCACTCGAAGCGAGCGCCGAGCGTCGCGCCGATCCACCCCAGCGCGAGGGCCGTGACCGGCGCGAGCGCGCGCAACAGCGACGGGCTCACAAAGCCGATGCCCGGTCCCAGCACCAGGCCCACGCAGACCAGCGGACCGCCCGCCGCGAGCACCAGGTCCAGGCTCGGCACGCGACGCCACGCCGGGCGCGGCAGCCGGGTGGCGAGCAGGCCGATCGCGGCGAGTCCCGCGAGCGCGAGCACGGGACTCACGTTCACGCGCGAACGTTCGCGCGCGCTTGACGCCGGCGCAAGCCGCCGCATAGCTTGCCTCACCCATGCCTCCGTCCTTTGCCGTCACGGGCGGTCGTCCGCTCAAAGGCACCATCCGTCCGGCGGGCAACAAGAATGCGGCACTTCCCATCCTTGCGGCGACCCTGCTCGCCGACGGGCCATGCCGCATCGAGAACGTGCCGCACATTCGCGACGTGGAAACGATGCTCGAGCTGCTCGCTCACCTCGGCGCCACCGTCGCCTGGACGGGATCGAACAGCGTGGAGGTGAACGCGGCGCGCGCCGAGCCGCGCGAGCTCGATCCCGCGCTGGGCGCGCGCATCCGCGCCTCCATCCTGCTGGCGGGACCGATGCTCGCCCGGTTCGGTCGGGTGAGCCTGCCCCCGCCCGGGGGCGACGTGATCGGGCGACGCCGCGTGGACACGCACTTCCTGGCCCTGGAGCAGCTCGGTGCGACGGTGACGATCGGGGCCACCTACCAGGTCGAGGCCAAGCGGCTCGCCGGCGCCGACATCTTTCTGGATGAGCCGAGCGTCACCGCCACCGAGAACGCGCTGATGGCCGCCGTCTCGGCCCGCGGGACGACCACCCTCCGCAACGCCGCGTGCGAGCCCCACGTCCAGGACCTCGCCCGCTTTCTCGCGAGCCTGGGCGCCGAGGTGCAGGGTGTCGGCACCAACACGCTCACCGTGGAGGGCGGCCGCCCGCTCCGGGGTGCGGCGTTCGCGCTGGGGCCCGATCATATCGAGATCGGCTCGTTCATCGGGCTCGCCGCGGTGACCAACGGCGCGATCACGATCGAGGGCGTCCGGGGGGAGGATCTCCGCGCCACGCTGCTCGCGTTCGAGCGCCTGGGCGTGCGGCCCCGGCTCGACGGCACGACGCTCGTGGTGGACGCTGGTCAGGAGCGCCGCATCCGGCCCGACCTGGGCGGGCACGTCCCCAAGCTCGAGGACGGCCCGTGGCCGGCGTTCCCCGCCGACCTGATGTCGATCGCGATCGTGGTCGCGTCGCAATGCGAAGGGTTGCTGCTGGTGTTCGAGAAACTGTTCGAGTCGCGTCTCTTCTTCGTGGACAAGCTCATCGGGATGGGGGCGCGCATCGTCCTGTGCGACCCCCATCGCGCCGTGATCGCCGGACCCTCGCCGCTGCGGGGTGGGGTGGTCGAAAGCCCCGACATCCGGGCAGGGATGGCGATGCTGCTCGCGGCCCTCGCGGCCCAGGGCGAGTCGGTGATCCACAACATCGGCCAGATCGACCGCGGCTACGAGCGGATCGACGACCGGCTACGGGGCCTGGGGGCGCAGGTCCAGCGGCTCGAGGGACAGCCGGACAGTCGGACTGCGAGACGGTGATGCCCGATTCGACATCGAGTCCGACCGTGCGACGGTCCGACTCTCCGACGCTCAGGGAGCAGCCCGTCGGCGACTCCGCAGTCCCCCGTATGGAGCTGCGCGAATGGGCCGAGCGCTATGGCGTCGTCGCCGGCATCACGACGCGCGGGCGCGGCTTCTCGCTGGGGTTGTGGAGCGAGGAGAACGTGGGGCAGGTGATGAACCGCTGGCGCGCGGTGCGCGCAGCTTTTGGTTCCCGCTTCCCGGGCCTGGTGCTCTCGCACCAGATCCACGGCACGGCCGTCGCGTGGCACCGCGCGCCCACATCCGGCTGGCTCATCCTCGACGGCATCGACGGCCACGCAACCGGCGCGCCCGGGTTGCTGCTCACCATCACGGTCGCCGACTGCATCCCCGTGTACCTCGTGGCGCCCGACAAGCGGGTGGTCGCGCTGCTGCACGCCGGGTGGCGGGGGACCGCTGGCCGCATCCTGGAGCGTGGCGTGGAGGCGCTGGAGCGGGAAGGGTTGGCCGGCGCGAGCGACCTCGTAATGCATTGTGGAGTAGGTATTTGCGGAGCGTGTTATGAAGTAGGTTCTGAAGTCATCGAGCGGCTGACCCCGGGCCGGAGGCCCGGGGTTAACGAGGTCGAAGGCGCTGCGGGTACCCCGGGGCACCGCCCCGGGGTCAGCCGGGCCGAGGGGCTTTCCGGGCACGTCGACCTGCGGGAAGTTCTCGTCCGGCAGGCGGCGGACGTGGGCGTCAGCAGGGTCTCGGTTTCCCCCTGGTGCAGCGCCCACGACCGCGATCACTTCTTTTCGCATCGCGCTTCGGGTGGACGCGACGGGCGTATGATCGCGTACGTGGGGCTGCCGTCGACCGCAGCTTGACAGCCGGAGGCGGGCGGCTAGATTCCGCCGGTGAAGCGGGCGAAGTGAGGCCCGCGCTTTTTTTTGGCGTTCGGTCATGCTCTCCGACAGCCTCGTCGAGTCGTTTCGGTCCCGACTGGAAGTCTTGGGTCTCGAGTTGGCCGACCTCCGCATCGGCGGCACGCCGCAGCGGCCCCTCGCTCAAGTGCGCATCGAGTGGCCCGCGGACGGCGCGTCGCGGCGGGTGACGGTCGCCGACTGCGCCATGGCGAGCCGGGCGTTGGAGGCCTGGCTCGACGCCGACGGCCCGTTGGGCCGGCGCTACATGCTCGAGGTGTCGAGCCCCGGCCTGGAGCGTCCGCTGCGCTGGCACCGGCACTGGGTGCGGTTCGTGGGCCGCGAGGTGCAGGCGACGGTCGCGGGGCTCGGCCGGGTGCGGGCGCGTATCGTGGCCGTGCCGGACGAGGCGACGGTGGTGCTGCAGCGGGACGGGGCGGAGGCGCAGCCGATACCGCTCGCGCGGATCCGCGACGCGCGTTTGGCGGTGGATTGGTGACGAGGAACTCATGACGACGAATACCAGCGACGTAGTCTCCGCGATCCGCGAGCTGACGAACACCAAGCAGCTCGAGCGGACGGAGCTGCTCGACCTCTTGAAGGACGGGCTGCATGCCGCCCTGGTGAAGCGCTACGGCCCCAACGTGCGGGCCGAAATCGGCATCGACGAGCTGAAGGGCACGATCCGCATCGTCGTGCTGCGCACCGTGGTCGAGACCGTGGAAGATCCGGGCTCGCAGGTTGCGCTCGAAGAGGCGCGCTTCGAAGACCAGGACTTCCAGGTGGGCGACGTGCTCGAGGAGGAGGTACCGTTCGAGGCGTTCGGCCGCACCGCGGTGCAGGCCGCCAAACAGCGCATCATCCAGCGGGTGCGCGAGGGCGAGCGGGCGCGCATTCGGGAAGAGTTCGCCGACAAGGTGGGAGAGCTGCTGTCGGGCGAAGTGCAGCAGATCGAGCGCGGCAAGATCGTCGTCATGCTCGCGAAGTTCCGCGAGGCCGAGGCCATCATCCCCTATCGCGAGCAGAATCACCGCGAGCACTTCCATCAAGGCGACACGATCCGGGCGGTGCTCAAGCGCATCGAGGAGACGCCCAAGGGCCCGCGGCTGATCCTGTCGCGCGCCGATCCGCTGTTCGTCAAGGCGCTGTTCAAGCTCGAAGTGCCGGAGATCCAGCAGCAGATCGTGGAGATTCGCGCCACCGCCCGCGAGGCCGGCAGCCGGACCAAGATCGCCGTGTCCTCGCGCGACGACTCGATCGATCCGGTGGGCGCCTGCGTCGGGCTCAAGGGCTCGCGCGTCCAGGCCGTGGTGAACGAGCTCAACGGCGAGCGCATCGACATCGTGCCGTGGTCGCCCGACCCGGAGCGGTTCGCCAAGCTGGCGCTGGCGCCGGCGCGAGTCGCCCGCGTTTTCTCCGACCCCGAGACCAAGACGATCCAGGCGATCGTGGACGAAGACCAGCTCTCGCTCGCGATCGGGCGAAACGGCCAGAACGTGCGGCTCGCCTCCGAGCTGACCGGCTGGAAGATCGACCTGTACTCGAGCCGCGAGTGGCTGGAGCGGGGTGGCGAAGGGCCGCTGTTCGCGCCGCTGCCGCGCCCGGAGGAAGAGGCCGCGACCAACGTCGCGCTGCGGGAGCTCAAGGGTCTGCCGGTGGAGCTCGTCGACGTGCTGGCGCAGGCGGGCCACAAGACCTTGCAGGACATCCTCGACCTCGAGCGTGAGGACGTGGACAAGATCGCCGGCATGACGCCCGAGATTGCCGACAAGCTCATGGCCTTCCTCAACGAGATGACCGAAGAGGGAGGCGAGGACGAACCGGAGCCCGGCCCGGCAGGCGCGCCGGACGGGGCGCCTGCTCCGGCGGCGTGAGCGAGCGGGTCGTGCGGCTGCTGGGTTTGGGGCTGCGGGGTGGGGGCGGGCGGGTGGTGGTCGGTGTGGCAGGGGTGCGGGCGAAGCTGCAGCGCGACGCGTTGCGCTGCGTGGTGCTGGCCCGCGATGCCAGCGCCCGCACCGTGGAAAAGGTGGAGCGCCTCGCGCGGGCCCGCGGGGTGCCGATTGTGCTGGGGCCTGGGGCGTTCGAACTGGGGCACGGGCTCGGCCGGCCGCCGGTCCAGGCGGTCGGGGTGGCGGACGCCGCGCTGGCGCGCGGCTTGGTCGGGTCTTTGGAGGAGTGAGTGACGACGACGCGGATTCACGATCTGGCGGCTGAGTTCGGCATCTCCGCAGAGCAGCTCATCGGCATGCTCAAGGAGCAGGACATCTTCGTGCGGAGCCACCTCTCACCGCTCAAGCCGGAGCAGGTGGCGCTGATGCGCGCGCGCTGGGAGCGCGACAAGCGCAAGCAGAAGGAGACGCCTGCACCTCCCAAGCGCCGGCGCGCCGTCAAGGCGGCCGCCGAGCCGGTGGCCGCGGCGTCAGAGGAGCGTCCCAAGCGCCGCCGCCGGACCGCGGCCGAGGTCGCCGCCGCGGAAGCGGAGGCGCAGGCCGAGGCCGCCATCGAAGCGGAGCGCGAGCTCAAGGCGCGCGAGGCGCTCGAGGCCGCCAAGGCAGTCGACGACGAAGAGAAGCCCTCGCTCGAAGAGCGCGCCGCCGCCCTGTTCAAGGAGCTGCCCGCCGCGGACGAGGCGCATCCCGAGCCGTTCGCCGCCAGCCCGTTCGCGGCGCCGACGGCCGCGGCGGCCCCCCCGCCGGGCCCCGGGCTGACCGCGCCGCCCCCGCCGCGTCCCGTGATCCCCACGCCCGTCCGCCCCAAGCCCGTGGCCAGTGCCGCGCCCGGCGGCGCCGTCCCGCCCCGACCGGTCGCGTCCGCGGCCCCCGGCGCGGGCCCGCTCGAAGAGCGGCGGCGCGACAAGGGGAAGAAGCGCAAGAAGGGGAAGAAGTCGCTGGTGGACCAGGAGGCCGTGGCGCAGAACATTTCGCGCACCCTCGCCTCGATCAAAGGACCGGTGGGGCGCAGGGGCGTGCACCGCCGCGAGGAGGGTCCCAGCTTCCGCGACGTCGAGGAGCAGAAGCGACGCGAGGAGAAGGAGCGCGAGAAGACGCTGGTGCGGGTGACGGAGTTCATCACCGTCTCCGAGCTCGCCAACAATCTCAAGGTCCCCGCCAAGGAGATCGTCGCGTTTGCCTTCAAGGAGCTGGGGCAGATGGTGACGATCAACCAGCGGCTCGACTTCGACATGATCGAGCTGATCGCGTCCGCGTTCGGCTTCCAGGCCGTGCGCGAGGAGGAGTACGCCGTCGCGGCGCCGGAAGAGGCCGTGACGGAGGAGGCGGGTGCGCGCAAGCCGCGCTCGCCGGTGGTGACGGTCATGGGGCACGTCGACCACGGCAAGACGTCGCTACTCGACTACGTCCGCAAGGCGAACGTGGTGGCGGGTGAGGCGGGCGGCATCACGCAGCACATCGGCGCCTACCAGGTGAAGCTCAAGGACAATCGCTCGATCACCTTCCTCGACACCCCGGGACACGAGGCGTTCACCGCCATGCGTGCGCGCGGCGCGCAGGTGACCGACATCGTGGTGCTGGTCGTCGCGGCGGACGACGCCATCATGCCGCAGACGATCGAGGCGATCTCACACGCCAAGAACGCGGGCGTCCCGATCGTCGTCGCGATCAACAAGATCGACCTGCCCACCGCCAACGTGCAGAAGGTCAAGCAAGATCTCCTGGCGCACGGAGTGGTGCTCGAGGAGTTCGGCGGCACCACGCTCGCCACGCCGATCTCCGCCAAGGCGGGGACGAACGTGCAGGAGCTGCTCGACCAGATCCTGCTGCAGGCGGAGCTGCTCGACCTGAAGGCGAACCCCGACCGCAAGGCGCAGGGCACGGTGTTGGAGGCGACGCTCGATCCCGGTAAGGGGCCGCTCGCCACGATCCTCGTGCAGAACGGCACGCTGCGGGTGGGGGACGATTTCATCTGCGGCCAGTTCTACGGGCGGGTCCGCGCGATGTACGACGAGCGCGGGCAGACGGTGGTCGCCGCCGGCCCCTCGACGCCCGTCCAGGTGCTCGGCTTCGAGGGCGTGCCCGAGGCGGGCGATACGTTCCAGGTGATGGCCGACGCCGCGGCGGCGCGCGACATCGCGCAGAAGCGCCAGCGGCTGGAGCGCGAAGCGCAGCACCGCCGTACCGGCCGCGTGAAGACGCTCGAAGACTTCATGGCGGAGCGGGCCGAGGGCGGGGCCGCTGCGCTGCGCATCATCATCAAGGCCGATCAGGGCGGTCCCGCCGAGGCCCTGGCGGACGCTCTGGCGCAGCTGTCCACGCCCGAGGTGAAGGTCGAGGTCGTGCACCGGGGCGTGGGCGCGATCACCGACGGCGACGTCCTGCTCGCCAAAGCCTCCAACGCGATCATCATCGGCTTCCACGTGCGGCCCGACTCCAATGCGCGCGCCTCGGCCGAGCGGGAAAAGGTGGAGATCCGCACCTACCGCATCATCTACGAGGCGGTGGAAGAGGTGAAGGCGGCGATGGCGGGCCTGCTCGCCCCCGAAAAGAAAGAAGTGGTCTTGGGCGAAGCGGAGGTCCGGCAGATCTTCAAGATCGCGAAGGTGGGGACCATCGCCGGGAGCTTCGTCCGCTCGGGCGTGATCCCGCGTACGGCGCGGGTGCGCGTGGTGCGCGACGGCGTCGAGGTGTATGACGGCACCCTGGCCTCGCTCAAGCGCTTCAAGGACGACGTGCGCGAAGTGCGCGAGGGCTTCGAGTGCGGCATCGGCGTCGAAAACTTCAACGACCTGAAAGTGGGCGACCTGATCGAGGCATACCGGATTGAGGAGGTCGCGCGCTCGCTGACGCCCGCGTGATCGTCGGGGTCATGACGTGGGAGCTGCATCTCGCGGCGTGTCGCTCCCTCAAGGACAAGCGCCACGTCCTGAAGAGCCTCAAGGACCGTCTCCACAACCGCTTCAACGTCTCGGCCGCGGAGACGGCCCACCATGACCTGTGGCAGCGCGCCGAGCTCACGGCGTGCGTCGTGGCGACCGATCGCCGGCACGCCGAGAGCGTGCTGCGGGAGGCCGACCACCTGGTGGAAGCCGCGGACGGCGCCCGGATTGTGGACACGAGCACGAGCTTTTTCTGACATGATGCGACGACCGAGCCACCGCCCCGAGCGCGTGGCCGAAGCGATTCGCCAGACGGTGGCCGAGTTTCTCACCGGCAACGTGCGTGACCCGCGCGTCGGGTTCGTGACGGTCACGGCGGTGGAGGTCTCGGGCGACCTGGGCCATGCCCGCGTGCGCGTGAGCGTGATGGGGAGCGAGGAGGAGAAGGCGAAGTCGCTCGAAGGCCTGACGAGCGCCGCCCGCTTCCTCCGGGCCCAGGTCGCGAGCCAGCTGCCGCTGCGCACCACGCCCGAGCTGCACTTCGAGCTCGATCGCGGCCTCGAGCACGCGCAGCGCATCGACCAGGTGCTGCGGAAACTCAAGGAGGGCGCGGGCTGATCTCCGGCGTCGCGGTCGTGGTGAAGCCGGGGGGCCCCGAAGGGCCCACATCGCACGACGTCGTCGATACCGTGCGGCGTGCCCTCGGCACCGACCGGGTGGGTCACCTGGGAACGCTCGATCCCTTTGCCGCAGGGTTACTCGTGCTGGTGGTGGGACGCGCCACGCGACTCGCACCGCTCGCCGCGGCGTGGCCCAAGGCGTACGAGGGCGTGATCCGCCTCGGCACCACCACCACCACCGACGACGCGACCGGCGAGCCGGTCGCGACCTCGGAGGCCTGGCGAGGCAGCGACGCGGCCCAGGTGGAGCAGGTGCTGGCGACGTTCCGCGGCGCCTATGACCAGCGGCCGCCCGCCTACTCGGCGGTCCAGGTGGCGGGCGTTCGGGCGTACCGGCGGGCTCGCCGGGGCGAGACGGTCGTGCTCCCGGCACGGCGGGTGGAGATCACCGAGCTCACGCTGGTCCGCTTCGCGCCGCCCGACCTCTCGTTCCGGGCGCGGGTGAGCGGGGGGACGTACCTCCGCAGCCTGGCGCGCGACGTCGGCGCGGCGTTGGGATGCGGCGCGCATCTCGCGACCTTGACCCGGACCGCAGTCGGCCCGTACGGGCTCGGGGAGGCCGTGGTGCCTGAAGCGGTGACGCGGCAGGATCTGCGTGATCCGGCGGAGCTGGTCGCCGACCTGCCGCGCCGCGAGCTGGACGAGGCCGGGCGAGCCGCCGTAGTGCACGGGCGCCCGGTGCCTGCGGGGAAGGGGGAAGAGGGAAGGGTAGCGCTGTTCGCCGATGGTCGGCTGGTGGCGATCGGGGAGCGGGTCGGGGATGTGCTCAAGCCCCGGGTCGTGGTGGCGGAGGAATGAGCGCGACCGTCGCGACGGTGGGCACGTTCGACGGCATTCACCGCGGGCACCAGGCGGTGCTGGACGATGTGGTGCGCCGTGCCCGGGCCCGCGGCCTGGTGAGCCTGCTGGTGACGTTCGATCCGCACCCGCTCGAGGTGGTGAACCCGAGCGCGGCGCCGCGACTGCTCACGCTGCCCGACGAAAAGCGGGCGCAGGCGGCGGGGCTCGACGTCGAGCGGATCGAAGTCCTGGCGTTCACGCCGGAGCTCGCGCGCCTCGGCCCCGAGGAATTCGTGCGGGACGTGTTGCGGGCGCGGTTCGCCATGCAGACGCTGGTACTGGGGTACGATCACGGGTTCGGGCGGGGACGCTCCGGGGACGTCGAGCTGGTGCGCCGGCTCGCGAGCCAGGATGGATTCGCCATGGAGGTGGTGGCGGCCGTGACCGATGGGGGCCAGCCCATCTCCTCGTCGCTCATCCGCACGGCGGTGGCGCACGGCGACCTGGCATCCGCCGAGCGTGGTCTGGGGCGCCGCTACAGTCTGCGGGCGGCGGTGGAGCGCGGAGCGGGACGCGGCCGGACGATCGGCGTGCCTACGATCAACCTCACGCCGCCCGATCCGCGCAAGCTGCTCCCGCCGGACGGGGTGTACGCCGTGTGGGTGGAAATAGCCGGGAAGCGGGATGCGGGAAGCGGGAAGCGGTATGGCGGCGTGATGAATCAAGGTCCGCGCCCCACGTTCGGGGTGACGGCTCGCGCTCTCGAGGCTCATCTGTTCGATTTTGCGGGTGACCTGTACGGTGAAACGGTGACCGTGGAGTGGGTGCGACGGCTGCGGGACGTGCAGACGTTCCCGTCACGCCAGGCGCTGGTGGACCAGATCGAGCGCGACGCCGTCGCGGCGCGCTCGGTCCTCAACGGGTAGAGGACGCGATGTTCTACACGGTGCGCTCACGACTGATCACGATCGGTATCGTCCTGGCCTTGAGCATCTGGGCCCTGATCCCGACGAACACCACGCAGCGCGTCCGCGACGCCGCGACCGGCCGCATGAAAGACACGACTATCCGGCGCGTGCCCATCAACCTCGGCCTCGATCTGCAGGGGGGGATCCACCTCGCGCTCGAAGTCGACCAGTCGAAAGGACCGGTGCCCGACGCCGCCGAAGCCATCCGACGCGCCGAGCGGGTGGTGCGCACCCGGATCGACGAGTTCGGCGTCACGGAGCCCGTGGTGCAGGTGGTCGGCAACAATCGGCTGATCGTCGAGCTCGCCGGCGAAAAAGATCCGGCGCGCGCCAAGAGCGTCATTCAGCGCACCGCGTACCTCGAGTTCCGCATCACCGACATGAAGAACCTGTTCCGCGACGCACTGCCCGAGGTCGACAAGGCGTTGCGGCAGGCCGGCATCAAGCCCGCGGGGCAGGCGGCCGCGGCCGCGAGCGTGACGCAGCTGTTCGGCGCCGACGCCGGCGCGGGGAAAGGCAGGCGTGCCAAGGGCAAGCCCGCCGCCAAGGACACCTCGGACGTCAACGCGCCGGGCGCGCTGTCCTCGCTCTTGTTCCAGGGTCAGCTCCCGGGCGAGTACCTGGTGCCGGAGGAGCAGGTGCCCGTGGCGGAGAGTCTGCTGGCGCGCCCCGACGTGCGGCGGCTCATGCCCCGGGGCATCGAGCTCGAGTGGGGGAACGAGGTCTCGTCCCGCGCGGCGCGCAGCTACCGGGCGCTGTACGCCGTGGAGGACCGCCCGATCATCACGGGCGAGGAGCTGCAGGACGCCCGCGCCACGCGCGATCCCCTCACCAACCAGTCGGTCGTGAACTTCGTGCTGTCGCGCCGCGGCGGGCGCATCTTCGAGCGCGAGACCGGTCGGCATGTGCAGGACTACATGGCGATCATCCTCGACGGCCGGGTGCAGGGTCAACCGCCGATCATCAAGGGCCAGATCGGCCAGCACGGTCAGATCGAGCTGGGCGCGAAGCCGCTGCAGGAGGCGCAGGACCTGGCCCTGGTGCTCAAGGCGGGAGCCCTGCCCGCACCGCTCACCATCATCGAAGAGCGCACCATCGGGCCCTCACTCGGGAAAGACTCGATCACCGACGGCATTCACGCCGGCATCGTCGGCGTGGCGCTGGTGATCCTGATCATGGTCGTCTACTACCGGTGGTCGGGGGCGCTCGCCGTCTCGGCCCTCACGCTGTACGTGCTGTTCACGCTCGCGGGACTGGCGGCGTTCGGCTTCACCCTCACCCTGCCGGGGCTCGCCGGGCTGGTGCTCTCGGTCGGGATCGCGGTCGACGCGAACGTGCTGATCTTCGAGCGCATTCGCGAGGAGCTGCAGCACGGCAAACTGGTGCGCACCGCGGTGGACGAAGGCTTCACGCACGCCATGAGCGCCATCATCGACTCCAATGTCAGCACGGCCCTCACCGCCTTCATTCTCTATCTCGTGGGGACGGGGCCGGTGCAGGGCTTCGCGATCACGCTCATCATCGGTATCGCCGCGTCGATGGTGACCGCGATCTTCGTGGTGCGAACCTTCTACATGATCTGGCTCGAGCGCCGGCCGGACATGGCCACTCTGAGCGTCTGACATGATCCGTCTCTTCGCCAACGCCAACTACGACTTCATCAAGTGGCGCCGCTGGGCCTACGGGCTCACGGCGGCCATCATCATCCCGGGGTTCGCGCTGTTCCTGGTGCACGGCCTGAACTACTCGATCGAGTTCACCGGCGGCACCCTGATCCAGGTGCAGACGACGCAACCGGTCGGCACCGACCGGCTGCGCGCGGCGCTCGACGCCGCGGGCATCCGCGACGCCGAGATCAAGCAGTTTGGGACGCCGACGGACTATGTCGTGACCGCGCGCTTGGGTACGGGCGGGGTCACCGCCGAGGGCTCCACCCAGGCAACGGCGGCGGCCGTGGACTCGGCGCTGGCGCGCGGTGTAGGCGCGGGGCAGTACGCGATCGTACGGACCGAGGCCGTCGGCCCGAAGGTGGGCCGCGAGCTGCAGGGGAAGGCGTTCCTCGCCATCTTTTTCTCGTTCATCGTCACGCTCATCTACCTGGCGTTCCGGTTCGAGTGGCGGTTTGGTCTCGCCGCCGTGCTCGCGACCTTTCACGACATCCTCACCACCATCGCGTTCATCCGGTATCTGGATCTCGAGGTGAGCCTGGTCGTGGTGGGCGCCGTGCTGACGATGGTCGGCTACTCGCTCAACGACACCATCATCATTTTCGATCGGGTGCGGGAGAACCTGCGCAAGTACCGGCGCCAGAACCTGTACGAGATCTTGAACCTCTCCATCAACGAGACGCTGCCGCGCTCGGTCCTGACTCACGGGACCACGATGGCGACCACGCTGGCGCTCGTGCTGCTGGCGGGCGAAGTGCTGCGGCCGTTCGCGCTGGTGATGACGTTCGCCATTTTCACCGGCACGTTCTCGTCGATCTACATCGCGGCGCCGCTGCTCATGTACATCGAAAAGCGCTGGCCGGGGCAGGATGCGCGGGGCGCTCGGGCATTCCGGCCGACGGGCGCGGTGCCGCTCGACGCGCCTCGGCCCCCCTCGCCCCCCGCGCCTGGAGGCTCCCGCTCCAAAGCGGCCGTCTGACGTGCTGGTCGACGCCCACTGCCACTTGGGCGACCAGGCGTTCGACCCGGACCGCGAGGCGGTCCTCGACCGGGCCCGGGACGCCGGCGTGTTGCACGTCGTCGTGATCGGCGCGACGCTGGCGGAGAGCGACCGCGCGGTGACCCTTGCCCGCATCCGGCCGGGACTCTCCGCGACGGCGGGTGTGCACCCGCACGAGGCCCGGAGCTGGTCGGCCGATGCGGCGGCCCGCCTGAGAGACCTGTTGGCCCTACCCGAAGTGGTGGCGCTGGGCGAAACGGGCCTCGATTACCATTACGACCATTCCCCGCGCGATGACCAGCGGCGTGCCTTCGAGGCGCAGCTGCGCCTGGCGGCCGAGGCCGGCAAACCGGTGGTGGTGCACGCCCGCGAGGCGGACGACGACATGGCCGCGATGCTGGAGGACGCGGAGGGCGCGGTCGTGCTGCACTCTTTCAGCTCGGGCACCAAGGTGTTCGCAGCGGGAATGGGGATCGCGGCGTACTTTTCGTTCTCCGGAATGATCACCTTCAAGAACTGGACGATGAACGACCGCCTCACCGCCTGTCCGCCCGACCGGCTGCTCGTCGAGACCGACGCGCCCTACCTCGCGCCCGTGCCGCACCGGGGGAAGCGCAACGAGCCCGCCTTCGTGCGCGCGGTGGCGGAGGCGCTGGCACGGGCCCGCGGGGAGTCCACCGAAGCGCTCGGGCGTCGGACGACGGACAACGCGTGCCGTCTGTTCGGCGCGCGGCTGGCGACGACCCTCCGGCCCGTGACCGATCCGTGACCACGACGGCCAAGGTCCCCACCGACATCGCCATCGCCCAGGCGGCGAAGCTGCGCCCGGTCGCCGATATCGCCGCCGAGCTCGGGCTCGACGACGACGAGCTCGAGCTGTACGGCAAGTACAAGGCGAAGGTGCGGCTCTCCGCGCTGGCGCGCCGCCGGCCCCGGGGTCGCCTCGTACTCGTCACCGGGATCAACCCGACCCCCGCGGGCGAGGGGAAGTCGACCGTGACGGTCGGGGTCACGCAGGCGCTGCGCAAGCTCGGCAAGAACGCTGCGCTCTGCATCCGCGAGCCGTCCCTGGGACCCGTGTTCGGCGTGAAGGGCGGCGCGGCCGGGGGCGGCTACGCGCAGGTCGTCCCGATGGAGGACATCAACCTGCACTTCACGGGCGACTTCCACGCCATCGCGAGCGCGCACAACCTGCTGTCGGCGCTGCTCGACGCGCACCTGCATCACGGCAATGCGCTCGCTCTCGACACGCGTCGCATCACCTGGCCCCGGACCATCGACATGAACGACCGCGCCCTGCGGAGCATCATCGTGGGGCTGGGCGGCCTGAACGCCGGCCCCACCCGGGAAGAGCGGTTCGTCATCATTCCCGGCTCCGAGATCATGGCGATCATGGCGCTCGCCTCGGGGCTGGACGACCTGGAGCAGCGTCTCGCGCGCATCATCCTGGGGCTGACCCACGACAAGCGGCCGGTGCGCGCCAGCGATCTCAAGGCGCCGGGGGCCATGACCCTGCTCCTCAAGGACGCGATCAATCCCAACCTGGTGCAGACGCTCGAGGGCGGCCCGGCGTTCATCCACTGCGGGCCGTTCGGGAACATCGCCCACGGCTGCAACTCGGTGGTGGCGACCAAGCTGGCGCTCGCGCTGTGCGACGTGGTGCTCACGGAGGCGGGCTTCGGCGCCGATCTGGGGGCGGAGAAGTTTTTCGACATCAAGTGCCGGATGGCGCGTCTCGATCCCGAGGCGGCCGTTGTCGTCGCGACGGTGCGCGCGCTCAAGATGCACGGCGGGATCCCGAAGGATCGACTGGGCGCGGCTGACCCCGCTGCGGTGCAGCGGGGCTCCGCCAATCTGCGCCGCCACATCCGCAACGTGAAGAAGTTCGGTGTCCCGGTGGTCGTGGCGCTCAATCGGTTCCTCAGCGATACGGAGGACGAGCTCGAAGCCGTACGGGCGGAATGCGCCGCCGAGGGCGTGGGCGTGGAGCTGTGCGAGGTGTGGGAAAAGGGCGGAGAAGGAGGCGTGGGCGTGGCCGAAGCCGTGCTGAAGCTGCTGGACGGCGGAGCGGCGAAGTTCAAGCCGCTGTACGACGAGCGGCGTCCTATCCGGGAGAAGATCGAGACGATCGCCAAGGACATCTACGGGGCGGCGGGGGTGGCGTTCGCTCCGGCCGCGGAGCGGGCCCTGGAGCAGCTCCCGGCGCTCGGCCTGGGCGAGACGCCGGTGTGCATGGCCAAGACCCAGTACTCGTTCTCCGACGATCCCGCGAAGCTCGGCGCCCCGAGTGGGTTCACGCTCCAGGTACGCGACATTCTTCCGTCGGCGGGCGCAGGGTTCGTCGTCGCGCTCGCGGGGGACATCATGACGATGCCGGGGCTCTCCAAGGCGCCCGCGGCGGAAAAGATCCGGGTGCACCCGGACGGCACAATCGAGGGACTGTTCTGATGGCACGCAAAAACTTGAGCATGGTGGTGGCGGAGAGCGCCCCGAAAGCGATCGGCCCCTACAGCCAGGCGGTGGTGGTCGACGGGATGGTGTACACGGCGGGACAGATCCCCCTCGATCCGAAATCCGGCGCCATCGTCGGCGCGTCGACCGCGCAGCAGGCCGAACAGGTGTTCAAGAATCTCGCGGCCATTCTCGAGGCCGCGGGTTCCGGGCTCGACCTCGTCGTCAAGACCACCGTGTATCTCGTCGACATGGCCGATTTCCCGGCGCTGAACGAGGTGTACGCGAGACACTTCACGAGTCACAAGCCAGCGCGCTCCACGATTCAGGCCGCGGCGCTCCCCAAGGCGGTGCGCGTCGAGATCGACGCGATCGCGCGAGTCGGGAGGGGATCATGACGCGCCGGGCGCTGCTCGGCGTGGCCCTGGTCGCCGCCTGCGCGACCGCGACGAAGCAGATCTCCCCCGACCGCCTGTCGGCGCTGCCCGAGTCCGACCGCGAGCTGGCCGAGAGCCTGTTCGATGCGGAGCAGGTCGTCGCCGGCCGGCTCGTCCAGATCGTGGAAGCCCAGGAGTACGAGCGGCCGGGTCAGCTGGTCTTCGGGGCCGGCGGAACCAAGGCGACCGCCGCCCTGGCGTATTCGGCCGAGATCCGCGTGGACTCGACGCTCGTGGGGCGGTCCGGCCCCACCGTGCCGATCACGTTTTTTGCGCCCCGGGGCGCGGCCATTCCGCGTCAGGACACCACGGCGATCTGGATCCTGCATCGCCGCGTGCTGTGGCACCTCAAGGAATGCGCTGAGCGGCAATCGGTCACGTCCACCGCGTGTCCGTCCGACAACGGCCTGGCGCTCGACTCCAACTCCGATATTCGTCCCCTCGCCGAGTGGCCGCGCCTGCGGGCGCTGGTCGGGGCGCTCGGTCTTGAGGCAGGGCGCCACTAGATGCGTCGCGATCTCATGATCGTGGTCCTGGCCTGCGCAGTCCTCGCGACCGGCGTCGCGGCTCAGGATGGTCTGTCGCCCGCCGACCGCGGGCTCGCCCGTGAGGTCTTCAAGCAGCTGATCGAGATCAACACGACGGACTCGCTCGGCAACACGCCGCGTGCCGCCCGCGCCATGGCCCAACGGCTGCTCGCCGCCGGCTTTCCCCCGGCCGACGTGCGCGTGTTGATCGGTCCCGACAGGGCGCACGGAAACCTGGTGGCGCGCTACCGCGGCACGGGCACGGGGGGTCGCCCGATCGTCGTGTTCGCGCACCTGGACGTCGTGCCGGCGCGGCGCACCGACTGGTCGGTGGATCCGTTCACGTTCCTCGAGAAGGACGGATACTTCTACGGCCGCGGCACGACCGACGACAAGGTGGGAGACGCGATCCTGGTCGTGGACTTCATCCGGCTCAAGCGGGCGCGGTTCCGGCCCGCGCGCGATCTCATTCTCGTCCTCACGGGCGACGAGGAGACGGCGGGCAGCTGCATCGCGTGGCTCGTGACCAAGCATCGCGACCTGGTCGACGCGGAGTTCGCGTTGAACACGGACGCGGGGGGCGGTGTGCTGCGCGACGGCCGCCGGGTGATGTTCACCGTGCAGGCGAGCGAGAAGGTGTACGCGACCTACGCCCTCGACGCCGCGGACAAGGGAGGCCACAGCTCGCTTCCCCGGCCCGCCGACAATCCGATTTACCGCCTGGCCCGCGTTCTCCAACGGCTCGCGGACTACCAGTTCCCCGTGCAGCTGAACGAGGTGTCGCGAGCCTTCTTCGAGCGCTCCGCCGCGATCGAAACGGGCCAGCTCGCGGACGACATGCGCGGTGTACTCAAAGATCCGCCGGACTCGGGCGCGCTGGCGCGCCTGTCGGCCGTGCCGTTCTACAATTCCAAGCTCCGGACCACGTGCGTGGCGACCATGCTGGCGGCGGGACACGCCGAGAACGCGCTGCCGCAGGCGGCGCGGGCGACGGTCAACTGCCGCATTCTCCCGGGCGAGCCCACGGCGGGCGTCGAGGCGACGCTCGGTCGCCTCGCGGCGGGCGACCACATCACCGTCAGCACCGTCTACACCCCCATCCCGAGCCCGCCATCGCCGCTCACGCCGGCGATCATGGGTCCGCTCGAGCGGCTCGTGGCGGGCCAGTTTCCCGGCGTGCCCATCGTGCCGGTGATGGAAGCGGGCGCCACTGACGGGTTGTTCCTGCGCAACGCCGGGATCCCGACCTACGGCGTGTCGGCCGTGTTCGAGGATCCGAATGACATCCGGGCACACGGCCGCGACGAGCGGATTGGCGTGCAGAGCTTCTACGACGCGCTGGAGTTCTGGCATCGCATGCTGCGGGCGTTCGCGTCGCAGCAGTAGATTTGCGGGACTAGGGGGCGGATCGGGCCTGGTGGTCCGAGCGGTCTTCAAAACCGTCTAGGGCTCGATTGAGCCTTGGTAGGTTCGATTCCTACACGCTCCCGCCACACCGCGCGCTGCATCCGCGCCGCACACGGCGCGCACCATCCTGGGAGACTCGCCGCCCTGCTCCCGCCCCGACATGAGGCAGTGGCCCACGCGGGATCTCTCGCGACGCGCGGCATGCCGGTTGCCCGGACCGCCCCCCGCACAAGTAACAAGTAATCGGAGGGTACTCCTATGCGGTGTTCGATTCGTAACGCAACGGCACAACTCGGTCCGGCGACGGCCGTGCTCGGTCTCGCACTCCTCGCCTGCGACCGTGCAGGAATGTTGGAACCCGGTCAAGCCCAGGCTGCCCGGGCTGCAGCCCAAATCGTCGGCTCGTACGCCGGCACGGCAGTCGCGACCGTCGCCACGTCGAGCAAAACGTCGTCGGCGACGTGCCCAGGTGTGTTGACCATCGCGACGCAGTCGGGCAACGAGTTCTCCGGCAGCTTCGACATCCAGTCCGGACAGGGCTGCGATGCCCAACATGCCACCGTCGCGGGCAGGGTGCAGGACGACGGCAGCGTCTCGTTCACCGCCGACACGCCGGGCGGCGGCTCCAACATCTGGGAAGACGCTGCCGAGCGCACCCACTGCCGCCTCGTGAGTGGCTCCACGTTCGACGGGATGGCCGCAAACGGTGTCCTTACGGCGACGGGACGAGGCGTGTACTCCTGCCCGCTGGTGGGCACGGTGCGCGTGTCCGTGAGCTTGCAGGTATCGGCCACGCAGGCCTAGCCGCGCAGTTCGTGCACGTCGCGGAGACCCGCCCGACCCGGTATCTTGGGCCGTCCATCCGCGGAGCCCGCGACGTGCACGTTGTCCCGTTTCTGGTTGCGTTGATCGTCGCCCTCACGGGCCCGGGGCTCGGTGCTCTGCCGCCGGCCACCGTGCTGCTCGACGAGGCCCGGCATCGCCTCGTCATCGAGCTCCCGGCGGTGGACGTGCCGGTTGCGACGCACGGCGAGGTCATGGTCGGCCCGCCGCTCTGCCAGGTGCTCGTCCCCGTGAGCGCTTCCCTGCACAGCGCGCGCGTCGAAGTCCTCGACCGGTCCGGACACGAGCTGCCGCGCGAGATGCTGCATCATTTCAACTTGAGCGACCCCGAGCACCGAGAGCTCTTCCTCCCCATCGGCCTGCATCTCCTGGCGGCGAGCAAGGAGACGCCGGCAATCACGGTCCCGCGGCTGCTCTTTGGCCTGCCGCTCGTCCGCGGTCAGCGTCTGATCGCCGGCGCGATGCTCGCCAACACGACGGGGCGCGCCTACCACGGCGTGCACGTGCGACTCGTGCTCCGCTACACTCCCGCGGGCCGTCCCTGGCCGCTGTATCGCACCTATCCGTGGGCGATCGACGTCCAGTACCCGCTCGGCCGCCCGCTCACGGGGAGCAAGGCGTTCGATCTGCCGCCCGGCCGGACCGAGCGCTCGTGGGAGGGGAGCCCGTCGATCTCCGGCACCATCCTGGGGCTGGGTGGTCACCTGCACGACTATGGCGTCAGCCTCGAGCTGCGCGACGTGACGACGGGTGCGTTGCTGTGGCGCGGCGCTCCGACGACCGACGACGCGGGGCGCGTCACCTCGTTTCCGCTGGCCCGGTTCTACCGGTGGTATCGCCTCGGCCTGCACGTCGCCTCGACGCACCGCTACCGCCTCACGGCCGTATACGACAATCCCACCGGGCACGCGATCCGCGACGGCGGCATGGGGGCGGTCGCGGGCCTGTTCGTGCCCGACCGCGGCGCCGTGTGGCCCGAAGTGGACACCACCGACACCCTGTACCAGCAGGATCTGGCGGCCACAATTCGGTCTGGGACCAGCGACATGATGACCGACATGATGGTCGGCCACCAAACCGACCCCTGACCCCTGATCCCTGACCCCTGACCCCTGATTGTCCACGCTGGATGGCGCGTAGCCGCCTGTCCTGTGCGGTGCGTCACGTCGCGACCGAGGGGTCCGGGGCTAAGTTGCCGCCCGTGACCGGAATGAAGTGGGGACGCCTCGTCGTCAACGTCAACTGTGCGCTGCGCCGGGGAGCTTGGTACCGCGTGGCGCGTGTCCGCTCCCTGGAAGCCATCTTCGACGTCAACCGTAAGCCGCTGGTCGTCCCCAACTACCTCGTCCAAATCGTCACCCAGCCCCCCAGACGCTGGAGCGTGGTGCCCCGGCCCAAACGGGCCCGTGAGCTCCCGGCGGAGTGGGGCGCCCACTACGCGGTGTGCCCGGCCTGCCGTGAGCGGGCCGCGTTGCGCGGCCGTCCCCGGCGGCTGGAGTGCGCGCGGTGTCGGGGGGAGTTCGACGTCGCCTGGGACGAAGGGTACCTGCTCGAGGCGTGATGCCGCCTGCCTACCCGAATGGGTGGTCAGGCGCCCCCGGAGACGACTTGACAGTGCCCCGCACGTCGCGTAGCGTCCCGTCCATGCAGTTGGCCTTCGTGCTTCCGCGTCTGCTTCTGGACCTGCTGCTGGTCCTGCTCCTGGTCCTGATTGGACGACCCGGGGATCGCGGCGCGCTGGCCAGTATCGACTTGCAAGGCTGAACCCAGTAGGACACGCAAGCAGACGCCGCGGATCCCCGAGATCCGCGGCGTTTTGTTTTCTTACGGCCAGAGGGGAGAGCTCATGGTCCGAGACGTCGTCATTTTCGACACCACGTTGCGCGACGGGGAGCAGGCGCCGGGCAACACCATGACGCCCGAGGAAAAGATACAGGTGGCGCGTCAGCTCGATGCCTTGAACGTCGACGTGATCGAGGCGGGCTTCCCGGCGGCCTCGGCCGGCGACTACCGCGGCGTCCAGGAAATCGCCGCTCAGGTACGCCGTCCGGTGCTGGCGGCGTTGGCGCGCTGCACCGACAAGGACATCGATCTCGCGGGCGAGGCGCTGCGCCCGGCCGCCCGGGGACGCATCCACGTCTTCATTTCCACCTCCGACATTCACCTGCAGCACAAGCTCAAGATCGGCCGGGACGAATGTCTCGAGCTGGCGCGCGCCGCCGTGCGCCGGGCCCGCCGCTACACCGACGACGTGGAGTTCTCGGCGGAAGACGCGAGCCGCACCGACCTCGAGTACCTGTGCCGCGTGGTCGCAGCGGCGATCGAGGAGGGCGCCACGACGGTCAATCTGCCGGACACGGTGGGCTTCGCGCTCCCGGCCGAGTACGAGCAGATCTTCCGCGCCGTGCGGGAGCGCGTCCCGGGAGCCGCAGGGGTAACGCTCTCGGCCCACTGTCACGACGATCTGGGCCTCGCCGTCGCCAACTCCCTCGCCGCCATCGCGGCCGGGGCGGGGCAGGTGGAGTGCACGGTGAACGGTATCGGCGAGCGCGCCGGCAACGCCGCGCTCGAGGAGATCGTGATGGCGAGCCACGTCCGGCCGCAGGTCGCCGCGTTCCGCTGTAACGTCGAGACGCGCGAGCTGTATCGCACCAGCCGGCTGCTGTCGCACGTGACGGGCGTCTTCCCGCAGCCCAACAAGGCGATCGTCGGTCGCAACGCCTTCGCGCACGAGGCGGGGATCCACCAGCACGGCGTGATGCAGAACGGCCTCACGTACGAGATCATGCGACCGGAGACGGTCGGCGTCCCCCATTCACGTCTGGTGCTCGGGAAGCACTCGGGCCGGCACGCGCTGGAGCGGCGCTTTCACGATCTGGGCTACGAGCTCGGGGAGGGTGCGCTCGAGCGGCTGTACCACAAGTTCATCGCGCTCGCCGACAAGAAACGCGAGATCCTGGACGAGGATCTGCTCGCCCTGCTGCACGACGGCTTTCAGGATGCGCCCGAGCAGTTCCAGCTCACCCACCTGCGCGTGGTGTGCGGCACCGTGGGCGGGGCCGCGGCGGTCCGGATGACGGGACCGTGGACCGGCGAGCGCGAAGCGGAGGCCAAGGGTGACGGCCCGATCGCCGCCACGTTCGCGGCGGTGAGCGAGATCGTGGGACAGCCGATCGAGGTGGGGAACCTCGCCGTCCAGTCCGTGACGCCCGGTCGCGACAGCCTGGGGCAGGTATCGCTCCAGGCGCGGGTGAACGGCAAATCGCTGTCGGGGCACGGCGCATCGACCGATATCGTCGAGGCGTGCGCCCGGGCGCTCGTCAATGCGCTCAACAAGGCGCACTTCGCCGATCGGCTCGAGGCCGACTCGCTCAACTCCGTCTACCTCTGGGGGGTGTGACGTGGGCGAGCTCCTGTCGGGCGCGCAGATCCTCTGCCGCGTCCTGGTCGAAGAAGGCGTGGACACGATCTGGGGCTACCCCGGAGGCGCGATCATGCCGTTCTACCATGCGCTCCCGGACGTTCCCGAGATCCGCCATATCCTGGTGCGGCACGAGCAGGCGGCGGCGCACGCGGCGGACGGCTACGCGCGGGCCAGCGGCCGGATCGGCGTCTGCGTCGCGACGTCGGGGCCCGGCGCCACCAACCTGGTCACCGGTCTCGCCACGGCGCAGATGGACTCGTCGCCGGTGGTCGCCATCACCGGGCAGGTGCCGCGCGCCATGCTGGGTCGCGATGCGTTCCAGGAAACGGACGTGGTGGGGATTACCCTGCCCATCACGAAGCACAGCTGTCTGGTCGCCGACGTCACCCAGTTGGCCGACCGCGTGCGGGAGGCGATCGCCATCGCGCGCGAGGGCCGGCCGGGACCGGTGCTGGTCGACGTGCCGAAAGACGTGCAGAATCAGAAGACTGAATACCAGGAGTCGGGGGTCAGGGGTCAGGGGTCAGGGAACACGGGATCCCCGACCCCTCACCCCCGACCCCCGGCCCCCGGACTCACGGACGACGGTATCCGGCGGGCGGCGCAACTGATCGCCGTCGCCGAGCGCCCGCTCCTCATGGTCGGCCACGGCGTGATCTTGAGCGGCGCGTACGACGCCGTCCGGCAGCTCGCGGAGAAGACCGGGATGCCGGTGATCACCACCCTGCTCGGCATCAGCGCGCTCCCGGCCTCGCATCCGCTCCACCTCGGGATGCCGGGGATGCACGGCGAAGTGCACGTCAACCGCGCCATCCAGCGCGCCGACGTGATCGTCGGCATCGGGCTGCGGTTCGACGACCGCGTGACGGGCAACACCAAAGGCTTCGCGCCGCGCGCCAAGATCATCCACGTGGACTTGGACGCCTCCGAGATCGGTAAGAACGTGCCGGTCGCGCTGGCCCTGATCGGCGACGCCCGCAGCGTGACGGAGCGGCTGGTGGCGGCCGTGGCGCCGCGCGGCTGCGACGCGTGGCTCGCCGAGATCCTCGGCTGGGCCCGACCGCCCGCCGACAGCTACCGCGGCGATCTCTCGCCCGACGCCATCGTCGCCGGGATCCACGCCGCCGCCCACGACCGCTGCACCATCGTCACCGACGTGGGCCAGCACCAGATGTGGGTCGCGAAGCTCTATCCCTACGGGCGGCCCAACACCCACATCACTTCGGGAGGGCTGGGCACCATGGGCTTCGCGGTGCCCGCCGCGATGGGCGTCAAGCTCGCCCGGCCGCGCGAAGATGTCTGGGCGATCTCCGGGGACGGCGGGTTCCAGATGAACATGCAGGAGATCGCGACGATGGTGCAGGAGCGCATCCCGGTGAAGCTGGCCGTGTTCAACAACGGTTACCTCGGGATGGTGCGGCAGTGGCAGCAGTTCTTCCACGGGAAGCGCTACTCGGCGACGCCCATCTGGAGCCCGGATTACGTGAAGCTGGCGGCGGCCTACGGCATCCCCGGATGGCGCGTGGCCCGCGCGAGCGAGCTCGAGCCGGTCCTGGCGCGCGCCAGCGTGGCCGAGGGGCCGGTGCTGGTGGAATTCGTGATCGAGCAGGAAGCGAACGTGTTCCCGATGATCCCGCCCGGCGCCACGCTCTCCGAGCCGATCGAAGCGGAGCCGGCGGCCGGGGTGAGAGACTGAGCGTCACCATGGTGTACGCTCTGTCGCTCGTCGTGGACCAAGAGCTGCTTGCGCTCGGTCGCGCGTTCGGGGAGTTGCGGCGCCGCAACCTGAACGTGTCGGCCATCACGCTCGGCCCCGGCGCCGCTGCGGGTCAGGCCCGGCTCACGGTGATCGTGGATGCCGACGAAGGCACTGTGGAGATGGCGATGCGCAAGCTGCTGAAGGTGTCGGGCGTGCGCGGCGCGACGCACGAGCCACAATAACCTCAACCACTCGAGAGCGACCAATGCCTGGAACCTCCTCACTGCGGGTGTACTACGACGCGGACGCCGATCTGGGACGCTTGCGCGGGCGCACCGTCGCGATCATCGGTTACGGCAGTCAGGGGCACGCCCACGCGCTCAACCTGCGCGAGAGCGGCGTCACCGTCATCGTCGGATTGCGGCCCGGCGGGGGCTCGTGGGCCCGAGCCACCGCCGAGAAGCTCGATGTCCGCCCGGTGGCGGACGCCGCCCGCGCCGCGAATCTCATCATGATGCTCGTTCCCGACCAGCATGGGCGCGCCGTCTACGAGCAGGACGTCGCCGCGGCGGTCGTCCCCGGCAAGACCCTCATGTTCGCCCACGGCTTCAACGTTCACTTCAAGCAGATCGTGCCGCCGACGGGCGTGGACGTCTCGATGGTGGCCCCCAAGTCTCCCGGGCATCTGGTGCGCAGCGAATTCCAGGCGGGGCGGGGCGTGCCGGCGCTGGTCGCCGTCGAGCGCGACGCGAGCGACCACGCGCTCGCCGACGCCCTCGCGTATGCGGCGGGGATCGGCTGCACCCGCGCGGGCGTCTTGCCCACCACGTTCCGCGAGGAGACCGAGAGCGACCTGTTCGGGGAGCAGGTGGTGCTGTGCGGTGGGGTCACGGCGCTCATCAAGGCGGGCTTCGAGACCCTCGTCGCGGCGGGCTACGCTCCCGAGCTCGCCTACTTCGAGTGCCTGCACGAGCTCAAGCTCATCGTGGACCTGATGTACCGCGGCGGCATGAAGTTCATGCGCTACTCGATCTCCGACACGGCGGAGTACGGCGACTACACGCGCGGGCCGACGCTCATCACGTCCGCCGTCCGCGCCCGGATGCAGCAGATCCTGACCGACATCCAGAGCGGCGCCTTTGCGCGGGAATGGATCGAGGAGAGCCGCCAGGGCGGCCCCAACTTCCAGCGCATGCGCCGCGAGCAGAACGACCACCTGATCGAGCAGGTGGGCGCGACGCTGCGCGCCATGATGCCGTGGTCGGAAGAAGGCAAGGGCTCGGGGCTCGGGGGTCGGGGTTCGGGGCTCGACGCGCCTCCCCGACCCCCGACCCCCGACCCCCGGCCCCCACGTGCCGAGCCCCAGAGGGCATGACTCCGCGCACCCTGTTCGCGAAGATCTGGGACGCCCACGTCGTCCACCCGCTCCCCGACGGGCCGGAGCTCCTGTACGTGGACCTGCATCTGGTCCACGAGGTGACATCACCCCAGGCGTTCGAGGGGCTGCGGCTCGCGGGACGCCGGGTCCGGCGGCCCGAGCTGACCGTCGCGACGGCGGACCACAACGTGCCGACCGGTGATCGCGCCCTCCCGATCGCCGACGCCCTCGCGGCGCGTCAGGTCGGGGCGCTCGCGACGAACGCGCGCGAGTTCGGTATCGAGCTGTTCGACCTCGCGTCCCCCCACCAGGGCATCGTACACGTCATCGGCCCCGAGCTGGGCCTCACGCAGCCGGGGATGGTGATCGTGTGCGGCGATTCGCACACGTCCACCCACGGCGCGTTCGGGGCGCTCGCCTTCGGCATCGGGACGAGCGAAGTGGAGCACGTGCTCGCGACCCAGTGTCTCGTCGTCATGCGACCCAAGACCATGGAGGTCCGATTCGAGGGAGCGGCGGCCTCCGGAGTCACCGCCAAGGACCTGATCCTCGCGTTGATCGGGCGTATCGGGACGGCGGGGGCGACCGGTCACGTGATCGAGTACACCGGCGAAGCGATCCGCCGGCTCTCGATGGAGGGCCGCATGACGGTGTGCAACATGTCGATCGAGGCGGGCGCCCGGGCCGGGATGATCGCGCCCGACGACACCACCTTCACCTACCTCGCCGGGCGCCCGCGCGCGCCCGAGGGAGAGCGGCTCACCCGGGCGGTGGCGCGCTGGCGCCGGCTGAAGAGCGACGACGGCGCGACCTACGACACACGCGTGACGGTGGATGCGGCGAGCGTGGCGCCGCAGGTGACCTGGGGGACCAACCCCGGGATGGTGGCGGACATCACCGCGCGCGTTCCCGACCCGGCGGGCTTCGCGTCGGCCGGCGAGCGGCAGGCGGTCGAGCGCGCGCTCGCGTACATGGACTTGCGGCCCGGTACGCCGCTCGAGGGCCTGCCGATCGATCGCGTGTTTCTCGGCTCCTGTACCAACGCACGCATCGAGGATCTGCGAAGTGCGGCCGGGGTGGTGCGGGGTCGACGCGTGGCAGCGGGCGTGCGCGCGCTGGTCGTCCCGGGCTCCCAGCAGGTCAAAGCGCAGGCGGAAGCCGAGGGACTGGACCGGGTGTTCCGCGAGGCGGGCTTCGAGTGGCGCAATTCGGGCTGCTCGATGTGCCTTGGCATGAACCCGGACATCCTGGCGAGCGGTGAGCGCTGCGCGGCGACCTCGAACCGCAACTTCGAAGGCCGCCAGGGGCGCGGCGGCCGCACCCACCTGATGAGTCCCGCCATGGCGGCCGCCGCCGGGATCGCCGGCCACCTGGTCGACATTCGGACGTGGGCATGACGCCCTTCGTCCGGCACGCCGGCCGGGTCGCGGCGCTGCCGCGCGTGAACGTCGACACCGACCAGATCGTGCCGAAGCAGTTTCTCAAGCGCATCGAGCGCACCGGGTTCGCACCGGTGCTGTTCCACGATTGGCGCTACGGCGCCGACGGGTCGCCCGACCCGACGTTCGAGCTGAATCAGCCGGCCGCCGCGGGGGCGAGCATTCTGCTCGCGGGCGCGAACTTCGGCTGCGGCTCGTCGCGCGAGCACGCCGTGTGGGCGCTGCGGGAGTACGGCTTCCGTGCCGTCATCGCGGAATCGTTCGCCGACATCTTCTACGCGAACTGCTGCCAGAACGGGCTGCTCGCGGTGCGCTTGGTGACGGGGGAAACCCGCGAGCTGTTCGCCCGCCACACGCGCGCCGCAGGTCGCTACGACGTGGTCGTCGATCTCGAGGCCCAGACCGTGGTCGACGACGCCGGCTTCCGCGCCGCGTTCAGCATCGCGCCCTATCATCGCGAGATGTTGCTCTCCGGGCTCGACGAGATCGGGCGGACGCTGCTCGAGGACGCCCACATCGCGGCGTATGAAAGAGACCGGGACGAGGGACGGGGGAAGGGGGAAGGGTGGTGAGACAATACACGATCGCGGTCCTGGCGGGGGACGGGATTGGCCCCGAGGTCACGGGCGAAGCGGTGCGCGTGCTGCAGGCCACGGGCGAACGATTCGGACTTGAGTTCCGTCTGAGTCATTACGCGGTGGGAGCCGCGGGCGTCGCGGCGGCGGGCGATCCCCTGCCGCCCGAGACGCGGGCCGCCGTCGTGAAGGCGAACGCGGTGCTGCTGGGCGCCGTGGGCGATCCGTCGCTCGATCGTGCGCCGCGCCGCATGCGGCCCGAATCCGGCCTGCTCGCGCTGCGCGGTCTGCTCGGCGTGTACGCGAACTTGCGGCCCGTGGCGACCAACCCGGCGCTCGCCTTCTGCTCGCCCCTCAAGCCCGAGCACCTCGCGGGCGTGGACATCCTCATCGTGCGCGAGCTCGTCGGGGGGTTGTACTACGGAGAGCCCCGGGGCCGGGAGGATGGCGGGCGGACGGCGGTGAATACGCTCCGCTACACCGAGGCCGAAGTCGAGCGTGTGGCCCGCGTGGCGCTCGCCGCGGCCCGGACCCGGCGCCGGCGCCTGCTGTCGGTCGACAAGGCGAACGTGCTCGAGACGTCGCAGCTGTGGCGCGAGACCGTCACGCGCGTGGCGCAGGACTATCCCGACGTCACGCTGGAGCACGCCTACGTCGACTACGCCGCGATGCGGCTCGTCACCGACTCCGCCGGCATCGACGTCCTGCTCACGGAGAACATGTTCGGGGACATCCTGAGCGACGAGGCCGCGGTGCTCGCGGGATCGCTGGGGCTGTTGCCGTCGGCGTCGCTGGGCGATGGCCCGGGGTTGTTCGAGCCGATCCACGGCTCGGCGCCGGCGTTGGCGGGTAAGGACGTGGCCAACCCGATCGGGGCGATCGCGTCGGCGGGGATGCTGCTGCGCTACGGGCTCGGGCTGGCGGAGCCCGCGGCCGCGGTGGAGCAGGCGATCGCCGCGGCGCTCGAGCAGGGAGCGCGCACGCGCGACATCGCGCGGCCGAGCGACCGCATGATCGGCACGCGCGAGATGGGTGCCTGGATCGCGGAGCTGGTGCGGTCGCCGGCGAAACGGCCGCTGTCGCTCGTGCGCTAAGAGTCGGTCACGGCGCCGAGGCTCGCGCTCGATACCAGCTTCGCGTACTTCGCCAGCACCCCCGTCGTGTACTTCGGCTCGCGCGGCTTCCACGCGGCGCGCCGTTTCGCGATCTCCGCCTCGGGCAGCTCCAGCTCGAGCCGCCGCCGTTCGGCGTCGATCGTGACCGGGTCACCGTCCCGCACCAGGGCGATCGTTCCCCCCACGGCCGCTTCGGGCGCCACGTGCCCCACCACGAGACCGTACGTCCCGCCCGAGAAGCGTCCGTCGGTGATAAGCCCGACCTTGTCGCCCAGCCCGGCGCCGATGATGGCCGACGTGGGGGAGAGCATCTCCCGCATGCCCGGTCCGCCTTTCGGACCCTCGTACCGGATCACGAGGATGTCCCCCGGCTTGATGCGGCCCGCGAGAATCGCGGCGAGTGAGTCTTCCTCGCAGTCGAACACCCGCGCGGGACCGGTCATCTTCAAATGCTTGATCCCCGTGATCTTCGCGACGGCGCCCTCGGACGCGAGATTGCCACGGAGGATGGCGAGGTGTCCCTGCGGGTACAGCGGCCGGCTCCAGGAGCGGATCACCTCCTGATTCGCACGCGGCTCGTCGGCGACGTCTCGTAATACTTGCGCGACGGTGTGGCCGGAGACGGTGGGCGCATCACCATGCAGCGCGCCGTGCGCCAGCAGGACCTTCATCACCTGCGGCACGCCGCCCGCCGCGTGCAGGTCGGTGGTCACGAACCGGCCCGACGGTTTCAGGTCGCACAGCACCGGCACGCGCTCCCGCACTGTCTCGAAATCGTCCAGGGTGAGCCGCACGTCCGCGGACCGGGCGATGGCGAGCAGGTGCAGCACCGCATTGGTCGAGCCGCCCAGCGCCATGACGACGGCGATGGCGTTCTCGAACGCCGCGCGCGTGAGGATCGCGCGCGGCCGCCGGTCGTGGCGCACCGCCTCCACGAGCACCTCGGCGGAGCGCGCGGCGCTGTCGCCCTTCTCGCCGTCCTCGGCGGCCATGGTCGACGAATACGGCAGACTCATGCCCATCGCCTCGATGGCCGACGACATCGTGTTCGCCGTGAACATGCCGCCGCACGCGCCCGCCCCCGGACAGGCCCGGCGCTCCACCTCGAGTAGATCCGCCTCCGAGAGCTTGTGCGCGCTGTATTGACCGACCGCCTCGAACGCGCTCACCACGGTCAGGTCCTGTCCTTTATAATGGCCCGGCTTGATCGTGCCGCCGTACACGAACACCGCCGGGATGTTCATGCGCGCGATGGCGATCAGCGCGCCCGGCATGTTCTTGTCGCAGCCGCCCACGGCGAGCACGCCGTCCACGCACTGCGCGTTGCACACCGTTTCGATCGAGTCGGCGATCACCTCGCGCGAGACGAGGGAGTACTTCATCCCCTCGGTGCCCATGGAGATGCCGTCGCTCACCGTGATCGTACCGAAGGTCTGCGGCATGCCGCCCGCGGCCCGGACGGCGGCTTCGGCGCGCAGCGCGAGGTCGTTGAGCTTCGCGTTGCAGGGTGTGATCGTGCTGTGCGCGTTTGCGATCCCGACGATCGGCTTCGTGAAGTCCTGATCGCCGAACCCGACGGCGCGCAGCATCGCACGGTTGGGCGTACGTTCCACGCCCGCGGTGATCGTGCGGCTCCGGAGGGGGCTCATCGTTTCATCGCTCGCTCTACTTCCTCGAGGTGCGGGTCGATCTCGACCGGCCGGTTGGCGTGCGGCGGGGCCGGCTCGCGCTCCTGGTGATAGTACGTCACGCTCGCCGGATCTTTGAGGACGTGTCCCGTGAGGATCGCCACGACCTTCTGCCCGGCTTCGATGACCCCGTCGCGCGCCAAGCGCCGCGTTCCGGCGATGGCGGCCGCGCTCGCGGGCTCGCAGCCGATGCCGGCCCCGTCGACCACCGCTTTCGCCTCGAGAATCTCATCGTCGCTCACGGCGATGACGATACCGTCGGTGTCGCGCACGGCGCGGACGGCGCGGTCGTACGACACCGGGTTGCCGATGCGGATCGCCGTCGCGACCGTGTGCGGCTCCACACGGTGACGCCGCGCGAATCCCTCCCGGAAGCTCAACGCGAAGGGGGCCGCGCCCTCCGCCTGCACCGCGGCGAGACGGGGGACGCGGTCGATCAGTCCCCACTCGCACGCCTCCGCCAGCGCCTTGCCGAAGGCCGCCGTGTTCCCGAGGTTGCCCGCGGGCACGACGATCCAGTCGGGCGGCTGCCACGCGAGCTGCTGCAGCAGCTCGAGCACGATCGTCTTCTGGCCCTCGAGCCGGAACGGGTTCACCGAATTGAGAAGGTATACGCCCAGCCGCTCGCTCGCCTGGTCGGCCAGCTCCAGGCACTGGTCGAAGTTGCCCCGTACCAAGAGCGTGCGCGCCCCGTAGGCGAGCGCCTGCGCCAGCTTCCCCAGCGCGACCTGCCCCTTGGGGACGAGCACCAGCGCGGGCAGGCCGCCCAGCGCGGCGTAGGCGGCGAGTGCGGCTGCGGTGTTGCCGGTGGAAGCGCACGCCACCGCGCGCGCGCCGATGCGCCGGGCCTGCGTCACGCCCACGGTCATTCCGCGGTCCTTGAACGAGCCCGTCGGGTTGTGGCCCTCGTGCTTGACCAGCAGCTCCCTCGCGCCCGCCCAGCGCGCCACCGGCGCACTGGTCATGAGCGGCGTGTTGCCCTCGGGGTAGCACAGCACGTCCTCCGCCGCCACGCTCGGAAGGACCGCCTCGCGGTAGCGCCACACCCCGGACGCCAGCACCCCCCGCCGCACGCCCCAGCGCGCGTCGAACGTGGCCCGCAGCGCGGCGCCGCCCTGCTCGGGACGGCGGTGGCGCACCTCGAGCAGTCCCCGGCAGCTCGGGCAACGGGGATGGGGGTCGGTCTCGGGAATCTCGCTGCCACAGCTCGTGCAGAGCTGCCAGGTGTCGCTCATGCGCCCGCGAGCTTCAGCACGTCGTTGAGGATTCCGCCCGCGGTCACCGCCGGCCCGGCGCCCGGTCCGGTGATGACGAGCGGATTCTTCTTGTAGCGCATGGTCGTGAAGATAAACTGGTTGTCGGTCCCGTTGAGCGAGGCCATCGGGCTCGACGCGTCCACCACGACCAGGCCCACGCGGATCCGGCGCGGTGTCACGATCGCCCGGTAGCGCAGCACCCCGTGGCGCTGCGCCGCCGCGGCCACGCGCTTCGCCCATGCCGCGTCGTATTCCTCCAACCGGCGCAGGAACTCGTCCAGCGAAACGCGGTCGGCCCCATCCGGCACGAGCGATTCGACGGCGATGTCCGCGAGCTCTCCCGGGAAGCCGAGCAGCCGCCCCAGGATGAGCGCTTTGCGCGCGACGTCCAGCCCGGACAAATCCTCGCGCGGGTCGGGCTCGGGATACCCCTTGGTGATCGCGCCGCGCAGCGCCGCCGAGAAGCTCGAGCCCCGGCCCAGTTCGCCGAAGAGATAGCCGAGCGTGCCGGAGGGGCAGCCCTCGATCTTTGCGACGCGGTCGCCCGAGTCCACCAGCTTCTGATAGGTGTCGATGATCGGCAGGCCCGCGCCCACGGTCGCCTCGTGCAGCAGGCGGCGGCCGTGCGCCTGCGCGGCCGCCCGGAGGGCATCGTAGCGGCGCTTGTCCGCGGTCACCGGGCGCTTGTTGGCGAGCACCACGTGCATCCCCGCGCCCAGCGCCGCCTTGATCGTGTCGGTCGTGTCGTCGGCCGTGAGATCCACGAGCACCGGGTTGGCGAGGGCGTGCCGCGCGACGAACCCCACCGCCTCGGCGGCGCTCGCCCGCCGCCCCCCCGTCGCCTTGGCGAGCGGCGTGCCCTTGGCCTTGGCGGCGGCGAGCGCCGCCAGCCGCCGCGGCGACAGGCCACGCGCGTCGAACACCAGCCCGCTCGTGTCGATCAGTCCGACGATGCGGAGCGTGAGCGAATCCTGCTTCACCTTCGCGATCATGGGCGCGAGCGTGCGCCCGATTTGTCCGAACCCGAGCAGGACCACGTCCGTGCGCTCGGGATGCGCCACCGCGCCGCCCCCGATCTTCGAGAGCTGGAACGCCGCGTGCACGGCGCGCTGCGCCCGCGGAGCGTCCTTCGCGGCGACCACGAGCGAGAGGTTCAGCTCGGACGAGCCCTGCGCCGTGGCGATCACGTTGATGCGCGCCTCGGCGAGCGCCGAGAAGACGCGCGAGGCGATGCCGGGCGTGCCCGCCATCCCCAGCCCGACCACGACAAGCGTGGCGAGGCCGCGCTGCACCTCCACGCCGTCGATCTCCTGGCGAGCGATCTCGGGCCGAAACGTCTCCTCCAGGCTCTTCCGGGCACGCTCGGCGCTCTCCTCGGGCACGCTGAAGCAGATCGAGTGCTCGGACGACGCCTGGGTGATCAGCGAGACGGAGATCCCCTCGTGGTGCACCGCGGCGAAGGTCCGGGCCGCGATGCCCGGGACGCCGAGCATGCCGCTGCCGGCCACCGTCAACAGGGCTTGTCGCGGAATTGCCGACAGGGCCTTCACGGGATACTGATGCAGCGTGCGGCGGCGCGAGATCTCGGTGCCGAGTGACGTGGGGTCGGCGAACGGGCGGATCCGGATCGCGACATTCCGTTTGATCACGGGGATCAACGCCCGGGGGTGCAGCACCTTGGCGCCGTAGTAGGCGAGCTCCGCCGCCTCCCGGACGTGTACCTGCGGCACCACGCGGGCGTCGGGCACGATGCGCGGATCGGCGGTCAAGAGGCCCGGCACGTCCTTCCAGAGCGACACCTCGCGGGCGCCGACCACGCGGGCCAGAAGCGTCGCCGTGAGATCCGAGCCTCCCCGGCCCAGCGTCGCGACCTGGCCGTCCGGCGCCGCGCCGAGAAAACCGGGTACGACCGGCACGGCGCCGCGGGCCAGCACGGGTCGCAGCGCCGTACGCGCGCTGCGCTCGGTGCGCCGCAAGTCGGGCGAGGCGTTGCCGAAGGTGCCGTCGGTTTGCACGATCTCGGTGGCATCGACGTAGGCGGCCGGGCAACCGGCCGCGTCGAGGGCGGCCGCGAACAGCTGCGCGGACAGCCGCTCCCCGCGTGCCACGAGGTAGTCGGTCGTGCGCGGCGTGAGCTCCCGCAGAATGCCGAGGCCGCCCGCCACATGGTCCACCTCGGCGAACGCCTCGTCGATCGATCGCAGCAACTCCTCCAGGCGGGCGCCCGCGGGGACGAGCGCCCGCGCTGCGGTCGTGTGCTGGGCGCGCAGAGTCTCGGCGGCCGCCCGCACGTGACTCGCGTCGCCCCGCGCGGCGCGGGCGGCGCCGTCGAGCAGGGCGTCCGTCACGCCGCTCATCGCCGACACCACGACCACCAGCGGGCCGGGGCGCTGGGCCAGTACGATCCCGACGGCATGGCCGATCGCCCCCGCGTCGGCGAGCGACGCGCCGCCGAACTTGTGGATGTGGGGAGGATGGGTGGAGCGAGCCCTGGCCATGTCTCAAGCCGTCTCGTAGCCGCCGGCTGGGCGGTCGGCGTGGAACGTCTCGGCGGCCACGGCGCAGGCCCGCCACGCGCGCACCATCGCGTCGCCGACTTGGGCGGCGCGCGCCGCAGGACCCAGCGCCACCACCGTCGGCCCGGAGCCCGACAGCGTGGCACCGTAGGCCCCGGCCTGCCGCGCCGCGCCCGTGACTTCGTCGTAGCCGCGCACCAGCGCCCGCCGATACGGCACGTGCAGCACGTCGTCCAGCGCCGCCGCGAGCAGCCGGCCGTCGCCGTGCGCGAGGCCCTGCACCAGGGCGGCGCTCTTCGCGGCCGCGCGCACCGCCTGCCCGTGCGGCAGAGTGGTGGGCAGCGCCGCGCGCGCGCGCTTCGTCTCGACCATGAAGTCCGGCACCGCGAACACGAGCGCCAGCGATGCATGGACGGCCAGCGGCGCCACCACCAGCCCGTTCGGCTCTTGCAGGGCGAGCGTCGCTCCACCGAACACGGCGGGAGCGACGTTGTCGGGGTGGCCCTCGAGCTCGGTCGCGAGCTCGGCCAGGCCGGCGGCATCGAGTGAGAGGTCGAGCAGCGCCGCCGCGGCTGCGGCTCCCGCGACCCCGGCCGCAGCGGACGACCCGAGCCCGCGTGCCACCGGGATCTCCGACTCGGCGGTGAGCACGAGGCCCGCGGGCACGTCGCGCCCGGCGCGGCGACACGCGGCGGCGAAGCCGAGATACAGATAATCCGCGTCCGGGGGCGTCTCGAGCGCGCGCAGCGTGCCGCCACGCTCGATTGTGAGCGGGCCGACGGCGCGGCCACCGCGCGGCTCGAGCCGGGCGGTCAGGCGCAGCCAGCGCGGCACGGCGACGCCCACGCAGTCGAACCCGGCCCCCAGGTTGGCCGTCGAGCCAGGCACCCGCACGGTTACGCTCGCTCGCATCCGCCTTCCTCGTCCCCCTGAAAACAGAAATGCCCGGGCGATGCCACGCCGCGGGCGGTCGCTTTTTAGCACCTTGTTTAACGTGGCGGCAATACGCGGCAAATCACCACGAGCGCTTCGGTTGTATGTATGTTCAATACTCGCCGCAGGCGTCCGGTGCGTCAAGGAGCAGCGATGGGGAAGATTCGGGTCGGCATCCTCGGGGCGACGGGTACGGTCGGGCAGCGTTTTCTGCAGCTGCTCGAGCGGCATCCACAGTTCACCGTCACCGCGCTCGCGGCCTCCGACCGGTCACAGGGCAGGCCCTACGTCGAGGCCTGTGCCTGGCGACTCCCGGGCGCCGTCCCGGACGCGGCGGGCGGCCTCGTCGTCCAGCCGCCCGAGCCACCGCTCGACTGCGACGTCGTATTCTCGAGCCTGCCGTCCGACATAGCGGGGCCGGTCGAGACGCGGTTCGCCCGCGCGGGGTACCGGGTCCTCACCAATTCGTCGGCGCACCGCATGGACGATGCGGTGCCGCTGCTCATTCCGGAGGTGAACCCCGATCACCTCGCGCTGCTCGACGCCTGCAAGCAGACGGGGGGCGGGTTCATCGTGGCGAACCCCAACTGCTCGACCGTGATGATCGCGCTCGCCTTGGCGCCGCTCGCCGCCCGGTTCGGCATCGCGGCCGTCGCCGTCACGACGCTCCAGGCCATCTCGGGCGCGGGCTACCCCGGCGTGGCGTCGCTCGACATCACCGACAACGTGATCCCGTTCATCGCCGAGGAAGAGGAGAAGATCGAGCGCGAGACCCGGAGGATCCTGGGTTCCCTGGATGCCGGTCGCGTGACCCCAGCGCCGTTCGCGGTGAGCGCGCAATGCCACCGCGTGAACGTCGTCGACGGGCACCTGGCGGCGGTGCGCGTGCAGCTCGACAGGCCGGCGGAGCCGGCCGAGTTGCGCGAGGCGTGGGCGTCCTTCACCGGTCTGCCGCAAGCGCTCCGCCTGCCCACGGCGCCCGAGCGGCCGATCATCGTGCGCGACGAGCCGGACCGCCCGCAGCCGCGGCTCGACCGCGATGCCGGGCGCGGGATGAGTGTCACGGTCGGCCGCATCGCCCGGGACGCGGTGCTGGGGCACCGCTTTATCGCGCTGAGCCACAATACGATCCGCGGGGCCGCCGGGGCGGCGGTACTCAATGCCGAGCTGCTGCTCGCGAAAGGCTACCTAGGCTCCTAGACGTGGGCGGGGGGCGTGTGCGCCACGTCACAACGTCCGCACCTGCTCCGTGCTCGTGACCTTGCCCCAGGTTCCGCAGTCTTTATTCTACCCGAAGCGCTGCCCTGGACGCCCTTAACGCTTGCAACGGCCTGCCGTCTAACCGGCGTCCCCCCAACAGCGCCCCTACTTGAACCCGTCGGAGGATCGTCGCATGCGTCGTACGTCTCGGAGAATCTGGCGCCTTGCCGCCGGCACCATCACCGTCGCGCTGTTCGCCGCGTGTTCCACCTCACCCTCCACTGCACCCTCGCTCCAGAATCCCGTGCTCACGCAACCGCAGGCCAACGCCGTCGCCGAAGTCGTCGCGTCCGACGCTGCCTCGCTCGTTGGTGGGGCGACGCTCGACGCCGCGACCGGCATGCCGTTCGCCGTGGCCCCGATGCCCGGCGCGCCGGCGCTGGGCCCGTCGTCCGCGACCTGCACGCCCACCCGAAGCCCGTCTCCGCCGACCAACTCCGACGGCGACCCGGTGCCCGATTCGGTGCGGGTCGACTTCACCGGGTGCACGTTCACCGGCGATGGGCACACCGTCACGCTGAGCGGCTCGATCGACATCGTCGATCCGACTCCGGCGACGACCGACCGGGCGTTCCGGACGCGTTCCAACGCCTTCACGCGGACCGTCACCAACTCGACGGGAACCACCCGCTCCGTGGTCGAAAACGGCGTCCGCTCGGTGGTGGGCACCGCCGATCAGATTCAGCTGCTGGATACGACGCAGACCGACTACACATACGGCAGCGGCGCCACCGCGTCGCACGCCCGCAAGTGGCTGGCGACCTTCGCGGCGGACCAGGCCGGATCCATCCAGATGGGTTCGCGCCTCCCCAGCGGGACCTGGACCATCTCCGGGTCATCGACATATACGTCCGGTACCAACAGCTATTCCCTGTCTGTGACGACGAGCGATCCGCTGCATTACAACACGAGCTGCAGCGTCGAGCCCCGGTTTGATTCGGGGACGCTCACGGTGCACGTGACCAAGGGTACCACGTCGACTACGGTGACGATTACGTTCACCGGCTGCGGCCAGTACTCGGTCAACCGATCTGCCGCGTAGGGCTCGACTGACCCGGGCGCAAGCCCGGGGTGAGGCGAAGGTCGGCTGGTAGTGACTCGAGGCCCGATCCGGCTGCCGGATCGGGCCTCGATGCTTATAATGGGGCCTCTGGTCCATGCCTACGTCATCCTCAATCCGGCCGCGGGGCGCGGTGTCGCGGCGCGAGCGCTCGACCCGATCGTGCGCGAGTTCCGGCGTCAGGGCTGGGCCGTGGAGGCGGAACGTACCGATCGTCCCGGGCACGCCGTCGAGCTCGCGGCGCGTGCCGTCCGGGCGGGAGCCGGGTGCGTGGTGGCCGTGGGCGGTGACGGCACGGTGCACGAGGTCGCGAACGGGCTGCTGCGCCAGGCGACCGGTGGGGTAGGGGCGCAGCATGCTGCGCCCCTCCTGGGTGTGGTGCCCATCGGCAGCGGCAACGACTTCGCGAAGCTCGTCGGCGTGGCGCGGCACAGTCCGCTGCGTGCGGTGCGGCGGCTGGTCACCGCCCGCGCGGTCGCGTTCGACGTCGGTCACGTGCTCGACGAGTACTTCGTGAACAGCGCAGGAGTAGGGTTCGGGGCCGAGGTGGTGCGCGTCCGGAACGCGATGCCGGGCCTGTCGGGGTTCCTGTCGTACCTCGTGCCCGTGTTTCGCGCGTTCGCGCGGTTCCGGCCGCCGCGCCTCGAAGTGCGGGCGTCCGGATTCGGCGAGACGGGGTACATGATGATGGTCGAGATCTGCAATGGCACGACGGCGGGCGGGAGCTATCGGTTCGCTCCCGCGGCGCTCCCCGGAGACGGGCGGTTGGACGTGTGCGTCGTGCGGCGCGTCTCGCTCGCTCGGTTTCTCCTTGCCGTGCCGCGCGTGATGCGCGGCACCCACGGCACGATGCGGGAGGTGGCGCTGTTCCAAACGCGCTCGATGACGCTTCGGTCCCTCGAGGGGCCGCTGGTGCTCCACCTGGACGGCGAGTTGCGCGAGTCGGCCGTGCGCGAGTGCACGGTGCGGGTCCAGCCGGGCCGGCTCAAGGTCCTGGTGGCACGGTGAGACGGCCGGACGGGCGGAGCGTAGCCCTCGCCGCCCTGCTGTCCGCTGGTCCGGCGGTCCGCCTGTGCGCCCAGGTGCCCGATACCGCCCATGCCCCACCGCCCATCGTCACCACGGGCGCCGTGGTGGTCGCTTCCGATACGACGCATCGCATCCGGCCGATGGGGGCGTTCCTGCGCTCGCTGCTCGTGCCCGGCTGGGGTCAAGCGGTGACGGGGCGGCACGTGGCCGGCGCCGTGTTCGCGACGTGGGAAGGGGTCAGCGCCATGATGACCCTGAAGGCGCGGTCGGAATTTCGCTACCTGAGGGAGGCCGGATCGGGTAACGTGGGGGCCAAGCGACAGGAAGTGCAGGACTGGCTCGTGCTGTGGATCTTCAATCATCTGTTTTCCGGCGCGGAGGCGTTCGTGTCGGCGCACCTGCAGGACTTCCCCAAGGATCTGAAGATCCGGGCGGTTCCGGGCGGCGTCGGCCTCAGCGTGCCGGTGCCCCGTCCGTGAACCCCGCTCCGCTCGGCGTGTTCGACTCGGGGATCGGGGGCCTCACGGTCGCGCGCGCCGTGTTCGAGCGCCTGCCCCACGAGTCGGTGGTTTACTTCGGCGACACGGCGCGCGTCCCATACGGTCCCAAGTCACCGGACACGGTGCGCCGCTACGCGGGCGAGATTCTCGCGTACCTCCTGGGGCGCGGCGTGAAGGCCCTCGTCGTGGCCTGCAACACCATCAGTGCCCACGCCCTCGACTACCTCGCCGCCCGCTGTCCGGTCCCCTTGGTCGGCGTGATCGAGCCGGGGGCGCGCGCGGCCGTGGCGGCGACCCGATCCGGGAAAATCGGCGTGATCGGGACCGCGGGCACGGTCGCGAGTGGTGCCTACGAGCGGGCCATCAGGGCGCTCAGGCCCGATACGCCCGTGTGTGCCCAGGCCTGCCCCTTGTTCGTGCCCCTCGTCGAGGAAGGATGGTTCGACCACGCCGCCACCGAGCTGATCGCGCGGCAGTATCTCGAGCCGTTGCAGCGCGCCGGCGTCGACGTGCTGGTGCTCGGGTGCACGCACTATCCGCTGCTCAAGCCCCTGCTCGCGCGCGTGCTCGGGGCCGGCGTGACGCTCGTGGACAGCGCGGAGGAGACCGCCAAGGCGGTCGCCCGAGCGCTCGAGCAGGGCGACCTCGCCGCGCCACCGGACGCGGCCTCGGTTCACCGCTTTGTCGTGTCGGACGACGAGCCGCACTTCCGCCGGGTCGGCGCGCGGTTTCTGGGGGAGAAGCTGCAGATCGTCGAAGTCGTCCCGCTCGGTTGACGCCTCTCCGTGACGTCTTCATTGAAACGTCTTTAACTCGACGCCGCTCGCAGTGACGACCGCATAGCGCCCTCCGTCCAGAAACGCACCGGGATTCACATACGCCCTCCCATTTGGCAGTTGTGCCAGCGCCGGACGATGGGTGTGGGCGAGAATCACGAGCTCCAGGTCGGGCCGCCGCGCCAGCAGCTGCTCGGCGTAGCGGGCTTGCGCGCGCTCCGCCCGGTCCAGCACCGCTCGATCGCGGGTGTTGTCCGCCAGCTTGCGCGACAGCTGGTGCGCGATCCAGAACCCCAGATCTGGGTGGAGCGCGCGGAACAGCCGGATGGTGGCGGCGTGGCGGGTCACGCGGTGCATCAGCCGCGCGCTCCATTGCTGCTCGGTCAGCCCGTCGCCGTGGGCGACGAAGCTGCGGCGTCCGGCGACGTCGATCTCGGCCTCGCCCGCGTGGAACGCGATGCCCAGGTCTTTCGTGAGGAAATCGCCGCCCCAGCGATCGTGGTTCCCGCCCACGAACGTGACGGAGACCCCGCGGGCGCGCACGCTCTGGAGCTTCGCCATGGTCCCGAAGTGACGCCGCGGGATCACCGCCCGGTACTCGAACCAGAAGTCGAGCAGGTCGCCGTTGATGAGCAATGCGTCGCCCAGGTCCGGCACGGCGTCGAGGAAACGGTGGAACGCGGCGGCGACGGCGGGTGGCACCTGGCCCAGGTGGGCGTCGGCGACGACGAGCACGCGCGAGGCTGGGGCGGGCACGCCCCAAGCTAGGAATCGCGCGAAACACCCGCAAGCGCCTGTCGTATTTGACTTTTGCCGATCGGATGTGGATGTTGCCCCGGCGTGATCAGCTCGATAACGCTCCGCGTCAACTACTCCGAGACCGATCAGATGGGCGTGGTCTACCACGCCAACTACTTGATCTGGTTCGATCGCGCCCGCACCGAGCTGATGCGCGAGACCGGCGTCACCTACAAAGAGCTGGAGCAGCAGGGCGTGTACCTCGCGGTGTCCGAGGTCGATGTCCGCTTCCGCGCGGCGGCCCGCTACGACGATCTGGTGCGAGTGCGCTGCTGGGTCCGCGAGGTGGCGTCGCGACGCGTCACGTTCGGCTATGCCGTCGATCGCACGGCTACCGGCGATCTGCTCGCGACCGGTGTGACGTCGCTCGTCTCCCTCACGCACCAGCACACGCTCACGCGTCTCCCCGCGCATGTCCTCGACCTGCTCGAAGCCTCTCCGGACCCGGTTCGCCTCTAGGTCTCGCGTGCTGCCCGTGGTGCTGCTGCTCGCGGCGCGCCCCGCCGCAGCCCAGCGCGACGAGGGAGCCGTGGAGGCGCTGGCGCGTCTCCTCGCCGCGACGGACGCCCGCGCGTTCGACGCGGGACTCGAGCGGGAGACGCTAGGGGCTGCGGACCCATTCGTGCGCCGGCAGGCGGCGCTCGCCGCCGGCCGGAGCGGCGACACGGCCGCCGTGGCGCCGCTCGTCGCCGCGCTGCGGGACTCGAGCGCGGCCGTCCAGGCGGCGGCCGCGTTCGCGCTGGGGCTGCTCAAAGATGCGCGCGCCGTCGCGCCGCTCGCCGCGCTCACGCGCACGGGAGACGGTGCGCCCCAATGCGAAGCGGTCACCGCCATCGCGAAGATCGGCGGGGACGAGGGTGCACGCGGCGTGGCGGACTTGCTCGACGTCAAGACCGCGCCGGGGGCCGGCACGTCTGCGGTCCAGCGCGTCGCGCTGCTCGAGGCGTGGCGCCTGGGGACCCGCGCGCCGGTGGCCCAATTGACGGAGTTCGCCCGCGATGCCGATCCGGCCGCGCGGACCCACGCGATCTACTCGCTGGCGCGGTTGCGGATCGCGCGGGCCGTTCCCGCGCTGCTCGGCGCGCTCGCCGACCCCGAGCCGTACGTGCGCGCCGTCGGGCTGCGCGGTGTGACGCGTGCCTTGAGCGACAGCGCCCAGATCCCCCCGCCGGAGGTGATCGCCCGCATCCGGCCGCTGCTGGGCGATCGCGACGGTCACGTCCGCGTCAACGCGTTGCGAGCGCTCGCGTCGTTCCGCGACAGCGCGCTCGTCGGTCTCGCGCTTCCGCTGGTCACGGACCGGGATGTGAACGTCGCCGTCCAGGCCGAAACGACCCTCGGGGCATTGGGCGGCGCGCGTGCCGCCGCGCAGCTTCGGGCCAGGCTGGCGAGCGCCCGGTTCGCGTTGCACCGCCAGGCGGCGATCGCGCTGGCGCAGGCCGACAGCGCGGCCGGCGTGGCGGCCGCCGCTGAGCTGGCGCGCGACCGAGACTGGCGCTGGCGCCGCGTTGCGGCCGAAGCGTTCGGCGCTGCCCGCGACCGCGCCCGCCTCGACGCGCAGCTGGCGGACGCCGACGGTCGTGTGGTGGCACAGGCGCTGCAGAGCCTCGGCCGCGTCGTGGTGGAGGGCGACACGAGCCTCGCCCCGCGCGCCCGGGCGCTGCTCGCCCATCCCGACGCCGCGGTGCGGAGCGTCGCCGCCGATCTGCTCGCGCGCCACCCCGCACTCGCCGACCTCGACGCGCTCGCGACCGCCTATGAGCGTGCGGCGACCGACTCGTTCGACGATGCCCGCCTCTCCGCGGTCGCCGCGCTCGGCGCCATCGCCGGCACCGGCCCGGAGGGCCGGGCGGCCGTCACCGCCCGGTTGGTGGACCGCGCGCCGCGCCCGGACGATTATCTGGTGCGGCGGCTCGCCGCCGAGAAGCTCCCCGACGCCGCGGCGCGCTGGGGACCCGCGGCCCCGATCGCGACGGGACGGTCGCTCGATGACTACCGATCCGTCGTGCGGCGCTATCTCCTGCCGGTACGTCGGGGCGACGCCCCCCCGCGTGTGACCATCGAGACCGATCGCGGTGTCATGGTGGTCGAGCTCTTCCCGGGCGAGGCGCCGATCACTGTCGCGGCCTTTCTCGATCTGGTCGATCGGCGCTACTTTGACGGCTCCTGGTGGCATCGGGTGGTCCCGAATTTCGTCGTGCAGGACGGCGATCCCCGGGGTGACGGCTGGGGCGGGCCGGGCTTCGTGCTACGCGACGAGCTGAACCCGGTGCGCTACGAGACGGGGACCGTGGGAATGGCGCTGTCCGGGCCCGACACGGGCGGCAGCCAGTTTTTCATCACGCACTCGCCGCAACCGCATCTCGACGGCACGTACACCGTGTTCGGTAGGGTGGTCTCGGGGCTCGCGACCCTCGGGGGCGTGGCGCAGGGTGAGCGCATTCGGAGCATCCGCCGCTGACTGTTCCTCTGGTTTAACTATTGAGACGGCAACGTTTTCCGCTTGACCGGCGGATAGCACTCTCCTACATTGGCGCCTGTGCGCTGCTGCTCGTCGGCTGCCCCGGCTCGTTGCCGCCGCTCGTGCCCATGCCGCTCGCACCGGTGCCGTGGGACAGTGGTGTGGTCTGGGCGGCGGCGACCGTGCCCGCTCGCTCGACGCTGATCCGATTCCGCTGGAAGTATCGCGACGCGGACAAAAGCTACGCCGGGAGGGCCGCCGTGCGGATTGCGCCGCCCGATTCCCTGCGGATCGACTATGCCGGGCCGTTCAACTGGGGGGCAGGAGCGGCGTTCGTGGTCGGCGACACCACCGTGTGGGCCGACCCGGAAAAGAACTTCCGCTCGCTCGTGCCGGCCGTGCGGATGCTGTGGGCGGGGCTCGGCATCGTGCGGCCGCCGGCGGTCGGCGCCGCCGTGTTCGGGATCGTGTCGCTGCCGGGCGTGGATAGTGCGCGAATCTGGCGGTTCGTGCAGGGTGACGACACGCTCGACTATCGCCTGGCGAGGGGCGGCGCGCGGGTGCTCGAGGCGGAGTGGCGGCGGCAGGGTAAGGTGGTGGCACGCAGCCGCGCCGAGTTGGACGTTCGTGCGATGCCGGCCAGCGCCCGCATCGACTTTCCGGAGGGCCCGGCGCGCTTTGACTTCACGGTCGGTTCGGTGGACACGACGGTGGTATTCGATTCGGCGACGTGGCGCAGGCGCCGCTAGCGCTCTCGCCCTCGCGTTGACGGGGTGCGTGTACGGCTTCAAGGGCGGCGGCCTGCCGAATATCAAGACGGTCGCCATCCTGCCGTTCGACAACCAGACCGCCGAACCCGCGCTCACCAAGGAAGTGAACGATGCGGTGCTCGAGGCGTTTCAGGGACGGCTCGGGCTCCGCACGGCGGGCGAGAACAACGCCGACGCCGTGGTGCGCGGCAAGGTGACCCGCTACGATTCCGACGTGCCGCTGTCGTTTCAGGCGGGGCAGGGACGCACCGACGTCACCCAGCGCCAGGTGTCGATCACGCTCGATGTCGAGATCCTGGATCAGCGCGAAGGGAAGACGCTGTGGCAGCGCCAGGGACTCAGCGAGGTGGGAGAGTACCGGCCGCCCCAGGAAGCGGATGGGCGCAAGATCGCGCTGCAGAAGCTGGTGAGGGACCTGGTGGACGGAGCGCAGTCGCAGTGGTGACCCGGCGGGGGGCGAGCTCGATGGGTTGTCTCGTCACCCTGCTCCTGTTCGTCGCGGTCCTGTACTACGGCGTCAACATCGGCGAAGTGTTCTTCCGCTACTACCGCCTGCTGGACGAGATGCAGACGCAGGCCCAGCTTGCGCCGTCCCTGGACGACGGCACGATCCGGCGCCGCATCCAGGCGGCCGCGCAGGAAATCGGTCTCCCGGCCGAGGCGCAGCAGGTTCACATCGCGCGCCGGGCGTCGCCGCGCGAGGTCGTGATCGAGACCGAATACGGCGAGACCGTCACCCTCCCGCTGTTCAACCATACTTTCACCTTTCATCCCAAAGCGTCTCAGCCGCTGTAGCGCCCGCGTGAACACCGCCGAGAAAATCCGGGCGGCAGAGGCCGCCGCGCGCTGGCGCCAGGGGCACGCCGGGCCCGTCGTGTTCACCAACGGCGTCTTCGATCTGCTGCACGTGGGACACGTCGCCCTGCTCGAGGCCGCCCGCGCGGAGGGCGTGGCGCTGATCGTCGGCGTGAACAGCGACGCCTCGGTGAGACGCCTGAGCAAGGGGAGCCGCGGTGACCGGCCGGTGGTGCCGGAGCGGGAGCGCGCCCGGCTGGTCGCCGCGCTCGCGTCGGTGGACTGCGTCGTCGTGTTCGAGGAAGACAGCCCGCTGGACTTGATCGAGCGCCTCCGGCCCGATGTGCTGGTCAAGGGGGCGGACTACGCGCGCGACGCGATCGTGGGGGCGGGCGAGGTGGAAGGGTGGGGCGGGCGCGTCGTGCGCGTCCCGCTCGTCGCGGGCGTGTCGACGACCGAGCTGTTGGCGCGGCTGCGGGGTGGAGCGGGGCGGTGACGTCTTCCTCCACTCCACCGAGGAAGCTCCTCATCGCCACCCGCAACGAGGGCAAGATCCGCGAGATCCGCGACCTGTTCCAGGGTCTGCCGTTTCAGCTGGCGTTTCCGGTGGACCAGTTTCTCGAACGCCTGCCGGACGAAGGCGATCTCGAGCGCGGCACCAGCTTCGCCGAGAACGCCGTCGCCAAGGCGCGCTACTTCGCCAAGCGGGGCAACGTCCCGACCCTGGCCGAGGACTCGGGGCTCGAGGTCGATGCGCTCGAGGGCGCGCCCGGAGTGTTCTCGGCGCGCTGGGCGGAGATGCACGGCGCGGGCGCCGGCGACGCGGCGAATAACGCGCTGCTGCTCGAGCGTCTGGCGGGCGTTCCCGAGGCGCAGCGCACCGCGCGCTATCGCTGTGTCGTCGCCTATCTCGACACGCCGCTCGCGAAGCCGCAGCTGGTCGAGGCGACGTGCGAGGGGCGCGTCCTCATCGAGCCGCGAGGGAGCGGGGGCTTCGGGTACGACCCGCTGTTCTTCTCCCTCGATCTCGAGATGGCGTTCGCCGAGGCGCCCCTGCCGGCCAAGCAGCGCGTCTCGCACCGCGGGCGGGCGATCCGCGCGCTGGTCGAGGTGCTGCTGCGGCGCGCGGGGTAGCGATGTCGCAGCATCGCTCCCGCTATGCCGCCCGCGCTCTCTAGTACTCGATGTACACCGGTACGCCGGCACGCTGCGACAGCTCAGCCGCACGGCCAATGGCGTTCCTGATCTGTTCCGCCGTTGCATGAGGCCCGACGTCGATTGTTGGGGCTGTCGGAGACACGGACGCATGATCACTCTGCGCACACGTGACCTTGATCGCCATGGGTGTGTAGATGCCCAGGGTGAGCGCGTCGACCAGCTGGTTGAGAAAGCTCAGCTGGGTCTCGACCTTGGCCACGCCGTGAGGGCATTTACTGGCGGTTTCGACGGTGCTCGGCGAAACCAGCCCCCAGAGCCACACCGACGCCCAGCTCTTCTCAATGACGACTGTAGACGGGGTGAGGCCCGTTTCGATGGTGGCGTGGTAGCAGGCCGCGCCACAGGCAAGAAGACCGGCAACCGAGAGTCTGAGAAGGCGGTTCATGGATATTCCTCCGGGCACAATTCTGATCGGGACCACCTCATTGGGAGGAGAGAATGTACGTGCCGATGCTGGGTTGGTTAGAGTAGTGCTACCAGCAGGCCGATGAGGCGACTATCTTGGCCCAGGTGATCGCATTGACGGGGCGTAGCGCAGCCCGGTAGCGCGTCTGGTTTGGGACCAGAAGGTCCCGGGTTCAAATCCCGGCGCCCCGACTTAGCAACTTCATACGATTCAACCCCCTCAATAGCGTCCCGCATCGGGACGCCTACGCTGTCGGCTAGATCTTCCGCCTGTTTGGTCGGCAGCGGCGGGACCTCCCATGCAGCGCCTCGCGCTGCTGGTCGTCCAACGAGGGGGCCCACGACGGTCACTTCGCTGGTGTGCCGCACGTCGCACCCGGCCGGTAACGCGCCGTGCTCAGTTGACTCGGGCCGCTTGGCGATTGCTCGGCCATTGCTCGACCTCCTTTAGGGTGGGACTCGCAGAGTCGGTGATGGACATCGACCCAACCGAGACCTACAACAAGGAGGCATCCATGTTCGCGCACATACTGAAGATCGCAGACCTGAGTCGGAGCGTCAGGCACCGCACCTGGTGGCGGGTAGCCCTGCTCGCGCTTCTGACCGCACCCCTGGCCTGCGACTCGAGCCCGACGTCGCCGGACCCCGGCCTCCGCCCGGGGCCGGCCGCGAGTCTCCTCCCTCTGGCAGCGACCGAGCCGGACTTCGACAACGGGATGTACTACCCTATCAACATCCCGCTCGCCGCGCAGCAGCAATACGGCCCATCGGCGAGGGCAATCTTGCTCTCCTATCACCTCTACGGGTGGCGGGCCGTGGTGGGCAACGACACCTTACCGATCAGTATGCAGCGCGCCGTCTATGACCAGTACCACCAGTACTGGTACGACCCGCGCTTCCAGTACGGAAACCCGAGCTCCAGCTGGATCCTCGGCGCTGTCGGCGTGGGCCCATATGACTGGCGCGCCATCTACTGGCCAGCGTTCTGGTCCGACCCTGGTGTTGCGGGGGTTGGGGTGCACTCATTCGAGGTGCTCGGCGTCATGCCAATCGCGACGGACTACTTCTGGGACGTCAACTCCGTGGGGTGGGGGCTTGCGAACCTCAAGTCCAACCTCATAGCGATTCGCAACTGGTACAAGTTGCGCGTGGGCAAGACCTTCCGTCTGGCGGAACCGCTCGTTGTCTTTACTGAGCAGTTCCACCTGACGGCGGCGCAATGGAATGCGCTCGATGCCACCAGCCTCCCGGACTTGGCATGGAACTCGTACGCGAGTACGTACCCATCACCGCCCAGCGGCGATCTCAACGGTAAGTACGCAGGGCTGCGCGTGGTGATCGTCCCCTTAACGGGCGACAGCCCCAATAAGTTCAACGGCGCGGGTATCATGAACTACCCTAGCTCGACGCCGCCCTTCTTCCCCGTGTTCGCGGTGGCGCCCTCGGTGGCAACCAGTGTCAGCTGCCCCGCCACATTCACTGATCCTGTAGCCTACAGCTGCATGCAGTCCATGTATTCGATCGGCCACCAGTTGGGCCGCACGTTCGGGCTCGCTGAGTGCACGGGTAACGATCTGCCGCCTTTCCCGCGCCTTGGTGGAAAATACGTCCCCTGTGCTGGCTCGATCATGGGCAATTACATGCCGTGGCGCGCGCTCCTCACCGCTGATGAGATCGCAACGCTGACGACTGCACCAAATCAAGGTTTCCTCTGGCGCTAATCGGGCGCTGAGGGTCCGCCGCGAAGACGCCGCCCGCGACGAAGCTCGTTTGCGGGCGGCCTCGCGTGTCGGCGGCCTACGTGGAGCACTGGCAGCCGGGAGAGGATGCGCCCCCGGCCGTACCTCGTGGGGCTGGCTTTCGACCTTCCGGGCCTGGATGGTCCGCCGATTGATTTCATGGGTTTACCGTATAGCATAAAGGGGCAGGTTGTACCACCAAGCAGCTGGGCCGGCGCGGCGGGGGGAGGCGCGATGAAGCGGGCGGCGGCAGTGGGCAGTTTGTGGTTGGCGGTGGCGGTGGCAGCATGCGGTCCATCCAACATCGTCCTCACCGTGGACGTGTTGAGCTTCCTGCGATCGGACAGCCTCGACGCGTTCTCCTTCGGCGTCCGCGGCGGCGTGTCCCAGACGGACTTCACGGTGTCACGGCCGTTTACACTCCCATCGCGCTTCGGGCCGGGCAAGGTGGACTCCGTAGCGGTGACCGCCGGCGCGATCCTCGAGGGCACGCAGGGGGGCGGTACCGTCGCCCTCGACGTCTTCTTCGCCAAGGACGAGGCCACTCTCTTCACCGGCCAGCCCTACGTCAGCGCCCACGCCACCGTGTCGGGCGTGCAGACCGATACCCTGCTGCCGCCGACGACGCGGTCGGTGAACGACACCGTCTTCAGTACGCCCACGGTGTGGGTGGGTGTTCGCGCCCGCCTCGCGACCGATCCCGGCCCGGACTTCCTCGGCCGGTTAGCGGTGACGGTACTGCAACTGCGCGTCGTAATGCACGACCGCGGCTTTTAGTCCCAATCGCCGCATGCCGGACTCACGCCCCATCAATATCCTGCTCGTCGAGGACAACGCCGACGACGTCGAGCTGACCCTGCGGGCGCTCGAGCGCGCCAAGGTGCGAAACCAGGTCTGGACCGTGACCGACGGCGCCGACGCGCTCGCGTTCCTGCGCGGCCAGCCCCCCCACCAGGACGCTCCCCGGCCCGACCTCGTGCTGCTCGATCTCAACCTCCCGGGCCTGGACGGTCGCGACGTGTTGCTGCGGATCCGGGAGGATCCCCAGCTGCGCGGGCTGGCCGTCGTGGTCCTCACGGCCTCCGAAGAAGAGCGCGAGCACCTCGCGGCGCTGGCCGCCGACGCCTTCCTCACGAAGCCCGTCGACCTGGACCGCCTGGGGTGGCTGGTCCGGGTGATGGCGAACCTGGGATGGGCGATCGTGAAGACGGGCGGCTGACCCCGGCCCCCCGGCTCCGTGGAACCGGCGGGCGGCCCCGGGTGTTCTCACCGATGCAGCCCGAGCGGAGGATAACATGATGCGCAGGAAGCCTCGCCGAACCGCGCCGCGCCGGCCCTGCCGCCACCCGCAGCAATATGAAACCGACTGGCTCGGCCGGACCTATTTCGGCTGTCCCATCTGCAATCGCTGGAAGCTGACGAAGCCGAAGCACGCACCCGCCGACGGGAAACGCCTGGCGGCGTGAAGAGAACAGGGGCCAGGACATGTCGTCCTGGCCCCTGTTTGCTGTTCTCCCCTGTGCGTCTGTGCGTCTAGCGTTTGCCTTTCCTATTCTCCATAGGGTATCCAGATGTTCTTGACCTGCGTCGCCTGTCGCAGGAACTCCCTGCCTTCACCCTCCATCCAGTCCCGCGGCTCCCACTCGACCCACGTCCGTTTCATGTTTCCCGCCGAGGCGCGCTCCACGTCGGCACTGGCCGCCCGATTCCCGAAATACCACACCGCGTCGACGTCGTCGTGCTCGGCGAGGACCTTCGCCAGAGCGTCCTTGGCCCCGGTGACGATGTTGATCACGCCGGCGGGCACGTCCGACGCCTCGAGCACCGTGTACAGCTCCGTGGCCGCCAGCGGCTGCGCCTCCGACGGCACCACGATCACCGTGTTGCCGACCGCGACGGCAGGGCCAACCAGAGACACGAGACCGAGCAGCGGGTGCTGGTCGGGACAGGCGATCCCCATCACCCCGATGGGCTCGTTCATCGCCAGGGTGACGCCCCGGATGGGCGTCTGATGCACCGCGCCGTCGTACTTGTCCGCCCACGCGGCGTACGAGAACAGTCGCGCAACCGCGGCGTCCACTTCCTCTTGGGCCGGCGCCTCGCCCTGTCCCGTCATGGCCTCGACGAGCCCGGCGAACTCCGCCGCCCGTACCGCCAGGTTCTCGGCGACATAGTAAAGGATCTGCCCGCGGGAGTGGCCGCTGGTGTGCGCCCACGCGGCCGCCGCGTGCGCCGCCTCGACCGCGTTGCGGATGTCCTTGCGGTTGCCTTCGGCGACTTCGGCGAGTAGTGCACCGCCTGGACCCACGATTTTGCGGCTGTAGCCCTGATCGGGGCGGACCTGCGCGCCACCGATAAAGAGCTTGTAAGTCCGGTCGATCGGGGGAAGAGGGAAGCGGGAAGCGGGAAGAGTGGTCCGCGAGGCTCGCTTCGGGGCCGGCTTCTTCGACGCCTCTTCCCGCTTCCCTCTTCGCTCTTCCCGCTGCGGTTTGAGGTACTCCCACATCCCCTCTTTCCCGCCCTCGCGCCCGAACCCCGACTCTCGGTACCCGCCGAACCCCGATGCCGCGTCGAACAGGTTCGTGCAGTTGATCCACACCACGCCCGCCTTGATCTTGGGCGCCACGTCGAGCGCGAGGTTGATGCTCTCCGTCCACACGCTCGCGGCGAGCCCGTAGGGCGTGTTATTGGCCAGCTCCACGGCCTCCGCCGGAGTGCGGAACGTCATCGCCACGAGCACCGGTCCGAAGATCTCGACCTGGGCGATAGTGGCCGCGGGCGACACGTTGGTGAACAACGTCGGGGGATAGAAATAGCCGTCCGTGGGACACGCCCAGGAGGGCTGCCACAGCGTCGCCCCTTCTTCCACGCCGCGGGTGACGAGCGTACGGATGCGCTCGAGCTGCACCGGCGCGACGATCGCCCCCATGTCGATCGCCTTGTCGAGCGAAGGACCCACCCGCAGCTTCTCCATGCGCGCGCGTAGCTTCGCCACCAGCCGGTCGGCGATCCCCTCGTGCACCAGCAGCCGCGACCCGGCGCAGCACACCTGTCCCTGATTGAACCAGATCGCGTCCACCACGCCCTCGACCACGCTGTCGAGATCGGCGTCGTCGAACACGATGAACGGGCTCTTGCCGCCGAGCTCGAGCGAGAGCTTCTTGCCCGAGCCCGCCGTCGCTTTCCGAATGATGCGGCCCACCTCGGTCGAGCCCGTGAACGCGATCTTGTCCACGTCGGGGTGCTGCACAATCAGCTCGCCGGTACGGCCGTCGCCCGTCACGACGTTGAGCACGCCTGCCGGGAGACCAGCCTCGTGCGCCAGTTCGGCGAGGCAGAGCGCCGTGAGCGGTGTGAACTCGGCGGGCTTGAGCACCACGGTGTTCCCGGCGGCGAGTGCCGGGGCGATCTTCCATGCCACCATCAAGAGTGGGAAGTTCCAGGGCACGATCTGCCCGACCACGCCCACGGGCCCATAGCCCGCGAATTCGGACTGCGCGAGCTGGGCCCAGCCCGCATGATGATAGAAGTGGCGGGCGACGAGCGGGATGTCGAGATCGCGCGTCTCGCGGATCGACTTGCCGTTGTCGAGGCTCTCGAGCACCGCCAAGAGCCGGGCGTGCTTCTGCACCGCACGGGCGAGCGCGTACAGGTGACGCGCGCGGGCGTGGCCCGGGAGCGCGGACCAGGCGGGCAGGGCCTTGCGTGCGGCCGCGACCGCGGCGTCCACGTCCCCCTCGCTCGCTTGAGTGACGCGCGCCAGCGGCGCGGTGGTGGCGGGGTTGATGACGTCGAACGCGTCGCTGTTCTTTCCTTTGGTCCACCGGCCCCCGACGAACAGCCCGAACGCGCGCCCGTGCCGCTCCAGCCACTCGAGCGCCTGCTTGTCGCTCTCGGGCGCTGGCCCGTACGCCATCGTCTCGAAGATCTCGGAGACCGTCGTCACGCTTCCCGCTTCCCCCTTCCCGTTTCCCGTCTCATACCATCGGATGCCGGTGTGCGGCCGAATAGCGCCCTGTGACAAAGTGCTCGAGCTGTCGCTCGATGTCGGTGAGCAGCGCCGACGCGCCGAGCCGGAGCAGGTCGTTACGCAGCCAGCGATCGCCCAGCTCTTCTTTCATAAGGATGAGCCAGTCGAGGCCCTGCTTGGCCTTGCGGATCCCGCCCGCGGGCTTGAACCCGACCGCGTGACCGGTGCGCTCGTGGTAATCGCGGATCTGCCGCGTCATGACCACGCCGACGGGGAGGGTGGCGTTGACGGTCTCCTTACCCGTGGATGTCTTGATGAAGTCCGCGCCCGCCATCATCGCGACCTGGCTGGCGCGCGCCACGTTCCCGAGCGTCGCGAGGTCGCCCGTGCCAAGGATCACCTTCATGTGAGCTTGGCCGCACGCGTCCCGGAATGCGCGAATCTCGTCGTACAGCGCCTCCCAGTCTCCCGTGAGCGGGTGCGCCCGGGTGATCACCACGTCGATCTCCCGGGCACCAGCGGCCACAGATGCGCGAATCTCGTCAACCCGCTGGGGCAGGGGATTGAGCCCCGCCGGGAACCCAGTCGAGACCGCCGCCACAGGGATGCCGGAGCCCTCGAGGGCTTTGACGGCCGCCGAGACGAAGGCGTGATACACGCACACCGCGCCGACCCTGATCCCCAGATCGGCGGCGCCGAGCGCCTCGATCAGATCGTGCCGCACGGGCTGGCGGGCCTTGGCGCAGAGCCGCAGCACGTTGCCGGCCGTGTCGTCGCCCTGCAGCGTGGTCAAGTCGATGCAGGTGATGGCCCGCAGCAGCCAGGCGGCCTGCCATTCTTTCTTCACCGTGCGGCGGGTGGGGATCATGGCGGCGCGGCGCTCGACCGCACTGCGGTTCACGCGCAGCGCGCGCACCAGGTCGAGGTCGAGGGGCGTGCCCGGATTCCGGCCGGGTCGCGCGACGACGCGCAGCACGCGCTCGGGTGCGACCGCCGCCGGGAGGGTCTCTCCCCCCGGCGCCGCGTGCTCGTATCGCCGCTTCGTTTCCATGGCCCGGCTCGGAATCTAAGGCTTCTTCTCTTTCGTCGTATCGCGCTCGGCCGCGCGACCTCTCGGCGCGCGGCGCTCGGGCGCCGGGCGCTCGCGATCCGGCTGGGCGTCGGGCCGGGCGCGCTCGGCGGGTGCGGGCCGCTCAGCCGGCCGGGCCGCGGGACGCGGGCGTTCCCCACGCTCGGGCTGCGCGCTCCGGCCGGGGCGCTGCTCCGGCGCCGCCCGCTCGGAGGGCTCCGTCGGCGGCAGCGAGCGAGGCGGCGGGAGGCCCTCCCGCGTGGGGCGGAGCACGGGAGTGGGGCCGTTCTCCGGCGCGACGGGCACGGCGGGTCGCACCAGCGGCTTCGTTCGGGCCGGCGGCGTTTGCGCCCGCAGGGCGCCGAGCGTCGTCTCATCGAGCGGCCGGCCGGGATGAGCGCGCAGCGCACGCTCGCGCCTGATGAAAGGCACCGGGGGTGGCGGGGGCTCGCGACGCACGACCACCGTGCGCGTGGTGACGATCGACGGCGGGCGGCGCACCGTCATGATGGCGGGCCGTCCCAGCACGCTGTGGCGGTCCGGCGCCACGCGCGCGGTGCTGCCGAGCACGCGCGCCTCGTCCAGGCGCTCGCGCGGCACCACGATCACGCCCTTATCCACCGGGCGCGACCGGACGAATGTCTCCTGCGACACGACGGTGACTGCGCCCGGCGCACCGCGGTTGCGATATTGGATGTTCGTCACGTTCACGTTCGTCACGTTGATGTTGGTCACGTTGACGTTCGTCATGTTGACGTTGCGGATGTAGGTGTTACTCACGTGATACGCCGGCACGTAGGGCTCCTCCGGGGCGAGCGGGAACCACGCCACGCCGAAGCTTCCTCCGCCCACGAACACGACGAGCGCGGGCGCGTACACCGGGCGCTCCACGCGCCGGCCCGGCACCCACACCCAGCCGCCGTCCCAGTACACCCAGCGGCCGTAGTGGAACGGCGCGAAGCCCCACGGGGCGTCGTCGACCCAGGTCCAACCCCACGGCTCGACCCAGACCCAGCGCCCGTAGCGATAGGGCGCCCATCCGACGATTGTGGTCCGGGGCGCCCATACATGCCCGTAGTCGGGCGTGTCGCGCCACTCGCCGTTCTCGTCCAGGTCTTCGTACCCGATGGTCTCGCGGGACACGTAGTGCGCCGTGCGCGAGTCGTCCCAGCGGCGGTCGCGCGTGGCGCACCAGTCCTCCCAGTCGTCCGGCCGGGACGCCTCGCGGATGTCGTAGCTCGGCGAGTCGCCGCCCGCCACGACGGCCGCGTTCCCCGACTGCACGGGGAAGGCCGAGCCGGCGGCGGTGACATCGGCCTGGCCGTGACGCACGGTGACCGTGGTGGTGTCGCCCGTCGGGTTCACGTCGACCCGATAGGTGCCGGGGCGGAGCAGCGACACGGCGCCGGTCGGCGTGTCGATCTCGAAACTGTCGTCGTCGCCGAGGTTCCGCACCCGCACCTCGAGCGCGCCTTCCGAGAGGCGCACCTGGGTCGTACGATCGTCGAGCGCCAGGAAGCCGAAGGCGGTTTGGGGGGCGAGTCGTACGGCGTTCGATCCCAGCGTCAGTTCCGCGCGGGCATCGGCGTCGGTCCAGAGGTGGTCGCCCGCGTGCAGCGGATAGTTGATGGTGGCGTCGGTCCAGTCGTCCACCGTGCCGGGCCGAAACGAGACGCTGCCCGAGAGGAAGCTCAGCCGGCCGACCCGGCTGGGCGGATCGTCGTCGGGCCGGTCTGCCTGGCGGAGCGTGGGGAGCAGCACGAGGACGAGTGCCGGCGTGAGGAAGCGGGCGAGACGCATGGGTGATCTCCTGGAGGCGCGCCGCCCAACGATAAGGCGTTCGCGGCCAGGTACCAAATTCGAAGAGAGCGTTTCCGTGTCTACTTTGAGCCCCTCGCGGTCGGCGGCAGAATGCCGTTCAGCCGGAGGTAATTGGCCAACTGGCTGTAGTGATCGGCCCAGTCCTCGTGCAGCTCGAAGATCATCGCCGCCCGAGTGGTTGGCCCGTCGTACCCCGGAATCTTGTCGCCTAACCCGCCGTCGTTGAGTTTGGCCATTTGGGTGCGGCAGAACGCGAAGGATCGCGTGAGCCGGGCCACCAGCTTCGGCACGCTATCCGCGGGCGTCAGCTTGGGCTCGGCGGGCGCTTTCGCGCCGCCCAGCGCGGCGCAGCCGAACTCGCTGTCTCCGGCGATGTGCAGCACCACCTCGGCGACGCTCATCTGCGCCGGCGTGGGCTTGAACTGATACTTGGTTGCCGGCATGTCGTCGGCGGCGGCCACGAGGTTGCGAGCGAGCCGCTCCGCGTCCGACCGGAACGCGGTGGTCACGGGGCCGGGAGTGCCCTGCTGAGCGCGTGCTGGCTGATGGATGAGGAGGAAACCGGAAATCAGCGCCAGGTGATAGGTACGACCTCTCATGTGGCCCTCGTCTCGACGTCGTAATTCGTGGGGTTAGCGTAACTGATCGCGCTTAACGTGCGGGCGGGCCGCCCAGCGGCGCAAGGCGGTACGGCACGAGCGTTGCCATGTGGCACTGTGTGCATGTGGGGTACGGTCTCACCGTTGACAGCCCTGGGGGTTACGAGCGATCATGCGGCTCCCGCCTCATACCTGATGCTCCGCCTTTCTCTCATATGGGCCTGCATGGCCGAGTGGTTGGCAGGGATACCGTCGTCGAGCGGCGCGTTGTTGTGCGGTAGCCGCAGCGACGCCCGCGCTGGCACTGTTCGCGCTACGGCACCGGCACCGAGACAGTCTTGAGCTCGTCGCCCTTTACGAGCGCGATGTCGGCGACGGCGCGGCCATCCTTCAACGACGGTGTGACGCTGACGGCGCGGAAGCCGGCGTTGTCTCGCAGGGCCTGCTCCACCGCTGCCCGAAGAGACCCCTTGGCTTTCGCCATCGCCGCAGTCTGGCTCTGCGCAGCGGTGTAGTCCTCGGCTTCTGTGATCGGCTCGGCCTTGACGACCTTACCGCTGTTGTGGTCGACGATCACCTCGAAGTACTTGCCGCCCTTCAGCGTATAAACGGAGAGCTGCAATTTGCCTTCCTCCATCTCGAACTTGGCGGAAATCGCCTGGCCGTGACTCGCGCTCGCCGCCAGACCCCGCTCGAGGGACACCCGAGCGCCCATAATGGCCTTTGCCAGCGTCGGCTGGTTGCCCTCCGGCTTGTCGTTGTCCTGGGCCGCCAGCGTGCTGCCCCAGCACATCGCTGCCGCGGCTAGAACCGGGACAATCCATCCCTTCCTCGTCATGTTCATGTGACGCCTCCGATCTCGGTGTGGTGAACTGATGCCTCAGCCAGCTTTCTTGATGTTCATCTTGTCCAACGCGGCGCGGAGTCCGTGCGCCAGCTTGAGCGCGTCGTCGTTCGCCCAGTAATGCATGAAGAAGAGGTGCGGGCTGTCGGTCAGCATATGGCTGTGGAGGGCCGTGATGGCGATCCCGTTGTCGCGCAGGGCCCGGATCACGGGGTTCACCTCATTCCCGATCAAGACGAAGTCCCCGGTGATCGCCGCCTTGCCCCCACCTGTCGGCTGGAAGTTGATCGCCGTCGCCAGGCCCATGGACGGAGGGACGTCGATCCCGTCGACGGTGATGTTCTCCACGCGCGGCACGCCCACCTGGTACACGCCGCCGTTGACCTTCCCGTGGTAGCCGAGGATCTGCCCGATCTGCGCGCTGTCGATGCCGAAGCTTCCGGCGGGCGCCGCCGCCGCGGGCGCTCCGAACGGCGTCCTGGTGAGGGCCAGCGCGGCATGGATCGCCGCCGCGAGCCTCGCCGGCGCGCCGTGCCCACCGATATGCATGTACATGACCCGCGGAGACTCGTGCAGGACGTGGTTATGCAACGCGGTCTGCTCGAGCCCACCATCCTGGAGCTTGCCGAGGACCGGGCCGACCTCGCTTTCGAGCAGCACGAGGTCGCCCATCAGCATCGTCTCGGTGTCGCTCACCTGCTTGAACGCGACCCACGAGCCAAGCGCCAGCGCGGGCTTCACGGCCACACCGCCGATCGTGACGTGGAGGTCACTGCGCGGCATCCCGACTTTGTAGGCCCCGTCCGGCTGGAGCGCCCCGGACTTGCCGAGTCCCGTGTCCACGTGTTTCCAATCGACGGGCGCGAGCGGCTGTTGCGCCGGCTGGCGTGCAGGGATGATCAGTAGGAGCGCGGCGAGCGCCGAGATTCGTCGACCCATATCTCCTCCGGTGAGGTGATCCCGATCCAGAGCAGTCTTGCTCAGAAAATTCTCGCACGATACACTTGTGATAGTCAAGAGATTCGTTTGGGAGATGACATCGATATGCCGCAGCCCGCTGCGAACCGCTGGGTCTTGCTGATCCACCAGATCCCGCCCAAGCCCGACTACTTCCGGGTCAAGGTGGGGCGCCGGTTACAACGTCTCGGCGCGGTCGCCATCAAGAACTCGGTTTACGTGCTCCCCCGGTCGGACGAGGCGGTCGAAGACTTCCAATGGCAGAGCCGGGAGATCGTGGCTGGCGGGGGGGAGGCCTCCGTCTGCGAGGCCAACTTCGTGGATGGCCTCACCGACACGCAGATCGAGGCGCTGTTTCGCACCGCTCGGGACGCGGATTACGGCGAGATCGTGGCGGACGCGCAACGCCTGCGGAAGGCGGTGCCGAGTGGCGGCCGGCGCGGGCAGACGGACGGTCGGGGGCAGATCGCGGCCGACGTCAACCGGCTGAAACGGCGCCTCGCGAGCCTCGTCGCCATCGACTTCTTCGGTGCCCCGCGCCGCCGCGCCGCCCACGAAGAGCTCGCACGGCTCGAGGCGCGGCTGCGCCCGCGGGAGACGCAAGACCCACCACCAGGTCATCCCGCCCAGGCGCCCCGCGGTGCTACGTGGGTAACCCGGGAGGGGGTCTACATCGATCGCATCGCGAGCGCGTGGCTCATTGGCCGGTTCATCGACTCGAAGGCGCAGTTCAAGTTCGTCGCCGCCGAGGGGTATCGGCCGCGGCCGGGCGAGCTCCGGTTCGACATGTTCGAGGCCGAGTACACCCACGAGGGGGACGCCTGCACCTTCGAGACACTCGTCGCGCGCTTCGGCCTCGGCGATCGTGCGCTCCGCGTCATCGCGGAGATCGTGCACGACATCGATTGCAAGGAAGCGAAGTTCGGGCGGCCCGAGGCGTCCGGGGTCGAGCGACTAATCGCCGGCATCGCGCAGCAGCACGCGGAGGACAGCGCGCGGCTCGCGCACGGCGCCGCGCTGTTCGACGCGCTGTACGCGGCGCTGGCGGCCAGCGCGGCCGAGACAGGCGCAGCGCGCAAGGCCAAGAAGACATCGCGACGATGACGACCCGCGCCGTCGAGCGTTCGAGCCTGCGGGCGTTTCTCCTCTACTTCCTGCGGCTCGGCACGCTGGGGTTCGGCGGGCCGATTGCGCTCGCCGGACACATGCAACAGGACCTGGTGGAGCAGCGCGGCTGGATCAACGCGCAGGAGTACAAGGAGGGCCTCGCCTTTGCGCAGCTCGCCCCCGGCCCGCTCGCGGCACAGCTCGCGATCTACCTCGGCTGGGTGCGTGGCCATGTGCTCGGCGCGACGTTGGTCGGGATCGCGTTCGTGGCGCCCTCGTTTCTCATGGTGCTCATCCTGTCCGAGCTGTACGTCCGCTTCGGCGGTCTGCCATGGATGCAAGGGTTGTTCTACGGGATCGGCGCCGCCGTCATCGCCATCATCGCCCGCAGTGCGCTGAAACTCGTGCGGATGACGCTGGGCCGAGATCATCTGCTCTGGATTCTCTTCGCGGTGAGCGCGGTGGTGACGGCCTGGACCGAGTCAGAGATCATCTGGGTCTTCCTCGTGTGCGGGCTCGTGCCGATGCTGCTCCGAGGACGGCAGACGACGCCGGCGACCCCCGCTCTCGCGCTGCTGCCGGTCGCTCCGGGGATCGTCGCCGGTCTCGGCGGCCCGGCGTCGGTGGGAGTGCTCTGGAAGATTCTCACGTATTTCGCCGGCGCCAGCCTGTTTGTATTCGGAAGCGGGCTCGCGATCGTGCCGTTCCTGTACGGGGGAGTAGTCCGGCAGTTCCACTGGCTCACCGAGCGGCAGTTCATCGATGCCGTGGCCGTTTCAATGATCACACCGGGCCCCGTGGTAATCACGGTCGCGTTCATCGGCTACCTCGTGGCCGGACTCGCCGGCGCGATCCTCGCCGCGATCGGCGTCTTCCTGCCCGTCTATCTCATCACCGTGTTCTTGGCTCCCCATTTCCATCGAGTGGCCAAGAACCGACAGGTGAAAGCGTTCGTCGATGGCGTCACGGCCGCAGCCACAGGGGCCATCGCCGGAGCCGCCGTGATCCTCGGGCGGCGGGCGCTCATGGACGGGCCGACGGTCCTCATCGCGCTCG